>TARA_R110002050_G_scaffold244518_3_pt1 | contig 526151 bp, 486 predicted proteins | sample TARA_R110002050 | Tara Oceans TARA_R110002050 (sample SAMEA4396988) | marine metagenome | biome: Polar Biome; feature: [DCM] deep chlorophyll maximum layer (ENVO:01000326); material: water (ENVO:00002006), including particulate matter (ENVO:01000060) such as... | depth 25 m
ATAAAGAGAGTTCATGGATCGTTGTTTGCCAATGGGGCGGCAACGATTCGCCAAGGGGGTACCTTATGGTCGTACAGGCTTTGGCTTTTTACCTGTTTGCTACCATCGCGGTTCTGTCCGCGACAGCGGTTGTGACCGTTCGCAACCCGGTGCATTCGGTACTGTTGCTGATCTTGACATTCTTTAACGCAGCCGGGCTTTTCGTCCTGCTGGGTGCTGAGTTTCTCGCCATGCTGCTCGTCGTCGTCTATGTCGGCGCGGTCGCGGTTCTGTTCCTGTTCGTCGTGATGATGCTGGACATCAACTTTGTTGAAATGCGCCAGGGTTTCCTGAACTACCTGCCGATCGGAGTTCTGATCGCGGTTGTTCTGTTCGTCGAACTGGCGTTTGTCGGTGCCGGATGGACGCTGACCGACGAGGCGGTTGCGGTTCTTGCCCAGCCAACGCCCGCAGGGGTAGGTAATGTCGAGGCACTTGGTCGTTTGATCTATACCGATTACGCATACATCTTCCAGTCGGCTGGACTGGTTCTGCTTGTTGCGATGATTGGCGCAATTGTTTTGACGCTGCGTCACCGTGAAGGTGTCCGCCGTCAGAAAATCTCCGAGCAGGTCAAGCGTACCCGCGCTGATACGCTTGAAATCAAAAAAGTTCCGGTCGGAAGGGGGATCTGATGGAAATCGGTCTTGCACATTATCTGACCGTCGCGGCGATCCTTTTCACACTCGGGATCTTCGGCATCTTTATGAACCGTAAGAACGTCATCATCATCATGATGTCGATCGAACTGATGCTGTTGGCGGTCAATATCAACTTTGTGGCGTTCTCGTCGTTCCTTGGCGACCTCGTCGGTCAGGTTTTCACCATCTTCGTTCTGACGGTTGCGGCGGCCGAAGCTGCAATTGGTCTGGCGATCCTGGTCGTCTACTTCCGTAACCGCGGCACCATCGCGGTTGAAGATATCAACATGATGAAGGGGTAAGGCAGATATGTATCCGTTGATTGTATTCCTGCCCCTGATCGCGGCAGCCATTGCCGGGACCATCACGCTGGTCGGCGCCATGTCGACCGCGAAAGATGCCCCGCATGACGCGCACGGTCATCACCATCATGGTGTTTCCTCCGCCGACCGCGTGGCACAGCTTGTCACCGTTTGCGGCGTGGTGATTTCCTTTATCATTTCGATCTTTGCCTTTGTCGATGTTGCCCTTGGCGGCAACCCGGTGACGATTGAACTGTTTACCTGGATTACCTCGGGCAACTTTGATGTCTCATGGGCGCTGCGTATTGATACGCTGACCTGTGTGATGCTGATTGTTGTGACCGGCGTTTCCTCGATGGTTCACATCTATTCTATCGGCTATATGTCGCATGACCCGGACAAGCCGCGCTTCATGGCGTATCTCAGCTTGTTCACCTTTGCGATGCTGATGCTGATTACCGCCGACAACCTGATCCAGCTGTTCTTTGGCTGGGAAGGGGTGGGGCTTGCGTCCTACCTTCTGATCGGTTTCTGGTATTCCAAGCCGTCGGCGTCCGCCGCTGCGATCAAGGCATTCCTTGTTAACCGCGTTGGTGACTTTGGCTTTGCCCTTGGTATCTTTGCGGTCTATGTGCTGTTTGATAGCGTTCAGTTCGATGTGATCTTTGGTAATGCCGAAGAAGTCGCCGGCACGACGCTGATGTTCCTTGGCCATGAATTCTCGGCTTTGGAAATTACCTGCTTCCTGCTGTTTATCGGTGCGATGGGTAAATCGGCACAGCTTGGTCTGCACACCTGGTTGCCTGACGCAATGGAAGGCCCAACCCCGGTTTCCGCCCTTATTCACGCGGCAACCATGGTGACGGCTGGTGTGTTCATGGTCGCGCGTCTCTCGCCGATCTTTGAATATGCTGAAACTACCTTGATGATCGTTACCATCGTTGGTGCGTCGACCGCATTCTTTGCCGCGACCATCGGCTGTGTTCAGAACGACATCAAACGCGTCATTGCCTATTCGACCTGTTCGCAGCTCGGCTATATGTTCTTTGCCTGCGGTGTGTCGGCTTATTCTGCGGGTGTGTTCCACCTGATGACACATGGTTTCTTCAAGGCGCTTCTGTTCCTTGGGGCCGGTTCGGTCATTCATGCGATGTCTGATGAACAGGACATGCGCAAAATGGGTGGCATCTGGAAAATGGTTCCGCTGACCTTTGGCGTGATGATGATCGGTACGCTGGCCATCACCGGTGTTCCGGGGCTTGCGGGCTTCTATTCCAAGGATCTGGTCATCGAAAGTGCCTATGCGGCCCATACCAATGTTGGTCTTTATGCCTTCTGGGCAGGGATCCTTGCGGCCCTGATGACCTCGTTCTATAGCTGGCGTCTGATCTTCATGACCTTCTTTGGTGCCCCGCGCGCTGATGAACGGACCATGGCACATGTGCATGAAAGCCCGGCTGTCATGACAGCACCGCTTCTGTTCCTGGCTGTCGGCGCGATCTTTGCCGGTTGGTTTGCCAAGGACTGGTTCGGTGGTGGCAACTACGAAGAAATGCTGAACTTCTGGAACGGTGCGATCTTCATGGCCGAGGGCCACACAGCCCTTGAAAATGCACACCATGTTCCAGGCTGGGTTAAACTGGCACCGTTTGTTGCGATGATTACCGGCTTTGCCATTGCGGTTGTGATGTACAAGCTTGTTCCGTCGCTGCCACGCACGCTTGCGAACACCTTCAACGGTCTGTATCGCTTCGTGCTGAACAAATGGTATTTCGACGAACTCTACGACAAGATTTTCGTAAAACCGGCCTTTGCACTTGGCTATGGCTTATGGAAATCGGGTGATGGTGCGATCATTGATGGTTGTGGCCCTGATGGGGTTGCTGCTGCCTGCCGTAACATCGCACGTCGCGTCAGCGCCATTCAGAGTGGTTTTGTCTATCACTATGCATTTGCAATGCTGATTGGCATTGCTGCGCTGGTCTCCTACACAATTTGGAAGATGGGTTAACGGGCGATGAGTGATTGGCCAATTCTTTCGATCGTCACCTTCTTGCCGTTGCTGGGCGCAGTTCTGCTGCTGTTCATCAATGGTGAAGAGGCGAATGTCGCCCGCAATTCCCGCGGAGTTGCGCTTTGGACGTCGGTGTTCACCTTCCTTGTATCTTTGATGCTGTGGGTGAACTTCGATAAAACAACTGCTGACTTCCAGTTCGTCGAACAGGCGGACTGGATGCCGGGCCTGAACATTTCCTATCACATGGGCGTGGACGGTATTTCCGTTCTGTTCGTCCTGCTTGCGACCTTCCTGACCCCGATTTGTATTCTGTCGGCATGGGAAGCGATCCAAAAGCGCGTGAAGGAATACATGATCGCTTTCCTCGTTCTTGAAACGATGATGATCGGCATGTTCAGCTCGCTTGACGGTTTGCTGTTCTATCTCTTCTTTGAAGGCGTCCTGATCCCGATGTTTATCATCATCGGTGTCTGGGGTGGTCAGCGCCGCGTTTACGCTGCATTCAAGCTGTTCCTGTATACGCTTCTGGGCTCGGTCCTGATGCTGGTTGCGCTGCTCGCGATGTATTTCGAAGCAGGCACCACCGACATTCCGACGCTAATGGCATACGGGTTCGACTATAATATGCAGTTGTGGCTGTGGCTGGCGTTCTTTGCATCCTTCGCAGTGAAAGTTCCGATGTGGCCGGTTCATACCTGGTTGCCGGACGCCCACGTCGAAGCACCAACAGCTGGTTCTGTTATCCTGGCTGGTGTGCTTTTGAAAATGGGCGGCTATGGTTTCCTTCGGTTCTCGTTGCCGATGATGCCATTGGCGTCTGAAACCTTTGCACCGCTGATCTTCACCCTGTCGATTGTTGCAATCATCTATACGTCTCTTGTGGCGCTTGCCCAGCAGGACATGAAAAAGCTGATTGCCTATTCGTCGGTTGCCCATATGGGGATTGTGACGATCGGTGCCTTCACCTTTAATCAGCACGGTATCGAAGGTTCGATATTCCAGATGCTCAGCCACGGTGTGGTGTCGGGCGCGTTGTTCCTGTGTGTTGGTGTTGTCTATGACCGCATCCACACCCGCGAAATCGACGCCTATGGCGGTCTGGTTCATCGCATGCCAAGCTACGCGCTGATCTTCATGTTCTTTACCATGGCATCGGTTGGTCTTCCGGGAACGGGCGGTTTCGTTGGTGAAATCCTGACGTTGCTCGGTGCATTTGAAGCCAACACCTGGGTCGCGTTCTTTGCTGCAACTGGTCTGATCCTTGGTGCGGCCTATGCGCTTTATCTCTATCGCCGGATTATCTTTGGGGCCCTGACAAAGGATAACCTCAAATCGATCCTCGATCTGAGCCCGCGTGAATGGCTGCTTTTTGCACCGCTTGTGATCGTTGTTGTCTGGATGGGGGTCTATCCGGTCTCCTTCCTCGACATCATGCATGTCTCGGTTGAGAACCTCGTCAACCAGGTCGAAACGGCCCAAGCTGCCGCGGCAAGTGCCGCCCAGCTGGCTGTGAATTGAGGGGAATGATCATGGGAGTTTCTATGCTCAACCTCGGGGCCGCACTGCCCGAAATCTTTATGGCAGTCTCTGCCTTGGCTCTGTTGATGCTTGGGGTTTTCGCCGGCAAGGACAAAGCGTTCCGCACCGTGTCCTGGCTGGCCGTTGCCGCCCAGATCATCACCATCATCCTTGTGGTGACGGGCGAGGGCGGTCCTGCCTTCTTTGGCCAGTTCACGGCTGATGCCTTTGCACAGTTCTGCAAAGTCATGATCCTGATCGGCTCAAGTGTCGGCATCATCATGTCGATGAAGTTTGCCGAACGTGAAAACATGGCACGTTTCGAGTTTCCGATCCTGATCACCCTTGCCACGGTCGGCATGATGGCGATGGTTTCGGCATCCGACATGATGTCGCTGTATCTTGGTCTGGAACTGCAGTCGCTGGCACTTTACGTGGTTGCTGCGATCCGCCGTGACACGATCCGGTCGACAGAATCGGGCTTGAAATACTTTATCCTTGGCTCGATTGCCTCGGGCATGCTGCTGTATGGCATGTCGATGGTCTATGGCTTTACCGGAACCACCAATTTCGCGGTTCTTGCCGATACCCTTACGGGCGGTGATCTGCCGGTTGGTGCGATGGTTGGTCTGGCATTCATGTTTGCCGGTCTGTGCTTTAAGATTTCCGCTGTACCGTTCCACATGTGGACGCCCGACGTTTATGAAGGTGCCCCAACCCCGGTAACGGCCTTCTTTGCGGTTGCACCAAAGATCGCGGGTCTTGCACTGTTTGTCCGTGTTGCGATTGGGCCGTTTGGCGGTGTGGTTGCAGACTGGCAGCAGATCATCGTTCTGATCTCGATCCTGTCGATGCTTGTTGGTTCGTTTGCCGCCCTGCGTCAGGAAAACATCAAACGTCTGATGGCCTATTCGTCCATCGGTCACGTTGGGTTTGCGCTTGTCGGTCTGGCCGCAGGCACCGAGGAAGGTGTGACCGGGGTTCTGGTTTATCTGGGGATTTACCTTGTGATGAACCTGGGCACGTTTGCGGTGATCCTCTGCATGCGTCGTAATGACCGCATGAATGAGGAAATCACCGATCTTGCCGGTCTGGCCAAAACCAAACCGCTGATGGCGGCGATTACCGCAATCTTGATGTTCTCGATGGCGGGTATCCCGCCGCTCGCCGGGTTCTTTGGCAAGTTCTATGTCTTTAAGGCCGCCGTTGATGCTGGTCTTGTGACGTTGGCTGTCATTGGTCTGGTGACCTCGGTTGTCAGTGCGTACTACTATCTGCGCATCATCAAGGTCATGTATTTCGACGAGCCGGTCGAAGGGTTTGATCGCAATGGCACAGAAATGAACGTTATCATGGCAGTTGCCACGATCGCCATTCTGGCCTTTGTCTTCTTCCCGAACCCGTTGATGGATAGCGCAGCTATTGCTGCCGCCTCACTGTTCGGCCAGTAAGTATGAAGTCGAACACGATCCGTCTTCCAGAAGGTTTCTACCTTCACCAACTGGACTCGGTCGATAACACAAATGAAGAGGCCAAACGCCTCGCAGACAAGGGCGCCCAGAGTGGCGCCCTTGTTTTAGCCAAAACACAAACGTCCGGTCGCGGTCGCCGCGGGCGGGCATGGTCGTCCCCGGTGGGCAACCTGTATTCGTCGTTGTTGCTGCGTCCGACCTGTTCTCTTGCCGAGGCCGCGCGCCTGACGTTCCTGATTGCCGTTGCCATGGCCGAGGCGATTGAAACGGTCACGGGGATGCAGGTCAGACCGGATTGCAAATGGCCCAACGATCTGATGGTCAACGGGCGTAAGATTTGCGGTATTCTTCTTGAAAGTGCATCCAACCACCTGTCGTCGACCGATTATCTGGTCATTGGGACAGGGGTGAATGTGGCGTTTTATCCAGATGATTCCGAACGTCCGGCAACCTCGCTTGCATCCCTTGGGGCACCGGTTTCGGTTCGTGAACTTGTTTCGGTCTATGTTGAACGTATTGCATACTGGTTGCCGATCTGGGAACAGCAGGGCTTTACGCCAATCCGCGAAGCGTGGCTGACACGTGGATATGGTATTGGCGAGCCGGTAGTTGCCCGATTGACGGAACGTGAGTTGCAGGGAACTTTCGTCGGACTTGATGATGATGGTTCCCTTATCTTAAGAGAAGGCAGCGGGTTTGAGCATCGAATTGGTGCTGGCGAAGTTTTCTTCAGGGACTAAATTGAATAATATCTTGCTGCGAAGTGGAGGCGTGTAAGCTTCATGTTGCTTGCGATTGATGCCGGGAACACAAATATCGTTTTTGCTGTCTTTGATGGAGATACCATCAAGGGGCAATGGCGTTGCTCGACCACAACCGAACGTACTGCCGATGAATTGGGTGTTTGGTTGCATCATCTGTTCACGCTTTCAGACGTGCCAGTTGATGCCATTTCCGGGGCGATTATCGCAACGGTGGTACCCGCGGCGGAATTTAGCTTAAAGACCCTGTGTCGTCGGTATTTCAATGTTGATCCGATGGTGGTTGGCGATCCGGATGTTAAACTGGATATGAACATCATCATGGACCGACCAAGCGAAGTTGGGGCTGACCGTCTAGTCAATGCGGTTGCCGCCCATAAGCTGTTTGGTGGTCCACTTGTGGTGCTCGATTTCGGGACTGCGACCACCTTTGACGTTGTTGATTACAACGGCGACTATCTTGGCGGCGTGATCGCGCCCGGCGTAAATCTGTCAATCAAGGCATTGCATATGGCAGCCGCCCAGTTGCCGATGGTCGCAATTGAAGCACCGCGCAATGTTGTTGGTAAAAACACCGTTGAAGCCATGCAGTCTGGCGTGTATTGGGGCTATGTTTCGATGATCGAAGGGTTGCTCGCGCGTATTCGCCAACAGCAAGGCCTTGAAACCATCAAGGTGGTTGCAACCGGTGGGCTTGCGCCACTGTTTACCAAGGCAGTAGACGAAATTGAACATTTGCATGGCGATTTGACCATGCTTGGCCTGTTGATGATTTACCGTCGCAACAGCCAGGAACAAGATACTCAGGCCCACTAAGGGTTTGCACCGGGCAGGGGCATAAGCCCCGCCTGATCAGAATGCCGAATGTAAAGGAAGACCGTCCGTGGATTTGTATTTGCCAAAAGACGAAGTGCTGTTTGTGCCGCTAGGCGGTTCTGGCGAGATCGGCATGAACATGAACCTTTACGGGTATGATGATCAGTGGTTGATGGTCGATATGGGGGTTTCCTTTGGCGAGGAAGGCCTGCCGGGTGTCGATGTCGTCATGCCCGACCCAACCTTTATCGAGGAGCGTAAGGACAAGCTTCTGGGGCTGGTTTTGACCCACGCACACGAAGATCACCTTGGGGCCATTCCGTATTTGTGGAAACGCCTTAAGTGCCCGATCTATGCGACGCCCTTTGCCGCAGCATTCCTCAAAGCCAAGCTCTCGGAAACCGATTTTGCCGACGAAGTTCCGATCCATGTGATCGAACTGGGCGGGAGGTTTACCTTGGGGTGCTTTGACATCGAATTTGTCACCATGACCCATTCGATCCTTGAGCCCAATGCCTTGGCCATTCGCACGCCCAAGGGGTTGATCGTTCATACCGGCGACTGGAAATTTGACCCTGATCCGCAGATTGGTGAAGCATCCGATGTCAAAAAGCTCGAAGAGCTTGGCGACGAGGGCGTTATGGCGCTGGTCTGTGACTCAACCAATGTCTTTTCCGAAGGCCAAGCCGGCTCCGAAGGTGACGTTGCCAAAAACCTGTCGAAACTGTTTGCCGAACATCCGCAAGGACGCATCGCGATTGCGTGTTTTGCCACGAATGTCGCACGTCTGCAGTCTGTGATCGAAGCGGCCCACGAAAACAACCGGTGTGTTGGCTTGGTCGGGCGTTCGCTGTACCGTGTGACCGAGGCAGCCCGCGAAGTTGGCTATCTGACATCCTATCCGAACCTTCTGACCGATCAGGACGCGATGGAAGTTCCCAAGGATCAGGTGCTGTTTCTCTGCACCGGGTCACAGGGCGAACCGCGTGCCGCACTGTCACGCATTGCCAAGGGCGATCATCCGATGGTCGAACTCGATCCGGGCGATACGGTGGTGTTCTCTGCGCGTGAGATTCCCGGCAATGAAAAATCTATCGGCTATATCCAGAACCTTTTGATCCGTCGTGGGATTAAGGTCATCACCGCACGCGATGAGCCGATCCACGTATCGGGGCATCCGGGCCGTCAGGACTTGGCACGGATGTATCAATTGACCCGTCCAAAAATTCTGATCCCTGTGCACGGTGAAACCCGCCATTTGTGCGAACAGGCCGCCCTTGGGGCGGAATGCCAGATCCCTGAACAGGTGATCCCGCATGACGGTACGGTCATTCGCCTGTCGCCGGGCAATTCGCAGGTCATTGGGGTGGCCGAAGCTGGCATTCTTGCCCTCGATGGCGGACGCTTGCTTAAACGTGATGCAAACACCATCCGTAACCGCAATCGCATCGTCTGGAATGGCGTGATGTTTGTCACCGTGGTGCTCAATCAGTTTGGCGAAATGGTCAAGGACCCGATGATTTCCGCACCTAGCCTGTTTGATGAGGCAGATGACGATGTCCGTCTTGATCATTTTGCTGCTGAGATCGGCAATCGGGTAGATCGATTGGGTGATGAGGAAGTCCTTGATGATTCTGCTGTGATCCTGGCAATCCGCCAAGCCTTGCGCCGACCTGTGCGCCAGCGTCTTGGGAAGCGTCCGCTGATCGAAGTCCATCTGGTCCGCGTTAAGGAATAGCAAGGGGCTTTGAAATCCCGTTTGGTGGCCATATTCGACCAAATGGGCAATTGTCACGGATGCTAACGCTAACCTAGATTAGAAGTGATCGGGCAGATCACTTTGCAGGAGTAAGAATATGATCGGACGGCTGAACCATGTCGCCATCGCAGTCCCCGACCTTGAGGCAAGCATTGCGCAATATCGCGATGTGCTGGGGGCTAAGGTCTCCGAACCGCAAGATGAACCGGATCACGGGGTGACGGTCGTTTTTGTTGAACTGCCTAACACCAAGATTGAATTGTTGTATCCGCTGGGGGAAAATTCCCCGATCAAGGGGTTCCTTGAAAAGAACACCTCTGGCGGTATTCATCATGTCTGTTACGAGGTCGATGATATTCTGGCCGCGCGTGATAAGCTTAAAGCGACTGGCGCGCGCGTACTTGGCAACGGGGATCCGAAAATCGGGGCGCATGGCAAACCGGTTCTTTTCCTGCATCCCAAGGACTTCAACGGCACATTGGTTGAACTCGAACAGGTTTAGCTGATTGTGGGGCTCCCGATTAACCGCCTTGCAATCTGATCAAGAGATCGACACACGCTTCACCATCAACAAAAAGAGCATTTCATGAACTGGTTTTCCGGAACTCTGGTCTATATCGTCATCTGGTGGCTGGTTCTGTTTATGGTGTTACCCTTTGGCGTCAAACGCACCGAAAATGTCGAAGCCGGTCATGACAGTGGCGCACCGCAGCAAGCTCATATGTGGAAAAAGGTTCTGGCCACGAGTGCCATTTCAGGCATTTTATGGGTGGTGGCATGGTTCGTGATCACCAGCGGTATGATTGAAGTTCGTCCGCCACAATAAGCGTTACGGTCCTTTGCCAAAACAGAAAACCCCGCACATATGTTGCGGGGTTTTGTCGTTTGGGACTGCACAAAAATGATCGAGAAGGCGATAAACCAAAAAAAAAGCAAGATCCAAAGGATCTTGCTAAGATGCTATTTTTATAGCTGTTTTTCCCGTAATCTTCTTATGCTTCCTCCTAAGACCTGGGCATCTAGCACAGGTTTTAATTCGACGTCGCGCCTGCTTCTTGTATGCTTATTGGCAACAAAGCCTCCCGCAATTTTATGAGCGGCTGCGATACGCCTACCGCAACGATCTTGCGCCGTTAGCGGAGGACTAAAAAGCCACATGTTTCCGTTTTATGCAAGATGTTTTGACGAATATTCACAAATGATTCGATGCTGCATTGCACACAGATAGGGTGAAACTCAGAGATGAATAATAATTCATTGGCTAAACCTATTAAACGCCATGTTTCTGGTCTTAACATCAGACTATTAAAGGCATTGGCATCGGTTGCACTCATTTCTGCTTTGCCCTCCACAGGGTGGGCGCAAGCCGATTCTCCTTTCCCGTCATCACAGCAAAATGACGTTGGCGCGGGCAATGATGCTGCAGCACTGCCGCAGGGCGAAGACGCCAAGCCAACCATCACGGTAACGCGTTCGGCCTGTAAACAATTGGTCAAACATGTGCCCGACGACGATGTTGCCTATCAGTCGGGTGTGGATGTTCGGGGGAACAAGGTTGCACCGGCTGATCTTAACGGTGGCAACAACATTCTGAACTCCTTACCAAAGGAAATTGAGTTTCCGGTGACTGTTGATTTCTTCGAATATTCCGGAATTTCCGTCCCTGATGGCGTCAGTGGCGAGCAAAGTATCGGCAAGATTTCCTATCGTAACGGTCGGGTTTATTTTAATGATCAACAGCTGGGAGACGATGGTGCAAGTGCCGAACTGATCGAAGCCTGTCGTCAGGCGGGGTTCAGATAACGCTGCCTGGTGGGCGTTATGGGGGAAATCTGTACACACAGATGCAGGCCTTCGCGGACAATCGTAGTTTTGCCATCATTGGAAACTAACCAGACTGCGATCAGATAACATAAGTTCCAGCTTGCGTTTCGTGCGATGCTGTCGCATTTTCCGGGCAAGGTAATTCATAAACCCAACAATTCAGATTTGTTCATCACGAGGCATTGATGCGTCTTTCCCAGTTCTTTCTGCCGACCCTGAAGGAAACCCCGTCAGAAGCCCAGATTGCTTCTCACCGTTTGATGCTGCGCGCTGGTATGGTCCGCCAGCTCACGGCGGGTATCTATTCCTGGCTGCCGCTTGGCCACCGTGTTCTTAAGAAAATCGAACAGATCGTTCGTGAAGAACAGGACAAGATCGGCTTTAACGAACTGCTGATGCCAACCATTCAGCCCGCCGAGCTCTGGCAGGAAAGTGGTCGTTACGATGATTACGGTCTGGAGATGCTGCGCATTACCGACCGTCATGATCGTAAAATGCTGTTTGGGCCGACCAACGAAGAAGCCATCACCGATATCTTCCGCAATGATGTGCGTTCTTATAAGCAGCTGCCGCAGATGCTCTATCACATTCAGTGGAAATTCCGTGACGAGATCCGCCCGCGCTTTGGCGTGATGCGCGGCCGCGAATTCCTGATGAAGGATGCCTATTCGTTCGACATCGACTATGAAAGTGCGCGTCACACCTATAACAAGATTTTCCTGGCCTATTGCCGGACCTTTACCCGTTTGGGTGTGAAGGCGATCCCGATGGTGGCTGATACCGGCCCGATTGGTGGTGATTTGAGCCACGAATTCATCATTCTTGCCGAAACCGGTGAAAGTGAAGTTTTCTGCGATCAGAAATGGCTGGAAAAAGATCTGAGCGGGCAGGGTGTTGACCTCAATGACCGTACCGGCCTTGAAAGCTGGGTGCAGACGACACTTAAAGATTACGCCGCGACCGAGGACATGCACGATCCAGAACAGGATGCGGTAAAGTCCTTGGGGGATGACCTGGTGACGACGCGCGGGATCGAAGTTGGTCATATCTTCCATTTCGGTGCGAAATATTCCGAACCGATGGGCGCAACTGTTCTTGGCCCGGATGGCAAGGATACCCCGGTGCAGATGGGGTCTTACGGGATTGGCGTTTCGCGTCTTGTCGGTGCGCTCATCGAAGCATCCCATGACGAAAACGGTATCATCTGGCCCGACGCGGTTGCCCCGTACAAGGTTGGTCTGATCAATCTGCGTACTGGTGATGATGCTTGTGACGCGGCCTGCGAAGACGCCTATGCCAAGCTCACCAATGCTGGTATCGAGGTTCTTTATGATGACCGTGACATGCGTGCCGGTGGCAAATTTGCTGATATGGACCTGATTGGTTTGCCATGGCAGATCGTCATTGGTCCGAAGGGGCTTAAAAACGGTGTGGTTGAGCTTAAAAACCGCAGAAGCGGCGAGAAAACCGAAGTTACCTTCGATGCTGCTCTGAACCAGCTTAGCGCCTGATCAAATATTAAAACACGGGGCAGCGATTGCTGCCCCGTTGTGATTTCCGGCTTCGTTTGATGTTTACGCATGCGGGGCCATTTCCTGACCAGCTTCCACAAGGATAGAGTGCCCATGTTCAGTCCGTTCGAACGTATGGTGGCCTTTCGCTACCTGCGTCCACGTCGGCAGGAAGGTTTCGTTTCCGTTATCGCCATTTTCTCGTTGCTGGGCATCATGCTTGGTGTTGCAACGCTGATTATTGTGATGTCGGTCATGAACGGTTTCCGTGCCGAATTACTTGGTCGGATTTTGGGCTTGAACGGGCATATATCGGTCTATGCACAAAGCAATGATGGCATCCCCAATTACGATGCGATTGAAAAAGAGATCGCTGAAACCGGCAATGTAAAGCTCTCCGTTCCTGTCGTCGAAGGACAGGTTATGGCATCGAAAAATGGTCGGGCAAGTGGTGCGATTGTGCGCGGCATGCGCCCCGAAGATGTTAAGCAGCGTAAAACCATTGCCGATAACATTGTGTTTGGATCGCTTGATAATTTTAAGGGTGATGACAGCATCATCATGGGCGCGCGTCTTGCCATGAAACTTGGTGTCGGGGTCGGTGATACCGTCAATCTGATTTCGCCCAAGGGCAATGTCACCGCATTTGGTGCTGTTCCGCGTGTACGGGCCTATACCGTGGCCGGGCTGTTTGATATTGGCATGTATGAATATGACAGTGGCTTTATCTTTATGCCGCTGTCTGCCGCACAGCTTTATTTCCGTCTGCCCGAGAAAATCACACATTTTGAAGTGATGCTTGATGATATCTCGTCACTCGATGACACCATGGATACGCTGTTGACAACGCTTGCCAGTGAAAAGCTGCGGCTGGTCAATTGGCAACAATCAAATTCCGGGTTCTTCAATGCATTACAGGTCGAACGTAATGTGATGTTCCTGATCCTGACATTGATCATTCTTGTTGCCGCCTTCAATATCATTTCGGGCATGGTCATGCTGGTAAAGGATAAGGGACGCGATATTGCCATCCTGCGCACCATGGGGGCGACCCGCAAATCAATCATGAAGGTGTTCTTCCTGGCGGGCGCATCCATCGGGGTTTTGGGCACGCTGAGTGGTCTGATCATCGGTGTGTTGTTCTGTCTGAACATCGAAAACATCCGTCAGTTCATTCAGACCCTGACGGGCACCGATTTGTTTAATGCTGAAATCTATTTCCTGTCGCAACTGCCGGCCGATATGGATACGGGCGAGGTCGTTCTGGTTTGCGTCATGTCCCTCACACTGACCTTCCTTGCCACGGTTTATCCGGCATGGCGGGCGTCGCGTCTCGATCCGGTGGAGGCTCTGCGCTATGAGTGATCAGGTCAAAACAACCGCTCAGGAACGCTCGCGCACTGTTGTTCTGCGCCTTGAAAAGATTGATCGTGTCTTCAATCAGGGCCCCGATCAGCTGGAAATTCTCAAATCAGTCGATCTTGAAATCCATCAGGGCGAAATTGTCGCCCTGGTCGGGCCGTCTGGTGCAGGTAAATCAACCTTGCTTCAGATCGCCGGATTGCTTGAAAGGCCCGATGGCGGTTTGGTGTCGATCGGTGGTAAGCGCAGCACGGATCTGTCTGATCTTGCGCGGACCGAAATGCGCCGTCGCCACATCGGGTTTGTCTATCAGTACCATCATTTGTTGCCGGAATTTTCTGCAATTGAAAATGTCGTCATGCCGCAAATGATCAATGGTCTGAAACGCTCCGAAGCCGAAGTGCGCGGTCTTGAATTGCTGCGCTGTCTTGGCCTTGAAAACCGTGCCGAACATCGTCCCGCGCGCTTGTCAGGTGGTGAGCAGCAACGGGTTGCCATTGCGCGTGCTCTCGCCAATGTGCCGGACGTTTTATTTGCCGATGAGCCGACCGGTAACCTTGATCCGCAAACCGCGGCAACTGTCTTTGGCATGTTGATGTCGCTGGTGCGTGAAACGGGTCTGGCATCCTTGATCGCAACCCATAACCCGGCACTGGCAAGCCAGATGGACCGGGTAGTGACCTTGCGGGATGGTCATTTGGTCGAACTTGATCCAGCCGAGCTCGCCTAGGTTCTGTCCCTAAGCGACCTTTCGCAACGGCTCAAAATTCTCTAAGCTGATCGAACGCGGTGTTTGGCCATTATGCGAAACACCGCGTGACCAGTCTTTTGTCTTCTTTTCCGGGGTAAAATTACGATGGAAAACGGTTTCGTCCATCTTCGTGTTCACACCAACTATTCGCTTGCCGAAGGTGCCATCACGACGAAGGAGCTTGCCAAGCTTTGTGCAGCTGACGGCCAACCTGCCGTTGCGATGACCGATACCGACAATATGTTCGGCGCGCTTGATTTCGCTGGCGCCATGAGTGGTGCGGGTATTCAGCCGATCCTTGGCGTGCAAATGGGTTTTGAGCGGTTTGGCGATAAGCCTGCTGTTGGCAAAATCATGCGCGAACCGATGCCCGATCGCCTTGTGCTGATTGCCCAGAATAAGGAAGGTTATTTCAACCTTCTGAAAATTGTTTCGCGCGCCCATATGACGTCTGAGGCCGGAAGCGAACCCAAGGCGCTGTATGAACACATCGAAAAATATTCCGACCATGTGATTTGCCTGACCGGTGGTCCAACCGGGCCGTTGGCGCGTCTTCTGGCCGAGGAACAGGTTGATAAGGCCGAAGCCTGCCTGACGAAATTAAAGGGCATCTTTGGCAACCGCCTCTATATCGAGTTGCAAAGACACGGCGAGGCGCTTGAAGAGCAGGTCGAACCGGGCTTGGTTAAGCTGGCGTATGATCATGACGTGCCGTTGGTTGCGACCAATAACTGCTATTTCCCGTCGGGCAAAATGTATGAAGCCCATGACGTGTTTATCTGTATCGGGCAGGGGGCTGTCGTCGGGCAGGATGAACGCTGGAAACTGACGCGCGATCACCGGTTTAAGACCGCAGATGAAATGCGCAACCTGTTCGCCGATATCCCTGAGGCCTGTGACAACACCGTGGCGATTGCCAAACGGTGTTCATGGCACGTCGAAAAAATTGATCCGATCCTGCCGCCCTTTGATTGCGGCGAAGGCCGCACCGAGGTCGACGAACTGCGCCATATGTCCGAAGAGGGCCTTAAGGGCCGGTTGGAAAAATACGTCTATACCTCTGACATGTCGGACGCGGATAAGGAAGAAACGGCCAAACCCTATTGGACGCGTCTTGAGTATGAGCTTGGCATCATCAATCAGATGGGTTTTCCGGGTTACTTCCTGATCGTTGCCGATTTCATTCAGTGGGCCAAGGATCATGAAATCCCGGTTGGGCCGGGCCGTGGGTCGGGGGCAGGGTCGCTTGTGGCCTATGCGCTTTTGATTACCGATCTTGATCCGCTTCGGTTCTCGCTTCTGTTCGAACGTTTCCTTAACCCGGAACGTGTGTCGATGCCCGACTTTGACGTCGATTTCTGTCAGGATCGACGTGGCGAAGTGATTGAGTATGTGCAGAAAAAATACGGTCATGACCGCGTTGCACAGATCATCACGTTCGGTAAGCTGCAAGCCAAGGCCGCCGTGCGTGACGTCGGGCGTGTGCTGAGCATCCCGTATGGCTATGTCGATAAAATCTGTAAAATGATTCCCGGTGACCCGGCCAAACCGATCCCGCTCAAAGAAGCGATCGATATGGAACCGGACCTGCGCCGGATTGCGCGTGAAGACCCCGACATCGACCGCTTGCTCACCATCGCCATGCAGATCGAAGGGCTGTACCGCAACTCCTCGACCCACGCGGCCGGGGTTGTGATCGGTGACCGCGATCTTGATGAGCTCGTGCCGCTCTATCGTGATCCGCGCTCGGACATGCCGGTCACACAGTTCAACATGAAGTATGTTGAAAACGCCGGGCTGGTGAAGTTTGACTTCCTGGGGCTTAAGACCCTGACGGTGATTATTGAGGCCGTCAATTTGATGCGTCAACGCAAAGACGTCCCGCAAGACTTTGATATTAGTGCCATTGAGCTTGATGATCGTCCATCGTTCAAGCTGTTGTCTGCCGCTGAAACTGTCGGCGTGTTCCAGCTTGAATCGCAAGGCATGCAGGACGTTTTACGCGGTCTGAAGCCAGATACGCTCGAAGATATTATCGCTGTCGTGGCGCTATATCGTCCCGGTCCGATGGACAACATCCCCCATTACATCGCACGTAAGCATGGTCAGGAAGAACCTGACTACATGCACCCGATGTTGCAGCCTATCCTGCAAGAAACCTATGGCATCATGATCTATCAGGAACAGGTCATGGAGCTGGCCCAGATCATGGCGGGCTATTCGCTTGGCGGTGCAGATTTGCTGCGCCGTGCGATGGGTAAGAAAATCGCCGAGGAAATGGAAAAGCAGCGGTCGCTGTTTGTCGAAGGATCGGAAAAGAACGGTGTTGATCGCGGACAGGCATCCGACATCTTTGATCAGGTCGCTAAATTCGCATCCTACGGCTTTAACAAATCGCACGCTGCGGCCTATGCCTTGGTAGCCTATCAAACCGCGTTTCTAAAGGCCAACTATCCGGTCGAATTCATGGCCGCGTTGATGACGCTTGATATGCACAACACCGAAAAACTTGCGGTGTTCAAGCAAGAAGTCGAACGGCTGGAAATCGAAATTCTGCCGCCCTGCATCAACCATTCGCAAGTCGCCTTCTCGGTCGAAAACCACGAGAGCGGCGGTAAAATCCGCTATGCACTGGCGGCAATCCGCAATGTCGGCGATGCGGCGATGGAAAGCCTGGTTGCCGAGCGCGAAGCCAACGGGCCGTTTAAAGACCTTACCGATTTTGCATCGCGCATCGATAGCCGCGCAGTCAACAAACGCCTGCTTGAAAACCTTGTCCGTGCCGGTGCGCTGGACTGTCTGGCAACCAACCGCAAAGTCATGCTGGAGCATGTTGATAAAGTCATCGCCGTTGCCCAGCGCGAAATGCAGGCGCGCAATGACGATCAGATTTCGATGTTTGGTGATGAAAGCGCCTTTGCCAAGGACGCGATCAAACTGCCTGATGAGCGTGACTGGGTGCCGATGGAAAAACTGACCGAGGAATTCTCGGCCATCGGATTTTATCTGTCGGCCCATCCGCTTGATACGTTCGGCAAAAGCATTCAGCGGATTGGCATTGCACCGATCAAGGAATTGCCTGCCCGCATGCGTGCGCAGAATAAAGGTGCGATCAAACTCGCCGGAACCTTGATCAATGCCCGTGAAATGATTTCGAAAAAGAACGGTTCGAAATTTGCCTTCGTGATGTTTTCCGACCCGACCGGCAGCTTCGAAGTCGCCTTCTGGGCAGAAGCCTGGGCGGCATACAAGGAAATCATCAATGCCGGACGCCCGGTTCTGTTGATTGTCGCGGCTGAAATGCGCGAGGGGCAACTGCGCATTCAAGGTCAGCGGGTCGAGGATCTTGAACAAGCCGTATCTGGTGCGGCCGAAGGCATTCGCATTCGGTTGAACCGCCCTGATCCGGTTTCAGAAATCCGCGAATTGCTGGAAACGGCGGGCAAGGGAAGGGGCCTTGTGACCTTGTCGTCCATGTGTGGCGATGGCCGCATGGCCGAGATCGAGCTTGAAGACAGTTATAAGGTCGGGCCATCTCTGATCGGCGCCATCGGGGCTATTCCGGGCGTTGAATTTGCCGAGGAAATTTAGAGGAAACTTAATCGCCGGGTTTTTTGGGAGTTCAGGTGCCTGTCGGCGTGCTCGCTAGGCATGATCGCGCGTTTATGCCAAACCTCATAACGTTTCATCGTGCGGCGACCAGCTTTCTTCTGATACTCGCCCCCCCGGCTGCAAGTCCCAGCACGATGAAAACCATCACCGCATGGTCCGGGCCAAACGCGTCCATCAATATCCCGAAAACGGGGGCTCCCGCCGTTTGACCGACTGCGATCATAAGAAAACCGATCATTAATCCCATCGCAGGGCGATTGGGTGACGCGGCAACGCCCCAGATCAAATACACCCCGGTTAACATGACATAAGAAGCCCCGAACAAGGCACCACCAAGAAGGGTGGTGAAGGGGGTAGCCCCCGTCATGCCGACGGCGAGAATGCCAACGGACATCAACCCCAGAAACATCCAGTGGGTGCGGTTAAGACCAAAGCGCGCAACAAATGCACCGGCAAAAGCACCGAAAATGCCTGCTGAACCGATGGCAACCCATAGCATCCCGATATCGTTTATCTTCCATCCCATGTGTAAGTTTGCCAACTGGCCGCCAAAGGACCAAAGGGCGGTACTGGCAGCCCCCATCAGAAACGCTGCGATAATCAGTCGCACGACATCATCAGTAACTGGCGGTAATCTTTGCGGCGAACTTGGGGTGTCGTCCGTGCGGGGCAGGGTTATGCGTGCGACGAATGCCATCAATAGGGCAACAAGCGCGAACCCGCCAAACGCCAAACGCCATTGCCCGGCAACCAACAATGCAATCGGGCCTGAAAGTGCAATGCCCGCACTTGTCCCGGCATTGATCGTGGTGTTTGTTATATTCTGCTGATGACGTTTTACCGTTGCTGTGACAGCGGCGGCCATTGGTGGGGATGACAAGCCCGTGCTTGATCCCGCCAAAAGTACAGCACCAGCAAGCCAGACTGCGTTTGGTGCCGCTGCAATTCCGGCCATACCAATCGCTGCGACCATCGATGCGCAGACTGCAACTGCACGTGCACCGAACCGCTCGGTTAACGTGGCCGAGGCGATAATTGCAATACAATAGCCAAAAAAAGAGCCGCCTGAAATGATACCCGATAAGGTTGGGCCAAGAGAAAGCTCATTGTCAATTTCTGGCAGGAACAAACCAAAGGCAAAGCGCGCAAAGCCATAACAAACAGCGATCAAGCCAAATCCGGTGGTTCCGATGCGAAGTGCAGCATTCATGATCGGGCCTGCGCAATCAGGACAGCCGCTGCGTCGCGTGCCGCAGAAATAGCACCTTCACCTTGGTAAACTGAAACGGATGTGGCGCCTTCGATCAAGATCAGTATTTGGTCGACGAGGGCGCTTGCGTTTGCATCACTAAGCCCGACTTCTGAGCGGACTATTTCGTCAAGTCGTTTGCGAAATGCCACTTTATGACGCAAGACGACTTCCGCTATTTCCGGTGTGTTCCCGCCCGTTTCGCCGTAGGCCCGCAGGAAAAGGCAACCGCGCGCGCCTTCATCCCGAACCCATTCCGTCAGCGCGTTGAACAGTTCATCAAGACTGTCGACGTTGATCTTTTGCATGAAACGTTCGTCTCGCGCCGTCAAGACGGCGGTTACGAGGCCAGTTTTCCCGCCAATATGTTTGTAAAGCGTGCGGCTGGACATATCTGCGGCTGTGGTCAAACGGTCCATGCTGGTTGCCATGAAACCATGCTGATCAAAAAGCTGCTCTGCGGCTATGAGGAGTTTGGTTTTTATGTTCATATCAAACATGTAAAACGAACGTTTTACATCGTCAATGGTTTTTCGGTATGCATTTCCGGTTCGATCAATGTCTTTACGCACGCCGGGGCGGCTGTTTCTTTGGGTTTTTTACTATGAAAATGTGGGGCTGATCGTTTAAAGTGTTGTTCCAGATTGCAGTTCTGGTTCTGCTGAGCAGGCAAACATGTGTCATTGCGTGTCAGCGGGGTTTTAGGGCTTGCATTCTTTACGGGACGGGATTAAAACCCGCTCGAACATCGCACGCGAAAGAGCGGCGACTGCCGTCATATGGCAACTCGTCCATCCGGTGTTTCATGCATGAGGCATGAAATTCCCTTTCGCGGAGGTATTAACCGGAAAAAGGTAGGAATTATCATGGCTTTGCCAACCTTTACCATGCGCCAGCTCATGGAAGCTGGTGTCCACTTTGGTCACCACACCCGCCGTTGGAACCCGAAGATGAAGCAGTTCATCTTTGGTGCACGTAACGACATCCACATCCTGAACTTGCAGGAAACTGTCCCGATGCTGCATCGTGCGATGCAGGCCGTTCGTGACGTTACCGCTTCAGGTGGTCGTGTTCTTTTCGTTGGTACCAAACGTCAGGCATCCCCGATCGTTGCTGAAGCTGCAAAACGTTGCGGCCAGTACTACGTGAACCATCGCTGGCTCGGCGGCATGCTGACCAACTGGAACACTGTTTCCAATTCGATCAAACGCCTCAAAGAACAGGACGAAATCCTGACTTCGGGTGCCGAAGGTCTGACCAAAAAAGAAATCCTGAACCTGACCCGTTCGCGCGACAAACTTGAACGCGCTCTGGGCGGCATTAAGGATATGGGTGGTCTGCCAGACATTATTGTCGTGGTTGACACCAACAAAGAAGCACTTGCCATTCAAGACGCCAAGAACCTGAACATCCCGGTTGTTGCGATCCTCGATACCAACTCTGACCCGGCGAACGTTCAGTACCCGGTTCCGGGCAACGATGATGCGATCCGTGCGATCCAGCTGTATTGCGATCTGTTCGTTGGTTCTGTTCTTGATGGTATTCAGGAAGAAATGACCGCTTCTGGCGCGGATCTCGGTGAAGCGGAAGAAGTTCCGGCTGAAGCGAACGCGACGAAAGAAGCAGCTGCAGAAGCAGCTTCCGCATAACTTTCATTTTGTACCCGGGGAAACGGCGGCTAGGATGCCGCCGTTTCTTTAGGTGTTAACTTGATTGCGTAATAGGGGCTTTAAGAAATGGCTATTACCGCTGCTCTCGTAAAAGAGCTTCGCGAAACCACCGGCGCTGGCATGATGGATTGCAAAAAAGCGCTTTCCGAAACCGATGGCAATGTCGACGCTGCTGTTGATTGGCTGCGGACCAAAGGTCTTGCAAATGCTGCCAAGAAAGCTGGCCGCGTTGCTGCCGAAGGTCTTGTTGCTGTTGCGGTTAACGGTACCAAAGGTGCTGTTGTCGAGCTGAACGCTGAAACTGACTTCGTTTCGCGTAACGAAGACTTCCAGAAATTTGTCAACGAAGTTGCCGTTCAGGCCGTTTCTGTTGATGGCGACGTTGATGCGCTGAAAGCTGCTGCTTTCCCGGGCACATCGCGTAACGTCGAAGAGCAGGTCACCCACATGATCGCCACCATTGGCGAAAACATGTCGCTTCGTCGTTCGGCTGGCCTGTCGGTCGAAAAAGGTGTTGTTGCTTCTTACATCCACTCTGCTGTTGCTACCGATCTCGGTAAAATCGGCGTTCTGGTGGCTCTGGAATCCGAAGCTGACGCTGCTGTTCTCGAAGGTCTGGGCAAACAGATCGCGATGCACATTGCGGCAACCAACCCGGCTTCGGCAACCGTTGCGGATCTTGATCCGGAACTGGTCGAGCGTGAAAAAACCGTTCTGACCGAACAGGCTAAAGAATCGGGCCGTCCGATCGAGATCATCGAAAAAATGATCGAAGGTCGTATCCGTAAATATTACGAGCAGGTTGTTCTTGTTGAGCAAACCTTCGTGATTGACGGCGAAAACAAAGTTAAAGACGTAATCGAGAATGTCGCTAAAGAAGCTGGCAAGCCGATTACCCTCAAGGGCTTTGTTCGCTTCGAACTCGGTGAAGGCATCGAGCGAGAAGAGAAAGATTTTGCGGCCGAAGTTGCTGAGCAGCTGAACAAATAAAACATCTTTTCGAAATGGTGCGTTACGCGCCATTTCGTGTATGATCCAGACCGGCGAGGTCGGCAGCGCAAATCCGCCCTGTTACTCGCCGGTCTTTTTATATCTGAATTTTGCATTTCCCGTCGTTGGGGGATGCGTGACATCGGCATTAAGAGGCATTGAAGACATGGCAGAAAACGACCAACTGAAATTTCGCCGCGTCCTTTTGAAGCTCTCGGGTGAGGGACTTCTAGGTAAACAGCAATATGGTATCGATCCTGAGACGGTCGACCGGATTGCCAGCGAAATCAAGGTCGTTCATGACATGGGGGCTGAAGTTTGCATGGTGATTGGCGGCGGGAACATTTTCCGTGGCGTCAAAGGTGCCTCTCAGGGCATGGAACGTGCCACAGCCGATTACATGGGCATGCTGGCAACCATCATGAATGCGCTCGCGGTTCAAAACGCGCTTGAGCGCCATGGTGTCCAGACTCGCGTTCAGTCTGCCATTCCAATGTCTTCCGTTTGCGAACCCTATATTCGCCGCCGTGCTGTTCGCCACATGGAAAAAGGTCGCGTTGTGATCTTTGCTGCGGGAACGGGCAATCCGTTCTTTACCACCGATACTGCTGCGGCATTGCGTGCGGTTGAAATGGGCTGTGATGCGCTGCTTAAAGGCACGCAGGTCGATGGTGTTTATACCGCTGACCCGAAAACGGACCCGACCGCCGAGCGCTACGACTCACTTACCTATATGGAAGTTTTGTCCAAAGATTTGCGTGTGATGGATGCATCGGCTATTTCTTTGGCACGCGAAAATGATATTCCGGTTATCGTATTTTCTTTGCATAATCCGGGTGCCTTCGCAGATGTTGTCTCTGCAAAGGGGACGTTTACGATTATTTCGAATGGAGACTGAACGTGTCTGACGTTGCTGGCCTAAAAAAGGACCTGTCCCGCCGTATGGAAGGGGCCGTAGAAGTACTGCACAAGGAATTTACCGGTCTGCGCACCGGACGTGCCAGTGTAAGCCTTCTTGAGCCGGTCATGGTCGAAGCCTATGGCGTTCCGACCCCGCTCAATCAGGTGGCTTCTGTCAGTGTTCCTGAATCCCGGATGCTTTCGGTTCAGGTATGGGACAAAACCATGGTCAAATCCGTTGAAAAGGCTATCCGCGATTCTGGCCTTGGCCTCAATCCGGCGGCTGATGGCACCCTTGTTCGTGTTCCGATTCCGGCATTGAACGAAGAACGCCGTGCCGAGCTGTCCAAAGTTGCTGGCAAATATGCCGAGCAAGCCAAAATTTCAGTTCGTAACGTCCGCCGCGATGGCATGGACCAGCTGAAAAAATGGGAAAAGGACAGCGACATCTCCAAAGACGAGATGCATGACGAAGAAAAAGAGATCCAGAAACTGACCGATAAGGTCATTTCCGACATCGATGAGACGCTGTCGCACAAAGAACAGGAAATCATGCAAGTCTGACCATGGCTGTTCTGTCTTCGCAAACTCAACAAAAAGAACTGCTGTGTGTTCCGCGTCACGTTGCCATCATTATGGATGGTAACGGGCGTTGGGCCCGTGGGCGTGGAAAGCCTCGTACGATGGGGCATCGTGCCGGGGTAGAAGCGGTGCGTCGCACGGTCGAGGCATCTGCCGAGCTCGGTATTGAGTATCTGACGCTCTATGGGTTCTCGACGGAAAACTGGAAACGCCCAGAAAGCGAAGTCAGTGATCTGATGGGACTTTTACGGCTGTTTTTAAAGCGTGAGCTTGCGACGTTGCACCGAAACAACGTGAAAATTCGCATCATCGGCGACCGGACACGTTTTGCCGATGATATTCGCGGTCTTCTGGCCAAGGCCGAAGACCAAACCCGTGACAACACGCGTCTTAACTTGACGATTGCGTTGAGTTACGGGGCACGGGCCGAAATTACGCAGGCCGTGCGCGAGATCGCGCGCAAAGTCGCATCGGGGGAACTTTCAGCGGATGCTGTTACCGAAGACTTGATCGAACAGAACTTGTCGACCGTTGGCATGCCCGATCCTGATCTTTTGATCAGAACCAGTGGTGAACAACGGATCAGCAATTTCTTGCTGTGGCAATCGGCCTATACAGAGTTTGTCTTTGAAGACGTTCTCTGGCCTGATTTTGACCGCAGCCATCTGGAAAGAGCCATTGACAACTTTGCCGGACGGGAGCGGCGTTTTGGTGCAGTCATCTGAAACCGAACGTCAAAAAGATACGAATTCCGGACTAAAACCACGCATTCTTTCTGCGCTGGTTATGACACCAGTGGCAATTGCCGCTGTCTGGTTTGGTTCACCCTATTTCGACATTCTGTTATTTCTGTTTTGCGCGGGCATGATGTGGGAATGGGCGCGCATGTGCGTGCCTGCCCATTATAACGGTGTGTCTATTGTCGCGGCTGTGGCCGTTGGCGTTGCCATGCTGATGCAAATGACCGGGCAGGGTCCGCTTGCATTTATGCCAATTGCGATCGGTGTGATTATTGCCGTTGCGCGTGGGGGCAAAAATTGGCTGCTGGCTGGATTTGGTGTTCTTTACATCTCACTTGCCGGATTGTCGGCATTATGGTTGCGCAATCAGGATGCTGACGGTCTTCTGACCATCATGTGGTTGTTCTTCCTTGTCTGGGCGACCGATACAGGCGGCTATGCCTTTGGTCGGGCGATTGGTGGACCAAAACTGGCACCGCGTTTCAGCCCAAAGAAAACATGGGCGGGTTTGATTGGCGGCATGTTCTGTGCTGGCGTTATTGGTGGTCTTGTGACCTATTTCAGCAATGATGCGGTCAACTGGCTCATTGTTCTGGTCAGTATGGTTCTGGCGATTGTGGCTCAGATCGGTGATCTGGCTGAGTCTGCTCTTAAACGGCGTTTCAAGGTTAAGGACAGCAGCAATTTGATCCCGGGGCATGGTGGGCTGCTTGATCGTGCTGACGGAATGCTGACGGTGTTTCCAGTTGCCTTTGCCATTGTCTGTTTCGCTGGACTCACATTGCGATAGAGCCTGATATCCATCCGGTTCTTTTCTGACAGGTGTTTGATGAATTTGAAGAAATCCGTCAGTGTTTTTGGCGTTACGGGATCTGTCGGCACAAGTACGGTCGATATTCTAAAAACGCATGCTGACAAATATTGCGTCGATGCGGTTACCGCGCACCGCAATGTTGATGCACTTGCCAAAACCGCCCGTGACCTTGGCGCAAAATGTGCTGTCATTGGGGATCCCGACTGTTTCTCCCAACTGCGTGACGCATTGTCAGATACCGACATTGAGGTGACGGCTGGCGAAGACGCCCTTGTCGAGGCAGCTTCACGACCGTCTGACATTGTCATTGCTGCGATTGTCGGGGCGGCGGGCCTTAAGCCAACGCTTGCGGCCATTCGTCGTGGTGCGCGGGTGGGGCTCGCAAATAAGGAAACGCTCGTCTGTGCGGGCAGTCTTATGTCCCGGGAAGTTGTGGCGCACGGCGCAACCCTTATTCCCGTCGATTCGGAACATAGTGCGATTTTTCAGGTCCTCGAAGACCGCGCCGAAGACCAGATCGAGCGCATCTTGCTCACCGCATCCGGGGGGCCGTTTCGGGCATGGTCACTGAACGAGATGAAATCGGTGACCCGCGCGCAGGCGCTGGCTCACCCAAACTGGGACATGGGGGCTAAAATATCGATTGATTCGGCAACCATGATGAACAAGGGGCTTGAGCTGATTGAAGCGCGCCATCTTTTCCCGGTTCCCGAAGAACGGATCGAAATTGTTGTCCATCCCCAGTCGGTTGTGCACAGCATGGTCGAATATGCTGATGGATCTGTGCTGGCCCAGCTTGGGTCGCCCGATATGCGAACACCGATTGCCTATGCGCTTTCATGGCCTGAACGGATCAAGGTTGACGTACCGCGTCTTGATTTTGCCACGATCGGAGGTTTGAACTTCGAGGCGCCAGATATTGTTCGCTTCCCGGCACTGCGTTTGGCACGAGAAGCCTTGCAGGCGGGGGGCACACTGCCTACTGTCTTGAATGCGGCAAACGAGGTTGCGGTTGCAGCGTTCCTTGGCGACAAAATCGGCTTCCTTGCGATTGCGGAAATCGTCGAGGACATGATGGATAAAATTGGCAAGGAAGACCTTGTCGACCTGGATCAGGTATTTGCGACAGATGCCATGGTCCGACGTGAAACAGCAGCACGCATTGCTGCTGTTTAAGTAAATAACACCGGTTTTACCGGATAAGGGACGTCTTGATGGAAACCTTGCTTTCTTTTCTATTTGTGCTCTCGGTTCTCGTTTTTGTTCATGAGTACGGGCACTACTGGGTTGCGATCAAAAACGGCGTGAAAGTCGAAGCCTTTTCAATTGGTTTCGGGCCGGAACTGTTTGGCTGGGTTGATAAAAAAGGAACCCGCTGGAAAGTCAGTCTTCTGCCGCTTGGCGGATATGTGAAGATGTTTGGCGACATGAACCCGGCAAGTGCCGGGCAGCGTGATGACCTTGCCGAAGACGAAAAACAGTTCGCGTTCCATAACAAAAGTGTTGCCGCACGGGCTGCCATTGTTTTTGCGGGCCCACTTGCCAACTTCCTGTTTGCGATTGTCGTTTTCACCTTCCTGTTTGCTGCTGTTGGTCAACAGCGCGCTTTGCCCGTGGTTGGCGAGGTCATGGACAACAGCCCGGCCGCGAGTGCCGGCCTTTTGGCCGAAGACCGCATTACCGCGATTGATGGTGATCAGGTCGAATGGTTCTCAGACCTATCTGAAATTGTCCGCGCACATCCGGCCGAAGAACTGCGTTTGTCGGTTGTTCGCAACGATGCACCGCTTGACCTGCTTGTAACCCCGGAAGCTGTAACGCCCGAAGATGGCGATGGAACGCAGACGTTCGGGCGTCTTGGTATTACAGCCGGGGCTTTTGAAACCAGTCGCGATGGCTTGATTGATGCCGCGGGGCGGGCATTTACGTCGTTCTATACCTTAACAACACAAACGTTCTCGGCCATTGGCGAAATGATCAGTGGTGATCGTGATAGTTCGGAATTGGGCGGACCGATCCGCATTGCGCAAATGTCTGGCGAAGTCGCCGAAGGTGGCTTTGGTCCCTTGCTGTTCTTTATGGGGTATTTGTCCATCAGCCTTGGGTTGATTAACCTGATGCCTGTTCCGGTTCTCGATGGAGGCCATCTGGTGTTTTATGCGATTGAGGCAATTCGCGGTAAGCCATTGGGGACAAAAGCACAAGAATATGGTTTCCGTATTGGCGCGGGTTTGGTATTCAGCTTAATAATTTTCGCAACCTGGAACGATTTGACGCAGTTGGGCGTCTTTAGTTTCCTCAAAGGACTTGCTGGCTAATGAATGACGGCAAAAGGGGGGTTAACTTGCTGCGTAGGGTAAAAGCAGCCGTAATTTTTGCGGCTTTGCTTGGCGCGACGACGCCAATGATTGTGTCCACGGTTGCATATGCCCAAAGTTCGGGCGTGATCCGCGACATCAAGGTGGATGGGAACAATCGTATCGAAAGTGCGACCGTTGATGCCTACCTGACGGTTGCAGCAGGCGATCCTTACGACGCACAGAAAATCAACGATTCCCTTAAAGCTCTGTTTTCGACAGGACTTTTTGCCGATGTATCGATTTCATTCAATCAAGGCGTGCTTCTGGTTAATGTCGTTGAAAACCCGATCATTAACCGTATTGCCTTTGAAGGTAATCAGCGTCTGAAAGATGATACGCTCAGTACCGAGCTTCAATTGCGTCCGCGTGTGGTTTACACGCGTACCAAGGTTCAGTCCGACGTGCAGCGTATTCTTGAACTTTACCGCCGTAATGGCCGGTTTGCCGCGACGGTTGAACCCAAGGTCATCCAGCTTGAGCAAAACCGTGTCGATCTGGTTTTCGAGATTGAAGAAGGCGAAGCGACAGGCATTCGGAAAGTCAACTTCGTTGGCAATAAGGCCTTTGACGATGGTGAGCTTCTCGAAGTCATTCGCACCACCGAAAGTGCTTGGTGGAAAATCCTGACATCTGATGACAATTACGACCCGGACCGCGTGACGTTTGACCGTGAACTGCTGCGTCGTTTTTATCTTTCGGCGGGCTACGCTGATTTTCAAGTGCTGTCTTCCGTCGCGGAATTGACGCCGGATCGCTCCGATTTCTTCATCACATATACCGTCAGCGAAGGCAGCCGCTACCAGTTTGGCACGATCAATGTGGTATCGCAGATTGACAAAATTGATGCCGAAGCATTGGTGCCTTTGATCGAAATCGAGGCTGGGGAATGGTACAATGCCGATATGGTCGATGACGCCATTGAAGTTTTGACCACCCAAGTTGGCGATCAGGGCTATGCCTTCATTGATATTCGGCCAAATGTTGAGCGTAACCGTGAAAACGGCACGATTGATGTGACCTTCACGATTGCCGAAGGACCAAAGGTCTATGTCGAACGTATCAACGTGGTTGGCAACGTACGGACACTTGATGAAGTGATCCGGCGTGAATTTCGTCTTGTCGAGGGCGATGCGTTTAGCAGTTCCAAGATGAAACGCTCCAAGCAGCGCGTCGAGAACTTGAACTTCTTTAAATCGGTTGACGTCAAGACCCTGCCGGGAACAACGCCTGACCAGACTGTTCTTGAAGTCGACGTCGAAGAAAAATCGACAGGTGAATTCTCGATTGGGGCCGGGTACGGAACCGATGATGGGGCCTTTGGTCAGATTGGTGTGCGTGAACGTAACCTTCTTGGTAAGGGACAGGATTTGCGCCTTAACTTTACGCTTGGGTCTTCAGATCAACAGGTCGACCTTTCCTTTACCGAGCCATATTTCCTGGATCGTGAAATCGCCGCGGGTTTTGATCTTTATCGCCGTGAAGAGGACAATCAGGACGAAAGTTCTTACGACGAAGAGCAAACGGGCGGCCGCTTGCGCGCCGGGTTCAAATATTCAGAGGAATTGTCACATTCGTTCCGTTACGGTCTGGAACAGAATTCATATTCTAACATTAGCAGTGATGCATCACGTCTTCTGCTGGCCGAAGAAAATGAGTTCGTCGAATCTTCTATCGGTCACACACTGACCTATGACAAACGTGATAGCTCTTATTCTCCCACCGAAGGTTATTTCGCACGGCTGTCGAACGATTTCGCCGGGCTCGGTGGTGATGAAACCTATCTTCGCACGCGTATTGAAGGTGGATATTATTATCCGCTGGATCGTGAAAATGAGTGGGTGCTCTCGACACGTGCGTCGACGGGGTACATCTTTGGTATTGGGGACGACACGCGCATCTCCCAGCGCTTCTTTACAGGCGGTGCAAACCTGCGTGGGTTTGAATCGGCTGGCGTTGGGCCGCGGGACATCGCCTCAGGCGATGCTCTTGGTGGCAAAACCTACTATACGGGGTCTGTGCAAATGGACTTCCCGCTTGGACTGCCGTCTGAGTTTGCCCTGAAAGGTCGCGTCTTTAGTGACTTCGGTTCGTCCGAAGGTGTCGATGGCGCGCGGCCTGGTGAAATCTATGACGAAGGTTCACTGCGTGGATCTGTCGGGGTTGGTATCGGTTGGGAATCACCGTTTGGTCCGATTGGTGTCGATCTGTCACAGGCCGTTTTGAAAGAAGATTACGACAAAGAGGAAGTGTTCCGTCTTAACTTCGGGACCAGATTCTAAAATGAGCATTATGAAATCGATCCGTAACGTCGCGTTCGCTGTTGCAGTTATCTCGGGCATCGGTTTGTCGACCGAAGTTCGGGCGCAAGATGCGTTATCGACGGAGACGCTTGCAAACGTCATGATCGTCGATATCGACGGTATCTTGCGTGAATCATCGGCAATGCGCGACGTCAATAAGCAGCTTAAAGAACGTCAGCAAGCCTATCAGCAGGAAATCGAAACCCGCCAGCAGGCCCTGCGTGAAGAAGACAAACAACTGGCTCAGCAGCGAACCCTGCTTGCCAATGATGTCTTTCAGGGAAAGCAAAAGGCCTTTCAGCAGAAAGTTGCCGATTTTCAGAAGTTCGCACAGGGACGTAACCGCGTACTTGACGAAGCACGTGCGGTTGCCAACGGAACTTTTCAGAAGAAGCTGATTGAAATCGTTGCCGCACTGGCCGAAGAACGTGAATCAACCTTGGTTTTACGTAAAAGTGAGGTCATCCTCCATGCCAAGGGGATGAATGCATCGGCTGAAATCCTCAACCGTATCAATGCCGAACTGCCAACTATCCAGGTTGAATTCAAGGAAGGCTCGTAATGGCTGATCCGCGTTTCTTTCATCGCAAAGGACCGTTCAGCGTTAAGGACATCGCTGAGCTGACTGGTGCGACCCCGGTCAATGCACCGGACGCGGAACGCCGTTTTGATGATGTCGCACCGCTGCAAATCGCCGACAGCACGATCCTGAGCTTCTTTGACAATCGCAAATACATTGATGCGTTCGTCGGAAGTAGCGCTGGTGCGTGTTTCGTGCGTCCCGAATTTGCAGATCGCGCCCCCAAAAACATGGTGCTTTTTACGACCGATGATCCCTACCGCGCCTATGCCAAGGCCGCAACGGCGTATTATCCATTTGAAACCGGTAATGGCATCATTTCGGATCGTGCGGTGATTGATCCAACGGCCAAGCTTGGCACCGGGGTTCAAATTGATGCCTGTGCCGTGATTGGTGCAAACTGTGAAATCGGGGACGGCACAATCATTGCGTCCAACGCGGTGATTGGCGACGGTGTTGTTATTGGTTCGGGCTGCAAAGTCGGTGCCGGTGCAACCATCAGCCACAGCCTGATTGGCAATCTGTGCCTGATTTACCCCGGTGCACGTATCGGTCAGGATGGTTTTGGCTTTGCCATGGGCCCGCAAGGCCATGCAAAGGTTCCCCAACTTGGCCGCGTTGTCATCGGCAATGATGTCGAGGTCGGATCAAACTCGACGATTGATCGTGGGGCAGGACCCGATACCGTGATCGGGAACGGGTGCCGTATCGACAATCTGGTGCAAATCGGCCATAACGTCGAACTTGGCATGGGCTGTGTTATTGTGTCTCAGGTCGGGATTTCCGGTTCGACCAAGCTTGGCAATTTTGTTGTTCTTGCCGGTCAGGCTGGCATAACCGGGCACCTTGAAATTGGCGATGGCGCCAAAGTTGCTGCGCAATCAGGTGTCATGAAAAATATCGGACCGGGTGAGACCGTGGGCGGAAGCCCTGCTGTCCCGGTCATGGACTATCATAAGCAGACGGTGGCCTTGTCGCGTCTGATACGAAAAAAGAAATAAGGACGATACGCATGACCGAACTGTTAAGTGTTGATATTCAGCGCATTATGGAAATGATTCCGCATCGTTACCCGTTCCTGCTGATCGATAAAGTAATCGATATTGCCCCGGGTGAGTCGGCGACCGGCATCAAAAACATCACGATGAACGAGCCGCAGTTCACCGGTCATTTCCCGCAGCAACCAATCATGCCGGGCGTTCTGATTATCGAAAGCATGGCGCAAACGGCGGCCATTCTTGTCGTGCAGACCCTTGGTGAGGGTGCCGAAGGCAAACTCGTCTATTTCATGAGCATCGACAGTGCGCGTTTCCGTAAACCGGTGACGCCGGGTGACGTCATGCACATTCACGTGGTCAAAAAACAAAGCCGTGGCCCGGTCTGGAAATTCGAAAGCCAAGTCAAAGTGGATGGGCAAGTTGTTGCCGAGGCCACAATCGCCGCGATGATCCGGGATAACTGATAATGTCAAAAGTGCATCCAACCGCCGTCGTCGAAGATGGCGCGCAGATTGGTCAGGATGTCGAAATCGGGCCCTATTGCGTGGTCGGCCCGAAGGTTGTCTTGGGGGACCGGGTAAAACTGCACAGCCATGTGGCAATGGCGGGCGTGACAACCCTTGGTGATGAATGTGAAGTCTATCCGTTCGCCTCTGTCGGTCATGCCCCGCAGGACCTTAAGTTTAAGGGTGAACAAAGCCGCCTGATTGTTGGCAACCGTACCAAAATCCGCGAAGGTGCCACCCTTAATCCCGGCACGGAAGGCGGCGGGATGGAAACCACAATTGGCGATGACTGCCTTTTGATGACCGGGGCCCATGTTGGTCACGATTGTCATGTCGGGAACCATTGTATTCTGGTCAATAACGGAACCTTGGCGGGCCATGTCCTGGTCGAGGATTTCGCCATTGTTGGCGGTCTGTCGGCCGTTCATCAGTTTGTCCGCATCGGCAAACACGCCATGATCGGCGGCATGACCGGTGTTGACAGCGACGTGATCCCGTATGGATCGGTGATTGGCAACCGGGCCTATCTTTCCGGTTTGAACATCATTGGCTTGAAACGGCGCGGATTTGATCGTGAAACGATCCATTCCCTGCGCAAAGCCTATCGCCTGCTGTTCGCACAGGAAGGTACGCTTGCCGAACGTGTCGAAGAAGTCTCCAAGGATTTCGAAGGCCTCGGTCCGGTGATGGAAATCATCGACTTCCTGAAAGCAGAAAGCATGCGTTCCGTATGCACACCAAAATATGACAGCTCCTCAGGATAATTCGCCGCCGAAATTGGGCATCATTGCGGGGGGCGGCGCGCTTCCGGCCCGTTTGGCTGCTGCTGCCAAGGCCGCCGGGCGGGCTGTTTTCGTTGTGATGCTTGATGGTCATGCCAATGACCCGACGCTTGAAAGCTACCCACAAACCACCTTGCGTCTTGGTGCCGCGGCCAAAATCCTTGATGCCATGCGCGCAGAGGACTGCGTTGATATTGTGTTGGCCGGCAAGGTGGCACGACCAAGCTTTTCCGCCATGCGGCCCGATTGGCGCGCCACCAAACTTCTGATGAAAGTCGGTATGAAGGCGCTGGGCGATGATGGGCTCTTGCGTCTTGTTGGTCAGGAACTCGAACGCGAAGGTTTCCGGCTGATCGGGGCGCATGAAATCCTGACGGATTTGGCAGTCGAAGAAGGCGTCATTGGCACAGTTCAGCCAGATGAACAAGCAATGAACGACGCCAAACACGGCCTTTCGGTGGCCCGGATCCTTGGTCAGGCCGACGTCGGGCAGGGCTGTGTGGTTCAACAAGGACTTGTTCTGGCCCTTGAGGCGATTGAGGGCACCGATGAAATGCTCCGCCGGTCTGCCCTGTATAAACGCGAAGGCGTCGGTGGTGTTCTGGTGAAATCGGCCAAGCCGCAACAGGACAAACGTCTTGATCTGCCGGCCATTGGACTGAAAACCATTGAAGAATCTCACAAGGCTGGCCTGCGTGGCATCGCACTTCTTGCCGGTGGGACCATGATCATTGACCGTGAGGCGGTTTTGGCCCGTGCTGATGCGCTGGGGATGTTTGTCGTTGGTTTGCGAGCGGATGATGATCAATGACCACTCAGACCGTTTCTAACGGCCCTAAGGTTATGCTTGTTGCCGGTGAAGCATCTGGCGATCAGTTGGGCGGGCGCTTGATGGCTGCCATCAAGGCACAGGCACCCGATGCGCGCTTTATCGGCGTTGGCGGCCCGCGCATGGAACGCGAAGGCTTAAGCAGCCTGTTTCCGATGAATGAAATGTCGGTCATGGGCCTGACGGAAGTCGTGCCGCATATCCCGCATCTTCTCAAGCGTATTTCACAGACCGCTAAATTTGCCCAAACCGAACAACCCGATGTCGTGGTGACAATTGATGCCCCCGATTTCAGTTTTCGTGTTGGTAAGAAGTTAAAGGGCAAGGGCATACCGCTTGTCCATTATGTAGCACCCTCTGTCTGGGCATGGCGCGAAGGGCGGGCGCGCAAAATTGCCGGTTTCCTTGATCATCTACTGGCACTTCTGCCGTTTGAACCGCCCTATTTCGAAAAAGAAGGCCTGCCAACCACCTTTATTGGCCACTCAGCCGTCGAAGAGCGTCACGATGGGGATGCAGATCGTTTTCGGGCCAAGCATGGTCTGAGCGATACCACAAAGCTGCTGGCTGTTTTGCCGGGCAGCCGCAATTCAGAAGTCAAACGTCTGTTGCCTGTGTTTAAGGCCGTGATCATGGACATTGCGGCCAAATATCCTGATACACGCATCGTCGTGCCAACCGTAGCCAAGGTCGCCGATACCGTAACCGCGGAAATGAAAGATTGGCCATTGTCGCCCATCGTTGTTTCAACCGATCAGGAACGTCACGATGCGTTTGCCGCTGCATACTGTGCCTTGGCGGCATCGGGCACGGTATCTTTGGAGCTTGCCATTTCCGGTGTGCCCCATGTGATTGCCTATCAGGTGAACGCAGTAACCGGCTGGATTGCCAAACGCCTGATCAAGATTGATACGGTAACCATCGTCAATTTGGTGCTGGGGCGTAAGCTGATCCCCGAATTCCTGCAAGATAAGTGTCAGCCGAGCAATATTACGCCCGTACTTGATGGCTTGCTCGGAGACAGTCCGATCCGCCAGGAGCAGAAGGACGGCTTTGACGAAGCCTGCCACCTGTTGGGGTTTGGCGGGCGTGCGCCAAGTGAAAAGGCCGCCGAGCAGATTTTGAAAATCATCGCCAAAAAATAATCGACGCAGGGTGGCGTTATCGCCTGATAACGCATAGTTTCACGTCATTGATCACTTCATGACGGAGACATTGTTATGCGTTATTTGCACACGATGGTGCGTGTCGAAAATATCGATGATTCGCTGAAATTTTATTGTGACCTGCTCGGCATGAGCGAAACCCGCCGCATCGAAAGCGAGCAGGGGCGTTTTACCCTGATTTATCTCGCACCGCCCGCTGACGTTGACAGTGCCAAGGCAACCAAGGCACCGGAACTTGAACTGACCTACAACTGGGATCCGGAAAGCTATTCAGGCGGTCGCAACTTTGGCCATCTGGCCTATGAAGTTGATGACGTCTACGCGCTCTGCCAGAAACTGATGGATGCCGGTGTGACCATTAATCGTCCGCCCCGCGATGGCCGGATGGCATTTGTACGTTCCCCTGATGGCATTTCCATCGAGTTCTTGCAAAAGGGTGAAAACCTCAAATCAGCTGAACCATGGGCCAGCATGGAAAACACCGGAAGCTGGTAAAACACCGTAGTTTCATACTTTAGATGCAAGAAAGGCCCGGAAAACTCCGGGCCTTTCTTTTTGTTCAGATCGCTTACGGGATCGCCGCGAATTAACGCTTGTCGACCGGAATAAACGGACGTTCTGCGACGCCGGTAAACAGCTGACGCGGACGACCGATTTTCTGCGAAGGATCTTCGATCATTTCTTTCCACTGGGCGATCCAGCCGACGGTACGTGCAACCGCGAACAGCACGGTAAACATGCTGACCGGAATGCCCATCGCCTTGAAGATGATGCCCGAGTAGAAATCGACGTTGGGATAGAGTTTCTTCTCGATGAAGTACTCGTCTTCACGTGCAATACGTTCAAGTTCCTGCGCAACGTCAAGCAACGGATCGCTGACGTTGAGTTCTTTGAGAACTTCGTGGCAGGTTTCCTGCATGACTTTGGCGCGCGGATCGTAGTTTTTGTAAACGCGGTGACCAAAGCCCATCAGGCGGAACGGATCGTTCTTGTCTTTTGCTTTTGCAACATATTCCGGGATGTTTTTCACATCGCCGATTTCGTTAAGCATTTTAAGAACGGCTTCGTTCGCACCACCATGTGCCGGTCCCCAAAGGGACGCGATACCAGCAGCAATACAGGCAAACGGATTTGCACCCGAAGAACCGGCAAGACGCACGGTTGAGGTCGATGCATTCTGCTCATGGTCGGCATGGAGGATCAGGATGCGATCCATTGCTTTGGCCAGAACAGGATTAACAACATACTCTTCGCACGGGTTGCCAAACATCATCTGCAGGAAGTTTTCCGCATAACCGAGTTTGTTGTTCGGATAACGGAACGGCTGACCGATCGAATACTTATACGCCATCGCTGCGATGGTCGGCATTTTCGCAATCAGGCGATATGCCGAAATCAGACGCTGCTGCGGGTCATTGATGTCGGTGCTGTCATGATAGAAAGCAGACATCGCGCCAATAACACCAACCATAATGGCCATCGGATGCGCATCGCGGCGGAAGCCGTTATAGAAATTGCGCATCTGTTCATGCACCATGGTGTGCAGGGTGATGTCGGTTTCGAACTGTTTCTTTTCGGTGGCGTTTGGCAACTCGCCATAAATCAGCAGATGGCAAACTTCCAGGAAGTCTGAATCTTCTGCAAGATCGTCAATCGCATACCCACGATGGCGCAGGATACCCACATCGCCATCAATATAGGTCAGCTCGGACTGGCAGGAGCCGGTTGACGTAAAGCCAGGATCGTATGTGAAAAATCCAGTTTCAGCATAGAGTTTACGAATGTCGATTACATCCGGTCCTACGCTACCCTTAAGCACCGGCATCTCGATCGACTTGCCTGTGGCATTGTCGGTCAGTGTTACGGTGTGGGAAGTCTTGGAATTATCAGCCATGACTATTTTTCCTTCCCTGTTTGAACGAACACGGTTTCAAGTTTGATACAGCATAATGCTGCGGCGCACCAAGCGCAAACAGACTATTAGCTTTTTCGTTATTCGCTGTTGTTATGCACCGAAATGTCGGATGCGTTTCAGCGTTTGCTCTTTGCCAAGCACGATCATTACGTCGAAAATGCCTGGTGAAGAATTGGAACCTGTGAGCACCGCCCGCAAGGGTTGCGCGACTTTACCGAGTTTAAGATCGAGTTTTTCGGCAGTTTCGCGGACACTTGCGTCAACGTTCTCTTCGGTCCAGCTATCAAGCGCTTCGAGACTGTTGGCCAGTTCAGCAAACAGACCTTCGGGTGCGCTATCAATGAGGGACTGAGCTTTCTCGTTAAATGACGTAACGCCATCCGTAACATAGAAGGCCGAAGATTCGGCGAGCTCGATGAGTGTCTTAGCCCTTTCTTTAAGGCCTGACATGCCATTGATCAAGATTTCTTTTTGCGCTGCATCAATTGCATCGCTTCCAATCAGGGTCGCAACCCGTTGGGAAATCTCGTCTACTAGCCGCTTGTCGTCTGCCTGGCGCATGTAGATGCCGTTAAGGTTTGTCAGCTTTGCGAAGTCAAATCGCGCAGCACCCTTACCGACATCAGTGATATCAAACCACTCAATTGCCTGCTCCTGGGAGATGACTTCATCATCACCGTGGCCCCAGCCAAGACGCAGCAGATAGTTGTTTAGCGCCTCAGGCAGGAAACCCATTTCATCGCGATAGGAATCAACACCTAACGCGCCATGACGTTTGGAAAGTTTTGCACCGTCCGGGCCATGAATAAGCGGAATATGGGCAAATGTCGGTACATCCCAGCCCAGTGCGTCATACAAAGCTTTCTGGCGGAATGCGTTGGTCAGATGATCATCGCCGCGAATCACATTGGTGACACCCATGTCATGGTCATCGACAACAACCGAAAGCATATAGGTCGGCGTGCCGTCACCGCGCAGAATGACGTAATCATCAAGCTGCTCATTGCCGACCCGGACTTCGCCCTGCACCTGATCATTGATCACCGCATCGCCCTCTTGTGGCGATTTAAGCCGCACAACAGGCTTGATGCCCTCGGGGGCGTCAGACGCGTCGCGGTCACGCCAGGTGCCGTCGTACTTCATCGGACGGCCTTCTGCGCGTGCTTTTTCGCGCATGATGGTCAGTTCTTCGGGCGAGCAATAGCAATAATATGCCTTGCCTGCATCCAGAAGGGATTGGGCAACCTCGGCATGGCGGTCGCGACGGGCAAACTGGAAAGTCGGCTCTTCGTCGGCGGTCAGGCCCAGCCAGTTCAACCCGTCAAGAATAGCTTCGACAGCTTCAGGAGTTGAACGTTCGCGGTCAGTGTCTTCGATACGCAGCAAGAACTTGCCGCCAGTATGTTTGGCATAAAGCCAGTTATAAAGGGCGGTACGTGCGCCGCCGATGTGTAAGAACCCGGTCGGGGACGGGGCAAAACGGGTAACAACCGTCATTCAATATATCCGTTATTTGGATGTTGTCGCTTGTCGCAAGGACTTTTGGCGTGCAGGCTATAGCACAAATGACACGCTGTTGCACCACAGCCGATGTTAGATAGAAACTAACCGTCGGGTAGGCTATTGGACATTCGTCGAAGACACTTCAGTAGAATGTTGAAAAAACAATATCTTGTGGAGGTGCCTTCACAGATTGCATCGGCTGTTGCACGTCAAAGAAATAAATGGTTCCTGTCATCGGTTCTCTTCTTTGGGTTGGGATGTGCGCTTTATTTTTGTCTTCCTGCGCGTATCTGGCCGCATCAGGCCGCCTTGGTTTTGATTCTTTTGCTGTGCGGATTTTGGCGGTCCCGTCGCCGGGCCATGGTGGCGTTTGTCCTGCAATCGCTGGCATGTCTTGTCGCCGGACTTTTGATCGCTGCCCTTCATACCCAGGCCGGGCCGGCGAACCTTCTGACGCGGACGTTGTATTCAACCACAGTGACCGGCGTGGTTTCTGGCCTTGAACCGCGTGGAAGCCGATTGCGCGCAACCATCGATCCGACGCATATCGACGGTTTGGATCAGGATGGTTTTGATTGGAAAGTGCGGATCAGTTTTCTGGGCGATAGCGATCTTGCGATTGGCGATCAGATATCGGTCAAGGCACGCCTGTTTCCGTTGCGCCCGCCGTCCGTGCCCGGTGATCCCGATTTTGCCCGCAACCTTTACTTTAGTGATATCGGCGCAACCGGTTTTGCCTTTGGTCGTCAATTCGAAGTGTCTCGATCACAAAGTGATAAGTCTAATGAAATCAGTTCATTATTAAGTTATTTCGAAGTTTTGCGACAAAACGTATCACGCAGGATTGACGATGGTATGCGCCCTCCGGAAGCCGGGATTGCCAAGGCCCTGATCATTGGTGAACGGGGTGATGTCCGGCCCGATATTGCCGAAGATTTGCGAAAATCCGGACTGGCCCATCTTTTGGCAATATCAGGCCTGCATATGGGGCTTCTGTGCGGAACGGTATTTTTCCTGATCCGCTTGGGCTTGGCGGCAGTCCCGACCATTGCCTTGCGTTATCCGATCAAGAAATGGGCCGCCGTTGGTGCGATGGTGGCCGGGCTGGTCTATCTTGGATTATCCGGCGCGACCGTTCCGACCCAGCGGGCATATGTCATGCTGCTTGTGGTTTGGGTTGCCTTGCTATTGGATCGACGCGCCATTTCGCTGCGTCTGGTCGGGGTGGCTGCGGTGATTGTTTTGCTCTTGCGACCTGATGTGGTTTTGGGCGCAAGTTTTCAGCTTTCCTTTGCCGCTGTCGGCGCGCTGGTTGCCTTTTATGATGGACCGGGACGGCGTTGGCTTGACGGGCAGGGAGCCCGACCATGGTTTGAGCGCGCGATGGTCTATCTGGTCGGGCTGGTCATCACGGGCATCATTGTTACCGCTGTGACGGCCCCGATCATTGGCTATCACTTTGGTCGGATATCGGCCTTGGGCGTGGTGGCAAACCTGATTGCCATACCGGTAATGGCGTTTTGGATCATGCCATTGATTGTTGCCGCACTTGCCTTGATGCCCTTTGGGGTTGAATACCCCGTACTGTGGTTGATGCAGCCTGGTTTGACCGTCTTGCTTGATACCGCATCCGGTTTGGGCAGTGTCGAATGGGGATTATGGTACGTTGCTGGCCTTGATGCTGTGGCGGTATCTTGCGCGATGTTAGCGCTAACATGGTGTGTGATCTGGCGGGATCGCTGGTTGGTGTTACCTGTGATCCCGATACTGATCGCGGGGATAATCATTCAATCGCGCCATCATTCCCCCGATATTCTGATTTCCGGGGACAGGGAAAGCTGGGCGGTGTTTGATCGCGACCAACAGGTTCTCCACATCCCGCAAAAACTGTCTTCATTTCAAAAATCCCTATGGATGGCGCGGTTTGGGCTGCGCCCTGAAAATGAAGACCGGCATCTGCAAACATGTGCCAATGATCCGTGCCGTGTTGTGATGGGCAGTGATGTAATGGGTGATGACGTAATGGGCGGTGATGGGCAAAAGACCATCGTGATCGCCAACACATTCGCCAACCCGTTCTATGCCTGTCGCAATGCCGATATCGTGGTCGATCTCAAAAGTGATCTGCCCCAAACCCAATGCCGCGCAGCAGGGGCTGACATTCTGGTCGATGATGATGTGCTGTGGTGGCAGGGCGGGGTGACCATTGATCCGGACAATCATGAAAACCCGGTGAGATCGGTTCGAGCCGAAACCGGCGGCTGGCCATGGATTGTCATTGGCGGCAGGATTGCGCGATGATCTGCACCGGAACCGGCAAAACAGCCAGTAACAAACAGCGAGAAGCCGCCAAAAAATAAATCATCATACAAATGAATTTCGCCCGGCCTTCATCAAAGCCGGGCGAAACAAGAAACAGTTGTATGTATGGGGCAGGGCTTAGTCTGGCTTGCCTTAGTACTGGCGCAAAAGCCCCACCAGACGTCCCTGAATGCGCACACGGTCCGGTGACAGGGATCGGGTTTCATAACGCGCATTGGCTGGTTCCAGCATGACTTCGCCGCGCCCGCGTTTAAGGCGCTTAAGGGTCGCTTCACTGTCATCGACCAGGGCAACAACGATGGTGCCGTCATGGGCCTGCTCGCACCGCTGGATCAGCACGGTATCGCCATCAAGAATCCCGGCCTCAATCATGGAATCGCCTGATACCTCAAGCGCATAGTGATCACCAGCCCCCAGAAGGGCGGCGGGAACCTGCACCATCGTGCTTTGATCGCGCAGCGCCTCAATCGGCGTACCCGCAGCAATCCGGCCATACAGCGGCAGCGAAATGGCATCACTGTTGTCAGAAAAGGCCGTCGGGACCGTTGTTGGCCGATGCGGGGTTTTGCGCGCACTGGCAAGCGATGTCACATTGTTGGGGGTCTCGGGCGCATCATCATCGCTGTTTTCTGGCAGGCGCAAGACTTCAAGCGCACGCGCGCGATGGGCAAGGCGGCGGATAAACCCGCGTTCCTCAAGCCCGGTAATCAGGCGATGAATGCCCGATTTGGATTTAAGGTCCAGTGCCTCCTTCATTTCATCGAAAGAAGGCGAGATACCGCGATCGCGAAGGTAATTGTCGATATAGACCAGCAATTCATATTGCTTGCGCGTCAGCATGATATTTTCCGAACCTGTAACAAGAACAAAAAGAATACATAGATGTTCTACTTTAGTTCTTTTTGCAGGTCAAGCGCATCAATACGATTTCACATCAAATGTGTTTAATCGCCGGTATTATTCAAAATATATGAATAATCGAACAGGGGATTAATCCGCGACGAAGGTGCCTGATTTGCCACCTTCTTTTCGGGTCACGCGCAGATCGGTAATCTGCATGCCCTTATCCACCGCCTTGCACATGTCAAACACCGTTAGTGCTGCGACAGACGCGGCCGTCAATGCCTCCATCTCGACCCCGGTTTTACCCGTGGTCTTGCAGGTGGCGGTGATCTCAACCGCATCAACGCCGTCAACCAGTTCAAGATCAACCGTCACCGATGTCAGCGGCAGAGGATGACAGAGCGGGATCAGATCCGGGGTTTTCTTGGCCCCCATGATCCCGGCCAATTGGGCGATGGCAAGAACATCGCCCTTTTTATGGCCGCGTTCGGCGATCAGTCTGGCGGTCGCGGCAGACATCAGTACCCGTGCCTTGGCAACGGCAATACGGGCAGTCTCGGCCTTGGCCGAAATATCAACCATCACCGCGTTACCGCCTGCATCAATGTGGGAAAGTTTGTCTGCCATAAAACTGTCCGATCCCAATCAGGCCGCGAGGCCAAGTAGTGTGCGGGTGGCTGTGGCAACGTCGTCCTGACGCATCAGGCTTTCGCCAATCAGGAAGCATTGCGCGCCGACCTTTGCCATGCGCGACAGATCATCTGGGGTGAACAGGCCACTTTCGGCGACCAGCAAACGGTCCTCATCAACCATGGCGGCCAGTTCTTCGGTGGTGGTAAGCGACGTTTCCATGGTCTTGAGGTTGCGGTTATTCACCCCGATCAGCCGCGATTTCAATTTCAGTGCGCGTTCAAGCTCCGGGGCGTTATGGACCTCGATCAAAACATCCATGCCAAACGCACGAGCCGCATCTTCAAGCTCAGCAGCCTGAGTATCTTCAAGAGCCGCCATGATCAGCAAGATGCAATCGGCACCCAGTGCGCGGGCCTCGGTCACCTGATAGGGATCAATCATGAAATCCTTGCGAAGCGCCGGAAGATCCACAGCAGCACGCGCAGCGACCAGATAGCTGTCATCACCCTGAAAATACGGCACATCGGTCAATACCGACAGGCAGCTCGCCCCGCCCGCCTGATAGGCCTTGGCCAGTTCCGGCGGATTGAAATCGGCGCGAATAAGTCCCTTTGACGGGGAGGCTTTCTTGATTTCGGCAATCAGGCCATAGCGACCATCGGCCACCGACGTCTCAAGGGCCTTGATAAACCCACGTGGTGCAGATTGTTCATTGGCCGCAGCTTCAAGGGAACCAAGCGTCGTGCGCGCCTTGCAGGCCGTAACGTGATCGCGTTTGTCGGTGCAAATTTTGGTAAGGACGTCGCTCACGCTGCATTTCCTTCGTTGGTAATCTTAACAAGGCCTTGCAGCGTTTCTGCCGCCTTGCCGCTATCAATGGCGTCGGCGGCCTTTTTAATGCCGTCTGCAAGGTCGCTTGCGATATCGGTAACCACAAGGGCGGCACCGGCATTCATCAATACGATATCGCGATAGGCACTTTTCTGACCGGCCAGAAGGTCAAGAATGGCTTTGGCATTCACATCGGCATCGCCACCCTTAAGCGCATCAAGCGTCACGGTTTCAATGCCATAGTCACCCGGGCTGATTTCAAACGTGGTGACCTTGCCATTTTTGACTTCGGCACCAAAAGTCGGTCCGGTGGTCGAGATTTCATCAAGCCCGTCATGACCATGAACAACCCATGCATGCACCGATCCCAAACGGTTCAGCACATTGGCAATCGGTTCGACCCATTCACGGGCAAAAACGCCGAGAACCTGACGTTTTGTCTTGGCCGGGTTGGCAAGCGGGCCCAGAAGGTTAAAGATGGTGCGCGTGCCCATTTCAACGCGGGTTGGCATGACGTGGCGCATGGCCGAATGGTGACGGGTTGCCATCATGAAACACAGATTGATGTTTTTAAGCGCCTTTTCCAGAAGCGCCATGTCGGCATCAAGATTAACACCAAGTGCCATCAAAACATCCGCTGATCCCGATTTTGACGATGCCGCCCGGTTACCATGTTTGGCAACGGTCGCACCGGCGGCTGCGGCGACAATCGCGGCTGCGGTTGAAATGTTATAGGTTCCGCTGCCATCGCCCCCCGTGCCGCAGGTATCAACCGCGTTTTCAGGAGCAATAATCCCGGTCGCCTTGGCCCGCATGACACGCGCCGCCCCGGTGATTTCATCGACCGTTTCGCCGCGCAGGCGCAAGCCCATCAGGAACGCGCCCATCTGCGATGGGGTAGCCTGACCCGACATCAGAACGTTAAAGGCCTGCTCGGCCTGTTTTTCGTTCAGCTTTTCGCCAGTTGCGACTTCGGCCAAGATGGCCTTGAGATCATAATCAGTCGACATACAGGTGTCCTCGGTTTGCGGTCCGGTGCAGGGTCATGCGCCGGTAAAATCGATAAAATTCTTTAATAATGCGTGGCCATGTTCTGACGCGATGCTTTCGGGATGGAACTGAACGCCATGAATTTGATGGGTTTTATGACGCACCCCCATGATCAGACCATCTTCGCTTTCGGCGGTAATTTCAAGGCAATCGGGCAGGGTGTCGCGTTCAATGACCAAGGAATGATACCGTGTTGCCGTAAACGGACTGGGCAGCCCGTCAAACACACTTGTCGCGTCGTGGTTCATGGCATCGGTTTTACCATGCATGCAGTTTGGCGCACGGATGACCTTGCCGCCAAAGGCCTGACCGATTGATTGATGGCCAAGGCACACGCCCAGAAGTTTGACCTTGCCAGCCGCGGCCTTGATCAGATCAAGGCAAATACCCGCCCGTTCCGGATCACAGGGGCCAGGTGATATCACAATGCCTTCGGGGTTCAGTGCAAGAGCCTCATCAACCGTGATTTCATCATTACGGCGCACTTCGACCTCGGGGCCGAGTTCGCGCAGGTAATGCCACAAATTGAAGGTAAAGCTGTCGTAATTGTCGATGAGGAGATACATCGCGGGAAAGGCCTATGCATATTCAAGGTCGCCAGAGAATAAACGCACCTGCGGCCACGTCAAGCGGAAGCAGGATAAGGATTTTTTCGCCTGTATGGGGTGGTGATGGTCCGGGGTTAACAGGGTGCTAACCAGACGCGGTGTAAAAGCAGCAAAACAACAGCCGACACGATCGGTCTATAATCACCATATGGGTAGCACGATCCGGTAAACGAGGCCGGGCAAACAAGACTGGAGACGACCACGTGGCACGTCGGGCACAACCCGCCAAACGTAAAAAGGCGGCACCCAAAAAAACAACCCGCAAGAAGTCTGCACCGAAAAAGAAATCGGGCGGTATTGGTCGCCTGATGCTGGGCGGGGCTTTTGTGGCCGGGACACTGTCGGCGATCATTGCGGTTGGCAGCATGCTTGAACTTGACCGCGCCTCGGATGAATTTGGTCGTGCCGTCGATCAAAAGGCCCCGGATTATACCCTGGCCGAACCGGCTCCGACGCCAAAACTGCGCAAGGACTACAAGCTTTCGGAAGACACACCGACACGCGGTCGGACAGGCTATCTTGTTGGCAACGAGGAAGAAACAGAAGGTGCTGCGCCTGAAACGGCGGCGGCACCCAAGCCCCGTGAGACCAAACCGGAACCAGATATTCTTCCCGGTGACAGTGGATCAGATCACGGTGTTGCGCCGGACAGTGACAGGAATGCGCCGTGGCGCAAATATGCCGCCCTTGCCCCGAATGCCGGAAATGCGCCGGTGATTGCGATTGTCATTGATGATGCGGGGCTTGACCAACCGCGTACGGCACGCACCGTCTTGCTTCCCGGACCGGTCACCATTTCATATCTGCCCTATGCGCGGGATTTGCAGCCACAGGTCAATGCTGCGCGTAAGGCAGGCCATGAAGTGATGCTGCATATGCCCATGGAACCGTCATCGGCATCGGTTGATCCGGGGCCGCATGCCTTGCTGGCGAAGTATGACCGGCAAACGATTTTAAACGAAATGACATGGATGCTGGATCAGTTTGACGGTTATGTCGGGGTTAATAACCACATGGGCAGCAAGTTCACATCCGACCCGGAACGCATGAAGATCGTCATGGAAGTCATGAAGTCGCGGGGTTTGATGTTCCTTGATTCACGCACCAGCGCCAAATCGGTTGGTTTTTCAACTGCCAATGAGTTTGGCGTGCCCGCCATCACCCGTGATGTGTTCATTGATGACGCCGATGATGACGCCAAAATCGCTGATATGCTGGCAAGAATAGAGCGGGTTGCCGCCAAGCAGGGCTACGCCATTGCCATTGGCCATCCACGTGACCGAACGCTTAAAGCACTTCAAAACTGGATTCCATCGCTCAAAGCCAAGGGATTTGTGCTTGTCCCGGCGACAGAGGTTCTCAGGCGTACAACGCAAAGTGCGACAGGCTAGCCGCCGGACTGACAACAATCATCCATTTACCACAAAGGGCCGCATTCATGATGCGGCCCTTTGTGGTGCGAAATCGTTCTGAACTAAATGGTCTTAGGCAAAGCGATGGGCTTCGCGGGCCGCAGCCATAAGCGCGCCTGCCTTGTTGCGGCATTCCTTGTCTTCGAGTTCGGGTTGGCTGTCGACAACGATGCCAGCCCCGGCCTGAATGTGGATTTGTTCATCCTTGATCACGGCGGTGCGCAGCGCGATGCAGGTATCCATCGAGCCGTCGGCCGAGATATAGCCAATGCATCCGGCGTAAATGCCGCGACGGACCGATTCCAGTTCATCAATGATTTCCATGGCGCGGACTTTTGGCGCGCCCGAGACTGTTCCCGCCGGGAAGCCCGCCTTAAGCACGTCCATCGCATCGTATTTTTCGTCAACTTCACCCACGACGTTGGAAACGATGTGCATGACGTGGGAATAATATTCGATCTTTTCGCGGTCGGTGACGCGTACGGTTCCGGGCTTGGAAACGCGGCCCACATCGTTGCGGCCAAGATCCAGCAGCATCAGATGTTCTGAGCGTTCCTTGGGATCGTCCAAAAGGTCCTGCGCCATGACTTTGTCGTCTTCGGGTGTATGACCGCGGCGGCGGGTACCGGCAATCGGGCGAATGGTGACTTCGTTATCGCGCAGGCGCACCAGAATTTCCGGGCTGGCGCCAACCACCTGAAACCCGCCGATATCGAGATAGAACATGAACGGCGACGGGTTGATCCGCCGTAGCGCACGATAAAATGCGAAAGGCGGGAGCTGATAGGGCAACGTGTAGCGTTGTGACAGCACCACCTGGAAGATATCGCCTGCGCGGATATATTCCTTGGCCTGATCGACCATTTTATGGAACCCGGCTTCGTCGACGCTGACCTTGGGGTCGGGCAGGGTGTCGGGCACCGATTTCGAACGTCGGTCGATAAACAGATTGCGCTGGAACTGTAACACCACGTCATTGAGGCGCGCACAGGCCAGATCATAGGCCGCGTCAGCACTGATGCCGTCTTCGGGGCGTACAGGTGTTACCACGGTGACCGTGTCTGCGATGGTGTCAAAGCTTGCCGTGACCGTTGGGCGAATGAAAATGCCATCGGGAACACCAAGTTCATCCTTGTTGCTGTCGGGCAGTTTTTCCATCAGGCGCACAGTGTCATAGCCCATATAGCCAACAAGCCCGGCACTCATGGGCGGCATATTGTCGGGCAGGGTAATGTGGCTTTCAGCCATCAGCTTTTTCAGGCTTTCGAGCGGGGCGTCTTTTTCGGCGACAAACGCATCGGCATCGGCCATGGCGCGCCGGTTCAGTTCGGCGCGGTCGCCAAAACACCGCCAGATCAGATCGGGTTTCAGGCCAAGGAACGAATAACGCCCGCGAACAGCGCCGCCTTCAACAGATTCAAGCAAATAGGTGTTGGGCATGCCGTCGGCAATTTTAAGGAAAGCCGAGACAGGTGTATCGAGGTCCGCGGTGAGCGCTGTCGAGAGAACCTGCGAAATGCCGTTTTCGTAATTTTGCTTGAAACTGGTGAAATCCGGTTTGATTTCCATGGGGATGTCCGATTTCCGGTCTTGTGGTGTGGGTGGGTTTTTATAAGAAAAAGGGCGGCCTGTTTAAACAAGCCGCCCTTTGCGTTGGATGATCAGTTTGCCGCGGCGGGCGCATAAAGCTCGTTGATCACGCTGTTGTTGATGCTGACCGAGATTTCCTCGTTCAGGTAATCAAGATACTGCGCGAGGATGTCCTGATTGATGGCTTGTTTAAGCTCATCGGTGACAGGGGCCGCATCCGCGGTGTCCGTATTGGCAGCCTTGATGTCATCAAGTTTGACGATGACAACGTTTTCGCTGGTCTGGAGTGCTTTGGCCTTGCCATCCTCAAGCGAGAACAGGGCAGCGGCAACAGATGGGCTTACGCCATCGTTAAGTCCATTGCCGTCACGTTTGGTCAGGCCGCTTTGTTTGACTTGCGCACCATCATTGGCCGCCGTGGTGGCGATGTCAGCACCTGTGTTGTTGATGTCATTGGCCAGTTCTTCGGCCTTGGCAAGCATCAGGCGTTGACGTTCATCGGTTGTCCATGCGGTCACAACCTCGTCACGTACGTCCTCAAACGGACGCAAGGCTGACGGGGTGATCTCGTTTACCCGCAGGACATAACGTACGCCGCCTGCAGTTTCTTCAAGCAGGCTTTCTTCGCCACCTTCGAGTTCAAAGATTTTGGCGTTGATTTCATCCGAACCATCGATGGTTTGACCGGCCAGACCTTCGCCACGGACAACGCCCGACAGGTCATAGGTTTTTGCCCCGACCTCGCGTGCGGCATCTTTGATCGGGGTACCTGCACCAAGTTCTTCGTCGAAGGTGACGGCAAGATCATAGATCGCGTCTTCGGCTTTGAACTGTTTCAAGCCATCAACAACGGTGTCGCGAACGTCATCAAGTGACTGGGTTTTGCCAGCTGTGATCGACGGAACACGCAGGATATGCCAGCCAAGTGCGGTTTCAACCGGTTCGGAAACACCACCTTCAGGCAGATCAAAGGTCGCATCGCGCAAATCAGGAAGAATGTCATTGGCAGTGAATTCACCCAGATTAACCATCGAGCTGTCCATGTCGGCTTCTTTGGCGACATCCATGAAGTCAGCGCCTTCTTGCAGACGTTTGTAAGCGTCTTGGGCAGTCTGTTCTTCGTTCGGGGCAAACAGGATCTGCTGCACGGTGCGTTTTTCCGGTGTCTGGAATTCGGCAATGCGCTGGTTATAGGATTCAAGGATTTCTGCGTCGGTCACGCTGATTGTGCTGATCAGATCCGCAGAAGACAGTGTCGCCAAGGTGACGTCACGGGTTTCAGGTGCGGTAAACTGCTGGGCATTGTCTTCGTGATATTTGCGAAGGGTGGCGTCATCGGCGGTTGCGATGTCGTCAAACTCTGCGCGGTTAAGGGTAAAGAATGACCCCGAACGCTGTTCGTTCCGATATGACACGATCTGCTGTGCCATGATTTCAGGAACTGCGGCAGTGCCGGTCAGGCTGCCAACGATCTGCTGGCTCATAAGGTCGCCACGCACGCCGTCGATGAATTCCTGTTCCGTGTAACCTGCGGCATAGAGCGACTGCATGAAACGATCACGGCTGAACTGGTTGGTTGCCGGGTCTTTGAAATTGTCCGACGCAAAGATGGCGTCACGGACTTTTTCATCGCTGATGCCAATGCCCTTGTCGCGTGCGTCTTCACGCATGATCTTCTGGGAAACCAGTGACTGAACCGTATTGTTCAGGAGGCCCATTTGCACGGCCTGCTGCTGGTTGAAGTTCGGACCAAACACATTACGCATGTTCTGAACACTGCGCTGGAAAGCGCGGTCCAGTTCGACGGGGGTGATCGACTGATTGCCGATTTCCGCGACTTGACGTGATGTTCCAAGGTCAAGCATGGACGCATTGAGGCCCCAGCCGACGAAGCTCAATGCAATCAGGCCAAAGATGATTTTGGCAAAGATTGATTTCGAAAATTTGCGAATGCCAGCAAGCATATGAATAAGCCTAACAATTCGTGGTTTGGTGTCGAAATGGTGTCTCGACAGGTTATAATTTTGTCCGTCACGGTACGGAGCCCGGTTCGGAATTGTCGCGCATCTTAATGGCGAGAGGTACCCCCGGCAACATCCGATTACATAGAACAAATAAGCAGGACAAAACAAGGGCCATATCACCACCGTTTCCGGGGCTTGGCGCAGAGCATGCCGCGTGCTAGAAACCGCGTATCAAGATAGAATGTAACGGATCGTAACCGGGCTATGCGCCCGACGACGCATTTGTTAGAGATACCGAACCTGTTTGACCCTGACCCAGCAAGAGGACCACATCCATGACCCAACGCCGTCCCATGATCGCCGGAAACTGGAAAATGAACTGTTTGCGCGCGGATGGTGTCGCGCTGGCTACGGCCCTTGCGGCCAAGGCGGGCGAACGCGGGGTTTTGGGCTGTGACGTTCTTGTCTGTCCACCGGCAACTCTTTTGTCGGAGGTTGTTGCGGCGACCAAAGGCAGTGCCGTTATGGTCGGCGGGCAGGATTGTCATGTTGCGACGTCGGGCGCACATACCGGGGATGTGGCCGCCCCGATGCTGGCTGACATTGGGGCGGGTTATGTTCTTGTCGGGCATTCCGAACGGCGTGCCGATCACGATGAAAGTTCCACCACCATCCGTCTGAAGGCCATTGCCGCGCATGATGCGGGGTTGGCCGCCGTTGTCTGTGTCGGTGAAACCGAACAGGAACGTGATCTTGGGGCGACGCTTGCGGTGGTGAATGGTCAGGTTGCCGTGTCGGTGCCCGATGGGGCGACGGCGAAAAACACGATTATTGCCTATGAGCCGGTCTGGGCCATTGGCACGGGGCGCACGGCCAGTGTCGCCGAAGTTGCCGAGGTTCATGCGGCAATTCGTGCCGAACTTGTTGAACGTTTTGAAGACGGTGATGAATTCCGTATTCTTTATGGTGGTTCGGTCAAACCGTCCAACGCGGCGGAATTGCTTGCTGTCGAAGATGTTGACGGTGCTTTGGTCGGCGGGGCGAGCCTCAAGGTTGATGATTTTTGGAAAATTATTGAAACTTGCGCCTAGCCAACAGCCATAAAACGGGTTAAATACGCATCAAATTTATGCCCGATCCGGGGCAGGTTGCGTTCGGATCGGAAGTTAGGACAAGAGTTTCGACACCATGCAAACAGTTATTCTGGTAATTCACCTTCTTCTCGCGCTTGGCATGATTGCCGTCATTCTCGTACAGCGCAGCGAGGGCGGTGGGCTTGGTATCGGTGGTAACAGCGGCGGCGGTGGCGGCGGCGGTTTTGGCGTGATGAGCTCACGCGGTGCTGCAAACTTGCTGACCCGCACGACTGCGATACTGGCCGGCGCGTTCATGATCACCAGCATCATCCTGGCCCTCCAGTCCAATAGCCACACCAAGCCAGCTTCCATCTTGGAGCAGGCTCCAGCAGCATCGTCCTCGGCGACCACGGATGCCCCAGCGGTTACTGAACCCGCTGAGGATACCGGGCCCGCGGCTCCGACCCGCTAGACAAAATAACCGACGACCCGAGGCGGCAAACTTGCCGCCTCATTTTTTGATTGTTGTATTTCCCGGTTCATGATGCACTGCATTGGAACCGAGGCTTTGTGCTTTGAGATGAGGCAAAGAAATGACTCGTTATATCTTTATCACCGGTGGCGTTGTTTCTTCGTTGGGCAAAGGCCTGGCGTCGGCTGCTTTGGGTGCCTCGCTACAGGCACGTGGTTTTACCGTTCGCCTGCGCAAGCTTGATCCGTATATCAACGTTGATCCGGGCACCATGAGCCCGTATCAGCACGGTGAGTGCTATGTCACCGAAGACGGGGCCGAGACCGACCTTGATCTTGGCCATTATGAACGTTTCACCGGCGTATCATCGCGCCGTTCTGACAACGTGACTACGGGCCGGATTTATTCCAATGTGATTGCGCGCGAACGTCGCGGGGATTACCTCGGCGGGACGGTGCAGGTCATTCCGCACATTACCGACGCGATCAAGGAATTCGTTCAGTCCGATGCGACCGAGGATTTCGTTCTGGTCGAAATCGGCGGCACGGTTGGCGATATCGAAAGCCTGCCGTTCCTTGAGGCGATCCGTCAGATGGGCAATGATCTTGGCGATGGCCGGACCTTGTTCATGCATTTGACTTTGGTGCCATATATTTCATCGGCCGGTGAGCTTAAAACCAAACCAACCCAGCATTCCGTCAAGGAACTGCAAAGTGTTGGTATTCAGCCTGATATTCTTCTGTGCCGGTGTGATCGTGAAATTCCGATCAATGAACGCCGCAAGATTGCGCGTTTCTGTAACGTGCGTGAAGCGGCTGTTATCCCGGCCTATGATGTTGATAACATCTATCAGGTGCCGATCAGCTATCACCAGTATGGTCTTGATAACGAAGTGCTTCATCACTTTGGCCTGCAGGCACAGGACCCCGATTTGCGTCCGTGGGATGAAATCTGCAACACCATCCGCAATCCGGAAGGTGAGGTCACCATCGGGATCGTTGGCAAATACATTCAGTTGCCCGATGCCTATAAATCTCTGACCGAAGCGCTAACCCATGGCGGCATTGCCAATAAGGTCCGAGTTAAGCTGGAATGGATTGCGTCAGACGCGCTTGAAAAAGAGGGTGACGTTAGCGAAATCCTGTCCAAGCTTGATGCAATCATGGTGCCGGGTGGTTTTGGCGAGCGTGGCGCAGAAGGCAAGATTGCCGCAGCCCGTTATGCGCGTGAAAACAAGGTGCCGTATTTTGGCATTTGCTTTGGCATGCAGATGGCGGTTCTTGAGGCGGCGCGTAACCTGGCGGGCCTTAAAGATGCATCGTCATCTGAATTTGGTCCGACGAAAACACCGTTGGTTGGTCTGATGACCGAATGGTCCAAAGACGGTGGGTCGGTTGAGCGTCGTTCGGATGAAGACGATCTTGGCGGCACCATGCGCCTTGGCAATTACGAGTGCAAACTGGTTGACGGGTCGCGTGCGCGCGACATCTATGCCAGTGAAACCGTTCTTGAGCGCCATCGCCATCGCTATGAAGTTAACGTAAACTTCATGGGGCAGCTTGAGGAGAAAGGGCTTAAATTCTCGGGCCTGTCGCCGGATGGGCGGTTGCCGGAAATCGTCGAATACCCGGATCATCCGTGGTTTATCGGCGTTCAGTTCCACCCGGAACTGCGGTCGCGTCCGCTTGATCCGCATCCGCTGTTTGTGTCCTACATCAAGGCTGCCAAAGAGCGCAGTCGTCTGGTGTGATCCAATTCAATCGCTTGCGTGCCTGAAGCCCTGAGTGAAAGTCAGTGAAGTGACCGAAATCAAAACCGTTAAAGTCGGAAATATCGAAATCGCCAATGACCGGCCGTTTGCCGTATTGGCGGGCCCGTGCGCGATTGAAAGCCGTGCGCATGCGCTTGAAATGGCGTTCGCCCTTAACGAACTTTCCGAGGGGATGGGCATTGGGCTTGTCTATAAAAGCTCGTTTGATAAGGCCAACCGGACCAGCACGACGTCAAAACGTGGTGTTGGCATGTCCGAGGGGCTTGATATTCTGGCCGAGGTCAAAGACAAGACCGGCCTTCCGATTGTAACCGATGTGCATTTGCCTGATCAGTGTGCGGCCGTGGGCGAAGTTGCCGATATCCTGCAGATCCCGGCATTCCTGTGCCGTCAGGCCGATCTTTTGCAGGCTGCGGGCAAAACCGGGCGCGTGGTTAATGTCAAAAAGGGGCAATTCCTGGCGCCTTGGGACATGGCCAATGTGGCCAACAATATTGCTGCCACCGGCAATGAAAATATTATGCTGTGCGATCGTGGAACCAGCTTTGGCTATAACACGCTCGTTACAGACTTCCGTGGACTTCCCACCATGGCCCGTCAGGGCTATCCAGTTGTCTTTGATGCAACCCATTCGGTTCAACAGCCGGGCGGTCAGGGCACCACATCAGGTGGCCAGCGCGAATTCGCGCCGGTGCTTGCACGTGCGGCCGTTGCGGTTGGTATCGCGGCACTGTTTATCGAAACCCACGATAACCCGGCGACGGCCATCAGTGATGGTCCGAACCAAATTCCGTTGAACAAACTCCCCGAAGTTCTTTCGGTCCTGATGGAACTCGACAAGGTGGCAAAAGCCAACCCGGTTCGTCTGGATATGTTTGACGTCTGAAAATAAAAATGCCGCCAGAACATGTCTGGCGGCATTGTTTTTGCTGTAACCCGCAGGCCCAGCAAAGGGCTTGCTTCCTCGTCCTTAAGGAGAACGTTTCAGTCATGACCGCTATTATCGATATTCGCGGCCGCGAAATCCTTGACAGCCGTGGTAACCCGACGGTCGAAGTTGATGTCACTCTGGAAAATGGCGCCTTTGGTCGTGCTGCCGTTCCGTCTGGCGCGTCAACCGGTGCGCACGAAGCTGTTGAGCTGCGTGACAAAGAAGACCGCTATATGGGCAAAGGTGTCACCAAGGCTGTGGCCTCGGTCAATGGTGAGATTTTTGAAGCACTGGTTGGTATGGATGCCGAAGACCAGATTGCTGTTGATACCGTCATGATCGATCTTGACGGTACCCCGAACAAAGCCCGCCTTGGCGCAAATGCGATCCTTGGTGTGTCGCTTGCCACAGCCAAGGCTGCGGCCGAAGATGCCGGCCTGCCGCTGTTTCGTTATGTTGGGGGGTCGTTTGCACGCACCCTTCCGGTGCCGATGATGAACATCATCAACGGTGGCGAGCATGCCGATAACGCCATCGATGTTCAGGAATTCATGGTTGTTCCGGTCTCAGCCGAAACCGGGTCAGACGCGATCCGTATGGGGGCTGAAATCTTCCATAACCTGAAAAAGGCGCTGTCAGCAGACGGCCTGAGCACCTCGGTCGGGGATGAAGGTGGTTTTGCCCCGAACATCGCATCGACCGAAGCTGCAATCAGCTATGTCATGAAGTCAATCGAAGCTGCTGGCTATCGTCCGGAAGAAGACGTTGTGCTGGCGCTTGATGCCGCATCAACCGAATTCTACAAGGACGGTAAATACGTGCTGGCGGGCGAGGGCAAGACCCTTGATGCCGGTGGCATGGTCAAATACTGGGCCGATCTTGTCGGGAAATACCCGATCTTCTCCATCGAAGATGGTATGGCCGAAGATGACTGGGACGGTTGGGCAGAACTTACCGCAGCAATTGGTGCCAAAACCCAGCTGGTTGGTGATGATCTTTTCGTGACCAACCCGATCCGTCTTGCCGACGGCATTAAAAAGGGTGTGGCGAACTCGATCCTGGTCAAAGTCAACCAGATCGGCACACTGTCCGAGACGCTTGAAGCCGTCGAAATGGCACATCGCGCAGGCTATACTGCCGTGATGTCGCACCGTTCGGGCGAAACCGAAGATTCGACCATTGCCGATCTGGCAGTTGCCACCAATTGTGGTCAGATCAAAACCGGTTCGCTGTCACGTTCTGACCGTCTGGCCAAATACAACCAGTTGATCCGCATCGAAGAGATGCTTGATGCCGGTGCGTATTATCCGGGTCGTTCGATCCTGAAGTAAGCCGTATCGGTTTTAAAGATCGATAGATGTTAAAGCGGGCCGTTCCGGGAATTCCGGGATGGCCCGTTTTCTATGGGCAATGAGCGGTGCCCGAAAAGGCCGAGACGCCAAGGCAATGGTGGATGAAACGGCTGCTTCTGCGCGCTCTTGCAACACCATTTTCCTAATTCAGAATTACCTGTTTGACCGTATTTTTGTGCGTTTGAAGCGCGCGGTTAACTCTATTTTTACGCGTTTGGGTGTTACTTGACGGGTAATATTACCCGGCTTCTGACCTTAGCAGGTGCTATCTACCTGATAAGGCATGAGAATAACGTATGTTGTTTTCATGTTGCGGAGCCGGAATAACTTTTTAAGCCGTCAAAATCGGCTTTGTGCGCACGGGCAGGGGTAAATGTCTTCAACATCACCGGTCTTTCGTCGCCTTAAACAGGCTGTTGCACCGGTCATCGCATTTACAGTAATGGCGTATTTCATCTTCCATAGTGTGGAAGGTGATCGCGGTCTTTTGACCTATTGGTCGATGCAGGATCGTGTCACCGAGATTGCTTTGGTCCGCGATGAGACGACGCAAAAGCGCAAACTGCTTGAACAACATGTTGTGTCCTTGCGCGCCAAGCATCTTGACCCCGATCTGCTTGATGAACGCGCGCGTGCGATGCTTAATGCAGCCCATCCAGATGATGTGATTATCTTCCATCATGATGGTTACAGCGACACCGCAACCATCACAGCGCAGAAGTAATCTTCCCGGCACTACGTCATCGTTTCTTCCGGTGCTTTAAAACAGGCCGGAGAATCCATTGATTGCAATTATTGTAACTTTTGCCGTTTTGGCGCCGGTTTGGCACAAATCATGTGCTTGATGTGAATATTTACAGTTGTGAAATGGCTTCAGTAATAAATCCCTTTGGATAAGGTTTTGTTTCAACTGACTTTTGGTTGAAATGCCAATTCCTAAGGAAAACAGTTGAGGGCGTTGATATTGAATGCCTTCTGGGGTTGTATTTGTTCTTTTACGGCTATGCGATATTATGTTCATAAAAGCATAGCATTTGTGACGTCAGGGAATGAACGAATTTTAAAGGATCGCCCCAAGTAGCTGAAAACCCTGAAAATCTGTATATTTGTGAAATTTCGATAATTAACCACTTTATGGTTTATCAGCAATTGTGCGTTGCAAAACAACGGTTTATTCAGTGTTAGATTACTTGCCCTTACACGTGGTTTTAGGTAGTCATTTCGGTGGTCCAGTACCGAATTAAGCGCTCATACATGATGCTTAAGCGACAGCCATCCACCGGGAGGAAACATGGCGACCACGAAACGCAAACGCGCCACAACGCGCGCCGACAATCAGGCGAGCAGTGACGATCTCCTCAAATATTACCGTGAAATGCTTCTGATCCGTCGCTTTGAAGAAAAAGCCGGTCAGCTGTATGGCATGGGTCTCATCGGTGGCTTCTGTCACCTTTACATCGGGCAGGAAGCAGTCGTTGTTGGCATGCAGGCTGCTGTTACCGGCGACGATGGTGTTGTCACCAGTTACCGTGACCATGGACACATGCTTGCATGTGGTATGGATGCCGGTGGCGTGATGGCCGAGCTGACAGGTCGCGAAGGCGGCTACTCCCAAGGTAAGGGTGGCTCGATGCATATGTTCTCCAAGGAAAAGAATTTCTATGGCGGACATGGTATCGTTGGCGCACAGGTTCCGCTTGGGACCGGTATTGCCTTCAATTACAAATATCGCGGTGAAGACAAGGTCTGCCTGACCTATCTTGGTGACGGTGCCGTCAACCAGGGGCAGGTATACGAGTCCTTCAATATGGCCGCACTTTGGCAGCTTCCGGTGATCTATTGCATCGAGAACAACCAGTACGCCATGGGTACCTCTACCCAGCGTCATTCATCCAGTCCTGATCTTTATCAGCGCGGCTCTGCTTATGGCATTCCGGGTGAACAGGTTGACGGTATGGATGTTCTGGCGGTGAAAGCCGCTGGCGAACGTGCGGTTGAACACTGCCGCGCAGGCAAGGGCCCTTATATCCTTGAGCTGAAAACGTATCGTTATCGCGGTCATTCGATGTCGGATCCTGCGAAATATCGCACCAAGGACGAACTCGACAAGATGCGCAAAGAACACGATCCGATCGATATGGTCAAAAAGCTTCTTATTGATGGCGACATCATTGACGAAGCTGGCCTGAAAGATATCGACAAGGAAGTGAAATCCGACGTCGCAAAAGCGGCCGAGTTCGCACAGAACAGCCCGGAACCGGATGTTTCGCAGCTGTTTACCGATATTCTGATCGACGCGTGATCGCAAGCTATCGCGAACCGCTTTTGAACGATTTTTCCCGGGAGAGAGGGAACAATGCCGATTGAAGTTTTGATGCCGGCGCTGTCGCCGACCATGACCGAAGGCACGCTTGCCAAATGGATTGTCAAGGAAGGCGACACTGTCGCATCCGGTGACGTCCTCGCAGAAATTGAAACCGACAAGGCTACGATGGAAGTCGAAGCTGTCGATGAAGGTACTGTGGGCAAGATCGTGATCGCTGAAGGTACCGAAAATGTCGCGGTGAATGCAGTCATCGCGTACATCCTCGACGAAGACGAGGATGCATCTGCACTTGATAACGTTTCTGCGTCACCTGCGCCCAAAGCAGAAGCCGCACCGGCACCCGCCGAAGAAAAAGAAACACCGGCACCGAGCACGGCAAAGGCCGCCTCGGTTTCCGCAAGTGGTACGATTGAACGTGCGGAGTCCGATCCGCGCGCCATGAGTGTTGTTAACGCAACGCAGGATGAGAAAACCTACACCAGCTTTAAAACTCAGTCGGTGCGTGAAGCCTTGCGTGATGCAATGGCCGAAGAAATGCGCAGTGATGAAAACGTCTTTGTCATGGGCGAAGAAGTTGCGGAGTACCAGGGGGCCTACAAAGTTACCCAGGGGCTGCTTGATGAGTTTGGTGACAAGCGTGTTGTTGATACGCCGATCACCGAGCAGGGGTTTGCTGGTCTTGCGACTGGGTCCGCATTTATGGGCCTGCGACCGGTTGTCGAATTCATGACGTTCAACTTCGCCATGCAGGCGATTGACCAGATCATCAACTCTGCAGCAAAGACGCTTTATATGTCTGGTGGCCAGCTTGGCTGTCCGATTGTGTTCCGTGGTCCAAACGGTGCGGCATCGCGCGTGGGTGCCCAGCACTCGCAGTGCTATGCATCATGGTACGCACATTGCCCGGGTCTTAAGGTCGTTGCACCGTATTCGGCCGCAGACGCCAAAGGCCTTCTCAAGGCGGCGATCCGCGACCCGAACCCGGTTGTCTTCCTTGAAAACGAACTGATGTACGGTCAGAGCTTCGAAGTTCCTGATGACGACAATTTCGTTCTGCCAATCGGTCAGGCCAAAATTGAACGCGAAGGGACCGATGTCACCATCGTTGCTTTCTCGATCATGGTTGGCAAGGCACTGAAAGCTGCTGAACAGCTGGCAGAGCAGGGCATCTCGGCCGAGGTTATCAACCTGCGTACGATCCGTCCGCTGGATGTGAACACGATCATTCGCTCGGTGATGAAAACCAACCGTATTGTCACCTGTGAAGAAGGCTGGCACTTCGCCGGTATCGGTGCGGAAATCGCATCGGCGGTCATGGAACATGCATTTGATTACCTCGACGCACCGGTTGCCCGTGTCGCCGGGGAAGATGTTCCGATGCCGTATGCTGCAAATCTGGAAGTGCTTGCACTTCCGCAAGAGCAGCACATCGTCGATGCGGCCAAGGCCGTTTGCTATCGCTAAGTGATACGGACAGGGGCAGGTGCGGTTATAAAATGCACCGCCCCGTTACCGGGAGAATGTGTTCATGCCTGTAAAAGTATTGATGCCGGCGCTTTCGCCGACCATGACCGAAGGCACCTTGGCAAAATGGCACGTCAAGGAAGGTGATACCGTTGAATCGGGCGATGTCATCGCAGAAATTGAAACCGACAAAGCCACGATGGAAGTCGAAGCCGTCGATGAAGGCAAAATCGGTAAAATCCTTGTTGCCGAAGGCAGCGAGGGTGTTCCTGTAAACGAGGTAATCGCGCTTCTGCTTGAAGAAGACGAAGACGAAAGCGCTCTTGACGGTGCTGATACGTCAGCAGCGGATACCTCGGCGGCAGGTTCCAAAGAAACAAAAGAGCCTGCACCCGCGAAAGAAGACGCACCAGCGGCTGCTTCTGCCCCGGCAGAAGCAAGTCAGGCACCAGCAGCCCCTGTATCTGGTGGTGAGCGCGTTAAGGCCAGCCCGCTTGCACGACGCATTGCGTCGAACGAAGGCGTTGACCTTGCGGCTGTAACCGGCTCTGGACCGCGTGGTCGCGTTGTCAAACGTGACGTGGAAGCGGCCATGTCGTCGAAACCGGCAGAAAAGAAATCGGACGCAGAGGCTGCGCCATCTGCACCGGCTGCTTCTACCGCCCCGGCGGCATCTGGCTGGAACCCGGATTTGACCGGTCTTCCGGAGTACGAAGAAGTTCCGAACAGTGGCATGCGCAAAACCATCGCGCGCCGCCTGACGGAATCCAAACAGCAGGTTCCGCATTTCTACCTGACGGTCGATTGCGAACTCGACAACCTTCTTGCCACCCGTAAGCAGCTAAATGAAAAAGCTGGTGACGGTGTCAAAATTTCGGTTAATGACTTTGTCATCCGTGCGGTTTCGCTGGCACTTAAAAAAGTCCCGGCGGCGAACGCTATCTGGACCGACAAAGCGACCCTGATGTGCAAGAAACAGGATATCTCTGTGGCGGTTGCCATTGAGGGCGGCCTGATTACGCCGGTTGTGCGTGATGCCGGCTCCAAAGGCCTTGCTGAGATCTCGGGCGAGATGAAAGCACTTGCTGGCAAAGCACGTGATGGCAAACTTAAGCCGGAAGATTATCAGGGCGGGACCTTCTCGGTTTCCAATCTGGGCATGTTTGGCATTAAGGAATTTTCTGCCATCATTAATCCGCCGCAGGGTTGCATTCTTGCCGTCGGTGCAGGCGAGCAGCGTCCGGTTGTTAAAGACGGCGCGCTTGCCATTGCCACGGTCATGAGCTGCACCCTGTCTGTTGACCACCGTGCGGTCGATGGCGCGGTCGGTGCCGAGTTCATGGCCGAATTCAAAAAGCTGATTGAAGATCCGCTGAGCATGCTGCTCTGAGGGTCCAAAGTTGCGCGGGGACTTTAATTAGTCCCCGCAAGCATTTGAATTTCAAGACCTGTAACCGGTGACGGGCAGGCGAAGGAGATCCTACGATGGCGGATAGCAATTTCGACGTAATCGTGATTGGTGCAGGTCCGGGTGGTTATGTAACCGCAATCCGTGCTGCCCAGCTTGGCCTGAAAACGGCTGTTGTTGAACGTGAACACCTTGGTGGTATTTGCCTGAACTGGGGCTGTATCCCGACCAAGGCGTTGCTGCGTTCAGCCGAAGTATATCGCAATATGAACCATGCAAAGGAATATGGCCTTTCGTGCGAAAAGCCATCCTTTGATCTTGATGCCGTCATTCAGCGGTCGCGTGGCGTTTCCAAACAGCTGACCGGCGGTGTTGGTCATCTTCTCAAGAAGAACAAGGTTACCGTCATCAACGGCGAAGCCAAGTTTGATGGCCCGAAAAAGATCGTTGTTGAAGGCAAGGATGCAGGCACCTATACGGCAAAGCATTACATCATTGCCACCGGCGCACGTGCCCGTTCGCTGCCGGGGCTTGAGGCCGACGGCAAGGTGGTCTGGGATTACAAAAAGGCGATGACGCCAGACAAAATGCCCAAAAGCATTGTGGTTGTCGGGTCGGGCGCAATCGGGATCGAATTTGCCAGCTTCTATCACACCATGGGTGCGGATGTGACCGTGGTTGAAATCATGTCGCAGATCATGCCGGTCGAAGATAAGGAAGTGGCCGCCCTTGCGCAGAAGATGATGACCAAGGACGGGATGAAAATCCTGACCGAAGCCAAGGTTGCCAATCTGAAGCGCAATGCGGATAACGTTGTTGTGACAGTTGAGACCAAAGACGGTAAGAAACAGGAAATCACCGTTGATCGCGTGATTTCGGCTGTTGGCGTGATTGGCAATACCGAAAACCTCGGTCTTGAAACCACCAAGGTCAAAGTTGATCGCAATGTTATTGGTGCCGATGAATATTCGCGCACCGCAGAACCGGGCATTTATGCCATTGGCGATGTCGCCGGTCCGCCGATGTTGGCCCATAAGGCCGAGCATGAAGGTGTGATTTGTGTTGAGAAAATCGCCGGTGTCAAAAATGTTCACCCGATTGATCCGCTTAAGATTCCGGGCTGTACCTATTGCCATCCACAGGTCGCCAGTGTCGGCCTGACCGAAGCCAAGGCCAAAGACGCCGGGTACGATGTCAAAGTTGGCAAATTCCCGTTCATTGGCAACGGCAAGGCGGTTGCATTGGGGGAACCCGAAGGTCTGGTGAAAACAGTGTTTGATGCGAAAACCGGCGAATTGCTGGGCGCGCATATGGTGGGCACCGAAGTCACCGAGCTTATTCAGGGCTTTGTCGTGGCCATGGGGCTTGAGACGACCGAAGAGGACCTGATGCATACGATCTTCCCGCATCCGACACTTTCGGAAATGATGCATGAGTCGGTCCTTGACGCCTATGGGCGTGCGATCCATTTCTAAAATATCGCGTTTTACCGGGCAAGCATGCCCGGTATGACGTAATTTGACGAATGTCGGTTTGACAAATACGTGGCGTGGCGGCACATTGCCGCCCGTCAAATCCTTCGGAGGTCACTCTATGTCGACGGCGCAGAACGAGGCGAAAGCACTTCGTCACCCGGAAAAGCAAAAACGCCCGGATCGTCCATCAGGACGCAAGCCGTCCTGGATCCGTGTTAAGGCGCCGACGTCGAAGGGGTATCAGGAAACCCGCGAACTTGCGCGTGGTCTGAACCTGCATACGGTCTGCGAAGAAGCGGCATGCCCGAATATCGGTGAATGCTGGCAGAAAAAGCATGCATCCTTCATGATTATGGGCGACACCTGCACACGGGCATGTTCGTTCTGTAACGTTAAAACCGGGATGCCGAACGCACTTGATCCGTTTGAGCCGGAAAATCTGGCGATGGCGGTTGCCGACATGCAGCTTAAGCATGTTGTGATCACGTCTGTTGACCGTGATGACCTTGCCGATGGCGGGGCAGCCCACTTTGCCCGCGTGATCGAAGCGATCCGTCATAAAGCGCCGGAAACCACCATTGAAATTCTGACCCCGGATTTCCGTGATAAGCCGGGAGCGGTTGAAATCGTCGCCAAGGCACGCCCGGATGTGTTTAACCACAATCTGGAAACCGTGCCGCGTCTTTATACCAACATCCGTCCGGGCGCGCGCTATTACCAGTCGCTGCGCATTCTCGATCGGGTGAAACAGATTGATCCGACGATCTTTACCAAATCGGGCCTGATGGTTGGTTTTGGCGAAGAACGTAAGGAACTCTCACAGGTGATGGATGATCTGCGTGTTGCTGATGTCGATTTCCTGACAATTGGGCAGTATTTGCAGCCAACCCTTAAACATGAGCCGGTCAATCGGTTCGTGACGCCTGATGAATTCGATGAATATGCATCGATGGCACGTGGCAAGGGCTTCTTGATGGTGTCAGCAACGCCGTTGACGCGTTCGAGCTATCACGCGGACCGAGATTTCGAGCAGCTGCGTGAAGCACGTGAGAAAAAGCTGGTGGCGGCAGATCAGGCCAAAGCAAAAGCGGCACGCGCAACCGAAGCCGCCGAATAAGTTAGAAACGACACGCGCGACGATAAGGGGAGATATCGAGTGCCGACGCATGCAGAGCGCAGGAAGCTGCCTTATACGCAGGAACAACTCTTTGCACTCGTCGAGGATGTCGATTCCTATTCCGAGTTCTTGCCGTGGTGCGTTGCATCGCGTGTACGAAGCCGTGAGGGTGATGTTCTTAAGGCCGATCTTGTGATTGGCTTTAAGATGTTCCGCGAGAAATACACATCCAAAGTAACCTTGCAGCGCCCGGACCGGATTGATGTCGAGTATCTGCAAGGGCCGTTCAAATACCTCAACAACCATTGGGTGTTTGAAAAGGATGAGGATGGCGGGACCTGGCTTGATTTCTTCGTTGATTTTGAATTCCGCTCGGCTCTTTTGCAAAAGATGATCGGGGTGGTCTTTAACGAAGCGGTCAAAAGGATGGTGGGAGCATTCGAAAATCGCGCCCGCGAAGTGTATGGCGCGCCGAACGTGCCGCCATCGGGCGACTAACTCTCTTTTATATCTCGATCATGGAGGCTGGGGCAGGCGTATATTGCTTGATCAGTCGCTTAGCATGTCGTTGATCATGGCAAAGGCGTGAAGGATGGTTGCCTTACGCACCGCATGGCGATCACCGGGAAAGACTTCGTGATACAGTTTGGTTGCTCGCCCTTTACCGGCACAGCCAAAATGAACCAAGCCAACAGGTTTTAACGCACTTCCGCCACCCGGACCGGCAATGCCGGTGACAGAGACGGCAATGGTTGCATTCGGGGCGCGCTGCAATGCGCCTTCGCACATGGCCTTGGCGACCTGTTGTGACACGGCACCATGTTCGGCCAGTACATCTTGGCTTACACCGATCAAGCTATGCTTTGCCTCGTTGGAATAGGTGACAAACCCGCAATCAACCACAGATGAGCTGCCATCGACGGCGGTCAGTGCGCCGGTGATTAATCCACCGGTACAAGACTCGGCTGTTGCGATCATTTCGCCCTGTTGGGTGCATTTTTCAATCAGGTTACGTGCGGCGGTCAGGATATCGTCATCTATCATCATACAAATCCCCCGCTGATGAAATGATGTATGCCCGCAAGTATGATCATTGCGAATATTCCTGCCAGAACATCATCACACATGATGCCAAACCCGCCCCCAACGCGGCGGTCAACCCAGCGGATCGGCCATGGTTTTAAAACGTCAAACACACGAAACGCCACGAAAGCCCCAAACAGCCAGGCAAGATCGATCCAGCCATTGCCAAGCGGAACGACCATCAGGCACATCCATTGACCGACAACTTCATCAATGACGATTTCTCCGGCATCATGGACGCCGATCATGTGGCTGTATCGATCTGCGATAAACACGCCGAAAACGAAAACAACGATGCTGGCAACGATAAGGGCGGTGTTGCCACCGTAAGCCCACAACAACCAGCCGAACGGTAATGCGGCAAAAGACCCCATCGTGCCGGGGGCCTTTGGACTTTTTCCGCTATAGAACCAGGTGGCGGAGCAGGTGATCAAAAAACGGGAAAAAGGCATTACTGATCCGCACATTAGCTATTGAACATGCCATTAAGTACCATAGCAAAGCAGCCGACCGGAGAAAATTTTGAAGTTAAGGTTGCGTTAACATGCTTGCCTGAGTGGCGAGTTACAGGTAGCGTAAAGATAAAGCAAAAAATAAGATCGATGGGGCTAAGAAGAAACAATGCGTGATCGGGGGTCCCGGATGCGTGAGTACGGGCAAGTAGGGGTTATATACTGAATATGTCGGCGTTTGAACGCACGCGTCGTTTGGTGAATAAATGGTTCCCGGACCGGCAGATACTGGTCCGATCAAACGATTCTGTTTACCAGCTTCGGCTTGGAAAATACGCACAGCTCGGTTTGGCTTCGTTCGGGGCGGCTGCCATTACGTGGATGGTCGGCGTATCGGGGTATAGTTGGTACCTTGATCAAAGGCTGGCGACGCGCGAACAGCAACTTTTTCGCAGCGAGCTGTCCTATAACCAGTTGATTACGCGGGTTACAGAAAGTCAGCGTCGGTTTGGCGAAATTACGACCCAGATGGAAGGGACGCACCGCAACCTTCTGTCGATGGCCGAAAAGAACATGCAGCTTCAAGCGCGTGTACAGGATTATACGTCCAAGCTCGAAAGCAGTGAGAAAGAAAAAACCCGTATTTCTGCGCTTCGGACGTCAATGGACAACCAGATGTCGGCCCTTCAGGGGCAGATCGACGGGATTACCAACCGCAATCTGGCACTGCGTGATGAACTCGAAACAGTTGAAACTGTGATGTCGCGGCTCATGCGTGAACGTGATCAGGCCTTGCAGCGGTCAAAGAAGTTGCAGGTTGAACTGAGTGACACGCGCCAGCGTATTGCCGATTTGCATACCGTGCAGCAACAGGCGATGCAGCGTGTTGCAGAAACTGCAGACAGCACTATTCTTGAACTGGAAAGTGTTCTTGAAATGACCGGCTTGCAGCCGGAAGAATTTATCCTGCCGCCGATGAAGCCCGATGAACCGGGGGTTGGTGGTCCGTTCGTGGCGTTTGAGCCCGAACATCCGCAGGACGAGGAATTCGTCAATACAGCCGTGGCCTTGAATGATCGCATGGATCATCTTGCCAATCTGAATGAGCGAATAACGAAGGCACCGATCGGGGAACCGGCAGGGGCTTACTATCTATCCAGTCCGTTCGGTAAACGAAAAGACCCGATCAATGGGAAATGGGCCTTTCATTCCGGCGTCGATCTTGCCGGGCCGGTCAAAACAAAGATCTTTGCTACAGCACCCGGAAAAGTGGTGCATGCAGGGTGGAGTGGCAAATACGGGAAGATGGTCGAACTCGATCATGGGAACGGCGTTCGAACCCGTTTTGGGCATTTATACAAGGTCCTCGTAAAGAAGGGCGATGAAGTAGGTTATCGAGACATCGTTGCATTGATGGGAAGTACCGGTCGAAGTACGGGAAGCCATGTTCATTACGAGGTCTTGGTTAATGACAAACCGGTCAATCCGATAAAGTTCATTGAGGCGGGACGTTATGTTTTCAAAAACGAGCAAGACGAAACAAACGGCAACAACTAATCACGGTGGTTCTGCTGCCGAGAAGAAGGGTGGCCTTTCAGTAATTAATGCGGATCTTCGGGTAACCGGCGATCTGATTTCGGAATCTGATGTGCAGGTTGATGGTTCTGTGAATGGTGACATTCGCACCCGTAACTTGACCATTGGTCAATCTGGCGAAGTCCGCGGCGAAATCGTTGCCGACAAGATTCGCATTTGCGGTTCCGTCACCGGGCAAGTCCGAGCCCGTGACGTATCGCTGGCAGACACAGCACGCATGATGGGCGATATCCTTCATGAAAGCCTGTCAATCGAGCCCGGTGCCCATATCGAAGGGCACTGCCGCCGTATTGAAGGCCTTGCCGAAGAAGGCGGCCTGACGGTTATTCAGGCAGGGCAGGTTGTTGCGTCTCATATCAAAAAAGAACACAGCAAGTGATCTAAAGATGATCACCAAGAGCGCGACCACGTGACCAACAAGTCGCGATCCGCTGGTTCCATAAAATGAAAGGCAGGCCCGTTTGGCCTGCCTTTTTTATTGGTCGTAATGTCGTCTGTCAGAAAAGCACTGTCCAGTGTTCCCTGTTACGCTTTTTGTGGTGCCTCAATCAGGGGCAAAAGTTCGTCCAGACCGTTTAGGACCACATCAGCCTGATGCGACAGGCGTTCCATTGGTTGTTTGCTGCGATTGATCCAGGCGGTGCGGAAGCCGAAATGCCCGGCACCGGCAATATCCCAGCCATTGGACGACTGGAACGATATTTCCGCAGCGTCAACTTCGAGCTGATCGACGGCCAACTGATAGACATCTGGGTGCGGCTTATAAGTTTTGAGATCATCAACACAGATAATATGATCGAACAGCGTGAGTATCCCCGATGATTTCGCCGCCGAAATCAGCATATGCTTGGCCCCGTTCGACAGAATAGCCAGTTTGTGGCCCTGCGATTTAAGGGTCTTGAGCGTTTCGACAACTTCAGGGAAGGTATCAAGTGACAGATAGGTTTCCATCAACTTGGCGCGTAACACCGGGTCCTTTTTACCAATCTGTTCCATGGCAAAATCAAGGGCATCGCCGGTAACGGTCCAGAAGTCGGTGAAATCACCCATCAGGCTGCGCAGCCAGGTGTATTCAAGTTGCTTTTGCCGCCAGACTGCGGAAAGTCGCTCTGCCTCGTCGCCGACCGTGTCGCGGAACTTGGCAACGGCGGAGCCGACGTCGAAAAGTGTACCGTAAGCATCGAATACAAATGCGCGGCAGGATGAAAGTTCTTTATCGGACATATTTTCGACCTTCTTCTGACAAGCAGGATGGATCAAATTTGGTGCGATGGTAACCATTGTGCAAGCCGGTGTGTTTTCCGACTGTGCGCAACGGTGGGGGTTTATTCGTCGGTCTTGGCGTTGTCTTGCCCCATCGCGATTTCGTCGCGGGCAAAACGCCTGCGATAGACATAGGTTCCTTCCATCACGCGCTGCACGTAATTTCGGGTTTCGCTATAGGGGATCATTTCAATCCAGTCGACCACATCAACATCGGGATCGCGCGGATCACCATATTCGTTGACCCATTGGCGCACACGGGTTGGTCCGGCATTGTAACTGGCAATTGTCAGGACTTCTTCGCCGCCCCAACGATCGAGTAACCGCGCAAGATAGGCACGTCCAACAGCAATGTTGAACGACGGGTCTTCGGTCAGACGTTCGGTTTCATATTCAAGATCCAGCGATTGTGCCATGCGCTTTGCCGTTGCGGGCATTAATTGCATCAAACCGCGTGCACCGGCAGATGACACCGCATTCGGGTTAAACAGGCTTTCCTGGCGCATGATCGCATGTACAAGGCCAGGATCTGGATTGCGTCCCAACGGAACCTGTTCATGGACCGGATAGGCGGCATCAAGATAGCCGCTGCCAGAACGAATGCTTCGTTTGGCGGCAATAATGCCAAGGTCGGCCCGGCCATATTCACGTGCGAGATCGGTCGCCATGGCAAGATATTCCGGTTCATCATGTTCATAAACCAGTGCCATGATGAACGGTCGAATGATGTTGCCAAGGCCAAGATCGCCAAGTTTGCGAACAACCTGTGTCAGTTCCTGATTTTCAAAATCGGCACGTTGTTCTGCTGTCGGGACAGGTTGGATCACTGAATAGCTTGGTTTGGCGCCAAGCGCATCGATTGCCAGTTGACCATAGAATGTATGGGCATGTTCCGCGGCAAGTTTATACCAATGGTGTGCACGGTCCTTGTCGCCAATTTTTTCACTGGCACGACCGGCCCAATAGGCACCGCGAGACAGGCTGATCGGGTACTGCACAACATCATAAAGGTTCTGGAAGTGTGTGAGAGCAATATCCGCATCGCCAAGGAATTCAAGTGCAATCCACCCAGCATACCATTCGGCTTCTGCAATATCACCTGCATCGGTCTGACCATGGTTGGCCACCAAACGATAGGCATCGGTTATATGGCCCTTTTGCAGGGCGCGACGCGCCAAAATGGCTTTTTCAAGCCACCAGTATTGTGGGCGGATCGAGATGTAGGCCAGATCATTTGCCTGTGACAGCAGCAGATCACGGGCTTCCTGATCACGGTCCTTGATGCGACGCCAGCGAACACGTTCGTATATCAATCCCGGATCATTCCGGTATTTTTCAGGGACGCGGTTGATTGCCGCATCCACACCGCCACTCATTGAGCGCAATGCTGCACGGGCCTTTGCCAGTAGGCGATAGTCGTCACTGATATATTCCATCGTGCGTGATGCCGGGCCAAGTCGGCCTTCCCACAACAGGCGGTCAAGGCGCTGTTGATGGGTATCCTGATCGATGTATTTGCTGTTCCGGTCAAGGAAACGGCGTTCCTGTCCACTGCCGAAATTTTCGTTGATCCAGCTTGCGCGGACCAATGCGGTTGCAGCAGATACCTGTCCGGCGTTCAAAAGGGCCTTGATCTGGCGGGTTGCGCCATCGGCGGTTACCGGTGCAGATCGTTTGAACCATGCGAGAATTTCGGCGTCAGGCACCGCATCGGTCATGGCTTCTTCGGCACGCTGGCGCAGCAATGACTGACTGGGCCATTTTGGATGGGCGTCGATAAAAGTGGTGATTTCTTCAAAGCTGCGCCCCGAATTCGGGGCAACAAGCCACATCCATTCTGCGGCCTTTTGCAGCAACGGATCCTCAAAATTCGGAAGCAATTGCTCAAACGTTTCTGTACGCCCGTTTTCAAGAGCATCAAGAAATGCATTCAGTCTGGCCCGGCTGACTGCGGAATAGGCCGGCGAGGGCGGTTGCGTTTGAAGAAGATTGTCTTCGTATGCTTCGGCCTTTGCCTGATTGCCTGTTGGCATCAGCATCGATAAGCCCAGTGCCAATGCGCAGACCGAAATCTTGCGGAAAGACGCTTGCGCCATGTAATTGTCCCCTTGTGCCTTTCGGCAGCTTTTGCGCTTTAGACCTGCGCATTATGGCAGTGAATTTGACAAAAGCCAAACAGTCCTCGTTGGAAATTGCAACCGCAATCGCAGAACCGACTTATTAATGTATACAGTGCTTGCGGGAATGACCAACAGCCGCTATTTTCGCGTCCGCTTTCAATCCATCCAAGATTTGGAGATCTCTATGTTTAAGGGTTCTATTACCGCTTTGATTACACCGTTTGACCGTGATGGTGCGATCGATGAAAAGGCGTTCCAGGATTTTGTGGATTGGCAGCTTAAACAGGGCACGACAGGTATTGTGCCTGTCGGAACCACCGGTGAATCGCCGACCCTTAGCCATGCCGAACATCATCGCGTGGTTGAACTGGCACTTGAAGTTGCCAAGGGGCGCGGTCCGGTTATCGCCGGTACAGGTTCAAACGCGACTGCAGAAGCCATTTCGCTGACACGTCATGCCCAGAATGCCGGTGCGGATGCAGCCCTTGTTGTGACACCTTATTACAACAAACCGACCCAGGCGGGTCTGCATGCGCATTTCAAGGCCATTCACGATGCGACCGACATTCCGATTGTGATTTACAACATTCCGGGCCGTTCGACCGTTGACATGTCAGTTGATACCATGGCGTCGCTGTCGAAGTTGCCGCGCATTGTCGGTGTTAAAGATGCGACCAGCGATCTTGAGCGTCCTGCATTGACCCGTTTGGCAGCAGGGGCTGATTTCTGCCAGCTTTCGGGCGAAGACGGGACAATTGTTCCGTTCTTGGCACAGGGCGGGCATGGTTGCATTTCGGTGACATCAAATATTGCCCCGAAACTCTGCGCTGATCTTCATAGCGCATGGGCGGCAGGGAACCTTTCGAAGGTTCAGGAGTTGAATTATCGACTGATGCCGGTTCACAAGGCGATGTTCTGTGAATCCAGCCCCGGACCTGTAAAATACGCGGCAGAACTTCTCGGCCTGTGCGGACGTCATATGCGTCTGCCGATGGTCGAGATTGCCGATGAAACCAAACGCAAGGTCGAAGCCGCGCTTAAGGGCGCTGGTATTCTCGGCCACTAGGCGATTAAAGCTGATTTATGGCACCCAAGAAAGAGACCGATAACACGAATATCGTCGCGCAAAACAGGCGCGCCCGCTTTGATTTTTTCCTGACGGAAACTTTTGAAGCCGGGATCGTTTTGCGTGGAACCGAGGTCAAATCGCTGCGCGATGGCAAAGGCAATATTCAGGAATCCTATGCCGAGGCCAAAAATGGCGAAGTTTGGCTGGTGAACTGCTATATTCCTGAATATCAAAGCAAAATGCCGTTCGGGCACGAAGAACGCCGTCCGCGCAAGTTGCTGCTGCGTAAGCGTGAAATCACAAAAATGCACGACGCGTTGAACAAAAAGGGTTTCACCCTTGTTCCCGTGAAACTGTATTTTACGGAACGCGGCATCGCCAAACTTGAAGTAGCCATCGCGGAAGGTAAGAAAAAAGCCGATAAGCGAGAAGCGGTTAAAGCGCGTGATTGGCAGCGCGATAAAGCGCGTATTCTGCGCGATTTTAGCTGATATTGACCGTTAGCAGGTAACATCGCGCGCATGTGAATTGCACGCGGCCCACGGTTTAGTGATTAAATGGCGTCGTCATGGTGAACATGTCGGCGCCATTTTTCGTATCAGCTTGTAGTAAAGGAGAGTTCTGTGACGCAAAGTTTCAGTGGCAAAATCAAGGACAAGCTGATTGCGGCCAAACGCAAATGGGCTGAAGACGGGCGTCTTCTGACCGGTGCTGCGGATGAAAAGCACGAGAACCGTTTGCCGCCGGGCCAACGTTTGGTCAAGGATTGGCCGGTTCTTGATCTTGGCATTACACCGCATATCAGCCCAGATTCTTTTGAACTGTCAATTACGGGGGAGGTAGAAAATCCGCTTATCCTTGATTTTGAGGGGCTTCTTGATCTGCCAAATGTTCAGGCAAAGAATGACATTCATTGTGTCACCAGTTGGTCGCGGTACGATAATCACTGGCATGGTGTGTCGGCGTTGGCATTGGCTGATATCGTCAAGCCGACCAAAGATGCGACGCATGTTTTGTTCACCGCCCATGACGGCTATACGACCAATGTCCGAATTGATCAGTTCCTTGATGACGATGTGCTCATCGCCCACCATTGGGAAGGTGAGCCCTTGACCGAGGAGCACGGTGGTCCGGTTCGCGTGGTTATTCCGAAACTGTATTTCTGGAAAAGTACGAAATGGGTGCGCGAGATCAATTTCGCCAAGCACGACAAACCGGGATTCTGGGAAGAACGCGGATATCACAATAACGCCGATCCCTGGACGGAGGAACGATATGGCTAGACGCGATTACCCAAGTAGCAAGTCATTTCAATTCGTTGTATTGTTTTCGCTTCTTCTTGTAACAGTCATTTTTTCCGGGAGAGGAAGTATGGCATCGGGTGATGCGCACACTGCGTATGACTTTTCATTTCCTGCCATTGATGGCGGTGAAATTAATCTGTCAGATTATCGTGATAAGGTCGTCTTATTGGTCAACACCGCATCTATGTGTGGTTACACGCCGCAATATGAGGGGCTGCAAAAGCTGTGGGATGATTACAAGGACGATGGTTTGGTCGTTCTGGGCGTGCCGTCAGGTGATTTTGGGGGGCAGGAATATGGTGACGACGCAGCAATCCAGGATTTTTGCGAAGTCAATTTTGATATCGATTTCCCGCTGACGTCCAAAACCGGGGTTAAGGGACCAGACGCTCACCCATTTTTTAAGTGGGCGGAACAAACACTTGGTGCGGATAATGCGCCGCAGTGGAACTTCCATAAATATCTGATTGGTCGGGACGGGGCGCTAATCACCAGCTTTGAAACGCGCGTCAAACCCGCTGATGACGAGGTCATCACGGCGATCAAGGCCGGACTTGCAGATCAGTAACTCATTTCCCGAGTAGCCTGACTTAACTAACTTCAGATAGATGGGCGGCTGTGATTAACGCCGCCCGTCCATAACATCCAAAAATGCCAAGCCATATTGGTCGAGCTTTTTCACGCCAACGCCGTTGATGGACATCATGTCTTCAAGAGTGCGGGGTTTGAAGCGTACCATTTCCCAAAGTGTCCGGTCGCTAAAGATCACATACGGCGGGACATTTTGGCCCGTGGCGAGCTCACGGCGCATGGTACGCAGCCGTTCCCAAAGATCGCGGTCTTCTTCATTTTCAAATTCAGTATCGAAATCGCGCAGGCGCCGCGTTGTTGCACGTTTGCTTTCACCGGGGTCTTTACGCATTTCAACGACTTTTTCACCGCGCAAAACCGGTCGTGAGTCTTCGGTCAGATAAACGCCGCCATGACCTTCGACATCGACTTGTAGATACCCCATCGCCAGCAGTTGACGAAAAACAGATCGCCATTGCGGCTGGGCGATGTCTTTGCCGATTGCATAAACCGATATGTTGTCGTGACCGTTTTGGCGGATTTTTTCGGTTTTGCGTCCGATCAAAACCTCGATCACATGGGCCGGACCAAACCGCTGCCCTGTGCGGTAAACCGCCGACAAGGCCTTCCGTGATGCCTCGGTCGCGTCCCATGTTTCCACCGGCTCAAGACAGGTGTCGCAATTGCCACACGGCTCGTGGCGATCTTCGCCGAAATACGACAAGATGACTTGCCGACGGCATTTGGTGGTTTCGGCAAGGCCAACAAGCGCGTCGAGTTTGCGCGATTCAATGCGTTTTTGCGCTTCGGGGGCTTCGGAGCCCGCGACCATACTGCGGATCGATACGATGTCTGACAGGTCGTAATTCATCCACGCATTGGCAGGCAACCCATCACGACCCGCACGGCCGGTTTCCTGATAATAGGCTTCCATGCTTTTGGGCAGATTGAGGTGGGCGACAAACCGGACGTTGGGTTTGTCGATCCCCATGCCAAAGGCCACAGTGGCGCAAATGATCATTCCATCTTCGCGCAGGAAGCGGTCCTGATGGCGTTGGCGCACGTCCTGTGTCAAACCGGCATGATAGGGTAGGGCCGGGCGACCGTTATCGGTCAGCCATTGGGCGATGTCTTCGGTTTTGCGACGCGACAGGCAGTAGACAATCCCGGCATCTTCGACGTGTTCACGGTTTAAGAATGACAATAGCCGCTGTTTGGCGTTGCCCTTGGTTTCAATCCGGTACGTGATATTGGGGCGGTCAAAGCCGGTCAGAAAGCACTGTGCATCCGTCAGATGAAGGTTTTCTGCGATGTCTTTGCGCGTCGGTGTGTCTGCCGTTGCGGTAAGGGCAATGCGCGGCACATGGGCAAAGCGCGTCGGCAACAGATCAAGGCGACGATACTCGGGGCGGAAATCATGGCCCCATTGCGATACGCAGTGGGCCTCGTCAATGGCGAATAACGAAATGCTAATGCGGTCCAAAAGGTTCAAAAACCGATCAGATGCAAAGCGTTCCGGTGCGACATAAAGCAGATCGATGTCGCCATCAATCGCACGTGCCTCGATCTCGCGCGCGGCATCGGGGGCCAGTGTCGAATTGATAAAGGCGGCCTTCACACCAAGCTGGCTTAGCGCGTCGACCTGATCCTTCATCAAGGCAATCAGGGGCGAGACAACAATCGCCGTCCCCGGTCGGCAGAGGGCTGGAACCTGATAGCAAAGCGACTTGCCGCCGCCGGTTGGCATCAGGACAAGCGCATCGTTGCCGGCAATCACATGGTCAATGACTTCTGCCTGTTGACCGCGAAAACTGTCATAGCCAAAAACGTCGCGCAGAACGTCAATCGGCAGACGTTGAGCAGGTCGGTCGAGCAAGTCGTGCATGGGTGGTATATCGGGCAATTTAACCGTCCAGATGTGCGCGGATGTCGACAAAGACGTTTTCAAACATCTCTGGCGTCAGGCGATAGGTCTGGGTGTTGTAGCGCGAACAGTGATAGCTATCAAACAATGTGATGCCATTTTCCATGCGATGTGATGCACGGTGGGCGAATTTAAATGCTGAAAGCTTCAAGCCATAGGTGCGCATCATTGCCTGATGGGCGACCTGACCAAGGCATAAAATGGCCGAAAGGTTGGTCATCGCGTCAAATTCACTGATCAGGAACGGGCGGCAGGTGTTGGCTTCTGGCCCGGTCGGTTTATTTTCCGGCGGAACGCATTTAACGGCGTTGGTAATGCGACAATCAAGCAGTTCCAGCCCGTCATCAGGGCGTTTGTCGTATGTGCCCTTGGCAAATCCAAATTTTTTGAGCGTGTCATAGAGAATATCTCCGGCATAATCGCCGGTAAACGGGCGGCCTGTGGCATTGGCACCCTTTAGGCCGGGGGCAAGGCCGACAATCAAAAGTCGGGCATTAATCGGGCCAAATGGCCGCACCGGGCCATTATAGAAATCGGGAAATTTTGCCTGATTTGCCCGACGAAATTCAACAAGGCGCGGGCAAAGCAGGCAATCTCGGTCGGGCTGCTGATAGGTGGTCATGGCAGATCTGACAGTTTGCCGGTTACGGTGCGGGCCGTAACCGGTCGTGATCAGGATGGGCGGGGCACGGCGTTCAATCAGGTGTAATCAAACTCATCATCAAGTTCAGGGTGGTCGGGGTGATCATCAATGTCAGGATGATCATCGTCGCGACGTTGCTGAACCTTGCGTGCTATTGTGCCTTCAAGGTCGGTCAGTTCGATGAAATTGTCGGCCTGACGGCGCAGCTCATCGGCAACCATCGGCGGGTTCGATTTAACCGTGGAGACAACCGTTACACGGACTCCTTTGCGCTGGATGGCATCGACCAGACGGCGGAAATCACCATCGCCTGAGAAAATAACAACATGATCAAGGTGTTGCGCCATTTCCATGACGTCAATCGCCAACTCGATATCCATGTTGCCTTTGATCTTGCGACGGCCAGTGGCATCGGTGAATTCCTTGGTCGGTTTTGTGACCATGGTATAGCCGTTGTAATCAAGCCAATCGACAAGCGGGCGAATGGGGGAATATTCCTGATCTTCAATCAGCGCCGTGTAGTAAAATGCACGGATCAACTGACCTTTTTGCGAAAACAGTTCCAAAAGGCGTTTGTAATCAATGTCAAAACCAAGCGCACGTGCCGCAGCGTAGAGGTTGGAGCCATCAATAAAGAGCCCGATCCGCTCTTGCGGGTAAAAAATCATCATATAAATTCCTCAAACATCAAATTTAAGTATGCTGTTCCTAAAAAAAACGGAACACCAAATGTTTACCGTGGGTAGGAGGACAAGGAAAGGTGAAAATGTCACAGAATGTCATAGACAGAATATGCTGACTCCCTTAGATATGCCGTCTTTCCCGACACCCACAGACCCGAAAGCCTGCTTTGTGAGCACCTCGTCGACGTCCAACACTCACCATACGTCTGAAAACGCTATCCTGATCGCTTTTGGTGCAAATCTGCCTACCGATCAATATGGTGCGCCAGCGCAAACATTGAAGGCGGCACTGGAACATTTGGCCAAGGATGGCGATGTTTTGGTTGATTGTGTGTCATCATTTTATGAAACAGCCCCGGTGCCGGTTTCCGATCAGCCTTGGTATGTGAATGGTGTTGCGCGGTTGTCGACGGACCTTTCTGCCCATGATTTGCTATCACGTCTGCATGACGTTGAATCTGAATTTGGTCGGGTGCGTCGCGAACGCAATGCCGCACGGGTGATTGATCTTGATCTGGTTGCCTATGGCCGTGAGTTGATTGCCGAACACGGCGGAATTCAGGTGCCTCATCCCAGAATGGCAGAACGGGCGTTTGTTCTTTTGCCGTTGCGCGATGTTGCGCCAGGGTGGGTGCATCCGATTTTGAACAGGTCGGTCGAAGACCTGATTTCCGATCTTCCATCCGATCAGCAGATCAGACAACAGGCAGATCGCTGAAAAATGCAGTGAAAACCTGTTCTAAAGTGTGGTTTCGCTGTTGCAACACAAACGATCCGGCGCTATAAAGCTCGGTCTGGACACCCCAAAAGTTTTTCTGGAGACATTTATGGCGCGCGTTACCGTCGAAGATTGCGTAGACAAGATTCCGAACCGCTTTGAGCTGGTTATGATTGCTGCTCAGCGTGCACGCAACATTTCGGCTGGCGCTGAACTGACCATTGATCGTGACAACGATAAGAACCCTGTTGTTTCGCTTCGTGAAATCGCTGAAGAAAAAGTTGATTTCGACGAACTGCGTAATGGCTTGGTTCAGGGTCTGCAGCGACATGTTGAACCTGATGAACCAGAAGAATCCGAAGATGATTTCGGACCGAAGCTGGTTGCAGAAGCAGTCCAAGATGCGTCGGTTGGTGTGGTTGCACCATCCGAAGAAGAATAAGGTCACAGCGACGTTGTTGTGAGACCGTTTCAAAAGAAAAGCCACGGTGTTTATCTTCCGTGGCTTTTTTTTGTCTAAATCGTACTATCTTATGAACGGGGCGTGGTTTGTGCCCCAGTCGTGATTTGCGGAGATGCCCCCTGAATGATGCGTCAATATGAACTTGTTGAACGGGTAAAGGCTTACGACCCTGATGCGTGCGAAACCACGCTTAATCGGGCTTATGTCTATGCGACCCAGAAACATGGTTCTCAAAAGCGCGCCTCGGGGGATCCGTATTTTTCCCATCCGATTGAAGTCGCGGGCATTCTGACCCATTACAAGCTCGATTGCGATACGATCATCACGGCCCTTCTGCATGACACCATCGAAGATACCGATGCCACGCCAGAAGAAATCACCAAGCTGTTTGGCACCAACATCCTCAAGATGGTGGATGGTGTTACCAAACTGACGCAGATCGAGTTGAAATCAGCCGATTCAAAGCAGGCCGAGAACTTCCGCAAGCTGCTGCTTGCCATGTCAGAAGACATTCGGGTTCTGTTGGTCAAGCTGGCGGACCGCCTGCACAATATGCGCACGTTGCATTATATCGACAAACCCGAAAAACGGGTGCGCATCGCCGCAGAAACGCTTGAAATTTATGCCCCGCTTGCTGAACGCATCGGTATGCATGACATCAAGGAAGAACTCGAGGATCTGGCGTTTCAGCATATCAATCCTGAAGGCCGTGACTCGATCCTTGCCCGGTTGGAGTTCCTGCGCGAGAAGGACGACAATGTTGTTAATCGCATTGTCTCAGAGCTTAAAGACGTTGTCGTGCGGCAGGGCCTGAAGGTTGATATTTACGGGCGTGAAAAACGGCCATATTCGATCTGGCAAAAGATGCAGCGCAAGAATATCACCTTTGGTGAACTGTCTGACATCATGGCGTTTCGGGTGCTGGTGGAAGACATGCCGCAATGTTACGAGGTTCTTGGCTATTTGCATGCCAATTACAAGGTCGTGCCGGGGCGGTTCAAGGATTACATCTCAACACCAAAACCGAACGGTTACCGGTCCATTCACACAACCGTTCTTGGCCCGGAAAACCATCGTATCGAGGTGCAGATACGTACCCGTGAGATGCACGAAGTAAACGATAACGGCGTTGCGGCACACTGGGCGTACAAGCAGGAAGGTGGCTCGCAAAAGGCTGGCCCGCAAAAAGAAGGTGTGCAGTATCGCTGGCTGCGCGATCTGCTGGATATTCTTGAACATGCGTCCGAGCCGGAAGAGTTCCTTGAACACACCAAACTCGCAATGTTCCAGGATCAGGTGTTCTGCTTTAGCCCGAAAGGCGAAGTCATTGCATTGCCAGCACGCGCGACCCCGGTTGATTTCGCCTATATGATCCATACCCATATCGGGGATACCTGTGTCGGGGCAAAGGTCAATGGGGCGATGGTGCCGTTGCGCACCGTACTGAATAACGGCGATCAGGTTGAGATCGTGACGTCAAAGGCACAAACGCCTAATCCGACGTGGGAACGGTTTGTTGTTACCGGTAAGGCGCGTGCGCGAATTCGCCGGTTCATCCGCCAACAGCAAGAAGACCAATACAAGGACCTTGGCAAAGCCATCCTGCAAAAGGCGTTCCGTCAGGAAGGTTACGATTATTCTGACAAGGCCATTGATGGTGTTCTGAAAATCTTCAAGCTGCCAACGGTTGAATCATTGCTAAGCTCGGTCGGGGCAGGACACCATACCGGGCGCGAAGTCGTTCATGCCGTGTTCCCGGGATCAAAAGACACCGAAACCGCACGCAAGATTATACCGCTTGAAAAAGGGCGCACCCGCAAGCACGAGCATGCCATCCCGCTTAAAGGGCTTATTCCGGGCATGGCGGTGCATTATGCCGGGTGTTGTCATCCCTTGCCGGGCGATCGCATTGTCGGGATTGTGACGACGGGTAAGGGCGTTACGATCCATACGATTGACTGTGATACGCTTGAAACCTTTACCGAGCAGCCTGAACGCTGGCTTGATGTTGGCTGGGACAATGATGGCGATCCTGAACACTTTATCGGGCGCCTTGGTTTGACCGTCGGGCACGAGCAGGGCGCACTTAGTTCCATTACCAGTGTGATCGCCAAGAACCATGGCAATATCACCAATTTGCGCTTTACCAATCGCACCACGGATTTCTTTGAGATGTTGATTGATGTCGATGTTGTCGATGTCAAACACCTGACCAATATCATTGCCGCTTTGCGGGCAACTCCGGTGGTCAATACTGTGGAGCGCGCGCGCGGGTAATGAGGAAACGTAACGTCCTTCGCCTTTTCGATTGTTTCGGCGTAAAAGCCTTGCCAAGTGCGCAGGTAGCACTTACCCATATGCCTCGACTTTGTCTTGGTTTACCTGATTTTTCCCAGAACTGATCCCACATGTTTCGGCGCCGCATCAAACCAAATTCCTTTGAAAAGTTTCGCAACGTGGTTTGGCCGCGCGGCGGATGGCGGCGCTCGTCGCAATATTTTGCCCATCGTGTCGCACGGTTGCCCGGTTCCCCCTACAGCATTGCCTCGGGTTTTGCGATCGGGGCGGCGGTTTCCTTTACGCCGTTTATCGGGTTTCATTTTGTTCTGTCTGCGATTCTAAGCTTTGTCTTGCGAAGCAATCTTGTTGCATCGCTGCTGGGCACGATTATCGGTAATCCCTGGACATTCCCGTTTATCTGGATATGGCTTTATACCAGTGGAAACTGGATACTCGGTGTGGATGAAACCGCACAGGCGGTTCATTTTGATATGACCGTTCTTTGGGATTTTATCACCTTGGGGCTGAGCTATATTGGCGGGGGATTGATTTTTGGCCATTGGGATCCGGCGGATCACACGACACTGGGAAATCTGTGGCACGGCATTGTCGATATTATCTGGCCGATGATCGTTGGCTGTGTTCCGACTTCACTTGTGGTCTGGATGCTGTTTTACTTCCCGGTGCGCCGCGCTGTGGGGATTTATCGCCATAACCGTATTTTGCGTCGCATGAAAAAATCGGATCGCCATGGTTTGGTGCCGATGCTTGAAAGTGCGAAGGAAAAGATCGGAAGTGCGGCAAAGAGTGCCACCAAAAAGCAGGATGAAACTTCATGAGTTCGAAACTTCGGCTCGGCGTCAATATTGACCATGTTGCGACTGTTCGGAATGCCCGTGGGGGGGGCGCACCTGATCCTGCACGTGCGGCCGCCCTTGCGCAGGCCGCCGGTGCAGACGGAATTACAGCGCACTTGCGCGAAGACCGTCGTCATATTTCTGATGATGACATGAAAAAACTTCGTGAACATATTGATATCCCATTGAATTTTGAAATGGCCGCAACCGATGAGATGCTGGCGATTGCGCTTGAAACAAAGCCGCATGCTGTTTGTCTTGTTCCGGAAAAACGTGAAGAACGCACGACCGAAGGCGGCCTTGATGTCGCTGGTGGTCATAATCATCTCAAGCGGTTTGTGTCTGAGCTTGGTGATGCTGGTATCCGGGTGTCGCTGTTTATCGAAGCATCGAAAGAACAGCTTGATGCGGCCAAAAGTCTTGGCGCACCCGTTGTTGAAATTCATACCGGTGCCTATTGTGATGCGCAGACCGAAGATGACCGTAACCGGGAACTTCAGCGTATCGGCAAGGCTGTTGCCTATGGTTCTGCGATCGGGCTTGAAATCCATGCCGGGCATGGTCTGAATTACGACACGGTCAAACCGATTGCGGCGATGCCTGCTATTGCGGAACTTAACATCGGGCATTTTTTGATCGGCGAGGCGATCTTTGTCGGTCTGGAAGCTGCGATTGGCAAAATGCGCCGTCTTATGGATGAGGCGCGTGGCATTGAAACGGGTGCTAAATGATTATCGGGATCGGCACAGATTTGTGTGACATCCGCCGAATAGAGACGGCTCTTGAGCGTCACGGCGAACGTTTCATGAAACGTGTCTTTACCGAGGTTGAAATTGCCCGTGCAAAGCGCCGCCCGCATCGGACTGCATCATCGCTTGCCATGTCTTTTGCTGCCAAAGAGGCGTGCTCAAAGGCATTGGGAACAGGCTTTCGCCGGGGTGTTTATCACAATACGATGGGGGTTGTGCATCAACCCAGTGGTAAACCCGACATGGTTTTGATAGACGGTGCTTTGAAACGACTTGAAGAATTGACCCCTGACGGGAAAATTGCATCAGTGTATGTGACGTTGACGGATGAATATCCATTGGCCAACGCTGTTGTGGTTATTTCGGCGGATTGACAGATTAAAGTGATTGGTAAGACACGGAATGGAAAAGCTAGTGCATAAAAAGAAAACGGGTGGAATTCTCGATACTCTGAAAACCGTTTTCTGGGCCGTTCTCATCGCGCTTCTGGTTCGCACATTCGCATATGAGCCGTTTAACATTCCGTCCGGGTCGATGATTCCGACCTTGCTGGTCGGCGATTACCTGTTCGTATCAAAGTTTTCGTTCGGGTATTCCAAACACAGTTTGCCCTTCAGCCTGCCGCTGATACCGGGTCGTGTGATGGAATCACAGCCTGAGCGCGGTGACGTTGTGGTTTTCAAACTGCCGTCTGATACGTCGCAGGATTACATCAAACGTGTGATCGGACTTCCGGGTGATACCGTTCAGGTGACCAACGGGCGTCTTTACATCAACAACAAGATGGTCGAACGCGAACGGATCGAAGATTACATCCTGACCGATGGGACCGGGCGTTCAGCCGCCGTTGCACAGTATCTTGAAACGCTTCCCAATGGTCGAGTGCACCGTATCCTTGAGCTGTTTGGCGATCAGGGGCCAAGTGACAACACCGAGCCATTTACCGTACCTGAAGACCATTTCTTCATGATGGGTGATAACCGCGACAATTCGGCAGACAGCCGCGCATTCCCGTCACGCTTCCGCTTCGTTCCGATTGAGAACCTTGTTGGCCGCGCTGAATTCCTGTTCTATTCCAAGGACAGTTCACAGCCGATCTATGATTTGGGCAGCATCCGCTATGACCGCCTGTTCCAAGGGGTTAACTGATGGGCGATGGTGCACCGCTGATCCCCGAAATTGATCACGGTTTTTCTGACCCGGACCTTCTGCGTGTCGCCTTAACGCATCGTAGTGCGGCAAAGGGCAAAGACGCACTGAGTGGGGGCAACGAACGCCTTGAGTTCCTTGGCGATCGTGTTCTTGGTCTGGTCGTGGCTGATATGCTATACACCCGTTTCGGGCGCGAACGCGAAGGGGCTATGGCCAAGCGTTTTGTCGCCCTTGTGCGGCGTGAGACACTTGCGCGTGTTGCAGTCCAGATCCATCTGGGTGATCACATCCAGATGGCAAAAGGCGAACGCGCTGCGGGTGCCGATACCAATCCGGCAATTTTATCTGATTGCATGGAAGCAGTGATTGCCGCACTCTATCTTGACGGTGGCTTGGAACCGGCGCGTAGCTTTATTGAAAAGCTGTGGACGCCGCTTCTTGATGAAGATAACAAGCCGCCCCAGGATGCGAAAACCCAGTTGCAGGAATGGCTGCAAGGACGCGGGAAGCCGCTTCCAAAGTATGAAATGGTTGGCCGCGAAGGCCCGGCTCATGCACCTGTTTTTACCATCGAACTGACCACCAATGATGGCGACAGTGTCAGTGCCGAAGGCAAATCAAAACGTGAGGCGGAACAGATAGCCGCCCAATTGATGTTGGATAAACTGAGCTATGAATGAGGTTCCCACACCTGTGAGTGAAGACAGATTACCTTATCAGCAGCGCTGCGGCTTTGTTGCACTTGTTGGTGCACCAAACGCAGGTAAATCGACCCTGCTGAACCAGCTTGTCGGTACGAAAGTATCGATTGTCTCGCCCAAGGTGCAGACGACCCGTACCCGTGTGCGCGGTATTGTCATGACCGAAGATGCACAAATTGTTTTCATTGATACGCCGGGGATTTTCGCCCCTAAACGCCGCCTTGACCGTGCCATGGTCAAAGCCGCGTGGAATAGTGCGGATGATGCGGATCTGATTGTTCTTGTTATTGATGCCGGGGCTGGTGTTACCGCAGAAGATCAGGCCATCATCAAGCAGCTTAAAGATCAGCACCGCAAAGCCATATTGGCCTTAAACAAGGTCGACAAGGTTACGGATAAGGAAAAACTTTTGCGCCTGTCGCAAGAGCTGTTTGCGCATGAAGTCTTTACCGACGTGTTTATGATTTCAGCCAAAAAGGGTGCCGGAACACAGGATCTGGTTAATTTCCTTTCGGCAAAAATGCCTGATGGCCCTTGGATGTTCCCCGAAGACGATGTGTCTGACATGCCGCTTCGTCTGCTGGCAGCGGAAATCACCCGCGAGAAGCTGTATTATCAGCTGCAGCAGGAGTTGCCGTATTCTGCAACGGTGGAAACCGAGCTTTGGGAAGAGCGCAAAGACGGTTCAGTTAAGCTTGAGCAAACTATTTTTGTCGAGCGGGAAGGCCAAAAGGCCATCATTCTGGGCAAGGGTGGCAAACGGATCAAGGCACTGGGTAGTGATGCGCGCAAGGAACTTGAGGCGATTTTCGAACGTCGTGTTCATTTGTTCTTGTTTGTTAAGGTGCGTGAAAACTGGGGAGACGATCCCAATCGGTTCGCCATGTGGGGTCTGGATCCCAACGCCTGATTTAAACGCGCCGTACGGATGAGCTATCAATCGCGGGATAGATAATGGAAATCGGATCGTTTTGGGGCGTTGTCTTGATTGTTGTTGGCGCTGTTGCCGCAATGATTGTTGCACGCATTGCCAGAAAACCTTTCCGGAAACGGATTGATCGTTCGTCCGTACGACGCGAAACCTCTTTTTTGCATCGACCACTTAACCTTGTTGCGCTGCTGGCAGCGCTGAGCATCTTTTTGCTCGGGTTGTTCTGGAAGATGACGGGCGGAGGCCCGAATTAATGACCAAACATTCCACCGATCCAATCGATATGGCTGTCGAAGACGTCGAAAACCGTTCCTGGGGTAGAAAAGCTGTTCTGGGCGTGGCGCTTTTTTGTCTTGCGTCCTGCTTGATTGGTTTCTTTTTCCTTGTGACCCGACTGATAGTGCCCAGCGGCTTTTTCTAAGGTGCGTGTATGGACTGGCGTGATGACGGCATTGTTCTTTCGACACGCAAACTCGGCGAAAATGCCGTTCGTTTATCCGTCCTGACCCGTGACTATGGCCGCCATGCTGGCATGGTGCGAGGTGCCACCAGCAAATCTATGCGCGGTACACTTGAGCCGGGCAATGAAGTGCGGGTGGGGTGGTCGGCACGGCTGGCGGAACATCTTGGACAATTTCGCTGTGAGTTAACTGGTGCGCACGCGGCTGATCTTTTGCTGTCTGCGGGACCGTTGATGGCGATGAGTTCGGCCTGTGCCATGCTTGATGCGACCTTGCCCGAACGTGAATCCCATCCTGATTTATTCCATGGAACCATCGCATTGCTGTCGGCTTTAAAGGCCGAACAGTGGCTGCCGGCCTATATCCGTTGGGAGGTCGGCCTTCTTGACGAACTTGGTTATGGTCTTGCACTTGATTGCTGTGCGGCGACAAATGCGACCACGGGGCTTGCTTATGTATCGCCCAAAAGTGGGCGGGCTGTGGCGGAAGAAGCCGGTCATGCGTATCGTGATCGTCTGTTGCCATTACCGGCCTTTCTTGCCGGTGGGCAGGGATCGGACGCACGCAAGGCCGCACCGCTTTCCGATCAAATACGCGATGGGCTTAAGCTTACTGGGTTCTTCATTCATCGCGATATTTTCGAAGCAAAAGCCCTAAAGCCTGTCGCGGCACGCGACCGTCTTGTCAGCCATGTCTGGCGGTCTGTGCCCGTGCAAGAAAAATAAATCACCCATTTTGTACAGCACATGTTGACCACTCCTACGCCGGGCGTAGTATGTTGCCAGAACAGTGAGACATTGACGCTAAAACCGTTTGTGTTGTCACACCTGTCCATTCTGCAAAGAAATAAGAAAAACCGTTCATGAGCACCAAGACTTCCGACCCGGCCGGTGCCGGCCAAATCAGGGAAACCCGCCTTGCCGACGCGCTGAGCGAACGTTACCTTGCTTATGCGATGTCGACGATCATGTCGCGTTCTCTTCCCGATGTTCGCGATGGATTGAAACCAGTACATCGCCGTCTTCTTTTCGCAATGCGCCAATTGAAATTGAACCCGGAACATGGGTTTAAGAAATGCGCGCGTGTGGTTGGTGACGTGATCGGTAAGTATCACCCGCATGGTGACCAGTCGGTCTATGACGCGCTTGTGCGTCTGGCACAGGATTTTGCGGTGCGTTATCCGCTTGTCGACGGGCAGGGTAACTTTGGCAATATTGACGGTGATAACGCCGCGGCCATGCGATATACTGAAGCCCGTATGACCGCCGTTGCGGCGGCTTTGATGGACGGTCTGGACGAGGACGCGGTTGATTTTCGTTCGACCTATGACGGTGAAGAACAAGAACCGATCGTTATGCCCGCCGCGTTTCCGAACCTTTTGGCGAACGGTGCGTCGGGGATTGCAGTTGGTATGGCAACCAACATTCCGCCCCACAATGCCGATGAGCTGTGTAAAGGTCTGATCAAGCTTATCGACAATCCGGAAACCTCCATCGCAGAGCTTGTGCGCTGTGTGCCGGGACCCGATTTCCCGACAGGTGGTGTTTTGGTTGAACCGCGCGAAAACATTCTTGAGGCCTATGCGACCGGGCGTGGATCCTTCCGCCTGCGTGCAAAGTGGGAAGTGGAAAAACTCAGCCACGGCCTCTATCAGGTTGTGATCACTGAAGTTCCCTATCAGGTTCAAAAGGCCAAGCTGGTTGAACGCATCGCCGACTTGATGATTGCCAAGAAGCTGCCGCTTCTTAATGATGTTCGCGATGAATCGACCGATGTTATCCGTCTTGTTCTGGAACCACGCACCCGTGCGGTTGAACCAGAACATCTGATGGAAATGCTGTTTAAAAACACCGAACTGGAAATCCGGTTTGGTTTGAACATGAACGTTCTTGATGGTGATAACACGCCGCGTGTGATGAATTTGCGCGAAGTTCTTCGCGCGTTTCTGGCGCATCGTCAGGATGTTCTGATCCGTCGTTCCAACCATCGACTGGCCAAGATCAATCATCGTCTTGAGGTGTTGGAAGGCTATCTTGTTGCCTATCTGAACCTTGATGAGGTCATCCGCATCATCCGGTTTGAGGATGAGCCAAAGGCGTCTTTGATGAAGGCGTTTGACCTGACAGAAGTTCAGGCCGATGCGATCCTGAATATGCGTCTGCGGTCTTTGCGCAAGCTCGAAGAGATGGAAATCAAGAACGAGCACGCCAAACTGACCGAAGAAAAAGAAGGCCTGGAAGCGCTTCTTGCCAGCGAGACAATGCGTTGGGAACGCATTCGCGACGAAGTCGAACTGATGCGCGAAAAGTTTGGCAAGAAAACAGCACTTGGCAAACGCCGTACCGAGATCGGCGATGCGCCAGAGGAAATTGAAGTCCCGCTTGAGGCCCTGATTGAACGAGAACCGATTACGATCATTTGTTCGAAAATGGGCTGGGTTCGTGCCCTTAAGGGGCATGTTGCCGATCTTGGTGATCTTAAATTCAAGGATGGTGACGAAGGCCGCTTTGCGCTTAAGGCCTTTACGACCGACAAAGTGATTATCTTGTCAACGGCAGGGCGTTGTTACACCATGTCGTGTGACAAGCTGCCCGGTGGTCGTGGTAATGGTGAACCGATCCGTCTGTCAATCGACCTGCCACAGGAACATGATATCGTCTCCATGATCGTTCACAAGAATGATCGTAACCTGCTTGTGGCAAGTTCAGCCGGACGTGGTTTCCAGGTTGCTGAGAAAGACGTTGTTGCCCAGACCAAGAACGGCAAACAAATCCTTAATCTTGGTGCGGGTGAAGTTGCCAAGATATGCCTGCCGGTCGAACACGATCACGTGGCTGTTTTGGGCGATAACCGTAAACTTTTGATCTATCCGATTGCCGAAGTGCCTGAAATGACGCGCGGCCGCGGTGTGATTTTGCAGAAATACCGCCAAGGCGGTCTTTCAGACCTGATCATGTTCAAGCTTGAAGACGGTCTGAGCTGGGCTATGGGCGGCAACGAAGGCCGTACCCGGACTGTGACCGATCTTGCCGAATGGACCGGCAAACGTGCCGGGGCAGGGCGCCTGCCGCCAAATGGTTTCCCACGGTCCAACAAGTTTGAATAAGCTTTGATTTGTTGAACGAAGAACGATTGAAAAGCCGGATGGAGCCGTTCCATCCGGCTTTTTTTATGGTCGGACGGGCCAAAGACATCTGAAACAGTATCCATGACAGTAAAAATGCCCGGAAATGGCGGAAATACGCACCAAAAGATATAGCGCTTTCGATGTTTAATATGTAACTTCGCAACCTGAATAACAGGAAGCCCGCAATTTTCCTGTGCGATACATAAGGGCTTGGGAGTGGAAAGTGAGATTTCTGGGAAATTTCGTCCGCGCGATTGATGGTCTGAATGACCTGATCGGTCGCGGGGTCGCTTGGCTGGTGATCCCGATGGTGGTGATTACTTTTTTGGTCGCCACATTACGATACGGCTTTGCGGTCGGCTGGGTTTCGATGCAGGAAAGCTATATGTGGCTTTACGGCATCATGTTCATGGTCGGGGCAGGTTATACGCTTTTACATGGGGGGCATGTGCGCGTTGACGTGATCTATCGTCCGGCATCTGCACGCTACAAGGCGTGGGTTGATCTGTTTGGATCGCTGTTCTTGCTGATGCCGGTTATCATCATGATTCTGATGTATAGCTACCCGTATGTTGTGACCAGCTGGCACCGTCTTGAAGGGTCGCACGAAACGGGCGGTCTTCCGGGGCTGTTCCTTTATAAATCCGTGATTCTTGTGTTTTGCGTTTTGATGCTGCTGCAAGGGTTGTCCCTGGCAGCGCGCAGCGTTCTGGTGCTTGCCGGTCATAAAGAATTTGAAATCAGCGAAGAAGAGCACGAGGGCGTTTGATGACAGGTGAAGTTCTTAGCCTGGTAATGTTCGCCGTTGCGTGCGGCGTGCTTATTCTTGGTTTTCCGGTTGCCTTCTCGCTTGCGGGCACCGGTCTTGCTTTTGCACTGATTGGTAATGCGCTTGGCGCGTTTGATATGCCGCTTCTGGGCTCTTTGCCGTCACGCTATTTCGGTGTGATGACCAACGAGCTTTATGTTGCGATCCCGCTGTTCGTCTTTATGGGCGTGATGCTGGAACGTGCGCGGATTGCCGAAAAACTGCTGACCACCATGGGAATGCTGTTTGGCACCATGCGGGGTGGTCTTGGTATTTCGGTGGTGATTGTTGGCATGTTGCTCGCAGCATCCACCGGTATTGTCGGTGCGACGGTTGTTACAATGGGCTTGCTGAGCCTGCCTGCGATGAATAAAGCCGGGTATGATCCGAAACTGTCGACCGGTATTATTTGTGCGTCGGGCACCTTAGGGCAGATCATTCCGCCGTCAATCGTGCTGGTTCTGCTTGGTGATATCCTGCAAGGGGCCTATGCCGAAGCACAGCGTTCGATTGGCAACTGGGCCCCTGAGCCGATTTCGGTGATGGACCTGTTTGCAGGTGCCTTTATCCCGGGGATCATGCTGGTTGCGTTGTATATCGGCTGGATCATCATCAAGTCGATCATTGATCCCGAATCTGCACCAGCCCTTGTCGAAGGCAAACGTCCGGAAGGGCTTTGGGGGGAGGTGCTGCGTGCACTTTTGCCGCCGGCTCTTTTGATTGTTGCGGTTCTGGGATCGATCCTGACCGGGATTGCCACACCAACGGAATCGGCTGCTTTCGGCTCTGTCGGTGCGATGGTTCTGGCGGCGTTCTATCGTCGTCTTGATATGGCAGTTCTGCGCCATGTTGTGCGTCAGACGGTTCAGGTCAGCGCGATGGTGTTTGTCATCCTGCTCGGCGCGTCGGTGTTCTCATTGGTGTTCCGTGGTCTTGGTGGCGATCAACTGGTTGAAGACCTTTTGCACAACCTTCCGGGTGGCACGTTTAGCGCGATTCTGGTGGTGATGCTGTTGATGTTCTTTATGGGATTCTTCCTCGACTTCATCGAGATCGTGTTTGTTGTGGTCCCGATTGTCGGTCCGATTCTGCTTAAGATGGATATTGACCCGGTCTGGCTGGGCATCATGATCGCCATTAACCTTCAGACCAGCTTCTTAACCCCGCCATTTGGGTTTGCGCTGTTCTATCTGCGTGGTGTGGCGCCGCCCTCGATCAGGACGATGGATATCTATCGCGGTATTATTCCGTTCGTGGTTATTCAGATGCTGGGCTTGTGCCTTGTCGCAGCCTTCCCATGGCTTGCGACGTGGCTGCCAAGCGTTCTGTTCTAGCCACTAACAGCATCCAAAACGATTTTGCGAGAAGGGCACCCAAATGGGTGCCCTTTTTGGGTTCTGCGCATCTTTCGGATCAAATGGTTTGTATGAAGCACACATGAAAAAAGGGCTGGCAAAATGCCAGCCCTTTGTCGTTTCCGTAAGACGGAGACTTAGTATTTGAACGGCAGGATACGTGCCTGTGCGAAGGACGATTCCGAGAATTTCGACCATGCGATCGACTGGGTCCGGAATTTAATCAGGCTTTCGAACACTTCCTGCGACAGTGGGTTGGACGAAACGAGATCACGCAGAACTTCGCCCGATAGTTTACCAAGGCCCGTCAGAATGTCGTCAGAGAACGGACGTACATCGACATTGTGCTTGTCACGCAGAGTCTCAAGCGCCTGATTGTTCCGTGCGGTGAATTCCGACAGGACCATCTGGTTCACGGCCGTGTTGGCCTGCGCAACAATTGCCTTGAGATCATCAGGAAGAGCATTCCATGCATCAAGGTTGATGAAGTTGTCGAGAACGGTTGCTGGTTCATGCCAGCCCGGATAGTAGTAATATTTCGCCGATTTATAGAGGCCAAAGGCCAAGTCATTGTATGGACCAACCCATTCCGTTGCATCAATTGCACCAGACTGCAGAGCCGGCGGAATTTCGCCCCCCGGAAGGTTCACAACGTTTGCACCCGCTGCTTTGACAACTTCGCCACCAAGGCCCGGAATACGCATTTTCAGACCTTTGTAGTCATCAATGGTATTCATTTCCTTGTTGAACCAGCCCCCCATCTGGGTGCCGGTGTTGCCTGACGGGAAGAACTTGCAGTTCAGTTCAGCATAGACCTTGTCGGCCAATTCCTGACCGCCGCCCCACTGGAACCATGCATTCTGTTCCTGAGCGTTCAGGCCAAACGGCATTGCTGCGATATACTGGGTCGCATCAACCTTACCTTTCCAGTAGTAAGGCGCGCCATGACCCATTTCAACGGTACCATTGCCAACAGCGTCGATTGCTTCAAATGCCGGGACAATTTCACCCGCACCGAAAACAGTGATTTGCAGACGGCCATCGGATGCTTTGTTGATGTATTCTGCAAGCAGATTCCCGCCCGTACCCAGACCTGGAAAGTTTTTTGGCCATGTCGTGACCAGACGCCATTCACGGACATCTTGTGCAATTGCCGGCTTGGCAAAGGTCGATGCAGCGGCAGCAGTTGCACCTGCTACTGCGGCGCCAGATAGAAATTGGCGACGTTTCATTTGTTACAGCCTCCCAAAGATGCAAGCTCATGATTTATATGTAAAAGCCAGTTAATTGACTTTGTCAGGCAGCTTATATGCGTCTTTGGGTGCAGGCAACCGGGGATCGAGTTGCATGATTGGACTTTAGTATAATGTGGAAAAATAGATATCAGGAACTGCCGTTGGGACGGGCTTGGGTTGCGTCGTCTGACATGATTTCCCATCCACCATTCTTGAAGCCTTCAAGCGGCTGGAAACGCATTTTATAGGACATTTTACGGCAATCAGAAATCCAGTACCCCAAATAAATATGAGGAAACTCAAACGTCTGTGCTTCGGCTATCAAGTCCAAAATGATGTAGGTTCCAAGACAGCGCTTATGTTCTTTGGGATCAAAAAAGCTATACACCGCCGAAAGACCATCAGACAAATTATCAACCAGTGCGACGGCAATCAGGCTGCCATCCGGACGCCGGTATTCAAAGATGGATGTGTCAATCGTGCTGTCTTCGACCATCGCGCGGTAATCACGCGCATCCATTCGTGCCATGTCACCATTGCCGTGGCGTGCATCCTGATAGGTGCTAAAAAGCTGAAATTGTTCCTGTGTGGCCGATGGGGGAACGATGCTGCGCACAATGTCGTCGTTCTTGGCTTGAATGCGGCGGAAAGAACGACCGGGTTTGAAGTCAGCACACGACACGCGAACCGGCACACAGGCGTTGCAATCGCTGCAGGCGGGAAGATACGCAATTGAATGACTACGACGGAACCCGGCACGTGACAGAAGATCATGAACACCATTGGCTTCTGGCCCACGCAATTCTGTCACCAGCTTGCGTTCAAAACGCCCGGGCAAATAGGGGCAGGGCATTGGGGCCGTCATGAAATAATGCTGGGTAAGTCGGCGCTGATTGACTGTCATTTAGCTTTTCTGTGTCCCGGTCACATTCAACCTTCTCTATTATATGAGATTAAGTGTTGTTTATGACAGTTTAAAGGGCTGAAACACAAAAGGACCGCGCAAAACCCGGTTTGCGCGGCTGTTTCATGGCTGTGACGGGACGGAGAATGACGGACGTCGCACCGGCGCTGGTGATGTCCTTGGGTCAATATTTTCCCCCGACGTGCCCGTTGTTTCCCCACCTGTACCATTTTCCGGACCACCCTCAAGTGCGGTGCGTTCACCGGTACCGCGCAGTAGGGTAATGCTGATGCGTCGGTTTCGCTCGTTATCAGGGGCCTCGGGCATCAGTGGGTCGGTATCGGCAAGACCGGCAACTTTGGCAAATCGATCCGTATTTAGACCAAGATCTTCAAGGGTTCGGCGTGTTGCAAGTGCGCGTTCAGAGGAAAGTTCCCAGTTGGAATAGCCGTCGGCGCGGTTAAACGGAACCGAGTCTGTATGTCCTTCAATTGCAACGTCTTGTGGTAGTTTTGCAATGATCTCAGCGACCTTTTGCAGAAGCTTTTTGGTATGTTCGGCCATCGACGGGCTGCCGCTTGGGAACATTGCGGTGCCGTCTTCATCAAGCAGCTGGATGCGAAGGCCTTCATCGGTATCTTCAATGCGGATATTCTTTTCGAGCCCTTGGAGCTCTTCGCTGCTTTCGATGGCTTTGCGAAGTTCTTCTTGGGCTTCATTGAATTCCTGTTCTTCCATTTGGGCCACGCGAATGGCTTCGCGCTCATCGGGCGATTGTTGTGGTGGAATATCCATACTGACGGTTGGAGACCCAAATTCAGACCGCAACGCACCTTCTTCGGCAAGACTGGTACCGCCCAGCAAACCACCCGACCCAGAGTCGTTTTGAGAAATGGTTTCGGGGGTGAAATAGTTTGATACCCCCTGAAGCTGTTCTTCGGTGGCGCTTGAAAGCAGCCACAGCAACAGGAAAAACGCCATCATTGCCGTCACGAAGTCGGCATAAGCAACCTTCCATGCGCCGCCATGGTGGCCGTGTCCACCTTTCTTGATTTTCTTTATGACGATATCAGGCATGGGTCGTACTTTTCCCTAGATCGGAACTTTACTATTCAAGAAAATCAAGCTGTTGGTGCATTTTGCAAGGCTTCATCAAGTTCCTTGAAGCTTGGTCTTAGGCCGTGCGGCAGGGATTTTCGCGCAAATTCAACCGAAACCTGGGGCGCATATCCCTGCATGTGTCCGATCAAGGCAGCCTTGATGCAGGTGTAATATTTTGCATCCGTATCAACGGTGTTCTTGATGATGGAAGCCGTCGGGGCGACAAACCCGTATGCACCGAGAATACCAAGGAATGTCCCAACCAGTGCTGCCGCGATCAGACCACCAAGAATTTCGGGGGGTTCTGTCACGGAACTCATGGTCACAATCACACCCAGAACAGCCGCCACAATGCCAAGGGCAGGAAGCCCGTCGCCAACAGTCTGAACGGCATCGGAAACTGCGTGCTCTTCCTCGTGATGGGTTTCGAGTTCCTGATCAATGACAGCTTCCAGCTCATATGGATTGGTTGTGCCAAGGGTCAGCAGGCGAAGATAGTCACACATGAATTCCAGCGCGTGGTGATCCTTCGTTAGAATCGGAAAATTGGAAAAAAGGCTGGAACTTTCGGGGTTTTCAACGTGGCTCTCAAGGGCGAGATCGCCCTTGGATTTTGCAAGTCGAAAAATTGCGTAGAGGCAGGTCAGAAGCTCGACATAGGCGACCTTCTTCTTGGGGCCCTTCATGGCACGCAAGGTGTAGGAGAACGACCGTTTGACAACGCCTAGCGGGTTGGCTGTCAAAAACGCACCAAATGCAGCCCCGAAAATAATCAGGACTTCAAGCGGTTGAACGAGAATGTCAAATGACCCGTGTGGTAAATAACCGCCCAGCACCGAGCCGAGTACTATGATATAACCGATTATCAGAAACACTATTTTTCCCCGTTACGCCGATATCGATACCGGATCAATTCACGATACATTTATCTGGCCCCAAGCTGTTTTTTGCATCCAGATAAGACGCAAGCCCCATCTATATGGTCCTATTAACTTTTAATGTTATTAATATCGCGTTTAAATCTGCTGCGAGATAGGTTTGACAGCGCGAAGATTAATCGCCATTTTCCCTTTGCCCAGAGCAAGGGCCGTTAGATTATATGTTTAGTCAGTAAGAGCATTCTTCAATATGTCATTCTCTCCGCGCGATTTTCGAGACTGTCTGGGTCAGTTCGCAACAGGTGTTGCTGTTGTGACGACACGCGCACTGGATGGAACCAAAGCGGGTATCACCATCAACAGTTTTGCCTCCGTGTCGCTTGAACCGGCCTTGGTCCTGTTTTCTGTCGATTGCCGGGCGGCGACACATGACATGTTTGCAGGAGAATGCACCCGGTTTTGCATCAATATCCTGCGTCAGGAACAGCAAACTCTATCTGATCTTTTTTCCTCACCCGGTCAGAATGATTGGGATGGTGTGACCTATCGCGATGATTGTCACGGTGTTCCGTGTCTTAGCGACAGCCTTGCAACATTTTCCTGCAAGCGCCACGCGATCCATGATGGTGGGGATCACAGCATCATTGTCGGGCAAGTTCAGGAAATTGACTTGGGTAAAACCGGGAATCCGCTTTTGTATTATGGCGGGCGTTACCGCGGACTTGATTGCTAACAGCACCAAACATCAAAGTTAGAAAAAACGGGCCGCGGCGAAATGCTTGCGGCCCGTTTTTTATTTCACGTAAAGATATTGATCAATCAAGCGATGTGTTGCCAAGCAGTCTTCCGCCAAATCCAGCGTTAATCAGGCGTGCGATGACTTGTTCGGCATGTACTGTGTCGCGGACCTCAAGAACCATATCAACGTCGGTCTGTTTGGCCGGGACATCATAGAAATGACGCTGATGATAGACTTCAATGATGTTGGCTTCTTCTTCACCGATCAGGGTGCTGATGGTTGCCAATGCACCCGGAACATCAGGGATTTCAATGCGAACGCGCACAAGGCGGCCTTGACGGGCCATGCCGCGCATCAGGACCTGTGCTAGAAGGCGGGTGTCTATGTTGCCACCACTTATGATGAGGCAGACCTTTTTGCCCTTAAACCGTTCGGGATGGTCGAGCAGGGCGGCAAGTGGGGCAGCCCCGGCACCTTCGACAACACTTTTTTCGATTTCAATCAGCATCTGGATGGCGCGTTCGATTGAGCTTTCCTCAACCAGAACCACGTCATCAAGTTTTTCCTTACAGATTTCAAGCGTCAAGCCACCGGGCTGCTTGACTGCAATGCCCTCGGCAATTGTCACGCCACCGCCAGTGAACTCCTGATCTGTCATGCCTTCAAGCATCGATGGATATAGCTTTGTTTCGACACCGATGATTTCGATGTCGGGTCGGCGCGCCTTGATCGCAGTTGAAATACCTGACGCAAGGCCGCCGCCGCCAATCGGAACGACAATGGTGTCGATGTCGGCACTTTCATTGAGAATCTCAAGTCCGACAGTGCCTTGTCCTGCGATGATATGCGGATCATCAAACGGATGCACAAAAGTCAGTCCACGCTCTTGCTGAATTTTGCCCGCAGCCTCGAGGCTTTCGGCAAATACATTACCGATCAGGACAACTTCGGCGCCATGAGATCGCGTGTGATGTACTTTTGTGAACGGGGTGTTTTTAGGCATCACGATGGTTGCCGGAATGCCAAGTCGTTTGGCGTTATAGGCCACACCCTGTGCGTGGTTGCCCGCCGAGACGGCAATAACGCCTTTTTCGCGTTCTTGCGGTGTCAGGCTTGCCAGTTTGACATAGGCGCCGCGTTCTTTGAAGGACGCTGTGTATTGTTGGTTTTCAAGCTTAAGATAAACTTCTGCCTGACAAATATTTGAAAGCGTTAAGGACTTTACCAAAGGTGTTTTGGCAACGATGCCCTCTAAAAGTCCGGCTGCACGGACGATATCGTGATAGGAAACAGCCATAATTTCCATGCTCCTGCGGCCACCATCAAGCTTGATGTGGTGGCAATATTATCATGTAACGGGTGATAAACGGGTTTAAACCGGGCCTGTCATTCGCGAATGACAGGGATCACATTCGCAGGTCGGAAATCCCGATAATCATGGCCATCGCACCGGCACGAAGCGTCGGACGGGAATGCGATGCGGGGATGTCATTGTATAAAGACATTGCCATGTTCTTTCAGGTTTATGGACGCGTGTTCGAGCGCAGCTTTGCGGATTAGTTGCCTAAGGTCAAGGGCCGCAAAAGAAAAACCGGGTTGCAAAAGATGCAACCCGGCAAGGTTAAACGCCTGGCATAGGGTTGGTTTGGCATTATTCCATGTTCAGTATGATGGTTTTCTTGTAGGTGAAATGTTCAAGCATGCTTTCAAGCGAGGCTTCCTTGCCCAGCCCGGAAAGCTTGATCCCGCCATATGACAGGTTGGGTTGAACAACAAGATTCTGGTTGACCTGAACAAAACCCGCTTCAAGGCGCTTGGTTGCCGTCAGTGCGGTTTTAAGGTCGGTTGTCCATACGGTTGCTGCCAAGCCAAAATCACTATCGTTGGCAAGCTCAAGTGCCTCTTCAAATGTTTTGAACTTGAACACGCATGCCACCGGCCCAAAGATTTCTTCGCGGGCGACGCGGGCGTTCGGATCAACATTGGTAAAGATCACCGGGCGTACAAACGTGCCATCGGCGAGCGCACTATCGGTTGGAAGGGCGCTTAGTTCATGCTTGGTCGCACCTTCTTTCTCGCCGATATCAATGTAGCTGCGGACCTTGTCGAACTGCTTGCGGTTGATGATGGTGCCGATATCGGTTTCTTCGTCAAGCGGATCCCCCATCTTAAGGGCATTGACCTTGTCAATCAGTCTCTTAACAAACTCATCATGAAGTTTTTCATGAACAAGAATACGCGATGATGCCGTGCAACTTTGCCCCTGACGGGTAAAGCGCATACCACCAACGGCACCGGCAATTGCCTTATCAAGGTCGGCATCGTCCATCACGATCATTGGTGATTTACCGCCGAGCTCAAGGGTGACCGGGATCAGTTTTTCAGCCGCAGCTTTGTAAACCGTGCGGCCGGTTTCGACAGATCCGGTAAAGGATACTTTTTTGACGTCCTTATGTTCGACCAGTGGTCCACCACAGGACGGGCCAAAGCCAGACAGGATATTCAGAACGCCCTTGGGCAGGATTTCCTGCATGATCTGACAGACGCGCAAAGCCGCAAGCGGGGTGTCTTCGGCCGATTTCACGACAACTGAGTTACCCGCAACCAGTGCTGGTGCGACTTTGATCGCCATCAAAAGAAGTGGTACGTTCCAAGGAATAATCGCCCCGACAACGCCAACCGGCTCACGGGTGGTCAAGGTCATCATGTTGGGATTAAACGGGACGGTTTCGCCCTTAAGTTCGGAAGCCAACCCACCAAAGAAGACAAACATATCGGCAAGAACCGATGCCTCGACCCGGCTTTCGGTGCGCAGTGCCTTTCCCGATTCAAGGGCAATCAAACGACCCAGTTCTTCGGTGTGCGACATCAGCACACGACCACATTCGGCAACCAGCTTCCCGCGTTCACGGGCAGGGCGTTCCGCCCAGTCTTTCTGCGCTTTCTTAGCTACGCCAACGGCAATTGCCACGTCTTGGGCGTCCCCGTCTGCGGCCTGACCAATGACCTTGCCAGTTGCAGGGTTTAAGACATCAAAGTTTTTGCCGCTTTGGGATGCAACGAGTTCTCCATTGATCAGGTGGCGGCCAGAAAGTTCGCGTGCAAGGCTGCTGGGATCAAGGATCGGGTCGATGGGCATTTCAGGCTCCCTGTATGTTGGCGTGCTGTGGCGCAGAAAAGCGTAAATCACACGATATTGGTTATTTGGTATTGTTTTACCAATTTATCGGTGGGCGTTTGGAATATCAAGATCAATTCGCCGGTTGGGGCATGACAGTATGCAAAAGGGCTGCTACCCTTACGTTTATAAATGGCCAGCCCGGCGATAATGCGTGTCTGGGCGCCAGATACCCGTGAACGATGGAGTTTACATGCCGCGTCATTTCGATACGACGTTCGATGTTGTTAAGGAACTTAAACCGTCCTATCCGGTCTATTGTCTTAGGCCCAATATCCTTCGAGAAACAGCGCAGCGCTTTGTCGATATGTTCCCTGGTGACGTTCTCTATGCGGTGAAATGTAATCCGCATCCCGAAGTCATGCGCTATCTGCATGAAGGTGGGGTGCGTCATTTTGATACGGCTTCGCCAGATGAAATTGCATTGGTGCGCCGCCAGTTTCCCGGCATGAAGTCCTACTTCATGCACCCGGTTAAAAGCCGCGATGGCATTCGCAGTGCGCACCGGGTCTTTGGCATTGATCACTATGTCATTGATACTGAAGATGAACTTAAAAAAATCCGCGAAGAAACCGACGGCGACACCAATCTGAAAATCCATGTGCGGTTGGCGACCCCGCCGGCCGGTGCAATCTATAATCTATCAGCAAAGTTTGGTGCCCGCCCAATGGCTGCGGCCGAACTTCTTAAGCAGGTTGACGCACTGGGCTATGAGGCCGGGCTTTGCTTCCATGTTGGGTCGCAATGCACGACGGCAAACGGCTATCGCATTGCGATTGAGCTGATCCGCCAAGTTATCGATTTCTCGGGCGTGAAGGTGAAACATATTGATGTGGGCGGCGGGTTCCCCGGCCAGTATATGAACCAGCGCGGTCCGGCACTTGAAGAAATCATGGATGAAATCAAGGACTGCATCCGGTGGCTTGATATGCCTGAAACTACCTTTATGTGCGAACCGGGCAGAGCTCTTGTTTCAAGCGGCGTGTCCCTGATTACCCAGGTGCAACTGCGCAAGGAAGATCAGCTTTTCATCAATGATGGTGTGTATGGCAGCCTGTCAGAAACCGTCACCGGTCAGTTACGCTATCCTGTGCGGCCCATGCGTCTTAAGGGCGAATTTGATCCTGAGGAAACGCTTGATTTCACCATCTATGGACCAACCTGCGACAATATGGATGTCCTGCCAGCAACCGTGAATTTGCCAGCAGATATTCGTGAAGGGGACTGGATCGAATTTGGTCATATTGGGGCCTATAGCAACGCGCTTGCGACGAATTTCAATGGGTTCCATCCGGAAGTCCAAGTCACCGTCGGCGAGGCTTTCCCATTTGTCGACGGCGAATTCCCGTACGTTGCGTAATCTTTCCGCCTAACGCATTTCGCATAAAACCAACCATTACGGTAAAATAGTACTTGTTTACCGATAATGGTTGGTTGCACTATGCTGCCCGCGAATATGACCGACAGCGCAAAGCTGCTGGTTCAATGATAATTCATCGGGGAAGCGTTACTGTGACCAACAGCCTTTTCATGCGTATTCGGGACCGGTTCCCGGCTGATTTGTCGTCAGTTTTGATCGAAACACCAGATGGCAAGACCTATAGCTATGGCGATGCGGATACATATTCAGCCCGCATTGCCGGGCTTTTGATCTCGTTGGGGGCCCAAAAGGGCGACCGGATCGCGGTTCAGGTCGATAAATCACCCGAAGCCCTGTTTTTGTATCTTGGATGTATTCGTGCCGGTCTTGTTTATTTGCCGCTCAACACGGCTTATCAGGCGGGTGAGTTGGCGTATTTCATGGGCAATGCATCGCCGGTGATTTTTGTCTGTCAGCCGCATCGTGAAGCAGAAGTCAGCGCAATTGCCGCAGACCAGGGTGTTAAATCTGTTTTGACCCTCGGCACGGAAGCGGACGGGACGCTGGTCTCAGGCGCAGCAGAGCAGGGCGATGATTTCGCACCCGTGGCCTGTGCTGATGATGACCTTGCTGCAATCCTTTACACGTCGGGAACAACCGGCAAGCCCAAGGGCGCGATGATGACCCAGATGAACCTGTGGTCTAATGCGTCAACACTCGAAACGCTGTGGGGTTTTACCGGCGACGATGTTTTGCTGCACGCCTTACCGATCTTTCATACCCATGGCCTGTTCATTGCGTGCCACTGCGTGATGTTGTCGGGCTCAAAGATGTTTTTCCTGCCGAAGTTTGACCGCGATCAGGTGATGGCGCTTTTGCCGCGCAGTACTGTCATGATGGGTGTTCCGACCTTCTACGTCCGTTTGCTGTCCGAGAGTGATTTCACTGCCGATGTTAGCGCTAACATGCGGTTGTTTATTTCCGGTTCCGCCCCGTTGCTACCCGAGACCTTTACCGCGTTTGAGCAGCGCACCGGCAAGGCCTTGCTTGAACGCTATGGCATGACTGAAATGGGGATGGCGACGTCAAACCCGCTGGATGGTGACCGCATTGTGCATACGGTTGGATCGGCATTGCCTGATGTGGATGTGCGCGTTTGTGATGATGCCGGCACGATATTGGCAACCGACGAGGTCGGTGTGCTTGAAGCGCGTGGTCCGAATGTATTTGCCGGCTATTGGCAGATGCCCGAAAAAACGGCCGAGGAATTTCGCGATGATGGCTTCTTTATCACCGGCGACATCGCCAAGATCGATGCTAAGGGATATGTCCATATCGTCGGTCGGGCCAAGGACCTGGTGATTTCCGGCGGGTTTAATATCTATCCCAAGGAAATTGAAACGCTGATCGACAAAATGGATGGTGTCGTTGAAAGTGCCGTCATCGGTGTTGCGCATCCAGACTTTGGCGAGGCGGTCGTCGCAGTGATCGTACGTAGTAACGATGAATTGTCAGAAGACGATGTCATCGGTGCCATCAAATCACAGTTGGCCAATTTCAAAGTGCCAAAACGGGTATTTTTTGTCGGCGAACTGCCACGCAATGCGATGGGCAAGGTGCAGAAGAATATCCTGCGCGAAGAGCACAAGGCGCTATTTGCCAATTAGACGGCAGAACATTGATAAGCTCTGCGGGGTAGGTCATCCGTTTGGTCTATTGCAGCAGGCAGATAAAGAAAAACCCCGGCAAAACTGCCGGGGTTTTTCGTCGGACGTTTCAGTCGTTGATTAACGACCGAAAGCAACGCGGTGTGCTACATCGTCGATCATGTCGCGGTTCAGACCGATGTCGGCAAGTTCGCGCGGATCAAGTTTACGCAGCGCAACCTGGGTCTGGTACTGAACGCGAAGAGCGCGGAGGAAAGCAAAAATTTTAGTTACGATCATTTCATCACCTATTTCAAACCGGCCGATTTTTCGGCGCCTGTTCAGATAACCGGCATGTTCTCACCGAAGGTATTCCGCATGCGGAATAGTTAACTGGTTTGACGTGTCGGTTTGTTTACAATGTATCGAGTGATCATCTGCTTGATGGCGCATTCACCAGTCGATACGTCCTATTCATTTCGTGAGGGCAATCTACGCTCGGCATTTGTGTAATTCCAATGCATTTTTTGCATGGCAGTCGCTTGGAAAGTGCAAAAAGTCACCAAATTGCAATAAATTGGCTTTAATTCTGTCATGGAGCGATGCTTTTCGATGTTTTATTGCTATGCTTACTGTGCATGGCTAACGAAGTTGCTTAACGCGTAAAGGTTGTTTAGTCCCGAATGGCCTTGCATTAAAAAATTGGGATGTAAAAAGGTCGCTTAATCGGGTTGAATGGGCCCGCTATGCGTTTCGCACCCCATACGATCAGGAGAATCGAACATGAGCATCAATCGCCCCAGGCTCAATTTTGAGCAGGCAATCGAGGCCTATTTGCATTATGCGCCCCGTTTGCCGGAGGTGCGTGTCGATGCGGTGCCCCAAAAGACAGAATATGTTGAAAACCTTCTGTCGATTGCGGATCAGTTTGATTTGATCGTCTTTGATGCCTTTGGCGTGCTTAATAGCGGTCCAACAGCCATCCCCGGTGCAGTTGATACCATTGCGCATTTGCAGGGCATGGGCAAAAGCATTGCTGTTGTTACCAATGACGCGTCAAGCTCGGCCGAGGCTATTTTGGCCCGCCACCGTAATCGCGGATTTGATTTTGATGCCAGCAGTCTGATCAGCAGCCAGCAATTTGTCGCCCCGATGATGAATAGCCATGGCGACATTACGTATTGGGGGGCAATGGCGCCAAAAGATTGGCCGTTCCATGTGCTGCCTGACACTGTTGAGCCGCTTGGCGAAGACCGCGCACTATATGATGCGGTCGGTGGTTTCCTTCTTATTGATTCTGAAAGCTGGTCTGACTCGCAGCAGAACCTGCTCGAGCAAAGCCTGCGTGACAATCCACGACCGATTTTGGTTGGTAACCCGGATATCTGCGCCCCGATGGGGGAATTCCTGTCGGTTGAGTCAGGTTATTTCGCGCATTTGGCGGCGGACGCCTGCGGTGTGATGCCGCAATGTGTTGGTAAACCGTATCATCACGTATTCGAAGAAGTCCTGCGGCGGCATCCGGATGTAAAACGCGACCGTGTGCTGATGGTTGGGGATACGGTTCATACCGATGTGTTGGGCGGGCTTTCTGTCGGGATTAAGACCCTTTTGGTGCATCAGGGTGGTTTCCTTGATGGGCAGGATATCGAAGGCGTATTTTCCCGTGCCGGTCTTCGCCCGCATTTCTGTGCCCGCGCGATTGGATTTGGCATCGGCGACAACATCAAAACCGAAGTCGCCTGATCGAAAATCAACTACATAAACCATACAACAAAGGGCCTCTGGTGAGGCCCTTTGTTTCGTTCAAGGATCTTTTAAGTCAGCTAATTACGTTTGCGGATTAAAGCGCTTCGGCAACTTCTATTGCGCTGTAGGTCAGAATGCCCGATGCGCCAGCACGTTTGAAACACGACAGTGTTTCAATTGCGCAGCCAAGATAATCCAGCCAGCCATTCGCCGCGGCCGCACGCAGCATCGCGTATTCACCCGACACCTGATAGGCAAAGACCGGAACGCCAAATTCCTGACGGACCCGATAAAGCACGTCAAGATAGGGCAAACCGGGTTTGACGATGACGGAGTCTGCACCTTCGTTCAAATCGTAAGCCACTTCGCGCATGGCTTCGTCGGTGTTGGCGGGGTCAAGCTGATAGGTTTTTTTGTCAGCCTTACCCAGCGCGCTTGCCGATCCGATGGCATCGCGGAACGGTCCATAGAACGATGATGCATATTTCGCAGCGTAGGCCATGATCTGCACGTTTTTAAGGTTTTCGCCCTCAAACACATCGCGAATGGCGCCAATGCGACCGTCCATCATGTCAGACGGCGCAACCACATCACACCCGGCCTGTGCCTGCACCAGCGCCTGACGCACCAATGCCTCGGTCGTCTCGTCATTTAGAATTTGACCGTCAACGACGATGCCGTCCTGACCATCGGCATTAAACGGGTCAAGGGCGACGTCGGTGATCACACCAAGGTTGGGGCAGGCATCCTTGATTGCCTTGGTTGCGCGACAAACAACGTTGTCGGGATTATATGCTTCGCGCGCATCCTTGGTTTTAAGGCTGGCGTCAATATAGGGAAATAGCGCCAAAGCTGGAATGCCAAGGCTTTGTGCATGCTTAGCGGTCTTCACCAAAACATCAATTGATTGGCGTTCGACACCGGGCATCGATGGGATTGGCATGCGTTGATTGGAGCCGTCCACAACAAACACCGGCAAAATCAGATCATGGGGTGTCAGCCGGGTTTCCGCGACCATTTTCCGCGACCAGTCGGACATGCGGTTGCGACGCTGGCGGTTGCGGGGGAATGCGCCATAGGTATGGGGTTTGGCCATGATCTGTTCTCTATTTTGTGAGCTGCTTTGTGGGGCGATGTCACCGGCAGGACCGGCTGGTCAATTTATGCGGCAGAATGCACGCCGGATCAACCATTGCCCGCAATTTGCAAACGCCGACGCATGGTTAGCAGATAAACAGGAATGATCAGAGACAGAAAACTGGCGGTGACGATAAAGGCATTTACAAGCCCGAATAACTCACCAATGGCTCCAATAACCGGCGGCCCGGCCATGATGGCAGAATACCCCGTGGCCGCGATGATGGAAACAACTGTTCCGCCGCCTTTGCCCGTGGCCTTTGAAGCGGCAGACAACAGCAATGGTAATATCACGGCAAGTCCCATCCCCGCGATGGCACATCCGATCCACGCCACAACGAAATGCGGAGACAATGCGATGATGAAGGTGCCGAGGGACGCCAGACATGAACTGGCCAGAAGAACCTGTGCTCGGCCAAATTTCATCACCAGCATATCGCCCGACAATCGCGTTGCGGCCATGGCGCATGAATAGATCGCAAATCCAACCGCCGCCATAGTTGGGCCGGACGACAGTTCGCTGTTCATAAAGACAGTTACCCAGTCGGTAATCACACCTTCGCCAAATTGCCCGATGAAGGCACATACCCCAAATGGCAACAGAAACACAATGAGCGGGCGCCGTTTGAGGTTTTGGGTGGTCGGGTTGGGTTGCTGTGCATCAGGTTGAACTAGTTGAGCATGGACGGCGGCATCAGGGACAAGGCCCGCCTGCATGATCACATGTGCGACAAGGAAGATAGACAGCACGGTTGGCAAGTGCGCTGCGATCGGGATGGGCAGGGCAAACCACGCGGCCGCGATCCCGGCACCAGCAAAGCCGCCGAGGCTCCAGAAGCCGTGTAGGCCCGACATGATGCTACGGCCCCGAAGGCGTTCCACATTCAAGCCGTTGGCATTCATCGCGACATCCAGAAACGCGCCAGAAAAGCCCAAGGCAAACATCGCAATTGTGATGCTGAGATAGGACGGCATGAATGCAGGAAGCCCAACGGCAATGAAATAGAACAAACCGGAATAGCGTACGACACGTTCACTGCCGAAACGGTCAGCCAGCCGTCCGGCAATTGGCATTACGGCCAAAACACCGATGGCCGCCGCCAGCAAAATACCGCCAAGGTCATTGTGACCAAGATCAAGGCGTTCCTGAACCAGCGGGATGTGGGGAACCCAGCTCGAAAACGCAGCCCCATGCAAAAAGAAAATGGCGCGGACCCTGTTATGGGCTTTGGTGTAATCGTGCATGTCGTTTACGCCTGAATAACGTTAAGGCCGCGATCAGAATAATTGGCGAGGTATCCCGCCGAAAGTTTCCGCCCGGTCACAAGGTATGAAATCGCGTCAATGTCACATACGCGGTAAGGAAGGCTTGTTTCGAGTTTATCGGCCGTTGTGACGGCAATGATTTCAGCAGACTGGTTAATCATTGCGGCCTTGGTCGCGCGTTCTTCGGCCGTGGTGGTCGAAAGACCGGCTTCGGGGTGAAGTGCGCAGGTCCCCAAAAGGGCGATATCGGCATTGTAGTTACGAATTTCGTCAACCGTTGTCGGGCCGCTGACCACCATGTCGTTTTTCAGCAGCAGGCCACCAATCATGATGACGTTGGCGTTGGGGTGCTTGGCCAGTTCAACCGCAACCATGGGGTTAACCGTAATGATCGTGCCACGAAACGATGGTTTTAAATGTCGGGCGACCTCGCAGATGGTCGTGCCGCTGTCAAAAAAGAAAACACCGTGGTCGGGGATAAGGTCGTTTGCGGTTTTTTTGGCGATGGCCGCGCGTTCGGGCTGAAGTTCCTTGGCGCGTTCGTCATAGGTTGCTGTCGCGGTATTGGGCAGGATTGCCCCGCCATGAATTCGGCGCAGATGTCCTTCGTCTTCAAGTTGGCGTAAATCGCGTCGAATCGTATCAAGGGATGCATGAAACAAAGCGGCCAGATCATGGATATGGACGGTGCCATGGGAGCGGACCAAAGTTTGTATTTCCTGTTGCCGGGTGGTGACGGACATGATCGTTTGCCTGTTGCGTAAATTGCACGTTTTGCATGTTTTGCCGATAATGCGCATTTACGGCGTTTGGGCAACGGGGTCAACAAAAAAACCGGCCATGACATTTCATGGCCGGTCTTGGTCTGATGCGATTGCTTTATCGTAACCATGCAGATTGTCAGGCTTTGGCAAGCGCCTGTGTCAGATCAGCAAGGATATCGTCAATATGCTCGATCCCAATGGAAAGGCGAACGTAGCCATCGGTCACACCCGACGAAAGACGATCTTCTTCTGAAAGCTGACTGTGAGTCGTTGTCGCCGGATGAATGGCGAGTGAGCGTGTGTCACCGATGTTTGCAACATGATAAAGAAGTTCCAGCGCATTGATAAACTTCTCACCGGCTTCCTTGCCGCCCGACAGTTCAAAGCCCATCAAGGATCCGTAACCGCCCTTAAGATAAGTGTCCGCACGTTTGCGGGGTGCGCCATCTTGCTGGCTGGGGTGAATGACTTTTGTGACCTTGGGGTGCTTGGACAGGAAGTCGGCGACCTTATTGGCGTTTTCGCAATGGCGTTCCATGCGAAGAGCCAAGGTTTCCATGCCCTGAATGGTCTGGAACGAATTGAACGGGGAGGCCGCAGCACCAATGTCACGCAGCACGGTGCAGCGCAGTTTGATAGCATAGGCAACCGGGCCAATCGGTTTGACGGCCTGCGTCCAGACAGCCCCGTGATAACTGGGGTCGGGTTCGTTCAGAAGCGGGAAGCGGGTTGCATGTTTTTCCCAATCAAATTTGCCAGAATCAACCACGATCCCGCCAACCGATGTGCCATGGCCAGCAATGAATTTGGTTGTTGAATACATAACAATACTCGCACCATGTTCAATCGGCTTACAGATCACAGGCGCAGCAGTATTATCGACAATCAACGGAATGCCGAGCTCATCGCCGATATTGGCGACATCACGGATCGGGAAAACGTGCAATTTCGGATTAGGCAGGGTTTCGGCGTAATAGGCACGTGTCTTGTCATCGGTTAGACGGCGAAAGTTTTCAGGGTCGGACGGATCGGCAAAGCGGACCTCGATCCCCATCTGTTTAAAGGTATTGGCAAACAGGTTCCATGTGCCGCCGTAAAGGTCGGTGGAACTGACAATATTGTCGCCAGCCTGAGCAATGTTCAAAATCGAAAAGGTTGATGCGGCCTGACCGGACGCCAGTGCCACGGCTGCAGCACCACCATCAAGAGCGGCAACGCGCTGTTCAAGCACATCATTGGTCGGGTTCATCAGACGAGTATAGATATTGCCCAACTCTTTGAGTGCAAAAAGGTCAGCTGCGTGTTGCGTGTCACGGAACTGATAACTGGTGGTTTGATAAAGCGGTACGGCAACGGAACCAGTTGTCGGTTCTGCGCGGTATCCAGCATGGAGGACAATGGTTTCCGGTTTCATGGACGTCATGATGTCGTTTTCCCTGATTTATGATTTTTCTCTGAGGCAAAAAAGGTACGCGCACCGATAGGGCGTCAGCAAGAGACATTTGGTGATTTCGACAAATGTTTTGCACGTCGTTGGTGAGCCTGTGATGTATTGTGATAATTCGGTACTGTTATACCGAATGAATTGACAAACAGGCCGTTTCACGTTTACGTAAAGGGAAAATAGAAGAACATCAGAGGCGGCGATCCAATGGAATTCAACCTGACAGACGATCAGCAGGCTTTTGCTGATGCTGCCCGCGATTTTGCCCAGAACGAAATGGCGCCAAATGCGGGTGAGTGGGACGCAAAACATATCTTCCCCGAAGAAACCCTGCGCAAGGCGGCTGAGCTTGGCTTTGCCGCGATTTATACCCGTGATGAATATGGCGGGTCGGGCCTAGGGCGACATGATGCGGTTGTGATTTTTGAAGAACTGGCCGCGGCATGTCCGTCGACTGCGGCCTATATTTCCATTCACAATATGGCCTGCTGGATGATTGATAGCTTTGGGACGGATGCACAACGTGCCCGTTTCTTGCCAAAGCTTGTCACCATGGAGCATTTTGCAAGCTATTGCCTGACCGAACCCGGTGCCGGGTCGGATGCGGGTGCCCTTCGGACCAGTGCGGTACGCGACGGCGATCACTATGTCCTAAATGGTGAGAAGGCGTTTATTTCCGGTGGATCGCGTAGCGATATCTATATTGTCATGGCGCGTACCGGGGATGATGGTCCGGGCGGGATTTCGACCTTTATTGTCCCAAAGGACGCCGTGGGCCTGTCCTTTGGGAAGCTTGAAGAAAAGATGGGCTGGAACAGTCAGCCGACTTCGGCTGTTATTTTTAGCAATTGCAAGGTTCCAGCCGAAAACCGCCTTGGTGCCGAAGGCGAGGGGTTCAAGTTTGCCATGAAGGGGCTGGATGGCGGGCGCCTTAACATTGCTGCCTGCTCAATCGGTGGAGCGCGTGCCGCGATGGAGCATGCGCGCGATCATATGAAAGTCAGAAAGCAATTTGGCCGTAGCCTTGATCAGTTTCAGGCGTTGCAGTTCAAATTCGCAGATATGGTAACCGAACTCGAAGCCGCCCGCTTGATGCTGCATAAAGCCGCATGGAAACTCGACCTTAAGGCCGATGACGCGACACAGTTTTGCGCCATGGCCAAACGGTTTGCGACCGATATCGGATTTCAAGTCTGTAACGAGGCCCTGCAACTGCATGGCGGATACGGCTATATTCGCGAATATCCGATTGAACGGTTGCTGCGCGATTTGCGGGTGCATCAAATTCTGGAAGGCACGAACGAAATCATGCGCCTGATCATATCGCGTGCCGCCCTAAAGGATTGAGAGATGACCAGCGAAAAAAACAACGATCAGAGCCAGCTGTCTGAAGTCCCCGTTTTGTTCAAAATGGACGGACCGGTTGGTCATATCCTGTTGAACCGTCCGCGCGCGCTGAATGCGCTTGATCTCGATATGGTGGACATGATGGCTGCCCAACTGAAATCGTGGAAAAATGATCCTGCGGTCAAGGTTGTTGTCGTCGAGGGGGCTGGCGAGAAGGCATTTTGTGCTGGTGGCGATATTCGCGGTCTTTATGATGCGCGCGCTGTCGATGATGAAGATATGCTCGATGCGTTCTATCGCCGTGAATATCATTTGAACCATGCCATCGCCAATTACCCAAAACCCTATGTCGCGATGATGGATGGCATCACGATGGGGGGCGGTGTCGGTGTTTCCATTCACGGTCGGTTCCGCGTTGTGACGGAACGCACCATGTTTGCAATGCCTGAAACCGGCATTGGCTTTTTCCCGGATGTTGGTGGTGGGTATTTCCTGTCGCGATGCCCCGGAGAAATCGGGATGTACCTTGGTTTGACCGGGGCGCGCCTTAAGGCGGCGGACTGTCTTTATGCAGGTCTTGCGACCCACGGTGTTCATGCCGATCAGGTCGCGGCAGTGAAAGCTGCGTTGGTGCAGGCCGATTACGGTTCGGATGCTTTTGCCGCAGTCACAGAGATTCTGACCGGGTTTCATGCCGACATGGGCGAGGCCAGCCTTGATGCGCAGCGTGATAAGATTGATCAGGCATTTTCTGCTGACAGTGTTGCGGCAATTTTTGATGCGTTGGGGCGTGAGGACACGGCGTTCAACGCAGATTGTCTTAAGACATTAAGTGGCAAGTCGCCAACAGCACTGTGCGTCAGTTTCGATCAAATCCGCCAAGGGCAGGATATGACGCTGGGCGAAGTGTTGAATATGGAGTTTCGCCTGTCACAGCGCATGGTCCGCAAGCCCGATTTGTTTGAAGGGGTGCGTGCCGTGATTATTGACAAAGATCATGCGCCGAAATGGCAGCATGGTGATGTTGGGCAGGTTGATCCGCGTGAAGTGGCCGAATATTTCGCACCGTTGCCAGTGGATCGGGAACTGAACCTTTAAGTCACAGCTATCTGTGACGAATGTGATGAAAACAAAGTCCCGCAAACGGGACGTCAGAGGAGACTTCAAATGGCGAATATCGGTTTTATCGGTCTGGGTAATATGGGCGGGCCAATGGCGGAAAACCTGCTTAAGGCCGGTCATGCGCTGAAGGTCTATGACCTTTCTGCGGATGCGATCGCTAAGGCGGTGGATGCCGGTGCCACCAAGGCAGATACAGTTGCCCAGGCTGTTAGCAATGTGAATTTTGTCGTGACGGTTCTTCCGGCGGGAAAACATGTTTTGTCGGTTTATGACGGACCGGATGGCGTGGTTGCCAATGCGGCACCCGGAACGATCCTGATTGATAGCTCGACGATTGAGGTGGATGCCGCGCGCAAGGCCGCAGACTTGGCAAAAGCCAAGGGGTTTGGCGCTGTTGATGCACCTATATCGGGCGGCACGGCCGGGGCGGCCGCAGGAACGTTGACATTCATGGTTGGTGGCAGCGAAGCCGATTTCGCCAGTGCCGAGCCAATCCTTGATGCGATGGGCAGCAATATCATCCATGCGGGTGACAGTGGGGCCGGGCAGGCGGCCAAGATCTGTAATAACATGGTTCTTGGCGTGAATATGATTGCCGTGTCCGAGGCATTTATGCTGGCCAAGCGTCTTGGTCTTGATGCGCAGAAGCTGTTTGATGTTTCATCAAAGGCGTCAGGTCAGTGCTGGGCCTTGACCAGCTATTGCCCAGTGCCAGGGCCGGTGCCGACGTCACCAGCAAACCGGGACTATCAACCGGGCTTTGCGGTGGACATGATGCTTAAAGATTTGAAGCTGGCCCAACAAGCATCGGCGGCATCGGGGGCGACCACCCCGATGGGGGCGTTGGCCGAAAGCCTTTATGCGCTTTATTCCAATGGCGGAAATGGCGGTATGGATTTCTCGGCGATTGTCAAAATGCTTGATGGTGAGAAGTAACGCATCATCTTGACGAGTTGTTACGACGGGTCCGGTTCGCCGGGCCCGTTTTCGTTATAACTATTGCGTTGTCTGAAAATGCGCGCAAAATAGGACGGCATTTTATCCCGAGTAAGGTTTTACGTTCGACATGAGCACGCGCCCAACCACGACCCGAGAGATTTATTTCGAACTGCGTCAGGTCGGAACCTATTTGCGGTGCACAGCGATTGACGGACAGACGGGAACAGAAGTGACAGTGGCAGGGCCGGTCAGCCGGAATCCGGAACAGTTGAAGCGGGTTGCTGCACGAAAGCTTGAATACGTTCTCAACAAGGGATAATGTATACAATATAAAGAGCGGGTGGCGGTGTCGGTCAGTGTTTTATTCCAATTCCAAATCCGGATTTGGTGATTTCTGCTAAATTCCGAAAGCCGCTTGCAGCCTTTGAACACATGTGTCTAAGGTTTGCGCTCTAATCGCGTTTCCGGACGGAAGAGCCACAAAAAGAATGGCCGTCTCCGGGAGCTAAACGGGGTCCTACCCGATAACAATAAGACGGAGGCTTTGCGGGGTTTGCAAGGGGGCAAGGGGGAGACTATGTCTCATCCAATCAATACATATATCTATGACTTGATGCCTTCTGTTGATCAGGCGAAGACCTTGTTTGTCTGTGCCAAATCTAAGGTTGTGCAATGGATTGGGCTTATTTCCTACAACAATTGATCAACGGTCTGACGCTGGGAGCCATCTATGGTCTGATCGCCATCGGTTACACCATGGTGTATGGCATCATCGGCATGATCAACTTCGCGCACGGCGAGATCTATATGATCGGTGCGTTTCACTCCCTGATCACCTTCCTGATCTGTCAGGCAGCAGGGATTAGCGGTATTTTACCGCTCACACTTCTTTTGATGCTGTTCGTTTCAATGGTTCTGACCTCGATCTATGGTTGGGGCGTTGAACGGGTCGCATACCGGCCGCTGCGCGGATCATTCCGGCTTGCAGCGCTGATTTCTGCCATCGGCATGTCCATCTTCCTGCAGAACTTCGTTCAGATTTCTCAAGGTGCACGCGTTAAGCCGATGCAGCCGCTTATTGAAGGCGGCATCACCATGATGAAAAGTGCGAACTTCGATGTTCAACTGAGCTATATGCAGATCATCATTATTGTTCTGACCTTTGTGCTGATGGTCGTGTTCTCCACACTGATTGCCAAAACATCACTGGGTCGTGCGCAGCGCGCTTGTGAACAGGATCGCACAATGGCGGGCCTTCTGGGCGTCAATGTCGACCGCACAATTTCGACCACCTTTGTTATGGGGGCTGCCCTGGCATCGGTCGCCGGGATGATGGTGACACTGTATTATGGTGTGATTGATTTCTACATCGGCTTTCTTGCTGGCGTGAAAGCCTTCACCGCCGCTGTTCTGGGCGGTATCGGTTCACTTCCAGGTGCGATGCTCGGCGGGCTTTTGATTGGCCTGATCGAGGCATTCTGGTCGGGGTATCTCACGATTGAATACAAGGACGTTGCAACGTTCGGTATTCTCGTTCTCGTGCTGATCTTCCGCCCTTGGGGTCTGCTTGGTAAGCCTGAGGTGGAGAAAGTCTGATGTCTTCTGCATTTGCTTCATCTCGTACCAGCGGCTCAGAGATCGTCAAGGAACTCGCGTTCTTTGCCGTGATTGCGCTGCTCATGTCGGTCATGATCCTTGGGGTCGAGACCGTTGACCGTCCGACTGGTCTTGAACTGGCTGTGCGGTGGGACCTTGTCCTGATCGCCATTGGATCGACGGTTATTGGGCGTCTTGCCCTGATCATTCGTCGTGAAGGTATTTCACGTCTGGTTCAGGCCCTCATGATTACGCTGGCTGCGGTTTGCGTTTTCGAAATGTTTGTGCGTTTCCGCGACATGGACGACCGTTGGGCATCGCCTGTGGTTCTCGATATGGCGGTTGGTAGCTTCACCAGCATTGTTGTGACGGTTTGTTTCCTCGCGATTGTTTTTGCCATCGCTTATTTCTCGATGAAGGAAAAGAGTGCTGTCGTCGTTGATGAAAGCACGAAAATTTCATCGAAAATTCAGGTTGCCTATCGTTCCAATACCAAAAAAATCGGTTTTATCGGGATTATCTTCTTCTTCATTTTCCCGTTGATCTTTGGTGAAAACCGTTCTGCGATCGACCTTGCAACCCTTGTTATGATTTACATCATGCTCGGTTGGGGGTTGAACATTGTGGTGGGGCTGGCCGGTCTTCTTGATCTTGGCTATGTGGCCTTCTACGCTGTTGGTGCATATTCCTATGCATTGCTGTCGCAGAACTTCGATCTGAGCTTCTGGCTGTGTCTGCCGCTTGCCGGTATCTTTGCCGCAAGCTTTGGCATCATTCTGGGCTTCCCGGTTCTAAGGCTTCGGGGTGATTATCTGGCGATTGTGACCCTGGGTTTTGGCGAAATCATCCGTGTTATCCTGATCAACTGGTATGATTTGACCGGTGGGCCGGATGGCATTTCGTCCATTGAGCGTCCGAGTTTCTTTGGACTGGCGGAATTTTCGCGCCGTGTTCCCGAAGGCTCCATCGGGTTTGGTGATTTGATGGGTATTGAATACTCATCCATGCATCGCCTGATCTTCCTTTACTACCTGATCCTTATTCTGGCGTTGGTTACGAACTTTGTAACCATGCGCTTGCGTAAATTGCCGATCGGGCGGGCGTGGGAAGCGTTACGTGAAGACGAAATCGCCTGTCGTTCCCTTGGCATCAATCCAACCAACACCAAGCTGTCTGCATTTGCAATCGGCGCGATGTTTGGTGGTTTTGCCGGCGCGTTCTTTGCAACCCGTCAGGGCTTCATCAGCCCGGAAAGCTTTACTTTCCTTGAATCTGCTGTGATCCTGGCCATCGTTGTGATGGGCGGTATGGGCAGCCAGATTGGTGTGGTGCTTGCCGCGGTCGTGATGATTGGCTTCCCGGAAATGTTCCGTGAGCTTGCCGAGTATCGCATGCTGATCTTCGGGGCTGGTATGGTTGCCATCATGTTGTGGCGCCCACGTGGACTTTTGTCTTTCCGTGATCCGACCATCCTTTTGAATATGAGCAAGAAAGAAAAAGTTGCCGGAGAAGCCAAATGACCGACAACAACGTCCAACTTGAAGTCGAACACCTGACCATGCGCTTTGGCGGTCTGGTCGCCATTGATGATCTTTCTTTCACCGCGCGAAAGGGTGAGATCACGGCAATCATCGGCCCGAACGGGGCAGGGAAGACCACGGTCTTTAACTGTCTTACCGGTTTCTACGTTCCGACCGAAGGTCGTCTGACGCTTTATGCCAATGATGGGCCGCGTCTTTTGGAGCGTAGTGAAGGCTTTCGTATCCCACGCAACAATGGTGTGGCACGTACTTTCCAGAACATTCGCCTGTTTACCGGCATGACTGTTTTGGAAAACCTGATCGTGGCACAGCATAATGCCTTGATGGATGCATCGGCCTTTTCGCTGGCGGGTTTGTTCAATCTTGGTCGCTATGCCAAGGCAGAGAAAGAGGCGCTTGAAACCGCCAAATTCTGGCTGAACAAGGTTGGTCTGTATGATCAGGCCGACTGGAATGCCGGCAACCTGCCGTATGGGTCGCAGCGTCGCCTTGAGATTGCACGTGCGATGTGTGTGAACCCTTCACTGCTGTGTCTTGATGAACCGGCAGCTGGCCTTAACCCTCGAGAGTCTTCGGAGCTTAATGTTCTGTTGCAGAGCATCCGTGATGATCAGGGGATTGGTCTTTTGCTGATTGAACATGACATGAGCGTCGTCATGAAGATTTCCGATCATGTGATCGTGCTTGATTACGGTAAAAAGATCGCCGATGGCGATCCCGATGCCGTCAAGAATGATCCGGCTGTTATTCGTGCTTACCTCGGTGAGGATGAAGACGATGAATTGCCGCCGGAAGTCGCTGCCGACCTTCATCTTGATCCGAAAGCGCAGTGAGGGAGTAGATCGATATGTCCATGCTGAAAATTGAAGGTGTACATACCTTCTATGGCAATATCGAAGCCCTCCGGGGCGTCGATATGGAAGTCAACGAAGGTGAGATCGTTACACTGATCGGTGCCAATGGTGCTGGTAAGACGACTTTGCTGATGACGTGTTGCGGGTCACCGCAGGCCACCAAAGGACGCATTTTGTTCGAAGGTCAGGATATCAGTCGCATGCCAACGCATGAGATTTGCCATCTTGGTATTCAGCAGTCGCCCGAAGGTCGTCGCATTTTCCCGCGCATGTCTGTGCATGAAAACCTGCAGATGGGAGCTAACACCCAGGATCCGAAGTATTTCGAAGACGATCTTGAAATGGTGTTCGATTTGTTCCCGCGTCTGAAGGAACGTATCAACCAGCGTGCCGGGACGATGTCCGGTGGTGAGCAGCAAATGCTGGCGATTGGCCGTGCGCTTATGGGCCGTCCGCGTCTGTTGCTGCTTGATGAGCCGTCGCTTGGCATTGCGCCGCTGGTCGTCAAGCAGATCTTTGAAACCATCAAAAAGATCAACCGGGAAAAGAAAGTTACGGTTTTCTTGGTCGAGCAGAACGCGTTCCATGCGCTTAAGCTTGCCCATCGCGGTTATGTGATGGTGAACGGCAACATTACCCTATCGGGAACAGGTGCCGAACTTCTGGCCAATCCGGAAGTCCGCGCAGCTTATCTCGAGGGTGGCCACTAGGAGGGCGGATATGGAAGCGATTACAGGTACCAGTACTGGTGTCACGATCGGAATGACCGTCATCCTGATGGGGTTCTGTGCGTTTATGACCGGGCAGGCTATTGCCAATACGTGGCGTTCTGTCCATCAGCTCTATGCATATTCATTGCTGCTGGGGCTGACCGACCGGTTTCTGACCTATGCGTTGTTCGAGGGCGAGTTGCTTTCGCTTTCGGGCTACATTTTTGACACGGTGATCATTTTTGCGATCATGTCGGCAGCCTTCCGCGTGACAAAGGTCAACAAGATGCTGTCGCAATATCCGTGGCTTTATGAGCGGGTCGGACCGTTTGGGTTCCGCGCACGTGAAGGGGCGGACGTCTAATCATTCGATGGTGGCAGGGTGTTGCCACCATCGCGTTGCTAAATTGTTGGCAGCGCATTGCTTTGTACTATTGCACACCAATTTATGGGTGTTAAAGTACACGGAGATGAAACCGGTAATCGGAAGATAAAACGAGCCGGTTTTGTGTCCAGAAAGACGGTTCTGTCATGGTGATGGAACCAACCTTTGGAACAGGGAGACTTCTCTAATGTCGAAAACCAAGCTCGGCCTTCTGGCAACTGCTTCTGCACTTGTACTTTCGATGGGTGTGGCAAAAGCAGACATCGTTATCGCGACCGTTGGTCCGATGACCGGCCCTTATGCCGCCTTTGGCGAACAGATGACCAAGGGCGCCGAGAAAGCTGTGGCGGACCTCAATGCTGCTGGTGGCGTTAACGGCGAAAAAGTCGTTCTCGAGATCGGCGATGACGCATGCGATCCGAAACAGGCTGTGGCTGTTGCCAACCAGCTCGTCAGCAAAAACGTAGCACTTGTTGCAGGTCACTTCTGCTCGGGTTCTTCGATCCCGGCTTCTGAAGTGTACTTCGAAGAAGGCATCGTTCAGATTTCTCCGGCTTCGACCAACCCGCAGCTCACCGAGCGTGACATGGACAACGTATTCCGTGTTTGCGGTCGTGATGACCAGCAGGGTGAAGTTGCTGGTAAATACTTGGCTGAAAACTATGGTGACAAGAAAATTGCCATCGTTCACGACAAGCAGGCTTATTCCAAAGGCCTGGCTGACGAGACCAAGAAAAACATGAACGCTGCTGGCGTTGAAGAAGTCATGTACGAAGCCATCACCCCGGGTGAAAAAGATTACTCGGCACTGGTGACCAAACTGAAATCTGAAGGCGTCGACGTCCTGTATTACGGTGGTTACCACACCGAGCTGGGCCTGATTGTTCGTCAGATGCGCAGCCAGGGCCTTGATACCCTTGCAATCTCCGGTGATGCGCTGAACTCGCTTGAGTATTGGTCAATCACGGGGGATGCCGGTAAAGGCACGCTCTTCACCGCAGGTCCGGCTCTTGAAAAAGATCCGCGCAACGCTGAACTCGTAAAATACTTCGAAGCTCAGAACTACAAGCCTGAAGGTTATACCCTTTACACCTATGGTGCGATCCAGGCTTGGGCACAGGCTGCAACCAAAGCCGGTACCACTGACTCCGAAGCTGTTATCGAAGCTCTGCACAGCGGCGATGCGTTCGACACCGTTCTTGGCTCCATCTCGTTTGATGCCAAAGGTGATGTTGCTGCTCCGGGTTATGTTTTCTACGAATGGGAAAACGGTTCGTACGATTACGCAAAATAATCAAATCATCTGATTTGGGAAAAGCCCGGCGTCACGCCGGGCTTTTTTATGGGTGGTTCAAGCAAAAACGCCGTTCTGAACAAACAGAACGGCGTTTTTGTTTTAGTCGTTTGGTGATCGGGCAGGGCGTGTTACTTCGCCTTGCGACCAAGACCGATTTTCTTGGCAAACTGTGAACGCTGTTTTGCATAGTTCGGCGCAACCATCGGGTAATCAGATGGTAGACCCCATTTCGCACGGTATTCTTCCGGCGTCAGGTTGTAGGTCGTGCGCAGATGGCGTTTCAGCATTTTCAGCTTTTTGCCGTCTTCAAGGCAGATGATGTAATCATCACCAACCGATTTGCGGATCGGAACAGCCGGTTTAAGCGGTTCTTGCTCTGGCTCGCTCTCGTCAGCGCGGATTTCGTCGAGCGAGCCAAAGACGGTCGAAATCAGTTCAGGGATTTGTGCCGCGGCAAGTGCGTTGTTACTCACATATGCAGAAACAATATCGACGGTCATCTGCAAGAGTTCGTCGCGATCAAGCACGCTATTATCGGCGTCAGCCATGAGTGACAGTTTCCTTTAGTTTGAAAATTACATAAAAATTAATGCACTAATTACCCGATATAGTCAAACAACAGAAAAGAGCAAGAGGATTTAATAATAAAATGATTTAATCAAAGTACATTCGATTACATCAGTTGCACCCAATTGTCTGTTGTCATTAAAAGGCGGTCATGTCCGAAAAACTAATATTGTGGGCTGCGAATAATCGTGCTGGGTGTGCTTAATGGTGTTTCTTTAAGTTCATCACGCTTTGATCATTTGCGCGTATGTGGGGGCAATAATAATATTATAGCGTGTGTGAAGCTTCACAACATGGCTGGCGCAACGATTTCTGTTGTTGGGGCGCATATCTGGTCTTCGTAAAACTTGCAGATCAGGGTGTCCTGCGCGTTGGCAGTTTGCGTCCTATATGCTACAAGGCGCTCAAATTTAATCACTGACTTCGTTCAAGGGCGCGCCGATGACTGTAAAGACCATTGCCATTGCTGCCGATCATGGTGGCGTCGAACTTAAATCCGCAATTATCAGTGCTCTTAAGGATCGCGGCATTGAAGTTTTCGATTTTGGAACGAACGGCTCCGAATCTGTTGATTATCCGGACTATGCACAAGCCGTTGCCAAATCGATTATTGATGGTCAATCCGAAGCGGGCATTCTTGTATGTGGCTCTGGGATCGGCATGAGCATTGCCGCCAACCGTTTCCCGGAAGTGCGCGCTGCCTTGGCGCATGATCGCCTTTCGGCCGAGCTTTGCCGTCAGCATAACAACGCGAATGTTTTGTGCCTCGGCGCGCGCATCGTGGGTGACGCGAAGGCACTTGATTGCGTGGATGCGTTTATTTCGACCGAGTTTGAAGGCGGTCGTCACGCGCTTCGTGTTGCGAAGATGTCTTAATCCTACCAATTACACCGCCAACTGGCATCAACCAGACCGGGTTGGTTCGCTTCGGTTCGCACCAACCCGTCATATTGCATTGAGAGAGGCCCCAGCATGTCGTTCAAAGGCTTTTTCACGACCAGCTTGTCCGACGCCGATCCGGCATTGTTCAAATCCGTCACCGATGAACAGGATCGTCAGCAAAACCAGATCGAGATGATTGCTTCGGAAAACATTGTTTCCAAAGCCGTGATCGAAGCTCAGGGAACGGTTCTGACGAACAAATATGCCGAAGGTTATCCTTCGCGTCGTTATTACGGCGGGTGCGAATTTGTTGATGTTGCCGAGCAGCTTGCGATTGATCGCGCCAAAGAACTGTTTGGCTGTGAGTTTGTCAACGTTCAGCCACATTCCGGTGCGCAGGCGAACGGTGCAGTTATGCTGGCACTGTGCAAGCCGGGCGATACCATTCTGGGGATGTCGCTTGATGCTGGTGGCCATCTGACCCATGGCGCACGTCCGGCCCTGTCAGGTAAATGGTTCAATGCCATCCAGTACGGTGTACGTGAAGACGATTTGACCCTTGATTACGATCAGGTCGAAGCCCTTGCTGTTGAACACAAGCCTGCCTTGATCATTGCAGGTGGTTCTGCCATTCCGCGCCAGATTGATTTTAAACGATTCCGTGAAATCGCCGATAAAGTCGGTGCACTTTTGATGGTTGATATGGCGCACTTTGCTGGTCTGGTGGCCGGTGGTGTGCATCCGAGCCCGCTTCCTTATGCCGATGTTGTAACCACTACCACGCACAAAACCCTTCGTGGTCCGCGTGGCGGCATGATCCTGTCGAACAACCTTGATATTGGCAAGAAGATCAACTCGGCGGTGTTCCCTGGCTTGCAGGGTGGTCCGTTGATGCACGTGATCGCAGCAAAAGCTGTTGCCTTTGGCGAAGCATTGCGTCCGGAATTCAAAGATTACACGCAGCAGATCATCGACAATGCCAAAGCACTGGCAGAAGTTCTGGTCAAACGCGGTTTTGATATCGTGACCGGTGGCACGGATACCCATCTGATGCTGGTTGATCTTCGTCCCAAGGGCCTGAAGGGCAACACAGCAGAAGTCGCACTTGAGCGTGCGGGCATCACGTGCAACAAAAACGGCATTCCGTTTGACACCGAAAAACCAACCATCACGTCGGGTATCCGTCTGGGTACGCCAGCCGGTACGACGCGCGGGTTTGGTGTTGAGGAATTCAAAGAGATCGGTGAGCTGATCGGTGATGTTCTTGACGCAATGGTCGATAGCCCGGAAGGCAATTCCGAGGTGGAAGCCGCTGCGCGTGCGAAGGTCGAAGACCTTTGCAAACGCTTCCCGATCTATTCCTGATCGCGCAAAGAGCGAGTAAATAAAATGCGTTGCCCGTTTTGCGGACATACTGACACACAGGTCAAGGATTCCCGTCCGACCGAAGAGCATCACGCTATTCGCCGTCGCCGGTTCTGTCCTGCATGCGGATCACGTTTTACGACATTTGAACGTGTTCAACTGCGTGAACTGATGGTTGTCAAAACCGACGGGCAACGCGAATTGTTCGACCGCGACAAACTGGCGCGGTCGATCTTTCTGGCCTGTCGTAAACGCCCGATCGAGGACGAGCGTGTTGAAAAGGCCTTAAATGGCATTCAACGACGCCTCGAAAGCAGCGGTGAAAGTGACATTACCACTGATACCATCGGTGAAATGGTGATGGAGGCGTTAAACGCACTCGATCAGGTGGCCTATGTGCGCTACGCTTCAGTGTATAAAAACTTCCGCGAAGCCCGTGATTTCGAACAATTCGTGGAAAACATGCAGGACGGGGAAGAAGAGGCGGACGCAGAGTAATGACAGCCCCCGCGTTAACAGAAGACGACCGGCATTTCATGCGGGTCGCGTTAAGCCTGTCTAAACGCGGTTTGGGAAATGTCTGGCCAAACCCGGCTGTTGGGTGCGTTCTTGTTTCTCCTGACGGTGTGGTTGTCGGGCGTGGTCATACCCGACCCGGTGGTCGTCCGCACGCTGAACGTGTTGCACTTGATATGGCAGGCAGCCTCGCAAAGGGGACTACGGCCTATGTCACTCTTGAGCCCTGTAGTCATTTTGGCAAATCCCCACCATGCGCATCAGGTTTGATTGATGCGGGTGTTTCCCGTGTTGTCAGTGCGCTTGAGGACCCCGATGCCCGTGTATCGGGGCGGGGCCACCAAATGCTGCGGGACGCAGGGATAAGTGTTGATGTTGGCCTTCTGGGCGATGAAGCACGCCGCTTGAACGAAGGGTTCTTGTCACGGGTTGAGCGTCATCGTCCTTTCGTGACGCTGAAACTGGCATCTACCCTTGATGCACGTTCGGCGACCGCGCACGGTGAAAGTCAGTGGATCACTGGAACAGAGGCACGCGCGCAGGGGCATCTTCTGCGGGCCAATCATGATGCAATCCTTGTTGGTGCCAGCACCGTTGTTGCCGATGACCCGACCCTGACATGTCGTCTTGCCGGGCGGGAGCATCAATCGCCTGTGCGCGTCATTCTTGATCGCACAGGGGCTGTGCCAGCATCAGCGAAACTTGTTCAAACCGCGAATGAAGTTCCTACCTGGCTTGTCGTATCAGACGATCACTTTGCCGAACTATCGGAAAAATTTGAAAAAACTTCGGTAAAAGTGATCGCTGTGGGATGCGTTGACGATCATTTAAACCTACATGACGTCATGCGAAAGTTGGCTGATCTGGGACTAACGCGTGTTCTGGTCGAAAGTGGCGGGAACCTGGCGGCCGGGCTGATCAAAGCGGATTGTGTTGATCGGGTCGTTCATTTTACTGCCCCGTTGATGATGGGCGATGATGGCAAGGCAATGGTCGCGGCACTGGGGGTGAAGCAGCTTTCAGATATGCCACGGTTCGAACGTGTTTCGGTTCTCGAAATAGGTGAAGACATCGTGATAACTTACGACAATAAAACGGATTAAGTGCATGTTTACTGGCATTATCACCGATATTGCAAACGTTCGCGCAATTGAAAAAACGGGCGATACCCGTTTTGAATTCACCACATCATTTGATACGTCCAAGATCGTTTTGGGGGCATCAATTGCGTGTAATGGCGCGTGCATGACCGTAATTGAAACCGGCGACAACTGGTTTGCGATTGAAGCATCTGCCGAAAGTCTGGACCGGACCACGCTTGGTGATCTGTCGACGGGATCGAAAGTTAATCTTGAACAAGCGACACGTGTTGGCGACGAACTGGGCGGGCATATCGTGTCGGGCCATGTGGACGGTGTCGCGATACTGACCAAACGTGTTCCTGAAGGCGATTCCTTGCGTCTGACCTTTGAAGTGCCGGAAACCTTTGCCAAATATATCGCATCAAAGGGGTCTGTGACCCTTGAAGGTGTATCTTTGACGGTCAATGAGGTTGACGGAAACACTTTCGGTATCAATCTGATACCTCATACACAGATACACACCACGTTGGGTTCGAAGCAGCCGGGTGACCGGATCAATTTCGAAATCGACATGCTTGCACGCTACGTTGCGCGCATGCTGGGCAAGGATTGATCACAGATGCCAAACAATTATCTTTCGCCGATTGAAGACGTCATCGAAGAAGCCCGCAATGGTCGGATGTTTATTCTGGTCGATGATGAAGACCGCGAAAACGAAGGCGACCTTGTCATTCCCGCTCAGATGGCAACTCCGGATGCCATTAACTTCATGGCGACCCACGGGCGCGGGTTGATCTGTTTGACCCTTGAGAACGAGCGGTGCGACGAATTGGGTCTGACAATGATGAGTGCCCATAACGGCACGCGTCACGAAACGGCCTTTACCGTGTCGATTGAGGCAAAAACAGGTGTCACCACCGGGATTTCTGCACCGGACCGTGCGCGTACGGTGGCGGTTGCCATTGATCCGAACGCGGGGCGGCATGATATCGTGACACCAGGCCATGTGTTTCCGCTGCGTGCGCGGGCAGGCGGGGTGCTTGTTCGGGCTGGTCATACCGAGGCATCGGTTGATATTGCGCGTCTTGCCGGATTGAATGCATCGGGCGTGATTTGCGAAATCATGAGCGATTCCGGCGAAATGGCGCGCCTGCCGGAACTTGTTGAATTTGCCAAGAAACACGACCTTAAAATCGCACAGATTGCCGATTTGATCCGGTATCGCCGCAAGCACGAGAAAGTCGTGCAGCGCAAGGCAACGACGAAGATCAAAAGTTCCAATGGCGGCGAGTTTGACCTTCATCTGTATGTCAACAACGTCACCTATGCCGAACATATCGCGCTTGTAAAAGGCGACATCAGCGATGACGCGCCAGTCTTGACCCGTGTGCATGCGCTTAATGTTCTTGATGATGTGTTGGGCGATACCCAGTCGGGTCATCATGGCCATTTGGCAGCCGCAATGCGGCAGATTGGCGACGAGGGACGGGGCGTCGTTGTCCTGATCCGTGAGCCGCGGCCCAACAGCCTGTCTTCTTCTGTTGCAAAACTGATTGAGATGAATGGCGGAGACGGCGAAGCCCTGCGTCAGGAATTGGCACAGGAAACTGGTGAAACAGATTTGCGCGATTATGGTGTTGGCGCGCAAATCTTGCATGACCTGGGCATTCGCGACATGATTCTGCTTTCAAATACCAAACGCCACATTGTAGGACTTGACGGCTTCGGCCTAAATCTGGTTGATCAGCGTCCGCTTGTCGTCTCGGAGGAATAAAACCATGAAAAACGCCCCCCACATTTTGATTGTGGATGCGCCGTATTACACGCATATCGTTGAAGACCTCGTGAAGGGGGCTGCATCTACTTTGGAAGCTGGTGGCGCAACGTGGGACCGTATTTCGGTATCAGGCGCGTTCGAAGTGCCAATTGCCATCCGTTATGCGGTACAATCAATGCAAGAGCTTGCAACCGGTCCGCGTTATGACGGGTATTTGGCTCTTGGCTGTGTTATCCGCGGCGAAACGACCCATTACGATCACATCTGCGAAGAAGCCAACCGTGCTCTGATGCAGCTTTGCCTTGATCTTCGACTGGCGATCGGGAACGGTATCCTGACCGTTGAGGATGAGGCACAGGCAATTGCACGCTGTAAGGCTGATCAGAAGAACAAGGGTGGCGAGGCTGCCAAAGCTGTTCTGCGGATGATCGAAGTTCAAAACCATTTTGGAATCCATCACAAGTAATGACTGATAAACCAAAGGCATCTGCCGCACAGCGGCGCAGCGCAGCGCGTTTTTCCGCCATTCAGGCACTTTATCAGGCCGAATTGTCGCAGCTTTCGGCCGGTGACATCGTTCGGGAATATTCCGATTTTCGTCTTGATGGCGAAGGTGGACGTGATCTTGATATCACCAATGACGATTTGATTGACCCGGATCGCGGCTTCTTTGCCGATCTGGTTCAAGGGGTCGCGGCCCGCATGGTTGATATCGATGCGTTGATCGATGGCGCGCTTGAAAAAGGCTGGACAACCAAACGTTTAGAGACGGTTCTGCGCAGCATCATGCGTGCAGGTACCTATGAACTTATGGCGCGTGAAGACGTTCCGATGCGTGTTGTTATCACCGAATATGTCGATGCAGCCCATTCATTCTTTGATGAGAATGAACCAAAACTTGTGAATGCGGTTCTTGATCGCATTGGCAAAACGCTGCGTCCCGGTGAAGCCGGGAAAAACTGATATGGCAGCGCGGTCAGGGGAATTTGATCTGATCGCGCGCCATTTTGCGCCTATTGCACTGCGTGACCCTGCGGCATTGTCGCTTAAAGATGATGCCGCGGTCTTTACACCGCCAACCGGCTGTGAAGTTGTCGTCACCACCGACGCGTTGGTTTCCGACGTCCATTTCCGCAATCTTGATGCCCCTGAGTTGATCGCCAAGAAGGTTCTGCGTGTGAACCTTTCTGATCTGGCCGCAATGGGCGCGACCCCGCTTGGCGTGGTTCTGACGGCAGGATATGGCCCGGATGTGTCCGAAGACTGGATAGAACGCTTCGCCAAAGGGTTTGGCGAAGATTGTGCGGCCTATTCGGTTGCGTTGATGGGCGGCGATACGGTCGGAACGCCCGGTCCAACATTTTTCAGTCTGACGGCATTCGGATATGTCGCGACAGGTAGGGCTCTGCGACGTGATCAGGCGCGGCCCGGCGACTTTTTGGCAGTTACCGGCACGTTGGGTGACGCGGCGATTGGTTTGTCTGTCCTGGCGGGTGACTGTAATGACCTTGATGACGTGGCGCGCGATCACTTAAAAGACCGCTATTGGTTGCCTCGTCCACGCATTGATATCGCGAAATCCTGCGTTGCATTGGGAAAACGGTTTGCCGCGATGGATATATCTGATGGGTTGGCGGGGGACTGTCGCAAGATTTGTGCTGCATCAAACGTTGGCATGACGATTGATCGAATGAAAATCCCGCTGTCAAATGCCGCGTTGCAAGCCGTTGAGCATGATGAAAACCGATGGCAGAACGTTTTGGCTGGCGGCGACGACTATGAATTGCTGATCGCGGGCGCGCCAGATGACGTGGCCGCATTGGGTGATCAGGTGACGGTTATCGGCACGGTTACCGACAAGGTTGGGCAAGTCGAATTGATCGGGCCAGATGGCAAAATGGCCGAACTCGCACCGGGCGGGTTCGACCATTTTCGATAAAGCCTGAACGTGTGATCAGGATGCCGTGTTATTTGCCTTCGCTGAATCGACCAAGGTTGCCAAACAGCTGTTGCAGAATGGTCATTTCACGACCTTCGGTCGGCGTGACGCGATCTGATGGAATAACCGGTTTACCATCTTCAAGATCATATTCGCTGAGGATATCGACACGGTTTGCCTTGTCAAAGCTGATCAGGACCACTTTTTGCTCAACGGTTTCAGGGGCAAAAAAGGCGACGGTTTCCGTCCTGCGCGAAATATAAAGCCATACATTTTCGTCAAACGCGGCGACGGTGGATGGGGAGCCCAAAATATCGGTGACATCGCCCTTGGTCGATTCTCCGATTGTGATCTGTTCAAGCATTTCTGGTTCCGGCGCGTTACCGCGCGACGCGACCCGGGGACTGCAAGCCGATACATACAGGACGGCCAGTCCTGCCAGCATCATCAGGGGAATGCGTGTAGTTCTATTGTGCATGAAGCTCACCAGAGCGACCCTCTTATTGAAACCAAACCGGAATTGCCTTGAGTTTCTGCGCGATGCGCATGATATTGCCGGGCAATGTTTGGGGCAGATGCGCCCCTGAAGATTTACGGCATTCTGCGTGCCACGACAGGAATGTCAACGAAGGAGTGTTACTGTTGTTTGGATGGCTTAAGAAAAAAGACCGCAACCAGTCGGCTGCGTTCGATCTTTACACCGCAATGGTCACCCAGGCGCGCCAGCCCGTATTCTATTCAAAGCTGGGCGTTGCCGATACGCTGGAGGGCAGATTTGACCTTATTCTGGTCCATGCCTTCATCCTGTTTCGCCGCTTGAAAACCGAAAATGGTGACAAGGATCTGGCGCAGAAGGTATTTGACGTGATGTTTGCTGATCTTGATCAGAACATGCGTGAAATGGGTATTGGCGACGTTGGAATTTTAAAGCGCATCCGTAAAATGTCGGAATCCTACCACGGTCGGATCGTTGCATATGAAGAAGGTGTGCAAAGTGGTGCAGCCGAACTTGCCGCTGCCTTGAGCCGCAATCTTTATGCCGATACCGAAGTCCGTGACGAACAACTGATGGCATTGGTTGGCTATGTGCATGACGCACTGACCATGCTTGAAAAACAGCCAATCTCAGAAATACAAAACGGCGATGTGCGTTTCCCGGCTGTGCCGGTGCCCACCGTAACCGCAAACTAATTGAAAAAAGAGTCCACCCATGTCTAAAAAATATACCCCGGAATTTTCCCGCATCGTCAACACTGAAGAACAGGTCAGTAAAAAAGAGAAAATCATCCTTGAAGCCAGCGCACAGGAACGTGCGGCCTTGGCCAAACGGTTTGAGTTGGTCTCGATTGACAGCCTGACGGCTGAACTGACAATCATTGCGGCATCAAATGGCGAAGTAACGGTGCGCGGCCCAATGCATGCGCAGATCGTACAGAGCTGTGTGACGACACTTGAACCTGTGCCTGAAATGGTTGAAGACGAGGTCAAAGTACTGTTCTCACCGCACGTGTCAGAAGAAGACATGCCGTCAAACCCTGATGACCTTGAAGACCTGTCGGAAGATGAACTGATGGCGCTTCTTGATCAGCCAGAACCGCTTGTTGATGGCAAAATTGATGTGGGTGAGGTCGTTTCGCAATTTTTGGCCGTCGCAATGAACCCGTATCCGCGCAAAGATGGCGCAGAGCTTCCTGAGGCTGCTTTGATCGAAGAAGAAGCTGATGAAGAACGCCCGAACCCGTTTGCCAAGCTTGCTGGTCTCAAAGAGCAGCTTGAAAAGAAGGAGTAGGCCGGTTTCGGCTTGAAAATTTGACACGATGTGTCAGGTGGGATGCCGGTCTTTACCGGCATTTCACTTTTATGGAATACAGTGCGGGTCGGTTACACTGGTAAGGTTGGTTCGGTTCGTGTGCTTTACCTTGTATCTGGTCGAGAATTCCGGTAATTACGGGCGTTCCGGCCAATAGATGACAGGTGACGGTCCAAAGGGCTACCTGCCGGAAATCCGGTTCAGATGTTTTAGAACAACCATAAGAGAAGACGTTGCCTGAACAGGTTTGCATATCACTTGACGCGATGGGAGGAGACCACGCGCCAGAGATGGTCGTAGCTGGTGCCGAGATCGCACTTAAGAGGCTCCCCCATCTCAAGTTTTTGATGTTTGGCGATGAAGCGCGACTTACGCCGCTGCTTGCCAAATACCCAGCATTGAAAGCGGTGAGCGAGGTTCGCCACGCTTCGCAAGAAGTCACGATGGACGACAAGCCTTCTGTCGCGCTGCGTCAGCGCCGTGACTCCAGCATGCGTCTGGCGATCAATGCGGTCAAAGACGGTAGCGCACAGGGTGTCATATCGGCCGGGAATACCGGCGCGTTGATGGCGATGGCAAAATTCGTTCTAAAAACCGTGCGCGGTATCGATCGTCCCGCCATTGCGACATATATGCCAACCCAGCGTGGCGAAACCGTCATGCTTGATCTTGGTGCCAACATTGAATGTGATGAAAACAATCTGGTGCAGTTCGCCCTGATGGGGGAAGTATTTACCCGCATTCTGTTTGGCCTTGAAAAACCGTCGGTTGGCTTGCTTAACGTCGGCATCGAAGAGCTTAAAGGCAACGAATCGGTCAAGAAGGCTGCGGTGATCCTGCGCGAAATTGATTTGCCGATCCGCTTTGCTGGTTTTGTTGAGGGCGATGATCTTGCAAAAGGTACGGTCGATGTGATCGTCACCGATGGTTTTACCGGCAACGTTGCCCTTAAAACCGCAGAAGGCACAGCACGACTTCTTGTGCATTTTTTGCGTGAAACCTTCAAAAGTTCATTCTTTGCCAAACTTGGCTATCTTCTTGCGCGTCGTTCGCTTCAGCGTTTTCGCGACCGTATGGATCCGCGCCGCTACAACGGTGCGATGTTGCTTGGCCTTAATGGTATCGCTGTTAAAAGCCACGGCGGCACGGATGCTCTTGGGTTCTCAAATGCGATTGGCGTTTGCCATGATCTGATTGTGAATAATCTCAATGACAGCATCAAAAATGAACTTGCTGCCTTTGAACAGGCCATGTCGGGTAAAACAGTAGAAGAAATTGCTGTTTCTGCCGGTCAGGCCGACTGATAAATTCAACAAAATACTAGAAAACTGGCGGTCTTCACATCATGACAGTTCGTTCTCGCATTATTGGTTGCGGCTCCTACCTTCCTGCAAATGTCGTAACCAATGACGAGTTGGCAAAGCGCGTCGATACATCCGATGAATGGATTGTTGCGCGTACAGGTATTCGTCAACGTCACATTGCAGCCGAAGACCAGACCACCAGTGATCTGGCGGTTGAGGCGGCAAAAAAGGCGATGGAACATGCCGGCGTTACGGCTGCTGATATCGATCTGATTATTGTTGCGACTGCGACACCTGATAATACATTCCCGGCGACGGCGACCAAGGTTCAGCACCGTCTTGGTGTGACCGGCTTTGCCTTTGACGTTCAGGCCGTATGTTCTGGCTTCATCTATGGTTTGACGACAGCTGATATGTATATCCGCAACGGTCAGGCCAAAACCGCCCTTGTGATTGGTGCCGAAACATTTTCGCGTATTCTTGACTGGGAAGACCGCCGGACCTGTGTGTTGTTTGGTGACGGGGCAGGGGCTGTTGTCGTTCAGGGATTTGAAGGTACCGGAACGCTCGAAGATCAGGGCATCCATGCCAGCCGTTTGCATTCAGACGGCAGCAAGTATGAACTTCTTTATGTTGACGGTGGCCCATCTGCGACGCAGACCGTCGGACATCTGCGGATGGAAGGCAAAGAAGTCTTCCGTCATGCCGTAACCAATCTGGCCGGTGTGATTCGTGAAGTTCTTGCTGATACAGGGCTTGTGGCCGCTGACATTGACTGGCTGGTTCCCCATCAGGCGAACCGTCGCATCCTTGACAGTACGGCCAAGAAATTCGGAATTTCGCCAGACAAGGTTGTGGTGACTGTTGATCGTCACGCCAATACATCGGCTGCGTCAATTCCTTTGGCATTGGCAGAAGCCGTGCATGATGGACGCATTAAACGCGGCGATATCGTTATTCTTGAGGCGATGGGTGGTGGTTTTACCTGGGGTGCGTCGCTCGTTCGCTGGTAAAATGACGGCAGTTATCTTTGCTGTTGGGCAGAAAAGAACATCATTTTCTTAAAAATCACAACATTCCGCCATAAAGCAGTGTATCCTGTTGATATTGACTGATTTCGCCACCAGATATAGCCTTGTGTATATAGTCCCGAAATAAGGAGGCGGCCTGTTATGTCGGAAACAACGATTACCCGTGCGGATCTCGCTGAAGCCGTTTACCAGGAAGTAGGTCTGTCGCGGAACGAGTCCGCCCAGCTACTTGAAACTGTTCTTGATGAAATTTCGACCGCGCTGATCAAAGACGAAGTGGTGAAGATTTCCTCGTTTGGAAGCTTCTCTGTACGTCAAAAAGGCCAGCGTATCGGACGGAATCCTAAAACGGGTGACGAAGTGCCCATCTTGCCGCGGAAGGTTCTTGTGTTCCGACCGTCGCAGGTGCTGAAAGCCCGCATTAACGCTTAAGAAAAGAAGTCATGAAAACGAACTTGGGGGCTGCGGCGGGACCATCCCGCCGGACAGCAAAGTCTGATTCTGCCTTTCGCACAATTAGCGAGGCAGCAAAAGAACTTGGTCTTCAACAGCATGTGCTGCGGTTTTGGGAATCCAAGTTTCCTCAGATCCAGCCAATGAAACGGGCTGGCGGGCGGCGCTATTATCGTCCGGAGGATATCGAATTCCTCGCCAGTATTCGAACACTGTTGCATGATCAGGGTTTCACCATCAAAGGTGTCCAGAAGCTGCTTGATCAGAACAAGGGCAAACTTCCCGGTGAAATCACGGTAAATGCCAGTGATGTTGATCAGGGGGCTGTTGGCGGTTTTGCATCCGGTGTTTCAAGCAATACCGGCTTGAATAAAGCTGCGGTTGAGGGGGTTCTTGGTGAATTACAGGAACTGCAGGACATCCTTCGTGCCAGCTTGCGGGACATCAAAAAAAATCCATAAAAACCATTTGCGTCTTTGGCGCCGCGCGGCTATTTATCGAGCCGCGCTAAAGAGCGCAAACATACGGTCGGAGCGTGGCGCAGCCTGGTAGCGCACCTGCATGGGGTGCAGGGGGTCGGAGGTTCGAATCCTCTCGCTCCGACCAATTATTTCCCCTTACAGATAAATCCCACATCAGGTGCCTTGTGATGCGTTCGGCATCAGGCGGCCGACAGTTGTTATGTCGCCATTATCCGTGACACGGATCAGAATGATTTCGCCAGACTGCGGATAAATCCCGGTCAGTGCCGTGATATTCACCTGATGGGTAACCATTAAGGCCTTCATGCCGGTCGGAAGACTGACTAGGCGTTCAATCGTTTGATTGGTTTGGCTGTTTTGCATGCCACGGTCTGAGAAAAACGAATTAAGTGCTGGTTCTTCCTGAACGGGCCCCAGATCAAGCAGTTCTGCGGTTTCAAGGCACCGACACCACTGACTGCTCAGTACGATATCAATCGCAATGCCCTGTGCACGAAGAAGTTTCCCGGTGGTGCGTGCCTGACTTTTTCCGATGTCATCAAGATTACGTTGGGTGCTGCAATCGCCCAATTCAAATTGCGCGGGATCACCGGTTCCCGGCGCAATTGCATGGCGCATCAAGGCATGAACGCCCGGTTCCGCCAATATTTCCCATGGATCTTGTGGGGATGATTGCGCATTGGTAGGCATTCGTCCGAGCGTTAGCGCAACACAGACAGATACTATTGTGATGAGGATGGATCGCATGACACTTCACTTTCGTCGGTGACAAGGAGGTCTCCTTGATACCCGATGATCTGTCATACGGATCAGTTTATATGCGTTGTCGCACGTGAGCAGCGACCGTCAGATCATAGATTTTCACAACGACTTGCCAGCAAGCTGGCCATCCTGTGCATTGTAAAATGTCCTATGCCAAAGGGTCACGCCTTTGCATTAGCCGTAGAAACACGGCGACCTTCGTCGGTCAATTTGCAGATCAGCCAATCGGGCTTGATCGGATTGTCGAACCAGGGTGCCGCCCAGCCATGATCAATGCAGCTTTGGATTGTCTTGTCGCTGATCTGTTTGCCATTTTTGTCAAACAGCGGCAATTTTCCACCCGGCTGGCTCAGGCCACGACGCAGCCATTCAAGCTGAACATCGGTTGGTTTTGAATGTTTTTTATCCGTCATCGGTACTCCCTGCACCGTTATGGTATCAGTGATATATTCAACATTGGATGCCAACAGTGTGGCGGATAATCAACTTTGGAGCAATCGCAATGACAGCAGATCACTTTCAACCAAGCGAAATGACATTCTTGTATGTTACCGTTCCGGATATGGATATGGCGCGTGTGATTGCAGGCGGTGCCATTGGCGAAAAATTGGCCGCATGCGCAAACGTGTTGCCCCAAATGACGGCTATTTACGAATGGGATGGGGATGTCGAAGAGGAAAGCGAACTTATTGTGATCCTTAAGACTGCAAAATCAACCGCATCTGCTCTGGCAAAATGGATCGAAGACAATCACCCGTATGAGGTGCCTTGTATTCTTGAAATACCGCTTGGTCGGGGGAACCACGACTATGTCAACTGGTTGCAAAAGCAGATGGGATCAAGATCACGGTTGATGTGATTGCATCGCAGCGATTTGCCCCCTAGGATGGCGCAAATTTAATCCATTAGGTGACGTTTTTTAATGAACCAGTTTACTAAAATGGCCCTTGAAATGGGGCCCTTGATTTTATTCTTTGCTGCCAATGCGACAACCAATCTGATGACGGCAACGGCTGTGTTCGTTGCCGCCACGGTTGTCGCCCTTAGCGTATCTTACATCATCGCGCGCACCATCCCGATTATGCCGCTTATTGGCGGTGCTTTCGTGATCGTGTTTGGTGGATTGACCCTTTATCTTGATGACGATCTGTTTATCAAAATCAAGCCGACGATTGTGAACCTGTTGTTTGCGGCAATCCTGTTTGGCGGCCTGATGGCTGGAAAGCTTTTTCTCAAGCTGGTTTTGGAAAGTGCGTTCAAGGCAACCGATGAAGGTTGGCGTATTCTGACGTGGCGTTGGGCGATCTTTTTCGTTGTTCTGGCGGTGATCAACGAAGTGGTCTGGCGCAACTTTTCGACCGACACATGGGTTGCGTTCAAGGTTTGGGGCATCATGCCGCTCACCATGGTCTTTGGCATGGCGCAAGTGCCGGTGCTGATGAAATATCAGTTACCAGAAGAAGAGGGCGGCCCAGCGGCTTCCTGATCGACCGGACATAAAAACAGGAAAAGGGGCAGGATATAAATCCTGCCCCTTTGTTGTTCAGCGAAAGGTGCTACGCGCGAACCCGGATGATTATGCGACCGGGAGTGCGATGCTGGCTGCTGCCTGTGCTGCGATGCCTTCTTCGCGACCGGTAAAGCCAAGTTTTTCGGTGGTGGTGGCTTTGACATTGACCCGGTCGATATCAATCGCAAGGATTTCTGCGACTTTCTGGCGCATCGCGCTTGTATGCGGTCCGATTTTAGGCCGTTCGCAAATCAATGTCAGATCGACATTCACAATCCTGCCGCCGCGTTGACGGACAAGGTCTGCGGCATGCTTAAGAAAGATATCGGACGCCGCACCTTTCCATTTCATATCGCTAGGAGGGAAATGCTGGCCAATATCGCCCGCACCAATCGCACCAAGGATCGCATCGGTTAAGGTATGTAGTCCTACATCGGCATCGGAATGCCCCTCAAGGCGGGCTGTGTGCGGCACTTTAACGCCACACAGGATACAATGGTCGCCCGGCGCAAACCGATGCACGTCAAAGCCAGTTCCCGCACGGTATTCTTCCTGTGGCATTGCCGTATCTTCCATTTTTTTCATTTCAGTGGGGGCGATCCAGTTTTGTGCCCGGCCAAAATCATCGCGCAGGGTGATCTTGTCATTCGCAGTTGCACCTTCGACGCAGACCACGTCCAGACCAAGTTGCTCGAGAAGGGACGCGTCATCGGTCTGTTCTTGACCCTCGAACTGCGAATGGGCATCCAAAATGGTCTTGAAGATAAACCCTTGCGGGGTCTGGGCACGGCGAAGGCTATCGCGCGAAATGGTGCGCAAAATGATGTTGTTTTCATCTGTTTGCTTGATCGTATCCGCGACGGGCAGGGTGGGTATGGCCCCGGCATGGGTTTCAAGGGCATGAAGAACCCGCGAAATAACCGCATCGGAAATTCCCGGCCGGGCGGCGTCATGGATCAAAACAACATCAGGCGATTTGCCCGCCAGTGCCCGCAAACCATTTAAAACGGATTGCTGGCGGGTTTGGCCACCGTTAACCGGTATTGGGATATCGGTCTTGCAGGCAACTTCGGGCATCGCATCCTCGTACCAATCCTGATGGATTGGATTATATACGATTTGAATAAGGTCTGCGGATGTATGACCGACAAAGCAATCAACGCAATGAGCCAGCAGGCTTTTGCCGCCAAGTTGGTGATATTGTTTTGGTAATGGGTCACCAAATCTGCTACCGCTGCCCGCAGCAACGATGACAACCCCGATTTTTTGGGTCATAAATATTGTGCCGTCGCTTGTCTGAATTGCGCCGCAGGCTATCTTTATGCGGAGAATTTGCCAAGTCGGCATTTTGCCTATCGAGATCTTTCGATCAAGACAAACGGATCAACGGACCTTCCTATGCTGGCTGCATACATTCATATCTTGGCGTTGTTACCGCTGACCGCGCAGATTTTGCGTCAGGAGCCGCGTCGCGACATATGGCTGTATGGATCGATTTTCCTGGCCGCGATCGGGACAATGGTTTTGCTTGGCGTGACCGGTGAAGAAGTGCAGTCACGCGGATTTGCCGCAGCCCTGCACTGGTCCGAGCTTACCGTTATTGTGATATTCGGCGGATTGGTGATTTGCAAGGGGCCGCAACAGGTTTGGCGACTGGCGGGCTATATCGGCGGGTATTTGTTGCTGTTTGCGGTGTTGGCGGCTGTTTTCAGTGTGTTGTTGTATCGACATGAGCCGGCAACTGTTCACGGTCCGGCTTTATATTCTGGCTGGCTGTGGGCGCATATCGGCAGCTCGCTTGTGACCTATGCACTTGTGACCTTGGCAGCGATTGCGGCAATGGCCTATGTTGTGCAGGAACATGCTCTCAAACATCGAAAACCGACACGATGGAGCCGTCGCTTGCCACCGCTTCGCGATAGTGAATACATGTTGGTTGGCTTTTTGAAATGGTCGGCATGGGTGTTGGTGATCGGCATTGTATCGGGCTTTGCGCTTCGTTATGTCGAAGGCAGCCCCATTTGGTCGATTGACCATAAAATGCTTTTGACCCTTCTGGGCTTTGCCACCATCTGCACGCTTATCTTTATTCATGAAAAGTCTACGCTGCGCGGTAGAATGGCTGTGCGCTTTGTTCTTGGGGCATGGTTGCTGCTGACGCTGGCATTTCCGGGCGTTCGGTTTGTTACCGGTTATATCGTCGGCTGATCCGTGCGTAATTGCTGATCAGTGTGCGCTGCGATATGTCTTCGCCTTAAGTAGATACCCACTAAATCATCCCCTGTTTTCAGCATATTCCTGATCGTTTGCGTGCTTTCGCACAACGTTATTTCAGATAATACGCTTAGAGTTGTTGCAACTGGGGGCCAGTTTTATTAATCTGCCCAAGTTTTAGGCAATCGGAATTCCTTCATGTCATTGCAGATTGGTTCTGTACACGTGCCAGAGAATGTCATTCTGGCACCCATGTCAGGTGTGACTGACCTTCCATTTCGACAGCAGGTCCGCCAGTTTGGCGGTCACCTTGTTGTGTCTGAAATGATTGCGTCAGACGCCATGATTCGCATCCAGCGCCACGACAAGGAAGTGCGCAAGATGCATGGAGATTGTGCAGCCGAAAGCCCGCTTTCCGTTCAACTGGCCGGGACAGAACCCAAAGAGATGGCGCAAGCCGCCAAAATGAACGAAGCACGCGGTGCTATGATCATTGATATCAACATGGGCTGCCCGGCAAAGAAAGTGACCAAGGGATACGCGGGATCGGCCTTGATGCGCGATGAATGCCTTGCGGCTGATATCATCAAGGCCACCGTGGATGCGGTGTCTGTTCCGGTGACGCTTAAAATGCGGTTGGGCTGGGACGATGATTGCCGGAATGCACCGGCTCTTGCCAAAATTGCCGAAGACCTCGGTATTGCGATGCTGACCATTCATGGTCGTACTCGGTGCCAGTTTTACAAAGGCGAAGCGGATTGGGACGCTATTTCGCTGGTCAAGGACGCGGTTTCCATTCCCGTGATCGGCAATGGGGACGTTAACAGCGAAGAAGACGCTGCTGAACTTTTGAAACGCTCAGGGGCCGATGGTGTTATGATTGGGCGCGGTGCGCAGGGGCGGCCTTGGTTCCTTGAACAAGTTTCACATTATTTGAAAACCGGCGAGAAGCTGGCTGCACCATCACTGGCAGTCCAGCTTGAAACCATCCTGCGTCACTATGACGCGATGATTGCCCATCATGGTCGTCAGGGTGTCCGGATCGCGCGCAAACATCTGGCCTGGTATTGCAATAGCCTTCGCAACGCGACGGAATTTCGGCGTGTTGTCAATGTATTGGATGATCCAGATAAGGTGAAAGATCAAATCCGCGCTTTTTACGAACCGCTGGTAGAAAACGAAATCAAACTCGATCGGCAAGCAGCCTGATCGTATTATAACAATAAAATGACGATGAAAATCGTTGGGGAAGAATTGAATGAGACTGGGATTTGGAAAAGGCAACGGGGTTGACCCGACGGGCGTACTTAACGCCATTGCGAGCGCCGTCGTCGTTGCCAACCGGGATGGTAATATCCGCTTTGTCAATCAGGCGACGGAACAGCTGTTTAACACCAGTGCAAGTGTTCTGTGCCGCACCAATCTGACGGACTATATCCCCGGTGATAGCCCGGTTTTTTCTTTGATCAGGCAGGCAATTGATGGCGCAACTTTGGTTGCAGACCACAATCTGATGATCGAAAGCCCGAAAATCGGTAAGCACACAGTCAACCTGACTGTCGGTTCGATGCCAGATGAAAGTGACTGTGCTGTTCTGACATTTGAACCACGCTCTATCGCGCAAAAAATTGACAATCAGCTGCTGAGCCGAAATTCAGCCCGCTCTGTCAGTGCCATGGCGGCCATCCTTGCCCACGAAATCAAAAACCCGCTTTCGGGTATTCGTGGTGCAGCACAGTTGCTTGAACAGACAAGCAATGAGGATGACCGGGTTTTGACGCGTCTGATTTGCGATGAAGCCGACCGGATTGTTGACCTTGTCGACCGGATGGAGATTTTCTCTGACAAGCCGCTCGAACGTGGGGCCGTGAATATTCATACGGTTCTTGAGCACGTGCGTCGCCTGGCTGAAAATGGTTTTGGCAAACATCTGGTTTTCGAAGAGGTATATGATCCATCCTTACCGCCGGTATTTGGCAACCGCGATCAGCTTATTCAGGTGTTTCTCAATCTTTTGAAAAATGCTGGTGAGGCGGTTGATGCCGACGATGGTACGATCATCATTTCTACCCGCTATCAACACGGTGTTCGTCTTGCGGTTGCGGGTGCGGATGCGCGGGTGCATTTGCCGCTTGTCGTGTCGGTCCGCGACAATGGTCCGGGTATTTCGCCAGATATGCGCGAAAGCCTGTTTGACCCATTTGTTACAACAAAACCAACTGGTACGGGACTTGGCCTTGCACTGGTGGCGAAAATTATTAATGACCATGGCGGCGTGATTGAGGTCAAGGATGTGCCGGGGGGCGGCGCTGAATTCCAGATCATGCTGCCGATATATAACCGCGCGCTGGCCGAAGATGTCGACGAGGGGGAAACAATGAAGAACAGGGGTGAAACCGTATGACCACGCGCCCGGCAAGAATTCTTGTAGCCGATGATGATCGTGCGATCCGTACAGTACTGACACAGGCGTTGTCCCGTCAGGGGCATGAAGTCCGCAGCACCGGCCATGGCCGCACACTTTGGGACTGGATTGCCGATGGGGATGGTGATCTGGTGATCACGGATGTGATGATGCCTGATGAAAACGGGCTGGATATGGTTCCGCGTATTCGCAAACTGCGCCCGGATCTGCGCGTGATTGTTATGAGTGCACAAAACACGCTTATGACTGCGGTTAAAGCTGCCCAGCGTGGTGCATTTGAGTATCTTCCAAAGCCATTTGATCTCAATGAGTTGATAAGCATTGTTGATCGGGCACTCGAAACGCCGCAGCAAGACGAAAAACGTGCTGCCACAGATGAAGAAGGCGATGACCGACTGCCGTTGATCGGCCGTTCGGCTGCAATGCAGGAAATTTATCGTGCGCTGGCGCGCTTGATGAATACCGACCTAACTGTGATGGTGACCGGTGAAAGCGGGACGGGTAAAGAGCTTGTTGCACGTGCCTTGCATGAATACGGCGGACGCCGTCATGGACCGTTTGTGGCGATTAACATGGCGGCAATTCCGCGCGAATTGATCGAAAGCGAGCTGTTTGGTCACGAAAAGGGCGCCTTTACCGGTGCCAACGAACGCAAGGTTGGTCGGTTTGAACAGGCTGAGGGTGGAACACTGTTCCTTGATGAAATCGGTGACATGCCGCTTGAAGCCCAGACCCGACTTTTGCGCGTTTTGCAGGAAGGCGAATATACCCGTGTGGGTGGTCGTACACCGATCCGGGTTAATGTGCGCATTGTTGCGGCAACCCACCGTGATTTGCGCAAATTGATCCGCGAAGGCACCTTCCGCGAAGATTTGTTCTATCGCCTGAACGTTGTACCGATCCGGTTGCCGTCCTTGCGCGAACGTCTGGAAGACATCCCGGAACTGGTTAATCACTTCCTGATGCAAGCCAGCGAAGAGGGACTTCCGCGTAAAACCCTGTCATCAGACGCGATGGCACGGCTTAAGGCGCATCGATGGCCGGGTAACATTCGCGAACTGGAGAATATGGTTCGCCGTCTTACCGCTCTTTACTCGCATGACGTGATCGGCGTTGATGTGATCGAGACCGAGTTCTCAGAAAACAGCATCAATGACGCAGCACCAAGTGCCGAGCCACAGTCACTGTCGGAATCGATCGAACGCCATGTCCGTGAGTATTTTGATGCCCATGATGAAGACTTGCCGTCTGCCGGGCTGTATGATCGCATCTTGCGCGAAATGGAACGCCCACTTTTGAATATCACCCTTGAAGCGACCCGGGGAAATCAGGTCAAGGCGGCCGAAGTTCTTGGGTTGAACCGTAATACCCTGCGTAAGAAAATTCGTGATCTTGGGCTTGAAGTCGTCAGAGGCACGAAATGAATAATACCGACCGTTCGATCTCCAACCGGTTTTTGCGGTCGGGCTTTGTACGGTTTCTGGGGCGGTTGGGCCAGTCGCGCAGGTTTGCGTTTGGCTTGGTCGCAGCCGCACTCATATCGGTAACTGCAACCTATCTTGCGATGACGGGAACGGCGCCATTCCAGCCCGACCCGCGGCTGATCCTGTTGCTGTTGAATGCCGATCTGGTGCTGGTGCTGCTGCTGGCAACACTGGTGGCCCGGAAACTGGTGCAGATTTGGGTCGAACGTCGGCGTGGTGTTGCGGGCGCAAAGCTTCACACCCGTATGGTTCTGATGTTTTCGCTTGTGGCGGTAACGCCGGCGATTGTGGTTGCCGTCTTTTCGGCCTTGTTCCTGCATTTCGGGATTCAGGGCTGGTTTAGTGACCGGATCAGAACGGCGGTCGAAGAAAGCATGGTAATTGCAGATGCGTACCTTAAAGAGCATCAGGAATTGATCCGTGCCGACGTACTGGCAACGACCAACGATCTTCAACGGTTTGGTGTGAATTTCTCGACCAATGCGGATCGAATTTCCGATATTCTAACCGATCAGGCGCTGGCGCGTGGGTTGCCGGAAGTCTTGATGATTGATGGTTCCGGGCAGATTATTGCCCAGTCCGATTACAGTTTTTCGAATGATTTCGAATTAAAGAATATCCCGCCGGAAGTTTTTGACGACGCACGGATCAAGGATGTGGTTCTGATGATCGGGTCATCTGACAACCGGATCCGGGCGTTGGCAAAAATCCCAAGTTTCGTTGATGCATACTTGCTGGTCGGCCGGTTTGTTGATCCGAATGTTCTGGACCGCATTGACAAGGCGCGCCGTGCTGTTGATGCCTATGAAAGTCTCGAAGGTGAACGATCAGGGATTGTCATCACCTTTGTGATGATCTTTGTGTTGATTTCGGTTGTGTTGTTGCTGGCTGCAGTGACCCTTGGTCTTATGGTTGCGACGCGATTGGTGCAGCCGGTGTCCCAGTTGATCATTGCTGCTGAGCGTGTGCGTGATGGTGACTTGACCTACCGTGTGCCACTCGACGGGCAGGGCGACGAACTGGAAGCATTGTCGCGTGCCTTTAACCGAATGACCGCACAGCTTGATACGCAACGCAATGAGTTGGTTGCAGCAAACCGGCTAAATGATGAACGACGACGCTTTACCGAAGCGATCCTTGGCGGGGTAACTGCGGGTGTGATTGGCCTGGACCCTGAAAGCAATATCGAACTGCCGAACCGTAGTGCATCTGATCTACTGGGCGTGGATCTCGAAGATTATCTGGGGCAGAAACTAAGCACTGTTATCCCCGAGTTTGAGCCGTTATTTGGCGATCTGACCCGTGATGGGGACCGCAGCAAGCCGCGCCAGATCGAAATTCGCCGAAATGGCGTCAATTTGACTCTTCTGGCGCGTGTTACCGCTGAATGGGCGGACGATGGTGCTGTTTTCGGCTATGTCGTCACATTTGATGATGTCACTGAGTTGCAAACTGCCCAGCGAATGGCTGCCTGGGCCGATGTTGCACGTCGCATCGCCCATGAGATCAAAAACCCGCTTACCCCGATCCAGCTTTCGGCTGAACGGCTTAAGCGGCGTTACCTCAAGCAGATTGGCGACGACAAGGAAGTGTTCCAAACCTGTACCGATACGATCATTCGTCAGGTATCAGACATCGGTCGTATGGTTGACGAGTTTTCAAGCTTCGCCCGGATGCCGACGCCTAAAATGCGTTCAGAGAAAATAGCCGATCTTGTTAAGAGCGCTATTTTTCTTCAAAAACAGGCGCATACAAAGATTACGTATGACTTTGATTCAAATGCGTTTCGCGATCTGAAAATCTCATGTGATTCACGTCAGGTTAATCAATGTCTGACAAATACGCTGAAGAACGCGGCTGAGGCGATTGATGGTCGCGATGGCAATGCCAGTGATCTGCCACCGGGGCGGATCGAAGTATCGATCACGCAATCAGATGAAACAAAACGTGTGTTTGTTGCGGTTTCCGATAATGGTCGTGGGCTTCCTGTTGAACATCGTGAACGTCTCACCGAACCGTATGTTACGACCCGTGCCAAGGGAACCGGACTTGGATTGGCGATCGTCAAGAAAATCATGGAAGATCATGGTGGAGAACTGATACTGTCTGACGGTGTTGAAGCGGGGGCAACGGTTACGCTTTCCTTCCCGCTGGTTGTTGATCTTGCAACGGACGATCCAGCGGACGACACACATTCCTAAGGCAGTTGATCCAATTGCCTGCCTTACAATGAAAACAGAAAATTGATTTGGTCACGATATGGCGCACGACATTCTGATTGTCGATGATGAACAAGATATCCGGGCACTTATATCCGGTATTTTGGAAGACGAGGGCTATACCACACGACAGGCGGGTTCGAGTCAGGAAGCGCTGTCGCAGGTTTCTGCGCGTCGCCCCAGTCTGGTTGTGCTCGATATCTGGATGGATCAAAGCGACCACGATGGTATTGAGACGCTTAAACTGATCAAACGTGAACACAGCGAAGTGCCTGTTGTGATGATTTCAGGCCACGGCAACATTGAAACCGCACTCGAAGCATCGCGTAGTGGAGCCTATGACTTCATTGAGAAGCCGTTTAATACGGATCGTCTGTTGCTGGTTGTCGAGCGCGCCATTGATGATGCGCGTCTTCGTCGTGAAAACCGTGAACTCACCCTTAAGGCTGGCGGTGATAATGAACTGATTGGCAAGTCTTCTGCGGTTAATAATTTACGTCAGGCGGCCGAACGTGTTGCCAGAACGGGCAGTCGTGTCCTGATCAATGGACCGGCAGGGTCAGGCAAGGAAGTCATTGCGCGGCTTATCCATAAAAAATCAGCACGGTCAGAAGCCCCGTTTGTCGTATTGAACTGTGCAAATATTTCGCCTGAAACGATGGAAGAATCCCTGTTTGGTGCGGAGGCATCCTCAGATCGTGACGCGCGCACCGGGGTTCTTGAACTGGCGCATGGCGGCACGCTTTTGCTTGATGAAGTGGCTGATATGCCCTTGGAAACGCAAGGAAAAATTGTCCGTGTTTTGCAGGATCAGACGTTTGAACGTGTCGGTGGTGCGCTTCCGGTAAGTGTCGATGTTCGTGTGATTGCGACAACCGCGCGTGATCTTGAAGCCCGGATTGCCGAGCAAACATTCCGTCAGGATCTTTATTACCGCTTGAACGTGGTTCCGCTTGAGGTGCCATCACTTCAGCAACGTCGCGACGATATCCCCGAACTCGCCGAACGGTTTCTGGTGCGCTATGCAGAGGCCACTGGCCTTCCGCAACGTAAACTGTCGCCAGAAGCCATGGCTACCCTTCACGCCTATGACTGGCCGGGGAATGTTCGCCAGCTTCGCAACGTCATTGAACGTTTGATGATCATGGCGCCGGACGACAATACAACCGATATCATCACGGGCAAGATGCTGCCGTCGGAGCTGTTTTCGGACATGCCGACATCGCTAAGTTTTGACAAAACCAGTGAAATCATGGCATTGCCGCTGCGCGAAGCACGCGAGATGTTCGAAAAAGAATATCTGCAGACACAGATCGACCGGTTTGCGGGCAACATTTCCAAAACAGCGGCCTTTGTCGGGATGGAGCGTTCCGCGTTGCATCGCAAGCTTAAAAGTCTGGGCGTTGGAGGCTGATTTTCAGTCTGCTGATACCAGTCTTCAGACCACTCTGATTACCAGTCGCGACATCGCAGGCTGCTGTGAACGGGAGAATACACGATGAAGGTCATCATTTGCGGGGCCGGGCAGGTGGGTTTCCACATTGCCAAATATCTGTCTGCAGAAAACAATGATGTAACCGTGATCGACCAGTCCGAAGAACTGGTGCGGAAAATTTCGGACACGCTTGAGGTCAAGGGCATCATCGGGTTTGGCTCACACCCCGATATTCTCCAGCAGGCCGGCGCAGAAGAAGCCGACATGCTGATTGCGGTGACCTTTGCTGACGAAGTCAACATGACAGCCTGTCAGGTCGCGCATTCGCTGTTCAACGTACCGACCAAGATCGCCCGTATTCGAAGCCAGACCTATTTGCAGCCGGAATGGGCCAGCTTGTTTGGCCGTGAAAAGTTGCCAATTGATGTGGTGATTTCCCCGGAAATGGAAGTGGCCCGTGCTGTTGCACGCCGTTTACAGGCGCCCGGTGCGTTCGATATGATCCCGTTTGCCGATGACAAGGTCAAAATCCTTGGCCTGCGGTGTAGCGAAGATTGCCCGGTGATCAATACGCCACTGCGTCAGCTTCATCAGTTGTTCCCGGATTTGAATATTTCGATCCTTGGCATGATCCGCAATGACAAGCCGGTCTATCCCAAGGGCGATGATCAGATGCTGGCCGGAGATCTTGTGTATCTTGCGGTGTCAAGCGATCAGGTGGATCGGGCAATGTCCGCATTCGGGCACGAAGACCCCGAAGCACGCCGTATTGTCATCTTTGGTGGGGGGAATATTGCGCTGTTCCTGGCCGAAGAAATCAACAAGAACTTCCCGGGCGTGACCACGCGCCTTGTCGAGGCAGATGCCGAGCGCGCGCGTTATGTTGCACAGAAGTTGCCAAAGAAAAGCGTGGTTTTGCACGGTGACGTGCTTGATCCAGAATTGCTTGAAGAAGCAAATGTCGGCAATGCCGAGGCCGTGGTTGCGCTTACCAACGATGACGAAACCAACATTCTGGCATCTTTGCTCGCAAAGCGGTATGGCTGCCCGCGTGCCCTTACGCTGATTAATAAAAGCACCTATAACTCGCTGGTGTCCGAACTGGGCGTTGATGTTGTCATCAGCCCGCGCATGACGACGGTGTCGACGATCCTGCATCATGTCCGCCGTGGGCGTATCCGTGCGGTTCATAGTCTGTCAGAGGGCTTTGGCGAGGTGCTTGAGGCTGAGGCACTTGAAACAGCACCGATTGTCGGTAAGGCAATTAAGGATATTGCCATGCCAGCGAGTGTGGTGTTTGGCGCAATCTTGCGAAATGGTGAAGTTGTCATGCCGCGTGCCAATACCGTGATCGAAGCGAATGATCGCATTGTTGTCTTTGCCGGGTCTGAGCAGATCAAAAAGGTCGAGAAAATGTTTGCTGTACGTCTCGAATACTTCTGATCTGCATCGGGATTTCCATAATCCTCATACAAATAATATCCACCCAAGCCACCGGATTTCGTTATGTCTGATCAATTGCCCCATCGACCAAATGCAGTCCTTTTTGACTGGGACAACACCCTTGTTGATAGTTGGGGCACCATTCAGGCAGCTCTGAACATGACATTTGAAGAGTTCGACAAACCCAAATGGTCGCTTGATGAAACCAAGCAACGGGTTGCCCGATCACTTCGTGACAGTTTCCCTGTTTTGTTTGGCGAAGATCGCTGGGAAGCGGCCAAGGATAGTTTTTACGCGCATTTTCGCAGCATTCACCTTGAAACGCTGACACCTTTGACCGGTGCCTATGATCTTTTGTGTGCGCTGCGTGAAAACGGGACCTACATCGGTGTCGTCAGCAACAAGAACGGCGACTTCTTGCGCAAAGAGGCCGAACATCTTGGCTGGACCGCGTTTTTTGGTCAAATTGTCGGGGCGACAGATGCCGCAAATGATAAACCCGCCGCCGATCCGGTGCATATGGCAATGGGCGACTCTTCGGCGCCGCAATATGAGAATCTCTGGTTTGTAGGCGATAGTGTTGTCGATATTCAATGCGCGCGCAACGTCGGGGCAACTGCAATCCTGATTGGGGATGAAATTACCGGACACAGTGATGCGCAGAATTCCGCGAATCTCGAACCTGATTGGCATTTCGCTGATTGCGAAGCGCTTGTAAGGGTTGTAAAAACCTTTACGAAAGTCTTATAGTTCAGGTTGGTCATTAAGATGGGGCTGGAACCGTGACGAACTTGACGTCGATGGTTCCGCATTTTGCTTGGCCGCCCGAAACTAAAAAAACGCTCATAAAAGAAGGCTAGGTCTAACCAATGGCGGAAAAATCACAAAATGTTCAGGACGTTTTCCTGAATTATTGCCGTAAAAACAAAACGCCGGTTACCGTGTTTCTGGTCAACGGAGTCAAATTGCAGGGGATTATCACCTGGTTTGACAATTTCTCTGTTTTGCTGCGGCGCGATGCTCACACCCAGCTCGTGTACAAACACGCGATCTCGACGGTAATGCCGACGACACCGATCAAACTGTTTGATCCGAGCCAGCCAGCAACGGAAGAAGAAAATAGCTGAAGAATCTCTGACGTCGGGGGGAGGCACTGAGCCGGAAGCCCCCCGAGTCCTCGTTTTCCACCCGGAACTAAAACGCGCGGACCAGAAAGCGTCCTGGCGCGACGCGTCGTCGCGTCTGGCCGAGTCAATCAGTTTGACTGGCGCGTTGGATTTTGAAGTGGTGGGCGCAGATATTGTGCCCATCGCAAAAGTACGCCCTTCTACTTTGTTCGGGAAGGGCGTTACCGAACGGCTCGGTCTGCAGATCAAGGCAGAAGAAGCCGACATCGTTATGATCAATGGCCAACTTACCCCGATCCAGCAGCGTAATCTGGAGAAAGAATGGAAGTGCAAGGTTATTGACCGTACCGGTCTGATCCTTGAAATTTTTGCTGACCGTGCGCGGACCCGTGAGGGACGCTTGCAGGTACAATTGGCATTGCTGAGTTATCAGCGGTCACGACTGGTTCGCACATGGACCCACCTTGAGCGTCAGCGAGGTGGTCGCGGCTTCCTTGCCGGCCCGGGTGAACGTCAGATCGAGATTGACCGTCGTTTGATTGGTGACAAGCTTGCCAAACTTCGGCGTGAGCTTGAGGAAGTTAAACGGACACGTGAGCTTCACCGCGAAGCACGTCGCCGTGTGCCATATCCTATTGTGGCCTTGGTGGGCTATACCAACTCCGGAAAATCGACGCTGTTTAATCAGCTGACCACGTCCGAGGTGTTTGCCGAGGACATGCTGTTTGCAACTCTTGATCCGACCATGCGCGGTCTGATCTTGCCAAGTGGACGTAAGGTCATTCTGTCTGACACTGTCGGATTTGTTTCCGATTTGCCGCACGATCTGGTGGCAGCATTCCGTGCAACACTTGAAGAAGTGCTTGAAGCGGATTTGATTGTCCATGTCCGGGATGTGGCTTCGGCAGAAACCGAAGAGCAAAGGCTTGATGTGCTTGAAGTTCTTAAGGAACTTGGGCTGCAAAAGGCAATTGACGGCGAAGAACTTGTTGAAGCGCTTAACAAGATTGACCAGCTTAAGGGTGATGACCTGCTGGCGGTGAACGAGTCTGCGGCGCGCCACGACAACACGATCGCCATTTCGGCCATCAAGGGCACGAATTGCGATGCGCTTCTGGGCTTGGTTGAAGACCGGCTTACGGAACATATGCCGGTGTTTGAGCTGTGCGTGCCTTATTCGGATGGCAAATCGCTGGCACGTCTTTATGAGCATGGTGAAGTTCTTCAGCGCACAGAAGGCGATGACGGCATTGCCATTCAGGTGCGGATAGATTCTACGAGGGTGGGGCGTTTTGAAGACTGGTGTGCTAAATCTGGTTTTGAAATACACGTTGTCTGATTGTCGTTAAACGCCAGAAGGAGAAATTGCGTTGTGGTGAAAGTCGATATTGAAAAAGTAACCGGTATCATCCGGGAAGTATCGGCTGCTGAAATTGCCCCGCGCTTTGGCCAACTGGCCGATGAAGATATCGAGGCCAAAACCCACGCGCTTGATCTGGTGACCATCGCCGATACAGAAGCCGAACGCGTTTTAACTGCCCGGTTAACCGACCTGTTACCGGGCAGTATCGCCTTGGGCGAAGAGGCAGCACATGCCGATCCGAAATTGCAGGACCGTGCATTTGCGGCATCCGATCCTGTCTGGATCATTGATCCAGTCGATGGTACCAAAAACTTTGCCCACAATCGTCAACCGTTTCGCTGCATGGTTGGTCTTTATGTTGCGGGTGAAACGGTTGCGGCATGGATTGTTGACCCGATTGAGGGAACCGCAACCGTGGCCGAAAAGGGTGCTGGGACGCGCTATCAGGACAATCCTGTTTCGGTGCGATCCCGCATCACAAAAGCCAGTGATGCCAAAGGATTTCTGATTTCCTATGCGCGTGACCGTCTTGTAAGTCATTACGGCCATATGGATTTCTTTGACACTGTTGCGCATTATTCGTGCTGCGGGGCTGAGTATGAAGAATTGGCACGTGGTGATTTCGATTTTTGCGCCTATCGGACTCTAAAGCCTTGGGACCACGCGCCGGGCACGCTTTTGGTGCGCGAAGCTGGTGGGCATGCCCGCTATATTACCGCAGATCGTAATAATGAATATAACGCCAATGCAGAGGCCCCCGGACTTTTGTGTGCCAGTTCCGAAGACCTGTGGTCTGAGATGAATGAAATTCTTCTGCCGCTGTTTTCGTAAGTGGATCCGAGCCACGGCTTGATGCAAGATCGCAAGATTTGTCAAATCGACGCGTGTTAGCGTTTTCAAAGTGCACAACAAATTGCATGAGAGAACGATGAACAAATTACATGCCCAACGCTCCTACCAAGACCGCCTTGCGCGCGTGCAGGCCCACATCCATGACCATCTTTCTGACGAACTTGATTTAAATCGACTGGCCGACATTGCCTGCATGTCGCCAACGCATTGGCATCGCATTTATCACGGTGTGTTTGGTGAAACCGTCGCCGCGACGGTAAAGCGCGTTCGCCTTCATAGCGCGGCCGGGATGCTGGCAAACAGTGCAATTCAGATTGATGAGATCGCCAAACGATGTGGCTACCCCAATCTGCAATCTTTCACCCGAATATTCTCTGACAGCTATGGGATGCCACCGGCGCGCTACCGCAAGGAAGGCAGCCATCGCCAATTCCATGACGCCCTTGAAGAACAGGGTGAAACCGTCTGTGGTCCATGGACTGTCGAAATACGCGACGTGCCTGAAATGTCGCTTTTGACCATCGATCACCACGGATCATTCATGCAAATTGGCGAGGCATTTGATCGCCTGTTTGGATGGCTTGCGGTGCGTGACCTGATTGAACCAAATGTCAGACTGATTGGCGTGTATCACACCGACCCTGATTCCTTTGCCGAAAACGATCTGTTCTCAAAGGCGGGTGCGCTACTTGATCAGACGGAATCAATTACGATTGAGGCGCCGATTGAACGCACAGTGGTGGAGGCCGGAAGATACGCATGCCTGCGGTATAAGGGACCATATGCTGATATGAAATCAGCTTATTTATGGTTATTTGGCAAATGGTTGCCCCAGTCGGGTGAAGAAGTACGCGAAGGCCCCGTGTTCGAGGAATATTTGAACAACCCGCGTGAAACGGCACCAACCGAGCTTTTGACCGAGATTTATATGCCGCTTGAAGGTTGACGCACATATTACATGAAGGGGCAGGCGTCGTGCCGGTGCACTTATGCCTGACCCCGTTCAACCTTCTTGGCCTTATTCCAAAGCACGTCCATTTCTTGCAAATCGGACTGTGACGCGGTGCGGCTGTCTTTCGCCAGTTCATCTTCGATGAAGTGGAAGCGACGGGTGAATTTATGGTTCGCACGCCGCAGTGCGACTTCGGGATCAACGCCAAGCTTACGGCCAAGGTTCGCCATGACAAACAACATGTCGCCCAATTCATCCTCGATACGGTCTTGATCGGGGTTTTTGGTCATTTCGGCTTTGAGCTCGTCAATTTCTTCATGAAGCTTGTCAAACACTTCATCCGTACTTGGCCAGTCAAAGCCAACACGTGCAGCACGTTTGGTCAGCTTTTCAGCCCGCATGAGTGCGGGGAGGGCGCTGGCAACACCGTCAAGCGCGCTGTGACGGTCGTGACCCTTGGTTTCGGCCTTTTGCGCCCGTTCAGAAGCCTTGATTTTCTCCCATGTCTGGTTGACGCCATCGGTTGTGGTAGCGTCCCCATCGCCAAATACATGGGGATGACGGCTGATCATTTTCGCATTGATGCTGTTGGCGACATCTTCGAAGGTAAAATGGCCTTCTTCCTGTGCCATCTGCGCATGGAAAACCACCTGCAGAAGCAAATCCCCCAACTCATCGCGAAGTTCGCTCATGTCACCATCGGCAATGGCGTCGGCAACTTCATAGGCTTCTTCGATGGTGTAGGGGGCGATGGTCGAAAAATTCTGTTCCAGATCCCAAGGACACCCGCCATCCGGGTCGCGCAGCTTGGCCATAATATCAAGAAGGTCGTTAATCGCTTTGCTGTTATGGGTGCTCATGCGGGATTTCCTGAGAAACGGGCGTTGGACTGGACTAGACAGATAAGTCCTATCGCGACGCACCATCTCTGACAATGGCAAGTATGGGGTTGGCACAAAACAAAACCCGCAGGCTTTTGCAAGCACTGCGGGTTCTGATGTGATGTTCGGATGCCTTAAGGCTTATGCAGCCTTAAGCTTGTCCTGTTTGTTAGCGCTATCATTCTTGGTCTTTTTGTCTGACGCGCCTTCTTCTTTTTTACCTTCAACAAGACCGCGATGCAGGGCAACGATTGCCTTGTTGAAATCGCCTTCTGCCACAACAAACTGCAGATCGACGCGACGGCTCGGGAAGTGCGAGGCAACCAATTCAACGCCTGCCTCATCAAGGACTGTCACAGCACGTGCAAACAGACCAGGCTGATCAATATTGGCGCCAATTACCGAAACAATCGCGACCTTACGGGTCTGAACGGTTGCTTCAGGGTGTTTTTCCTCGATCTCGTCAACACAACGACGGATCTGTTTCAGCGGTGCTGATACATAATGCGTAATTGTATTGGCGTTCAGGTTCTTGGTAACGGTCGGAACCTTATAACGTTTAAGCACGCTAAGGATTGATTCTTCGCTGCCCGGAATACCCACCATATCCTGATTGAAGACCTCAATCTCGAACGCGGTCGGAACGCCAGTGACAATCTCAACCCGGCTGTTTTCCGGATCCCAATGATCGTCAATGACCGTACCGGGATGTTCCGGTTCAAAGGTATTGGCGATACGCAGCGGAATGTCGTTCTGACGCAAGCCCTTGGCTGCACGCGGGTGGATGGCTTCCATCCCCATGTTTGACAGCTGATCAGCCACGTCATAGCTCGTGCGGCCAATCGGGCGCACGGCATCTTCGCCGACGATGCGCGGATCAGCGCTTGAGAGGTGGAATTCCTTGTGAATGATCGCTTCGCGCGCCTGTGTCAGGCATGCAATGCGCGAGAAGGTGACTTCACTATAGCCGCGGCCATAGATGCTCATCAGGCCTTCGCTGCACTGGGCATAGCCAGTTGCAATCGCAAGCTGACTGCTAAGGTCAATGTCGTCGAAGACTTTTGAAATGCGACCATCAAGGGTTGATGCTTCTGGCTCACGCCACCCCGAAAGGTCGGCGAACACAGCATTCACGCCCTTGGCGCGCAGCAGCAACATGGTGTTGTGCGCGCTATGGGACTCACCAATGGCAGACAGCATCTCACGAACGGTCAACAGGTGCTTTTCAAGTTTGAAATGCCCAAAGCTGCACAGGCGATGGAGGTCCATCAAGCAGCTGCGTGTACCTTCAACGCGTTCCTGAACAAAGGCATTGGCCAGTTTCAGTTCGGGTGCATCGCCAAAGATTTCTTCGTTGATGGCACACATCTTGTCGGCAACTTTGGTCAGGGCATCGCCCCAAGCCCAATCGGTTTCCGATCCGGCATAAAGCTGATAGACGCCTGCTTCACCGGTTTTCTTGTTTTCCAGCAGAAGGTCGGTGAACCCGCCATAAGCTGAAACGACAAAGACCCGATTATACAGTTCTTCTTCGCTGCGATTGCCGACCAGAATGTTGTCCATGACCGCTTCAACCTGGGTCATCGACGTACCACCGATCTTGTGAACGCTATGCCCAGCGTCCGTTTTTTTCTGGGCTGAAAGCATGTTGCCTCCTTTGGGGGCGTATCCTTGAAAACTATTATTTCTTAAAGTTTGGGGCGGTTTTATCCCCCGCCCCAAACCAAAAGCTTAGCTGGCGAGTGCGTCGCCATCGAGCGGGTAAACCCCGTTCTCGTCATGGACTTCGCGGCCATTGAGCGGCGGGTTGAACGCGCATGCGACAACCATATCCTCGGTGCCGCCGCGCAGATAATGGCGGTCGTGCTTATCTAGGATGTAAACCGTTCCTGGCTCAATTTTGTATTTTTTGCCATCGGCAATGGTTTCGACTTCGCCGTTGCCTGAGATGCAATAGACGGTCTCGAAATGATTGGCATAGCAAATTTCGGTTTCGGTACCGGCATAGATGGTGGTGATATGGAAAGAGAAGCCCATACCATCTTCAGCAAGCGACATACGCGTGCTTTCCCAGTTGTCGGAAACCACACGGCGACCGGATGCTTCACATTCTTTCAGGGTGCGAACAATCATTTTTAACTCTTTGAATTATTTAAGGTGTGGGGCTATCTAGGTGGTAGGGAAGGGCGACACCCAATGGCATCGCCCAACCTTATTATTCCGCAGCGGCTTTGGCTGCAACAACGTCCTTGCCCATGGCTTTTGCAGTTGCCAGCTCAAGGATGTCAAGGCCGTGCCCCAAATCCTGCTTGGAGATGATCAAAGGCACAAGGCATTTGACAACTTCATCTTCCGGGCCGCTGGTTTCAATGATCAGATTGTGTTTGAAGCATTCCTTGGTAACCTTCGATGCGAGTTCACCGCTTTCAAAGCAGATACCCTGCATCAGGCCGCGCCCTTTGCGATAGATTTTTCCGTCGCCATAGCGTTCGGAAATTTCTTCGAGACGCTTGCCAAGGAATTCAGCCTTGTCAGACACTTCGGATGCGAACTTATCATCTGACCAGAAGTGATCAAGGGCTGCTGCGGCTGTTACAAACGCATGGTTGTTACCACGGAAGGTGCCGTTATGTTCGCCCGGATGCCAAACGTCAAATTCCGGCTTCATCAGAAGAACGGCAAACGGCAGGCCATAAGCTGACAGCGATTTCGAAAGCGTAACCATATCAGGCTTGATACCAGCGGGTTCAAAGCTAAAGAACGTGCCAGTACGGCCGCAGCCTGCCTGAATGTCATCGACGATCAGCAGAATGTCGTGCTTACGACAGGTCTGTTCGAGCTTTCTCAGCCAGCCGAAGTCAGCCGCGTTCAAGCCACCTTCACCCTGAACTGCTTCAACGATCACAGCTGCAGGAAGTGACACACCGCTTGAGTTGTCGGACAGAACACGATCAAGATAGTCGACGGTATCAACACTGTCGCCCATGTAGCCGTCAAACGGAACGGCAACGGCGTTGTCAAGCGATACGCCAGCAGCGCCGCGGTGATGCTCGTTACCGGTGATGGCGAGCGCACCCAAGGTGCAGCCATGGAAGCCGTTGGTGAATGAGATCACCGTTTCGCGGCCCTTAACACGACGTGCAAGTTTCAAAGCGGCTTCAACAGCATTGGTGCCGGTTGGACCGGTAAACTGAACCTTGTATTCCATGTCACGCGGCTTGAGGATTTTGTCTTCAAGCGCGGTCAGGAAGGCTTCCTTGGCCTTGGTGTGCATGTCCAGACCATGGGTAATGCCGTTTGATTTGATGTAATCAATCAGCTTTTCCTGCAGAACAGGATGGTTATGGCCATAGTTCAGGCTGCCGGCACCGGCAAGGAAATCAAGGTAACGGTTGCCGTTCTCATCGGTGAGCCAGGCGCCTTCGGCTTTTTCAAACGTAACGGGGAAGGAGCGTGCATAGCTCTGAACTTCCGATTCAAGGCGATCAAATACAGTCATGGTTCCCTCTTTCAGATTGGGAAAAGTCAAGTCCACTTGTCATGTCAAACGTCCCGGCGAACCGGATGTTCCCAATAACGGCCTTTGCCGTTTTGAGGTATGAAAGCGGTGAAAATGGTTGTTGAGGATCAGGCCGCGACGCGTTCGACGTCTTCACGTTCAAACGGGCCAATCTGCCACAGGATTTCACTGGCAGCCGCGCCGTCAAAATGCGTTTCACGTTCAAACTGAACTTTGCGTTTGACGTCGGCGCCGAGCTCGCGTGCGACTGAACGGAACACACCCTGAGACGGCGCATTGGTCGACGTGATCGTCGTGTTCAGTTGCGACACGTTGTAGCATGCCGGGCGATCCAGAATATCAAGGATCAAACGTTTCGCCAGACGAAGGCCACGGGCTTTCGGGGAAACGGCAACCTGCCAGATAAAGAGCTGCTCAGTACTTGGAACGATGTAACCGGAAACAAAACCCACGGCTTCGCCATCGAGTTCCGCAATCGCGCATGTGTCGCCAAAGTGCGAGCACTGCAGCAAGTTGCAATACATCGAATTTTCATCCAAAGGCTTGCAATCGGCGATCAACGCATTGACCGTTGCGCCGTCGGTGGCCTTCGGTTTTCGGATAATCAGGTTGGCTTTGCGGCCGGTGTTGCCTTGATTGTTGGCAATTTTCATCGGTCTGCCTGCTCTGTTATTTCGATATGCGATCATTCATGTCGCGAGAGATGTATAGAATAACGATACAAATTGATCAACCCTTTCTCGATGAAAATAACGTGAAACCATTTAATGCATTGATATAAAAGAAAACATAAATTAATCGGTCTTCGATATTGATGGATCGATGTCGCTGACATATTTTCGTCACGAAATACCGAAAATCGATGAAATAAAATATCATATATCGATGGAAGATCGTCTTAAACCGTTGCGGTTTCCCGGTTCTGGGGCTAAAACATCTTTTGTAGCAGGACAACAATTGACGCCCGGAAATTCAAATGGACAAATTGCATGAAGCGTTGATCTCCATTCGCCGCATTCTACGTGCGAGCGATATTCACGCTAAAAAACTTGGTAAAATCACCGGGTTAAAGACATCGCAGCTTCTGGTTTTGCAATCACTGGAAGAATACGGCGAGATGACGGTTGGCCAGATTGCCGCCAAGGTGAACTTGGCGCAGGCATCAACAACCTCACTGGTTGATAAGCTTCAGGCGATGGAGCTTGTCTTGCGTGCGCGTGGTGACACGGATAAGCGCAAAGTGTTTGTCCGCTTAACGGATCAAGGACGTTCCATCCTTGATCGGGCTCCCATGGCACTGCATGACAGATTTTCAGATAACTTCAATGATCTTGAAGAATGGGAACAGACGTTCCTGATCGCTGCCTTGCAACGTGTGTCCGGCATGATGGATGCAAGCGACATCGATGTCGCACCACTGCTTGATCATGATGTAATTGTCGATAAAAACTGACGGTTAGGCGTCATCCCGTCTTTTTTGATTCCCGGAAATCTTAGTACTTAAAGGCGGAAAAATTCCTTCGGTGCAGAACGCTTACCGGATAGGGGGGTTATTCTGCGCGTTCTTGCGCTGCATATGGCGCTGGAACCACTTAGCCATGATCGGTGCAAGTAAGACGATTTCAAATATCCGCACGATGTGGTGGAACGCAACGAAGCTTGGCTCGACATTCAGCGCCAGTGCGATTAGCGACATCTCAGCCACGCCCCCCGGCGCAAACGCCAACAACACAGCAATGAAATCAAGATCAAGCCACTGCGATACCATCCAGGCAACACCGCCGGTAAAAGCCAAAATCACCATCGTTGCAAAGATCGAATAACCGGCAAGCCGCGCCAGAAATGATAATTTCACGCCGGCAAAACGGCTCCCGATGGCCGAGCCAAGGATCAAAAGGCTTCCAGCCAAAAGCCAATCAGGCAAATTACCTTCAACGATCCCGGTGACGTGCAGAACCATGCTGGCAAGCATTGCACCTGTCATATAGGCAGCCGGGACGCGAAGTTTGCGAAACAGCAATACAGTGAGAAGGGCGGCACCACCTGTCAAAAGACCTTCTGACAGTGTCATATAGACCGCTTCACCATCGCCATGACCGCTGGCAACGACACCCGTAATCATTAAAACGATCAAGGGAGCGGACATGACCAGCAACAGAACGCGCAAGCCTTGCGTTAATGCGATTTCCTGTTCATTTCCTCCCGCAGCAGCGCCAAGGACAACCATAGGCGTCAAACCACCTGGCGTTGCAGAAAACAGGGCCGTTGCGGGGTCAAGCCGGGCGATTTTGGTATAGAACCACGTCACCAGAACCGTCACGACGGGCACATAAATCAGCACCGCAATCATGCTGATTGGCCAGCGGGCGGCCTGATCAAGGGTTTCAGGGGTAAAGGACGCGCCAAGAAAGATGCCGATCACACCCAGAATGACCGAACGAAACTCCATCGGAATGCCCATCTGAACGCGCATCAAGCTTGCCACAAAAGTTGCAAGCATCGGTCCCATCATCCATGCGAGCGGCATGTTTAGGCTATGTGCGATCAATCCTCCAACAAGGCCGATACCAAGGGCAATAGAGAGTCTTTTGAAAAAGCGCGGTGTCATTACACCCGAAATACGGTTGATCCAACTGGACGTGGCTGGATCTTCGGGTGATCTGCTCATTATGCGCTGGCCTTGTTCTTGTTGATCTGTTCGAGGAACCCATCAATCGCATCGCGTAAGCGCGATGCTTCGGTATTAAGTGTGTTGGTTGCGCGCGTGACATTTTCCGAGCCGTTGTGAACGCGTGCGGTTTCGGAATCAAGAGCACCAACAGCCTCGGCCACCGTGCGCATACCGCCATTGGCATCATGAATGCTATCGGAAATACCAGCCGTCGATGCCTGTTGTTCTTCCACAGCTGCGGCAATCGCCGCGGCCGATTGATCAACCTCACCAATCACATTTGCAACACTTTGCAGTGCGCCGACGACATTGTCTGTCAGGCCACGGATCTCATCGACCTGATTGGAAATATCTTCGGTCGCGCGTGCGGTCTGCGATGCAAGATTTTTAACCTCACCGGCAACGACGGCAAAGCCCTTGCCTGCGTCCCCTGCACGGGCCGCTTCGATGGTAGCATTCAGGGCCAGTAGGTTGGTCTGGCTTGCGATGTCTTCGATCAGTCCGACAATATCGCCAATCCGTTGTGTCGCGTTGGTCAGCTGTTCAAACAGGGCGCGGGACTGTTCACTTTCCGAGCGTGCCTTGCCAGCGATTTCGGCTGAATTTTGTGCCTGATGGCCGATTTCAGCAATGGCTTCGGACAGGCTTGCCGTGGTTTGCGATACGGCTTCGATATGATGGAGAACTTGTTCGGAATGCTGATTGGCATCAGCGGAACGTGCGCTTGCCGAGGTTGCGATCTGTTCCATTTCGCTTGCCGATCCGTTCAGTGAGCCAAATTCACGGTCAAATCCGGAAAGGGCATCCTGCACTGTGCGCTGGAAATGATCGGTAGCGCGGATCAGATCCTGCTGGCGTTCGCCTTCGATCGTTCGGATGCGTTCGCGTTCCTTGCGCAGGCTTTCGGCTTCTTTGGACTGATCGCGCAAAACGGTAACAGATCGTGCAACAGTGCCGATTTCATCACGGCGTTGAACGCCACGAACATCAATGTCCAGATCGCCATTGGCGATTTGTTCGATTAGATGTGAAAGATCGGTCATGGGGCGTGAAATGCGCCGGGAGACGAATACAGAAACCACCCCGGCAATAAACACAACAAGGACGGCAACAATCACGAATACCCGTTGCAAGGCTTCTGCTTGTGACGATGCATTGGCAAAGGATGTTTGGGCCAGTTCGTGGGTCTGTAGCAGAATTTGAGTAAGTGGAACCTGAAGGGCGCGAAATGTTTCATCGGCCTGCGCAATGACTTCGAGTGCGCCGTAGATGTTCATTTCGCTTTCAATCAGGAACTGGTCAACCTGTTCGATGTATTTCTCATAGTTGCTGGTGAACTCGTCGCCACCAACAACCGCAAGCCGTTGTGCGAGCGGGGCAAGGTCTTCTGAAATGTGGCTGACCTGTTCGCGCAACTCAGGAACAGTCGCAGCATTAATGCCGTTGGAATCCCATGTTAGGATACGAAACAGCGATCCATGCACCTCGTTCAGTGCGTTGCTGAGTGTGAGTGCGTCAGACCGCCGCTCATAGGCTTCGACGCGAAGGCTGGTGAGAGTGTTTTTTTCGCTTTCGAGTGTGGCGACCGTTGCAATCCCCATTGCAACGATCACAACCATCAGAAAGACTGGGACCAAAAGTGTTTTTGGCCCAATCGCCAAATTATCAAGAAAACGCATTCATCCAATTCCTTCGCGTCGGAAGATTTTCAGGTCTTAGAATTCACCGTCGTTTGGCACCGCTTTGCGGTTTTTCACCCATTGGCGTAGGTTGCCTACTAAAGGTGCAGACAGGAACAGGGCACTGAGCAGGAGGATCACAAGCGTGATCGGACGTTCCCAAAGGAAGGCCAGCGAGCCATCACTGATCATCAATGCACGGCGCAGGTTTTCTTCCATCATGCTGCCCAGAATGAAGCCCAGCAGCATCGGTGCCATCGGATAGTTCAAAAGGCGCAAACCAATAGCAATTGCTGCGGCAATGACCATCATGTGAATATCAAAGGCGTTAAAGGTCACCAGATAAACACCGATCAGCGAGAAGAACAGCACGAACGGGACCAACAATTGCTGTGGCAAAGCCAAAAGGCGGGAGATGTAAGGGATCAGCGGCAGGTTCAACACCAGAAGAACAATGTTGCCGATATACATCGAAATAATAACCGACCAGAAGACTTCCGGCTGTTCAACAAACAGACGCGGCCCCGGCTGGACGCCATAGGAAATCAGCGCTCCCATCATGACCGCCGTCGTACCAGACCCCGGAATACCAAGGGTCAAAAGCGGGACGAATGAGCCAGAACAAGCAGCATTGTTCGCGGTTTCAGGGGCAGCAAGGCCACGAATAGACCCCTTGCCGAACTGAAGCTTTTCTTTGGCAGATGCAATGTTGCGTTCCATGCCATAGGCAAGGAAGGATGCAATTGTCGCACCGGCACCGGGCAGAACGCCGGTAAAGAAGCCAAGCACCGAGGATCGACCGATCACCGGGATCATGGTTTTGACTTCTTCTTTGGACAGCTTCATCGAGCCAAGGTTTTTTAACGCCCGTTCTTCGTCGGTCCGTGTGTCCTTGGTCGGACGCAGAATCGACAGAAGGGCTTCGGAGAGCGCAAAGGTCGACATGGCAAGCAGCAGGAAGCTGATGCCGTCAATAAGGTCCATGTTGCCAAAGGTAAAACGTGCAACACCCGCTGCTGGGTCGGTTCCAATCGTAGATAACATGATGCCAAACAGCGTCATGGTGATGGCCTTGAGAACCTGACCTTTACCGGCAAAGGCCGATACCGCCGTTAGGCCCAATACCATCAGGGCGAAATAATCACCCGACTGGAACGATAGCGAAACAGAAGCAAGGACAGGGGCTGCAACCAACAAAAAGATCGCCGCAATCGTGCCGCCGGAAAATGACGAGTAGGCGGCAATTGCCAGTGCCTTGCCAGCCTGACCTTTTTGGGCCATCGGGTAACCGTCAAAGGCCGTCGCAACGGTGCCGGCAACGCCGGGTGCGTTAATCAGGATTGACGATGTAGAACCGCCAAAGATGGCACCGTAATAGACACCGGCCATCAGGATCAGGCCGGTTGAGGGATCAAAGCCGTAGGTGATCGGGATCATCAGCGCAATTGCGGTGATCGGACCGAGCCCCGGCAACATGCCGATAAAGGTCCCGGCGAAACAGCCGACAGCAACCATCAGAAGGTTGATCGGCATGACTGCGGTCGAAAGACCGGAGAAAATTCCTTCAAGCATTTCTTTCGCCCTAACCCAGCATTTCGAAGATGTCACCCGGTGCCAGATAGATGCCCATCAGTTGGGTCAGCAGGTACCAGAAAATGAAAACAACAGGGATGGATGCACCCAGCAAAACCTTGATCCGGCGTTCGCCAAGAACGGCAAAGCCCCCGACCAAAAAGATCGTGGTCGAGATCAGGAAGCCGAGATAGCGAATGGTAAAACCATAAAAGACCATCAGCACACCAAGCTGAACAACACGGCCCCATTTCAAACCGCGGAAGGCGGCCGAAAGGTTGCCGGCCTCTTGATTGGCCGGCATGACCAGTTGGATGAAGGAAACCACACCTAATATCCACGCAAGCGCATTAGGAAGGGTCTGAGCATTAAACGGCGCATCTTCGTCGCCAAACAGCAACGGGATATCATCGACATAAAACCCGTAGATCAGCGCAAGGCATAGAAAAAGCAGTGCGCCGAATTTGTCACGATTGATGGACATGGCGTGGTTTCCTTCGGAAGTCTTTTTTTGTCGGTTTTCTAATGGCTTATTTCAGGAAGCCAAGATCGCGCATCAGGTCGCCAACGACCTTTTCTTGGTTTTCCATAAAGGTGGAAAACTCTTCACGACCTTTATAGATTTTTTCCCAGCCGTTACGTTTGCGCACGGTGTCCCACTCCGGGGTCGCCTGCACGTCTTTGAGAAGTGCTGCATACGCATCCGCTTTGTCAGCAGACAGGGAAGGTGAGCCAAAGTAACCGCGCCAGTTGACGAATTCTGCATCAATGCCGAGTTCGCCGAGTGCCGGAACTTCCGGAGCTGCTTCGATACGTTCGTTCGAGGTCACTGCGAGAATGCGAATCTGACCTGCTTTGGCGAGTTCAAGAAGTTCACCAAGACCGGTCGACAGAACGTCGGTTTCACCCGACAGAAGACCGGCAATTGCTTTGCCGCCGGCATCATACGGAATGTATTTTACCTGTTTGGCATCGCCGCCACCCTGCTGTACAGCATAGGCTGCAACGATGTGGTCCATGCCGCCACGGACCGAGCCACCACCAAATTTGACCGATGACGGGTCAGATTTGACAGATGCAACAACGTCGGTGAAAGATTCGAATTTGCTGTCTGCCGGTACGGCAAAGGCCGCATATTCAGCAACAACAGCAGCAATCGGGGTCAGATCGCGGAACGACTGCGGGAAGACCCCGGTCAGCGAACGCACGATGATCGGAGTGGAGTTGACCATCAAGGTGTTATCAAGGCGATCAGCAGCTTCGATCATGTAAGCAATGGCTTTACCGCCGCCGCCGCCAGACATGTTTTCATAAGATGCGGTGCCAACCAGACCAGATTTGGTCAGGGCTTCACCTGTACCACGTGCGGTACCGTCCCAGCCGCCGCCTGCGCCGCCCGGAATGATGAAGTGAACTTCATCCATTTCTGCAGCTTTGGCAGTCGTAACAGCAAAAGCAGCCGTCGAAACAGCGACAGCAGTTGCTGCAACCATAAATCCGCGACGCGAGAACATCGTCAGCTTGTTCATCAGGGTCTCCTCCAGACACTAAAGCATTTTCCCAAGCCACCAAAATGGTGGCGCGCCGATCATTAAGGACAGAACTTCAGCAACGGAGAACGATCACGACCTTTCAGGTGTACAAACGCAACCTGACTGTCGAATTGAAAGTAAGTCCTCCCTTGCCGATATTCTTGTTTTTGATCCTTGGGCGGTTTTACCCCCTGATCGGCAGTGGCAGGACGTTAACAGTCAAACCTGTCACCAACCTGTCATTGCCGACAATCAGGTGAAAAAAAGGCATATGTTTTATGAAGCTGTGGCATAGACGGTGCTGAATATGGCGGGAAAGTAGGCCTTACGCCGAAAGAGAGCGACCACATTGAAGGGCATTAGATTTCAATAAAGACAATACGCTCTGGCGTTTTTCTACTGTAAACCGGCTGCCCGGACCCGATAATGACAAAACACCCAACATTTGTTTGTGTCGGTCAAGAACCGGAACAGCGATGGCTGAAATATCAGGGTCGCGTTCACCGTGGCTTTGCGCAAAACCGTGTTCAAGGACTTCTAACGCCCGATCATCAACGCCGTTGCCCCACGCGCGAATAACATGTCCGGCGGCCCCACGGTCACAGGGCAGGATGGCACCTTCTTCAAGGTGATGGCGCAGGCTGCGGGACGAGTTTTCGCGAAACAGGCACAGGCGGTTTGACCCTTCCGGGACATAGAAAGAGGCTGTTTCACCACTTTGATCAACAAGTGCGCTTAGATGTGGGCGGACCACGTCATCCATCCTAAATGATCGCCGATAAATGGACCCCAATCGCCATAAGGCCGGGCCCAATCGATATCGCCCACGCCCCGAAATCATCAGAAAACCATTCGACTCTAATGTTCCGGCCAGTCTTGAGATGGTGCTTTTGTACATTCCGGTGCGTTCAGCGAGGTCCTTAAGCGACAGATCCGCATCCTGATCGGTAAAAACATCAAGGATCATAAGCGCGCGTTCAACGGCGCTAACATTCTGTTCTGACATGGTCTTTCCAAATTCCAAGAGGCGGCAGCCTGATTGCTGACTGATTGAACCGTTTTGCGGGGATAGTAAGTTCTATATAATAGAACAGAATTCTACTAGACAGAATATTGGAAAAAAGCATGCAAAATACCAAACCGCTTCATGGCGTCACGGTTTTGGACCTGACCAATGTGCTTGCCGGACCGTTTTGTTGTCATCAACTGGCACATCTTGGCGCAACAGTGATTAAGGTCGAAGCTCCTGGGCGCGGTGATTTAGCCCGCCAACTGGGTGCGGATACCGGTTTGAATGAAAAACTGATGGGGGTTTCGTTCCTCGCCCAGAATGCCGGGAAGAAATCGATCACACTTAATCTGAAAGACCCGCGCGGCAAGGATATCCTTAAAAAATTGGTCAAGAAGGCCGACGTTTTAGTTGAGAATTTTCGACCCGGCGTGATGGATCGGCTTGAGCTTGATTATGACGTGTTGTCCAAAGTGAACCCGGCTTTGATCTATTGTGCGATATCCGGGTTCGGGCAAAGTGGTCCGATGAAAAAGCTGCCAGCTTATGATCAAATCGTGCAGGGCCTTTCTGGTATCATGACCATCACGGGCGAAGAAGATAAGGAAACCTATCGGGTCGGATATCCGGTTGCCGATACCATTGGGGGCCTGACGGCAGCTTTTGCGATCAGTTCAGCACTTGCGGGCAGGGCGCTTGGCAATAATGAGGGCAAGGGTAGCTTTATCGATATTTCGATGCTGGAATCGGTCGTTGCGACCATGGGTTGGGTGGTTTCGAACTTCCTTATTGCCGGGCAGCAACCGACCGCAAACGGCAATGATAACTTTACGTCATCACCGTCCGGAGCGTTTCGTACTGCAGATGGTCAAATCAACATTGCGGCGAATAAGCAGGAACAGTTTGAAGCCGTGTGTGATGTGCTTGAACTAGACGCGCTTAAAGCCGACCCCCGTTTTCTGACCCGCTCTGATCGTCTTTCAAATCGCAAAGAATTGGCCGGGTTGCTTGAGAGGGTACTTCAAACAGGTCGTACCGATGACTGGGTGCTGGCATTTAATGCGGTTGGGGTGCCAGCCGGGGCGGTTCTAACCGTGCCACAGGCACTTTTATTACCACAAATCGCCGACCGCGGAATGATCGCCGATTTCGCGAGCGTGCCGGGTGTTGAACGTGACATTCGCGTCTTGCGTACGGGCATGAAGCTTAATGGCGAAGCCCCAAGTGTCGATGCGCCGCCGCCCGTTTTGGGACAGGACAATGAAACCATTTTGGCCGGGCTTGGATTGTCGGTTGACGAAATCAAAACACTGAAAGCGGAGGGCGTATTATGAGCGAGAAAACAGCAGGTGATGTTGAACACGAAGTATCGGACTGGTGGCAAAGCTCGATCATCGATATGAAGCCCGGCGAAATTCGCTATTCAGGGTATGCCATCGAAGATTTGATTGGCAATGTCAGCTTTCCGGCAATGATCTGGTTGATGACACGGGGTGATTTGCCCAATCCCAAGCAGGCAAAACTGCTTGAGGCGGCATTGGTGGCTGCTGTCGATCACGGTCCACAAGCCCCAAGCATTGCCATTGCCCGCATGGCGGCAACCTGTGGCGTTGGACTTAACAATGCAATGGCAAGTGCCGTGAATGTGCTGGGCGACGTTCATGGTGGTGCGGGCGAGCAGGCGGTTGCCTTATATCGCGATATTGCACGACGTATTGATGATGGCGTATCCGTCGCGCAGGCGGTTTCGGACGGGCTTGATCACCAGATTTCCGAACATGGCAAACATATTCCCGGATTTGGGCATCGTTTCCATCCGACCGACCCGCGTGCGCCGCGTTTGTTGGGGCTGGTGGAGGATGCGGCTAAAGACGGCATTGTTGAGGGGCATTTTGGCATGATTGCCCGTGAAGTCGAAAAGATGCTTGAGGTGCGTAAAGGCAAAAAAATCCCGATGAACATAGATGGTGCGACGGCGGTTATTTATGCCGAGTTGGGATTTGATGCGCCCCTGGCACGTGGGTTGTTTTGCCTGTCACGGTCGGTGGGCATTCTTGCCCATGCGTGGGAGCAAACCCAGCAAGGTGGCCGCAACAAAGGCCCGATCCCGCGTCGCATGATCTGGAACTATACCGGGCATGAACCGCGCCTCGTGCATGTTGAAAATCAGGAAGGTTGATCATTATCAAATATTTGGCAGGATGTGTTTTAACGCCGATTTAAAAGTGCATCCTGCCATCGACGAATAAACCGCTGACGTTTTGCCTGATCAAGATAGACCAGCAAGCCGGGACCAACCGGAAAGGAGCGTACACGTTCTCCGTAGCGGTCAAAGATCAATGAGGAAAATGGACTTTGCGGAACATCGGCGCGCACCGGGTTGAAATTACCTGCATCCTGCAGAACGGTCTGTCCTTCGATCGACAGCATGTAATCAAGGAAACGTGCGCCGAGGTTCGGGTTGCGCGCCCCGCGCGGGATGATGGCAATACGCGAATAAACGACAATGAAATCATCGGGAAGGATGACGCCAAGGTTGGGTGTTCTGTGGCTAAAGGTTTCCGCATAGGATCCGAGAAGGTTATAACCAAGGACGACCTGACCGTCGGCGATTTTTTCCAGCATGGGTGAGGTGTTTGAATACAGCTTTACCTTGGATTGACCCAGTTGCCGGATAAAATCCCAGATACCGGGGAAAAATCGTTCATCACGGGCAAGAAAGAGAAAGCCAACGCCGCTGCGCTCGATATCGTAGGTTGTTACTTTTTCGCTGAGTAAATCATCATTGGCACGCAGCAGTTCAAGGAATGCTTCGCGTGTGCGTGGTGGTTCCAGTTCATTTTCGCGGAAAAATTCCCGATTATAGGCAATTACAGCGGGTTCCTGCGTCACGGCGAATGCTTCGTTGCGCCAACGCGCCCAATTGGGCAGGGCATCCGTTTGCGTACTTTGGTGGGCGATTGCGTATCCGTCATTTGCCAGCTTCATCTGCAAATCCATGGATGAACTAATGATCAGATCGGCATTGGCGGCACCACTGGCGCGTTCCTTGATCGTCATGTCATACATTTCAAGTGTCTGAAGCTGATGATATTCAATGCCAACCTGTGGGTTGTTCTGCTGAAATGCTTCGATGGCAGGGCTAAAAGCGCCAATATCGGCAGAGCCGTATATAACGGCCACCTGATTGTAATCGGTCAGAAGGGCTTGTTCTGGGTCGGCGGGCTGGCTTGCGTGCAGGGCAGGGAACTGAAACACCTCGGCAAACGCAGAAGATGCTTGCATCGCGACGGCAATGACACATAAACGAATACAGGAACGTCCCAAGGTCATAGTGTACTATCCTAAGCGGGCGTCGATTGTCGATTTCATCGGCCAGAACTACCGACTTGGTATGATGCACCAAATCTGCGGAACCCGATTATCGGTTTATCAGGGAAGAGTACGACAAACAATGAGAGTCCTCGTCGTCGAAGATCATGCCGCACTGGCGGACGGCATAGCCAGATCGCTTCGGCAATCTGGCTATGCCGTTGATGTGATCGCAGATGGTGAAGAAGCCGATGATATCCTGCGCACTCAGGAATACGGGTTGGTCGTGCTTGATCTTAATTTGCCAAAGCTTGACGGGCTTGAAATTCTGCGCCGGTTGCGTCATCGCGGTGCCGAAAGTGCTGTTTTGATCCTGACCGCGCGCGGAGATATCGAAGATCGGGTCAAGGGACTTGATCTTGGCGCGGATGATTATCTGGCAAAGCCGTTTGAACTGGTCGAGCTTGAAGCCCGCGTACGGGCATTGATGCGGCGTAATGCCGGCACGCACAACACCCAGATCAGATGCGGTCAACTGGTATTTGATACGGTGGCACGGCGCGTCATGATCCACGGCGATGACATTGAAATTCCACGCCGCGAGCTTAATATCCTTGAAATTCTGCTGTTGCGGCTGGGGCATGTTCTGAGCAAGGAGCAGATTGCCGATCAGTTGGCCGGGTTTGAGGACGATATCAGTGCGAACGCGGTAGAGCTTTATATCAGTCGTTTACGCAAACGCGTTGAAGCGGCTGAGGTCAAAATTCAGACGGTACGCGGACTTGGTTATTTGTTGAAAAAGACATGAAATGGCGTAACGGATCACTCAGGCGACGGCTGATTATCTGGCTTCTGATCCCGCTTTTGGTGATCAGTTCTTTAATGCTTCTTGAAGTGCGAAGCAATGCTGTTCGCTCGACAAATCAAGCATTTGACCGCGCACTTTTAAGTTCTGCATTGGCGATTGCCGACCGTGTTGTCCTGATCGGAGGCAAGATAGAAGTTGATGTACCGTATGTCGCACTTGAGATGCTGACAAGTTCGGCCGAAGACCGCGTGTTTTATCAAGTTGGCACCATACAGGGTGAATTTATCACCGGGTACGAAGATTTGCCGCCGGTACCAGACGCGTTATTGCCACTGCGCGAAAATCCGGTGTTTTATGATGCGGTGTATAACGGCGAAAATGTTCGCATTGGCGCGTTGTCGCGCTATGTCGCCAGCGTTCGAAAGGCAACACGTTTTCAGGTACTTGTTGCTGAAACCATGGGTACCAGAACAAGTCTGAGCGAAGATATCCTTGCCAGTGCGGCTGCGCGTCAGATTGCACTGATTGTGATTGCGGCTGTTATTGTCTGGTTTGGTATCGGGCAGGGGCTCAAACCGCTCACACGCCTTGAAGAGGCACTTAACCGTCGATCGCCAACCGATTTGAGGCCGATTGAGCATGATGTTCCCAATGAAGTGCGGCACCTCGTCGGCGCGATTAATCATCTTTTTCAACGCCTTGGAAACAGTTTGGCAACCATGCAGCGCTTTACAGCGGATGCCGCACATCAGTTGCGGACGCCACTTGCCGCATTGCGCACGCAGTCTGAGTTGGGCCTTCGTGAAGATGATCCAGAAAAACTACACCAGATCATGGCAACGATTGCGACGTCCACCCAGCAAACGTCGCATTTGGCCAATCAGTTGCTGGCATCGGCCCGTGCCGCACCGGAAGGCCTTGCCGGTCGACCGTTTGAGAAGATTGATCTGTGTGACATCACCAGAACAGTGACAGCATCAAAAGTCATGACGGCCATCGAAAGCGGCATTGATCTTGGATATGAAGGCATCACAGAGCCCACCGTGATCATGGGCAATGCCACTTTGATTGAGGAGCTTTTAAAGAACCTTGTGCACAATGCGCTGACATATTGCCCGGAAGGAAGTGCAGTTACAGTCCGACTGGAAGATGACGTGGTGCGCAACAGTGTGATCTTGACGGTCGAGGACAACGGTCCGGGAATTTCATCGAAATACCATAAGGATGTTTTCAAACGGTTTTATCGTATAGCCGAGAACGGAGAGGACGGGTGTGGGCTTGGATTATCGATCGTCCGTGAAATTGCGCTGCGTCACCATACGACTGTGAAGCTGACGAAACCTGATGATCACAACGGATGTGTCTTTACCGTTCAATTCGAACGGGCGGACGCAGCAAGCGATACATCTGCTTAAAAGGCTGACCGAATGGTCGCAGAGGATTATAGAATGGCGCGCGTGGCGACCGCGGTACAATACAGTTCCGCAAATTCAGGATCGACAGTCGCCAAGTTCAAACTCGCTCATTAGCGTATGGATCGGAATTTTGCGATCAAACACAGCTCGTGTCGCTTTGTCTTTTCGGCCAGATACCCGTAGTATGTTTGAGGCATATCAGATTACAGACACCTAATTTGTGGAGTTCCGAATCTGACTTTACCTGCTTTAGGCGGTTTCTGAGGGCTTTACGACAGAATCGCGCTCTACCAATAGGCATTCGACTTTGATTTGATTGGGGTTTGCGAGTAAGCCGCCAACGCTATCAATCAGGAGTTCCGCACCAATTTCCCCCATTTCGTAGTGTGGTAAAATCAGCGTGGTAAGAGACGGATGGGTGTGCTGCGCAATTTCCCGGTCATCGAATCCGATCACAGCGACGTCTTCTGGAACGCTAAGGCCCAGTTCGCGCAAGGCATCAAAACAGCCAAGTGCCATCAAATCATTGGCGCAAAAAATCGCATCCGGCGGGTTATCCAATGCCATAAGTTCGTGTGTCATTGAGTAGCCTGTTGAAGGTTCCCAATTGCCCGGACGAACGAGTTCCGGGTGGAATGGCATATCGTTGCTCGCAAGTGCCTGTTTGTATCCTTTAAGCCGGTCTCGCGATGCGTCGACACCTTTTTGGCCGTTGATGATAGCAACGCGTTTGCGTCCTGCACTGATCAGTCGTTCTGTCGCGGCACGCCCACCGACAAGGTCGCCTGGTAAAACCGACGGTAGTGTGCGTGTGCTATCATAGCAATTAACGAGAACTGTTGGCTTTTTTGATAGTGCTGGCGGCAACTCTACCAGTCGGGTGAGGATCGTACCGTAGAGAAAGCCAATGACATTTGAATCTGCCATCTGATTAACGATACTGGCTTCGATGTTGGCATTGCCATGGCTAACGGCCAGACAGACATTAATCCCGTATTCCAGTGCCTTATTGTGCGCGCCTTCAAAAGCGAGTGCCATCCAGGGGTCTGTGCTGATTTCATCTACGATGAAGATAATCGTAGAGCGGACTTTACTGCTTGGCGCCATTTGGCTTTCTCGACGAACAAGCTGGTAACCAACGTCGCTGGCAGAATCGATCACGCGCTGTCGGGTTGCTTCGGTTAATTTGGCAGGGCTACCGTTTAGCACAAGCGATACCGTCGCCTGCGACACGCCGGCCATTGTCGCCACATCCATCATCGTAGGACGGTTTTTGCCACCGTAGTGTTTCTTTTCCGACATTGACTTGTTCTGCCTCTGGTCTTTTGGCCAAGTATTATTCTTGAGCGGTTGCATCAGGTGTCCCGAAACGGACTGACAAATTCAGCCGTTAATTCGACGACTTGATCGATTTGGCGCGGGGTAGGTCACCAAAGCGCCAATGGTAATACCTTTTCGGCCGTATCAAGACAACCCGCCAGGCGGGAGAATGGTAATAATTATTAAACGGTCCGAATCATGAATTTATCCGGTTCATTTATCGCAAGGTTACTTGACTCATTATTATTAATAAATATTATTAATTCAACAGGGAGAAAAATTAATGAAGATTCTGATCACGGGCACAACCGGAAAGGTTGGCAAAGCGTTCTTGCCAGCATTCCTTGAAAAACCACAATTTTCATCCGCGGAGGTCGTGGCACTGTGTCACAACCGTCGAATTGAGGCGGGTGAGCGGGTGGAGGTCGTGACCGGGTCGCTTGCAGATCCGCAAGCTGTTGCATCGGCAATGGACGGTGTGACCCACGTACTGCACATGGCTGCAGTGAAAGAAAGCCCCGATCTGGTGATTGATGTGGCGATCAAGGGGATGTTCCTGTTGCTTGAGGAAGCCCGCCAGTCAGCGACACTAAAGCAATTCATCCTGATCGGAGGGGATTGCAGTGTCGGGCATATTTTCAAGGACTATCCAGCACCTATTACTGAAAACTCGCCGCGGAAAGCATACAGCGGGTGCTATGCGCTGACCAAGGTGCTTGAGGAAGTCATGATCGAGCAATATCAGATCCAGTATGGTCTGAACGGCACTGTTTTACGTGCGCCCTGGATCATGGAAAAAGATGACTTCAAACACGCGCTCTCATTCGGCCCAGACCAATTTGGCGGGCCAATCTGGAGTGATTTGATGAGTGCCGACAAGGCAGCGCGCCTTGGCCACGGGGGATTTGTTCCGTTAATGCGCGGCAGCACCGGGGCGTCGCTTAAACGCAACTTTGTCCATGTTGATGATCTGGTCGCCGCCTTGCTGGCAGCACTGGATAACCCGCGTGCAAAGCAGGAGCTTTTTAATATCGCGATGGATGAGCCGGTCGATTACGCGTTGGTGGCTGAATATCTTCTGCGGACGCGGGGGATGGAGATTGTTGAGATTCCTACGCCGTTTCATAGCAACTGGCTGGACAACACAAAGGCGCGTCAGGCGCTTGATTGGCGGCCGCAAGTAGATTTCGAGGGGATGATCGAGCGCGCCTGGTCTTATGAAAGGAAGCCGAACGATCCTCGGACAATCTGGTATCCGGGGTAATCAGCTCCGGGCCAGACCAACTAGGGAGAGCGAAACGTGAAAAATAAGATGTTACTAACTCTCACATCTGCGCTGATTATCGCGGCAGGTGTTGGAACCGCAAATGCCAATGATAAAAAGACATTGGCCATTGTAGTAAAAGGCTTGGATAACCCTTTTTTTGAACAGATTAATCTGGGGTGTCAGAAGTGGATGTCCGAGAACAAAGACTCGGAATATGAGTGCCTGTACACCGGGCCTGCATCAAGTGCTGACGAGGCAGGTGAAGTTCAGATCGTCGACGATCTGCTGACCCGTGGTGTTGCCGCGATTGCAATCTCACCTTCAAATGCGCCGGCAATGGCAAACCGCATCCGTCAGATCAATCCGGATGTGCCGGTGATGACGATCGATGCTGATTTCCTTGAAAAAGATCGCGATTTGCGTACGACCTATCTGGGGACGGACAACTACCTAATGGGTGTCAAAATGGCCGAAGAAGCCATGGCATTGAAACCGTCCGGTGGGTCTGTGTGTCTTCAGTTGGGGAATGTTGCCGCAGACAATATTAATGCGCGTGCCGCCGGCTTCCGGGACACGATTGCCGGCACCAAAGGCATTGAGCGCCTTGAAAGCACCAATGGCTGGACGGAAATCGAGGGTTGCCCTGTATTTACAAATGACCAGGTCGATCTGGCCAATCAGCAGATGGCAGATACCTTTACCGCAAATCCAGATTTAGACGCCTTTATTCTGATTGGCGGCTGGGCCCAGTTTGCACCACAAGCCTATGCGCAAGTAACCGACCAGGTGATGGATCGCCTGAAATCCAAAGACATGATTTTGATTGCAGGCGATACGCTTCCTCCGCAGACGCAGGCTTTCCGTGATGGGCGTAGCCATGCTCAGGTCGGACAGCGTCCGTTTGAAATGGGCTACCGCGCGCCAGACGTCATGATCGAGTTGATCAACGGAAAATCAGTCGATGATCCACTGTTCACCGGGCTTGATGTTTGCAATCAGTCTGATCCGGGTTTCTGCGCGGACAACTAACATCGAGAAATCATGAGCTGGGCCGGGTCTGTTTTTCAGATCCGGCCCAATTTTTATCAACTTATGGCAAGGCAGGCAGCAGGCGTGGCAACAAGAAAAATCAACTGGGGCATTCTTTCGACAGCCAATATTGGGCTGGAGAAAGTGATACCCGCAATCCAGAACTCGGCTTCTTCGAATGTTTTGGGGATTGCATCGCGGAACGCTGAGCGTGCAGCGCAGGCGGCTAAGGATCTTGGGATTCAAAAAACATATGCCTCGTATGAGGCGTTGATTGCGGACCCGGAAATTGACGCGATCTATAACCCGCTACCAAACGATATGCATGTAGACTGGACAATAGCCGCAGCGAAAGCCGGCAAGCATGTGCTGTGTGAAAAACCTATCGGACTAAACGCCCAAGATGCCGAACGGCTTCGCAGTTGCCCAAAAGATGTAATGGTCACCGAGGCCTTTATGGTTCGCTACCATCCGCAATGGCTTCGTCTTCGTGAAATGGTCCGAAGCGGTGAGTTGGGGCAGGTGCGCGCCATTCAGGGGGCCTTTAGTTACTTTAATGATGATAAGAATAACATTCGCAATCGTCCGGAAAACGGGGGCGGTGCGATGATGGATATCGGGTGTTATCCAATCACTGCTGGCCGTTTCCTGTTCGAAACGGAACCCCTGCGGGTAACCGCGCTGATCGAGCGCGACCCGCAGTTTAAGACCGATCGCACTGCGAGTGTCGTTGCGGATTTTGGGGGCGGCCGACAATTGTCCTTCGTTGTATCGACGCAATTGTGCCCGTACCAGACATTAAATGTGTTCGGAACGAAGGCCCGTGCTGAGGTCATGATTCCCTATAACGCGCCAGCGGGTGAGGAAACGGTACTAATCGTTGATCACGGTGAAAGCTTCGATGGGAGCATGGCGGGATGTGAGGTCTTACCGGCATGTGATCAATACACGGAGCAGGCCGAGGAATTTGCCCAAGCAATCCTTACGCAAACGTCATTACCATACGGCATTGAGGATTCTATTGCTTCAATGCGTATTCTTGATGCGGTTTTCGCAAGTGAAGCCCAACAAAAATGGGTCAATGTCTGAGCTGATATATCAACTTACGGTTTTTTAGCGAAAAGAGCTTGATCCAATATTATTAATTATATTATTAATTAATCGGCACGAAGATAATTTATAAACATAGATGTGCTGACAATTTATCGGGAGGACTAACAATGAAAATTGCATCAACAGTTGCGGCGTTCAGTTTGTCGATGGTTTTGGCAGGCGGAGCATTCGCACAAGAAAAACAACAACTGGCTTTTGTGGTTAATGCTGCATCTGACTTTTGGAAACTTGCCGAAGCTGGGGTTGAGGCTGCACAGGCTGAACTGCCAGAGTATGAGTTGCAGTTTCGCTATCCTGCTCAAGGGACCGCTGCGCTTCAAAACGCATTGATGGATGATTTGGTGGCGGGAGGAACTGATGCGATCATGATTTCATCTGCAGACCCAAAGAACTCGATCGATGCGTTTAACCGCATTGCGGCCCAGGTTCCGCTGTTCACCACAGATAGTGATGCACCGCAAAGTGATCGTATTTCCTATTTGGGTTCATCAAATGTCGCTGCTGGTGTTCAAGCTGGTGAAATCGCGGTGCAATCTATGCCAGACGGCGGGAAATGCATGGGATTCGTCGGATTCCTTGGTGCGGATAACGCCATCGAACGTATTGCAGGATTCCGTCAGGCCGTTGAGGGGGCAGGTATTGAGCTTGTTGACGTTCGCGGCGATGATGTTGACTTTGCCCGCGCGCGTTCAAACGTCGATGATGTACTTGCGGCCAGCCCGGACATCAACTGCATGGTCGGGTTCTATTCCTACAACCCGCCTAAAATTTATGAAGCATTGCAGGCTGCCGGAAAATTGGGGCAGGTCACAGTTATTGCGTTTGACGAAGACCCTGTAACCCTTGGGGCTGTGCGTGAGGGCAGTTTTGCAGGCACGGTTGTTCAGGATCCCTATCAGTGGGGGTATCAGGGCATGCACCTGATGGCTGATTATCTGGAAGGTGATACGTCACAGGTTCCAGATGATGGTCTTATTATTGTGCCCACCAAAGTGATCGATAAATCCAATGTCGATGCATTCGAAGCAATCGTTAAGGAAAGAATAGGCGGGTAATTTCTTCCCCCTGCCTAGCGAGTGGGTGTGTGCGGATATGAGACTGCGGGCGTGCCCACTCGCACCTTTTGTTGTTATCGAAGACATTGGGGAGCCGAATGTAATGAGTGCAGTGCAGAGGCTTGATCTGAGACTTGAGGGTGTCACCAAGGTGTACCCAGGCGTCGTCGCATTGAACGACGTGTCTTTGCAGATCAAAGCTGGTGAAGTAGTTGGCCTGCTTGGGGAAAACGGGGCGGGCAAATCAACCCTCATGAAAATTCTAGGCGGTTTGATTGCGCCAACTTCGGGACGGATCATACTGGATGGTCAAGAGCATCGCAGGTTCGATGTTCAACAATCACAGCAAGCAGGTATCGCTTTCGTTCATCAGGAACTGAATGTTTTCGATAACATGGATGTTGCGGCAAACATCTTTTTGGGGCGTGAAAAGGTTCGTGGGCCACTGCGTCTTACTGATAGAAAACGCATGAATGAATTGGCGCAACCGCTCCTTGATCGTGTGGGCGCACAGTTTCATTCAGACACACCGGTTTCGACCTTGTCGCTGGCGGAATGCCAGTTGCTTGAGATTGCGAAGGCTTTATCCATGAATGCGCGGTTGGTCATTATGGACGAACCGACGTCAAGTCTTACCCTGTCTGAAACCAACATGCTGTTAAAGGTGATCGCGGATCTAAAAGCGGAAGGGATTGCAGTTGTCTATATTTCCCATCGGCTGAGTGAGGTTGAGGAATGTGTCGACCGTGCAGTTGTTTTGCGCGATGGCCATAATGTCGGAACGCTAGAGCGTGAAGACGTTACCCATGACGCCATGATCCACATGATGATTGGACGTGATCTTAAGGCGCTTTACACACCGCCCGCACAAATGTCGTCCAAACCAATTTTATCCGTCAGAAACTTTTGCATCAAAAGCAAACCTGATCGTCCTGCAAGCTTCGACCTGATGGCAGGAGAAATCCTTGGTGTCGCCGGACTGATTGGCGCCGGACGTACGGAGCTGGCCGAGGCCATCTTTGGTGTTGGTCAAAAACTTGACGGTGAGGTGTTGATAGATGGTGAGCACCTAAACACGAAATCGCCGGCCGATGCGATTGCCGCCGGGCTTTATCTTGTTCCGGAAGATCGTAAACGTGCTGGCCTAATTCTGGATTTTCCAACGGTCGAGAATATTACGATGGCCAGTCTTCCTGCCTTCACGTCGCACGGGCTGGTTTCGCAAAAACGTCAGATAGAGGTCGCCGAGGTTCAGCGGAGTTCTTTGGCGATCAAGACACATGATGTTTGCCGCGCTGCCAATGAAATGTCAGGCGGAAATCAACAAAAAGTCGTTCTGGCAAAGTGGCTTTCGATGGATCCGAAGGTCATCATTTTCGATGAGCCGACCCGCGGGATCGATGTGGGTGCGAAAGCCGAGATTTACAGTTTGATGCGATCTCTGACTGATCGTGGAGTAGGGGTGATGATGATATCGAGTGATATGGAAGAGGTGATCGGTGTGTCTGACAGGATTGTCGTAATGAAAGACGGAATGATCACTGGGGAATTGCCACGCCTGAAATTTTCCGAAAGTAACGTCCTTAATCTTGCCGTCGGCAGGGTGCTGGAAGAGGCCTGAAAAATGCAAAAAAAAGACATCGGTTTGGCGGTTCTGATTATCGTTGTGGGTATCATCGTTTACATGCGAAACCCACTTTTTCTCTCGCCAATTAACCTTGGCAACACTGCAAACCTGATTGGGTTGTTTGGGTTGTTCGCCATTGGGCAGGGTTTTGTCATCATGACGGGCGGCATTGATCTTTCGGTTGGATCGGTCATTGCCCTGCTTGGCGTCCTGTTTGTCGATATGGTCGGTAAATTTGGCGTTCCATGGCCCTTGGCCGTCGCACTGATGATTGTCTTGGGGGGGGCAATTGGTTTAGCACACGGCGTTTTAATAACCCGGTTTAAACTGCAGCCATTTGTCGTGACGCTATGTGGGCTGCTGATTTATCGCGGGATTGCGCGGGGATATACAGCGGAATCTACTGCTGGTTTTCCATTTGGATCGAGCTACCCGCAACTTGAATGGCTAACAATCGGGCGCAGCTTTGGTGTGCCACATTCATTTGTTGCGATGCTGATCGTTGCTGCAATCATGTGGGTTGTTTTGCACCATACCGTCTTTGGTAGGCACCTTTGCGCAGTCGGCAAGAATGAAGAAGCGGCACGTTTCTCAGGGATCAATACCCGGTTTGTGACCATCGCGGCTTACGTAATATGTGCGGTGTTGGCGTCTATCGCGGCGATCTATTTCGCAATGTTCACCAAGTCTGTTCAGCCGTCATCTCATGGCAACTTTTATGAATTGTACGCGATTGCCGCGGCTGTATTGGGCGGATGTTCGCTTCGTGGCGGCGAAGGGTCGGTGATTGGTATTGTTCTTGGCGCCGTGCTGCTGCAGGAGCTGCAAAATCTTGTCAACCTGCTGGGAATTCCGTCTTCGCTGAACTTCGCAGTGATGGGCGCTGTTATCCTGCTTGGTGTTTTGGCAGATCAGCAATTTGCAGCCTATCGCAACAGGAAAAACACTGAACGCGCTTTGGGTTTGCTGCAAAAATCATAAATCACAATAAGAAGTACTCTGTGCATTGCCTGATAAATCGGTACGGCGGCAGAGGAGGGGGGAATTAATGAACGTTTTGGAATTAAAAAACATATCCAAAAGCTATGGGGCTATTCAGGCACTTAGGGACGTATCTTTGGCGATTGAGCCTGGGGAAGTTGTCGGTCTTATGGGCGATAATGGTGCTGGGAAATCCACATTGGTCAAAGTCATTGCTGGCAATTTCGCACCAAGTTCTGGTGATATTTTGATCTCTGATCAAAAAACGGTATTTCACAAGCCATTGGATGCCCAAAAAGCTGGTATCGAGGTCGTCTATCAGGATCTTGCAATCTGCAACAATATGACGGCCGCTTCGAACGTATTTTTGGGGCGCGAACCGACCCGTAAAATCGGGCCGATAAAAATCGTCGACTATGCATTCATGCGCAAACGGTCTGCTGAATTGTTTGCGCGTCTGAAATCAGAAACCCGACCACGTGATTTGGTGCACAGAATGTCTGGTGGGCAGCGTCAGGCAGTTGCAATTGCCAGAACGCTGTTGAGTGATGCAAAGATCGTTTTGATGGACGAGCCGACAGCGGCGATTTCAGTTCGTCAGGTCGCAGAGGTTCTTAATCTGATCCGGCAATTGAGTGATCATGGGATCGCAGTGGTTTTAATCAGCCATCGCATGCCCGATGTATTTGAAGTTGCTCATAAAGTTGTTGTGTTGCGGCGTGGGGAACTTGTGGCCGACAAAAAAGCGTCAGACTCGTCGCCAGAAGAAATCACAGGCCTGATTACCGGGGCAATTGAAACAGCATGAGTGGAAATGAAAAAGGAACAATGAGCATGTCAGATCCTACTCTTGCTGATGCCATTAACCGTTCACAGCATCACGGATTGATCGCGCGCATTACTAGTCAGCAGATTTTCTGGGTGTTTATGGCTGCCGTGTTTGCCTGTCTTGCATTAACTATTCTCACAGACAGCTTTGCCACGGAACGTAATCTTTTCAATGTCACACGCAACTTTGCGTTTGTCGGGATTATTGCGCTCGGCATGACAGCGGTCATTGCCTCGGGCGGCATTGATTTATCGGTTGGCTCGACCTTGGTGATTTCTGCGATGACTGTAAGCGTCATAATGTCTGCAGGAATGCCGTTCTGGGTAGGGTGTCTCGCAGCACTTTCGGTTTCAATGCTTGTTGGCGCAATAAATGGCGTTCTGATCGCATATGCCAAGATGCCACCGTTTGTCGTCACGCTCGGTATGCTGTCTATCGCGCGTAGTCTGGCCATGGTGTTGTCGGACAACAAGATGATTTATGAATTTGGTCCTGACCATGACTTTTTGCTGTGGCTTGGCGGCGGCGCAACATTTGGTTTGCCACATCCGCTGATCATTTTGATCATCCTAGCGGTTATAACGGCTTTCGCGTTCCGTCAGCTGCGCTGGGGGCAGCATTTGTTCGCAATTGGGGGCAATGAGAATGCGGCTGTTCTGACCGGTATCCCAGTCGCGCGGATAAAAGTCAGCGTCTATATGTTTTCTGGCCTGATGGCCGGTATTGCAGGTGTTCTTGAAGTGGGCTGGCTTGGTGGTGTCACGACCAATCTGGGGCAAGCTATGGAGTTGACCGTGATTGCTGCGGCTGTGATTGGTGGGGCTAATTTGGCTGGCGGCGGCGGCACAGCATTCGGTGCTGTGATCGGCGCACTATTAATTGAAGTGATCCGAAACAGCCTCATTCTGTTAGGCATCAGTACATTCTGGCAAGGAACATTCGTTGGGGCATTTATTGTCATTGCTGTTGCGTTTGATCGCTTCAGGCAGGAGAAAACATAATAGTATCCAATCGATAGGTGGTGTGAGTTGATATGTGACATTTAGTGTAGGGCTTGGGGCGCACTGAAGCTACGGCTGGTTATTATTTGTCATAATATATATTATAGAACTAATCGGCATGGGAGAACGGAGCCCTTTTCCTCTAACAATCCGAATCCGGCCTCGTCGTGAAACGCTCGCTCTGATCAGTTCACATTAATAACAAGCCCGTCATACGCGGGTTCAACATTGTGCGGTGTATCCGCCATCGCCTGCGCGTAATCGAACTGGATGCTCATGTGGGTCATATAAACCTGCTTGGGTTTGAATTCTTCAACCCAACCCAACAGCTTGTCAACATGGGCATGTGTGTTGTGCGGTTTATGGCGCAGGCAATCGACGACCCAGACATCAAGATCATAGAGGTGTTGTTTGGACGCCTCGGGGAAATCAACCACGTCGGTCGAATAGGCAAACTTCCCGATCTTAAAGCCCAACGTCTCGCAGTAGCCGTGATCCTGAGAGAAAACTGTTACTGGGACCCCTGCTGCCTCAAACGGTCCTGAGATCACATGCGGCACCAGTACCGGTTTAAAAAAGAACGCGACGCCGTCAGGAAGTGGCGTAAAGACATAAGCAAACCGATGATCAATGTCCGAGATTGTCTGCGCCGATGCGTAAATGTCGATCGGTTGTCCCATTGCAACATTGAGCCAACGCACATCGTCAATACCGTGGACGTGGTCGGCATGCGCATGTGTAAACAGGATTGCGTCAAGATGATTGATATCGTGAGACAATGCTTGCTGACGAAAGTCAGGTGTCACATCGACCAGGATCTTCTTGCCGGCTTCCTCTATCAGGATTGAGCTGCGCAAGCGTCGGTTTTTAGGGTTTTTCGGGTCGCACTGCCCCCATCCCAGGCCAACAGATGGCACACCATTTGATGATCCACAGCCCAGAATGGTTATTTTCGTCACTGTGCGCCATCCCCCAGCGCCAGAAGGTTATTGCGATCGGCCTTGGTAAACAGATTAAAGAAATTATCCGTTGTGATGCGGGCGATTTCTTCGACGCTGACACCTTTAATTTCCGCCAGTTTTGCCGCCGTATGGGCAACATAACTGGGCTCATTGGGTTTGCCGCGTTTTGGCACAGGTGCCAGATACGGCGCATCCGTTTCAACCAGCAACCGATCCAACGGTACATCTTCAAGAGCGGCACGAATTTCCTTGGCGGAGTTAAACGTGATTATGCCCGAACACGAAATGTAAAATCCGATTTTCAAGGCTCGCTGCGCCAAGGCCGCAGAACTTGAAAAACAATGGATAAGGCCGGGAAACGGCCCCTTTTCATATTCTTCTTCAAGAATATCCATCGTGTCATCATCCGCGTCCCGGGTGTGAACGATCAAGGGCAACCCGGTTTCACGACAGGCCGCGATATGCGCACGGAAGCTTTCCTGCTGTGCATCGCGCGGGGCATTGTCATAGAAATAATCAAGGCCGCTTTCACCGATACCAATGATTTTGGGATCAGACGCCTTTTCGATCAGGGCGTCGGGGGTTGATATCCCCTCCTCGCCCGCCTCGTGCGGATGAACCCCGATCGTGCAATAAATATGGTCTGCCTGCGCGGCAACCGCACGAACCTGATCGAACGTTGTCAGTTTCACGCTGATGCTGACCATCATGCCAACACCGGCATTTTTCGCACGCGCGACGGTTCCGGCAAAATCATCGGCAAATTGCGGGTAGTCTAGATGGCAGTGGCTGTCGACTAAGGCGACATTCATGCCTTCTCTCCTTCGGCTTCCGGGTCAACAAAGCGTGGGAAGACGCCTTCAGGTTTGGGCAACTCGGTGCCAACTGCCAATGCGTGATCAGGACCAAGGGATTCAAATCCGCGTTTGTCATCGGCAAGAACCAGAAGATCAAGAATCTTGGCTGCGGAATCTGGTATGATGGGTTGAACAAGGATCCCGACATGGCGGATAACTTCGGCCAGAACATAAAGAACCGTTTCCATGCGTGCCGGATCGGTTTTCTTTAAGCCCCAAGGCGCCATTTCATCTACATAACGGTTGGCATCGCCCACCAGGCTCCAGATTGCTTCAAGTGCCTTGTGGAAGGCCTGCTCGTCAAACAGCGGCCGCACGGTATCGAGCATCCCGTATGCTTTACCAAGAATATCCTTGTCGGCATCTGTGAATTCACCCGGCGTCGGAACCGCTGCATTGCAGTTTTTATGGATCATCGACAACACGCGCTGGCACATATTGCCAAGGTCGTTGGCCAATTCACTGTTCATCCGGCTGACCATGGCGCGATGGCCAAAATCACCATCATTGCCAAACGGGACTTCGCGCAGCAGGAAATAACGGGTTTGATCAAGGCCATAGCGTTCCGTCAGATCATAAGGATCAATGACGTTGCCGATTGACTTGGAAATCTTCTGACCTTCATTGGTCCACCAGCCGTGCGCAAACACACGTTTGGGAGGCGCGATGCCTGCTGCAAGCAGGAATGCCGGCCAATACACAGCGTGGAAGCGCAAGATGTCTTTTCCAACCATATGCAGGTCCGCTGGCCAGAATTTTTCAAGTTTGGCCGGATCGACGTCTGGATAGCCAATAGCCGTCAAATAGTTGGTCAGCGCATCAAGCCAGACATACATGACGTGATCTTCATCATTGGGTACCGGCACCCCCCATTTAAAGCTGGTGCGTGAGACTGAAAGATCATGCATACCGCCTTTAACAAAGCTGATGACTTCGTTACGACGTGACGGTGGTGCGATGAAATCGGGGTTGTCGTCATAGAATTTCAAAAGACGATCACCCCAAGTCGACAGCTTGAAGAAGTAGCTCGGTTCCGACACCCATTCGACGGGAGCTCCCGTCGGTGCGATTTTTTCACCGTCTTTTTCGATCAGTTCTTTTTCGCCGTAAAATGCTTCGTCGCGAACCGAATACCAACCGTCATAGGAGCCAAGATAAATCTCGCCCTTTTCAAGCAACGTCTTCCACAATGCCTGACATGCTTTCTTATGACGTTCTTCCGTGGTGCGGATGAAATCGTCATTGGAAAAATTCATGTGTCCGGCCAGATCGCGAAAGTTCTGCGACACTTGATCGGTAAAGGTCTGCGGATCAATGCCTTTGGCAGCAGCAGATTTATCGACTTTCTGACCGTGTTCGTCAGTACCCGTCAGGAACATCACATCAAAACCGTCAAGGCGCTTAAAGCGGGCCAATACGTCACATGCCAAGGTGGTATAGGCATGGCCAATATGTGGCTTGTCATTGACGTAATAGATCGGTGTCGTGATGTAATAGGGCTGTTTGTGCCCGGTCATGGCCGCAAATCCTTCGCGCAAGTCGTGAAACAAAACGGCCCTATTGGGCCGTGATGATCGAAATTTCGATTATTGGTCGTTGATGTCAGTTTCGCATGGTTTCTTCAAGCATGAAGAATGCATTCAGCAAGGCTTGTTTACGATCAAGATGCAAACCACGGGTCGCGCCCATCAATTCGTTGATCTTTTCCCATACCTCTAGCCATTGATCAAGCGGTTGCGATGCTGCCATACGCTGCATGGCTGGCAATTCACCGTCAACAATCTCACGTGGGGCTTGGCCAGTCGCGGCAAAACGGATCATCCGTGCCAGCCACCAATGCAAAAGTTCGGTGATTGTCGCGAACGATGCATCCTTATCGGCGGCGGAAAAACGTTCGGCAAACTTGTGTTGTCCGGCGACATCCGCATTGGGGAGTGCAGCAATAAGGGTGACCAACTCGGTATAAAGCTCAAGCCCGCCAACTTCGTGAAGCTGTAAGGCGCGGCCGACACTGCCTTCGGCCAGACCAGACAATGCATCGCGATCGCCAAGATCCATGTCCGGGCAATAACGCCCCAAAAGGTCAACAACTTGATGTTCTTCAAGTGCCCCAAGATTAAGACGGCGACAGCGTGACCGGATTGTCGGCAACAACCGGCCCGGATGATGCGCAACCAGGATCATCAGGGCGTTGGCAGGCGGTTCTTCCAGAACCTTCAAGATCGCATTGGCGGCATTTCGGTTTAGCTCGTCTGCCGCATCGACAATGACAACACGCCACCCGCCCTCGGCCGAGGTTTTAGACATGAAATTGCCAACTGTCCGCACACTGTCGACCGTGATTTCGCCCTGTAGACGCTTTTTCTTTTCATCATATTTGCGTTCAATGACCTTAAGGTCACCGTGCCCACCACCTGCGATACGGCGAAAAACTGGATTTTCCGGATCGACGTAAAGACCATTTGGGCTGTCACCAAATAACCCTGCACCACCGTCAGCCTCGCCGCCCGAAAGGATAAAGCGCGCCATTCGGTAAGCAAGTGTCGCTTTGCCAACCCCACGCGGGCCACACAACAGCCACGCATGATGCATGCGCTTGCTGTTCCAGGCATCGAGAATGGTTTTCTCGGCCTCTTCGTGGCCCAGAAATGCATCGTTTTTACGTGGGGAAAAAATGTCGTCGTCGGTTTCCGTCTCGTCAGCACGGGCCATAAGGTTAGCTCCCCTGCCTGGTTAGACCGTCTTTCACCGCGGAAATCATTCGTTCAGCAACGGTATCTATGTCACTATTGGCATCAATCATGCGGCAGCGATCCGCATCCGTTTGCGAAATTTCCTTGAACCCGTCACGCAGACGTTGATGAAACTCCACGCCCATGCGCTCGAACCGATCTTCGGCCGCACTGACGTTGGCAAACCGTGCCCCTGCCCGATCAAGACCGACTTCAATTGGCAGATCAAAGATCAAGGTAAGGTCCGGTTTGAAATCGCCAATCGCCAAAGCCCAGAGATTGCGGATGTACTCAGCCCCCAATCCATGGCCATAGCCCTGATAGGCAACTGATGAGTCGGCAAATCGGTCACATAGAACAACTTTACCATCGGCCAAAGCCGGTCGAATGGTGCGTTCAACATGATCACGGCGCGATGCAAACATCAAAAATGCTTCAGTCACGGCATCCCAGCGACCGGGATCGCCGGTCAACAGCAGGTTCCGGATTTCCTCAGCACCAGGTGACCCACCCGGTTCACGGGTTACGACAACATCGCGTCCCTGATGGCGGAACCATTCTTCAAGACATCGAATTTGAGTGGTTTTTCCGCTGCCTTCGCCGCCTTCAAAACTGATGAAAAGGCCGGGCTTTTCACTCACCCGTTCGCTCCCCACAGCAGATACTTGATCGCAGCCCCAATGCGGCCAATGAACCCAAGGCGGCCGACGTCATGTGCGGCATAGAGCGGGAATTCACGGGTTTCCTGATCAGCCATTTCGACTTTCAACGACGCGACTTGTGCGCCCTTGGTAATCGGTGCGGGGATCGGTCCCTCGTAAACAACGGAAACTTTCATGTCATTACGCGCACTGCGTGGCAAGGTCAGAAGAATGTCCTTATCCGAAACAAGGTCAACTTTTGTTTCCGCACCAAGCCAGACATTGGCCGAACCAACTGTTTCGTCCTTGGCAAACAGATCGTAATTGTCAAATTCGCGGAAACCCCAATCAAGCAGTTTCTGTGATTCGGTACGGCGTTCTCGCACCGACCCAAGACCATTCACGACAAGGATCAAACGACGACCATCGCGCTCAGCTGACGCGGTCAGGCCGTACCCCGCCGTTTCAGTATGGCCGGTCTTAAGGCCGTCAACACCTGCACTGGTTCCCAAAAGCGGGTTGCGGTTGGGTTGACGGATGCCGTTATAGGTAAATTCTTTAACTGAATAGAGTTTGTAGAGTTCCGGGAAATCGCGAATTGTATCGCGCGCCAGTGTGGCAAGGTCATGAACGGTGACAAGATGCCCTTCTGCCGGCCAGCCTGTCGCATTTTTAAACACCGACTTGGTCATGCCGATGTTGCGGGCTTCTTCGGTCATTTCCGTGGCAAAGGCATCTTCTGTCCCGGCCAGCCCCTCTGCAACGACGATGGCGGCATCATTTCCCGATTGAACAATAATCCCGTGAAGCAGGTCGGAAACAGAGACGTCGGAGTTTACCTCAACAAACATCTTGGAACCGCCCTTGCGCCAGGCTTTTTCGCTGACGTGGAACGTATCATCCATCGATACACTGCCGTCCTTGATATGCTTAAACAGCATATGGACAGTCATCATTTTGGTCATGGAGGCCGGTTCGGTCAGCGTATCGCCTTCCTTGTCCAACAGAACAGTACCGGTATCAAAGTCCATGATAAAGGCTTCACGCGCATTGGTCTCAAGGGCATGGGCGCTGGTCATTGACATCGCCATGATAGACCCAAGTATCGCGGCACCTGCCACTACTCGGTTCAGACGTTTCTTGAACGGAATTGGCGGCATCAAAGTCATAGCGTCCTAACCTTGTAAACTAGAATTCAGTTGTACCGGGCGACCGGCGTCTTCAAGCTGTTGCTTATGTCGCAAATCCGGCAAAATTGTGCAACAGTCTGAGAGTTTTCTCATAAAACAAAAATCTGTTTGGCGCATAGACTTCTGAGCCTGTGCCATTCGCAAACAGATCAAAAACCATAAACGATGTTTAGCAAACCGAACTTGATTTCGGCGCCCCACCCACGTTTTCTGCACATTCGACCACAACTTTTGCACCGTTCTGGCCTGTTGCAATCACCCGTTCGAGCAAAATGTCTGCTTCGGGAACGGTATTAAGCGGACCTAATCGAACACGGTAGAATGTCGTCCCTTTAACCTCAATCGGTTCTATCTTGCTTGGGCCCATGTCATACAGACGATTGCGCAGATTAAGCGCATTGTCATAGATCGAAAAGGCACCTGCCTGAACATAGATCGCCGATGTCGTCACCGGCTCCACGCTAATGACGGCCGCTTCTTCGATTGTACCTTCAAGGGAGTTTTGTTCAACACTGGCCTGCGTGCTTGGTGGTGGTGTCAGGATAATTTTAGATGTGGTTGGCTCGCCACTATCCGTGATTGGACCATCATCAAGACGCACCGTTTCCACGGTATCCCGCGGTGCTGCCGTGACAGTTTTCTGTTCGGCGGCTGATACCGCAACTGTTGGCGCGGTTTCGCCTTTTGCAATGGCGGCCATCTGCTTGCTGTCGAGTTCAACTACTTCCACAAGGACTTTGGCCGTACCCTTTTTCTCAAACCCGAGCAATTGGGCTGCACGGCGCGACATGTCGATGATCCGGCTATGAGCAAATGGACCGCGATCATTAACACGCACTTTTAGCGAACGTCCGTTTTCAAGGTTGGTAACACGCACGACACTTGGCAAAGGTAAGGTTCTGTGGGCTGCTGAAATTTCATACTGGTCGAAAGTTTCACCATTCGCCGTTTTCTTGCCATGGAATTTTGGCCCATACCAAGAAGCAATGCCGGTCTCGCTATATTCATAATCGACTGCCGGATAGTACCACTGCCCTGCAATCTCATAGGGGTTGCCAATTTTATAGTGCCCAACTTGGGTTGGCTGTGACTGACCACCCCCGAGGCGTTTTGCCCCGTGAACTGCAAGCTGGGTTTCGGCACAACCTGAAAGCAGAACCCCCAAGGCAACAGCAGTGATACCAATGCGTCCTTTGGTAAACATCCGTCTAAACGCACTGTTATTCGTATCTGGCATCAAGGTGTCCCCGCTTAAAGATGCTCTGTTCTTTGTAACATCCGGCACTGAATATCACATAGCGTATGCTTGGTCTTAGTACCCGGCGATTGCATCGGCCAAGGTGCCAACAGCAATGGCAAAGTATGTCGACCGGTTCCAATGCATGATGGTGTGGAAATTGTTATAAACCATATATGCGGGACCTTCACCGTCATTTACGATGACAATCGATGCATCCATATCTGCTTTGGGGAGATCTCCACCATTTGGCATTCTAACGCCAACTTTTTGCCATTCGCTGATCGGTTTGCGAATATCGCGTCCTTCGAGTTCCTTGTCGAAATCCTTGGGAAGCGTAATTTCACGCCCCCAACGCTCATCAGCTTTCCAACCAACCGTTGAAAGATAGTTCGCTGCGGATGCAAAGACATCTTCCTTTGCGCCCCAAAGGTCAATCTTTCCGTCGTCGTTCCCGTCACGGGCATAGTTCAGGAAGGTCGATGGCATGAATTGGGCCTGCCCCATTGCACCGGCCCATGATCCGGTCATGTCCTCAGCCGCAATATGTCCGGCATCAATGATCGTCAGCGCATTCATAAGCTCTTTGCGGAAGTATTCCGCACGCCGACCTTCGAACGCCAGTGTGGCAAGTGAATCGACCACCGAGTAACCACCCGTATGGCGGCCAAACCCGGTTTCAATCCCCCAGAATGCCGTCAGATATTGACCCGGCACCCCATATTTCTTGGCGGCGGCATCAATGACGGCGCGGTTCTCTGCATATTTCGCGCGACCTTCGTTGATGCGCGATTGCGGAACAACGCGCTGAAGGTATTGCTCGAACGTCAGTTTGAATTCAGGTTGGCTGCGGTCATATTCGATGACCTTCGGGATCGGTTTCGTTTCGGCGAACGCGATTTCAAGCGTCGGTTCTGAAATGCCCTTGGCAGCAGCTTCTTTTTTAAAGGCGACAAGCCAGTCTTCGAACCCTTCAGTGGTGAATTCCGGAAGCTTTTCGTCAGTCTGCGCAAAGGCAGGCGCGCTTGCGGTGATTACGGCAAGTGCGGAAGCGGCAGTCAGGAGTTTCCAGAATTTCATCAAAAGCCTCATCCAAGATATCAGTTACCAGCCTCCTTAGGCATTGGCCCAGGAAACCATTCATCTGTTCGCCCGGTCCAGTAATAGGCGGTCAATCCAGCCCATTCACGCAGACCACGGCTTAGGGATTTGATACCGCCTGAGACGTTAAGACTTGCTAAATGAAGGTCATCAGAAGTGAATCTTCCGACCGGATAGGCAATAATTTTCCATCCTGCTTGGCGGAAAACACCAACAGCGCGTGGCATATGATCCGCTGAAGTCACCAAGACCCAAGGCTTTTGTGATTTTTCCGGCCAACGGCCAAAGACCAATGTGCGCGTGTTCACAGCATTCTCATGTGTGTTACGTGCTTCGGTCTCAAAATACATGTTTGGGGTTCGCAGGCGCGAATCGCTTAGCCATTTTTGCAAGACTTCCGCTTCACTAAACCCACGATCGACCAATGCGCCGTCCTTTCCCGTAAAAATCACCGGTTTGTCAGGATGACGATGGGCAAGGCGCAACATCGTAAACACCCGGTCCGGGGCGCTTAAAAACTGCACATCGCCACGATCTAGGTAGCTGGCGGGATCAATAGTACCAGACAAGGTAATAACGCCAGCAAACTCGGTATGATCAAGGTCTGGCTTGGCAAACCGTGTTTCGAGCGTATGTGACAGAAATCCCCCGACGGGGATGATTGTGATCAACAACGTAATGACGGTAACGCCAATCAACGACATAACGGCAAATCGGCGGGTTCGCTTCAGGCATATCAACAGCACAAGCAGCAACAGAACAACGCCATGGACCAATCCAATATTGATCAGATAGCCAACAGTTTTGGATAAAAAATAAAACACGAGAAATCAGCCTGATGAAAGTCGATCCAGAGTTGCGGTCACCATACTGTATCGATGCTTTTTGACCAGCTTTTGATACAATACGCGATTGCCCTATTGACAGTAAGGCACTGCCAATTTATTGAAAGCGCCCAGAGCGATATGCTCCAACCGATTTTGCGGAGAGGTGGCAGAGCGGTTGAATGCAACGGTCTTGAAAACCGTCGTGCCTTTACGGGTACCGTGGGTTCGAATCCCACCCTCTCCGCCATTCCTTCCGGCTCAGATCAAATGTCTAAAAAGCCTTACAGGCCAAACAGCCTGAAAGATGCCGGGCTGTGTTCACAGTAACGCAAACCACATCACAAAGGCCCAAGATATGAGCGAACTACCACCCTGCCCTAAATGTCAGTCAGCTTACACCTATGAAGATGGTGAATTGTTGATTTGTCCAGAATGCGCACATGAATGGTCTGCAAGCGGTGATGCGGCATCGGAAAATGTCATTCGCGATTCCAACGGCACTCCCCTTGCGGATGGCGATACTGTTTCTGTGATAAAGGACCTCAAGGTCAAGGGATCTTCGTCCGTTGTCAAAGTTGGCACCAAGGTGAAGAATATCCGCCTTGTCGGTGGCGATCACGATATCGATTGCAAGATACCGGGAATCGGGCAAATGGGACTGAAATCAGAGTTTGTAAAAAAGGTCGTGGAATAACACCGATTGATCATTACAGCCTTGATCTCCAAAGAAAAAGCGCACCAGATTTTGGTGCGCTTTTGTCGTTCTGTGTGCTTTGACGGAGGTTAGTCCGCACCACCTGTTCGGAACGTCGTTCCCGGTTTTGGGTTAACGATCCGTTGGATGAAGAATGTCGCAACGGCAATCCCGATACCGATGAGATCGGTCAGAATGCCGCCTTCGATCATGAACAGGGCAGCAGCCACCAACGCAATACGCAGGAACCAGACCGCGGTTCGACCAAGGAACCAGCCCTGCACGCCAGAAGACAATAAGAACACACCGGCAATGGCTGTCACCAGCGCCTGGCCGATCTGCAGATAAGTACCGTCCATCAAAATGGCGGAGTTATAGAAGAACATGAACGGCACGATAAAGGCAGCAATGCCGATCTTGAACGATGCCATTGATGTTTCCATCGGATTGGCGCCGGATATCCCGGCCGCCGCATAAGACGCGAGTGCCACGGGCGGTGTAATTGCCGAAACAACCGCAAAGTAAAACACGAAGAAATGTGCCGTAAGCGGTTCAATTCCAAGCTCAATTAACCCTGGTGCAACCACAGATGCCGCAACGGCATAAGCCGCTGTTGTTGGCATCCCCATGCCTAAAAGAATGGCAATCATCATAGCAAACACTAGCGCCAATAGCTGAGATGCTTCGGCCAAACCAAGCAGGAGGTTAGAGAATCGCGCGCCAACACCGGTTAGGGCGATAACCCCGACAATGATACCTGCACAGGCACAAACTGCGATGATCTGGATCGACATTGCCCCGGCCAGCTCGAATGCCTTGGCAACCGATTTAATGCCAACCCTATGGGGTGTCAGCCAGCTGACAACGACCGCTGCCACGGTGGCCAAAGTACCCGCACGAATGACCGAATAGCCCATGAAAAGGGCGATGATCAGGATGATGATCGGAAGGAAAAGAAATACCTTTTTGACCATTTGGTTAAAGCGCGGCAGCTCGTCTTCTCTCATGCCGCGCATACCAAGCTTGGCGGCTTCGAAATCAACCATGAAATAGATCGAAACGAAATAAAGGATGGCTGGAATAACAGCGGCAATCGCGATCTCGGTATAGGGAATACCGGTGATCTCGGCCATGATGAAGGCACCTGCCCCCATGATCGGTGGCATGATCTGCCCGCCGGTTGAGGCCGCAGCTTCAATCGCACCAGCTGTTTTCTTGTGGTAACCCACCTTTTTCATCAAAGGAATGGTCAGCGACCCGGTCGCAACAACGTTGCCAGCCGACGTACCATTGATCATGCCCATCAAACCCGAAGCGAAAATCGCAACCTTTGCCGGGCCGCCCCGTGCCCGACCCGCAACAGAGAAAGCAAAGTTGACGAAATAATCGCCAACCTTTGATGCCTGAAGGAATGCTGCAAAGATGATGAACAGAATGATGTAAGTCGATGAAACGGCCGTTGTTGGACCAAGAATGCCTGCATCGGTGTAAACTTGACTAAAGAAACGCTGCCACGTGACGGCAGGTGATTGCAGGAACCCCGGCAGAAATTCACCAACGAAGACGTAGCACAAAAAGATTGTCGCGATGATCACAAGTGCAAGGCCTGCAACCCGGCGGGTGAGCTCCATGATCAAAAGTGTTCCCGATACCGCCGCAATCGATATGCCGATCGGGGCAAACGGCGTGCCGGTAGAGTTGCGCATCAATGTGCCGTAAATCGTAATCAAATAGAGCGCAACAGCCAGACCACAGATGGTCAGCACGAAATCTGGTGGGGAATATTTTTCGCGACTGGTTTTATGGAACCATGAAAGGACAATGCCCCCAATGGTCGCTACCATCAATGGCGCGCCAAACAGCCATGTTTCATTGAATTTAATGCCTGCATCAATGCCATTCCACATGACTCCATTGTCAATTTCAAAAGCAAAACTGACGGCGGTTCCAACGGCAACAAAGGCGGGCACCAGCAAGACATAGGAAAGATACCCCAGGAGCGGTGTCTCACTGGTACTATCTTCGACAAAACTGTTTGCCGAATACCACAGAAAACCAAGTGCTAACGCACCAGCCACATGGACTATGCGGAAATTCCACGTTTCAAGTGGGAAATCGGGCAAGAATGCAAGATCAACCAAGCCGCCTGTCATGCCTGACAAAGACACCCCATTCAGGGCAAGCATATGAAAGGCTGCATAGATCGCAGCGGCCAGGGTGATGAAGGTTAGCCCCCTGCCCTCAAAAAGACGGCGATTGCTTTCAACCGGTTCATCATCAACGCCTTCAGCGATGAGAGGTTCGTCTTCAACCTGGCTGTTTTCGGTCATCAGGTTTCCCCACACTCTTGGTTCATTGTTTTTGGCCACTTCATGCGGCAATTGAAAAAAAGCGGCCCGCCATCCTTTGACGGCCCGCTTTATCGACATGCTTAGGCGTGATTTAGTTGATCATGTCTGCGGGAATGCTCGCACCATTTTCGTTAAACCACTTCGCAGCACCCGGATGCCACTTCATGACTTTGTTTTTGTTCCAGTTGGCAGGAACAGTCGAACGTGCCGCACGGTGAATTGACACCATGCGATCGTTGTCCGACATCACAACGTCGGTTGCGGCATAGACAAAGCTTTCCGGAAGATCACAATTGGCAATTGCGAAGTTCCACATCGACACTGAACGTGCCGGTGCCGTCAGCGTGGTATAGGTGTCTGCTGCAATATCAAACTCAGATACCGGGAAGGCATCCATGATCTTTTGCTGCTCATCAGCAGTGAACTCGATGATGTTTACATCAGTCTGAACTTCAAGCTGGCTCACGGCGGGAACCGGGACACCGGCTGCGAACGCGATCACGTCAAGCAACCCATCCTGAAGCTGACTGCCAAGATCTGACCAGCCACCATTGCGGCGTTCGAAGTCAACACCGAGTTCTTCCAGCATCCGTGGGAAATAGGTGTCCGAGGTCGAGCCTGCAGGACCAAAACCAATTTTTGCACCAGCCGGAATTTCGGCAACGGACTTAATCCCCGAAGACGAAAGTGCGGTGATCGAGAACGGTGTCTGGTACATCGGGAACATTGCACATGCGTTGGTCATCTGAACGCCCGGTGCAATCGGGTTGGTCCCGGCAAGAGATTCTGCCGCTGGGCCCATTGTGGTCATACCAAAAGCCGCTTCGCCGGTGTGAACCAGTGCCATGTTCTGCATTGGGCCACCGGTGACTTCACCACCACCGGAAATGCCAAGCTCTTCGGCAACAAGGTTTGCCCAGCCAGAACCATATGCGAAATACGTTCCGCCCTGTGAAGCGGTGCCGACAGTAAAGCTGTCAGGCCAACCTGCACGATCCTGTGCCACGGCTGCGGTGCTCCCGAACGCGAACGCGACAGCCATCCCTGCAAATAATGCGCGTTTCATTTATTTCCTCCGATTGACGGTAATTTTTAAGACTTTGCCCCCAAAGCCATTTCCTCATATGGGGAAACCAAAGGTTGAAGGCAATGCGCTATATTATCAATAGGTAAAACGCCTCATTTGAAAAGTGATGTCGATCTCTGCGCCCCTGATACTTTGGTCGTACGTCTCATGTTTCTTGGGGCACACACACCTCATTCTTTTCTTATGTAGCTTTCAAATCAGCCAATTATTGGCTTTCAAAGCCTTGTAATCGACCCAGCCTGAAGAAGAATTGGCATTTTCAAAAGGTTTGGGCGATGGGGTTGAATATTGTTGCCGCCGTCGAACAACAAGGGGCGGTGCCCCAGGAAATCGCCAGTAGTGTATCGCGTGCAGCATCGGGAACGCAGGAAGTCTCGCAAAATGTCGCCGCCGCATCGGATGCATCGACGATGGTCAGTGAAGAAGCCAATTCCCTATTGCCGTCATCAAACGAAATGTGCGAGCAACCTCATCGAATGCATGATGAAGTTCTTCGCTTCTTGCAATCGGTGCGTCGCAATCAGTGATACGTTTAAAGTCACAACAGGTCAGAGTTCATCAAGCTCTGCTCACCTTTATATAGTGCCGGGTTTGAGATAACGAAGAGGAATTACACGGTATGGACGTTTCGAGGACGGAAAATACCCGTGATATTTAGCCCCCTGTCAAACAATCCAATATTTTTAAGTGGTTTTTTATTGCGTAAAAACACGTACTGATGCACGATTTTTGCGGGAAGATTGCGCAAAGTGCTTATAAAGCAGGCAAAGTCGTAGATTTCTTCATAAAACTGCAAAAACCTGTGGAAATACCTGCGACCGACAGGCAATTATTTACCCCACAAGGAACGCTACTGCGTGAATTGTAGGGGGACATCCGTTTGCAGATGTTAAAGACGAATTCGAATTTCAGAACTTTCAACAGGGGAAATTTTAACTCGATATGAGCAAAAACATACCCGCCTTGCAGGTTGAAGGGATGTTCAAAAGTTTTGGGGACCACGAAGTTCTCAAGGGCATTGATTTGACAGCCAACACCGGCGATGTAATTTCCATTATTGGTTCTTCAGGCTCAGGCAAAAGCACATTTTTGCGCTGCATCAACCTTCTTGAGACCCCGAACGCAGGGAACGTCCATGTTCATGGGGAATTGATCCGCATGCGCACCCTCAAGGACGGCAGTCAGGATGCCGCCGACAAAAAGCAGCTTCAACGTATTCGCACCAAATTGGCGATGGTATTTCAGAGCTTTAACCTCTGGAGCCATTTGACCATTCTGGAAAACGTGATCGAAGCACCGGTACATGTTCTGGGCATTCCGAAAAAAGAAGCCATCGAACGCGCGGATGCGCTGCTGAATAAAGTCGGCATGTACGAGCGTCGCGATTACTATCCGGGCCATGTTTCTGGCGGGCAACAACAGCGCGCAGCAATTGCACGTGCGCTTGCCATTGAACCGGAAGTTCTTCTGTTTGATGAACCTACATCGGCACTGGATCCGGAACTGGTTGGCGAAGTTTTGCGTGTCATGACAGATCTGGCCGAAGAAGGCCGCACAATGCTTGTGGTGACCCATGAAATGGGATTTGCCAAAGGGGTATCGAGCCACGTGATGTATCTGCATCAAGGATGCGTCGAAGAGTTCGGCGACCCGAAAGAAGTTTTCGAGAATCCAAAATCAGACCGCATGAAACAATTTCTTCAGCGTGATTTCTGATCTGGGGTGACAGCTGCATTGATATGCAGCCGTCCAAGAATAGCCGTAAGAATTGCGTGCTGTTCCAATCAACAAGGGAGACTATGAATGAAAAAATGGATCAAGGTTGCAACCGCTGCTGCGCTTGGCGTGGCAATGAGTGCTTCTGCGGCAAATGCTGCATGGGAAAAAGTGGTTATTGCGACCGAGGGTGCTTACCCCCCGTTTAACGAGATTGATGCCAACGGCAAGGCCATCGGTTTTGATGTTGATATTGCAAATGCTCTTTGTGAATCAGCTGGCTTAACCTGCGAAATTGTCACGCAGGATTGGGACGGCATGATCCCGGGCCTGCTGGCTAAAAAGTACGATGCTATTATCGCCCAGATGTCGATCACCGAAGAACGGAAACGTTCGATCGATTTCACCAACTATTACAGCGCCAGCCCGGCCGTTTTTGTTGGTAAGGAAGGCATGGAAGTCAATGCCTATGCCGATGGTGAAGTTGTTGAGGATGCACTCGACGGCATGGTCGTTGGTGTCCAGCGTTCAACCACGCATTCTTCTTTCCTCGAAGACAACTTCCCGGGCGTTGAAATCCGTCTTTATGACACCCAGGATAACGCGTTGCTCGATCTGGTTGCGGGTCGTATCGACGTGACCCTGGCTGATTCCGGTGTACTTTTGAAATGGGTCGAGTCTGATGACGCCGCCGGATATGCATTCGTATCGGATGCATTTGCACCGGAAGAATGGTTTGGTGCTGGCGAAGGTATTGGTATCCGCAAGGAAGATCAGGATTTGAAAGAAATCTTCAACAAGGCGCTGGCGGACATTCTTGCCGACGGCACCTATGAAGAAATCAACAAAAAATACTTCACATCCGTCAACCTGCATTCGCGTTGATCAACGGATATTTCGGGGCGGCACATAGTTGCCGCCCCTTTCCGTTTCTGTTGGTTCAGGTCATCGCACACGAATGATATCGATGGGCATCAAGGTTTGCTGGAGACACCATGTTTGATTTATACGGCCGCGGCTGGCAAATGCTTGAAGGGGGATTTGTCACGATTCAGCTTTGCCTGTCTGTTTTACCTTTTATGATCATTATCGGGTTGCTGGGGGCATCGGCGAAATTGTCGTCGTTCCGCGTGCTGCGTGTTATCGGTGAAAGTTACACTGTCATTATTCGCGGAATTCCCGAACTTCTTGTTATTTTGTTGATTTATTTTGGTGGTACCATTGCCATTCAGAATCTTGCTGAGTGGCTGTCGGGCGAAGAAACCCGCGTTGATATTCCAGCATTCTGGTCAGGGGTCGCGGCCTTGGCATTGGTTCAGGGCGCGTTTGCGTCTGAAGTCTTCCGCGCAGCCATGCAATCCATCCCGGTCGGTCAGATTGAAGCAGCAACCGCATGTGGCATGACACCCCGTCAAATATTCCTGCGCATCAAGCTTCCGCAATTATGGCGGTTTGCCCTGCCCGGTTTGAATAATCTGTTTCAGGTTTTGATCAAGGATACGGCCCTTATTTCTGTGGTCGGTGTCGAGGAAATCATGCGCAAGGCCGCCATCGGGGCCGGAACGGAAAAAGCCCCCTTTACCTTCTATCTTGTTGCGATGTTGATGTTTCTGGCCTTTACGACGATTTCTCTTTTCGTTTTCAACCGACTTGAAAAGCGGGCTGCCCGCGGGATCGCGAGGGCCTGATAGATGTTTGAAGATTTTATCTACGTTCTGACAAAATATGATGTCTGGCTGTGGCGCGGTTTCTTGCTGACAGCGCAACTTCTGGTGATTTCAGTTGCCTTTGGCACAGTTCTGGCCATTCCGCTTGCGGTGGCCCGCGTGTCCAAGAAAGTCTGGATACAGGCTGTTCCCTTTGCTTTCATCTATATGTTCCGCGGCACCCCCCTGATTGGGCAGTTGTTCATGATGTATTACGGGGTCGGTCAGCTGGTTGCCAACATTGATGGCATTCAGGACCATTGGACGTGGACATATCTGCGCGATCCATACTGGTACTGTCTTCTGACATTTGTTCTCAATACCGCGGCCTACGTCGCCGAAATCATGCGCGGTGGCATTCAAAACGTTCCGAGCGGTGAAATCGAAGCAGCACGCGCATGCGGGATGACTCCGTTCACCACCTACCGCCGCATTATTTTCCCGCGTATGTGGCAGATGATCTGGCCTGCCTATACCAATGACGTCATTTTTACCCTTAAAGCCACATCGCTGGCATCGACGGTGACCTTGATTGAATTAACCGGTGCCGCCCGCAAGATTGTTGCCCGCACCGCTCTGCCCTACGAGGCGTTTATTTCCGCTGGTCTGATTTATCTGATCATTGTGTATGTCCTGACACTTGGCTTTAAGATGATCGAGCGGTACTTACGGCGAAGCGAAAAACGTAAGGATAAACTGCCCGGTAAAATCAAACCCATGGGGGTCTGATTTGAATGTTTTTGGTCAACATGTGTTGTCGACAACGCAGTATTGATATCAAAAATTTATACCGTTTCATCACATCAATTCGTTGCCAACGCAGGACCAGAAAATGCAAGAAGACCGCATTAACCTTGTGCGTCCGCAGATGGGGACATCCAGAGCACTGACCGTGCGCCGCTATGGCAAAGTTGGCAGCGGGCCGAAGGCCTATTTTCAGGCCGCATTGCATGCCGATGAACTTCCTGGTGTTATTACCCTTCATCACCTTGAAGTGTTGCTTAAAGAAGCAGACGCCAAAGATGAAATCACCGGCGAAATCGTTATTGTTCCGTTCGCCAACCCAATCGGCTTTACCCAGTATGTCGATATGAAACCACTTGGCCGGTTTGAGATGCGCAGTGGTCAGAACTTTAACCGGCATTATCCGGATTTAAGCCCGGCCCTGATTGAGGCGGTAGCATCCAAGCTGACGCAGGATGCGGATCAGAATGTTGCAATCATTCGATCTGAACTGCGCCGCCTGATTGCCCAGCACCGCAAAGACAGTGCACCGCTAACCGATCTTGTTGACTTGCGCCTGACGCTTGCGGAACTGGCGGTTGATGCAGACTATGTGATGGATCTGCATTGCGACTGGGAAGCGCCAATGCATCTTTATATCAGCGATCACAACTGGCCAGATGCGGCTGACCTCTCAGCCCAGATTGGCTCGGAATGCAGCCTGATTGCAGAGATCAGCGGTGACAATCCGTTTGACGAAACATTCAGCCGTCCCTGGGTCGAGTTGCGCCGGGTCTATGGCGATAAATTCCCCATTCCAATGGCGACCCTTGCCACAACGATTGAGCTTCGCGGCGATCGCGATGTGTATGATGACTATGCGATCAAGGATGCGGACAATCTGTTTAAATTCCTGCAGCGTCGCGGCCTGATCAAAGGTGATCCGGGGCCCCTTCCCGATGCCAAATGTGATGCCACCCCGCTTTCAGGTGTTGACCGGGTAATGGCGCCGCATGGCGGTATGGTGGTGTTTCATATTGAAGCCGGAGCGAAAGTCAAAGCAGGTCAGGAGCTTGGATATGTTCTTGACTGTGAAACCGGGCAGAAAACCACGTTTTCAAGCCGGACCAACGGCGTTCTTTATTCGCGCATTGGCATTCGCCTGATCGTTCCGGGTGGGTATTTGTGTTCTGTCGCTGGCGCAGAACCATTACCGGGCCGCGAAGGGCAACTTTTACTGTCAAAATAAACCATCAGATCTGGCTTTAGCCTGTTCTGATTGAAACTGTGTTTTGGGACGGATTGATTGATTGCTTGGCCAAGGTTGGATACCTTTGTCGCCGGTATTCAGTCTCGATCAGACCGTGATTGAAACCATCTTTCGTCATCATCGTTAAATGGTGATGCACACCAGAATAATTTGCGTTCTACGCGTTGCAAGGATGACCTGATGTTCGACCCGAAAACCGTTCCCGACGTTATTAAAATGGCCGCGAAAAAGGCCGTTTCTGACGCCGAAACCGCGCGTCGCGCCATTTCCGTTCTGGATCTGACCAGCTTGAATGATGACGATACGCCCGAGGTAATTGAGGCCCTGTGCAAACGCGCGCAAACGCCTGCGGGCAATACAGCTGCGGTTTGTGTGTTCGCACCGTTCGTTGAAACGTCATGGCGGGAACTGGGTCAAAGCGGGGTTAAAACCGCGACAGTGGTTAACTTCCCCGAAGGCGGCACCAATGCCCAGCGCGTTGGCGATGAAACAGCCGACTGCGTTGCCAAGGGTGCCGATGAAGTTGATCTGGTTCTTCCCTATAAGGCGTTTCTGTCGGGTGATTTGGCAAGTGTGGTTGATGTTCTTGTCGCGACACGCACGGCCTGTGGCCCCATGACGACCATGAAAGTCATCCTTGAAACCGGGGAATTTGATGACCTGTCAAAGATTTATGACGCCGCACGCCTTGCGATCAAACATGGTGCGAATTTTGTCAAAACCTCAACCGGGAAAGTTCCGGTTGGTGCCACACCGGAATCAGCTGTTGCCATGCTGACAGCCATCCGTGATGCGCGCGATGAAGATGGTGCTATTGCTGGTTTCAAGGCATCTGGCGGGGTGAAAACCACCGATGACGCGGCCCTTTATCTTGCAATTGCTGATGAGATCATGGGCGACGGCTGGGCAACACCGCAAACCTTCCGATTTGGCGCAAGTGGCGTTTTAACCGCCCTGCTTGAAACCTGCGGCCTTGATCAGAACAATGCACCTGCGGCGACTGGCAACTACTAGAATAAATTACTATCTGCCAGACAGCATAAGACGGCAGAACATGGTTAAAGGAAGACATTAATGGCACGTGCCATCATCATCGTGGCAGACAGCTTTGGCATTGGCAGCGCACCGGATGCGGCCAAATTCGGTGATCAGGGTTCTGATACTCTTGGTCATATTGCCGAACATTGTGCACAGGGCCTTGCTGATAACGATCAACGCAGCGGGCCATTGCATATTCCAAACATGGTCGCACTTGGTCTGGGCGAAGCCGCAAAGGACGCCACTGGTCGCGTTCCACCGGGGCTTGATCATGGCGGTGCGATCCTTGGGGCCTTTGGCCATGCCAAGGAACTGTCACGCGGTAAAGACACCCCAAGTGGTCATTGGGAAATTGCCGGTGTGCCTGTCGATTTCGATTGGGGCTATTTCCCGCAAACGGTTCCGACGTTTCCAGCGGAATTGACCGATGCCTTTATCAAACAGGCAAAGCTGCCCGGGATTCTTGGTAATTGCCATGCATCTGGCACAAACATCATCGCCGACCTTGGTCAGGAACATATCAAAACCGGCATGCCGATTTGCTATACATCGGCCGACAGCGTGTTCCAAATCGCCGCTCACGAAGAACATTTCGGTCTTGATCGGCTTTATGATATCTGCGAAATCGCCTTCAAACTGGTCGAACCGTATAATATTGGCCGCGTGATTGCCCGCCCGTTCGTCGGCGAAAGCCCGACGGATTTCAAGCGGACAGCAAACCGTCGTGATTTGGCCATCCCGCCACACAAACCCACTTTGCTTGATCTGTTCAGCGATGCGGGTGGCAAGGTCATTTCGGTTGGCAAAATCGCCGATATCTATGCCCATCGCGGGATTGCAAAAAAGGTCAAGGCATCGGGCAATATGGCCCTGTTTGACGCCATGATGACAGAAATCGCCGAAGCGCCTGATAACAGCATTGTGTTTACCAACCTTGTCGACTTTGACATGGAATTCGGCCATCGTCGCGATGTGCCGGGCTATGCCAATGCACTTGAAGAGTTTGATGTCCGTATCCCGGAATTGCGCAACGCCCTGAAACCGGGTGATCTAGTGATTGTGACGGCAGATCATGGGTGTGATCCGACCTGGCGTGGGAATGATCACACGCGTGAGTTTGTGCCGGTACTGGCCTTTGGTCCTGCAATTGCGCCCGGCCCGTTTGGAATGCGCGAAACCTTTGCGGATATTGGCCAAACGGTCGCCGATCATTTAGGGATTGCGCCGCTTGCAACAGGCACGTCTTTTTTAAACGGATAACGCAATGAATTGGCATGCTGGACAAAACGAAACATCATTGATGCCGATCCGTATCGAGGCAATCGTCGATACGATTTGTCCATGGTGCTACATCGGTAAAAAGCGCCTTGAAAAGGCATTGTCGCGCGAACAGCTTGATAACCTGATTATCAACTGGCGGCCTTTCCTGCTTAACCCGGACATGCCAAATGGCGGCATTGACCGGAAACTTTATCTGTCGGCCAAGTTTGGCGGGGCTGAAAGTGCCACGCGCGTTTATAAGGCCATCGAAACGGCCGGGGCAGCCGTTGGCATTGATTTTAAGTTCGACGACATCAAAATCACACCGGATTCAACAGACTCACATCGCCTGATTTTCAAGGTGTGCTCAGAACGCCCTGCCGTTGGCAATGCCTTGGTCGAGGACCTGTTTGTGGCCTATTTCCTTGAAGGTCAAAACATTGGCGACCTTGATATTCTGACGGAAATTGCCGTAACACACGGCGAAGACCGAAATGAAATCCTGGATTACCTTGCCGGCGATATGGACCGTGATTTCGTTGGACAGGAAAACCGGGTTGCACATCAGATGGGTGTGACCGGTGTTCCGTGCTTTGTCTTTAACGGTCGTCATGCACTGTCGGGCGCACAGGAACCTGAAATTCTTCAGCGCATGGTGCGGCTTGCCCGACAAGAAGAAACACCCGCATTATAAAGGTGGATCGATAAAGAAAAAAGGCGGAATAACAATTTGTTACCCGCCTTTTCTTTATGTTTTTTCTGCGATATCCGAAAGCCGTTTCATTAAGCGTTTCAGACCTTCCAACCGATCGGTCGGTCCATCCCAGCCCGCAGCATAGACGATCTTATGGTCGGGACGCAGTCTGGCAACACCGACCTGTTGCTGAATAAAGCCGACCAATCCTCCCGGATTTGGGAATTCATTGTTACGAAGGGTAATCAATGCACCTTTTGGTCCGGCATCAAGCTTTTCAATATTGGCAACGCGACACCATTGTTTGATGGTCACAACATCCAGAAGGTTCTCGACCTCTTTGGGGAGTTTGCCAAACCGGTCAATCATTTCCGCTGCAAACTGATCGACTTCTTCGCGTGATCGCAATTCAGAAATCCGCCGATACAGCCCCAGACGCACGCCCAAATCGGGCACATAGCGATCCGGGATCAGAACCGGCATGCCGATATTGATCTGCGGGATGAAGCTTGCCTCGTCAGATGCCTCGATCTCGCCCTTGGCTTCAGCCACGGCTTCTTCGATCATTTGCTGATAAAGTTCGATCCCGACTTCCTTGATGTGTCCGGATTGTTCTTCGCCCAAAAGGTTCCCGGCCCCACGAATATCAAGATCGTGGCTGGCAAGGTTAAAGCCAGCGCCAAGGCTATCAAGGGTCTGCATGACCTCAAGCCGCTTAAGCGCGGTTGCCGACAGTTTCTTGCCATTTGGTAGTGTCAGATAGGCATAGGCACGTTGTTTGGACCGACCGATCCGACCACGCAGCTGATACAGCTGAGCCAGACCAAACATATCCGCACGGTGAATGATCATGGTGTTGGCGTTGGGCACATCAATGCCCGATTCAATAATGTTGGTCGCCAGCAACAAATCAAACTTGCGATCGGTAAAGTCGGTCATCACCTGTTCAAGGTCACGTGCACCCATTTGACCATGGGCAACATCAAACTTGATTTCCGGAACAAGCGCTTCGAGTTCCTTGGCAACACGCGAAAGCTCATTGACCCGTGGGCAAACATAAAACACCTGCCCGCCACGATGGCGCTCGCGCAAAATTGCCTCACGGACAACCACCGGATCGTACGGTGTGATGTATGTCCGCACGGCAAGACGGTCTACCGGCGGTGTCGCAATGATCGACAGTTCCTTAACCCCGGTCAGAGCGAGTTGCAGGGTGCGCGGGATAGGTGTAGCCGTTAAGGTCAGAACGTGGACGTCAGATTTAAGCTCTTTCAGACGCTCTTTATGTTTAACGCCAAAGTGCTGTTCTTCATCGACGATCAGAAGACCAAGGTCTTTGAAATGAACACCATTGCCAAGCAAAGCATGCGTGCCGCAGACGATATCAACATGTCCGCTTTCAAGGTTGTCCTTGACCAGCTTGGCGGTTTTACCGGTCACAAGACGCGACAGTTGCTCAACACGCACAGGGAGCCCGTCAAAGCGTTCCTTGAAGTTCAGGTAATGTTGACGGCACAACAGTGTTGTCGGGGCGACGATGGCAACTTGTTTGCCTGACATCACGGCCGTAAAGGCGGCCCGCATTGCGACCTCGGTCTTGCCAAAGCCAACATCGCCACAGACAAGACGATCCATCGGCTTTCCTGCCGCAAGGTCGTCGAGCGTATCGACAATTGCACGTGCCTGATCTTCGGTTTCGGCAAACGGGAACCCGGCACAGAATTCATCATAGCTGCCTTCAGGCGCGCTGAGTACGGCACTTTTGCGCAAATGACGTTCAGCCGCGACCTTGATCAGTTTGGCCGCCATATCGCGAATACGTTCGCGCAGCTTGGCCTTACGCGCCTGCCAGGCAACGCCGCCCAGCTTATCAAGGATTGAAAGCCCCTCGTCCGAGCCATAGCGCGACAGGACTTCGATATTTTCCACCGGGACGAACAGCTTGTCACCGCCGTCATATTCCAGCTCAAGACAGTCGTGCGGTGCACCACCAGCCGTAACGGTCTTTAGGCCAAGATACCGTCCGATCCCATGTTCAAGATGAACCACAAGATCGCCCTCGGAAATCTCGGAGGCCTCACGCAGGAAATTATCAGCCTTGCGACGGCGCCCACCCGGGCGGCTCATCCGGTCGCCAAGGATATCCTGCTCGGTGACGAACCAAAAACCTTCGCGGCGAAAACCACGTTCCATATCAAGGATAACAACCGCAACCTGCTCAAATGTCAGATCATCGGTAATGTCTTCCCAGCATTCTGCGGTAACGACTTTGCCAACACCATGTTCACGCAAAAGCGAAACCATACGATCGCGCGATCCATCAGAATAGGCCGCAATGGCGATCTGGTTTTCCTTGCCACGTTGTTCGGTGATGAAGTCACGCAGCGCTTCATAAAGGTTGGTGTCGGCCCGTGCGCGCACATCGCCAAAATCACGCCCGGCACGCGCGCCAATGTCGTAAATCCCGCGTTCGGGATCTTCGGCCTCGTAATATGGGGAAAATTCAAGGACTACCCGGTCCGACAGCATCCTATCAAATTCGGCCTGATCCAGATACAGCCGTTCGGTTGGCACCGGTTTATAGACGTTGTCGCCCGAAAGCCCGCCACCCTTGATGTTCAAGCGCGCCTGATAGTAGTCATCGATCATCTCAAGACGGTTTTCAAGGACTTCGCCGTATTGGTAATCAAGGCTAATGACAGTACCGGGCAGATAGGCGAAAATCGTATCAAGCCCATCATGAAACAGCGGCAACCAATGTTCCATGCCGCCATATTTAAGGCCGTTACTGATCGATTCATACAGCGGATCGGTTTGCGAAACCGCGCCAAACAACTCGCGATAACTGCTGCGAAACCGTGAAATGCTTTCGGGGTCAAGAAATACTTCGCCAACCGGCATAAGTGCGATTTCCTTGACCTTGCCAATCGTGCGCTGACTTTCAACGTCAAAACGCCGGATGCTTTCGATCTCATCGCCAAAGAAATCAAGACGCACTGGTTCATTCATGCCCGGTGCGAAAATATCGACGATATCACCACGCACGGCATAGTCACCCGGCTCCATCACCTGTTCCGACCGGTTGTAGCCCATCCGTTCGAAATAGGCGGTCAGTTCCGCGCGGTCATACTCCGCCCCTGCCTTAAAGGCCAGTTTTCCGGCGCGCATCACATCAACGCGTGGCACACGCTGCAGGATCGCAGCCGCCGTTGTCAGGACAATGCGCCCGTGTCCGGCTTTGGGTGCGTCCCCTTCGGCCAAAATGGTCAGCGTTTCCACGCGACGTGCGGTGACTTCCGAAATCGGCGAGACACGGTCATACGGCAGGCAATCCCACGCCGGCAGTGTCAGGACTTCAACTTCACCAGCGAAAAAGCGTAATGCTTCTGCCAGCTGTGCCATGCGTTTGTCATCGCTGACAACATGCAAGATCGTGCTGTTCGACGCCTTGGCATCAAGCAGTTCACGCAAAACCAGTGCGTCCGCACCTTCGGGGACACCGCCGACGCGTTTTCGGCCTTTGGATGATAAGATTTCTTTGATTTTTTTCAATGTTTTATCAGGCGTTGCTCAAATCCTGAATCATATGCAGCACATCGGTATCATACTCCGCCGGTGCTGCTTCCTTACGCGTCGCCCATTTGAAGAAATCTGCATCGGGAACGTCCACAATCAGGGCTTCAAACGTATCAAGCTGTTCTGCGGTCAACGTCGCAAGATGCTCGTCCATAAAGCGACCGATCAGAATATCGTTTTCCTTGGTACCACGATGACCACCACGGAACAGCAGCTTCTTGCGCCGCATTTCAAGTTCCGAAATGTTATCTGTCATAATTGATCTCCTGACTTACTTCTGCACAGCAGCCTTTTGCACGGCGCTATATGATATTCTGTGGCATGGTTTGTACGGTAAAATACGCTTTTGGTCCATGCCGTGATCAGGTGATTTTGCATCAAAGGGTGACTTGATGGTTGTTGCGCGATAATTTTGTTGTATACCCGTCCGGTAAACCTATTTGTTCTATTAACGTTCTCGTCGAAAGTTGCAACGAAAACCGACATGCGCCCGGAAATTTTATTCCCGCTTTTTGCCGAAATCGAAACCCTGCCCGGTATCGGGCCGCGGTTAAAGCCACTGGTCGTGCGCTTGATCGGGGGCGAACATGTTGCCGATTTACTCTGGCACCTGCCATCGGGGATCATTGACCGTCGTTTTTCGCCACCACTTGATGAAACAATCGATGGTTCGGTTGTGACAATGGATGTTTGGGTAGAACGCCACGAGCCATCCCCAAACCGGCGCCGCCCCTATCGCGTGATCTGCAAAACGCTCAGCGGCACTCTGGTCCTGTCATTTTTTAATGCGCGGGCCAAATACCTCAATGATGTGCTTCCCGTCGGGGAAAAGCGCATCGTGTCGGGCAAGGTCGATCATTATCGTAACGAATATCAGATCACCCACCCCGATCGGATTGGCACAGAAGCCGAACGCGCAGAAATTCAAACCGTCGAGCCGGTCTATCCGATGTCTGCCGGTGTGACGGGCAAAACATTGACCAAGGCAATGCGTGCCGCCCTTCAATTGGTTCCAGACCTTCCGGAATGGCATGACCCGGCATTGGTTGCGCGCCATAAGTGGCCTGATCTTGCCAGTGCGCTTCGCACCATTCATAATCCCGAAGACGCCGCGGATCTATCGCCAGATCATCCGGCCCGCCAGCGGCTTGCCTATGACGAATTGCTCGCCAATCAACTGGCATTGTCGCTGATCCGGGCAAAAATGCGCAAGCTTGGTGGGCGCGTGACCAATGGTGCGGGTGATTTGCGACAAAAGCTTGCCGCGAACCTGCCCTTTGCCATGACAGGCGCACAACAACGTGCACTGGCTGATATCTATGACGATATGGCCAGTGAAGGCCGGATGTTGCGCCTTTTGCAAGGCGATGTTGGTTCGGGCAAGACCGTTGTTGCGTTGATGGCCATGCTCAATGCTGTGGAATGCGGCCGCCAAGCAGCCATAATGGCACCGACCGAAATTCTGGCCCGTCAGCATTTTGAAACGATTGGTCCATTACTCGAACAAATCGGGATTAAATGTGCGATCCTAACCGGGCGCGACAAGGGTAAAGCCCGCAAGGCAACTCTTGAAGGGTTTGCCAATGGCGATGTTCAGATTGCTGTTGGAACGCACGCATTGTTTCAGGATGATGTTGTTTTTTCTGACCTTGCATTTGCCGTTGTTGATGAACAACACAGATTTGGCGTTCATCAACGCTTGATGCTGGCTGGCAAAGGTCAAGCCGTCGATGTTCTGGTCATGACCGCGACCCCGATCCCACGCACCCTGACCTTGACCGCATTTGGTGATATGGAAGTATCACGGCTTGATGAAAAGCCGCCGGGGCGAAAACCGGTCGATACCCGCGTTTTGCCGATTGATAAGGTCGATGACGTCATTTCGGGCATAGGGCGCGCTATGCGCACAGGCACCAAAATCTATTGGGTCTGCCCGTTGGTCGAAGATTCAGAAATTCTCGACCTTCAGGCTGCCGAGGAACGCTATCGCATCTTGGTTGAGTTGTTCGGTGACGCCCGCGTCGGGCTTGTGCATGGCAAAATGAAGGCTAAGGAAAAAGATGAAGTCATGGAGCGCTTTGCCCATGGCGATACATCGGTCCTTGTTGCGACCACCGTTATTGAAGTCGGCGTCAATGTACCTGATGCCACCATCATGGTGATTGAGCACTCCGAACGATTTGGCCTGGCCCAGCTTCATCAGTTGCGCGGGCGTATTGGTCGTGGGGATGCGGCGTCCACCTGCCTGCTGCTTTATGGCAGCCCGTTGGGACAGGTTTCCAAGGCGCGCCTTAAGATCATGCGCGAAACAGAGGACGGCTTTATCATCGCCGAAGAAGACTTGAAACTTCGCGGTGCGGGCGAAGTTCTTGGTACGCGTCAAAGCGGACTTCAGGAATATCGCTTGGCCAATCTGGAGTTACACGGCGATTTATTGGCAATTGCCCGCGATGATGCCCGTCTGATTGTGGATCGTGATCCAGATTTACAAAAAACACGTGGCGAAGCGTTACGTTTGTTGCTGTATCTGTTCGAACGCGATGAGGCCGTGCGATACTTCCGGTCCGGATAAAAAGACGCCGCGAGTAAGAACCGTATAGACAGACACAACAAAGGACGCAGCCAGCTTGGCATGCGCCCTTGTTTTAACTGTTAGTCACCGGCAACGGCCAAGTGATCACGCGTCTTCGCGATGTTTGTCATCTTCGCCCTGCCCGGCCTTCCCGGTATCTTCGGTACTATCGGACTTTTGACGGGGGGCAATGTCACGCGAAACCAAAATGGGGCTGTTTTCTTTTTCGCGCAGCACATCAAGGTCTTCGTAGGTTTTCGACGAAACCCGCGGCTGTTTCTGTTCTTCGGGCGAACGGCGATCCGGTGGGGTTACAATACCGCCAGACATCACCATCTTGATGGCCTCTTCGACCGACATATCAAGAATGACGACATCCTGACGCGGCACAAACAACAGGAAACCCGATGTCGGATTTGGCGTTGTCGGCAAAAAGATGTTGATGACCGTATCTTCGGTAAGGTGTTGAACCTCGCCCTTGGTTTCACCAGTAATGAACCCAATCGCCCACATGCCGCGGCGTGGATACTCAAGCAACACCGCCTGGCGGAATGCATTGGACTGATTGGCCAGAACCGTTTCAAGAATTTGTTTGATCGCACCATAGATGCTGCGCACTGCCGGAATACGGCCCAGAATGCGCTCATACAGCTTAATCAAAGCACGACCGGCAAAGTTGGTGGTAAACCAGCCAACCATGGTGATGAACACCAGCATAACCAGAAGACCAAATCCCGGAATACCGTATTCCTGGTAGCCGTCAGGAAGATATGCTTCGGGATTGTAATGTGCCGGGATCAGCGGCATCACCTTGCTGTCGACAAACTCAATAAACCACCAAGCCAGTCCAAAGGTAATCGCAAGTGGTGTACTGATCAGAACACCGGTCAGGAAATAGGCGCGCACACGCGCAAAGAAACCCGGGCTCGGCAGTGCGGAGCCGTGCTTGTCCGCGTCATGTTTATCGTCGCGCTTGGCGTTCATTGGTCACCTGTGCTGATAAGCCGCATTAGAATACCCAAACCGTAAGAATAGCTTTTGGCATTCACCATTTATCAGTATGAATATGGTACTACTGCGACATTGGATCAGGGATAACTCCCTATTTTTAAGTGATACCAGCATTCAAGATTGCGGTGCAACCAAACAAACAGCAAATCATCAAATAGCAGCCCGATGGAGTTATTTTGAAGGTCTGGATTGTCGAATACATATACGACGACAATGGGTCAGTCGGCATCAAAACATCCAAAGTACGCGCACCTGACTATGAAACAGCGCGTCAATTTGCGGTTGGAGATGCCCCGGCGGTTGATTTTGTCATGTCGTTGCGTCCTGAATCAGAAGAACAGTTTTTGGGCACCCCAACCATTCGCGCCCGCGAAATGACCGGGAAAATCGTTCACGAGGTCCCCGACCCCGATGATGATCTTGAAGACGATGAAGACGATGAAGACGATGTCTGACCCCGATGTTCGTACATTCCTGCCGCGCCCCATCATCGGTGTCGGGGCTGTGGTCTGGCATGACGATCATGTCTTGCTGATCAAACGGGGCAAAGAACCCAACATTGGTAGCTGGAGCCTTCCTGGCGGGGCTCAGGAACTTGGCGAAACGCTTGAACAAGCGGTCAGGCGTGAAATTCTTGAAGAAACTGGCATCGAAATATCCCCCCCGATCCTTGTCGACACGGTGGACCTGATTTCACCCGCACCGGATGGCATCATCCAGTATCATTATACCCTGATTGATTTTACTGCCGAGGCAGTTGGCGCAGATTTATGTGCCGGCGGAGATGCCGCCGATGCGCAATGGGCCGATACAACCAAACTTGACCCCTATAAGCTTTGGAACAAGACGATTGAAATGATAGAAAAGGCAAGACGTGTGCGCGGCAATGCGCCCGACCAAAGCGACCTGTGCTGATACCAGCAATGCCCCTATTCCTCATACAAAAAGGCGACACCCATTGGATGTCGCCTGATTTTGTCGGATGATTGAACTGATTACGCTGCGGCGTGTTGGCTCAGAACGCTTTCCTGAATTTTCTTAAAGGCACGGGCCTCAAGCTGGCGGACACGTTCACGGCTAACACCGAAACGTTCGCCGAGTTTCTCAAGCGTAATCGGATCGTCGCTGAGGAAACGGGCTTTGATGATTTCCTGTTCACGTTCCGGGAGTTCACCCATCGCGTTTTTCAGCATACCATTATTAAGCACGCGTTCTTCTTCGTTTCCGACCAAGGCTTCCGGGCTTGGCGCATCCGATGACAGGGTATCGAGATACTCCATGCCTTCGTCTTTGGGCATCGGCGTATTGAGCGAGAAATCACGCGCCGCAAGACGGCGGTTCATATCAAGCGCTTCACGATCCGTAACGCCAAGGCGTTCGGCAACCTGAGATGCCTGTTCTGGCGACAATTCACCATTGTCATAGATGTTAAGCTGACGTTTGGCTTTGCGCAGGCTGAAGAACAGCTTTTTCTGTGCAGCCATCGTGCCAAGCTTAACCATCGACCAGCTTTGCAGGACGTATTCAGTTACGGCAGCACGGATCCACCACATCGCATAAGTCGACAGGCGGAAACCACGTTCCGGGTCAAATTTCTGAACCGCACGCATCAGGCCGGTATTGCCCTCTGCCACAAGATCAGCCATCGGCAGGCCATAGCCGCGATACCCGAATGCAATTTTGGCAACAAGGCGTAAGTGACTGGTGACAAGCTTGTGCGCAGCAGCAGTATCGTCATGATCCTGATAACGGTGCGCAAGCATGTATTCTTCGTCCACGGTCAGCATTGGAAACTTCCAAACTTCGCGGAGATATCCCGAGAAACCGTCTTCTTGGGAAACAGCTGGTAATTTAATGGCGCTCATTTTCTGTCCTCCTGAGAGGTTAACGCGTCGACACCTGTATGTGCATACGGAGCCAGTCAGAATTTAGATGACGCGCGAACACTGTCGTTTGTGAACTTATTCACGTGGATGACCGGATTAAGACCAAGAAGGCCAAAGTCGTCCGGTCGCATTTTCATCCCATTGAAAGGTCTATGGGAGAGGACAGCTGATGCGAAAAGAGTCTGTATTCATGGTGTCTCATCCTTACTTGAAGCAAATCGACAATTTCATTGTCCGCCAATAGGCCGGACTTCGATCCGGCGGTGCCTTTGGGCCCCCACCCGCACAATTAATATATCTAAACCTGACCAAATCCGTCAAGAACTTCTGACCAGCGTTTCAGTTATATTAACCACTCGATATCAGCGTTTTAATTTCTATACCCGACTTTTCCTGTCGGGAATTAAAAACGCCAATAACTCACGGTATAAACGATATAAGGCGAAACAAAGGCAAACGACCCAAATTGCGCAGCAGAGTTGACCATCAGTCACGTACTAGGGTTTCCAACGATCCTGACACAGAAAATGTTCCCCCCGAGCTGGAAATCACTACGATGGCGCGATACCATTATGTTCGCCCGCAAACGATCAAGACCGGAAGCCAAACCATGCCCGATTCCTCAGAAACAGACCTTTGCCCGTGCGGCAGCTCACGCAGATTTGATCACTGCTGCGGTCGGTTTCTATCCGGCGCAGATTATCCGAGCACAGCGGAAGAATTGATGCGATCCCGCTATTGTGCCTTTGTCCTGCGCAATGGCGCCTATTTGTCCGATACCATCGCCGCTGAAAACCGCGGTGCGTTCGACGCAAAAAGCATTGAACGCGATCAAACTGATTGGATCGGGCTTGAGATCATTGACCGCAAAGCAGGTGGATTGCTCGATCAGACGGGACAGGTCGAATTCATTGCCCGATTTAATGAAAACGGGCAGCAGCATCACCTCCATGAACGGTCAAACTTTGAACGCCGTGCGGGAAAATGGGCGTATATCGATGGTGATTTCCCAAATGCGAATGGTGTCAAATCAGGTAAAACGGCCGATCAGGTTGGACGGAATGATCCCTGCCCGTGTGGATCAGGCAAAAAGTTCAAAAAATGCTGTGGTTAACATCGACTGACTGAGGAAGCGCGGGCCATCAGCCTTTTCCGACCACTTCCAGTGCCCATTGGTGAAATAACCGGATAAGTTGGCTGTGCGCGTCGTCATAGGACAGCCAAATCAGTTCATGATCATCTTCAAGCGGCGGCCCAAGGCGTTCGATCATTTCACATTGAAAGAATGTGGCGCGCTTTAATCGGTAACGGCCCTTGCCCGGATTATTAATATACTGGGATGCAAACCCGATCCGGGAAAGAATGCCGACCCGATAGCCCGATTCTTCATAGGCTTCACGGTGAAGGGCATCGCGTTCGCTTTCGCCCGGCTCAACCCCGCCACCAATCAGGACCACACCCTTTGGTGTTTTGGCAACAGCAACCCTGCCCTGATCATCTTTAATGACCGCATAGGCACAATCTTGGACCGTGTAACTTTGCCCCATGCGCGGGGTTCCAAATATCGGAGCGACCAAAACGGGCAACCTTGCCTTCGACCTGTGGGTGCGAACCCTGCTGCGCAGGATCGTATAATTGTTTTATATCGCAATAGCGCGATCAAGCATTCCTTGGCAACGAGTGACATCAAACCGCAATGACGTTTCTCGTGCATTATCGAAATACGAATGTAATTCCGCGTCGCTTGCCGGGGTTACACACGCCCCACATTCAGCGACAAGTTTTTCATGGTATGGCGTTGGCAGCTCAAGCGCCTTGCGTTTGTTCCTGAACAGGAATTTCTCGGATAATGCAAAATCATGCTGCATGTTGCGGTACAAAATTGTCTGGTAGTTCGCATGCAGGCCGATATTTCCGTCCGGCGCAATCAGGAACAACGGAAACATCACAGCAAGATCCGGCAATACGCGATTGGGGTAAACCTGACCTTTCCAATACTTTTCAGCCAAATCTGCGTAACCATCATAATCGTTAATCGGAAACATTCTGGCTTTGGAAAGTGGCAATATTTCCACTTTATCCTTGCGGATGTCGACTGTGTCATTTGAGACATCGACATATAGACTGCCAAACTGAAAAGCGTTTTGAAAATACTGATTTCGCAGATTACCCCAGACACGTTTTGCCAAGCCACCGTTTCGTACAAAGTCACGTATTGCAACTAGTCCCGGGCTTGTTGCAGAACCAACCTTTTGCTCAAGAAGGCTTTTAACCCCAAGGGTGATTTCCTGACAAAACCCTTCCGGGTACGATTTGCCCCCCTTGTTGAGCGACACATCAAAACTTTGGTCATACTGCTGGCGCAGCAAAAGCATATCGTTATGCAATTCCTTGATCCGCGGCAGAAGGTATTTCTTGGTTAATTTGACCTGCTTGAAATTGACGGGTGATATCTGTTCGTCTTCTGCCCGTGCGGTGATGTCTTCAAGCGTAAGCTTTTGAGGTGTCGTCATTATGTGATCTTCTTATTCCACCGTTGGATCGCATTAAGATGGCATTGGATAGGTATAAAGAAAACACCCCAAAACACAGATCGCGTTTTGGGGTGCCTGAAAAATAACTTTGGAGTCTGACTTAGAACGGAATTTCGTCATCAAGGTCCGGGGCGCCAGTCGGGGCGGAACCACCACCAGAGGACGAACCACCGTTGCCCCAGCCTGCGTCAGAACCGCCGCCACCGAAGTTGCCGCCATTATCCTGGCCGCCGCCATATCCGCCGCCAGACGACGATCCACCACCCATTCCGCCGCCTTCACCGCCACGACTATCAAGCATGGTCAGGTTGGAGTTGAAGCCTTCCAGGACAATTTCAGTGGTGTAATTGTCTTTACCGTCCTGCCCCTGCCATTTGCGGGTCCGAAGCACGCCTTCGATGTAAAGCTTGCTGCCTTTTTTAACAAAGCGCTCTACGACATCTGCAAGACCTTCGTTGAACACAACAATGCGATGCCATTCGGTACGCTCGCGGCGCTCACCGGACTGACGGTCCCGCCACTGTTCGGAGGTCGCAATACTGAAATTGGCGATTTTCTTGCCAGCCTGGGTGAACCGGATTTCAGGGTCGCGGCCGAGGTTTCCGACAAGAATGACTTTATTGACACTGCCAGCCATGGGTTATCTTCCAAAGTTTGTGTTTGTCCGTGGCCCTGTATGCACAGGACTTGTGAGTTATCATTGCGCAAAAATGCGCTGCATTAAAGTTTCAAGTTCGACGCGGTCTATTTCATCAAATGAATTGAGTTCGACACTATCGACGTCGAGCACAGCAATCAACTGCCCATCAGCATTAACAACCGGCACGACGATTTCCGAATTGGACCGACTGTCGCACGCGATGTGTCCCGGAAAGGCATGCACATCGGCAACCAATTGCGTTTCGCGCGTTGACGCGGCCGTCCCGCAGACACCACGCCCAATCGGGATGCGCAAACAGCCAAGTGTGCCTTGATACGGCCCGACAACCAGTTCATTTTGTTTATTGGGATCAACAACATAAAATCCCGTCCAAAAGTAATAGTCGAACTTTTCGGACAAGATGCAAGACACTGTTGCCATCAACGCAGTGACGTTTGTTTCGCCTTCGGTGATGCTAACCAGTTCTTTTGTCGCTTCTTCATAAAGCGCCTTTTTCTGATCTGCCTGCATGATGGTCTCCTGAATTCTGAGAGACTACGAACTACCCGCTCGTCAGGCTTGAGACAAGGTTAAATTGATCCATATCCCAAAACAAAAGCACCCCCGACGACAGATCATCGCCGGGGGTTCGTCAGGCACAAATTAGATATGTTCAAATACGCTTGCCGGTTTCGGAGTCAAACAGATGGATCATGTCTGGGGTAATGGACAACGTAAGCACCGTGCCCTTGGCGAACTGATGCGTTCCCTGAACACGCAATGTCACGTTTTCATTCCCGATGCCAAAATCAAGGTACACAAGCGTTTCCGCACCAAGCGATTCGACCATCCGCACAGAGGCGCTTACCGGCCCGGCATCATCGCCACACAGGCGGAAATGCTCGGGACGAATGCCAACCGTCACATTGCGTCCGGCCTCGACATCGTGATCAAGGTCAAGTTTGACCTTATCACCGACAACAACATGCGTACGATCATCTGATACTTTGCCGGGCAGGAAATTCATCGCAGGTGACCCGATGAAGCCCGCAACAAACAGGGTTTCGGGCTTTTCGTAAATATCGATCGGGCTTCCGATCTGTTCGGCAACACCCCCATTCATGACGATCAGACGGTCGGCCAGTGTCATGGCCTCGACCTGATCATGGGTGACGTAAACCGACGTAATCCCAAGACGTTGCTGAAGGTTTTTGATTTCAAGGCGCATATCAACGCGCAGTTTGGCATCAAGGTTGGATAATGGTTCGTCAAAGAGGAAAACCTTTGGTTGCCGAACAATTGCACGCCCCATGGCCACACGCTGGCGCTGCCCCCCCGAAAGCTGGCTTGGTTTGCGCTCGAGATGGTCTTCAAGTTGCAGGATGCGCGCAGCTTCACGCACCTTGCTGTCGATTTCCGACTTGCTATGGCCCCGGTTGCGAAGACCATAGGCCATGTTGTTGTAATTACTCATGTGTGGATAGAGCGCATAGTTCTGGAAAACCATCGCAATGTCGCGATCCGCTGGCGCAACCTTGTTGACGACCTTGTCATCAATGCTGATTTCGCCGCCCGAAATACTTTCAAGACCGGCAATCATGCGCAGCAAGGTGGATTTTCCACATCCTGACGGCCCGACAAGTACGGTAAATTCACCGTGCTGAATCTCAAGATCAATCCCGTGGATCGCCTTGTAGCCATTCGCGTAAGTTTTTTCGGCCTGATTAAGTGTAACAGTTGCCATCTTAGTATCCTGTATGCGGACAAGTTATTTTCAGTTCTGCGGATCAAGGGAGACAGAGCTTATTTTTCTGTCTCGACCAGACCTTTGACGAACATGCGTTGAAAGACCACCACCACCAGAACCGGCGGAATGGTTGCCATGATTGTCAGTGCGAATGCCTTGGGGAACTGCGGAATCTGCCCGCCTTCATAAAGCGAGTTATAGACCTGCTTGATCCCGATCACGATCGTATAAAGCTGATCATCGGTGGTCATCAAAAGCGGCCAGAGATACTGGTTCCACCCAACAACGAACATGATGATAAAGATCGCCGCAATCATCGTGACCGATAACGGCACAAGAATATCGATGAAAAATCGAATGGGCCCTGCTCCATCCAAACGGGCCGCTTCAAGTAACTCATCTGGCACCGAACGGTAAAACTGCCGGAAGAAAAACGTCCCGGTTGCTGACGCAATCAACGGCAATATCAATCCCGTATAGGTGTTCAGCAACCCAAGGCCTGCGACGACTTCATATGACGGCACGATACGCACTTCGAGCGGTAATAAAAGGGTTGAGAAAACCACCCAAAACAGCGGCACAGCCAACTTAAATCGGAAGTAGACGATCGCATAAGCCGCCATCATTGAGATGATGACCTTGCCAATGGCAAAGCCAAGACCAAGCACCATGCTGTTAAACAGCATTTCAAGGGCGGTCACCCTGCCCTTTGTTGCCGAGGCATCAAACAGGATCGCACCATAGTTTTCAAAAAAATGCTCCCCCGGCCAAAACTGTAATCCGTTTTGAAAAACAAATTCGCGGGTGTGGGTGGAAGACGCAAACGCGATCCAGACGGGCATGATCATAAAGAGCGCGCCGAGGATCAAAATTGCGTGGTTGGTAAATATACGCCATTTCGACTGATACATGACGGCCCCCCTAGTAATGAACTTTGCGTTCGATGAAGCGGAACTGGAACACGGTCAAAACACTGACCATGATCATCAGCAAGACCGACTGGGCCGAACTGCCGCCCAAATCCGCACCAAGGAACCCGTCGACATAGACCTTGTAGACAAGCGTTGCGGTCGCCCCGCCGGGCGATCCTTTGGTCGATACGTCAATGATGCCGAACGTTTCAAAAAAGGCGTACGTCAGATTGATCACCAGCAAGAAGAAGGTGGTTGGCGCCAGTAACGGGAACGTAATTGTCCAGAACCGGCGTTCCGGGCTTTTGCAATCAAGTGTGGCTGCTTCCTGCACAGATTTGGGAATACCCTGAAGCCCGGACAGGAAAAAGATGAAGTTCACGCTGACCTGTTTCCAGACGGCAATCAGAATGACGACAAATGCTGCGTCATTGGCATTCTCGATATGATTGAACTCAAAGCCAAAGCTGTTGAACGCCATATAAAGGTCCCCCATCAGGGGATTAAACAGCATGTTACCCAGCAAACCGGCCACCGGTGGTGCAATCGCATAGCCCCACATCAAAAGGGTTTTGTATGATTTGGCACCGCGCACAACTTCGTCGGCGCGTACCGCCAAAAACAAGGAAATTGCGATTGATAAGACCGAGACAAGAACGGAAAAGACGACCGTAAAAATGGCCGACCGCGTCCATGAGCTGCTCGACAGGACGTCTTCAAAATTTCTGAACCAGACAAACTGCGAAGACATGCCAAACGCGTCTTCAAGCAGGAATGACTGATACACAGCCTGGGCCGCAGGCCACAGGAAAAATATGGAAATAATCAGAATCTGGGGTGCAACAAAAAGATAGGGCACCGCGCTATGTTCAAATTGTACGCGCTTCATCGCCTACGCCACCTTCAAGCAAGTCCGGAAAATGCAAAACAGGGCGACCAACAAGGGCCGCCCCGCATTTGCGAAAAGTAGATTAGTTCGAATAGGTGTCGTTGAAACGCTTCAGAAGACCGTTTGCTTCTTCTTCAATCGTTGCAAAGGCTGCATCGATGGTTTCTTCACCGTTCATCATCTTGTCGACTTCGCGGTAAATAACTTCACGGATCTGAACATAGAAACCAAGGCGATAGCCTTTGGTCCAGTCACCACCTTCTTCCGAAAGCTGCTGAATGCCGACTTCTGCATCCGGGCTTTCTGTGTAGTAGCCGTCTTTTTTCGCCAACTCATAAGCAGCGTTGGTGATCGGAACGTAACCGGTTTCTTTGTGCCAGTAGTACTGGGTTTCCGGTTTGGTCAGGAATTTAAAGAATTCTGCAACGCCGGCATCTTGTTCGGCACTATGACCGGCAAAGGCAAACAGTGCTGCACCACCGATAAAGGTCGATTTCGGCGCGTCACCGACACCTTTCCAGTATGGAAGGGTCGACGTACCAAAATCAAACTGTGCGGATTTGCGCAAACCACCGAATGAGCCGGAAGAACCGATCCACATTGCGACCTGCTGCTGAACGAACGCATCCTGGTTCGCACCCCATGCACGACCGTAGTAGCCGTAGTAGCCAGCATCTTTCCAATCCTTGACGTGCTGCCAGTGATCTTTGAGCGCGTCATTGTTGTAAAGGACTTTGGCATCGGTGCTGTCGTAACCGTTGTTAGCGGTTGCCATCTGCAGGTTATGACGCGACATGAAGTTCTCAAAGAAAATCCATGGACTGTGCGACTGCGCAAGGGCGGTATAACCGGCTTCTTTTAGCTTCGGTGCAGCCGCTTCGAATTCCTGCCAGGTTTTCGGAACATCTACGCCCGCTTTGGCAAGGGCATCTTTGTTGTAATACAGAAGCGGGGTCGAGCTGTTGAACGGCATGCCGATCATTTTGCCGTCTGAATCGGCAAAGAAGTAACGCACACCCGGGATGTAGTCGTTGATGTCGAATTTGACATTATTGGCTTCAAGCAGATCCTGAACTGGCTTAACCGCGCCCTTTGCATTGATGATGGTAGCGGCACCGGCATCAAAGATCTGAATGATGTTTGGCTGATTTTTCGCGCGGAACGCTGCGATGCCAGCCGTCATGGTGTCTTCGTAACCGCCCTTGTTGACAGCCACGAGATGGTATTCATCCTGGCTTGCATTGAAGTCTGCGGTGATCTGATCAACCACGCCACCAAGTGCCCCATCCATTGCGTGCCACCAGGTGATCTCGGTTGCGGCCTGTGCGGTGTTGCCAAGGGCAAACACTGCGGCAGCTGCCATTAGAGTTTTGCGAAACATGATTTGTTAGCTCCCAAATAAAAATACGTCTGCGTCAAACCGCCTGTTGTTCGGTTGAGCGCAACACGTCTTTTTTCTGTCGAGAACCGCATTTCCTCAAGTGACAGTTTTCGGAAATTTACTTTTTGAACTTATAAATACGCAATAATGACTATTTAACAGGGGTATTCTGCACGATATCCATAAACTAAAATGTTCAAGTGAACAGACATCAGAGCCGTTTAGGTGTCCTTGATCACGAATACTTTGCCTTGAAACCAATACGGGTGAAGATATTTTATCGTTTGATATTGATGCTTATGTTAAAAAACTATGACTCTGCCATATTATAGAAACATGCGCAGTGACGGCAAACAACAACTTGAACGTAAAGAAGGGCAGCAAATCTGCCGCCCTTCCAATAGTTTCATTTGTGAACATTAAGTGCGTTAAATGATCATGACGTCTTGTCGCGCTGCACAAACACCGACAGCAACGCAAGCCCGCCAGACACCACCATCAGCAACAACGACAATGCATTCAACACCGGCGTCGACCCTTGTTTTAACCGGTCAAACATCGCGATTGTCAGAGGGGCATCCGACCCCACCAGCATCAAGGTCGTGTTGAAATTCTCAAACGACATTAAGAACGCAACGATACCTGCCCCCACCAAGGCGGGTTTCAGGAACGGAATGGTCACTGTCCAAAGGGCTGCACGCCGCGACGCGCCAAGATTTAAGGCCGCCTCTTCGAGGCTGACGTCAAATTTACGGAGGCGGGCTGAGATCACCAAGGTCGTGATCGTTGTGATAAAGGCAAACTGGCCAATAATCACAAGGAACAGCCCCGGACGCAGGAATTCAAGATCCCATCCAATAGCCTCCTCTACGCCATTGGCAATGGCATTGGAAAAGACAAGGATCGAAATGCCGAGAATAACCCCGGGAATGACCAGCGGTGACAGGGAAACGATATACAGCAGATTCTTGCCCGGAAACTGGCTGCGTTCAAACAGGAACGCATTACATGTACCAACCGTGACCGACAAAACAGTCACCCAAAAGGCCACAAAGGCAGAGACACCAATGCTTTCAAGCAACTTACTGTCGTTGAAAATCCCGATATACGGCCCTTCGGCTCCAAAGAACCATGCAAGTGTGGCTCCTTCCCAAGGCATCGATGGGAACAGGCTGTCATTAAACGCAAAAACACCAACAACAATCAGTGGTGCACTGAGATAGATGAAAAATAGGGTGATATAGCCCGAATAAAGACCCTTATAGAATTTGGGCTGCGGAATACTTGGAATCATGATGCGCCCCTAGCCCACGGTTTCTGAAAGTGTCTGTTTGCTGAGCTTCAATCCGCCCCAGACAATCAACGATGAAAGCACCAACAGCAAGAAGCCAAAGGCAGAACCCGATTCCCAATTAAAGCGCGTGATGAACTGAGTGTAAATCTGCTCGGTGAACCACAGGCTGTCTTTCCCGCCCAAAAGGTTCGGTGTTAGGTAATTGCCCAACGTCAACATAAAGACAACGATACACCCCGATGCAATACCGGGCATTGCATGCGGGATGACGATGTCGCGGGTGACCGTAAAGCCATTGCCGCCAAGATCGTACCCCGCCTCGATCAGGCTATCATCAAGACTGTCGAGGACCGACACCAGCGGCACGATCATAAACAGCATGGATGTGTAAACCAGACCGACCATGATCGTCGCATCATTATACAGCATTTCAACCGGCCCATCGGCAATTCCGGACCACTGCAAGAAGTTGCTGACCACACCGCTTTCACGCAGCAGGATCATCCAACCGAATGTCCGGACAAGTTCTGACACCCAGAACGGGATCAAACACATCAGGAACAAGACGTTCTTGCCCTTTCCGCGCATGAATTTTGCAATGTAGTAGGATACCGGAAAGCCGATTACCAACGTCAAAAAGGTCGCAAAGATCGACATGACGGCGGTGCGAACGTAGGTATTCCAATACAGCGGCTCTGAGAAAAACTCGATATAATTGATCAGGCTGAACTCGTATTTTCCATACGAAATGCGTTCGCGCATCGACACAAGAAACAAGTCGATGTGCGGCAGAACCACCAGCAGGAACAACCATAACAGCAACGGGAATGCTAATAATAGCAACCCAAAGCGAAATGTACCGCCTCCTTTTACAGAAGTGCCATTGCTCATGCCGTTGCTCCACCATCTGACGCGGCAAAGCATCTGGTCTGCTCAAAGCTCCAGGACAGATTGATGTTATCGCCAGCCTTGACCGATGCGAACGCCCCGGTTTGCGGCAATGCCACGGTCATCTCATGGCCCGTGGTGGTTTCGCGTACCTGAAGACTGCTGGCCGCACCATTAAACAGGACATTTTCAACCTTGGCCGACAGGGTATTATCAACCGCCCCTTCGCCGTCAATGGCGATGGCCTCAGGGCGAACAAAGACGTCAACCGCCTGTCCGTCTTTCAGGGCCACATTCGCGTCGCGTTTGGCAACAACCTTGCCTCCAGCCGCCAGATTGATTTCGACTTGATGCTCATTCCCGCCACCGACAACACCGTGCCATCGGTTGCTTTCGCCGACAAATCCGGCAACAAACGCCGTTTGCGGTTTGTAATAAAGGTCTTGTGGCGCACCGACCTGCTCAAACCGGCCCGCATTCATCACGGCAACCTGATCAGACATCACAAGTGCTTCGGACTGATCATGGGTGATGTAGACAAAGGTGGTGCCGATTTCGTGCTGTAGCTGCTTGAGCTCAACCTTCATATGTTCACGAAGCTTTAAATCAAGTGCGCCAAGCGGTTCATCAAGCAACAGCACCGCAGGATCAAGCACAAGACAACGCGCAATCGCAATACGCTGTTTCTGCCCACCTGAAAGCTGGCTGATTTGTTTTGGACCGGAATCGGGCAACCCCACGCGTGCCAGTGTCTCGTTGACCTTTTGCGCGATGGTGGCTTTGTTTACGCCGCGACGCTTTAAACCGTACGCCACGTTTTCCGCCACATTCATCATCGGAAACAGTGCCAGATGCTGGAAAACCATATTCACCGGGCGACGGTTTGGTGGAACACCCAAAACCGATGACCCCTTAATCAGAATATCGCCCGAAGTCGGCGCCTGAAAACCGGCAAGCATCCGAAGCAACGTGGTTTTCCCACAGCCACTTGGCCCTAGAATGGAAAAGAACGACCCCTTGGGAATGGCAAGCGAGATGTCATCCACAGCAGTAAAGTCGTCAAATTTTTTGACCACATTGCGGCATTCAAGGTCAAACTGATCAGCCATGGGAGCCCTGTTCTCGTTATATTTTTTAATGAAATAACCATGACGGCAATTGCCATCGTAAAAAGCAGAATGTCCCCGGCATAAACCCATGCCGGGGACCAGAATATTGGCGTCGTGTTAGGCCTTAGTTCGACTGTGCGGCTTTCACACGGTCAAGAGTTTTGCCTTCAAGCACTTCCAGACCCGCCGGAACGGTCGGATACCACTTGATGTTATCAAGGTCTTTTGCCGGGAAGCTGCCCTGGAACTGAGCTTTGAGCGTATCATCAGCAAACTCGTCTGCACCCTTGGACGCGGTGAAGTTACCGGCATTCGCCGTAATCATCGCAGCAATTTCAGGCTGCATCACAAAGTTGATCCACTTATAAGCGGCATCTTCGTTCTTGGTTTTGCTCGGCAGAACAAAGGTATCGATCCAGCCAAGGGCACCCGATTTCGGGGCGACAAAGGTGATATCGGCATTGTCGTTGTTCAATTTCCACCCACCGGTATCCCAGGCCATGGCGGCAACAACTTCACCAGAACGCACAAGGTTCAGCAGCGCATCGCCACCTTCCCAATAGGTTTTGACGTTTGATTTGCAATCGATCAGTTTGGCTTCAACCGCATCGAGGATTTCCTGATACTTTGCTTCGTCGCCATAAGCAGCAAACGGATCAAGACCCATCGCATAGGCAAAACCGATCAAGGTTGGACGTTTCAGGCGATAGGAAACTTTGCCCGCAAGATCATCCGCACAAAGATCGGTGTAATCGGCAACGTTTGCAGCCTTGGTTTTATCAACAATCAAACCGCTGGTGCCCCAAACGTGTGGCACGCCGTAGACTTCCCCATCAACCGTTGTGTTGGTCTTGGTCGCAGCAAGCATGGACGGAATGAATTTCGCGCTGTCGACTTTCGACAGGTCCATCGGCTTATAGATGCCGTATTCAAGCTGCGCGCCGGCAATACGGTCCTGCGATGGCTGCGCAAGGTCAAAGCCCCCGCCACCCGTGGCACGAAGTTTGGAAATCATGTCTTCGTTGTTTGACAACGTCACTTCAACATCGATGCCAGTTTCTTTTTCAAATGCCTCGATGACCTCATCGGGGGCATAGCCACCCCAGGTCAGAAGACGAAGTTCATCCGCCTGTGCAGCCGAAACAAGAGAAACCATTCCTGCAATTGCCGTAAGGCCGAGCAAGGAACCACGCAATGCGCCGTGTTTTTTAGACATTTTGAACCCTCTAAATGAACGTGATGGCATTTCCCTGAACCCGGAGCACACCCTTTTTAGGCTTGGCGACATCCAGGCGGGGGCATTATCGCAAACTCATTTGTTGATACGAAAGGAAAAATGAACTTTTTTCTTTCCTTTGAACACCTCGAATTCATTTTTGCGCCATGCGTCCATCAAGGGCAAGTTAAAGTTCTGCAACAGTTTTTCCGCCGCAACGCAACATTTCAGCCCACTCTAAGGCCCTTCCAAAAGCAAAGGGGTGCCGCATGCGACACCCCTTCTTGCTCTTACCACCAGAACGCGGTCGGTTATTCGTCCGCGCTATATTCCGCCGGGCAATCGACCTTGGCAAAGGCCTTGCCGTTACCATTAAACAGATGCGCAGCCCCTGCCGATGCGGATGCTGTGACGGTTTCACCGATCTTGACCCGGCTGTGGCCCGGTGCGCGTACCGTGACACGATCGCCATTGGCAAGTTTCAGATAAAGATAGGTCGAATCGCCCAGTTTTTCGACAACATCAACCTCGCCGTGGACTGTCAGCTCACCTCCATCGCCAAGAGAAAGATGTTCGGGACGAATGCCAAGCTCGACCTGATTACCAACCTCGTTCTGGTCAACATCAAACGGCAGAACGGACGGGGTGCCGCCCGGGATTGAAACGGTTACCTTGCCGCGTTCAACCTTGTCGATCCTGACATTGGTAAAGTTCATCGCCGGTGACCCAATGAAGCCTGCGACAAAGCGGGTCTGAGGATGATGATAAAGCTGCATCGGGGAGCCAACTTGCTCGACGTTGCCACCATTCATCACAACGATCTTGTCAGCCAGGGTCATGGCTTCGACCTGATCGTGGGTGACATAGACAATGGTTGATTTCAGTTCCTGATGCAGCTTGGCGATTTCAAGGCGCGTCTGAACACGCAGGGCTGCATCAAGGTTTGAAAGCGGCTCATCAAACAGGAACACCTTTGGCTGGCGCACAATGGCGCGGCCAATGGCAACGCGCTGACGCTGCCCACCCGAGAGTTCCGACGGACGACGGTCAAGCAACTGATCAAGTTGCAGGATACGGGCGGCTTCACGCACGCGCGCATCAATTGCCGCCTTGTCCTGTTTGTCGAGTTTCAGGCCAAAGGCCATGTTTTTATAGACCGTCATATGCGGATACAGCGCATAGGACTGGAATACCATGGCAATGCCACGATCCCGCGGGCTTTTGGTATTTACCAGATCACCGTCGATCATAAGATCGCCACTGGTGATATCCTCAAGCCCGGCAATAATGCGCAGCAAGGTTGATTTACCGCAGCCTGACGGCCCGACAAAGACAACGAACTCACCATCTTTTACATCCAGATCAATGCCGTGAAGCACATCAACAGCGCCATAGCTTTTGTGGATCTGGTCAAGTTTCAAGTCAGCCATTTATTCAAAGCTCCTGTCAGCCAACACTTATTTCACCGCGCCAGACGTAAGGCCGCGAATGAGTTGTCGGGAGAAAATCAGATAAAGGATCAGGATCGGGATGATCGCGAGGCTCAATGACGCCAGAACTGCGTTCCAGTCCGTCACGTACTGCCCGATGAATTGCTGCACACCCAGCGTAATGGTCTGTTTGCCATCACCCGGTGCTAAGATCAGCGGGAACCAAAGATCATTCCAGATCGGGATCATCGTAAACACAGCCACCGTCGCCACAGCCGGACGGATCAGCGGCAGGATAACCGCGAAGAAAATCTTGAATTCCCCCACCCCGTCACAGCGCGCGGCTTCTTTCAAATCCTTCGGGATCTGATGCATGAACTCGGTCAGGATAAAGATCGCCAAGGGTAATCCTTGTGCGACATACACCAGCACAAGTGCTGTCAGCGTATTTATCAAGCCCAAATCAACAATCAGATTAAGGATCGATACCGAACCAAGGCGGATAGGCACCATGATCCCGATGGCAAGGTACAGTGCAAGCACCGTATTGCCGGGGAACTTGTATTCTGACAACGCCCAGGCTGCCATCGCAGCAAGCAACAGGACAATCGCGATGGTGATAACCGTGACGGTGAAGCTGTTGTAGAAAAACACCTCGAAATTCGACTTTGCCAACACTTTGGTAAAGCCCTCAAGGCTGAAGGTTTCCGCATTCGGAAATCCCATAGGGTCGCGGAAAATGGCTTTGCGCGTTTTAAAAGCGTTAATCACCACCAGGAAAATCGGATACAGCGCGACCAGCGTGTAGGTCAGTAGAATACCATGCACGATGACAGCGCGGCTTGCGTCTTCTCTGCGTATGTTTTTGAAACTCATCATCGCCCCCGATTACAACTGATAGCGCGAAAGACGGCGCTGCACGGCGAACAAATAGAACAAAACACCCGCCAGAATGATCAGGAACATCAGTGATGCAACCGTCGCCCCAAGATGCGGATTGCCCAGCTGCAGCTGATAACCAAAGAACGTGCGATAGAACAACGTCCCCATGATATCGGTTGCAAAGTTCGGCCCGGCCAACGCACCTTTTACGGCATAAATCAGGTCGAAAGCATTGAAATTACCAACAAATGTCAGGATCGAAACCATAGCAACCGTTGGGAAAACAAGCGGCAACTTGATGTGCCAGAACACTTCAAAATGGGTCGCCCCATCGACAACGGCGGCATCAACCAAATCATCGGGAATGGCAAGCAAGGCGGCATAAATCAGCATCAACGGAATACCGACCCACTGCCAGACTGAAATGAATGACAAGGTAATCAGCGCACTTCCTTCTTTGCCAAGCCATGGGCCAAACAGCGATTTCAACCCGATGATATCAAGCAGGTCCGCACCGACTCCCCAAACGGGGCTTAGGATCAACTGCCAGATAAACCCGACAATCACCACAGACAACATTGTTGGCATGATCATCATCGTCCGATAGCTGTTACGAAAACGCAGGCGCGGCAAACTTAAAATACCGGCAAGCGCAATTCCGATCGGGTTTTGGATCAACATGTGAACAGCAAAGAACTTCATATTGTTCCAAAAACTGTTCCAAAAGGTCGCCGCCCAGTCCGGGTCAGCCAGAACGGTGCGATAATTGTCTAGGCCGACAAAAGCCGCCTCACCGCCACTTGGCGTCGCATAGAAGCTAAGACGGATGGAATCAAGTAGCGGATAGATCATAAACAATGTGTAGATGATCGTTGCTGGAGCCAGAAAGGCAATCACAGGCAATTTTGCCTTGCGCCAATCGGTCATGGGGCCGGAATGCGCCATACCCTGTCCTGTATTTCCAAGATTAAAAGGTTGAAGGCACTTTGCCTTCCAAATGTGCTGACCGCGCAATCATGCCCGGCGGTCAAAACAGTCTGGTCTAAGTGCGACCATGACTGAACGGGCAATAAAGCAAGGATGGCAGAAACCAGACGTTCCCGCCATCCTCTGAAGTCTTATTGATGCGGAGCGTACCACTTCGCCAGACCAGCTTCGGCTGCACCAGCAGCTTCTTCTGGTGTAAGGGTGCCGTTGATCACCTGTGCAGAAAGGTTCCACAGATCATTTTCAAGATTCGGCGTACCGCGCGACAGGATTTGATACGAGTTACGAATGGTCGACTCGCATTCTTGACGCCAGCTGACAAACTCGTTTGCAACCGGATCGGTAATTTCGACCTTGTGGTTGGACAACGAGAAGAAGCCCGGCAGTGCGTTAGAATAAAGTTCCGCGAACTCTGAGCCTGTCATCCACTCAAGGAAGATTTTGGCTTCTTCGGCATTTTTGGAATCCGCATTCAGACCCAGCGCAATGTCGGTATGGTCACTGATGTAACAGGTATCCTGACCCGCAGGTGCAGGCGGCGGAAATGCGCCGAATGCGAAATCAGCCTGATTGTTAAACAGCGAGATATCCCACGAACCTGCCGGATAAACAGCCGCACGCCCCAGCGTGAAGAGGTTTTGCGCATCCGGATATGAAATGGCTTCATAACCGTCCGGCAGATAGTCGCTCCAGCTTGCAAGCTCGGTAAAGGTATCGACATATGGCGCGTCGGTGAATTTCGCGCTGCCGTCAATCAGGGCTTTACGGCCCGCTTCACCTTTCCAGTGGTTCGGACCAATGTTTTGGAAGCCCATGGTTGCAGCTTCCCACTGGTCGGCCGTTCCCATTGCCATCGGAATGTAGCTGCCCTCTTCCTTGATTTTATCAAGGGCCGCATAGAATTCTTCGCTGGTTTGCGGAACTTCAACGCCAACTTCTTCAAAGGCTTCTTTGTTATAGATAAAGCCATGAATAACCGATGCCATCGGCAAGCAGAAGGTCGCTGATCCGTCATCCGTCTGCCATGCCGATTTGGCAACGTCAGAGAAGTTGTCCATGCCCTTAAGGTCGTCAAGTGCGGTAAGGTTACCCTGCTTGTAAAGCTCAAGCGACGCATCAAACGGACGGCAGGTAATCAGATCACCCGCAGTACCACCAGCCAACTTGGCATTGACCGATGCATTATATTCAGTCGGCGGGGTCGGTGTGAAGGACACTTTAATGTCCGGGTGTTGCTCATTGAATGCCGGAATGATCTTGTCGTTCCAGATATCAATATCATCGTTACGCCAGCTTTCGATAACAAGCTCGCCGGCCGATGCCATCATCGGAACCAGGGCGACACTTGCCGCCAGGGCCCCGGCCAGGCCTTTTGCTAAGACTTTATTCGACATTTATGCCTCCTCTGATCAATGTCGGCGGACCAGCACCCAAAAGATGTTAGTCCCGATACTCAAGTGCTGCCCGGAGATTTCCATTAGACAGTCCAAGAATTTCTTTTGCCCGCGCGATCCTATGGCCCTTAGCCACCAGAACGGCGGTGCGAATATCAAAATCTGATTGTGTCAGCGCGTCTTTGGCGCGCGCACCATCACAAGATGCGATGTGCGCAACAATGCGGATGGCGCGCTCATGCAGTTTGATGTTTTCTGCGCGCATGCCAACCATCAGGTTATCAAACAATCGACCAAGCTTGTTCATCACAAGGGTCGAAAGGATATTAAGCGCGGCCTTTTGTGCTGTCCCTGCCCCCATGCGGGTTGAGCCCGCAACAACTTCAGGCGCACTATCAAGGAAAATGCCACTGTCGGCGATGTCGATCAATTTGCCATCCGGATTATTGCAAATGGCAACGGTGAAGGCGCCGCGTTCACGCGCCAGCTCAACCGCACGCACGGTATAGGGCGTCGATCCACTGGCTGCGATGGCGATCACGGCATCGTTTTCGCCGATTTCATGTTGATGGATTTCGCGCGCGGCAAGATCGACGTCGTCTTCCGCACCGTTAAATTCATTCGGCGCGCTTTGCAATCCGCCTGCCAGCATCACAATGGTATGCTCTTCGGGCCAGCCAAATGTTCCGCCAAGTTCCTTGGCGTCCTGCCATGCGACGGTGCCAGATGTACCTGCCCCGACATAAACGAGACGCCCGCCGCCCCCCAGGCGACGCGCTATCCCGTTTGCGGCTGTCGCCAAATCCGTAAGGACTGGACCAACCGAGGCTACAGCGCGCATCTGGCCTTCCCACAAGGCCATAAGGAAATCGGCGTCGGACCATTGATCCAACCCGGCAAATCGCAAATCAAATTCTTCGGTGCGTGATGCCATTTTTCCGCCTCCCTCTCCAAATTAAATACCATTGTGATACCAGCGACGCAAGACACTTCGTAAATATTTTATCCGACGACACTATATTGAGGTACATATTTAATATAATTCAATTTGTTATGAGGATTTTTAAATCTCTCGCTACATATTCTACGTGTATCTACGGATTCCAAAGACAGACCATTCATATCTATAGTGGCGTTATATTGGTATTGATTTTTAAGATACCACTCTGGTATGGTTCGGACATCAACTAGAAGACGGTTACACAAACAATGCAAAATGAACGGCTTTATCTTGGTATTGATGGCGGCGGCACCCGCTGCCGCGCGCGCATTGTAAATGCGTCCGACGATATACTGGGAGAAGCCGTTTCAGGTGGTGCCAATACCCGACTTGGCATGGACCACGTCTTTGGTGAAATTGTCACGGCCGCCTCCCTTGCGCTTGAAAAAGCAGGAATGGATGATTCTAGACTGGGCGATCTTCATGCTGGCTTGGGACTGGCCGGGCTTCCACTGGAACGTGAACGTAAACTTGCCCATGCCTATCCTCATCCTTTCGCCAGCATATGTTTTGCCACTGATGCCTATACGGCCTGTCTTGGCGCCCATGACGGTGCAGATGGCGCAATCCTGATTGTCGGAACAGGTACCTGTGGTCAGGCAATCGTTGGCAACCGGGAGCTGTCGGTCGCGGGCTGGGGGTTTGAGGTTTCCGATATCGGAAGTGGCGCACGCATTGGCCGTGCCGCGATCGAAACGGCCCTACTCGCCCATGATAGATTGACCAGTCAAACCGATCTGACAAAACAGGTTATGGGGAAATTTAACAACAACCCCGAAGACATCGTTGCCTTTGCCGAAACGGCACGCCCCGCCGACTATGGCAGTTTCTGTCCACTGGTGTTTGACGCCGAAGCAAAGGGCGACGCTGCGGCTAGCGCGATCATTGATATCGCGGTTAAGGCGAATTTGCAGATTTTGCGCAAACTGACGGCGTTTGGCGCATCGCAGATCACTCTTATGGGCGGACTGGCCGATCAAATGGCCAACCGCATGCCCCGCGACATTGCGGATCAACTGGTTTCGGCCAAGCACGATGCAATGCATGGCGCAATTCTGATGGCCAAACAGCGCGAAAGAACGGCGGCATGATCACAACCCCGGACATTATTGAGAACCTGCGCACGCGCGACATCGAAAACACTGGAAATGGCCCGCTTTATCGCCGCCTTCAATCCGCACTTAAGGCCGTGATTGATGATGGGGTTTTGCAAGTTGATGATGCGCTGCCAAGCGAGCGTGACCTTGCCAACGAACTGGGCATTTCGCGTGTCACGGTGCGTAACGCCATGCGTTCATTGGTCGACGAAGGCGTTCTGGTTCAGCGCCATGGCGCGGGCACGTTCGTAGCCCCACGTGTTGAACAGGCGCTTTCACGTCTGACATCCTTTACCGAAGACATGATCACACGTGGCATGGATCCCGGCGCGATATGGCTTGAAAAAACAGTTGGCCATGCCTCCCCCGAAGAGGCCATGGCGCTCAACCTGTCACCCGGCACAGAAGTAACGCGTCTGCGCCGTCTTCGTACCGCCAACGACAAGCCAATGGCACTGGAATATGCGGTTATTCCGCGCGCATTTTTGCCAAGTCCTGATGAAGTGGACAAATCACTTTATGACGCGCTGGCAAAATACAACAAGAAACCAGAACGCGCCCTGCAGCGTCTTCGGGCTGAACTTTTTGACGGTGAAACCGCAAAAATTCTGGGTGTGCCGGACGGTAGTGCAGCACTTTATATCGAGCGCCGTTCATTCCTTGCCAATGGGACACCGGTCGAATTCACACGGTCCTACTATCGTGGTGACAGTTACGACTTTATCGCTGAAATGCAGGTAGATGCCCGCTGATAAAAAGATCGGGCACCTTGCAGACAATGAGGGAACACTGGATATGACAACAAGCTGGCGCCCGAAAACGCAGATGGGCCGCGAATTGGCAGAATCCCCGGATGTTGTTGCCAAACAACTCGCCCACAACAAGGAAGCAATTGACGCCCTTGCAAAGGAACTTCGCGCCAATCCACCCAAATTCGTTGTTACATGCGGTCGTGGTAGTTCAGATCACGCCACCCTTTACGCGAAATACCTGATTGAAAGCCAGCTTGGCATCCCGGTCGTTTCTGCCGCTCCGTCGATTGTGTCGATCTATAATCGCACGGTTGCCAGCAAGGACGCACTTTTCATTGCCGTATCGCAATCTGGCAAGAGCCCGGATCTTGTCAAAAACGCCCAAGCAGCCCGGGATGCCGGTGCGCGGACTGTGGCCTTGGTTAATGTTGTTGATTCCCCGTTGGCCGATACGGTTGATCACGTTATTCCGCTGCTTGCCGGGCCGGAAACAAGTGTTGCCGCCACCAAGTCCTATATCGCGACCCTGTCGGCGATTGCTCAGATTGTTGGCGCATGGACGCAAGACACCAGCTTTAACGACGGTCTAAGCAAACTTCCGAACCTGCTGACGTCCGCACTTGATCAAGATTGGCTTGGTGCGTCTGATACCATTGCCAAGTCTGATGGTCTGTATGTCATCGGGCGTGGCCCGGCCTTTGCGATTGCGCAGGAGGCTGCCCTGAAATTCAAGGAAACCAGTAGCTTGCACGCCGAAGCATTCAGTGCTGCTGAGGTAAAGCATGGCCCAATGGCCTTGGTCTCTAAAACATTTCCGATGCTGGTGTTTTCACAGCAGGATGCATCGCGTGACAGTGTCGAAGATTTCCTGACTGAAATGCGCGGAAAAACAGATAACCTGTTTGCAGCCGAAACCGGCTATGCCGATATCAAGGGGCACCTTCCGGTGGTCGAGGATATCCACCCGCTTCTCGCCCCGATTGCCATGATCCAGACGTTCTATACCTTGGCTGAAAACGTGGCACTCGCGCGCGGCTGCAATCCCGATGCGCCGCCGCATCTTTCGAAAGTAACGGAGACCCACTGATGTCTGCATTTGCCATTACCAATGCCCGTATCTTTGACGGCACAGATTTTCTGGACGGCAAGTCGGTCATCGTGCGCGATGGCAATATTGATACGATTGTCGACGCGGCCGCCCTGCCCGCTGACCTCACTGTTATTGACGGTAACGGACAGATGCTTGCGCCCGGTCTGATTGATGTTCAGGTCAATGGTGGTGGCGGTGTGTTGCTGAACGATCAGCCCACGGTCGATGGCGTGCGCGCCATCATGCAAGCGCATCGCAAATATGGCACAACCGCCATGCTGCCAACCTTGATCACCGACCATCGAGACAAGATGGAAACCGCCATTGCTGCGGTGACAGATGCAATTGATGCAGGCGTTCCGGGCATTGTCGGCATTCACCTTGAAGGACCGTATCTCAATCCTGAACGTAAGGGCGTTCACAGTGCAGATATCATCCGGCCGATGGAAGATGACGCGATTGAGCTGCTGACCCGGCTGTCAAACGGTCGCATTCTGGTCACCATGGCCCCGGAAAAGGCCGCCAAAGGCACTATCAAGGCCCTTGCGGAGAAAGGTGTTCTGGTCTGTGCCGGGCATACAGCCGGAAATTACGCTCATATTCAAAGTGCCATTGACGAAGGCCTGCGCGGTTTCACCCACCTGTTTAACGCCATGAGCCCGATGAACCACCGGGAACCAGGTGTGGCTGGGGCGGCAATGGCCGATGACACAACCTGGTGCGGTCTGATCGCGGACGGATATCATGTTCACCCCGCGGTACTTAAGGTTGCCATTCATGCCAAGGCCACCGGCAAGATCATGCTGGTGACCGACGCCATGCCAACCGTGGGGGCCGATGACAAACGTTTTACCCTTGGCGGCGAAGAAATCATTGCAGCTGATGGTCGCTGTGCGTTGGCCGATGGAACATTGGCCGGGTCGGACCTTGATATGATCAGTGCCGTGAAAAACTGCGTTGAAATGGTCGGACTTGATCTGGGCGAAGCGCTGCGTATGGCGTCCCTTTATCCGGCGGAATTTTTGAAACTCGATGACAAAATGGGCCGGATTGCACCGGGATATCAGGCCGATATGATCCTGTTTGATGACGCATTCAATGTGTCGCGCAGCTGGATTAACGGTGCGGAATAATCATAACAATCAATATATTATCAGGTTTTAAGGAGGCACAAAATGAAGCCCGTTCGTATTCTGGTTATCGGTCTTGGCAATATGGGCCTGTCGCACGCGAAGGCCTATCATGCGCTTGATGGATACGAAATCGTTGGCATTTGTGCCCGGTCAAACATTCCTGCGGAAAAGCTGCCAGATGGGTTTGCCGCTTACCCGCAGTTTACCGATTTTTATACCGCATTGGCGCAAACCAAACCCGATGCCGTGTCGATCAACACCTATACAGAAACCCATGCTGACTTTGCCGTCGCCGCCTTTGAGGCCGGTGCACATGTGTTTATCGAAAAGCCACTTGCCGCCACAGTGGAGGACGCCGAACGGGTTGTTGCCGCAGCCAAGAAGCATGATCGCAAACTGGTGATTGGCTATATCCTGCGCCATCACCCGTCCTGGGAAAAGTTTGTTGAAATCGCCAAAACGCTGGGCAAACCACTTGTTATGCGCATGAACCTCAATCAGCAAAGCAGCGGTGCCTTTTGGGAAACCCATAAACGGTTACTCAACAGCGTGTCACCGATTGTCGATTGCGGGGTCCATTACCTTGATATGATGTGTCTGATGACGGCGGCCAAACCGGTGTCGGTCAATGCCATGGGCGTGCGCCTTTCCGAAGATGTCGCACCAGACATGTATAACTATGGCCAACTTCAGGTCCGCTTTGATGATGGATCCATCGGCTGGTACGAAGCCGGATGGGGCCCGATGATCAGCGAAACCGCCTTTTTTGTGAAAGACGTCATCGGACCAAAGGGCAGCGTTTCCATCACCGATGTCGAAGAAAAAGGCGCTGGATCAGCTGATATTGATACCCACACCAAGACAAATGCACTCAAACTTCACCATGCTGCCACAAACAGTGCCGGAGAATTTACACAATTGGACGAGATCATCAAAACGGATGACGAGCCCGATCATGACGGCCTGTGTCTGCGTGAACAGCAATTTTTCCTAAAGTCTATAACGGAAAATCTTGACCTTACGCAGCATATGGAAGATGCATTGGGCTCTTTGCGGATTGCCCTTGCTGCGGACCAGTCGGTTCGGACGGGGGCACCTGTTTTACTCTGACCCCCAGGAGGAGTACCCACATGCCTTCCGTTAAACCCGGTGTTGTTACCGGTGCTGCCTATCGTGACCTTGTCGCTGCTTGTAAGCAGGACGGTTACGCCTTACCCGCTGTCAATATCACATCGTCAAGCACGATGAATGCCGCCCTTGAGGCCGCTGCAAATGCCGGTTCTGACATTATCATTCAGCTTTCGAATGGTGGTGCACAGTTCTTTGCCGGCAAGGGCATCAAGGACGCCGCGGCTGCCCGCGTTGTGGGCGCCGTTTCAGCCGCACGCCATGCACAGCTTTTAGCTGAGTATTATGGTGTTGCAGTTGTCCTGCATACCGATCACGCGAACCGCAAGTTCGTGCCATGGGTCGATGAAATGCTGAAATGGAGCGAAAAGGCCTATGCCGAAGAAGGCAAAGCGCTTTACAGCTCGCACATGCTTGATCTTTCCGAAGAACCACTCGAAGACAATCTGTCGACCTGTGAAACCTTCCTCAAGCGTATGTCCGCCATCGAAATGAGCCTGGAAATCGAACTGGGCGTCACGGGCGGCGAAGAAGACGGGATCGGCCATGAACTCGATACCTCGATCGAGGAAATTGATCCGCGTCTTTACACCCGTCCCGAAGAAGTCGAAGAAGCCTATCGTCGCCTGTCACCGCTCGGCCATTTCTCGGTCGCAGCAGCGTTCGGTAACGTGCACGGCGTCTACAAGCCGGGCAACGTCAAACTGCGCCCTGAAATCCTTCTCGAAAGCCAGAAATTCGTCGCCGAGAAGCATGGTCTTGGCGACAGCCCGTTGGACTTCGTGTTCCACGGTGGTTCGGGTTCGGAAAAAGCGAAAATTGAAGAAGCTGTCGGCTATGGTGTGTTCAAAATGAACATCGATACCGACACCCAATTCGCTTATGCCCGTCCGGTTGGTGAGTATGTCGAAGCAAATGGCCGTGCTTTTAAGTATCAGGTCGATCCGGAAACCGACAAACCGTATAAAAAACAATATGATCCGCGTGTCTGGATCCGCGAAGCTGAACTTTCGATGGCTGCGCGCCTCGAAGAGGCCTTCAAGGACCTTGGTGCGACCGGTCGTTCGGTGACCAAAGGCTAATCCGCCTGAAACGGTCAAAAGATTTGTGAAGCCCGCCGGACTTGTTCGGCGGGCTTTTTCATGCATCCATGTCGACCTTGGTTGCGAAAAAATCTCTCCTGACAAATACTGACAGGAACTGTCAGGGGCATGCTTGCGTATACAGGTTGCCTCCTCTATACACTTTCGAACAATTCAGGAACAAAAGGCCCGACATGCTGACGAAAATTTCGGTTCGCGGTGCGAAAGAACACAATCTGCAGAACATTGACGTTGAACTGCCCCGTGACGCTTTGGTTGTGATTACCGGCCTGTCAGGATCGGGGAAAAGTTCACTGGCATTCGATACAATCTATGCCGAAGGCCAGCGCCGCTATGTCGAAAGCCTGTCGGCCTATGCGCGCCAGTTTCTTGAACTGATGCAAAAGCCCGATGTCGAATACATCGACGGCCTGTCACCGGCGATTTCGATTGAGCAGAAAACAACGTCGCGCAATCCACGTTCGACCGTTGGTACTGTCACCGAGATTTATGACTATATGCGTCTTCTCTGGGCGCGCGTTGGCATCCCCTATTCACCGGCCACCGGATTGCCGATTGTCAGTCAGACCGTATCTCAAATGGTCGACCGTGTACTGGAGATGGAAGAAGGCACGCGCCTGTATCTGCTGGCCCCCATCGTGCGTGGCCGCAAGGGTGAATACAAAAAGGAACTGCGTGATTTACGGTCGCGCGGTTTCCAGCGCGTCAAGATAGATGGCGAAATGTATGACATCGACGATGCCCCTGACCTCAACAAGAAACTCAAACACGATATTTCGGTTGTTGTTGATCGCCTGATCGTCAAGGACAGCATCGGAACGCGCCTTGCCGACAGCTTTGAAACCGCCCTTGAACTGACCGACGGCATTGTTTTGGCCGAAGATGCCAAAACCGGCGAGACCACCGTATTTTCCGCCAAGTTCGCCTGCCCGGTTTCTGGCTTTACGATTGAAGAAATTGAACCACGTCTGTTCTCGTTCAATAATCCGTTTGGTGCCTGCCCGGCCTGTGATGGTCTTGGTACCCAGATGGAATTCGATCCGATGCTGGTGGTGCCTGACGAAAGCAAAACGCTTGACGATGGCGCGGTTGCCCCGTGGGCCAGCACAACATCGAAATATTATCTGCAAACCCTGAAATCCGTCGCCAAGCATTTCGGATTTAAAACCAACGTCGCGTGGGAAAAACTACCCAAATCCGCACAGGACACCATCCTGTTTGGCTCTGGCGACGAAGACGTCACCGTGACCTATGACGATGGATCGCGCAGCTATAAGGTTTCACGTCCGTTCGAAGGCGTCATTCCAAACATGTCGCGTCGCTGGCGCGAAACCGACAGCCAGTGGGCCCGTGACGAGCTTTCCAAATATCAGATGGTGTCAAACTGCCCGACCTGTAACGGGCAGCGCCTCAAACCCGAAGCCTTGGCCGTTAAGGTCGATGGGGCTGAAATATCGCGCATCACCGACCTTTCAATTGCCAAGGCAGCCGATTGGTTTCTGGCCCTTGAAGACAAACTGAACCCCAAGGAAACAGAGATTGCGCGCAGAATCTTACGCGAAATCAATGATCGCCTGCGCTTCCTGCGCGATGTCGGACTGGATTACCTGTCGATGTCGCGCACATCCGGCACCCTTTCAGGCGGTGAAAGCCAGCGTATCCGACTGGCATCGCAAATCGGCTCTGGCCTGACCGGGGTTCTTTACGTGCTTGATGAACCTTCTATTGGGTTGCATCAACGCGACAATGACCGGTTGCTTGAGACGCTAAAACGCCTGCGGGATCTTGGCAATACGGTTCTGGTCGTCGAACATGACGAAGACGCCATTCGTGCCGCCGACTATGTGGTCGACATGGGCCCGGGTGCCGGTATTCACGGCGGCCGCATCGTTGCCGAAGGCACCCCTGAACAAATTCAACAGAACCCCGACAGCCTGACGGGCAAATACCTTGTCGGGACCGAACAGATTGCCGTGCCAAAGGAACGCCGCAAAGGCAATGGCAAGTCGATTGCGATCAAAGGCGCCACGGCCAACAATCTGCAAGGTGTTGATGCTGAATTCCCGCTGGGCAAGTTCATCTGTGTTACCGGTGTTTCAGGTGGCGGTAAATCAAGTCTTGTGATTGAAACGCTCTATAAGGCGTTGGCAAAGCGGATGCATAACGCACGCAACCATCCCGGCGCCCATGACAGCATCACCGGCATTGAGCATATCGATAAAATCATTGATATCGACCAAAGCCCGATTGGCCGAACCCCCCGATCCAACCCGGTGACCTATACCGGGGCCTTTACGCCAATCCGTGAATGGTTTGCCCAACTGCCAGAGGCCAAAACGCGCGGTTACAAGCCGGGACGTTTTTCGTTTAACGTCAAAGGCGGCCGGTGTGAAGCCTGTCAGGGCGATGGTGTTATCAAGATTGAAATGCACTTCCTGCCCGACGTTTATGTCGAATGTGATCAGTGCAAAGGCAAACGATATAATCGTGAAACGCTCGATATATCGTTTAAAGGCAAATCGATATCTGACGTTCTTGATATGACCGTTGAAGAAGGTGCGGATTTCTTTAAGGCTGTTCCATCGATCCGCGACAAGATGGAAACCTTAAAACAGGTCGGTCTTTCCTACATCCATCTCGGTCAACAGGCCACCACCCTTTCGGGCGGTGAAGCACAGCGTGTCAAACTGGCCAAGGAGCTATCAAAACGTGCCACTGGACGCACGATTTACATTCTTGATGAACCCACAACCGGGCTTCATTTCCATGACATTCGCAAGCTGCTGGAAGTGCTCCATACCATTGTCGATCAAGGCAACACAGTTGTCGTGATTGAACACAATCTTGATGTCATCAAGACGGCCGACTGGATCATTGATATCGGACCTGAGGGGGGCGACGGCGGCGGGAAGCTTGTCGGATGCGGGACGCCCGAAGACATCATGGCCAATAAGAAAAGCTATACCGGACATTACCTTAAGCGTCATCTGGGGCTTAAGTAGAACCAAAGCGGGGCAGAATATCACTGCCCCGTTTTTCTGTGATCAGTCGGTACGGGCAACTCGGTCTTCAACCCGCTTGACCAGTGCGGTGCTGAGCCGTTCGCTGAATCCTGACAGGAATGCAAACACCAAAACAATCGAGATTTGCTGTCCGGCTGCCGCCGAGTTGCCAATCTGGTCCAGGTCATCAAGATTGTGCAATTGATCAAGCGGGATCGGCAATATCCCTGCCCGCAATGCCAGCAGAACCAGAAGCGCAAAGCAGAACCCCATGCAGGGTCGGAACAGGAAATTAAAGAACACCGAGGCCGGTTCCATCTCATTCCATTTCACATCCTTGCCAAGCCGCATCATCATGCTGGTTAGCGCCCCAATCGCGCCAAAACTGCCAACAAAGAACAACAGGTCATAACTAAAGCCAAATATCTTGCCCGAACTGCCGCTGATCAGGGTATCGACCTGAACAAACAGCAAAACAGCGAACACAAGAAAAATCGGCGACAGCGCCAATGCGATGGCGGCAATCCGAAGGCTGCGATAAAAAGCCGCTTCGACCGGATTAGGTTGCGATTTCGGTGCGGGGCGACGGCTATCCCCCTGCAGGTCATGCAAATACCCCTGCACAAACCCTTCCCGTCCCTGATTAAGGGCCAACAACATGATCATGGCATCCGACAGTTTTCGTTCTTCTGGAACATCGGAAAACGCTTCATTTGCGCGCCACCAACGCAAGAATGACCGCATCACCAGCGACGCGCGCCATCCCTGACGGGTGGTGATGATGTATTCAATCATGGCGTCGATATCTGCTGTTGCAAATGCACCATCGCCGGAACTGGCAAAGGGAAATCCGATATGATGGCCGATGACCAATGGCTTGGGGCTGGCATCAGGTGACGTGCCCTTATCTGGGACGTCAGGACAGTCAAGGTCACGACGCCAACGGCGACTGGGCACCAGACCGATGACCGGACAATGCGTCGGTTCATATCCATAGGGATGATGCGGGTAGCTCATATGTCTGCCATTTTCGCATGTTTCGGGATAGAACGGCTCTGTCCTGAATGACGCGCCTGATGTGGTATTGTGAAAAATTCATATCCACATGCATGAAACCGGCAGCACGGTTACGTAATTGACTTGAAATCTGCCCCTTTGCACCGCTATGTGTGTGCCGGGTTTTAAAACACATTCTTCGCGAGGAGTTCGCACACGTGAGTACGGTCAAACCTGTTCATATTATTGGTGCCGGTCTGGCCGGTAGTGAAGCCGCCTGGCAACTGGCCGAGGCTGGCGTGCCCGTCATCCTTCATGAAATGCGCCCGGTGCGACCAACCGATGCCCACCATACCGACAAATGCGCCGAACTGGTCTGTTCGAACTCGTTTCGGTCCGATGACAAGGAATACAATGCGGTTGGCCTGATCCATGATGAAATGCGCCGTGCTGGTTCCATCATCATGCGCTGTGCCGATGAACACAAGGTTCCCGCCGGTGGTGCGCTTGCCGTTGACCGTGAGGGTTTTTCTGCTGCTGTGACAGGCGCACTGGAAAATCATCCTCTGATCACGATGGAACGTGGCGAGATTGATGGCCTACCCCCCGTGGAATGGGAACATACCATCATTGCTACCGGCCCGCTGACCTCTGGCCCACTCGCCGAAGCCATTCGGACCGAAACCGGCGAAGAAAGCCTCGCCTTCTTTGATGCGATTGCGCCGATTGTCTATAAGGAAAGCATTGATTTCGACAAGGCATGGTTCCAGTCGCGCTATGACAAGGGCGACGGCAAGGATTACATCAACTGCCCGATGAATGAGGCCGAATATAACACCTTCATCGATGCCCTGATCGAAGGTGATAAAACCGAATTCAAGGACTGGGAAAAAGATACGCCGTATTTTGATGGCTGCCTTCCGATCGAGGTTATGGCTGAACGCGGTCGCGAAACCCTTCGCCATGGTCCGATGAAGCCGGTTGGCCTGACCAACCCGCATGATCCGACCAACAAACCACGCGCCATTGTTCAGCTGCGTCAGGATAATGCGCTGGGTACGCTCTACAATATGGTTGGTTTCCAGACCAAACTGAAATACGGCGCACAGGCCGATGTCCTGCGCACCATTCCGGGGCTGGAAAAGGCTGAATTTGCCCGCCTTGGCGGCATTCACCGCAACACGTTCCTGAATTCACCGCGTCTTTTGGACGGCAACCTGCGCCTTAAATCACGTCCTGATGTGCGGTTTGCCGGTCAAATCACCGGTTGCGAAGGCTACGTTGAAAGTGCGGCTGTCGGGTTGATGGTTGGTCGCTTCACCGCCGCAGAAAAAAGCGGAAAAACACTTCCCACCCCGCCGCTTGCAACCGCGATGGGTGCATTGCTCAACCACATCACAGGCGGTGCGGATGAAAGTACGTTCCAACCCATGAATGTCAATTTCGGCCTGTTCCCTGACCTTGAACTGACCAAGCGCGTTAAGGGCCGGGATCGTAAAAAGCTTTATTCAGATCGCGCAATCCCGCTGTTTGACGCATGGTTATCGGAAATCGCCGCTGCCTGATAAAACGACAAAAGCCGCTTCATCCGAAGCGGCTTTTTGATTGGGCAGCAGCCCTTTGATCAATAACCCTTTTTTTCCTGACGCAGGAGCTTTCCGGTAACATCGCGGATCGGCTCCCCATTGCGGAACCGCTTGAAGATCAATTCCATATTGCCATCATCATCGAGCTTGCGTTCATAGACCTGCATCTCATACCCACCGTCATCGGTGATATAAAGCGCATGGATCGTCAGTGTACGATCAACAATCCGCGCCCAAAAGAACGGTTCCCCCTTAAGCGGATCATTGGGAACCCGTTTACCAAACAAACCGGACCGCATGGCACTTCCGTAGATGTCTGGTCGATCCGTGCCATAGAATTCGATATTCAGTGAAGCGGTCTTTTCGCGACCGTCGGATTTGTGAATTACTGTTGTCCAATCGACGATAAAACCGCGGTCTGCTTTGACGATTTTGACATCAAGATCACGGGCCTGCAATTCCCCTTCGGCGTGTTCAATGGTTTCACCATGATACTCACCCAAAAACGGCTCAATGCTTGCGGCCTGCGCCGAAATTGGCAAAAAAAGCCAGCTCAGCATGAACAAACTAACAAACCACTGATATCTTTTGCCGATGTTCTTATGTGCCATTCGGGTCCTCGCCTAATAGGATCAAGCCGCCTTTGCGCCCTGTTATCAAAGCGTTTTTAACGCTAGCACGGCCAGATCAGAACTGCCTTATTCTTTTGCTTAATTTAGATGACATTTTCGCAATATCCAGCAACACCGCGAAATTAATTCAGTATCGCTTGAGCATTCCGTTCAATGTCAGGCGCAAACTTGCCGGACGGGCAAGCCCGAACTCCGCAGAAAATGGATCATAACCAGCCTTTGCCAACTTGCGAAGATACCCATCGGCCAGCACAACCGGCAGTCCTACGGCTAGGGCACTTTTGGGCAACGCTTTGCGGGCAGAACGGGCATCCTTGATCCGTTGACGTGCAAGCTCAGCCAGCGCACGGACAAAGGTTTTAACCTCATCTTTTTTGCGGAACTCAAAAATATCACCTTGGGCAACGCTATGGAGCTCCATCTGATCTTTGGGCAGATACAAGCGTTTTGCACGACCGTGAAAAACAATTGCGCGCATGATACCGACAAGACCATATGCATTTCCGGCCAGCCGGGCGGCATATTCAGCATCCTCACCCTTAGCACCGAGTAAACGGGCGGCAAGCACAGAAAGATGACCAGATGTCTGATCGATATAGCGATCAAGCTCGACCTGATTTTCCGGCTGACGATCTTCAAGATCAAATTCGCGTGCTGTCACCAATGCGCCAAGGTCTTCAACAGACAAATCACCAGATTTGACCAGCTCTGCCAGTGGCTCGATCACCTCATGCTTGCGTACTGTGCCTTCTGCCAGATCAGACAAGGCATCATGCCACCATTGCACACGAATGTGCCCCAGCATCACTTCGCTGACCATTTCGCGGGTTTTCGACACTTCCTGATTAAACGCATACAGCGTGAAAAGATCATCACGCTTATCGGGACTTGCGAAAAGCGCACATAGAAAGCGATCCCGGTCGTGGCGACGAACATAGTCCGCGCAGTAAGGCAATTTCGGCGTATCTGTCATCGTCTTCATCCGATCTTACGCGTTTCGCGCTGATCGTCGCTGCTGTTTGAAGGGTTTTCTGGCATGGTTTCGACATACAGCGACTGCGACGGGAATGCAAATCCGGCCCCCGCTTCTTCGACAATCCGCTTGAATGCAATGATATGACGGTTGCGAATTTCACGCCACGTCACCCAATCGGTCGTGGTGGTGAAATAGTACAGATCAATATTTATCGAACTTGCCCCAAAATCAGACAAATGCACCATCTGTGCGACTGCCGTTTGTGCAACGTCTTCATCATTTTTCAGAAAGTTACGCAACTGGTCAACAATGGCTTCCATCTGCTTTGCAGTGGTCCGGTACTCTAGGCCAATCGACATCTTGATACGCCGATGCGTCATGCGTGACCAGTTAATCACCGGTGAATCGACGATTTGCGCATTTGGCATGGTGACAAGTGCCTTGGCAAAGGTCCGAACCTTGGTGGCACGCAGGCCGACAACTTCAATGGTGCCTTCAAAATGCGGGGTCTCGACCCAGTCACCCCGTTTGTAAAGGTTATCGGCGAAAATCGTCAGGCCACCGAAAACGTTGGCAACAGAATCCTTTGCCGCCAATGCAACAGCCATCCCGGCAAGGCCAAGACCACCGAGGAATGCCGAAACATCAATGCCCCACCCTTCAAGCAAAATGACAATACCGATCACGGCAATCAGGGTTTTAATGCCACGGATAAAGAACTGCCTTAAATCATCGCCCAACCCGGCACCGAACCGGCCAATCAGGCGGTTAAACGACAGTCCAAGCGGCTCGACCGCACGAAACATCGCCCAGAACACGCTAAAGCCTGCTGCAAGGCTGGTGGCATCAAACAGCACCGTTTCGATTTTCAGGGAAAGATCAAGCAGCTCAATGGCAAAATAAATGCCGACAATCATCACGAGGGCCTGAAGCGGCAACGCAAAAGCATCAAGTACATTTGCAACCGTGCTTTGCTTGTTCTGATGCGCCAATCGGCGCATGCCACCCAGAATAGCAGCGGCTAAAACCCGTTTGAGGATGAAAAACACAATCAGGACAACAAGCGCACCAATCCATCTTCCGATGTCACCGCCACCAATCATATCGACCCAATTATTCAGTTGGCCAATGACTTCGGTATTCAGGCTGTCGAGTTCTGTCGAAATTTCATCCATGACTTCTAAAGCGTTCTACTGTTAATGTTTATTGACGATAGGCCTTGCGCGCAAAAGCAGCGACCTGCACCTAGAAGGCCTTTGTATAACAATTAAAATGGCACAGGCATATGGCATCATTGACATCTGGCCGACTACACGTGATTGGCGGCGGCTTAGCCGGTTCCGCCCTTGCAACACTGATGGCAGAAGATGGTGTCGACGTTACCCTTTACGATCAGGCAGAACCATTTGAAAGCCGCTGGACGCGCGGCATGCAAACATCTCCTGAAAGCCACAAGGTTTCTGAACCGGAAATATTTTACGATCCCGAAGGGCTCGTCGCAGATTTCTTTGCCCGCTTCCCTGAAATTCCGGGAAAACTTGTCAGACCGGCACATGGTGTCCTTGGCCTGAAACGCGGTCGACGCAAACCAGCTATCGTTACCCTTGACGAGGGCCTGGCACATGCCTTGGTCAACCGGCGCAGCGGCCCACTAATGCGTGCTATCACGGCTTTTGGTCTTTGGCAAAAGCGTTACGCCAGTGAAGACAGTCGCGTTGAATTACCCAAAGGCATGGGCCATGCCGGCATAGATCCCGACGATGACCGCCAAAATCCGGGTACTTACCACCGGGACGGTTTGGCGGTTTTGGCCGAAGTTCTGTTTTCAATGCCTGCACACCGGTGTTCGAATGCCCTGCTTGGTCGGGTTATGTTGCCACGGGTAAAATCTCTGTTTTCCAAAAATCATGAACCGGTTTTTTCAGCCATTGACCCGATCATCCTAAATGACATTGCGCTACCAACCCTGCGCGACCGGTTTATCCGTGCGGGTGGTAGTGTCGCGGCGTGGGCGCCACTTAGCGACATCGACAGTACATCGGAATACGCAACGGATTTGCTGTTTGGCGAAGATACTCAGATCGTTCTCAAACCTGATGATGCGGTCGTGCTTGCGCTTCATCCAAAGCAACTATGTGACACGGTTCCTGATATCGGCTTTTCCCCGGCCCCGGCCCGTCGCCAGACAATGGCATTTGAAATGCGTCGGCCATTTGCCGAACCACGCTGCCTGTTTACGTCTGACGATCTTGTTCGGGCGATTTACTGCAACCGTCGCCATATTCAAGTCAGCCTAGGCAGCAATGTTCATCTGCCATCTGATGGCACGGCGGATCAATTTGCCCACCGTATTTGGCAAAAGTGCATCTGGCTTAGTGATCAGTATTTGAACCTTGACCTTAGTGCGCGGGTGGAAAATACCAATAATCAGGGCTGCCCTAAGTTCAGTTTTGTGGACGCAGAAGCGCCGTTTCCCGAACTCACACCCGGCTTGGCGGCTTTGCGTTTTCGGCTACAGCCCCCTTGGAAGAACCTGTTTCTATGTGGGGACTCGTTTCCCGCCGAATATGCCCCCGGCCCCGCCGCCGTTTTTGCCAGCGTCAAACAAGTCCGAAGCCAGTTACAGACATTTTTCGCCGTTTAAATGGCGATAATTGCCGCAGCAACCCGACGTCCTTCAGACAGAAGAACATTATAGGTCCGGCACGCAGCACCGGTATCCATCGGTTCAATGACGATGCCATGTTCTTTAAGAGCACGGCGCCATTCCATTGGAACGCGGGTTAAGCGGGTCCCCATGCCCAGCAGAAGGATTTCAACAGTATCGGCGGCATCAATAACGCGAGCAAACGAGTCTACCGTAATGTCATCAACCGATGTCACATTCCACGAGTAGACCGCTTCAGGAAACATCAGGATTGATCCGGCAACAGAATCTTCGCCAAAACGAAACAGACCGTCGCCATAACTGGTAACCATTTTACTGCCTTCGGCGACCATCGGATTTAGTTCAGTTGCCATACCGGCCCTCTTTTCGTCGTTCGATAAATTTTCTCTGGATTTAGGTACATATCAGCGCGGGGCAACCGGTTGCGCCGTAACTTTTCCGCGCCAGAGAATGAACAATCCCGATAGAACGACGATACCACATCCGATCATCATCATCATGTCGGGTTCTTCCCCAAACAGGGTCATTCCCAAAGCAATACCAAACAAAAGCCGCGTATATCTAAACGGCGTAACTGCGGACACATCGCCGCTGCGCATCGCCTTCATTAAGGTGCTATAGGCAAATGCCCCCATGAGCACAGCGCCCAGGAAATAGAAGAGACTTTTCCCATTAAACCAGATGAACGCTTTCCCATCCCAAATCGAAAACAACACACCGGCCAGAATGATGGCAACGAATCCATAAAAACCCAAAAGCGATGTGCTGAGTGATACTGGCGCAGCACGGCTGGCCAGATCCCGTCCGGCAAAACCGATTGTTCCAATCACCGCAAGTAACGACAAAGCTGAAAAGCTGTCGGTGGTCGGACGCAGAATAATTAAAACACCGATCAAACCAATCAGGATTGCGCCCCATCTCCGCCAGCCGACCTTTTCGCCAAACAGAATAGCCGCACCAAGAACTACGATAATAGGTGTCGCCTGAAGAATGGCCGTGGTCGAGGAAAGTGGGGTCAGTGCCAATGCGAGCACGTAAAACAACCGGCCAATAACTTCAAACACGACCCGTATCCCCATGGCGCGGGACAGAACATCAGGGTTCAGCAGACTTTTCTTCTGGATCCGCGCGATAACCGCAAACAGAAGCGTTCCGCCAAGACCAAAGACAATAAGAACCTGCCCAACCGGATGCGTTTCCGAGACCGCTTTAACAAACGCATCTTCGAAGGAAAACGCCACCATGGCCGCCATCATCCAAAGGCTACCGATCAAATTGGCGCGATGAACGTTGCGCGCATCTGCGTGGGGCGTCATGTGCAGCAGCCTGTTTTTGAAGGATTTTTACCGAGCTTTAGAAGACACTCGTTAGGAACAGACCAAAAGAAAGGCCGGGTTTGTTGTCGCACAAACCCGGCCTTTCTGTAAACGTCTATCGATCAACTGTGGTTGATCAGGCGTTGGCTTCCTGCCCTTCTTCGCCTTCTGGAATTTTACGCTTAAGGCGCAAAACAACCAGCAATGGCGACGCGACGCAAATCGATGAATATGTGCCGACAACGATGCCAAAGATCAGCGCCATGGTGAAGCCACGTATCGCTTCCCCGCCAAATGCAAACAACGCAATCAAGGCCAGCAATGTGGTAAATGACGTCATTGTCGTACGCGACAGGGTCGAATTGATCGACAGATCCAAAAGATCCGTGAGTTCCATTTTGCGGAACTTGCGCAGATATTCACGAATGCGGTCAAACACAACAACCGTATCGTTAATCGAATACCCGGCAACCGTCAAAATGGCGGCCAAGGTCGCAAGGTCAAACTGAACACCGGTAATGACAAAGAAGCCAATCGTGATCAGAACGTCGTGCAAAAGTGCAATGACGGATGCCACTGCAAACTGCCATTCGAACCGGAACCAGATATAGACCATGATCAGCAAAAGAGAGATCACGACCGAATAAATGCCGGCTTCCTTAAGCTCGTCACCGACCTTCGGGCCGACAAGTTCGCTTCGGCGAATGGTGACACTGTCGCCAAGGGCCTCAGTCACCTGGGCCAAGGCGGTCATCTGGGCTTTTTCGTCCCCATCCTGACGCTGCAACTGAATCAGGACGTCATCGGGTTCGCCGAATTCCTGAATAGACACATCACCAAGACCAAGACTGCCAAGATTATCACGCAATGCGCCGATATTTGCCGGGCCGTCCGTTTTGATTTCCACAAGAATACCGCCACGGAAATCAATGCCGAAGTTAAGCCCCTTGGTAAAGAACAGGCCAACAGAGGCCAGCACCATCACCAAAGACACAATGTAAAAGATCTTCCGGAATTTGAGGAACGGGACGTTCACGTCATCCGGGATAAGATGCAAAGGTTTCATATCTTCCCTGTTCCCTTCCTCAAAGTACCAGCTCGTTCGGACGACGACGCTTGATCCAGACTGCAATCAGCAGTCGGGTCAGCCAAATCGCCGAGAACATGGATGTGATGATGCCAATTGCCAGCGTTACGGCAAAGCCCTTGATCGGGCCAGAGCCGAAGCTAAACAACACCAGAGCAGCAATCAGCGTGGTGATATTGGCATCCAAAATGGTCGACATCGCACTGCGATACCCGGCATCGATCGCATTAATGATCGTCCGCCCGTTACGCCGTTCTTCACGGATACGCTCAAAAATCAGCACATTGGCGTCAACCGCCATACCAACCGTCAAGACGATCCCCGCAATCCCGGGCAACGTTAAGGTCGCCTGAAGCACAGACATCACCGCCAGCACAAGGATCAGGTTCATCATAAGCGCGATATCGGCATAAATGCCAAACCGGCCATAGCTGATAACCATAAACGCTATAACAAACACCAGACCGAGAACCGCGGCGATTTCACCTGCCTCAACAGAATCCTGACCAAGCCCCGGACCAACCGAGCGTTCTTCAAGGATTTGCATCGGTGCAGGCAATGCACCAGCGCGCAGCAGCAGTGCTAGGTCATTTGCTTCCTGCACACTGAACTGACCGGTAATGATGCCGCTGCCACCAAGGATCGGTTCATTGATCCGCGGGGCTGAAATTACTTCGCCATCAAGAACAATCGCAAGGCTGCGTCCGGCACTTTTGCTGGTGACGTCACCAAACCGTGCGCCGCCTGCCGCATCAAAGCGGAACGAAACCACAGGACGACCTTCGTTAAAGGTTGGTTGGGAATCAACAAGGTTATCCCCCGACACAACAATACGGCGGTCAATCAGGTATTCCCGAATGCCTGCGGCCTTGTCCCCTTCGTCCGCAGACGGAAGGATCATGGTCCCGGGCGGTAAGCCGCTGGAGCGCGCATCAGCAGCCGTTTTCTGGCCATTGACCAGATGGAAGTTCATCTTTGCCGTACGGCCAAGGATCGCACGCAAACGCGATGGGTCATCAAGACCGGGAACCTGCACCACGATGCGGTTTGTGCCCTGACGCTGAATGGACGGCTCGGTTGTGCCAAGTTCGTCGACACGACGGCGTACCACCTCAACAGACTGGCTAAGCGCCCGATCGATCAATTCCTTCATCGCAACTTCGTTATAGGAAACAATGATATTGTTCCCCTCGCCGCTCATGACGGTATTGGGTTCGATATTACGCACCAGATCGCGGGCCTTCTCGGCATCCTCGGCTTTGAGAACGGTAACTTCCGCACCCTGCAAAGTCGCTTCGCGCGGACGGTTACGGATCTGTGCCTGACGCAATTCTGATCGAATAGAATCTGCCAATGCATCATAGCGTTCACGCACAACGCTGTCGGTATCAACCTCCAGCAACATGTGTGACCCGCCGCGCAGATCGAGGCCAAGATTGACCTGTTTGCTCGGCAGAAGGCTCGATTCTGTCGGAAGAACGTCCTTAGGCAAGAAGTTCGGTGCGGCGTAAACCACACCCAAAGCACACACCAAAAGAACCAGTGCTGCTTTCCATTTTGTAAAATAAAGCATGTGTTCTTTGACCGGATTTGTCTGGATCAACCTTGGTCTGGTTCCAAGGTCCTTGGAACAACGGGTATTTTGTACCGCTCAGGCCACCGGTAAAATGCAAGAAGGCGGAGCCAGATGCTCCGCCTTGCTTTGCTCGAAGAGATTAGTCTTTTTTGGTCTCTTCTTCGTCTTTTTCGTCTTTTTCTTCTTTGGCGTCGCCCTTGGCCGGTTCCGTTTTCGACAGAACCGTCGAAACCATGCCGCGTGCGACTTTGACTTTTACACCATCGGCAATCTCAACCGACAGCTCGTCGTCACCAATAACTTTTGCAACGGAGCCAATAAGGCCACCTGCGGTAACGATTTTATCGCCACGGCGGATCGCCCCGAGCATTGCTTTATGTTCTTTCTGCTTTTTCTGCTGCGGACGAATAAGCAGGAAATAGAAAACAACAAAAATAAGGATCAGCGGTGCAAATTGCATAAGTGCGCCGGCACCATCAGAACCACCTGCGGTCTGCGCAAAAGCAGTCGAAATAAACATTAGTAACTCCTAATCCCTCAGGACAAAATATATCAACTGCCGGAATATAACGGTGTCAAACGTCAAAGCAAGGAAGAACCGGATTTTTCCGGGTTAAATCACCATTTATGTGGCCTTGTTCACCAGCTTTCTCGCCTTTCTGGCGTCAACATCCTATTCCTTTACGCCACGGGTATGCTAGCTTTCGCGCCATAAACCACCGTCACCAAGAACAAGAAACATCCAAGAGGCCTCAATGACCACAGATTTTGACAAATTATTGCCGACCCTCGAACGAATTGCGTCCGCACTTGAACGCATGGCGCCACCTGCACGCACGCAAAACGACTTAAGTGCCGCAGATGCCTTCGTCTGGCAGGCCGAAAATAGCTATCTTCAGCCGGTACGCAACGTCAACCGCATTGATATCGACCTGTTGCAAGGCATCGGCCAACAAAAAGAGATTCTTTATAACAACACCAAACGCTTTACCGATGGTCTGCCCGCCAATAACGCCCTTTTGTGGGGCGCACGTGGAACCGGTAAAAGCTCCATCGTCAAAGCCATGCATGCCAAGATCAATGCTGAAACGCCTGCGGCACTGGCACTGGTGGAAATTCACCGCGAAGACATCCCGAGTCTGCCTATTCTCCTGCATATCCTTCAGGAAAGTGGTCGCAAAACCGTGCTGTTCTGTGACGACCTGTCGTTTGACTTACATGATGAAAGCTATAAGTCGCTCAAGGCCGTACTCGAAGGCGGTGTTGAAGGGCGGCCAAAGAACGTCATTTTTTACGCGACATCAAACCGTCGCCATTTGATGGCCCGCGACATGATCGAAAATGAACGATCAACCGCAATCAACCCGTCAGAAGCCGTCGAAGAAAAGGTCTCTCTGTCCGACCGGTTTGGTCTGTGGCTTGGCTTCCACAATATTTCCCAGGATATCTATTTCGAAATCATCGAAGGATACGCCAAGGAATTCAACCTCGACATTCCCACCGAAGAACTCCATGCCCGCGCAAAGGAATGGACCGTCACGCGCGGCAGCCGGTCGGGTCGTGTCGCATGGCAGTTCATTCAGGAAATTGCAGGCGAACTTGGAAAATCAATCGACTGATTTCAAACACTTATCAAATTATCATACAAAAACACCCGGCTTTGCGCCGGGTGTTTTTTATCGTGATACCATAACGCTTGGTAGAAACTTCATCGGGTCCGATGATTCCCGTCCTCGCCGTATTTCAAAGTGCAATTGCGGGAAGGTCACAGCCCCGGTTGATCCGACACTTGAAATGTGTTGGCCACGGGTCACAACATCACCACGTGCCACCATGGGGTTTTCCGTATGGGCATAGGCCGTCACATAGTTATCGGCATGCTTGATCAGGATCAGGTTACCAAACCCGCGCAACTCATTGCCTACATAGGTCACAACACCGTTTTCCGCTGCTGTAATTGGTGTCCCGCGGTTGGCCTGAATATTGATGCCGTCGTTAAACAAGCCGCCATTGCCCGCACCGTATTTCAAAACAACCTTGCCCTGAACCGGCCAGATGAAGCCTTTTCGGCCTGTTGGTTCGGCCAGAACAACATCTTTGCGAACATTGCTGCCCTGCCCGGCTTCGGGAGTCGACTGGCGATCTGATTGCCAACTGCGCGTTGTGGCGAATTCCTGTTCGGCGGCTGCGGCATAGTCCCGTGGCTTGATGCCGGGTGTGGGAATACTTCCACCCCCTGTTGGCGCCACACGGGCAACAACGGTTTCTGGCCGTGAAGGCGTACTTGAAGGCGGCGTACTTTTGGTCGGAACATTAACCACTTGCCGCTTACCACCAATGGTTACCGTTTTGGTTGGCGCACTGGGTGTGGACGACGCAACAGCGGTCGGCGGCATGCTGTTATAGTCCGATTGCCACGGCGGCAACACCAGTCGTTGTCCCGGGTAAATCACATAAGGTTCGCGCAAATCATTGCGGGATGTAAATCGACGAAAGTCTGTGCTGTAACGTGCCGCGATCTGTGAAACCGTATCACCGGGTTCAACGGTAACAACGCGTTCGCCGTTTTTGAGTTTCGGCATGCTATACGGGCTATAGCTTGCGCCATCGCCATACACCACCGGCACAGGAACAGAGTTCAGCAAACAGCCGCTCAGGGCCGCAGTTGTCATACAGACAAGCAGCAGACTTTTCCCACGTTGGACAGCCTGTGTGACACAATTTTCCATCATGGGACCTAGTGTCCATGATCAGCGGTTAACAATCAGTAAGCACCGACCGCATTTGGAAAATTTTACTGTAAATTCGGGGTGCGTTTTGACAGAAAGCCTAGAATTCTTCAGTACCAGGCAACATCGGCACAAAACGGACTGGCATCAGCTCAGTAACCTCAACACCGCTTGGCGTCCTTAACACACGCAACAGCAACTGCGTATGCGATACCTCGCCAACCGGAACAACCATAATCCCGCCAACCGCAAGCTGATCAACCAGAACCGGCGGCACATCCTGCGCTGCTGCGGTCACAATGATCCGGTCAAACGGCGCTTGTGCTTTCCAGCCAAGCCCGCCATCGCCATGCAAAGTCGAAATCGTGTGCAAGCCAAGCTCGCGGAATTTTTCCTCCGCCTCGCGCAAAAGCGGCTTGTGCCGTTCAAGGGTATAAACCCGGCGTGCAAGTTTGGCCAAAATCGCCGCCTGATATCCTGAACCCGTTCCGACCTCAAGAACCTTCATACGATCATTAAGCTCAAGTGCCTGCGTCATGAGTGCGACGATATAGGGCTGGGAAATGGTTTGCCCCTTACTGATGGGCAAGGCGACATTTTCCCACGCACGCTCGACAAAGGGGTCCGCAACAAATGTCTCGCGCGGGACATCGGCCAATGCCCGCAAGACAGTCTCATCATGAATGCCATCATGACGAAGCGCCTCAAGCAGATTGGCTATTTCTGTTTCACGGGTAATGACCGGCTCGTTCACGGAAATGCTTTCGTCAATTTTTCGTGCGTTTCGTAGTGGGTAAAATCAAGACTGATCGGTGTTACCGAGATATCGCCTTGTTCGATCACCCGCAAGTCTGCATTTGGATCTTCGGGAAGTTCCGACAGGATTGCACCAATCCAGTAATAAGGCTCCCCGCGCGGATCATGGCGTTCGGCAATGTGATCGCCAATTTTACGCTGTCCCTGCTTGGAAATCCGCACACGCGCGCCACCGTCCGCCTCGTGCTCGGGGAAGTTCACATTGATCAAAACACCCTTTGGCCAGGTTGTCTTCACCAATGTTTTTGTCACGTCATAAAGGTATTTTTCGGCAATTGTCCAATTGATCATGTCACCGGAAAAATACTGTGAAAACGCTATTGCTGGCACATTAAGAAGCGTTGCCTCCATCGCAGCAGCAACCGTCCCGGAGTAGGTCACATCCTCGCCAAGGTTTCCACCCCGGTTAATGCCCGACAGAATAATGTCCGGCGGTGTATCGCGCATGATCTGCTGCAGCCCCAAAAGGATGCAGTCCGTTGGGGTGCCATCAACCGCGTAGTGGCGTTCATCACGCTTATGAATGAGAAGCGGGCGACGCAGGGTCAATGAATGCCCTGCACCACTTTGTTCCGTCGACGGTGCAATAACCCACACATCATCCGAAAATTCACGCGCCAAACGCTCAAGCAGCTTGATCCCCGGCGCGTCAATGCCGTCATCATTGCTGATCAGGATACGTGCGTTCGATAGATCAATCATACCGTGATGCCTTAACCGCGCGGTGAGATAACCTCAAGTCCGCCCATATAGGGTTTCAGCGCATCCGGAACACGGATAGAGCCATCTGCCTGCTGATAGTTTTCCATAACCGCGATCAGGCAGCGGCCAACAGCAAGTCCCGACCCGTTCAGGGTATGAACGAAATTGGTTTTTTTGTCGCCAGCCGCACGATACCGCGCATTCATGCGACGCGCTTGGAAATCTCGGGTGTTCGAGCAAGACGAAATCTCGCGGTATTTACCCTGCCCTGGCAACCAGACTTCAATGTCATAGGTCTTGCAGGCCGAGAACCCGATATCACCTGTGCACAGGATAACCGTACGATACGGCAAACCAAGACGTTCAAGAACAGTCTCGGCACAGCGTGTTTTGCGGGTAAGTTCCTCGTCGGACTTTTCCGCTTCAACCACCGACACCATTTCCACTTTGGAAAACTGGTGTTGGCGGATCATGCCCCGGGTATCGCGCCCGGCCGAACCGGCTTCTGACCGGAAACACTGCGTCAATGCGGTAAAGCGCAACGGAAGTTTTGCCTGCTCTATGATGTCGCCGGCTACCTGATTGGTCAGGGTGACCTCAGACGTCGGGATCAGCCAGTAATCATTGGTGGTCTTAAACGAATCTTCGGCAAACTTTGGCAATTGCCCCGTGCCAAACATGGCTTCATCACGCACCAACATCGGGGTGATGGTTTCTTCATACCCATGTTCAGTGGTGTGCAAATCAATCATGAACTGCGACAGCGCACGTTCAAGTTTGGCCAATCCGCCGCGCAGGATGACAAACCGCGAACCCGACAGCTTGGCTGCGGTTTCAAAGTCCATCATGCCAAGCTTTTCGCCGATTTCGAAATGTTCGATTGGCGTGAAGTCAAACGTCGCAGGCTCGCCCCAACGGTTGACCTCGACATTATCGTCCTCGTCGTCACCTACCGGCACTTCAGGGTCAAGAATGTTGGCAAACGATGACAGTAGAAGATCAAGCTGCTCGTTCAGGCTGGCCTGACCGTCTTCCGCATCCTTGATCTTGTCCTTGAGCGTGCCCATTTCAGCCATCAACTCGTCAGCATCTTCGCCATTTTTACGAAGTTTGCCGATTTCACCGGAAATCGTTTTGCGGCGTGCCAGCATTTCCTGATGTTCTGTCATCAGTTTGCGACGCTCAACGTCGATATCCATCAGACGTTTCGCAGTAATTTCCTGCTTGCGCACGGCCATCGCCGCGTCGAAAGCCTCGGGGTTGTCCCGAATCCATTTAATGTCGTGCATCGAACAGCACCCTGTCAGTCAATTATTTGTGGCTTTATACGATGGGGTGGACACAAGGTCCACCCCATCAAATCAGACGTTTGAAGGCCGATGATTTCAATTAACGTGCGTTATTGAAATCGTCTTCCCCGTCATCATCGCGAGACGGTCCCGACAAGCGCGGAGAACCATCATCAGAAGAAGATGAACGGGTCAGAGATGTCTGGCCATCATCATAGGATGCACCTGCCGCAGCAGCCCCTTGTTGATCAACCGTGTCATCGGTTTTGGCAACGGAACTACCGCCAGAAGGATCGTCTTCCGGATCATCACCATCGTCTTCGTCTTCTGCCTCGGCTTCCGCAGCACGCTTGGCGCGCTTGCGTTCAGAAATCCGGGCCATAATGATGGAAATCTCATAGAGAATAATGATCGGAATCCCCAACCCAACCTGCGAAATCAGGTCGGGCGGCGTCAGAACAGCGGCAAAAACAAAGGCAATAACAACAGCATATCGGCGTTTCTTCGCCAAGCTATCGGCCGTCACGATCCCTGCACGTGCCATCAGCGTAAGCAAAACCGGCAACTGGAAACAAAGACCGAACGCAAAGATAAGCTTCATTACCAAAGACAGATATTCATCGACTTTGGCTTCAAGCTGAATTGCAAGGTTGGATGCATCACCGACCTGCTCAAAACTCAGGAAAAACTTCCACGCCAGCGGCATGATGAAGTAATAAACCAAAGCACCACCTGCCAAAAACAGAACAGGTGTCGCAAACAGGAACGGCATGAAGGCCGATCGTTCGTTTTTATACAGACCCGGTGCAACAAATGCCCAAAACTGCGACAAAAACACCGGGGTTGAAACGAAACAAGCGGCAAAGAACGATACTTTGACATAGGTGAAGAATACTTCGGTCAAAGCCGTATAGATCATGCGCCGATCCGGCCCCATGATTTCTGCCAGCGGTCGCACGAGGAAACCATAGATATCCTCGACGAAATAATAGCAGAGCCCAAAGGTCAGAAACAGCGCCAAGACAGCCCATGTCAGGCGATTTCTTAGCTCTATCAGATGCTCCATAATCGGCATCTGCTCGTCATGCGATTGCATGTTCACGCCTGGCTCTCCGGGTGGTCTTTCTTTTTGCTATTAGCAGCTGACGATTTGGTATCTGACGACTTGCTTTCAGTAGCAGCCGGTTTTTCGTCCGAGCCACCACTGTCCGCCGGCTTTACCTCAGATGCCTTCGCATCTGTTGCTTTGCCGTCGGCTTTGGGTGCGCCAATCGTCTTTTCCATAAAATCGGTCGGGTTGGTACTGGCACTGCTCACCTGCTTGCGCAGATCATCAAGTTCCGCTTCGCGGATGATGTCATCAATGCCACTTTGGAATTCGCGCGCCATTCCGCGCACTTTTTTCCAGTACCCCGCCAACTTGTACAGAAGATGCGGAAGCTCCTTGGGGCCGACGACAAATAATGCCACGACGGCCACAAGAGCCAATTCGGTCCAGCCGATATCAAACATATGACACGCCTATCTGAAGGAAACCCGACAGACGATCAGGATTTCACTGAATCCTTGTCTTTGCTCTCGGTCGAAACCGATGCAGAGGTCGTGTTTTCGATGGTCTTGGCCGAAGCGCCAGCATCGTCATCTTGTTCTTTTTCGTTAATGCCCGCTTTGAAGCTCTTGATGCCCTTACCCATGTCGCCCATCACTTTCGGCAGTTTACCTGCGCCAAAGATGATCAGGACAATCGCCAGAATAAGAACAATTTGCCAAACGCCAATACCCATAACTTCTTTCTCCAAAGATCCGTTCTGCCTTCCGGCGTTATGCACGGATAATGGCAGAAAGCCCCCCACTGTGCAATGCGACGGATGGGTTAATACCCGTGATTGCAATCCAATTGTAATTTAGCATTCTGTCCCGGTTAGATTTCAAGGGACAGTTGGCCGTATCAGGACATAGGAAACACGAAGGTCATCTCAGGATCAAGCGTAATAGCGACCGAATTCTGATTTAATGTTGAAAAGCGCCGTGGCACGCGTGCATGAATGTGCCCGCCCTTTTCCAGCGTCAAATGCATCAGGTTGACTTCACCCAATGCCCGCACGGCATCAACATTGGCCATGATATCGTGACCATTCACGGAATCACCGACATGAAGTCCTTCGGGACGCACCAATACGTCAACCTCGGTTCCATCGGCAAATTCATCGGTGGTGATCTGACCGACCGGTGTTTCAATAATGCCATTGCGCACGGTTGAGGAAAATTGGTTCACTTCGCCAAAGAATGACGCAACAAAACGGTTTTCCGGCTGAAAATAAAGCGATTCCGGCGTCCCGTCCTGCATGACCTGCCCTTCGTTCATCACGATAATACGGTCGCCCATATACATCGCTTCCTGAGGATCATGGGTCACCATGATGGTTGCAATACCGGCATTTTTCAAAACATGAAGGGTCGTATCGCGCAAATCTGCGCGCCGTGCGACATCCAGTCCGGAAAACGGTTCATCAAGCAACATGATTTGCGGGGTTGGTGCCAATGCGCGGGCCAATGCAATCCGTTGCTGCTGACCACCTGAAAGTTCGTGCGGATAGGCATCAAGGTATTCTGACATGCCAACCTGTGTCAGCGCACGTTCAACCGCCTCACGGCGCTGGGCGTCGCTAAAATGCTTCAGGCCAAAGCCAATATTCTTGGCAACCGTTAAATGCGGAAACAGTGCATAGTCCTGAAAAACCATACCAACGCCGCGTTTTTCCGGTTCAACATAGTCACCCGGATGGGCCACGATCTGATCATCAATGGCAATTTGCCCGAACTGAAGTTTTTCAAGCCCCGCCGCCAGCCGCAGCGCAGTTGTTTTTCCGCAACCAGACGGACCAAGCAAACAGACAATTTCTCCTGGGGCGACATCGAAACTAATGTCGTTCAGAACCCGGTTGGAACCGAATTCGTGACTGACATTCGACATCCTCAAACCGTCGGGCATCAACAAACTCTTTATCTGGACGTGGTCAACGCACCAAAGGTGCAAATGATTAGCGAAATCTTTCACAGAACTTAAGCGCCCGCCGCCCTTCTTGCAAGGCGCAGAATAACTTCGGTTACCGGACCCTAAACGATCAGGTGTCCGATACCTCTTTTTCATCAAGAAGATTGGGATTGTCGGAATAAATCGTCTCGTCGAGTTCTTCGAGATTGCGCGTCGTCAGAGCTTCTTCGACAACAGAATCGGTCACCTCACCGTCATCAACAAGGTCAGGCAATGCTTCGTCATCAGAATTCGCCCCATACCGGCCCATTCCCGGACGGCTATCAAGCAGGCCCGCGGCCTTAAGGTCCGCAAGACCGGGCAAATCATCACGGTCTTCAAGGCCAAAGTGATCAAGAAATTCATCCGTTGTCGCCCAAAGGACCGGCCGCCCCGGCACACGTTTACGCCCACGTGGCCGGATCCATTTGGCCTCCAGCAGAATATCAAGTGTACCCTTGGACAGCGCCACACCACGGATTTCTTCAACCTCGGAACGGGTAACCGGCTCGTGATAAGCAATGATCGCAAGCGTCTCAAGCGTTGCACGCGTCATTTTCTTGGCTTTCTCGACCTCGATATGAAGATCACCGGCAAGATCAACAGCGGTACGAAACGCCCATTTATCGCCAACCCGGTTCAGATTAACGCCGCGTGATGCGTATGTGTCCTGCAAAACCGTCAGCACGTCTGAAATATTGGTTCCTTCGGGCAAACGTGCGGCAATGACGCGTTCGCTGATCGGGTCTGCGGATGCAAACAGCACAGCCTCGACAATGCGGACATGCTGAAAATCGACTTGCGGGCCAGTTTCGACCCCATCGATTTTAAGCTGTGCGTCACCGGTTACATCATTTGGCATTCATTTACCCCTGCCCCTTATTCTTCGATCAAATTATCATAGGGTCGATCATTGCGGGGCAAATCGCCCTCGCGCGGTTTTTGGGGCGACCGCAACATGATCGGACCAAATGTTTCTTCCTGCGAGATTTCCAGCTCCCCATCTCGGCACATCTCAAGGCTGGCAACAAAATGGGCCGCCAAGGCCGACCGGGCTTTTAAAGGGGATCCCAAGCCATGGGGCATGAACTCAAGTAACTTGGTCCAGGTTGGAACAACACGCCGCCCAAACAGATCGCGCAACCGCCGGATCGCATCATCCATCGCATACAGGTCAAACGCCTCAATCTCAAGCGTCTTGGCTTCTGACGTCAACATGATCTGGGCATAGGATTTCAAAAGATCATAAAGCGACGCGTCATAGACCGATGCCGTTGTTACGCGAATGTCCTCCGGCGCGCCCCGGGCAAAGAAATCACGCCCCAGATTGGGTTGTGCCAGTAACTTTTCACCGGCCGCCTTCATCGCTTCAAGACGTTTTAGCTGGAAAGCAAGCAGCTCTGCCATTTCTTCGGCGCTGAGCTCGTCCTCGTCATTATCTTGCTTGGGCAACAGCAATCTGGATTTCAGATAGGCCAGCCACGCCGCCATCACCAGATAATCTGCCGCCAGTTCAAGTCGAAGCCCCTGCGCGCTATTGATAAATTCAAGATATTGCTCGGCCAGATCAAGGATCGAAATCTTGATGATATCGACCTTCTGATCACGGGCCAGTTCAAGCAGAACATCAAGCGGGCCTTCAAACCCGTCCAGATCAAGTATCAGGCGTTCGGCAAGGCTCGGTTCGTCATCGTCGACCGGTTTCTTGTCGAACACCTCATCTGGAATTTCCAACTCGAACTGGTCTGCCATCTATCCCCCTGCCCAAACCCGCGCATTACGCCGGGCGTCAGGCAAATATCGCTGCCAGAAAATGGACCAACGCATTGGCCGGTTCAATCACCAACCACTGAAAGATCGGAAGGTAGATGCCAAGCTTTGATGTCACATATGGCAACAAGAATACCAGACCGATTAAAATGATCATGCCGGTTTTTTCCATACGCGCCAAGACCCGTGCAATCGGAAGCGGTGAAATCGCCGTAAGGACCCGCCCGCCATCAAGTGGCGGGATCGGCAGCATGTTAAACACCGCAAGAATACAGTTCAGCCAGATCGACTGGTTGAGCATCGTACCAAGCCAGTCATTGACCGCCGGGGAAAAGCTTGGCAACCACACCAAAAGCAGGATCGATACAATCGCCAACAAAACATTGGTCAACGGCCCGGCAACAGCAACGCCAATAACCCCAAGGCGTTGGGGATGCAGACGATGAAACGCCACGGGCACCGGCTTGGCATAGCCAAACAAAAACGGTGCCGCGGTGATCAACAACAATGCCGGGATCAGGATGGTGCCAACCGGATCGATATGGCGAATGGGGTTCAGGCTTAACCGGCCAAGACGCTGGGCGGTATCATCGCCAAACAATTTCGCGGCAAACCCGTGGGCTGCTTCATGCAATGTCACAGCAAACAGCACCGGCACAACCCACGTTGATGCCGAGATAATAAATTCAATCGCGTTACTCACGTGCCGGTATCCTCAGCCTGCCAAACAGGCGCAAGAAGATCGGCAAGACGCATCCGCCAATCTGTCAGTTGGCTTGATGATGGTTTATCGATTTTGAAACTGGAAATCTGATTGGTAAAGTTTTGCGACCGCAGAAGTGCCGCACCGCTCAACAACGGCGTCATGGAAGCGACTTCTTCCATCTCGGTGCGTTTGCCATTGCAATGAAGCGCAATGTCACAGCCCGCACTTAGGCATTCATGGGTGCGGCTTGCAATCGAACCACCCAGTGCCTCCATCGACAGATCATCACTGATCAAAAGGTTCTCAAAGCCGATATCACCCCGAATAACATCATTGATAATCGTCACGGACACCGTGCCGGGACGTTGATCATCAATCGCGGTAAACAGCAAATGGGCCGACATCGCCGCCATAACGTCTTTCATCTGACGGAACGGTGCGAAGTCAAGCTCGGACAACTCAGCCCGCGTGGCACTGACAATCGGCAGGTCCTTGTGACTGTCGACCGCAGCACGGCCATGTCCGGGGATATGTTTAATGACCGGCGCAATCCCACCATCAAGCAACCCGGCGGCAACCGCACTGGCCAAAACCACAACGCGGGCCACATCCGCCCCATAAGAACGATCACCGACAACATCGCTCATGCCCGGAAAACGTAGATCAAGAACCGGCGCGCAGGTGGTGTTAAACCCGGCTTCGCGCAAATCCATCGCCATCAAACGGGCATTGATATAGGCCGCTTCACGGGCGTCTTCGGGGGATTTATCAACCAACTCGCCAAACACACCGGCCGCCGGGATTTTGCGCCAATGGGGTGGCTTAAGCCGCATCACACGGCCACCTTCCTGATCGACAAGGATCGGGACGTTGTTTTTGCCAACAACATCGCGCAGCTGATCGGTCAGGGTGCGTATCTGATTGTGGTCTTCGACATTTCGCGCAAACAGGATAAAGCCATAAGGATCGGCTTCGCGAAAGAAGCCCTTTTCCCAATTACTCAGTTCCGTTCCGCCAATCCCAAGGATACAGGCGCGCGGCTTTTTAACTTCAAGGCCGGACAATCAGGCACCCCACTTTGCGTTGTTTCAAATCACCACACAGCTTTTCTGCCGCCGAGGCATCGGCAACCGGGCCCGCCTGCAGGCGATAGTAAACCCCTTTGCCTTCAATCTCGGTACGCTGCACGAACATCTGAAGGTTACCCAACAAGTCTTTGTTTTTCGACGATAATCTTTTCCATTCTGCCGATGCTTTGTCTTCCTCACGAAGTGACGCCAGCTGAATGCGAAAATCGCCGGTTGCCGCGGTTCTCTCTTGTGGCTTTTCCGGGGACGCTGCTTGCGGTGTTTCTTTGGCCCGCGCATCAACCGCGGCAATCGCCTTTTCGGCGTCACTCATCGTATCAGGGGCCTTAATTTCCGGCGCGGCCATGCCCGAAGACGTCTCCGCCGCATCCGCGGCATCATCAGCAGGGCTTTCGGCTGCAGGGTCGACTTTCACGTCACCGTCACCCTCAACGGCATCGCCATCATTCGATGCCACCACATCCGAAGATTTCGGTGCTGTTGGCATCACATCCGGCGTGCGCGGCATATCGGGTAGTTCCTGAAGCACGACATCCGCGTCCGGATCAACATCGCTTAGCTGGTCATAGACCGTTGTATTTCGGTGGGGTACTTCCATACCGCCCGGATCTTCGGGCCGTAGCTTGATCGGGGCCGGATCAGGCAGAAGGATGGGTAATTTCCCATCATCCTGAATGGGTTGCCCCTGATTGTAAAACCAGTAACCTGCCCCGCCAAGGCCGCCTATCACAACAGCCGCCCCGAAGAACACGGTCAGAATTCCCTTCAACTTGCTTTTGCCAGCACCCGGCTCGACGTCGTAGTGTGCTTCGCGCTCGGCATGAAGGTTGTTACCGTGTTCTTCATTCATGTTTTACATCTCCTCGACAGGCGTGACACCAATCACATCAAGACCCGATGCAATGACGGTGGCCACAGCACGGATCATTGCAAGACGCGCCAATGTTGTCGCCAAATCATCGGCGATGATAAAGCGAAGCTCGGTATTGTCGCGTCCCTTGTTCCACAATGCATGGAATTCAGCTGCAATTTCTGTCAGGAAAAAGGCAATGCGATGGGGTTCATGCGCGGTTGCGGCCTGCTCGACAATACGCGGCCATTCTGCCATCCGGCGCACAAGAAGCTTTTCCTCGTCTGAAGACAACAACGACAGGTCTGCAGTCTCAAGCGTTTTTACCGAAAAATCCTGCCCCGGGAAGGCTTCTTTGGCCTGACGGAAGACCGAGCTTACCCGTGCATGCGCGTACTGAACGTAAAATACCGGGTTGTCTTTGGACTGTTCGGTCACTTTGGCAAAATCAAATTCAAGCGACGCATCGTTTTTGCGCGTCAGCATGATGAACCGGACAACGTCCTTACCAACACGTTCGACAACATCGCGCAGCGTGACAAATGTCCCGGCCCGCTTGGACATCTTAACCGGCTCGCCCTTATCAAACAGGCTGACAAGCTGACACAGCTTCACATCCAGATCACCTTCGCCACCTGTGATGGCCTTGGTCGCCGCCTTCATGCGTTTGACATAGCCACCGTGATCGGCGCCAAACACGTCGATCATCAGGTTAAATCCACGCTCATACTTATCAAAGTGATACGCAATGTCGGATGCAAAATAGGTCCAGCTGCCGTCGGATTTCTTCAACGGCCGGTCAACATCGTCACCAAAATCGGTTGCCCTGAACAGGGTTTGCGGGCGCGGTTCCCAATCTTCAGGCGTTTTGCCTTTTGGCGGCTCAAGGACGCCGACATAGATATCACCCTTTTTCTCAAGGTGCTCAAAGGCCGATTGGACTTTGCCTGCCTTGACCAATCCGTCTTCGGACGTAAAGACATCATGTGCGACACCCAGAAGACGCAAATCTTCCTTGATCAGCAACATCATTTCGACAATGGCAAAGGCCCGAAACTGCTCAAGCCAGTCGGCTTCGGCGGCATTGACCCATTTATCACCCTCGCGCTCGGCCAGTTTTTTGCCCGGCGCCACCAGATAATCGCCCGGATACAGGCCCTGCGGAATTTCACCAATATCTTCGCCAAGTGCTTCGCGGTACCGCATATGAAGCGACCGTGCGAGAACATCAACCTGCGCGCCGGCATCGTTGGTGTAATATTCCTTGGTAACGGCATAGCCCGCCTTGGCCAGAAGATTGGCCAAAACGTCCCCGACCACAGCCCCCCGGCAATGACCAACATGCATCGGCCCCGTCGGGTTGGCTGAAACATACTCGACGTTGATTTTTTCACCCTTGCCCAGATCGCTGCTGCCATATCTGGTGCCAACTTTCAGCACTTCGGACACCTGTGACAGCCAGAACTGATCGGCCATGCGCAGGTTGATAAAGCCCGGCCCCGCGATTTCGACCGTGTCGATGTGATCAAGCAATCGAAGTTTTTCAGCCAGTTTTTCGGCAAGGTCGCGTGGCTTCATGCCCGCGGCCTTTGACAGAAGCATGGCGGCATTGGTCGCGGCATCCCCATGAGACGCATCGCGCGGCGGCTCTACCGTCACGCGCGAGGTGTCACTTCCAGTAGGAAGAACACCATCATTCTCAAGGGCGAGAAGCTGTTTCTCGATGTCGCTTTTCAACAGGCTGAAAACATTCATAACTTTGGTCTTTGCATATTTTTGTTTGTGGTCAATCGGACCATGTGACTGCGGCTGTTTTGGGACATTTCCGACCAAAAGGCAAGCAACGGGTCTTTCGAATGCCTACAGGTTTTGACATTTCAGCCATGCACGCTAAATAGTGACTTAAATACTATGATCTGACCGTGCTATGATGTCGCCAAGGATCGTAACGACCCCCGCCATAAATCTGGCGGGTTGAAGATCAAGGAGTGTTGAATGACCGAAGCTTCACAGCAAGTCCAAATGACCGAAAGTGCTGCAAATCGTATTCAGGAACTGATCGTAAGCGAAGGTGCATCAAACACGATGCTCCGCTTGCAGGTTTCTGGCGGCGGTTGCAGTGGTTTTCAGTACGAATTCTCACTGGATGCTGACACCACTGACGAAGATTGCGTTTTCGAGAACCATGGTGCGAAAATGGTGATTGACGAAGTCTCGCTCGATCTTCTGGGCGGTGCAGAAATTGATTACGTCCGCGAGTTGGTTGGGTCCGCATTTCGTGTGAACAATCCAAACGCCACGTCATCATGTGGTTGCGGATCGAGTTTCTCGATTTGATCCGTACCGACAAAACGATTTATAAAACGGGGTTCGTTATTGCGAACCCCGTTTTGTTTGACCAAACTCATCTGATCCCATTGGAATCGAGGCCTGAATGAAAATCGCTACCTGGAACGTCAATTCAATCAAGGCCCGCCTGCCCAATGTTATTGAGTGGCTGCAAGAAGCCAAACCCGATGTTGTCCTGTTACAGGAAACCAAGACGGTTGATGACGGTTTTCCGGCAATGGAAATCGAGGATCTTGGCTACAACATCGCGATTCACGGCCAAAAAACCTATAACGGGGTCGCCATCCTGTCGAAATATCCGATCGAGGATGTTGAGCGCGGCCTGCCTGGCAATGATGACGACGAACAAGCCCGCTACATCGAAGCAACGATCAGTTCCCCCCATCCAGTGCGGGTCGCGTCCATCTATGTCCCGATGGGAACGGCTGTTGGCGATGAAAAGTTCCACTACAAATTGAACTTCCTTGATCGCCTGATCACGCGGTTTGAAAAAATTCGCGCAGAATGCGAAGCTGCGGTCATGGGGGGCGATTACAACATCGCCCCGGACGATTCGGATGTTTATGATCCAGCAAAACTGCATGAAGCGGTCTTATGTTCGACAACCGAGCGCAAACGTCTGCGCACCATGATGAACATGGGCTACACCGACGCGTTCAGAACCTTCAACCCCAAGGGCCATCAATACAGCTGGTGGGATTACCGCGCGGGTGCGTGGAACAAGGACAATGGTTTGCGCATTGATCACCTGCTGCTGACCCCGGCTGCCGCAGATCGCCTGAGTGCGTCGGACATTGACCGTGACCCACGTGGCAAGGAAAAGGCATCCGATCACACCCCGGTCTGGTGCATGATCGACGATTAACGTCTTTGGCTGGCACCATACCGCGCCAAAACCACTGTTAAACATCATAAAGGGCAGCACCGAAACCGGGCTGCCCTTTGTGTTTTGTCTTTATCTTCGCCAATCGCCAGACTGGCGTGCAGGTTCTATTCCGCTGCCTTTTGCATGGCGGTGCGATAGGCAACGATATCTTCGATGCTGATCACAACCATATCATGCTGCTTGGCATAGGAAATCAGCTCCGGCAGGCGCGCCATCGTTCCGTCAGGGTTTGTGACCTCACACAACACGCCAGATGGCTTAAGCCCGGCCAAACGCATCAGGTCAACCGTACCTTCGGTGTGGCCACGACGTTCCAAAACACCACCTGCCCGCGCACGCAGCGGAAACACATGGCCCGGACGCGCAAGATCGGATGACTTTGCACCATCGGCAATCGCCGTTTTGACCGTGGTCACACGATCCGCCGCCGACACCCCGGTCGTCACACCGACCTTGGCCTCAATCGTGACGGTAAAGCCCGTCCCCATACTTGATGTGTTATCCGCAACCATCGGCGGCAAATCAAGTGCCGTGGCCTTTTCGTCTGTCAGACACAGGCACACAATGCCGCTGCAATCGCGGATCAGCATCGCCATCTGTTCGTTTGTCAGATTTTCTGCGGAAAAAATAAGATCGCCTTCGTTTTCGCGATCTTCGTCATCGACAACCAGAACACCTTTGCCTTGACGGATGTCAGCAAGTGCGCGTTCTAGACGCTCTTGCGGATCGCCAAAGGTCGAAAGACCTGATTCCTGATGAACACTCTGATTCATAACCGTCCTCCTCGGATGGCGGCTTACGAATCAGGGCACAAAAGAAAGGCCCGGCATATTGGCACACTGCACCAGATACCGGTCGTAGACAAAAAGCAACTTCCACCCAAACCGGGTGACCTTGCCTGTCACGCTTTATCCTCTCCCATCCGGACTATTACCGTCGGCTCCGGATTTACACCGGATCTGCTGACCCTGCTGACCCAGATGGATCAACAGGCGCTCGCGGGCTTTTCAGTTTCCTGAATTTACCGCCGGTAGGGACTTGCACCCTGCCCTGAGAATAAGCGCCGTGTTTCAACGACAAACCTGATCAAAATTGATCAGGTACGCCGCCACTTTAGAAAAGCTCTGCGCGCTTGTCAAACCTGTTAAAACACGACCAAACGCATCCTCAACGCACGGTTTAGACTTCTGAGAGAACCTTCCCCAGCCGGAAATGAAAATCGCATCCGTTTTTACGGGCCTCACGCGGTGCCCATTGGCAAACCGCGCAGCGTTTGTCTGATGATCGTTTTGGGGTTTTGCATTCCTGCTTAAGATGCGGGCCAAGCAACGCATCGATGTAGGTTCCCTGAAACGCTTCAACGCCAAGACTGCGCCCCATGCGAAGGGCTGTGCGGCTATCACACCGCGTCAGGATCAGGCTCTGATCAACAAACAGATTGGCAAATTCCCGGAGCCGCTCGGTAACTTCTGTGCGGCGTGACCCGATAATGTTCTGATCCCAGATCACCTTGACGAAATCGACATTCATTTTTCTGGGCGACAAAAATTCAAGTGCCGGAAGTGTAATGCGATCTAGGCCAACACGAATCCCAACCGATTGAAGAAACGCACAGGCATCTTCAAATTCCCACCAATTGGCAATCGCATTTTCCATCGAAAACTCAACTGCCAAATTCTCAATCAGCTTGCCATTCCCCGACCCGATAAAATCACTGAATGTTTCACTCAAAACAGTTTGCACCTGCATATTCAAATGCAGCCGGTCGGGGAAAATCGATGACGCGATGGACTGCGTCACATCCATGACCTTTTCATCGAGAACACGCGACAGGATTTCGAGTTCTCCGGGACCTTCAAGCAGGAAACTTGCAAGGTGATGCTGACGCAAATAATCAAGCGAACAATAAAGTTCGTGGCCCAAGATTTCGCGACTGTTGTCATGGACGCCAACAATGGCTTGGCGACGGCAGGAATCGAAAACCGCATCTACCGTCACGGCCCCACGCAGCATTTCCGCCATATCAAATCGTTGGGATGGCTCGTTTGAAAAATGCCCGATGGCTGGCAACCCCAGTAATTCCAAGACCTGTTTCTCGTCAATTGGCCACTGGAACCGGTTCCAAAGCGTGTCGGGTATATGGCCAAGACCTTGCCGTTCAATGACATCGGACAGAGTTTCACGAACATGGTCGACAAAGTTATCGTCACCTTCCGCCCATTTCCCGCCACGCACAAAGGCAACCATCCCGTTTTCAAGACGATGGACCTGCGTGTTTTCTGGCAGATGGTGAAATGCATCACGGGTAATCGCCCGATAATCTTCTGTGCCCAAGCGCAAATCCATCGGGATATTAAGAATCCCGAGATGCGGCTTTTTTCCATTTGCGGCATGCTTGCGCAGGCTATCAACAAAACGGCTCAGGGGGACGGCGGGTTTGGCAGCTTGGGCGGTCATCGGCAATCCTGATCTTAAGGCAAGGACGCGATACTGACAGTCGTTTATTAACTTACTCTAAACTCTTATACCATTGCATAGATTACCCTCCACCATTCGTGTCAGCATGGCAAAGATATCTTGGGGCTGTTTGGCATTCCCGATCGGTGCCCCATCCAGGGCCATGACCGGCCTCATTCCCTGCAACGCATTGGCCGTAAACAGCATATCCATCTCGGTCAGCTCAAGTGGTGTTCTCGGGTCAAAGCGGGTTTCAATACCGTTTGCCTTGGCACAATTGATCACAAAACTACGTGCCAGCCCGCACAGAATGCCAGTAGTACCGTCCGGGGTCCAAAGCGCCCCATCCTTGATCCCAAACAGGTTTGCAATCGTGGTTTCGGCCACAGAACCGTCCACCGACATGATCAATGCGTCATCTGCCCCGGCCTGTTGGGCCTCCTGTTTGGCAACGATGTTATCAAGATAATTCAGGCTTTTGATTGTTCCGGCAACCGACCACGGATTACGGCGGATTTTTTGCGCCGTTATCAACGTCAACCCGGCAGATGACGGGGCTGGCGTAAAGGGTGCTGTTGTCACCATGATGGTTGGCGTTGGGTTTTCCGGCGGCAACAAGCCGCGTTGACCACTTCCGCGCGACAGAGACAGGCGAACAACCGCACTTTGCAATCCATTGCCCTGACACAGCGTGGCAATAATTTCGGCAATATCATCACCAGATGGCAACATCTGCGACGACAGCCCGATCACAGCGGCATGTGCCGCCAGCCGTTCCATGTGCGCATGAAGCCAGGCAACCGTGCCACGATGGGCACGCATGGTTTCAAAAAAACCATCCCCCAAAAGAAACCCGCGATCCGTTGCAGGAATAACCGCATCTTGCGCGTTTAAATATGTGCCATTCAACCAGACTTGCATATGGCACTCCGCTTTGTGGCTCTGTGATCTGCCGCAAGTTTAAGGAAATTGGCCAGCAAGTCATGCCCCTGTTCGGTCAGGACCGCTTCTGGATGGAACTGAACACCATAAATCGGCAACGCCGTATGGGCGAACGCCATCACCTCGCCGTCCGGTCCTGTCGCAGTTTGCACCAGACTGCGATCATCTGGCAAATCGACAATCAGGGAATGATAGCGCGTCACACGCAACGGATGCTTTAAGCCGTTAAAAATGCCATCACCATCATGGTCAACATCCGATGTCATGCCATGTACTGGTCTTTTGGCGCGCGTGACCTTTCCGCCAAAGGCCTGTGCAATCGACTGGTGCCCCAAACACACGCCCAGCATGGCAAACTCCCCGGCCAGATCACGGATCAGCGCAAGGCTGTTACCTGCCTCATCTGGCCCACAAGGACCGGGCGAAAACACCAGCGCATCCGGACAGCGTTCGCGTACCATATCGGTGGTGATTTCATCATTACGGATGACCTCAACCTCCTGATCCAGCTCACGCAGGTACCGGGCGAGATTGAAAACAAACGAGTCATAATTGTCGATCAAAAGGATCATGGGGTGATCCCCAGCGCTTCGAACATTTTGGCGGCTTTGACCATGGTTTCGGCATATTCATGGTCTGGATGGCTGTCCGCAACAATGCCACCACCAACGTTAAACGCCATTCTGCCCTTGTTCATGCAAATGGTTCGAATGGCGATATTGGTATCCATGCTGCCATCGAACCCGATATAGCCAATCGCCCCGCAGTATGCACCACGTGTGGTTTGTTCAAGTTCGGTGATGATTTCCATCGCACGTATTTTCGGCGCACCGGTGATCGATCCACCGGGAAAACAGGCAGCCAAAAGATCGATTGCCGTTGCATCGTCATCAAGTTCGCCAGTCACTGTCGATACCAGATGATGCACATTGGCATAGCTTTCAAGCGCGCAAATCGTTGGTGTTTTGACCGAATGCGGTTTACAGACCTTGGAAATATCATTCCTTAAAAGATCAACAATCATAACGTTCTCTGCGCGATCTTTGGCAGATAACATTAATTCCTGTGCCAGTTCGGCATCTAAAATGGGGGTATCCCCGCGCGCGCGGGTTCCCTTGATCGGGCGTGTTTCAACAACGCCGTCCGTCACCTTTAAAAACCGTTCTGGCGAGTTCGACAGAACCGCAACATCGCCAAAATTCAGGAAGGCCCCAAACGGCGCGGAACTCATGCTCGATAGCCTGCGATACAGTCCGAACCGTTCCGGAATGGAACCTTGGGCATACTCCGCACGAAAACTTTGCGACAGATTTGCCTGAAAAATATCCCCGGCAAAGATGTACTCAATCACTTTACCCACAGCATGCTGATATGCATCCTGATCAAAGTTGGACGCCCATGTGGTGATATCTGGTTGATGCGGCACATCGGGCATATCAAAAAGCGGGCGGGCCAACCGCAAATACTTGCGCAACATGGTCATGCGTTCAGCTGCACGTTGGTCTCGGGTTTGGTTTCCTTGTGCAGGCATCCCCGTTGAAATCAACCACATTCGGCGCTGGTGAAGATCAAATGAAATCACAAGATCATAAATACCAACGGCCATATCGGGCATTTCCAGCCAGTCGTCATTGGCGACGGGAAGCGTTTCGGTCTGATGGGCCAGTTCATAGCCAAAGTACCCGACCACGCCCCCCTGAAACGGTGGCAGGTCTTCCTGCTTTTCGTGGTGATACCGTGCAAGGAGATCGCCCAAAACATCAAACGGGTTGCCCGGCACAGCAAAACCATCAAGGGTCACCTGCCCGTTCTTGGCTGTCAGCTTATGAAACGGTGATACCGCGATATAGGCATAGCGGTCCCTGTCCCCGGAATCGAGAAAATGGCTATCGGCAAAGGGCGCAAAAGCCCCATAGGCATCAACCGGTTCAATAAAGGGACATTCTTCAATCAGCATGGCACGCGGCAGTCTTGCGGGAGTGATGGAACAACGATCCGCACCCCAAGCCAAAAATCAGCCAAGCCACGAGACCGTTTGCATAACGTTGGCGACAATCTATGCGATTCGTCACCGCACAGGGGAAGATTTTTATCACAGCGCGCAAGGTGCTAACTCAAGCCAAGAAAAAAGGGCCAACCCCACGCGGCTGACCCTTTTTTCATCGCGTTATTTAAGCCGCATTACATTGCTGCAATACGATCATATGCCTCGTTCAGCTTGGCAAGCGTATCTTTTGCTTCTTCAAGTTTGGCTTTCTCGGTTGCCACAATATGATCCGGCGCGCGGCTGACGAAGTTTTCATTCGACAGTTTGCCTTCCTGACCCTTGATGTATTTGGCCTTGCCCTGGATTTCTTTTTCCAGACGGGACTTTTCAGCCGCCACATCAATGAAATCAGCAACCGAAACAAACACGGTCACACCGTCAACCACGGTCTGGATGGCCCCCTTGGCGATGGCTTCGATATCGCCCTGCCCCTTGAAGCCGATTTCGGCAACACGCGCCAGACGCTTAACCTGTGCTTCTTGCGCGCTCACCGCGGCCTTCATCGCATCGGTGGCATCAACCAGATAAATCGGAACCTCTGCCCCCGGGGGGACATTCATTTCAGAACGCACACCACGGATATCGCCGATCAAACGGATCGACAGATCAACTTCGGCCTCGGCCGCACGATCAATCAGGGTCTCGTCAAACTTCGGATAGCTTGCCGACATCAGCATGCTGCTGCGGTTATCAGAAATCTTGTCCCACAGTTCTTCGGTGATATACGGCATGACCGGGTGCAAAATCAGAAGGATCTGATCAAGAACCCATGCGGTGACCGCACGGATTTCGGCCTTGGCCTCTTCGTCATCGCCCATCAGAACCGGCTTGGCCAGTTCCAGATACCAGTCACAGAAAGAACCCCAGACGAACTGATAGGCACTGCTTGCCGCCTCGTTAAAGCGGTAGGCTTCAATACCCGCACCAACCGATTTGGATGCTTCAACCGTTTTACCAACGATCCAGCGACCAAGGGTCGATTTCACGTTCGCCGGATCAAAACCATCCACCGGTTTGCATTCATTCATCTCGGCAAAGCGCGCGGCATTCCAAAGCTTGGTCGCAAAGTTGCGGTATCCCTCAACCCGCGATGCCGCAAGCTTGATGTCACGCCCCTGTGCGGCCAAAGCCGTCAGGGTAAAGCGCAGCGCATCACAGCCATATTCGTCAATGAGTTCCAACGGGTCGATAACATTGCCCTTGGATTTGGACATCTTCTGGCCGTTTTCGTCGCGCACCAGCGCGTGGATATAAATATCCTTGAACGGGATTTTCCCATCCATGAAATGCATGCCCATCATGATCATGCGGGCAACCCAGAAGAAGATGATGTCAAACCCGGTGACCAAAACGTCACCCGGATAATATTTATCAAGCTCCGGGGTTTTATCCGGCCAGCCAAGGGTCGAATATGGCCACAAGGCGGATGAGAACCACGTATCAAGAACGTCGGTTTCTTGGGTCAGTTCAACGTCTTTGCCGTAATGCGCCTTGGCTGCGGCAATGGCTTCTTCTTCGGTTTCTTCAACAAAGAATTCGCCGTCCGGGCCAAACCATGCCGGGATACGATGTCCCCACCACAATTGACGCGAAATACACCACGGCTGGATGTTGCGCATCCATTCGAAATAGGTGTTTTCCCAGTTTTTCGGCACAAATCGAATGCGCCCGTCTTCAACTGCCTCGGTCGCCGGTTTGGCCAGAACTTCGGCATTTACGAACCACTGGTCGGTCAGATACGGCTCAATGACAACGTTTGAGCGGTCACCATAGGGCACCATGTGAACGGTGTCTTCGATTTTCTCAAGCAGGCCCAACTCGTCCATCTTCGCGACAAGAAGCTTGCGTGCTTCAAATCGGTCAAGACCGCGATATTCTTCCGGTGCTTCGTCATTGATGCGCGCATGGTCATCAAGAATGTTGATCTTTTCCAGACCACAGCGCTTGCCGACTTCAAAGTCATTGAAATCGTGCGCCGGGGTGATTTTCACCGCACCGGATCCTTTTTCAGGATCGGCATATTCATCGGCAACGATTTTAATTCGGCGCCCAACGATTGGCAGAATACAATACTGACCAATCAGGTCCTGATAACGTTCATCATCGGGATGAACCGCAACACCGGTATCGCCGAGCATGGTTTCCGGACGCGTGGTGGCAACAGTGATAAACTCACCGTCACGGCCTTCGATCGGGTATTTGAAGTGCCAGTAATGGCCTTTGACTTCTTTCTGAACAACTTCAAGATCGGAAATCGCCGTCAGAAGCTTCGGATCCCAGTTAACCAGACGCTTGTCACGGTAAATCAGGTCCTGTTTGTGCAAAGTCACGAACACTTTGCGCACAGCCGCCGAAAGGCCTTCGTCCATGGTGAAACGTTCACGCTGCCAATCAGGCGACGCGCCAAGGCGGCGCAGCTGATTGGTGATGGTGCCACCAGACTGTTCTTTCCATTCCCAGACTTTTTCGATGAACTTTTCACGGCCAAGATCATGGCGCGTGACGTTCTGTTCGCCAAGCTGGCGTTCAACAACCATCTGGGTTGCGATGCCCGCATGGTCCGTGCCGGGCTGCCACAGGGTATCCTTACCGTTCATACGGTTATACCGCACAAGAATGTCCTGAAGCGTAAAGGTCAGCGCATGCCCCATATGGAGGCTACCGGTCACGTTGGGCGGCGGCATCATGATGACATAGGGATCGGCTTTTGACGCCGAATCGCTGGCAAATGCCCCCGATTTTTCCCATTTATCGTAAAGTCTGCCTTCAACGTCGGCCGGGCTGTAGGTCTTCTCCAACATGGTCTTTTGTCCGCTGCGGGTTTTCATCAATCTTACAAAGAAAAAGCGGCGCACCTTGGGCGCGCCGCTTAAATTCGAATATCGGCTCGCCTACAAGTCTTCGGCGCGGTTCACAATCCGCTCGATTTCTTTTTTCACAAGGCGTTCGATCATATAGGGCAGGTTTTCGTCAAGCCATTCCTTAAGAAGCGGGCGCAGCATATCGCGCACCAAATCTTCAAGCGTGATGTGACCTGCGTTAAGCCCAAGAGCAACTGCGCGTTTCTTTGCAACAGCTTGCGCCAGTTCCGAAATGGTCCCGGTGGCCGTTGATTCCGTCAAATTGGAAATAAGCGGCTCATCATCGTCTTCGTCGTCATAGACAGCCGGGATCGATGGTTCTGGCTCTGGTTCTTCAAACTCGTCTTCGAAGGGATCAGGCTCCGGCTCGTCATCAAGCGGAGTCTCATCGAAATCGAGCATATCATCAAGTTCAAGCTCTTCTTCGGGCTCATCAAGTTCAAGCTCTTCTTCGGGCTCATCAAGCTCAAGCTCTTCGGGTTCTTCGTCAAACTCAAGCTCTTCAGGCTCTTCATCAAGAACGAGCTCGTCAATTTCTTCTTCCGGCTCCGGTTCTGGCGCGGGTTCGGGCTCCGGTTCTGGTTCCGGCTCTGGCGTTGGTTCGGGTTCAGGAGCGGCTTCCTGTTTTTCTTCATCCCCCTCATCGGCAAGAATTTTGCGGATGGACTGGAGGATGTCCTCCATTGAAGGTTCTTGTTGCCCGTCACTCATAATTAAACTTCCGCACTAGTGTCATTACCCAGACCGATCCGTCCCCTGGTGCGGACGGGATACAAAAGCATCCCGTCCTGGCGCCCTAACAGGTCAGTCTGTTCCCCACCACTGGTCCTTGACTTTATTATAGTTGGACTCAGTGTCATAAACGTCCACAGGCAGGCCAAGCACCTGCGCATTCAATGCGCCCATGGCTGCCTTAACCTGGAATTCAGCCACGGCAGCATCACGGCGCGATCCAACAAGATCAACACGTGCCTGCAAAAGTTCCTGTTCCTGATCAAGGACATCAAGGACCGTACGCGACCCGACAGAGGCCTCACGCTGAACACCATCAAGAGCAACTTCAGCCGAAGAAACCTGCGCCTGCTGAGACTCGATCCGGGCACGCGCAGTCACAAGCGTTTCCCACGCACTGGTCGCATTTTCAATCACAGCCCGGCGGGCTTCGTCCACCTGCACACGCGCCTGACCTGCGGTCTGCTTGGCGGCACGTACAGAAGAATAAACAGCACCCTGCTGATACAACGGAACCGAAACCGATGCGATGATGTCCGCACTGTCGACCGTCATATCCTCGTTAGATGCTTCATATGCACGTTCGACACCAGCCGAAAGACTGACTTCCGGATAAAGCGAACCTTCGCTCAGACTGATATCTGATTTTGCCGCTTCTTCGGTATAAATGGCCTGCAACACATCAGGATGCTGATCCTGTGCGATTGCCAAAACATCGGCAACACTGGTCGGCAAGCCCGCAAGCGAGTTTGGAATTTCAAGATTGGACGGCGGATTACCCACCAGGCGCTCATACTGCGCACGTGTATTTGCCAATGCACCCTGTGCGGAAATCAGATCGGCTTTGGATCCGGCAAGACGGGCCTCGGCCTGCGATACGTCGGTACGTGTAACTTCACCAACTTCAAACCGATCACGGGTCGCCTCAAGCTGACGATCAAGAACGCGCGTATTGTTCTGGTTCAGTTCAACAACAGCAGTATCTCGCAGCACATTGAAATATGCTGTTGAGACCTGCAACATCACATCCTGCTCGGTCGAGCGAAGCGACGCACGTTGCGCCTGAATACGCGATTCTGCACGGTCGGTTTCAGCAGTCGTCCGCCCACCACGATACAGCGGCTGCGTCACGTTCAGACCAACGGTATAGGGTGTGAGACTGTTATCCGTCTCCGTCCCGTTGACTTCCGTTTCGTTTTCACGAAGACCGGCATCGCCATTCAGCGACACGCTGGGACGCCAGTTCGACAATGCCTGCGAAATTTCTTCATCGGTCGAGCGCAATGCAGCACGACCGGATTCAAGTGTCGGGTTGCTCTGGTATGCCTTAATAAGAGCGTCCTCGAGGCTTTCTGCAGATGCGCCATGCGCAACCAGTCCCCCGGTTGCCAAAATACTGCAGGTCAGCAAGAACCGTTTTATCATTTATCTACCCTTGTAAAATCCAACACCAAGTCCCGACCCCGGCGCAGTTTCACGTATGGTAACGACGGAACGAAAAATTTCCAACAAAAGAGGCGCTTGTACCCAAAAAAAGTATTTTGCCTCTTTTTTCCGTCGTCACGATCATCAATCGTAGCGTGTCATATCCGGCTCTACTTCAAGCGCCCAGATATCTATACCGCCACTAACATTAAAAACATCTTTAAATCCGCATTCTTCAAGGAGCATGCCCGCATGGCGACTGCGAACGCCATGATGACAAATCACCGCCAGTGGTTTTTCTGGCGACAACTCCCCGACCCTGACCTGCAACTCCGATAGTGGAATATGCCGGGCACGGTCAATCATGCAAATTTCAACTTCCCAGTCTTCACGTACATCCAACACGTCCAAAGGCTGATCACCCGAAAGGCTGGCAGCAAGTTCACGACAACTTATGTCTCGGACCATTTACGACAACCTGTTGTACATACTCAAAAAGAGATGCCCGACCAAAGCCGGGCATTCCGAACATCAAATTAGAACACAAAACTCTCGGTCGGCTCAAATCCCGGAAGATACGGGATGTTGGCATCAAACAGATCGCGATGACCAATCACACCGTTCTCACGCTCATAAAGACGCGCAATCCCGACTTTGCCTTCGGCGCGCACAACTGCCAGAAGACGACCGCCTTCTGAAACCTGTTCAAGAACGCCTGCCGGAACTTCCGTTACCGCACCGTCAAACACGATCACGTTATAAGGTGCCTGCTTGGGATACCCTGCGGCCAGATCGCCTTCGACAACAATGACATTGTCATAGTTGGCACTCTGGAAGGTCGCCTCGGCCGAAGCGGTCATATCCTTGTCGCTTTCAACCGCAACAACCGTTTCTGCGACACGCGAAAGAAGTGCCGCGCCATAACCATATCCTGCGCCAATAATAAGGGCGACATCCGTCTCGGCAATTTCGGCACACTGCATCAGGCGCGCGATAACCATCGGCTCCATTGCATAGCGACCGCCGCCAACGGCAATATCTTCGTCGACATAGGCAACGCCGCGTTTTGCTTCGGGCAGGAACAGTTCGCGTGGAACTTCCTCCATCGCAGCAATGACCAAGGGATCGGTGACCTTGTTGGTCCGAACCTGATTTTCCACCATATTATGGCGCGCGATTTGGTAATCCATGTTTATCTGACCTGAAAATTCTCGCGAGAAAAACACCGCAACCGTCTTTATCGTCCCCAAAGCCGCCTGCGATCATTGCCCTGTTTATAGTCAGCACATAAGCACCTGACAACATCCGATCAATGGCAAAGCAGAGATTGGGCAATAAAAACCACAATATAAGCACATCACGGCGCGCCTGACGCGCATTCACCCCCATCAAATTTCGAAAATTCAGCCGATGCTGAAATTTCGTACTTTTGGCAGCCTACATCCAACTTCAATCACATCGATTTCGCCACAAAATATAGGAATGTCAGACTTGTAAAACGTTTTACGTGCAACAACATGACAAAGTGCAACCGATCTTACTCTTGATGAATTAACCATTAGTATAATATTACTATACCAATAGCTGTGCCAATAAGGTTTGGTGACAGCAGCTAAACGACGACACAATCACGTTTCATGGGATGTGCCGTTGGGACGCTTGATGATTTTTGTAGGGGGCATCCACACCATGCGTGACAATGGTCAGGTGACGAACCGCGAAGTCCTGATGAAAGACAAGGATATCCTTGTTTCGGGAACAGATACTGGCGGTCGTATCCAATTCACGAATAAAACTTTTGTTGATATTAGCGGCTTTGCCGAAGACGAACTTATTGGCGCACCACACAACATTATCCGCCATCGTGACATGCCCAAAGAGGCATTCGCCAACCTGTGGGAAACCATCAAATCAGGACTTCCCTGGCAGGGTCTTGTCAAAAACCGGTCGAAAAACGGTGACCATTACTGGGTCCGCGCCAACGTTACCCCGGTGATCGAAAATGGTGCTGTCTCGGGCTACCTTTCCATCCGAACCAAACCATCCGAAGCCGACAAAAAGCGTGCTGAACAAGTCTATGCTGACTTGCGTAACGGCAAGGCCCAGAACATCGGCCTTGAACAAGGTGAAATTGTTGAAACCGGCCCAGTAGCGCGGTTTAAGACATTCTTTGCTGGCATCAAAGGAAGTCTGACCTTGGCGTTCGGCACCATGGTTTTACTCATTGCAGTGATTGGCGGATATGGTATCTGGGGCGAGTATAAAACCGAACAGTCACTGGAAAGCTTATACAGTGATCGTATTCGTCCGCTGAACATGCTCAAACAGATATCGGATGACTATGCTGTTTTTGTCGTCGATGCCTCTCATAAGGTTCGAAACGGAAACTTCACGTGGCAAGAAGGCATTGAAAGCCTTGATCTGGCTGAAGACCGCATCAAGGAAAACCTTGATAAATATCTTGCCCACGATCTTGGCCCTGCCGAAACCCCGATCGTTAACGACATCAAACAGATGCTCCCCGTCGCGGATGAATTGATTGCCCGTCTGCGCGGTATTTTTGAAGATAAGGACACAGCAGCTCTTGATGCGCTGGTGAAGGACGAACTCTATCAAAAAATTGATCCGCTAACGGAACTGATCGGTAACCTGTCAATTCTGCAAAACGATATTGCCTCAACCAACGTTGACGATGCTGGAGAACAGTTCGTCTTTACTGTGGTTCTGCAACTCGTATTGGTTTGTTTGGCAATTGCGCTGGCTGTCATTTATGGTGCCTGGTTAATCAGAAAGCTTCGCAAACCGCTCAAAGCGATGGAAGTACATTTCGATGCCATTGCGCGGACCGATACCTCTCATCTGATTGATCTTCCGACTGTGACCGATTTTAAACCTGTCACACAGCAGCTGCGCACGCTGCACGCCAAACTTTGCTATGCAAAACTTGAACGCGAAGAAAATGAAAGCAAAGCAGCCACCCAGCGGGTTGGCGCCTTGCGTGGTCTTGCTGAAACAGTTGAAAAAGAACTGCAAAAAGTCGTGCAGGCCATTATCGACCAAACCCAGCGCCTGAATGAATCCGCGGGTGAGATGGCCGGATCGTCAGAAAAAGTATCGGCAAACTCTGAAAGTGTTGCCGCAGCAGCCCACGAAGCACTGGCGAATGCGGAAACCGTATCAGGCGCGTCCGAAGAACTCGCCGCATCCATCCGCGAAATTACCCGCCAGATCGAAGAGGCAACATCCCTTACCGCTGAGGCCAACGCGGCAGGTGAAAGTGCAGAGAAAACTGTAAGCTCACTCAAAGACAGTGTTGATCGCATTGGTGAGGTTGCCGAACTTATCGGTGATATCGCGGCGCAAACCAATCTGCTTGCGCTGAACGCAACGATTGAGGCGGCCCGCGCCGGTGACGCAGGCAAGGGATTTGCCGTGGTGGCCCAGGAAGTCAAAAACCTTGCCAATCAAACAGCTAAGTCAACCGATGAAATCACCCGTCAGCTGGGTGAAATTCAGAATGTCACCGGATCTGTTGTCTCAACAGTTCAGCAAATGACGGCAAGCATCCGCCGGGTTGATGAGGTTGCCTCAAGCGTCGCGATTAATGTGCGTCAGCAAGATGATGCAACCCAGGAAATTGCGCGCAACGTGGTCCAGACAGCCGAAGCCTCCAACGAGGTAACAGAAAAGATTGGTCATGTTGCAAGTGAAGCCCAGGAGAACCTCAAACGTGCTGCACAAATGAGCAAGATTGCCGAGGAAGTCGATGACAGCATTGCCGAACTTCGCGCAACGCTTGTTCGCATCGTACGTACGGCAACACCGGAAGTTAACCGTCGCCAAGATCCGCGGTTTGATGTTCAGCTTGCTGTGACAGTGACCATTGGTGGTAAATCCATTAAGGGTCAGACGATTGACCTTTCCAAGGGCGGGACAAAAGTCAGTCTGGCTGAAACGATCCTGCAAGGCGCGAAAGGTCAGATCAAAATCGACGGGCCTAACGTCACCCTTCCGTTCGAGGCTGAAAACGTTCTTGATATGATTGCCAACCTTGATTTCGCGCCAAACAAAGACCGCGAAGACAAACTTGCCCCATGGCTAAAGCAGCGTTTTGGCAGCAGCACGGAAAAGTAAAAACGTAATCGCCAACAACGATGGCAATGTCATTCAAGGCGCCCGGGATTGCTTTCCGGGCGCTTTTTTCTGTTTTGGGCATGAAATCAACACGCTGGTCGAAAAATCTGGAATTGGGTGCTTGACGGGTCGTATTCGATGGGGCTATACACCGGCCAGCCAACGCTAAGGCGCGATGGCGGAGTGGTTACGCAGAGGACTGCAAATCCTTGCACGCCGGTTCGATTCCGGCTCGCGCCTCCACTGATCCGGCATAGCTCAGTTGGTAGAGCAAATGACTGTTAATCATTGGGTCGCAGGTTCGAGTCCTGCTGCCGGAGCCAAAAAACCCTGGAACTTTGTTCCGGGGTTTTTTGCATTCTGGACCAAAGCAGCGCTTTGCTGTTTCAAAAGACACCCTACCCGATTTTGTCCATGCGCATGTGTGTTGCATATCCCCGTGAATTATACATTCAGGTTTGATCAAGTTTAACTGCAATGGGCCGATACCCGGCCTTTGGCACCGCATTCATAGGGCGCTCGCTTAACAGTACTTCCTTCAGGCAAAAACAGCCGAAAGAGCCATCGGTAATGTGATGTCGCGCCATCGCCTCCTTAATTGGTTTCAACCATATTTCGACATATAAACGCCAACGGATTAACCCCGGCGCGCCATAGGGGTAAAAATTCGCAAAAAGACAAAGAATTGGCCCTTTTTTCGTAAAAAAGGTCTTGCGGGGTTTGGGTCGTTTGATTATACACCTGCCACGCGCTTCAAACGGGGTGCGCACCTGATCCGGCATAGCTCAGTTGGTAGAGCAAATGACTGTTAATCATTGGGTCGCAGGTTCGAGTCCTGCTGCCGGAGCCAATTTAAAAGGGACCGAACATTTTGTTCGGTCCCTTTTGCTTTTAGCTGTCCAGATCGTCAAAGGCCCGCCACCATGAAAACAACGAAAATTGAATTGCGTGAAGTCAAACTCGGCACGCTGTCTGGTGCCAGTCAGGGCTGGCTGATTGTGGGTCAGGATGAGGTCATTCACGGCATGGCGCACCCGATTGATGGCGAGCTCTTTACCATTTCGTCAACCACCGACCCGCGCATTCAGGCCTTTGGCTGGTGCCCGATGTTTGACAGCCTCGCCCACGTCCAGAACGACCTTGAAATCGCGCTGGCCATGCAAAGTGCGGCTGAAGTCGAAGAATGGATTGAACAATCCGAACGCTATGACGACGACAGCCACCAAGGCCACCTGCACTGATAAACAAGTGCAACGCATTGCCTGCTCCGACAGATATGTGACACTTGCATAAAAACTTTGTCGTCTCAGTGCTTTATTGATGCACAGCAACTCAATATAATTTGGCCTGACATATGATCTCGCAGCTGCAAGAATGGTATCAGGCGATGTCACGTAGATGATTGTTCACGTGACACCGCCTGATGCACTGAACCGGCCCCAGACATAACGCGGGAACACGGCCATGAGCACGATCAATCTCGACCATCTGTTTAAACCCAAATCCGTCGCCGTCATTGGCGCTTCAAACCGCCCGCATTCTGTTGGGCAGGTCATGATGAGAAACCTTCTGGCTGGTGGGTTTAAAGGGCCGATCATGCCTGTCAATCCGCACAGCCAGTCGATTGGCGGCGTTTTGGCCTACCCTGATGTCAACAGTCTTCCGGTCACGCCGGAGCTTGCGGTTATTTGCGTGCCGCCAAAGGCCGTTGTGCCAACAATGGAATGCCTTGCCGACAAAGGGTGTCTTGCGGCAATTGTCCTGACTGCCGGGCTTGGCGCGGAACCCTTTGATGAGACGCGCTCGATCAAACAGGCAATGCTCGACATTGCCGCAAGCTGCAAAATGCGTCTTCTTGGCCCGAACTGTCTTGGCCTTATGGTTCCGGGCATTGGTCTAAACGCCAGTTTCAGCCATCAAAGCATTGAAAATGGTAAAATCGCCTTTGTGTCACAGTCCGGTGCGCTGTGTACCGCTGTGCTTGACTGGGCTGCCGCGCGCGGCATTGGCTTTTCGCATTTCATATCTTTGGGTGAATGCGACGATGTCGATTTTGGTGACGTAATTGATTATCTCGGGTCTGATCCACAAACCCGTGCGATCATGCTTTATATCGAATCCATTCATGAACGCCGAAGCTTTATCTCGGCTGCCCGTGCCGCATCCCGCAACAAGCCGATCCTGTGTATCAAGTCTGGCCGCTTTGCCGAGGGTGCGGCGGCTGCCGCGTCCCATACCGGCGCGCTGGCCGGGGCCGATGATGTTTTTGATGCAGCGATCAAGCGTGCGGGTGTCTTGCGTGTTTACACCGTCAGCGAAATGTTCTCAGCCGCCGAGACTCTGTCGCGCATGCGTCCGTTCCGGGGCGATAAACTGGGCATAGTCACCAATGGTGGCGGCATCGGGGTTTTGGCCGTCGATGCCCTGATTGAACGCCATGGCCATCTGGCACATTTGAGTGACGACACCATCACCGCACTTGATGGTGTTTTGCCCAGCACATGGTCGCACGCCAACCCGGTCGATATTATCGGCGATGCGCCGGGCGAACGTTATGCCAAAACAATTGAGTGCGTTTTAAAAGACAGCAATATCGACAGCCTTTTGGTCATGCATGCCCCAACCGCGATTACCGATCCGGTCGAAGTCGCGCAGGGCGTGATTGACGTTATTAAAACCAGTAAGAAAAACATCCTGACCAACTGGGTCGGCGAAGCCACCGTCGCCGAAGCCCGCAACATGTTCTATGCCGCAGGCATCCCGACATATCGCACGCCGGAAAATGCCGTCGCCGCCTTCCAGCACATGGTCAATTACCGGAAACTGCAAGACCTTCTGATGGAAACGCCGCCCTCAATGCCGCACGACTTTACCCCGCAGATCGACAAGGCGCGACAAATCATTCATGCCGCCATTCACGCCGGGCGCGACATGCTGACCGAACCCGAAGCCAAGGCTGTCTTGGAGTGCTACGGCATCCCAACGGTTAAAACACTCGCGGCTATCTCTGTCGAAGATGCCGTCAAAACGGCCGACGACATTGGCTATCCGGTTGCCCTCAAAATCCTGTCAGATGACATCAGCCATAAATCAGATATCGGGGGCGTGGCGCTGAACCTTGACAGCAGTGACGAGGTTAAAAACGCTGCGACCAAAATGCTGCGTACCGTTGAAAAGGCCTTCCCGACCGCGCGGGTTCGCGGCTTTACCGTACAAGAAATGGTCAAGCGATCGGGTGCGCGCGAATTGATTGTTGGCATGACGACCGATCCGATTTTTGGCCCGGTGATCCTGTTTGGCCATGGTGGGATTGAGGTCGAAGTTGTCCGCGACCGCGCGATGGCTCTGCCACCGTTAAACATGAAGCTCGCCCGCGAACTTGTTGAAGGCACACGTATTTATAACCTTCTGAAAGGTTACCGCGACGTCCCGGCGGTCAACCTTGAAGACCTCTATATGACGCTGGTCAAGCTGTCGCAGCTTGTGGTGCATCTTGGCGAAGTTCTCGAACTTGATATGAACCCGTTGCTTGCCGATAAGGACGGTGTCATCGCCCTTGATGCCCGGATCAAGGTCACACCAAAAGTCATCAGCGACGATAAGCGTCTCGCCATTCATCCCTATCCACGGCACCTGAAAAAGGAACTGGTGCTTGATGACGGCACGACTTATTTGCTGCGTCCGATCAAACCCGAAGACGAACCGGCGCACTATGAGTTCATGTCAAAACTCACCCCCGAAGACATTCACTTTCGGTTCTTCGGGTCGGTGCGTGAATTGCCCCATTCGGAAATGGCCCGTCAGACGCAGCTTGATTACGACCGTGACATGGCGTTTCTCGCCATCGTACCCGATGGTCCGGAACAAGGCCAAATCCACGGCATGGTGCAGGTTGTGATTGATCCCAACAATGAACATGCCGAATACGCCGTCATGGTTCGGTCCGACATCAAGGGGCGCGGTCTTGGCCGGGTGTTGATGGAACAAATGATCGAATTTTGCCGCCGCAAGGGTACCGAAACCTTTATCGGTCAGGTCCTGCCTAACAACCGGCGCATGCTGACACTGTGTGAAAAACTCGGCTTTAGCCGCAAGTATCTCGCCGACGAAGAAGTCTTTGAAGTCACCCTGCCCTTGCAGCGTGACCCGCAATAGAAAGACTGTCGCCCAAACACAAAAGCCCGGCTCAAATGCCGGGCTTTTTACGTATCGGACAGATCGCTAAATGCGTTTGTCTTGGATATGTTTATGCGGTTTCCATCGCCAATTTAGATCGGATATCCAAAAGCGCCTTTTCCGGATCAATGCCCTTCTGCGTCAGTGCATCTGCGGCCTCACGCTCAATCTTGCGCAATTCACCCAGCGTTGTTTGAACGTCATCAAGTTGCTGTTCAAGCTCGGAAATACGGCGACGCCCGACCAGCATCAAATGCGCAAGTTGCTCTGTCCCGCTCCGCTCGGCATCATAAAGATCGATGTATTCCTTGATGTCCTCAAGCGAAAAGCCAAGCCGTTTGCCGCGCAAAACCAGCATCAAGCGTGCCCGGTCACGGTAGTTGTAAACACGCGTGGCCCCTGCACGCTGCGGGGCAAGCAGGTTTTTGGTTTCGTAAAAACGGATTGCGCGCGGCGTGATGTCAAACTCTTCGGCCAGCTCGGTAATACTATAAAGCTTATCGTTCATGATTTTTCTTGTTTGTTAAAGACCATACGACACCATCGCAACATTAAGACATGCCAGTCAACCTATTTACGCTTACGTCACCATGACACGTCCGATGACGGCCCTAACGACAACGTCGTGGTTCTGGCCCTCTATGGCGCTGTGTTAATCCCGCGTGTTCAAAAGCTCGCGAACATATTCAAGGTTGACGGCAACAAATTGCGGTCCCTCGTAGCGTTTCCCATCTGTAATCGCGCCGGGCCACTGATCCTGATGACCTGTCCAAACGTTGCCATCGGGCATCGGGATTGCAAGGTTGCTGTCATATGGCGTCTGATATGCGCGGCGCAGATCAAACCGCCCGGTCAAACCATCCTCAAAAAGCGGCGTTTGCGCACTTCTTGGATCGTTAAGCACCCCCGGATATCTGTCAAAAACGGCCGGATAGGTCGCATGATACGCCAGATCGCCGGAAAATATTACCGGCAAAGGACCCGATGCAGACAGTTGAAGGCCATCGGCATCGCCAAAAAACGTCTGATCGGCTGGCATAAAGTCGTTTGGCAAGTCGGATGGGTCGGCATGTTCAATCGCGTTGCGCGCATTGATCAAACCGCGTGTTGTGCCCTTTTTGATGTATTTCTGACGCAGGAAAAAGCTGTTGTGAAAACAGGCTGATATGAAGTCAGGTTGCGGCACTGTGCCACCTTTGCCCAGCTTAAACACAGCCCCGCCGTTATATTCATCGCCTTCGGGTCCCGGGCGGCTATCGAACCCGCAGATATTGCCAAAATAGTACCAGAATCCGCCGCGCACACCGTCCTGTGAAAACAGTTTGTGGCAGTTGTAAAACCGGTTGCGCCCAATCCACCAGCCAACTGCGGTGGCTTCGGGTTCGACCGGATTGTCGCGTATATAACTGAAATTATTATCAAAAATGCGAACGTCGCGATTAAAGCTGCCGATGGGGGCAGCAAGGTTTTCAGCGGACACATCCATCCGGACGCCATTATAACAATCACGGATGTCATTGCGCGCAATCAGGACGTTGCCTGTGATGTCATCGGCCCCGAAAAACGCGCCATTGAGATAGCGAAACGGGGCTTTGCCATCGGGATGAATGTCACCGTCATGGATGTCATCCCAACGAATGCTGCGCCAGATGGTTTCATCCTGTGTCCAGCGACATTGCGTAATTTCAATGGCTTGCGTTGTGGCACCGTTGGCATACACCGCATAGGTTCCCGCCGTGATATCAAGCCTGGTGAAACACAGATCATGGCTGTTTTCGATATAGACCGCACTTGGCCAGGAGCGGATGATCGACAGGTTCTCGATCCGGATATGGGCGACATCAATCAGCTTAAATGCCGCAAACCGGTCGCGGCCGGGATTATTCGCTGAAACTGAATAATCCGGCTGATTATTCACTTTTATGTGCGATCCGGTATCCCCGCGCAGGATGATCGGGGCACCTTCGTGACCGCTTCGCGGGAAGACCAATGGCTCGGAAAGGGGGTAATCCCCTGCAACAAGCCGTATCAGGTCGCCCGGCATGCTGTCCTTGACCGCCACATCAAGGGATTTGGTCGGTCGCCATGCGGCGTCAACCCAGCATTCCTGCGCGTTTGGCGACACATATATAATCCTCATACAATTCCCTTTTCGCAGCACATCCTGTGATTTTGCAAGCACGATACCGTAAAACCACCGAATGCAAAGCGTGATTGATGCGCAGCAATGACGGCTACCTTGCAAAATATCAATTCATACCTTTTGCGTTTTTGTATGATTTACTTTATTTCAAAGGGCATAGAACGATCTGAAATTGTTCGCGTAAAAGACTTCATAACAAAGGATTGCACAATGTCCCTGCCCTGCGGCTTTTTACCCAAACTTGCCCTTACTCTGGTCTTTAGCACTGCGGTCGTAGGCACGGCACAGGCGCATTTCCAGAAAATGATTCCGTCGGCCAATGTGGTCGATCAGGACAGCGGGACACAGGTGACATTTGATCTGACCTTTACCCATCCAATGACCAATGGCCCGGCGATGGAAATGGTCACACCTTTGCAGTTTGGTGTGCAGCACAACGGGGGGAAAACCGACCTCATGTCGTCGCTGACGGCCAAGACGGTGGATGGCAAGGGCGCGTTTGACGCCAAGACGACCATCAAGGCACCGGGGGGCTATGCCTTTTACCTTGAACCGGTTCCTTATTTTGAGCCGGCAGAAGGCAAATACATCATTCAATATACCAAGACCGTCATTGATGCCTTTGATGCGGGCGAAGACTGGGACCAGATGGTCGGGTTTCCGGTTGAGATCGAACCATTGACCCGCCCGTATGGCATTTGGACCGGCAATGTGTTTTCCGGAATGGTGCGCCACAACGGCGATCCGGTACCGTTTGCCGAAGTCGAAGTTGAATATGCCAATGACGGCAGTGTCATCTTGCCCAATGCGACATTTGCCACACAGGTGATTAAGGCCGATGCCAACGGCATTTTCCATTACGCCATGCCAAAGGATGGCTGGTGGGTGTTTGCCGCATTGATCGAAGACGGCACGATGGCCGCCCCCAACAGCGATGAACAAGTTCCGGTCGAGCGTGGTGGTGTGATCTGGGTAAAAACCGACGCAATGAACTGATTGGCGTGAAATGCGGGCAGGTTCCTGCCTGCCATTTTCCGTTGCGACATCCATAAAACAGGCAATCTCGATGACATCACCCTATCGCAAATTCTTAAGTCTCCTGATCTTTCTGCTTGTTCTGCCGGTTGGGGTGGCACAGGCGCATAACTTAAATGTCTTTGCGATCAGCGACGGCGAAGTGATTGAGGGATATGTCTATTTTACCGGCGGCACACGGGCGCGCAATGCGACTGTCACGTTGAAAGACGGCTCTGACACCGCCCTTTTGACAACCACAGCCGACAGCGATGGTAACTTTGCCCTGCGCGTCAGCCACCGGGCCGATTATGCCGTTTTCGCCGATACAGGGGATGGGCATATTGCAAGTTTTGCACTGCTCAAAACCGAGTTTTTAGAAACCCTGCCCGAGGCAACAGATGGCGACGCCATCACGGTTAGCGCCCTTCATGACGTAGCACCCTTGACCGATGCGGCCCCCACGGTTGCGCTGACCAGCATAGATGAAGACAGCGATGCCGTTTCGGGTAACGTTGCGGGTAACAATATCGGTATCAAGGGGCTGTCTGAGGGTGATTTGACGGCCCTGATCAATCGGGCCGTTGCGCGTCAGGTTGGACCGCTGCGCGCCGAGATCAATGCCTATCGCAATGATGTCCGCATGTCCGACATTCTGGGCGGGATCGGCATCATCATCGGGATTTTTGGTGTCGGTGCCTGGGTGGTTGCGCGCCGTCAGAGCAAGGCATAAGCGTTACTAGACCTGTTCGCCACTTTCGACCGGCCAGCGGCTGTGATGGCTGTCGATCACAAAGCGATGTTTGTGCGTGACCGGCGGGTGGAAATGTTCGTGGCGATGGCGTTCACCATCGTCAGAATGCGCATGAGCATGATCATTGGAATCCGCCGCATCGGTTTGCGTTCCCGGGTGTGCATGCGTATGGTGCGGATCATGATGGTCATGGGGATGGTCATGCCAAAAGCCCGGATGGCTGTGATGAATTTCCAGCGGATCCTTGCGCGGCCAGACTGAAACGGCCAGCCCAACCCCCAGCAACGCCATGCTGCCCGACGCCAGAAAGGCAACGGATAAATCAACCAAGCCGCCCAGCCAGCCGACCATGGCATAGGCCACCAGCCACCCCCCGTGCGACAACGCAAAGTTTGCCGCAAAGAACGCCGATTTATCGCCGACTGCGGCGGAACGTTGCACCAGCCTGCCGCCCGGTGTTTGAGCAAATGTTGTCCCTGCCCCGGCAATGGCCCACAGAACGGCATAGAAAACCCCACTTTCAAAGCCGAACATCATATTGATGCCCCCAACCAGCATCGCCCCGGCAGCAAACACAATCCCCGACAACATCAATCTGCGTTCGCCAAGCTGATCAATCACCCTGGGGATCAGGAAGGCAGCACACATCGATCCCGCCCCGGCACAGCCAAGAAACACCGTTGTCATGATTTCGCTGCCGCCCAGCACAGACCGGGTCAAAACAACGGTGTTGACGATGATCATTGCCCCGACGCATGACACCGCAAAATAAACTGCAAGCAATCCCCGCAGGCGCGGCGTTTTAAGATAGGCCACCAAGCCAAACAGCGTGTTTTCATAAAACCCGCCGACCCGGTCGGTCTGAGCGGCAGCGGGGATGTTAGCGCTAACAATCAGGATGGCGGAGACAACAAAGGTCAGGCAATTGACGATAAACAGGCTGTCAAATTGCCAGACAAACAGCAAACCTGCGGCCAAGGCTGGACTAGCAAGGTTTTCAAGGTCATAGGCAAACCGGGCATAGGACAGCCCCTTGGTATATGTTTTTTCGTCATCAAGTATGTCGGGAATGATGGCCTGAAACACCGGCGTAAAACCGGCCGATGCCGCGTTGATGACAAACACCAGAACGAAAATCTGCCAGATTTGATCAACGAACGGCAGACAGAGAACGATTGCGGCGCGCAGCACATCCAAACCGACCAGCCACGCCCGGCGTGGCACCCGGTGGGCAATGCCCCCCGCGACCGGTGCAATCAAAAGATAGGCCACCATTTTAAGCGCCAGAACAGAGCCCAGAACAAGCCCGGCGTCCTCCCCGGCAAGATCAAATGCCAGAAGCGATAGTGCAACCGTGGTCAGCCCCGTCCCCACAAGGGACGTGATCTGTGCGCCAAACAAGTGGCGAAAGGCAGAAACGGAAAATGGCGACATGGATGAAACCATTCATCAAAACTTACAGAGCGGCAGATGCGTTGGCGTTGGCATTGACGTTGACTGTGTCGTGTCCACGATCAGCGGCACTGCATTTAGGGGCGGAACGATCTGATAACTTACCGCCGCGCAGTTCAAGTGTCCGGGTGGCCAGTTTGCGGCGGAAATGCGGGTCGTGTGAAATCAGGATCATGGCCTGCGGCAGGTCGCGCAGGATTTCTTCAAGCCGTTCGAGGTTTTCTTCGTCCAGCGCATTGGTTGGCTCGTCGAGCAGCAGCACATCGGGGCGCATGGCCAAGACAGCCGCGACCGATACCAGCCGTTTTTCCCCGCCAGACAATTCGTGGGTAATGCGTTCACGCAAATGGCGCAGATGCAGTTGGTCGAGAACCTCATCAACAATCGCCAGTGCCTCATCGCGGCTGGCGCCAAGGTTGAGCGGCCCAAAGGCGATGTCTTCGACCACAGTCGGACAAAACAGCTGATCATCAGGGTCCTGCACAATGAACCCAACCCGACAGCGCAGGTCATGAAAATCGGCTTCCTGAACACGTGGCAGATCAAATGCCGATATCCGACCATGATGCGGTTTGATCAGGCCAACCAGAATGCGCAAAAGCGTGCTTTTCCCTGCCCCGTTCGGACCGGTGATAAAAAGCCGTTCCCCGGCATCAAGGGTCAGACTGACACGATCAAGCACCTTTTGCCCGGACCGATAGCCGTACGAAATATCGTTGAGTTCAATAAGCGAAGACATACATTCGATCCAACAGGACAAGTGTGCCAATCATGACGCCAAAACCAACGGCCAGTATGACGTCGCGGACCTTGAATTCCAAATGATCAATCATCGGGAAATGGCCACTAAAGCCGCGGCATTTCATGGCCTCAAGCACGCGTTCGGCCCGTTCAAGCGAGCGCACCAGAAGCATGCCGAAAAGATAGCCTATCGAGCGATAGGTATGGAATGTGTTGCGCGCCCGAAACCCGCGCAGCTTCATCGCCATGCGCAAACGGTGATATTCGTCATGCAGCACAGAAATATAGCGCACTGTAAACATCATCAGATGCACCAGTGCCGCCGGGCATTTCAAGCGATACAGGGTATGCCCCAATGCCACCGGCGACAGGCCAGACAGCAGACTTAGCATCATCAGGACAACCGCATTGGCCCGCACACCGATCAAAACCGCATGCATCAGGCCTTCTTTGCTGGCATCCGCCCCCAAAAGCGAAAACATCGGTGTGCCGGGTGTTGTAAAGGGCAACATCACCAGCATCACGATGATAAAGCCGTCCATCGCCGCCATGCGCTTTAAGGTCAAGCGCAGGGGAAGATCGGTCAGAAACACAGTCCCGAGGGCCACCAGAAATGCGCCAAAGGCAAATTCAACCTGATGCAAAGCCACCACCATCACAGCAAACAGGCCTGCCGCCACCACGCGCACACGCGGATCAAATGATCCGACAAACGACGGCGCAGTGCCGCCGTTTGCCTGTACGCCCAATGGCTGGTCATGCCCGAAAAGATGGCTCATGCTTGTTTATCTTTGGCTCTCAGACGGCGTGCGGCGATGTAATAGGCAATTCCGAAGAACCCGAATATATAGCCAATCCCGCCAAGAATCGATTGAAAGTCATTCTTTTCCTTATAGGCGGTAATTTCGCGGCGTAGCGGCCGCAACTCATCGCGCACGATGGCCGCAATCAAGATTTCCTGTTGCTGGGTGATTGCAGCATCTCCGGGAGCCGTATTGGGGCCATCGCCGATCCCTTTGGCCGGCTCACCCGTGTTTTGCGCAAGCTGATCGCCCGCGAGAACCGATGACATTTCGGAAATATCAAAGACAGTCTTGGCAATATGGCCTGCACCAAGATCGGCGCGAAAGACATGGTTGACTTGGCTTGTCGGCGTATAGGTGAAAAAGCCGTCACTGTCGGTTTTGGTCTGACCAAGTTTATTGCCCTGTTCGTCGAACACCTCAACCACTGTGTCGGCGGCCATGTCGCCATTGGAGAAGCCGATTTCGCCTTCGATATCGGTGCCACTGGCAAAAACAGATGCGATCACCTTATGGGCCTGAGCCTGTCCGGTTGCGGCAGCCAAAAGGAGCACCGTAACGGCCAGAACTGACAGAGATTTAGCCATTATTGGCCTCGCTCGTCGCCGGTGTCACTTGTGCGGTTTGCCCGGTGGTGATTGGGTACGGCGCCTCATCATAGACCCGGTCATGAGCAGAGTCAGAGGCCCGCATCAGTTCCGGCTTCACCTTGCAAATCAGGTAAATGGCGGCGGCTGAAATCAGACCTTCGATGATCATGATCGGGATATGGGCAAAGAACACAAGCTTGGCGGCTGGTACGAAACCCTCGCCACTAAGCCCCAATGAGATCGCCACAAAGACGGTCGTTACCGCGATCGAAGACGCCCCGGCAATCCCGCCCCAAATGGCGGCGGTTGTCGGTGAACTTCGTGTGACCAAACCACGGAACGTCAACCCGATCAGCACCGCAGGCAGTGCAATATTGACGGTATTGACGCCGAGAACTGTCAAGCCGCCAAAGCCAAAGAAGACCGCCTGCAACAACAAGCCAACAAACAAGGCGGGGAACGCGGTCCAACCCAGCACAAGCCCGGCCAGACCGCTCATGATCAAATGCACACTGCTTGGACCAACCGGCACATGAATAAGGGATGCGACAAAGAAGGTTGCCGACAGCACGCCAGTTGCCGGAATTTTATCAATCGGCAGTTTACGCAGGCCAAGACCAAGGCCCGCAACGGCAAGAACACCCCCGCCAATCAAAACTTCAGGAGCCAGTGCCCCGTCCACAATATGCATCTGTTATGTCCCCAATCCTATTTCACATCATAGGCGCGAACCCACAGGACTGCATCCTGTGAAAGTTCTTTATCCTGATATTTCTTATCAGGACCACTGCCCAGTGCGGCAAATCCCCAAAAACCGGCCTTGGGAACGCCGAACGTGAAATACCCATTGTCATCGGAAATGGCGACAATCGCACCGCCCGGCATCGGAGATGCGGTTGGTTCTTGCGGTTGGTTATTGGCCATATCGGGTTCGGCCGCCATATATTCGATTTCAATTTCGGCCCCGGCAACCGGTTCACCTTCGGACAGGACACGACCGGTGAAGGTGGAGCCCGCAACAATATTGGTTGGACGGTTAAGCGGGACAATTTCGGTTTTCAGGCCTTGCGCATCCATCCAATCGGTCGGGATTTCATTGCGGTTGACGTAGGATTTGGTGATCTGCTGGATATAGATATCCTCGCTTTCCTCATAGTATGGCTCGGGCACCACCACCATGACGTAGTCACCACTACGTTTAAGCGTCAATGTGCCGTCATATGCCTTGGCACTGTTTTCAGATCCCTTGAAGGTGACCTGAGAAAGCGTTGATTTTAAATCAATCTTTTCACCGCGATGCACCGCATAGAATTCAAGCGGTTCGCCCATATCCATGACATGGCCGTTCTCAAACGGGTGCCAGAAAATCAGTTTGACGGCGTGATCACCAGCTTTGGTGACATTGACTTCAGGTGTGTAGACCAACTGGAAATGCGCCTGCGCAGAGCCAGAGGCCAGTAAAGTACAGACTGCTGCGACAGCAAGCCTTAAAGGCGTTTTCAACATAGTATCGTCTCTTCCAAAAACGATGTGCGCATGGCAACGGCCCAACGCACAGGGTTAGGACAAGAACGATAGGATGGCTGGAAGCAGATGTCCGGATCGATAAAGAAACCGCATTTTCCCTGCAACCTGACGCTCACCCCGGCGTCCAACAGTTTCACATCAACCAATGTGTGGCTGATGGTCCAAGGCAGGTCTCCTGGCTCTCGGTTTTCAGAACATTACGCCTTCCCGGTCATCACCAGTGGCATGTGTAACGTTCATGACCGCTTACAGTTGCGGGGGCAGCCGTGGCATTGCTTAAGGGACTTTCCCAAAACGCACCACGTTCCCTTTTAAGTCGATCTGATAAAGATCGACACCCAAGACAGCGTCATATTCCATCGGCGGTGATGGGGTGTCAACCATTACAATTCATACTTTTCAATATTTCGTCATACATCCGCAGAAAACTCGACGTTACGTCTTTGCCCTACTAAGATCAGCCAAACTTCAACACCCAAAATCTCAAGAATAAGGGGCGGATGCGTTATGACACCTGAAACAGTTCTGGTTTTCTGGTTTAAGGAACTTGAGCAGAAGCAGTGGTTCGAGAAGGATCTGGCACTTGACCGTCATATTACCGAACGGTTTGCCGATTTCCATGCTGCGGCCAGTGCGGGGGAATTTTATCGCTGGCGCAAAACCGCCCATGGGCGTCTGGCGGAAATCATTGTGCTTGATCAGTTTTCACGCAACATGTTTCGCGACAGTCCTGCATCCTTTGCCACGGATACACTTGCCCTTGTTCTGGCACAGGAAGCGATTGCCGCAGGGGCAGACAAGAAGATTGTAAAACCCGAGGAACGAGCATTTTTGTATATGCCCTATATGCACTCGGAATCCGAGGCAATGCATGACATTGCGATGGAGCTTTTTGATCAGCCTGGCCTTGAAAACAACCTGAAATTTGAAATCAAGCACAAGCAGATCATCGACCGTTTTGGTCGGTATCCGCACCGCAATGACATTCTGGGCCGGACGTCAACAGATGACGAACTGGCGTTTCTTAAAGAACCGAATTCTTCGTTCTGAGCATGAAAAAAGGGACGGCAACCGTCCCTTTTTTGATTTCTTTCTGCTGCCGTGCGTGACGACATAAGGGTCAGATCAAAACGCCCTACCCGACATTTTTGTCGCGCGCATCCCACCAGCCATCGATCAGCGCTTCGGCCTCGTCGATATAATCGGCCTTACCGGCAAGGAACGCGCCCATGGCGGCACTGCCCTTGATCCGTGCAATCGCAGGCGCATCATCGACATCGCCCCGCCAGACATCGAAAAAATGCTTCAAGGTTACCGGGCTTTGTTCTTCGATGTCTTTTTCGGTCCGGGGTAGCAAGGCAGGCCAGCGCACATCCCCGAGTTCGCCATTATCGAGCATACGCAAATCGACATGTTTGAACGGGGTGCGTTCGGCTTCCCCGCCACCGCCCTTGATCACGCCAATACGCGGCAGATCAAGCAGTTTTCCGGTTTCACGATGGACATCAAGAAATGCCGGGTGAAATACGCCAAGGAATGCGGCGCGTGCCTGCAGCGGGTTTAACAGACGCAACAAGGTGTTGACCGGGCTGCGCAACCCCAACAGCGGCCGCAGACCAATCAGTTCCTGTAATTTCGGATGCATGTGGCGCAGCGGAAGATAGGCAAACCCTTGTGACGCAATGTCAGACCGGGCTTCTTCGGCAGACATCGCCACCGGTAATTTTAGTGCCTTGACCGCTGTTTCCGTGCCGACACCATTCACAAGATGCGAATTATAGCCATGCATCAGGACCGGCACGCCGTTTTTCGACAAAAGAAGTGCGGAAAGAACAAACCACGGCAAGCCACGCGACCGACCCGCCGCATAGGACGGCCAATCCAGCATGGGGCGGCCTTCTGCCTCGGCTTCGGGGCCGTCGTCGGTATCAAGGCGTGCGGCCTTGCGCACGGCCTCGATCATCCCGGCCAGCTCGTCGGGGGTTTCCGCCCGATAGCGCAGCATCAGTAAAAACGCGCCAAGCTGGATCGGTTCGACCTCATCGCGCAGGATCATTGAAAAGGCGTCAAACGCCTCTTCGCGGGTCAGGCTGCGTGAGCGGCCCGGCCCGCGGAAGAAAGTCCGCAAATAGCCAGAGAACGGGTGTGCCTCGGGCAAGTGGTTTTCTTCCTCGAGCTGTTCAAGATGCTCGTCGGTCATTTCTGTCACCGAATTTGTTGCCAGTCTTGTTTGTTATCAGTCGTGAACGCGGGTAAAGACCCACTCGGTTTCTGTCGAAAGATCATCCTGATAGCCATAGCCATCTACCGCGAACTTCTTAAGACCTTCGGGGGTCTCAAGGCGGTTATCGATCATAAAGCGCGCCATCATACCGCGTGCACGCTTTGCCGAAAACCCAATAACCTTGGCAACCCCGGCTTTGACCTCTTTGAAGACCGGGGTTATGACCGGGCCTTCAAGGGTTTTGGTCTTGACCGACTTGAAATATTCGTTCGATGCCAGATTGATCAGGCTACGGTCTTTGTGGCCATCGGTCAGGCGGTTAATCTCATGGGCAATTTTATCGCCCCAGAAGGCATACAGGTCTTTGCCGCGTGCATTGGCAAGCTTTGTACCCATTTCAAGCCGGTAGGGCTGCATCAAATCACGCGGTTTCAGCAGGCCATACAGGCCCGAAAGCATGCGAAAATGATCTTCGGCCCAATCAATATCCTTGGCCTTCATGGTATCGGCATCAAGCCCGATGTAGGTATCACCGCGAAATGCGAACACCGCCGGTTTGGCATTGGTGCGATCAAAAGGCCGTGAGAAATGCGCAAAGCGCTGATAGTTAAGGTCAGCCAGATTTTCACTTATCCCCATCAGCTTCATCAAATCGCGACGGCTTTTTTTGCGTGCAACTTCAATAAGCTCCTCGGTGTCATCGAGAAACACAGGTTGGGAAACAGCCATTTCTGGCGCATCTGTTTCGAAATCCAGTTTCTTTGCCGGGGACACAACAGCAAGCATCTATCTGCCTCTTCTCTTTCATCTCTGATCATTTTGTCGTAACAAGCCACAAGGCATGGTCAATGTCTAGGGTTCAAGCTCATGTACAGGCGTATACGGCTGTACATGAATTTGGACCCTGGGCCTTATCCATAATTTCTAATCTTGCATAAAACCCGCCAAACGCAAGCCATTGGCGGATGAAAGGACCCATTATGAGTGAACAAGTTCGCGCGTCGCACATTCTTCTGATGTATGCCGGTTCGGCACGCTCGACCGCCACCCGTACCAAAGAAGAAGCCCTGACCGAAATCAATGGTCTTAAAGATCAGGTTGCCAACGGTGGTGATTTCGCAGAGCTGGCCAAAGCCAATTCCGATTGCCCGTCCGGTCAGCAGGGTGGCGATCTTGGCTTCTTTGGCCGTGGTATGATGGTTCCGGAATTTGATGCGGCTGCTTTCACCATGGACGTTGGTGCGACTTCTGATGTGGTTGAGACCGATTTCGGTTACCACCTGTTGCAGCGCACCGCCTAAGGCGACGCCCATCCAGAGACGCATTTATAAAGGTCGGCACAATGTTGCCGGCCTTTTATTTTAACCGATTGCGACCCTTAAAAATCGACGATTGGTGCATCAAGTTCGTATTCGCCTTTGTGGTCTTCGACCTCCAGCACCCAGACATCGCGGTCAAAGGCGACCTGTTTGCGCCAGTATTCGTCACAGGCGAACTCGGTTTCGCGGCCCCCATCCGGCCCACCCGCAACCTGCATCCAGCCCATGTCGCCATCAAGGGTGGTTACCCGTGAATAAACAAAGCAGCCGTTGGCAAAGCGGTTGAGCTTGACCAGTACAGCCCCGGCGTCCTCGTTGCCCATATGGGCGATCATGGCGATGATGGATGATGACTGGCAAATCGCGATTTGACCACGCACCCAGAGGCCTGCTTTTAAACGGGGCTGCATTTACACCCCTTCCCGGCTGGCGGTGATATTTTCGGGCATCTGCAACATCAGGTTCGGGTTCGGACAGATGTTTGCCCAGATATCCCACTCGGACGGTTTGGCTGCCCCGAAGAAATCACCTTCGCGGCCGAGCATATCAAAGATGATCTGAAAATGCAGATGCGGTATCCAGTCGCCATTGATCGGGAAATTGCCAAACCGGCAGACAAGATCGCCCTTTTTGAAGGCTTTGCCTTTGTGTAATCCGTCAAGCGATTCAGCGCTGAGATGACCATAAAGGGTATAGAACCGAATGCCCGGTTCGGGATTATGTTCCAAAATGATGGTCGGGCCGTAATCGAGATGCAGGTTATTGTCGGCAAAGCTGTGCACCACACCATCCAGCGGGGCAAAGACAGGTGTCCCCGCCGGGGCAAACAGATCAATGCCGAGATGCTGGCTGCGCGCTTCGCCGTCGGCCTTGAATTGATCGGACTGATAACACACGCGGTCTTCGCGGTAGCGCCCGATGCCGACCGGCGCATTGGCATTTGCCAATTGCTGCCACATGATGTCGGTTTGGCGGGCCGGGTCGCTGGTGTTGCCGATCACGACATCGCCCTCACTCGAAAAATCATAGACGATTTTCGCACAGGTTTTCAGATCACATTCCATCACCGCGCCAAAATCATCGGCATGATCGACAATCCATTGGCGCAGGCGTTCTGCATCGGGCATGGCTTCCTGGCCGCGCTCATGGCGATCAAGATAGGATTGAAACCGTTTGGTCGCATCTATTGGCATCTGAGGGGGCGGCATCTGGGCGGTCACACGCGTGGCTCCAAAACAGAAAAAGGCGGGGTGTTACAGCCCCGCCTTTTGCCTACATATATTTCGCCGTAACGGCAAGCCATTGGTTACCAATTGGTGACTTCATATTCGCACGACACATCGTCATCGTCGGTGTCGGTCAGCGCCACGGTCAAACGGCGCATCTGCGGGTTGAAGCGTTTGATGAAGTTCAGCAACAGCAATGCTTCTTCGGACAGCTCGCCGGAATCTTCGTCATCTGCGTCAAGTTCGCACAGCTCAACCAGTTCAAGGAACAGCGCACCAAGGGCGCGTTTGACGTCTTCGCCGCCTTTAAGCCCGCCGGTCAATTCGCCCAGTGGGGACAGATCGAGTTCCAGTTTGCGTAGATCGCGGCTCATCTGGTCGATGGCGTCTTCGTCGAGCACCATTTCGGCGGCAATCATGTGGGTGCCGACTTCGTTGATGTTCATAAAGCCGACAAACTCGAACAGATCGTCCTTGGTGCGTCCGTCTTTCAGCAGTTTTTCGGTATGAGATTCGAAATCATCGAAATCAATGTCTTCGCCAAGATCGTTCTCGAGTTCGCTCATGTCACTCTCCAATGAAAATTTGCGCTGCTGATACTCTGAATTGCGGCAAAACTCAACCCGAAGCGGCAATATGACCATCAGCTATGCACATGGAACATCCCGACGATATGGCCCTCAGACCAAGCATTGCCAAAGAAGATTGCGAAGAATGCCGACATGTCAGTAGGATATAGACCAATACGCGCCAAACATCCTTTTGCATGGATACAAGTATGCCCGAATTTACCGTTCTTGATGTTGTTGCGATTTGCTGGGCGTTTGCCTGGTGGATTGGCTATACGATCTTTGCCGATGCGGGCCCGCGCAGGCGCAATTCCATTTCGGCCCATATGGCGCGCAATCGTCATCGCTGGATGGAGCAAATGCTCCAACGCGACATTCGCATGGTCGATACATCGATTGCCGGCAACCTGATTACGGGCATCAGCTTTTTCTCATCGACGACCATTCTGGTTCTGATCGGTCTGGTGGCCTTGCTGGGCTATACGCAAAAGGCGATTGAAACCGTCGCCACCCTGCCCTTTGCCGCGGTCACCACGGCGGGGGTTTGGGAATGCAAGGTGGTGCTGCTGGTGGTGATCTTTATCTATGCGTTCTTTAAGTTCACCTGGGCGTTTCGATTGTCGAACTATTGTTCGATCCTGATTGGGGCCGCGCCCGACCCAAGCGATCCGGATGCAGCGCGCGCCGCCGCCCGGGCCGCGCGCATGAGCATGATGTCGGCCCATAATTTCAATCGCGGCATTCGTGCCTATTTCTTCGCACTGTCCGCCCTGGCATGGTTTTACCATCCGGTGGCGTTTATCGTCTGTGCCGCGTGGGTCACACTTGTGCTGTATAACCGTGAATTTCGATCACACGCGCTTGATATCCTGACCGGGCATCATTGATCGGGCTTCTGAACGCACAAAGGGCCGCTGATGCGGCCCTTTGTCGTTTGATGATGGTATTGTCGTTCAAGCCATCTGTCGGGGGCGGCGCAGCGCATAGACCGACACCACAAGCAAAACCAGACCAACCGGCAAGGCCGCACTATAGAGCAAGGTGATCCAGCCAGACGCGGCATAGATCGTGCCCGCCGACAACGATCCGATGGCAACCGTGCCAAATACGACAAATTCGTTGATGGCCTGCACCCGGGCCTGTTCGGACGGACGATAGTTTTCGGTCAGGAAGGTCGTTGCCCCGACAAACATGAAGTTCCACGCGATACCAAGGATCACCAATGACACCCAGAAGTTGGCAAGCAGATCCTCACCGGACAACGCAACCGCCAGACAGACGAAATTCAAGATCGCCCCGGCCTGAATGACTTTAAGCGCGCCAAAGCGTTTGATCAGATTGCCGGTAAAGAATCCCGGCGCATACATGCCGACCACATGCCACTGAATGATAAAGGCGGCATCACCAAACACGTAATCACAATCAAGGATCGCAAGGGGCGTTGCGGTCATAACAAAGCTCATCACGGCATAGCCCAGCGCACCGGCAAAAATGGCGATGATGATTGCGGGCTGGCCCAGAACGGTTTTAAGCGCGCGGGCCGGTTCGACATGTTTGACACCGCGCGCATCAGGAAGACGCAATTGCCCAATGGCAATGATCAATAAGACCTGCAATCCGATCAACGCGACAAAGGTGCCAAGGAACGGTACGGTTTCAAACCAGTCACGGGCAAAACTTGCCAGATTGGGGCCGATAAAGGCGGATGCCAACCCACCGAGCATGGTGTAAGAAATGGCGCGTGCACGAAATTCCGGCGGGGCCGCCTCAGCCGCAGCAAACCGGTACTGCATGGCAATGGCGTTGCCAGCGCCGATGCAGGCGCAAGCCACACACAAAAGCCAGAAGTTGCTGTAATACACTGCCCCCATGCCAGACAGCGCGCCCAGCATGGCAATGCCTGAGCCCATCCAGAACCCGAAACGACGGCCAAATTTGGCCATCACCATAGCCGAAGGTGCGGTCATGGCCATCATGGCAATCATCATGAAGGCAATCGGCAGGGTCGAAAGCGATTTATCGGTGGCAAGCGAATAGCCGATGACGGCGGCAACCGTAAAAATCAGGGACATCGCACTGGCAGACAGTGCGACGCATAAGCTCAAGAACATAATGTTCCGGCGAACTTCCGGGCTGGACATGTGGGGCTCCCTTCTGGCGGTGGTGACGCGCCGTTATTTGGTTTTGTAACACAGACATGAACATTCGGGTAAAGGCCATAACTGGCAATGACTTGTCATCGACATTGCAGGTCACAGGCTATGGTACCTTCTATGTTGCCGTGTGCGTTTCACCTGTTATATTGGCTGATCACGAAACGGGAAAGCATCAATGAACGGCCATGCCGACAAAAAGTTGATCTTTAAGGCAACTCCTGCGCGCTGCAATGGTGTCGCGGCGTTTTGTGCTGCCCCGAATGTCGCTTTTTTCAAAGAGCGAACTTGACCTCATCCTGAAATTCCTTTTCTTGTGCGTTGCGCCCGCGTAAACATGCGGGTTCGAAATGTGCATTTCACTTGTGTGCCCGCAGATAAAACAGAGTTGAGCCAACCATGATTGCCCTGACCCTTCCCGATGGCGCCGTACGCGAATTCGACGGTCCCGTATCGGGTTTCGATGTCGCAAAAAGCATCAGTTCTTCACTGGCAAAGAAATCCTTTGCCATCATCGTCAACGGCGAAGTGCGCGACCTTGCGCGTGAGATTGACACCAATGCGACCATCGAAATCGTGACCAAAGGGCATAAAGAGGTTCTGCCCCTGATCCGTCACGATTGCGCGCACGTGATGGCCGAAGCCGTTCAGGAGCTTTATCCCGACACGCAGGTCACCATTGGCCCGTCGATTGAAAACGGCTTTTATTACGATTTCGCCCGCGAAACCCCGTTCACGCCCGACGATCTGGTCAAGATCGAAAAGCAGATGCACAAGATCGTTGAACGCAACGAGCCAATTGTGCGTGAAGTCTGGGACCGCAACGAGGCGATCAAGTTCTTCCTTGAGAAAGGCGAGAACTATAAAGCCGAGATCATCCGCGACCTGCCGGAAACCGAGACCATTACCTGTTACCGCCAAGGTGACTTCATTGATCTGTGCCGCGGCCCGCATGCGCCGTCCACGGGCAAAATCGGCAAGTCCTTCAAACTGATGAAGGTGGCCGGTGCCTATTGGCGTGGCAATTCGGATAACGCGATGCTGCAGCGTATCTATGGGACGTGCTGGGAAAGCAAAGAAGAGCTTGATGCGTATCTGCACATGCTCGAAGAAGCTGAGAAGCGTGACCACCGTCGTCTCGGTCGCGAGATGGATCTGTTCCACATGCAGGAAGAAGCCCAAGGGTCTGTCTTCTGGCATGACAAGGGGTTGAAGCTTTATCGTAAGGTCGAAACCTATATCCGCGATCGTCTTGATGATGCCGGGTATCAGGAAGTTCGTACGCCGCAGCTTGTGGATCGTGTGCTTTGGGAAAAATCGGGTCACTGGGAAAAGTTCCGCGAGAACATGTTCACCACCACCCCGGATGAAGATGATCCTGAAAAGGTTCTGGCGCTTAAGCCGATGAACTGCCCGTGCCATGTTCAGATTTTCCGTCTGGGCAGCAAATCCTATCGCGATTTGCCGCTGCGTATGGCGGAGTTTGGCTGCTGCCACCGCAATGAACCATCCGGCGGCTTGCATGGCATCATGCGGGTCCGTCAGTTCATTCAGGATGATGCGCATATCTTCTGTACCGAAGACCAGATCGTTTCGGAAACCAAGATTTTCTGTGACCTCCTGAAATCGGTCTATAAGGATTTCGGTTTTACCGACATTCTTGTCAAATTCTCCGACCGTCCGGAAGTGCGTGCTGGCTCAGACGAGATTTGGGACAAGGCCGAAACCGCCCTTCGTGAAGCCGCTGAAGAAGCCGGTCTGGCACTTGAGATCAATCCGGGTGAAGGCGCTTTTTACGGTCCGAAACTTGAATTTGTTCTGCGCGATGCGATTGGCCGTGACTGGCAGTGTGGCACGCTTCAGGCGGACTTTGTTCTGCCTGAACGTCTTGACGCATCCTATATGGGTGAAGACGGTGAAAAACACCGTCCGGTCATGTTGCACCGTGCGATCCTTGGATCGCTTGAGCGTTTCATCGGTATTCTGATCGAAAACTATGCCGGTCGCCTGCCCTTGTGGCTGTCACCCGTGCATGCGGTGATCTGCACGATTACCAATGAAGCAGATGACTACGCACATGAAGTCAAAGCCGCCCTTGCGGCCAAGGGGCTGAATGTCGAAGTCGACACCCGCAATGAAAAGATCAACTACAAGGTCCGCGAACATAGCCACGCAAAGATCCCGATGATCCTTGCCCTTGGTAAACGCGAAGCCGAAGAAAAAACCGCATCCGTGCGCCGCATCGGGTTCAAGCATCAGAAAACCTTTGGCATTGATGAGATTGCCGAGGCGATGGCTGCTGAAATTCGTGACCGCGTCATCGAAGCGGATTTCTGATCCCTTAAAGTTGATCAGATAAAAATCAAAAAACCCCCCAGGCCAATTGCTTGCGGGGTTTTTTTCTTTGTCTATTCTATTAAGTATCGACCCGGATCATGTGCCAGTCACTTTGGATCATTCGGTGGTAATTGGGCATTGTGGCCCGCCCCTGACAGATCAATTTTTCCCGTCTGGTTCATGGTTGGTGCTGATTGATGTGCGCGTGCCTGACTGTAGGCTTCCGACGGATGACGGGCATTGCCAAAAACATCGCCGATAAAGCGCCAGATTTTTGGCACGAGCCAAATCAGCAACAAGACAAACACCGCAAACAATACAAAGAACACAACCGGATGGAACGCAACTGTATAGAGCGCGCCAAACACGGCGACGTCTTCTGTTACTGATGCAATGGTGTTTGTCACAGGTTCGGGCGATGTGTTGATCGCAGCGCGGCTGCCGGCCTTGGTAAAGTGGCTTCCGGCCGCAACGGTGCCGCCAATCAGTAACGCAATCACCGTTTGGACGTCCTCGCCCATACCAGCGTCAAGGCCACTCATTGCACCAGCGGCCAGAAGTGCACCGGCCGGGATGCGGATGAAGGTGTGGATTGCATCCCAGAGACTATCAACAAACGGGATTTTGTCGGCTACAAACTCTATCAGGTAGAACAAAACGGCAAAGGACAAGACCCACCATGACGTCAGGATTTGAAGATCCGGCGGCAGGGTTATGAGGCCGAAATTATCCATCATGCCCAGCACGACAACAGTGCCGTAAAGATTGATTCCACTGGCCCAGGCACCGCCCATTCCCAGTGCAAGTGTCTCGATTACCCCCAAAGAAATTGCCCTTTTAATGTCATGATTTTCACCAACAAGTGACTATGCAAAAATTTCCGTTGTGATAAATCACAAATCTGTTCCGTCCCATCGAACGTATTTACAAACTATAACGACCAATGAAAGGTACGACGATGACCCTTAGTGGTAAAACCCCAAAAATAATCATGACTGTTGCGTGCGCGATGATGTTTGCAAGTCCGATGGCGGCAACCAACGCCTTGGCAATGGGCAACTCGACCTCATGGGGTTCAGGAGACACCGATCTTTCCGCCGTTACCGAACTGGTCGATGGTGGCATGTATGACAAGGCTATCGATACCATCAAGGAAATGTTGAAAGACGATCCTGAGAACGCCGACCTGTTCAACTACCTTGCCTACAGCCAGCGTAAACAGGGCGACTTTGACAGTGCCGCCCAAAATTATGAGCGGGCTTTGATGATCGATCCGGAACATGTTGGGGCGCTTGAATATCAGGGTGAGCTTTTCCTTCAGACCGGAAAGCCTGACATGGCACGCGAAAACCTTGCGCGACTTGAACAGGTTTGTGGCATGTCTTGTGATGAATACAAGGAACTGTCGGCGAAAATCGCCAACTGACACTTGAAGCAGAACCTGATCGCGAAGATGCAATATCCTATTCGTTAGGATAGCTTTTCATTTTCCTCTGAAAGCGCCATGTAAAGGCCGTTTACGGGACTCTGGAGAACGATCAAGTTATGTCTGATACCATCATGCGCAAAAGCTATACGGTCGTGTGCGTGCGCACGACCGGACAGCCGATGGAACTCCAAACGGTCTCAGATTACGCAGCGGCGGTGAATTCCGCCAAAGAAGCCCTGACCAACAGCAAAAACACTGAAGTCCGCGTGGTGGAGAACAAATACGATTCTGCGACCCGTAAGGACAAAAAGCAGATCGTCAAAATCCTGACCCCTGAATCAAACGGGTCTGGCGGATCTGGCGGATCATCCGCCCGTAGAAATACCAAAGGTTCGCCGAGCGTATCACGCGAAGTTGCCAATCAGGCAACCAAAGGCATCGTCTACATCGTGATTGCCGTCACTGTGCTGATACTGCTGGGCGGTATCCTCGTTCCGATTGCGATGCGCTGATTAAAAAAAACCGGCTTTATCCCACCATCACCTGATGCCGCTCGGCCAATTTCCCTTTATTTTCCGCCTGATTGTGTATCCCACTGAAATTGCGGGATGCTTGACAGTATCTGAAGCGCTTGCGACAGTTGTATTTCCCTGCAAAGGGCAATAAACAGTGCGCATATGCAATTACAGTGATCATCAGGTGAAGTGTGAAAATCAGGTCTGCGACAACCACCTCTAAAGCATCACGAAAACGGGTTTGGTTTACTGCCGCAGCACTTCTGCCGCTTCTGGCGGCTTGCAGCTCATCGGATATGTCGGGTTTCTGGTTTGAAAGCGATCCGCAAGCCCGATCAACATCGGCTGACATGCCCATGGAAACGCCGCCAGGAGAACGCGCAGCCCTTGATCGAGCCACCTGTGGGCTGTTCTTTGATCAGGATCATGTGCGTGATCAAGCGACAAAAACCGCACCTTCAACCGACATGCAACCAATCTCGCTGGATGCCAGTCCGCAGGACAATCTCCTGCAAGCGATATCCTATGATCTTGATGGTCATTACGACAATGCGCGCAAGCTTTATGTCTGGCTTACCGCGTCGTCACCGGATTTGAAGATTGATCTTGATTGCGGTCAGGGTATCCGCCTTTCGGGCAGTATCAACAGTCTGGCACAGCGTCGCCTTGTTGCCCTTGATCGCAGCAAACCGCAATTTGCCCGTTCGGCTGAAATCGATACTGTGGTCGCCGCCGCCACCATTGCCCCCGGCCCTGACCTTCCCAATCCGCCACAGGTCGACCGGAACCGTGACTTTTATAAAACGGGCGGCGTCGTAACCGCCGAGCCGGAAGACCGCGCATCCCCCACACCGCCGATGGAAATGAATGTCGGCGAAAACACGGCACGCCTGACATCCGTTGAGCGCAAAACACCCACAGTCGCAACTGCCCCAGCAACAAGCACATCATCGGCAACAATCAATACTGCCGCACCGGCGCAGGCGGCATCGAAGGCACCTGTTGCTGTTGTTGCTCCCGTGCCTGTCCTGAAAGAAACGGCAAAACCGGCCCCAAAGCCGGGCAGTTCGATGGCCGTTGAGACAATGTCGGCCCCAACCATTGCCGGGGATCAACAGGAAACAACCCATACCGGTGCCGTGGTTGCAACGAATGCGCGCCCCGTTGAACAGGGTGAGCTTGAAATCACCGACAGTGCGCCCGCAACCTCGATGATTGAAGTGCCGATGGCATCCAAGGCGCCAGCGGCGGCTAAAGCCACGCCGACGCCAAAACCAGTAGCGACCAAGCAGCCGACAACACAAAACGAGCCCATAGTTGCGCCATCGGGGGTTGCGCCATCGGGTCCCTATTACGCGGTGCAGCTTGCGGCGTATCGCACACGTGAGCGCGCGGAATCTTCATGGTCGGTTTTTCAATCTCGATCAAATGGTGTTTTGACCAATGCCGCACATGACGTTTCCACCATCGCAATTGAGGGCCAAGGATTGTTTTTCCGTTTGATCACCGGGCAGTACGCAACCAACGATCAGGCCGCTCAGGCATGTACGGCACTTAAAAATCAGGGTGTAGATTGCCTTGTCCGGCGGATAACGCCTTAGTTTTTCGTCCGGGTGAAACTGCCGAACATGCGATGTGTTGGTGGCATACAGATCAAGAACAACCAAAATCACCACCGACAAAGTCACATAAAGAACAGCGCCATACCTAACCTTGCTTGGCGTTGTTTTTGCCGCGCAGGCGCACCAACACATCCGGGCGCGTACGATGACCCTGTTTTCGCAAGAAAGATGGCAGTCGCGACACCAGATATTCGACCTTTTGGTTATGGCGATAATGACGCCATCGCATCAACTGGATAAAGCGTCTGGTGCGTTTTGACCCGGCGGCCAGCATCGGTATTCCGGCAGCAATAAAAACCATACCGAAAAATGGTGGCGGCAAGGGCAAAAAGGCAACCCCGATGAGAAGACAGACGACACCGCCGATCATCAAAATCGTTGATTTTAAATGCTTTAGGCGCTGAACCATACAATTCTCTGATGACCGGCCCGATGACGGGCGACAGGTTTACAGCGCAGTATCATCGCCCGGTTTGCCGTTGCCAAAAGAACGTTCAAAGACATTTTACCAACAGGGGAATTGCTATTGCCGTGCTCTGGGTTACATTGCACATCAGAAACCCAAATTTGATCAGGTGACGAAGATGTTTTCCGGCCTTATGTCTGAAAAAGCCAAAATGCCAACAGCCGATACGGCCCTGCCCGGGCGCGACGAGGAAATTCCTGTTGCAGACCGGCATGTTGTGACCGGAAACCCCATGACAGGCCCGTTTCCCGATGGTCTTGAAGTGGCCGTGTTTGGCATGGGGTGCTTCTGGGGGGCCGAACGGCTTTTCTGGAAGGTTCCCGGCGTTTACACAACAGCGGCGGGATATGCCGGTGGCTATACCAAAAATCCGACATACCGCGAAGTTTGTAGTGGCATGACCGGTCACGCCGAAGTTGTTCTTGTCGTGTTTGATCCGACGGTGGTTTCCTATCCGTCGCTTTTGAAGGTGTTTTGGGAAAACCATAACCCGACCCAAGGCATGCGCCAGGGCAACGACATCGGATCCCAATACCGTTCCGTGATCTACACCATGAATGATGATCAGGCGGAGGCCGCGGAAAGTTCGCGCACACAGTACCTTGCCGCCCTTGGCAAAGCCGGCCTTTCCGAGATTACGACCGAGATTGCCGATGGCCAGACCTTCTATTACGCAGAAGACTTCCATCAGCAATATCTGGACAAGAATCCGGATGGCTATTGCGGGATTAGCGGAACAGGCGTTTCCTGCCCGGGGATGTAAGAACACAGACCCCAAACCGATCCACATACGACAATTAGCTACTTGTAATACTCGACCATAGGTATATTCTTTCGCCGTCATCACGGTGAAAGAATATACCAAACACCATGCCCGGTCCCTTTTTAGAGAACCGATATTTTGTCGCCCTGCTGATTTTCTGGTGCTTGCTGGGAATTTGGCTGTGTGGTGGTGCCCATGTCGTACTGGGGACTACTGAAACCTTGATGGTTTCTTCGGCATTCCCCTCATCAGTTGTTTTCTTTGTACTGACCGGACTTGGCATGATTGGCCTGCATCTTATCGTGCGCCGCAATGCCCGCGCCCGTGCAAGGTTCTTTGCGCGCCTGCCCGGTCTGGTTTTTCGGATCGACAAAGATGGCCTGATTGAATTTGCTTCCGAACAGGGTCTGGACTGGATTGGTGCCAATCTTGCGACAGACAGTCGTCCTGATCTTCGCGATCACATTCTTGACCATGCATCTCTTATAAACCTTCGGGAAAACGCAATTTCCGCCCAAGGTGACATCACGGTGGCGGAACTTCCGCTTACCACCAAGGAACACGAACAACGCTGGTTGCGGGTTCAAATGCGCGCCCTGCCGCCTTATACGTCCGATTGCCAGATTGATTGTATTGTCTGGGACATTACCGAGCTGGTGCGCGAGCGCAATTTGCGCCGTGAAAGCCAGACCCGTCTGGAAACCATGGCCAATCTTTCCAATGAAGCTTTGTTTCTTCATGACAGCGGTAAATGCGTTGATGCCAACAGTGCAGCGGAACGCATGTTCGGGTATGGGCGCAACGCACTTTTGAACCTTAGTGCGGCGGATATTATTTCACCTGAAACATTGCCAACCGTGACGGACAATATCCAGTCGGGTTATGACAAACCCTATGAGGCGATGGCCAAACGACACGACGGCAGTCAGTTCCCCTGCGAGATCAATGGTCGGAACGTGCTTATTGATGGCAAGACTCTTCGCCTGACCAGTTTCCGTGACATTACCGAACGCAGAACCGCCGAAGAACAAATCCGGTTTCAGGCAAATCACGATGCGCTGACATCGCTTCCCAACAGATATCTGTTCATGGATCGGCTGACATTTGCGATCAAGCTTTCCAAACGCCGTCGGGAATGCTTTGCGCTGATGTATATTGATCTGGATGGGTTCAAGACGCTCAATGATACGCGCGGCCATATCATTGGCGACAAAGTCCTGCGGGACGTCGCCACGCGGCTGAGTGCTAAATTACGCGATGTTGATACGGTTGCGCGCATTGGCGGCGATGAGTTTACCGTCATCCTGTCGGGGTCGGAAACCCCCGAGGATGCCGAAATTGTCGCCAACAAACTGAAAGATGCCCTGACATCGAGCCCGGTTGACCTTGGCCCGGACGAAGCGCCCTATCTTGTTACGGCATCCATTGGCATATCGCTTTATCCCGATCATGCCGAAACCATTGACGAGCTTATATCGGCGGCTGACAGTGCGATGTATATGGCCAAGAAAAACGGGCGCAATACATTCCGGTTCGCAACAACCAAACGGTCCGAAAACAGCTAAGCCAAACGGCCAGCATTTCCCAAAACGGGCTAAATCAGGCCGCCAATGCCAATCGGTTGTTAAACCGGAACCCCGCCATATTCGCGGCTAAGGTCGGCACAGACGCGCCGTACTTTTAAACCGAACTGTTCAATACGGTCATTGGGAATGCGCGCCGCAGGCCCGGAAAGCGACAAGGCTGCAATTGGATTGCCGGTTTCATCGCGCACAACCCCGGCCACACAGCGCAACCCAACAGCGTGTTCTTCGTCATCAAGCGCGTAGCCGAGCTGACGGGACCTTTCCAGATCCTTTTTCAGGGCACGTGTGGTGACCAGTGTGCGTTCGGTGATTTTTGGCAGGCCGTGCTTTTCAATCACCGCACTGAGTTCTTCGTCTGGCAGAAACGCCAGCAACGCCTTGCCCACGCCAGAACAATGCATCAAGGCTCGACGCCCCGGTGTGACAAGTGCACGCATCATTTTGCGGCACTCGACCTGAGACAGGAAAATCACCTCGCCGCCATCGGCGACGGCAAGATTCACGGTTTCGCCGCTGTCTTCCATCAGAGCCCGCATATAGGGTCGGGCGATCTGGCTCAGATTACGGTTTTTGGTAAAGGAATTGCCAACACTGAACGCCTGCACGCCAACGAACCACAGTGTCCGTTCGCCATCAAAGGCAACGTAGCGTTCGTACTGCATCGTGGTCAGCAATCGATGGGCCGTTGATGGGGGCAATTTAACCTGCCCGGCAATTTCGGTCAGCGTCATGCCATCGTCGCTCTCGGCGAGCGCGTTGAGGATGCTTAATGCCCTGACCAGTGACTGTACCTGCTGCATGCAGCGTAATCTCCCTGAAGTGGCCTTTCGGGACAGGCCCTTATTTTACTTTTAGGTCGTGATGGTATGAAATCAGCCCGATGCTTGCACGGACTTTCGTCGCATCCAGACGAAAGTGGAATAACTGACCAGATAAACAGTTGCGATGCCAAACGCCGCCAGCGTCCCAAGCTCAAGCCCCAGAACAGGATAGCCCAGCGACACGGTCAGGATATACACCCACAAAGCCCCCATGCCGCGCGGGAAGTTACGGATCAGGGTATGAACCGGTCCCGTGCCATAGGTGAAATGTAAAATCAGCATGATCGGATACAGCGTTACCGGGAACCCCGACAGTAACCCCGACCAACGCGGGCCGATCCATGCGGCAAGGCCACTAATGATCAAAACAATCAGTGACGCCAGAGCAGCGCGCAACAGCACGACGCTTTTTGTCAGGCGCACACGGTTCAGGATGCTTTCATTTTCGATTTTTCGAAACAGGACAAGGGCAACAAACATCGCCACCAGCAGAATGATCGCTGCCTGCGTCAAGGACATTTCGGTCAGTTGGAACAACCAAGACACCCCAAGGAAGGCTGCAAAGGCGCATAGCGAACACAGCAGAATTTGCGGCAAAACAGGAAGCTGCGTGCAGCAGCGCGACGCCAAAAAATACGCATATAGAAACGATAAGGTCGCGATCAGACCGGGAAAGGCATAGACCGCACTTTGACTGGCAAAATCGATCCCCTGCTCGATCCCGATGAAATACAGCAGGATTGCCGTTCCCAGCGGATACCCGGCCAAGACACCAGCCACACGTGGCCCAGCACGTTCCGCCAGCATCGACAGGCCCAGCACCACGCCAATCGAAACTGCAAGCTTTGCCAAAATCAGCGCCAATCGAAGCTCTCCGCTATTCTCATCAAAAACAATTTATCGATAATCTGCTTATATCGCTATCGCCTTTGCGGGCATTAGACAAGCATGAACCATTTCAGGTGGTTCCTAATGCAGGATCAGGACATAAAAAAACAGGCCCCCAAACAAGGGAGCCTGCTTTGAAACGTCGCACATAAAGTGCGCCGAATGCTATTTCACTGGTTTGGGTGCCTGCACAATAACACCGCGCCACCCAAGCCCCTGATATGTTTCATAGCCGGGGGTCAGCGCATAGGCGACAAGGGATTTATCCTCAAGAAGGTATGATCCGATTGCCGGATCATCGACCTTAAGGTCAAATTTCTCCGTGAGAACGCCCTTATCATCGGAGGCGGCCAATATCCGATTATGGACATCAATCAACAAAACCCGGGTGCGTTCACGTTCTTCATCATTGAAATTCAATGATTTTACGATCATGGGTGCCTGACTTTCCCAATCAAAGAACACACCCATAACACCAATAACCTCGCCATGTGCGGCACCATTCTTGCGCACAGCCGTCGCATAGGTCGGGGTTGCGGCATCCCGGAGTTGACTGTTGCGCGCCACGTCGGCAACCGCATATTGCCCGCCGTCGCGACAACGCAGCGCATCCTGAAACCATTTCTGATCTGCGATATTTACACCTTTGAGGCGATACTCATTCGGGCGTCCGTTGGCAATGATATTGCCTTCACGGTCGGCAACCCAAAGATCAAGATAGACGGTGTAGGAATCAAGGATCACGCCCAGTCGTTCAGACGCGCGCGCCGCAATCGTATCATCATGCGCATGCTCACAGACATCGACCACGGCCGCATCCGTTGCCCACCAACGCACATCACAGGATCGTTCGTACAGATTGCGATCCATTAGTTCGACCGCATAACGCGCAAGATCGGCAAACCGGTCCCCGCGCGCGGTTTGCGCTGTACGTTCAAGATCAAAGGCGAGATCGAGAAACATTTTCTCAAGCTCTTCGGTGATTATGGTGACGCGCTGCGAGATATCCTTGACCTCATTGGCGACAACCCCAAAGCCGCGACCAACATCACCGGCCCGGGCCGCCTCGATCAAGGCGTTCAGTGCCAGCGTTCGTGTTGCGCGCGTAACAGCCTTGATTTCAGTTATTTTTTCATTGGCCTGCCCGGACATGTCCGTCGCCACCTGCAGAATTCTTTCTGGCATTTAAACCAAGCTCCTCGATGCACACCTGTCTCCTCCAGCTTTTGGCTTGTATTTATTTTAATCAGCCATTTTTTCTGGTTATTTTATCAGCAGAAAAACTCTTAATGCAGTTATCACCAACCGTAAACAACCGATATATTCGCTGTCAGATCAGCACCATATGTGACGTATGGATAGGTGAACGATCCAAACCGCAGAAGTGTTCATTTTCTCTTTGGAAACCGGTATAGACCAAGGACGACCGAAGTCTGCCGGATCGGGTGCCGGATCGGGTGCCTTGCTTAAACCGCGCCAACCGAAATGAAGTGCGTTAGCCCATCCCACAAAAGCTTAAGCCCGGTCACAAAAAGCAGGCCGTAGCAAACCCGGTAGAAAACCACGACATTGACCTTGTCATGTGCCCAAAGCCCAAGCCATGTGCCAAACAGCGCAACCGGGATCAATAAAACCGCCGTGCCAAGGTTTGATGCATCAAACTGCCCAAGGAACCAGTACGGGATCAGCTTGACGTAGTTCACAACGATAAAGAACATTACCGTCGTTCCGACAAAGATTGATTTATCCATGCGTTGCGGCAGCAAAAACATCGACACGGGCGGCCCACCAGCATGGGCGACAAAGCTGGTAAAACCAGCCAACCCGCCAAGCACAGTTCCCTTGCCCCATGTCGCGGGCTTGGGTGTGTCGCCGGCATTCTTGCCGCGCAGCCAGTGATCAAGCGTAAAGATGATCGCGATGGCAGCAATGATCAGCTTTACCGCCGCAATGCTCAGGTAGCTAAACGTTAAGGTCCCGATCAGAATGCCAACCAGGGCGGCAGGCACCAGGATGATCATGTTGCGACGGTCCCAGCGTTTCCGATAGGCCCAGACATTGGCGAGATCCATCATGCACAGGATCGGCAACATGATGGCCGCGGCAGCCTGTGGCGATACCGCAAGCGCCATCAAGGGAACGGCCATGACCCCCAACCCGCCGCCAAATCCGCTTTTTGATACGCCTGCAATCAGAACTGCGGGAATACCAACAGCATAAAAGAACGGGTCGGTAATGAATTCCATGGGGCTTCCTGTTTGGATCGCAGGGATGCAACACCCTGACGGACATAGCAACACTGGGGATGGACGACGGCTTAACCCTCGGTCAGGCGCGGCATCAATTCAACGAAATTGCATGGGCGATGACGGATATCGAGTTGATAGTGTAAAATATCATCCCACGCATCCTTACAGGCGCCGGTTGAACCGGGCAGCGCAAACATATATGTCCCGCGACACACACCCGCCGTTGCACGCGATTGAACTGTTGAGGTCCCGATTGTTTTAAACGAAAGCCAACGGAACAATTCGCCAAATCCGGGGATTTCCTTTTCATACAGCCGACGATGGGCTTCGACCGTCACGTCACGGCCGGTCACGCCGGTCCCGCCAGTTGTGATGATCACATCAACATCAGGCGCGTCGCACCAGGCGTCGAGTTGCGCCACCAGACCGTCCTGATCATCGGGCAGGATTTTACGATCAATCACATGGTGCCCCTTCTGAACGATACGTGCGGCAAGAATATCGCCAGATGTATCATTTAACTGGGTACGGGTGTCACTGACCGTCAGGACGGCAATATTAATCGATACAAACGCGCGACTTTCATCAATCCCAGCCAAGACATTTCTCCCTTTTTGCTCGGTGCCCCGCCAACCTAGTACTCCCTGTATCAAGCGCAAGAAATTTTGCGTATTTGCCCAGAAACTGGCGCAACGGCGAATCATGAAAAAACAAAAACGCACCTATTTCGGTTATATTATTATCATCTCCTCAGATAATAGACCGCAATCGCTAAACTATTTTAAATCATAAAAATACATCTCATATACGTTTAAAAACAGAATACTAAGAAGAGAAACATAATAGATAACTTTAGAAAATACTCGACAATTGGTATTACCAATTATTGACTTCCTTGTCACTGTTCTTGAAGTGCAATATTTTTAGCCGTAAAAAAGCGGTAACGAGATACCAATTTAACGCCAGACGAACGATGCGCTGCGCCGAAAACCAGACATTGGCAGGAAACAGAGGACACATCATGAGCGACTTGCTTTGGCAACCTGCGAAAGACCGTATCGAAAATGCGAATGTCACCCGCTTCCGCCGCTGGGTGAATGACAAGCATGGGCTCAACCTGCAGAGCTTCACAGCCCTATATGATTGGTCGGTTGATGACATCGAAGCATTCTGGCCTGCCATTATTGAATATACAGGACTTAAGGCAGAAAGCTGGGGCGAGCGCATCCTGATTGATGGCAACAAGATGCCCGGCGCACAGTTTTTCCCCGATGCGCGGCTGAATTTTGCTGAAAACCTGCTGGTGCGTGATGACGACAGCGATGCGCTGGTGTTTTGGGGCGAAGATAAAGTCAAATCGCGCATGTCCTGGGCCGAGCTTAACATCGCGGTTTCAAAATTCTCGCAAGCTTTGCGCGCCGAGGGCGTTGTCAAAGGTGACCGTGTGTGTGGCTACATGCCCAACATGAGCGAAACCGTTGTTGCAATGCTGGCAACCGCGACCATTGGCGCAACATGGTCATCGGCCTCCCCTGACTTTGGCGTACAGGGTGTGGTTGACCGGTTTGGGCAAATCGAACCGGCGATTATGATCACGGTGGATGGCTATCATTATAATGGTAAGCAGCATGACATCCGCGAAAAGGTTCGCGATGTTGTGGATCGTATCGATAGCCTCAAGAAGGTTGTCATTGTTCCTTATGCATTTGATGGCACCAACACCACCGGGATCCGCGGCGGGATTTCCTATGATGACTTCGTTGCACCATTTCGCACCGAGACGATCGTTTTCGAACAGGTCGAATTCAATCATCCGTTATATGTGATGTTTTCGTCAGGCACGACCGGCAAACCGAAATGCATTGTGCATGGGACCGGTGGCACACTTCTTAAACAGGTATCAGAACATGTTCTGCACTGTGATGTAGCGCCCGGTGATCGTGTGTTTTATTTCACCACATGTGGCTGGATGATGTGGAACTGGCTGATGGCGGGCCTGGCAGCCGGTGCGACCTTGCTGCTGTATGACGGCTCCCCGTTCTATCCAAACGGCAACATCCTGTTTGAATATGCCGACGCGGAACGCATGACGCTGTTTGGGACGTCTGCCAAATATATTGACGCACTGGCCAAGGCCGACCTTAAACCGCGTGAAACCCATGACCTGTCAAGTGTACGTGCGATGACATCAACCGGATCGCCATTGGCGCCGGAAAGCTTTGATTATGTCTATCGCGACATTAAAAATGACATTCATCTGGCGTCGATTTCAGGCGGTACAGACATCCTTGGCTGCTTTGTGCTGGCCTCGCCTGTTCTGCCGGTTAAGCGCGGGGTTATTCAAACACGTGCCCTTGGCGTTGCTGTCGATGTTTTTGATGACGATGGCAAACCGGTTCGCAATGAAAAAGGCGAATTGGTCTGTACCAAACCCTTCCCATCGATGCCGGTCGGCTTCTGGAATGATCCGGATGGATCGCGATATCACAGCGCCTATTTCGATAAATTCGAGAACATCTGGTGTCACGGCGATTATGTCGAACTTGATGATGAGGGCGGCATGGTGATTTACGGCAGATCCGACGCGACCCTGAACCCGGGTGGCGTTCGCATTGGCACCGCCGAGATTTACCGACAGGTGGAAATGCTGCCTGAAGTTCAGGAATCGATTGTCATTGGTCAGGAATGGGATAATGACGTTCGGGTGATCCTGTTCGTTGTGCTGCGCGAAAACAACGTGTTGGATACCGCACTTATCGACAAGATCAAGAAGCAGATACGGTCCAACTGCACGCCCCGTCATGTCCCCGCCAAGGTCATTGCCGTAGCAGACATTCCGCGCACCAAGTCAGGCAAGATAACCGAGCTTGCCGTGCGAGATGTGGTTCATGGCAGACCGGTTAAAAATCAGGAAGCCCTAGCAAACCCGACGGCACTGGAATTATTTTCCAATCTTGGTGAACTGAAAAGCTGAATCCCCCCCCCCGCCCTAACCGGCGGGGGGGTTCTTTTGGTCTGCGGACACCCCCGCCACCCGAGAAAGATTATAACGAACGGTCACGCATTCCGATTCCGCATCGCAACAGTGTTTATTTTTTAATCATGAACAAGATGTGGCATATTTTTAATCACTACCATTAATATCACGAAAAAAAGTTCGTGCATTTTCCTACTTTAGCGAACATTCAACGACTGAATTCAGCAAGCGATTGAAAAAACACAACTTTCCACTAATTTACACGCACCAACCGCCCCTGCTTGAAGCATCGACGATGGTCAAAAACAGCTGATTTTACTGCTTATTTGACAGTATGGGTGCAGGCAGAAAACTTTTCATACTTGACACATGGCGGCCTAAAATTTCTTATTTTGGCTGTCCGATTAAGTTTTGGACTGATGGATATGCCGAAACGCATATCCAGGGTGGCACAAAAGCTAAAAACAATGCTTTGCTAATAAGGGAGCTCTTTCTTATGAAAATTCAAACGATCCTGGCCGCTGGCGCAATGACTGTTGCAGCCATCGCCGCACAGAACGCACAAGCCGGTGCAGTACTGGACGGTATTAAGGCAAAAGGTTTCGTTCAGTGTGGCGTGAATACCGGTCTTCCGGGTTTCTCTGCTGCCAACGCTGAAGGCAAGTGGGAAGGCATCGACGTTGATGTTTGCCGTGGTATCGCAGCAGCGTTACTTGGCGATGCCAACAGTGTGCAGTACACCCCGCTGACTGCAGCACAGCGTTTCACGGCGCTGCAGTCTGGTGAAATCGACATCCTGTCGCGTAACACCACTGCAACCACAACCCGTGATGCGAAACTTGGCCTGACCTTTGTCGGCATCAACTACTATGACGGTCAGGGCTTCCTGATCCCGAAAGCTCTTGGCGTTTCCAGCGCGACCGAGCTTGACGGTGCAACCGTCTGTGTTGAGCCGGGCACCACCACCGAGCTGAACCTTGCTGATTACTTCCGCGCAAAAGGCATGAGCTTTGAGCCGGTCGTGATCGAAAACATCAACGAAGCAACTGCAGCCTTCTTCTCAGGCCGTTGCGATGTTTACACCACGGATGCTTCGGGCCTTGCTTCGATCCGTACCCAGATGGCTGAAAACCCCGATGATTATGCCATTCTGCCGGAAATCATTTCCAAAGAGCCGCTTGGCCCGGTTGTCGCCCAAGGTGACGAACAGTGGTCGGACGTTGCACGTTGGGCACTGATTGCCATGATCGAAGCCGAAGAATATGGCGTCACCATGGAAAATGTTGACGACATGAAAGCAAACAGCACCAACCCGGGTGTCCAGCGTCTGCTGGGCGTATCACCAGGGATGGGTGAAGCTCTTGGTCTTGATGAAGCTTGGGCATACAACATCATCAAACAGGTTGGTAACTATGGCGAAAGCTATGAGAAAAACGTTACCGCGAAATTGGGCCTTGAGCGTGGTCTGAACGCTCTGTGGACCGATGGTGGCCTGCAGTATGCTTGGCCAGTTCGCTAATTCGCTTAGCAACGGCTAACTAAACCTACGAAGCTCCGCCCCACTGCCTTGACGCATGGGCGGAGCTTTTCGTTAGGTGCCCATTCATTGGATACAATCTACACCTGAGGGTCATATGAGTAAGCCTCAAAATGCCCCGGGGGATGTTCGTTCCAAGAGCCTCGTCGACTATTTGAACGACGAGAATGTACGTGCGGTTTTGTATCAGATTATCGCAATCGGCCTTGTTATTCTGGCTGGCTGGTATCTGGTGTCCAACACGCTGCACAATCTTGAAAAACAGAACATCTCTACCGGTTACGGGTTCCTCGATCTTGAAGCATCCTTCGAGATCAGTGAGACCATGATCGATTACAGTGCCCAAAGCGACTATGCGTCGGCACTGATTGTCGGTCTTCTCAATACCGTGAAAGTTTCGGTGCTTGGCATCGTCCTTTGCACGATTATTGGCATCATCTTTGGCATTGCCCGCTTGTCGTCGAACTGGATCGTTCGCAAACTGGCAACTGTTTATGTCGAGACATTCCGTAACATCCCGGTTTTGCTTCAACTTTTCTTCTGGTATGCGCTTATACCTGCCGCCTTCCCGCATCCACGTGATGCACTGGAACCGCTGCCGGGCGTATTACTGACATCGCGCGGTATGTATTTGCCTGTTCCGCTGGCTGACAACGCCTATACGCTTATGGGAATTGCAGCAATCATCGCGTTTGTTGCCATTTACTTCATCAAGAAATGGGCAACCAAACGTCAGGATGCGACCGGCCAACCCTTCCCGATGCTGCTAACAGGCATTGGTATTTTTGTCGGCCTTGTCTTCCTGGCCTATCTTATCGGTGGTGCGCCGACCGAGCTCAGCATGCCAGCTCTTAAAGGCTTTAACATTCAGGGTGGCTACAACATTTCGCCGGAATTCATGGCGGTTCTGATCGGCTTGACGGTTTATACGTCGACTTATGTTGCAGAAGTCGTGCGTTCCGGTATTCAGGCGGTGTCGTCGGGGCAGTGGGAAGCAGCCGACAGCCTTGGCATCAAACGCTCTGTTGCGCTTCGCAAGGTGATCTTGCCGCAATCGATGCGCGTTGCCATCCCACCTTTGACCAACCAGTATCTTAACCTGACCAAAAACAGTTCTTTGGCTGTTGCCGTCGGGTATCCTGATCTGGTTTCCGTTTCCAACACAACCATGAACCAAACAGGTCAGGCGATTGAGGCCATCTCGATCTTCATGTCGGTCTATCTTGGTTTGTCTTTGTTGACCTCGCTCTTTATGAACTGGTTCAACAATAAGATGGCTTTGGTGGAGAGGTAATATGTCAGAAAATGCAAAATTACCTCCTCTGCCGGTCGGCACCTTTGTTGAACGTTCTGTAACATGGTCAAAGAAGAACCTGTTTGATGGCTGGTTCAACACCATCCTGACACTTGGTTCCGTTGCCTTCCTGCTTTGGCTGATACCGCCGATCATCGAGTGGGGGATCATCAATGCGACCCTTACCCCGACGATTGAAGGCTGTGCCGAGGCAACAGGTGCATGCTGGGGGTTTGTCAATGCGAACCTACGGCTGATCCTGTTTGGCACCTACCCGTATGATGAACAATGGCGTCCATTGCTTGCCATGATCTTGCTGATGGGGATCATTTGTGCCAGCCTTGGCGGTGTTAAATACCCAAATGTTCGTAAATGGATCATCCCAATGTGGGTGATTGGCGTTCCGATCATTGCCATTTTGATGTGGGGCGGTGTTCTGGGTCTTACCTATGTCCAGAACAGCTATTGGGGTGGCCTTCCGCTGACCCTGATCCTGTCGTCGATTGGTATCGTCTTTGCGTTCCCGTTTGGCCTGTTGCTCGCCCTTGGGCGTCAGTCAAACATGCCCGCGCTGAGAACCCTGTCGGTCGTCTATATCGAAGTCATTCGTGGCGTGCCGCTGATTACGGTTTTGTTCATGGCATCGGTGATGTTCCCGCTATTCCTGCCTGATGGGGTGACCATCGACAAGTTGCTGCGTGCACAGATCGGTATCATCCTGTTTACCGCTGCCTACCTTGCTGAGGTATTCCGTGGTGGTTTGCAGGCGGTACCACGTGGTCAGTTTGAAGCAGGTGAAAGCCTTGCACTTTCATACTGGCAGTCCATGCGACTGATCATTCTGCCGCAAGCTTTGCGTCTGGTTATACCGCCAACCGTGAACAGCTTTATTTCCATGTTCAAGGACACTACTCTGGTCGTCATCATCGGCCTGTTTGATTTCCTTGGCACTGTAAAGCTGGCACTGCGCAGCGACCCGGCCTGGACCAAGTATTACGTCGAAGGTTACACCTTCGCCGCGGCAATATTCTTCCTGATCTGTTTCTCGATGGCGAAATATTCCGCTTATCTTGAAAAAGAACTTCGCAAAGGCGAACGCAGGTAAGGCGTTGAGGAAAAAAACAATGACTGTAGCAACTGAAACAAAAACCGGTGCTGTTCCTCCTCCTTCTTCGGAGGACGTCATCACCGTCACCAAAATGAACAAATGGTACGGCAATTTCCATGTTCTCAAGGATATTGACCTGTCCGTTCGTAAAGGTGAGCGTATCGTTATTTGCGGACCTTCGGGTTCGGGTAAATCAACGCTGATCCGCACGCTGAACCGTCTTGAAGTTTATCAGCAGGGCGAAATCACCGTGAATGACATCCTGCTGGGTGATGATGTTAAAAACATCGAAGCCGTCCGTCGCGATGTCTGTATGGTGTTCCAGCATTTCAACCTTTTCCCGCATATGACTGTGCTGGAAAACCTGACGTTGGCCCCGATCTGGGTTCGCAAGATGCCCAAGAAAGAAGCCAATGATCTGGCGATGCATTATCTTGAGCGTGTTCGCATTGCCGAACAGGCCCATAAATTCCCCGGTCAGCTTTCGGGTGGCCAGCAGCAGCGTGTGGCGATTGCCCGTTCGCTCTGCATGCAGCCGAAAATCATGCTGTTTGATGAACCGACGTCCGCCCTTGACCCGGAAATGGTCAAGGAAGTGCTCGACGTGATGGTCGAACTGGCCAAAGAAGGCATGACCATGCTGTGTGTGACCCACGAAATGGGCTTTGCCAAAGAGGTCGCGGATCGCGTGATCTTTATGGATGAAGGTCAGATCATTGAAATGGCTGGACCGCACGAGTTCTTTGATAACCCCAAAAGCGACCGGACCAAGCTGTTCCTCAGCCAGATCCTGTCGCATTAAGCGGTTTATCAAGACCCAAAACACATCTGCAAAGCGGCCCCAAACGGGGCCGCTTTGTTTTTTGTGAATTTCTCACTTGCCCCCTGCCCGCCAATTGCCGAAACTCCCCCCATCTGCGGCCAAGCCGCTTTCAAAGCCGACGCAAAACCCGGAAGTCATATGACACAGCCAGCATCAACAGCACCGATCACGCCTTCTTTCATAACGGTTGATGGCCTTACCAAACGGTTTGGCACCACGGTCGCGTTGGACGGTGTTGATCTGCGTCTGGCAAAGGGTGAAACGCTTGCGATTATTGGCCCGTCGGCGGCAGGTAAAAGCGTTCTGATGAAATGCTTGGTGGGTATTTACGGCGCCGATCGCGGTTCCATCATTCTTGATGGCGATGATGTCAGCAAACCGAATGCAGACAAACGCCCGGAATGGGCATCAAAAATTGGCATGCTGTTTCAGCAAAATGCCCTGTTTGACAGCCTGACGGTATGGGAAAACATTTGTTTTCGCCAGATTGAACTTGGCACCATGAACCGCAGCCAAGCAAAGGCACACGCCATTGACCTTCTGGCCCATGTTGGCCTTGCCGAAGAAAGTGCTGTCCTGTCACCCAGCGACCTGTCTGGTGGCATGCAGAAACGTGTGGGCATCGCGCGCGCCATTTCATCGGATCCGACTGTGTTGCTGCTTGATAACCCGACCGCAGGCCTAGACCCGGTTCTGTCCAATCATATCGAATTGATGATTGCCAAAATTGCCGAGCAACGCGGTACCACTGTTATCTCAATCACCAATGACATGCAGATCGCGCGCAACCGGTATCAGAACCTGATGATGATGCATAATGGCAAGGTCTATTGGTCTGGCCCGACCAGCACCATTGATGATGCACATAACGACCATCTGACCCAGATGCTCAAGGGATCGTCACATGGTCCGATTACGATGCGGGCAGGCAAACGCGATGATGGCGTTTACGCCTGATGACGGCGCTCAGCTTTAAGATTAGTTGGCGGTATAGACCGATACGTCGGCATCCCGGATGACATCGGACCAAATCGGCCCCGGATGGCGATCGGTAAACAGCGCATCAATTTCCGAAAGATGCCCAAGACGCACCATCGCACGGCGGCCGAATTTTGACGCATCGGTGCACAGGAACGTCTGCCGCGCATTGGAAATAATTGCCCGTGCAACGCGGACTTCGCGGTAATCGAAATCCATCAGGCTGCCGTCTTCATCAACACCGGAAATCCCGACAATCGCAAAATCAACCTTGAACTGGTTGATAAAATCGATGGTTGCCTCCCCAATCACGCCAAAGTCACGTTGACGGACGACACCCCCGGCAATGATCACTTCAAACCCCGGATTGGCCGCGCAAATTTCGGCAACATGCAGATTATTGGTAATGATCTTCAGGCTGGTATGGCCCGACAATGCGTGGGCGACTTCTTCGTTGGTTGTGCCGATATTGATGAACAGCGATGCGCCTTCGGGAATGTGTTCGGCGACCAGTCGGGCGATTTCCCGTTTGCTGCCAAGGTTTAACACCTGTCGGTCGGTATAGGCGGTGTTTTCGGTTGTCGAGACGCTGGCAGCCCCGCCGTGATAACGGGCAATCAGGCCTTCTTCGGCCATTTCGTTGATATCGCGGCGAATGGTTTGGGGGGTAACCGAAAAATGATCCGCGAGGGTATCAATGGTCATGAAGCTGTTGGAAGCCACCAGTTCAAGGATTTCACGGCGGCGACGGTCCAATTTACCCATGACGTTCTCCTGTTGCGCGGATTTTTCACCTTGGACGGCGAATTTTCGTTCCCGATCAAAATGACGGGAATGTCAACAAGATGCAAGCACTGTCACAGGACGTTCCCAAACGCGTTTCGCCGCCAATGCAGCGGTCAAACGAATTGTTCAGGAAACCCGTTAAACCAATCCTGGGCCGCCGTGGTTTCGCGACGAATGAAGTCAACAAGCGGCCGAATGCGTGTCGCGTCGATCATGTCATTATGACAGACAAGCCAGTAATCGCGATGGATTGGAATAACCTTGGGCAGCACAGCAACCAGATCGTCAAACATGTCTCCCATGTAATAGGGCAACACACATAAGCCGTATCCCGCACGACAAGCCTTAAGCTGGGCGAAGACACTCGACGTCTGATAGGACGGTCTTAACCCTGGAATAATTTCGCCCAGATAGTTCAGTTCCGGGGTAAAAATCATGTCCTCGATATAGCCAATGAAAGGATGCCCCGCCAAATCTGATCGCTGTTTGATGGCCCGGTTTCGGGCAAGATAATCACGCGATGCGTATATATACAGGATATAGCTGGAAATATTTTCGGAATGATAAGACCCGGCCTTTGGAACGCTGAGCGAAACCGAAATATCCGCTTCACGCCGCGACAATGAAACAATCTGCTGAATATTGACCATCTCAATCGTCAGATTTGGATGCTGACTGGCGAACTGTGGCAGCTTTTCTGCGATGAAAAAATTGCCATACCCTTCTGGCACACTGAGCCGGATCACCCCGCTTAAGGGCACGGTTCCATCCCCAACCACGCCAAGCATCTTATCGGCTTCAAGCGCCATGGCTTTGGCGGGTTCCATCAGCCTTTCACCCATCGGGGTCAGGGTATATCCCTTTGGGCTGCGCTGAAACAGCTTTGCACCGATCCCCTGTTCAAGCCGCTCAATCCGGCGTGCCACCGTCACGTGACTGGTCCGCAACCGACGCGCCGCCGATGAAAGCTTTCCTTCCTGCGCGACCGCAAGAAAGTACTGTAAATCATCCCACGGGAACTGGCGCATTGATCATCCTGTTCATTTTTGTACATGCATTGTCCAAAATTATATATTTGACCGGATTTTGGTCAATGCTAACATGTATTGAAGACCTGAAAACAAGAATGAAATCAAAAATTTACCATTCATTTTCAGATACTTAATCAGGAAAACTAAAATCCTGATAAAAATAACAAAAATGTGCATCCAAGGCACATCCCACTCATCCGGTCCGCAAGCATGGATCAATACCATTATCGGGCTGGAAAAATTATCCGGTGTGCCAACCAGGTACACTGGCCCACATACGTTCCATCAGGGAGGAACCTAGATGAAGAAATTTGCAATTGCATCCGTTGCGATCATGGCCGCCGCTGTGGCCGCATTGCCTGCGCAAGCCGAAGTTTCCGACGATGTTGTTAAAATCGGCATCCTGAATGACCAATCGGGTGTTTACGCCGATTTTGGTGGTACCTGGTCCTATGAAGCCGCAAAAATGGCGGTTGAGGATTTTGGCGGCACTGTTCTTGGCAAGCCGATTGAAGTCATTACAGCGGATCATCAAAACAAACCTGATGTCGCGGCCAACATTGCCCGTCAATGGTACGATCAGGATCAGGTCGATACCATTATGGAATTGACGACCTCATCCGTCGCGCTGGCGGTTCAGGGTATTTCCAAAGAAAAGAAAAAGATCGATATCGTAACCGGTGCGGCAACGACAGCACTGACTGGTGAACAATGTTCGCCTTATGGCTTCCATTGGGCCTATGACACCCATGCGCTTGCAGTCGGTACCGGTGGTGCGCTGGTGAATAACGGCGGGGATAGCTGGTTCTTCCTGACCGCTGATTATGCCTTTGGTTATTCGCTTGAAGAACAGACCGGTAATTTCGTCAAGGAAAATGGCGGATCGGTTGTAGGGGCAGTGCGTCATCCGCTCTCAAATAACGACTATTCTTCGTTCCTATTGCAAGCACAAGCATCCGGTGCAAAAGTTATCGGCTTGGCCAATGCCGGTCTTGATACGGCCAACGCCATCAAACAAGCTGCCGAATTTGGGATCGTTCAGAGCGGACAACGTCTTGCCGCCCTGCTCTTTACCCTTGCAGAAGTGCATGGTCTTGGTGCCGAAGCCGCACAGGGACTGTCGCTGACCGAAGGGTTCTATTGGGATCGTAACGATGAAACCCGCGAATTTGGCAAGCGTTTCTTCGATCGTACGGGCCGCATGCCCAACATGATTCAGGCAGGGACCTATTCCGCCGTTCTCCAGTACCTCAAAGCGGTAAAAGAAACCGGGACGGATGAAACCGAAGCGGTTTCAAAGGCGCTGCATGAAATGCCGGTCAACGACGTCTTTGCCAAAAACGGCAAGGTCGGTGCAAATGGTCGCATGATTTATGACATGTACCTGATGGAAGTCAAAACGCCCGACGAGATGAAGGGTGACTGGGACTACTACAACGTTCTTGATACCGTCCCGGGAAACAAGGCCTTCATCGATCCGGCCGAAAGCGGTTGCTCTCTGGCGTCGAACTAAGAACATGACGGTTACCGAACTTCACGACAAACCCGGTAACCATCAAAACGAAACGGAGACACGGGTGGTTCTTACCGCTCGTGATCTCCGTCGCGATTTTGGTGGCTTTACTGCGGTCAACAACGTCAATCTTGACGTTCATCACGCCAAGGTGCATGCGCTGATTGGTCCAAATGGCGCAGGCAAAACCACTGTTTTCAATCTTTTGACGAAGTTCCTGCAACCAACCAGCGGGAAAATAACCCTGTTAGGGCATGACATCACCAAAACGGCCCCTGCCCGCGTGGCCCGTATGGGGTTGGTGCGATCCTTCCAGATTTCCGCGATTTTTCCGCACCTGACGGTCTTGGAAAACATCCGCGTTGCTTTGCAACGTCCGGGGAATCTGGCGATCCAGTTCTGGCAGCCGCTTGGCAAGCTTGACGTTTTGAATGATCAGGCGATGGCACTTCTGGAATCTGTTGGTCTGCATAATGAACACGACAGTCAAGCCGCCGACCTTTCCTATGGCCGCAAGCGTGTGCTTGAAATCGCAACCACATTGGCACTTGATCCAAAGGTTCTGCTTTTGGATGAACCAATGGCGGGTATGGGCGGCGAGGATGTTGGCATGGTCGCCGAGCTTATCCGTGACGTTGCCAAAACCCGCGCGGTTCTGATGGTCGAACATAATCTCAATGTTGTGGCTGATCTGTGCGATCACATTACCGTTCTGCAACGTGGTGAAATCCTGGCCGAAGGCGATTATGCCACGGTCAGTAACGATGAACGGGTCAAGGTCGCCTATATGGGGACGGATCATGACTGACAGACAATTGCTCCTTTCCGTACGGGGCCTTAATGCCTGGTACGATGAAAGCCATATTCTTCACGGTGTTGACCTTGAAGTGCGCAAAGGCGAAACAGTGACCCTTCTTGGCCGAAACGGGATGGGAAAAACGACAACTCTGCGCTCTATCATGGGGATTTTGCGCAAACGCACCGGCGAGATCAATTTTGACGGTCTGGATATGATGGACCGGCCGCTCCATCACACGGCGCGCGCCGGGATCGGCTTTGTTCCCGAAGAACGCGGGATTTTTGCGACACTGAGTGTCGAGGAAAACCTGATGTTGCCACCTATCGTGTCAAAGGATGGCATGTCGGTTGACGAAATCTATGAACTTTTCCCGAACCTTGAAGAACGCCGCAACAGTCAGGGAACCAAGCTTTCCGGCGGTGAACAGCAGATGCTTGCCATGGCCCGCATGCTCCGCACCGGGGTCAAAATGCTGCTGCTTGACGAACCGACCGAGGGGCTTGCACCGGTCATTGTCCAGCGTATCGGCGAAGTTCTGCAAACCTTGAAACAACGCGGCATGACCATTCTGCTTGTTGAACAGAATTTCCGGTTTGCCAGCAAAATTGCCGACAGATTCTACATCATGGATCACGGCATGGTGACAGACGGGTTCGACGTGGCGGACCTGCCCGCCAGAATGGATACCCTACACGAAGTTCTGGGAGTATGACGCCATGATTATGATATTTGGCATTCCAATCCAGGCGTTTCTCGGCCAGCTTCTGATCGGCCTGATCAATGGGTCGTTCTATGCCGTGCTCAGCCTTGGTCTGGCGATTATTTTTGGACTTCTGCGCGTGATCAATTTTGCACATGGCGCACAATACATGATGGGCGCCTTTGTCGGTTTCCTCCTGCTGTCATGGATCGGGGTTAATTACTGGCTGGCGCTTCTGATCGCTCCTGTCATTGTTGGGATCACCGGCATCGTGATCGAGCGATTTGCCCTGCGCCGTCTTTACAATCTGGACCATCTGTACGGGCTTTTATTCACCTTTGGCCTGGCCTTGGTGATCGAAGGTGGTTTCCGGTATTTTTATGGAACCTCCGGCCAGCCCTATGAGACTCCTGCTCTGCTTTCTGGCGGGGTTAACCTTGGCTTCATGTATTTGCCGATTTACCGCGGCTGGGTGGTTGTTGCCTCGTTGATTGTATGTATCGGAACTTGGCTTTTGATCGAAAAAACCAAGCTTGGTGCCTATCTTCGTGCCGCGACAGAAAATCCAACGCTGGTACAGTCATTTGGCGTCAACGTTCCTTTCCTTCTGACCCTGACATATGGGCTTGGTGCCGGTTTGGCCGCCTTCGCCGGAATTATGGCCGCCCCGATCTATCAGGTGAGCCCGTTGATGGGATCAAACCTGATTATCGTAGTATTTGCCATTGTTGTTGTTGGCGGGATGGGGTCCATCATGGGCGCGATTGTTACGGGTTACATGCTTGGCATCCTCGAAGGGTTGACCAAGGTATTCTACCCCGAAGCATCGAACATCGTGATTTTTGTAATCATGGCAATCGTTCTTTTGGTCCGGCCTGCGGGTCTGTTTGGTCGGGATGCGTAATATGACTGAAATAACAATCACATCCGAAGAACGCCGTCGTTCAGCAAACCGGATACAACTTGCTCTTTTGGCCGTATTGGTCGTTGGTTTGGCGATTGCACCCTTCGTGCTTTATCCGGTCTTTCTGATGAAAGTCCTGTGTTTCGCCCTGTTTGCCAGCGCATTCAACCTGCTTTTGGGCTTCACGGGCTTGCTGTCGTTCGGTCATGCGGCCTTCTTTGGCGGGGCTGCCTATTTCACCGCCCATGCCGTCAAGGAATGGGGATTGCCCCCCGAGGCCGGTATCCTTCTGGGGGTTGTCGGTGCGTCCTTAATGGGACTGGTTATGGGCTTTTTTGCGATCCGGCGTCAGGGCATTTATTTTGCCATGATCACACTCGCCTTATCGCAGATGTTCTTTTTCTTCTGCCTGCAAACTGACTTCACCAAGGGTGAAGACGGCCTGCAGGGCGTGCCACGAGGTCATCTTCTTGGCTTTATCGACCTCAGCCAGCCACTGAACATGTATTTCTTTGTTCTGGCGGTATTTGTGATCGGCGTATTTGCCGTGTGGCGGATTGTCCATTCGCCGTTCGGTATGATCCTGCGGTCCATTCGGGAAAATGAAGACCGGGCGATTTCACTTGGTTATTCGGTCAACCTGTACAAGCTGGCTGCATTTGTCATGTCAGCAGGCCTGGCTGGACTGGCCGGTGGGTTAAAGGCACTGGTGTTCCAGTTCGCCACCTTGACCGATGTTGCCTGGCAAATGTCGGGTGAGGTCATCCTGATGACTTTGCTTGGTGGTATCGGAACCATCTTTGGTCCGATTTTCGGCGCGGCTTTTGTCGTCACCGTACAGAACTATCTGTCGACGACCGGCTTCCCGGTGACAGTCCTTACCGGCATCATTTTCATTGTCTGCGTATTGTTGTTCCGTCGAGGAATAGTCGGAGAATTTAATGCGTCACGCCTTGCTAGCAAGCTGGGCCTTCGTTCCAGAAACTAGGAAAGCGGCATAATGGCGCAACAATTTGACTATATCATCATCGGCGCAGGATCAGCCGGATGTACTCTTGCAAACCGGCTATCGGAAACAGAAAACGCCACCGTCCTCATGCTTGAGGCCGGTGGCAAAGACACCAACCCGTGGATTCATATCCCGGTTGGATACCTTTATTGTATCGGCAATCCCAGTGTGGACTGGTGTTTTAAAACCGTGCGCGAGCCCGGACTGAATGGTCGGTCATTAGGATATCCACGCGGTAAGGTTCTGGGCGGATGTTCATCGATCAATGGCATGATCTATATGCGTGGTCAGGCCAATGATTATGATCAATGGCAACAATCGGGATGTTCTGGCTGGGGCTGGGACGATGTTTTGCCGTATTTCATCAAATCCGAAGACCATTACAAAGGGTCCGACGAGATGCATGGTGCGGGTGGTGAATGGCGTGTTGAACAGGCGCGTGTGCGCTGGGATATCTTGGATGCCTTTCAAAATGCCGCCGCCGAGGCCGGTATTCCGAAAGTATCGGATTTCAACCGGGGGACCAACGAAGGGTCTGGCTATTTCGATGTGAACCAGAAACGTGGTGTTCGCTGGAACACGTCAAAGGCGTTTTTGCGCCCTGCCCATGATCGCAAGAACCTTGACGTACGCACCAACGCCCATGTCCGCCGCCTGACCATTGCCGATGGCCGCGTTACTGGTGTTGAATATGAACGGGGTGGTCAGATCGAAACCGTGACGGCAACGCGCGAAACCATTCTGTGTGCCGGGTCGGTCGGGTCACCCCAAATTCTTGAACTGTCAGGGATCGGTCGTGGGGACGTTTTGCAGCAATATGGCATCGAACAGATGCTTGATCGCCCGCAGGTCGGTGAAAACCTGCAAGACCATCTGCAACTGCGCTGTGCCTATAAGGTCAGCGGCATTCGTACCCTGAATGAAAAAGCCAGCAGCCTGTTTGGTAAGGCCAGTATCGCACTTGAATATCTGTTCAAACAGTCTGGTCCGATGTCGATGGCCCCAAGCCAACTGGGTGTTTTCACGCGCTCAGACAGCTCATACGATACACCAAACCTGCAATATCATGTTCAGCCGCTGTCACTGGAAAAGTTTGGTGATCCGGTCCACCCGTTCCCGGCTTTTACCGCCAGTGTATGTAATCTGCGGCCACAAAGCCGGGGCAGCATCCATATCAGCAGCCCGGATTACCGCGAACAACCGGCCATTGCGCCGAACTACCTGTCGGCGGATGCAGATAAAACGGTTGCCGCCGATTCAATTCGTCTGACGCGTAAAATTGCGAGTCAGCCTGCGTTGGCCGCCTATAAGCCAGAAGAATTCAAGCCCGGCCCGTCTTATGAAACAGAGGACGATCTGGTCCGCGCGGCTGGTGACATTGGCACGACCATTTTCCACCCCGTGGGCACATGTCGAATGGGGGCCGATCCGGCGTCTGTGGTGGACCCGGAACTTCGTCTTCGCGGGCTGACTGGTTTGCGGATTGCCGATGCCTCGGTCATGCCAACGATCACATCGGGCAATACCAATTCGCCAACCATCATGATCGCGGAAAAAGCTGCGACCATGATCAAGGCAAGTGCCAACGCCTGAATGCCAAAAGCCGGGGATTATCCCCGGCTTTTGATTCGTTTCACAAGGTATCCTAACCCTTTTGACGCGCAATAATCCGTTCGCGTACAGCGGGCGCATCACCGGTGTTTGCCACCTCACCTTCGCCAATCTCAATGGCCTCACGCAGCAATGTGGTTGCTGCGTCGAACTGGGCCTGATCGCGGGTATGGGCCATGCACAATGGCGTTTCCGCCGACACCGGCTGCCCGACCTTGATAAAGTCGCTAAACCCAACGGCAAAGTCGATCTTTTGATCGGCACGGGTCCGTCCGCCTTTAAGGGCAACAAGGGCCAAGCCAACTTTGCGCGCATCCATCGACAGAACCCGTCCGGTTTTGGCCGCACTGACCGCCTGCACCATCGGGGCGGCTTCAAGGTAGTTTTGGTGTTTCTCAACAAAATCGACCGGACCGCCAAGGCTTGCGACCATTTTGGCGAACACTTCGGCGGCCTTCCCACTTTCAAGGGCCTCCCCGGCCATCCGGAAACCATCGGCAACATCGGTGGCAACACCACTGACCGCCAGCATTTCAGCCGCAAGCGCCATCGTGACATCATAGACACGCTGTTCCTGATGTTTCCCAGTCAGGAAATCAATCGCTTCGCGCATTTCAAGCGCATTGCCCACCGTATCGCCCAGAACCTGCTCCATATCGGTCAGAAGCGCCACCGTTGGCACCCCATTGCGGGTGGCAACTTCGGTAATGCTTTGTGCCAATTCACGCGCACGTTCATATTCATTCATGAAGGCGCCCGACCCGAACTTCACATCCATCACCAACGAGCCAAGCCCGGCGGCCAGTTTTTTGGACAAAATGGATGCGGTGATCAGCGGGATGCTTTCGACCGTCGCCGTCACATCGCGAATGCCATAAAACCGTTTATCCGCCGGGGCCAGATCAGCCGTCTGGCCAATAATCGCACAGCCAACGTCACGGGTAACCTTGGCGAATTCTTCGAGTGTCGGTGCGGTCCGATAGCCCGGAATGGAATCAAATTTATCGAGTGTGCCGCCGGTATGGCCAAGACCACGCCCGGAAATCATCGGCACAAAGGCCCCACATGCGCCAACAATCGGGCCGAGCATCAGGCTGACCTTGTCACCAACCCCACCGGTCGAATGTTTATCCACAACCGGCCCATCAAGACCAAGTGCCTTCCAGTCCAGAACAGTTCCGCTGTCGCGCATATTGCGCGTCAATGCAGCACGTTCATCCATGGTCATGCCGTTAAAGAAGACCGCCATCGCCAAGGCCGCGACCTGCCCCTCGCTGATGGTTTCATCGGCAATGCCTTTGACGAAAAAGGCAATTTCGGCGTCGGTTAGAACGTCGCCTTCGCGTTTACGGCGAATGATTTCTTGGGGCAGCATAGGCTGTCTCCTGCGCGCTTATCGTGAATTCAATTTGATCCAAACCCGAAAATTCGAGTTCATGCAGAACCTGAGAAATACTGCAACAAGATACGGATAAGATTGGCCGAACCTTCTTTAGACATCTCAAGAGTTTGCGCGTGACTAAGTGGTGTCGCGCTCATACCCGCAGCAAGGTTGGTGATGTTTGAAACGGCTGCGACTTTAAAACCAAGCCGTCTGGCAAGGATGTTTTCGGGCACAGTGGACATTCCAACCGCATCCGCGCCCAGTACCTTGAGCATCTTGATTTCAGCCGGGGTTTCAAAGCTTGGCCCCGTGCACCAGCAATAGGTGCCTTCAAACAGCTTGATCCCCAACTGTGCCGCCGTTTGATGCAGGCCCGACCCGATTTCAGGGTCATAAGGCACATCCATGCCGACAAAGCGATCATCGCCGTGATAGCCGATCAACGGATTGGGTCCAAACATGCTGATATGGTCGGTGATCAACATCAGGCTTCCCGGCACGGCATCAGGGACAAGCGACCCGGCCGCATTGGTCAGGATCAGGCGATCCGCGCCAAGTTCACGCAGGGTTTCAAGCGGCTCGGCCATCAAATCGGAACGGCCATGTTCGTAAAAATGCGCACGGCCCTGCATGACGGCAACCGACACACCACCAATCCGCCCGAGGACAAGCTGCCCGCCATGTCCATGCACGGTCGGCAACGGAAAGCCTGGCAAATCTTCATAGGCGATCTTGATCGGGTCACTGACCGCGTCAATCACCCCGCCAAGCCCGCTGCCAAGTACCATGGCAACATCGGCCTTAAATCCCGGTGCCTTTGACGCGATGACATCCAGTGCAGCTTTGACATTGCTCATTTCAAGTTCTCCGGCCCGAAGGAATGCGGGATCAAGGCTTCGCGGGTCAGGGTCAGAAGCGTTTCACCCTGATCATTGATGATGAAAACGGTTGCATCCGGTCCGGTAAATTCACGGATTTTCTGACGACACCCGCCGCACGGCGTACAGGCAACGTCGCCAAGACCAACCACAACAATTTCGTCGAACTTGGTTTCACCTGACAGAACCATGGCCGAAATTGCCCCGGCCTCGGCACAGACACCTTCGGGATAGGCCGCATTTTCAACGTTACATCCAGCAATGATTTGGCCATTCCCCGTGCGCAATGCCGCCCCGACACGGAATTTCGAATAAGGCGCATATGCCTTGTCGCGTGCAGCAAGTGCCGCATCAATCAAATCGCGCGGTGCCTGTTGTGTCGTACCCATCGTTTTCGTCCTGTTTTCTAAATCCGCGCTGAATTGGGTTCAGCCCCTAATTCGGGCACGTGTTATCTATCATGTAGTCATGGATCGTTATTTTACCGCTGATAATGTCAGCCTTTGCCTGCTTGGCGGCCACTTTCATATCGTCGGTCATCAGATCACGGTTGTTTTCATCCAGCGCCCAGTCAATGCCACCCTCGGCCAAGCCAAGGCTTTTGATGCCCGGTTGCCAGTTCCCGGCGCGGGCCGCCTTGAAGGCCTCATACACCGCAACATCAACATGTTTAACCATGGATGTCAGAACCTGCCCCGGGTGTAATCCATTCTGGTTGGCATCTGAACCGATGCCAAGAATCTTGGCGTCAGAAGCCGCCTGCAAAACGCCAATCCCCGTTCCGCCAGCCAGTTGCAGGACAACATCCGCCCCCTTCCCGATCTGGGTTTTGGTTAATTCGCCTCCACGGATTGGATCGTTCCATGCCGCACCAGTTGTGCCGACGAAATTCACCAGAACGTTTGCATCGGACTTTACGTAGTGCGCGCCCAACTGATAGCCGCATGTCATCCGGCGAATAAGCGGAATGTCCATCCCGCCGACGGCACCGATTGTATTGCTGTTTGACGCCATGGCAGCCAGCATGCCGACAATGAAACTGCCTTCGTGTTCGCGAAAGACAACCGATTGCACATTGGGCTGATCGACAACCATATCGACAATTGCAAACCGGGTTTCGGGAAATTCAGGTGCGACTTCGGCCAATGCGGACGCCTGCTGAAAACCAATCACAACGACCGGATCATGCCCATCACGGGCAAAGGTCCTGATGGCTTGCTGGCTTTGTGTGTCATTGCGCAGTTCAAATTCGCGGTAATCAATGCCGGTATCGGTTTTGAATTTCTCTGCGCCGGTAAATGCAGATTGATTAAACGCACCATCGAACTTGCCCCCCGTCGAATAGACAACAGCCGGTTTAATGGTTTCGTCTGCAAATGAGGGGCTGCTCGTCGCGATGATCCCGGACAGAAACGCCGAAAGAACTGCGATGGCGCCAAGGAGCGGTTTTCTTTGCATGAATGTCTCCAACGCAACAAATCGGAGGTTCGCGGTCCGGCGCATGGTCCCTTTAGACCATCAACCGAACCGCATCCCGATTAACGTTCCTTCACATAGGCACGGCCAAGTGCCTTGGGCGGTGTGGCGCGCCCAATGAACCCGGCCAGCAGGATCACCGTCAGCACATAGGGCAATGCCTGCACCAACTGGACCGGAACCTCGCCAATACCGGGCAGAATAACGCCCTGCAAACGAGTTGCCGCCGCATCCAAGAACCCGAACAGCAAGCACGCAAACAATGCCGGGAACGGACGCCATTTACCAAACACCATGGCCGCAAGCGCGATATAGCCCTTACCCGCCGTCATGTCTTGGAGGAACGACGCACCTTGAGCTGTTGAAAGATACGCCCCCGACATACCAACAAGCACGCCAGAACACACCACCGCACGATAGCGCATCAGAACAACACTGATGCCGGCCGTATCAACGGCACCGGGGTTTTCACCCACCGCACGCAGACGCAAGCCAAACCGGGTACGATACATCACCCACCATGCCGCCGGAACGGCAAAGAACGCGATATACACAAGGATGTTATGACCACTGAGAAGTTCGAAGTAAATCGGCCCCAGTATTGGCACATCCCGAACGGCCTCAGCACCCGGAAGCGTGATCGGCTGAAAACGCGATGCCTTATCAAGGGCCGGGGTTTTCCCGCCTTGCGCAAAGAGTGCAATGCCGACAAGGGCGGTAAAGCCCGACATCAGGATGTTAATCGCCATGCCCGAAACGACCTGATTGCCCTTATGGGTGATGCAGGCAAAGCCATGCAACAAGGACAAGCCGATCGTTGCGACAATCGCAGCAAGCAACCCAACCCATGGGCTACCGGCGTAATAGGCCACCGCAGCAGCCGCAAAGGCCCCGCCCAGCATCATGCCTTCAAGGGCCAGGTTGATCGTCCCGGATCGCTCGGAAAACATGCCTGCAAGGGCGGCAAGGATCAGGGGTGTCGATGTGCGAAGTGTCGCATCAAGAAGCAGAATGACCAGTTCGAAATTTTCCATCACGCAGCCTCCATCCGGTCACGGCGCAAACGCCACGCGGTATAAATCTTGGTCACGCGCGGCCGGAACATATGTTCCATCGCCCCGGTAAACAGGATCACCAGACCTTGAATAACCACGACCATGTCATTGGAGATGGTTGGAATTTCAAATGAAAGCTCAGCCCCGCCCTGATAGAGCATGCCAAACAGCAATGCGGCCAAGAAAATGCCAAACGGATGGTTGCGCCCCATAAGGGCAACCGCGATCCCGACAAAGCCATAGCCAGCGGTAAAATCAATCAGCAACCGGTGCTGCACACCCATGACTTCGTTCAGCGCCATAAAGGATGCCAAGGCCCCGGAAATCATCATGGCGATGATGATGTAGCGCCCCGGATCAATCCCGCCATAAGTTGCCGCCACCGCATTGGCACCAACGGTGCGGATCGCATAGCCCCAGCGCGTATGCCAGATAAACATCCAGACAAGGATGCTGGCAGCAATCGCATAGACAAATGACAGGTTGAGCGGGCTTGACGCCATGTCGATGCCAAAGGCTGCTGCCATGTCATGGATGAACGGCAACCGCAGATGTTCGGCAATCTGTTCGCTTTCCGGAGTCATTGAGCCTTGCGGGCGCAAGACATTGACCAGCAAATACACCATCAAGGATGACGCAATGAAGTTGAACATGATGGTCGTGATCACGATGTGCGATCCACGGCGCGCCTGCAAATAAGCCGGAATATAGGCCCATGCCGCCCCAAAGATTGCCGCAGCCATCATGCCCACAACAAGCATCAGCGGAAATGGCAGAAAATCAAGATAAAGGGCCGCCAAGGTTACACCAAGACCACCAACATAAGCCTGTCCTTCGGCACCAATGTTAAACAGACCGCAATGGAATGCGACGGCAAAGGACAGCCCGGTAAAGACGAAATTGGTGGTGTAATAAAGCGTATATCCCCATGCCTCGTCGTAGCCGAACGCGCCATACAGCAAAATTTCGACAACTTCGATCGGGTTTTCACCAATGGCCAGAACCACAAGGGCCGATACAGCCAGTGCCAGCAAAAGGTTCAACAGTGGCAATGCGCCGACATCTATCCAGCGCGGCAGTTGGACAACATTACTCATGCCTGTCCCTCCGCTGCCTTGGCTTCGTTTGGATCAACCCCGGCCATCATCAGACCAAGAATACGTTCATTTGCCTCAGCAGCAGAAACTTCGCCGATGATGACACCATCGCACATCACCAAAATTCGGTCGGCAAGCGACATGATTTCGTCAAGCTCCACAGACACCAGAAGGACGGCCTTGCCAGCGTCCCGCATGGCGACAATACGTTTGTGAATGAATTCGATGGCCCCGATATCAACACCACGGGTCGGCTGACCAACCAACAACAGTTCAGGATCCCGCATGATTTCACGCGCCAGAACCAGTTTTTGCTGGTTGCCGCCGGAGAAATTGGCGGCTTTTAAATCGGGATCATCCGGGCGTACGTCAAATTCCGACATCATGTTCGCCGTGGCCTTGGAAATCGCGTGCCAGTCCAAAAGGATTCCGTTGTTATAGGCCGGGTCATCCTCGTAGCCCAGAATGGCGGCTTCCTTTGCCGTAAAGCCAGTAACCATCGCCATGCGATGCCGGTCTTCTGGCACATGGGCGACACCGCGTTTGCGCAGTTCGGCCGCATCAACGCCCTTGCCCGGTGTCACATCCTGATCGTTAAGTAAAACGCTGCCTTCACTGGCTGACCGAATACCGCCAAGAGCTTCGAGAAGTTCGCTTTGCCCGTTGCCTGAAACCCCGGCGATGCCGACAATTTCACCTGCACGCACGGTAAAGCTTGCATTTTTGACCTTGCGAACACCCTGGGCGTTATCAACACAAAGATCGTTCACCTGAAGAACTGTCGCCCCCGGATTGGCTTCGCCTTTTTCAAAGCGGAGCAATACACGGCGGCCAACCATGAGTTCGGACAACTCTTCGGGACTGGTTTGGGCGGTTTTACGATCTGCCACCATTGCGCCCTGGCGCATGACAGACACATTGTCCGTCGCAGCCATGATTTCGCGCAATTTATGGGTGATCAGCACGACCGTTTTACCCTGTTCCTTCAGGGTTGCCAGAATGCGGAACAAATGATCCGCTTCCTGTGGTGTCAAAACTCCGGTCGGCTCGTCCAAAATCAGGATTTCAGCACCGCGATACAGTGCTTTGAGAATCTCTACACGTTGTTGCAGGCCGACCGACAGGTCGCCGACAATTGCATCCGGGTCAATGTCGAGCGAATATTCGCTTTCAAGCCGTTCAAGCTCCACGCGGGCCTTATCGACCCCGTCGCGTAAAACAGCCCCGCCTTCGACACCCAGAATAACGTTTTCCAGAACAGAAAAGGTCTCGACCAGCATGAAATGCTGATGGACCATGCCAATACCGGCGGCAATGGCGTCTTCGGACCCTTTTATATCGCACAGCTTGCCATCGACATGAATGGTGCCACCGTCAGCCTGATAAAATCCGTACAGGATGCTCATCAGCGTCGATTTACCTGCGCCATTCTCTCCCACGATGCCGTGGATTGTTCCCTTATCGACCTTAAGGTCAATTTCCTTATTGGCATGTACCGCTCCGAACCGCTTGTCTATTCCACGCAGTTCAATAGCGGGTTGCACGGCACCGGTTTCCCCGGTGCCGTGCATTTGATGCATCGTATCCGACACTACAAATCCCCGGTTTGCTTCACCACTGCCTTACATCGGGCAGGCGCTATCGCTCATGTAATCATGCACTTCAAGCGAACCCGAAGCGATGTCTTCCTTGGCTTTTGCAACAGCCGCTTTCATGTCGTCGGTGATGAGCTTCTCGTTGTTTTCATCAAGAGCCCAGTCAACACCGCCCTCTGCCAGACCAAGAATGGTCAGGCCCGGTTGCCAGTCATCGCCAGCGGCTGCTTCGAATGCTTCGTAAACAGCAACATCAACGCGCTTTAGCATCGAGGTCAGAACCGATCCCGGATGCAGGGCGTTCTGGTTGGAGTCAACACCAATGCCCAGTTTACCGGCATCAGCTGCTGCCTGAAGAACGCCAACGCCCGTACCACCAGCCGCATGATAGACAACGTCGGCACCACGGTCGAACTGTGATTTGGCCAACTCGCCACCCTTAACAGGGTCATTCCATGCTGCACCAGTCGTGCCGGTCATGTTCTGGAACACTTCAGCGTCGCTATTGGCGTATTTAACACCCTGTGCATAGCCACACTCGAACTTGCGGATCAACGGAATGTCCATGCCACCGACAAAGCCGACTTTACCGGTTTCAGATGCCATTGCGGCCAGAATACCAACCAGGAACGACCCTTCGTGTTCTTTAAAGACCACGGACTGAACGTTCGGCAGGTCAACAACCATATCAATGATGGTGAATTTGGTTTCCGGGAATTCTTTGGCGACTTTTTCCAAGGCAGAAGCCTGCGAGAAGCCAATCGCAACGATCGGGTTCATACCACGACGTGCAAAGTTGCGCATCGCCTGTTCACGCTGGGAATCGTTCTGAATTTCGAAGTCGCGATACTCGGTACCGGTGTCTTCTTTGTATTTTTCTGCGCCGTTATATGCGCCCTGATTAAACGAACGGTCAAAACGGCCGCCAAGGTCATAGACCACTGCCGGATTGATTTCTGCAGCCGCTGCAACACCTGCATAGCAGGCGACAGCCGCGACCACGGAGGTCAGAAGCTTTTTCATTCCGATGCCCTTCTTTGCTTGAATTCTGTTTATTCTTCCGCCGGTGCCCTTAACCGGTGGAACTCCCTCATCGAAAAACCTGATCCGCAGTGCGACCAAAATTTGGCCCCTCTACCGGATTGAACCGGAATGTCTGCACTGCGAGATGCTTATGGTAACTACAAAAGATAGCACCCTGTAAATAGAAGACCGCGCAAACTGCGGTATAACCTGTCCATTTGGTCAAAAAAGGCATGCCGCAATTCCGCCGTCGCACGTCCCCTTCCTGCGGGGTTTCCCTTAGGTTAGGGCGCATTCCTCATTCAGGTTCGACGATATTTCGCACGATAGATTTTCTTGGCAAACTTAATAATCAACCAAACCCGTTTTATGATGTTCGCCATCGTAGCACGGTCATTCTGTGCTGCCGATTCTTTACCGGCTTCATAAAAAACCATGCGCACCCAACGCGCAGGCCACGGTTGGAAAATTGTTTTTTCATCGCACCGTCATCAACCGGGCGTACCACCGACGATTAATTGGTGTTAGCATTCCGCACGTTTAAGGCTTTGTCATATCATGCCAGCTTGCTGCGAGGGATCGGCAAAACTGGCCCATTGCTGGAGATCAATAATGAAACATAAGATTGCAGGGCTTCTGCCGGCATGCACCATGTTGACCCTTGGCGCCGGAAGCGCATTGGCAGATTATGATCTGCGTATTCTTCATACCAATGACGTTCATGATCGCGTTGAATCGGTCACCAAATATAACAATACCTGCTCAGTCGAAGACGATGCCGACGGAAAATGTTTTGGCGGCTATGCCCGCCTTGCAACCGCCATCCGTGATGCCAAGGCGCAAGGGGGGAATGTACTGGCCCTTGACGGTGGCGATCAGTTTCAGGGATCCCTTTATTACTCGACCTATCGAGGCCAACTGACCGCCCAGTTGATGACCATGGCCGGCTATGACGCCATGACAATTGGCAACCACGAATTTGACGATGGCCCCGAAGTGCTCGAAGCTTTTATCAAAGCCAGCACTGTTCCGGTCCTGTCGGCCAATGTGCATCCAACCGCCGCATCCAGCCTTGATGGTGAAATCAAGCCAGACATCATTATCGAACTTGGCGGTGAAAAAATTGGCCTGATCGGTATCACGACGGAAGAAACCCCGGATATCTCAAGCCCCGGCGATCAGGTTGAAATCACGGATTCCGAGATGGCATTGCGCTATTCCGTGGCGCGTTTGCGCCTTAAGGGGGTCAATAAAATCATCGTCATGAGCCATTCGGGCTCCTACAAGGATTTCGAACTGGCCAAAACGGTCAGTGGTATTGACGTCATTGTCGGTGGCCATGACAACCAGCTGTTTTCCAATACCAATGAAAAGGCCAACTACCCCTACCCGGTTGTTGAAACCGCACCGGATGGTAAGCCTGTTCTTGTGGTGCAGGCATACGCCTATAGCCGCTATCTTGGTGAACTGAATGTCACCTTTGATGATGATGGTGTCGCAACCGCGTGGTCAGGTGAGCCAATTGCCCTTGATGCCAGCATAAAACCGGCCCAGGACGTTCTCGATGTTATTGCCTTATCCAGCGGCAAGGTCGACGCGGTTCGCAACGTCGATGTCGGCAGCTTTACAGCCCCCGCCGACGGATCGCGCGAAACATGCCGTCATATGGAATGTTCCATGGGCTCATTGGTGGCCGATGCGATGTTGTGGAAAGCGGGCGACGGTTATCAGATCGCCATTCAGAACGGTGGTGGAGTGCGTGCCAGCATTGACGAAGGAACGGTTACCATGGGCGAAGTCCTGACGGTTTTGCCGTTCCAGAACGCGCTGGCAACGTTTAACCTGTCGGGCAAGGATGTTGTCGCATCGCTTGAACATGGTGTTTCGAAAGTCGACGAGGACAAAGGCCAGTTCCCGCAGGTCGCCGGTCTTAAATTCGATCTCAACCTGTCCAAGCCGGTTGGAGCGCGCGTTTCAAACGTCATGGTCGCCGAGGGGGACAGTTATGCGCCGATTGATATGAACAAGACCTATGGTGTTGTATCCAACGACTTCATGCGCAATGGCGGCGATGGCTATGCCCTGTTCCGGAATAATGCGACCAATGTCTATGACTTTGGTCCCAACCTTGAACAGGCAGTTGCCGACTATATCGGTATGAAGTCGCCAGTGACCCCGATGGCGGGTGACCGGATCATGCTGAAATAAGTGCCGCACATATGGCATAAGATATCAAAGGGCGGCCACGTGGGTCGCCCTTTGTTGTTTTTCTTGCCTTTGATCGGTGTCGCGGCTTAGAAAGTCGCTTGTTTGAAATTGCCTGTCACTTCCTGACCCTCACCACAAAGAGCAACAACCTGTGATCACGCCCTCGGCCAATATTCTTTGTTTTGGTGCCGCTCATTTTGACCGCACCTTGCAATGTACGGAACAGTTTGTCCCGGCGGCCTCAAACCCCGTCAGAACCCTGCACCGCAAACCCGGCGGTGTTGCGCGTAATATTGCGGTTCATCTGCGGTTGCTTGGCAATAATGTCGCAATGCTGAGCGCGGTTGGAGATGACGGCGACGGCGAACAGGTCATTGCCGCCCTGTCTGAACTGGGGATCGATACCCGCCGAATGCACAAGCTCGACGGTAAGCATACAGCAGGCTATACCGCCGTGCTTGATGACACAGGCGAACTGGCGTTGGGCATGATGGACGCCGAAGTCTATGACCTCCTGAGCATTGAGCTTTTGAAGGATCAACTGGCCAACCTTCAGGCGTGGCCATGGTGGCTGATTGATGCCAATCTGCCTGCCCCCACCATTGACTGGCTGACGGAAAACAAGGGCAGCTCAAAATTCTGTGCTGCAACCGTTTCACCAAGCAAGGGTGCGCGCTTTGCCCCGGTTCTTGACAAGCTTGACCTTTTGATCGCCAACCGGGCTGAGGCAAAAGTCCTGACCGGCATTGAAATCAATGAGATTGATCAGGCAAAGACCGCCATTGACGTTCTGCGCAGCAAAGGTGTTTGTGACGTGGTGATTACGCTGGGGGCAAAGGGTGTTGTGTCATCGTCTGGCGACGGCACGGCATTCTGGCATCCACTGCCAACAAAGGTTTGCGACGTAAACGGGGCCGGTGATGCGTTTTATTCAGGCTTCCTGTCACGGTTTACCAAACCGGGGGCGACGATGGATGATGGGGTTGCCGAAGGTTTGGCCATGGCCAGCCTGACGGCTGAAACCGAAGGCACCACCGTTTGGAACCTGACACAGAGTGCGGTTGACACACGCGCCGAGCACGCCTTTAAAAAACTGATTTAACCGTCACGGATCGGGGTAGCGCGTCTTGTCTTGACCGGTTACACGCGCGATAAGATTGCAAGCCCTGCCGTGTCGCGATAGCTTATCTGAAATTCAAACCTACTGGAGCACTGCCGATGCACCCCTTTTTCATCTTCGTGAAATGCGAATTGGGCAAAGCCTATGACGTCGCCGCCAATCTTGTCGAAGAAGTCGAAGGTGTCTCGGAGGTCTATTCCATTTCCGGCCCGTTCGAACTTCTGGTCAAAGTTTATGTCGAAGACGAACAGGATATCGGGCGCTATGTGAACGAACAAATCCACAAGCTGCCCAATATCAAGGACACCCAAACCATCATCACGTTCAACGCATTCACCTGATCACTCAGGCAAGGGCGTAAAATGACAAACGCGGCGAAAATCTTCGCCGCGTTTTTTGTTTGTGTATCGTCAAACACTTAATCTAGTTGCGCACGACGTCCAAGATCACATCAAGAATAAGCTCGGTGCCCTTCTGGATCAGAACGACGTCATTGCCGACAATCTGGCGAATAGCGTCATCTGTACGATTTGGCAGGCGTGCGCGCAGATCAGCCGGAAGATCGCGCTTGGCAATTCCTGGTGGCAACGAACCACCCCGCTCAAGCTTCATGGCAATTCCCGGCGGCAGGCCTTTGTTGCCCTTGCCTTTATTTCCGTTGCCTTTACCGCCTTTGTCGTTGCCGCGCCCCTGATCGGCATCAACGGTCCCAGTTGCGACATCGAGAACATCACGGATGATGCGGCGTTCTTCATCGGAAAAAATACCGCCGCTTTGTGCGATTTCGACATATCCATGATCATGCACGCTGTTTGACGCATGCGCCATCACCGATGGCGTTGAGAACATCGCACAGGCAACCGCAACCGCTTTGGTCATGCATCCTGCGTAAACTGTCGTTTTACTGGGCATTTTTTCCTCAATCATTGTGGTATCGCAGTCATGATTAGATGAGGGCGTTTCGCAAAAATGCGAGCCCCCGATACCTAGACAACGCTTGAGAAGGAAGTTTTCTGCCATTTAGGCAAAGAAAAAGGCACCCTTTTGGGATGCCTTTAACATTGGCGGGCAAGGAGGGATTCGAACCCTCGATAGGGCTTTTGACCCTATACTCCCTTAGCAGGGGAGCGCCTTCAGCCACTCGGCCACTTGCCCTCTATGTCCTTGGTGTTCCCTGCGGAACGACGCCTTTCTTAAACACCGGCACGGCGTGTGTCAATGCCCGAAACCAGCGTTTACGACGTTTTCTTTTTAACAGGCCCATCAAATAAAACCAGCAGCTTTTTGAGACCCTGTCTCATGGCATTTTCCGGTTGAAAGCCAAAAGAGTCTTCAAACCATCACACAGCTGTCATCTGTTGGCAAAAAACACCTGTCATAAAGCGACAGTCGATTGGTTTTTCACCGTCAGAAGACGCTACAAGCTGGTTGGAGTAACATGCGTACCATCTATCAGAGCACCGATGATTTCGGCCACACTCTTCGCGCCCTCAAAATGACCCCGGAAGGTTACACCGACCCGGTGTATATGGGGTTGGTCATTCAGGACCGCGAGGTTCTTTTCCGCACCCGTGAAAACAGCTCGCGAGAATTCGTGTTGCAGAAGATCAAGGAATTTGTCGCGGGCAATGCCCCGTCAATTAACGCACAACCGGCCTGATGGCCGGTTTTTTATTGCCCGGACCTTGGGTTCCAAGAACCTGACAGCTAAGCACAATCTTATGATCCGGACATCAAATCGCGCCGAGGCGAGCCTCCCCGTTCGCCTCGCAACTCCAACCGCCGGTCGCAATGACCGGCGGTTTCTTTTATCTCGCTTAGACGTTGGCCGGAATTTGGTCCTGCCGTGCGCGCCACATCATGATCAGCGCCACACACAGGAACGGCAGCACGCCATAATTGATCAAATCCCAACCGGCTCCGGCAATCAGGGCCCCTGATATGACGGATGCGACGGTTGCGGTAATACCGTTGCCCAACTCCATCAGGCTTTGCGCATGGCCACGCTCCGCCTCCGTGTGTCCTTTGCCCAACAAGGTCGTACCCGCCAGAAGCATCATGTTCCAGCCAATCCCAAGCAAAAACGAACTGACCAAAAAGGCCGTAACCGTCACCCCGGACAAGGCCGCAATTACACTGGCCACCAGCACCCCACTGCCCAGAACCGCGACACGACGTGCACCGAACCGATCAATCATCGGCCCCGCAACGAAAGCCGGAAGAAACATGCCGACCAGATGCCAGCGGATAACGTTGGCCGATACATCGACATCAAAGCCGCAATACTTCATGGCAAGCGGCGTTGCGGTCATCACCAACACCATAATGCCGTGACCACTGGCACTAACCGCGATCGCCCCGCGAATGGCCGGGCGTCGCAGCAAGCCGCGCATGATGCCCCGACTGGTGTGCGGTTTGACCGGAATACCGCCATCAGGCAACATCAGCATTAAAAGCGCACCCACAGCCGCCAAAGCAGCAAGGGCGACATAGGCACCGGCAAATGGTACGGGCAGCATGTCGCGACTGGACGCAGCAATTTCCGGTGCGATCAGGGCAGCCAGCACACCGCCACCGACAACCAGTGCAGCGGCACGGCCTTTATGGGCGGCATCAACTGTTTCAAGGGCGGCGTAGCGGTAATACATCGCAGATGCCTGATAGGTCCCGATCAGAAAAGGTGCGGCTGCGACCAGCCAGAATGCGCCGATGTAAATCCCCACCGATAGCAACAGTCCGCCCGCAACGCCACACACAGCCCCCAGAAACAGGCCCGTGCGTCGGCCATAGCTCTGCATGATCATCGACAGCGGATGCACAGACGCCAGATTACCAAGCATCAAAATGCCCAACGGCAAAGTCGCCAACGCCGCCGTTGGTGCAAGCGACACGCCAACAATCGAGGTCAGCGTAATCCCGATCAGTGAACAAGACCAATAAAGTGCCTGTGCGACAAACAGCAGACGCAATGATCCATTGGTCAGCAACAACATGTTTCCAACTCCCAAAAAGCATTCAATTTTAAGATAAATATTCGCCCGTAATTCCGGCTGTTTAGGACCTATCCCCAAGCGTCAGGTGCTAAACGGGTGAAAGTGACTTTCGGGCAAACCGTTCAACATATTCCTGTGGGCTGACGGCCAAATGACGTTGAAACGTACGCCGCAGGGTCTCAGGGTGGCGAAAGCCGCACAAGGTCGCGACATCTGCAATCGTCATGGCTTCGTCCTGTAGCAATGCCCTTGCGGCCTCAACCCGGATCCGTTCGATGTATCGCGCCGGGCTCATGCCCATATCGCGCGCAAACACGCGTGAAAATGTCCTGGGTGTCATCCCTGCCCGCCCCGCCAGGACGTCAAGTGACAGGTCCTGTTCAAGATGGCCCGGCAACCATGCCAGCAAACCGGCAAGGCGCGCGGTCGCCCCCTTTTGCGGGATAAGATAGGAACTGAACTGTGCCTGTCCGCCGGGGCGCTTTAAAAACATCACCAACCGGCGGGCGACGGACAAGGCAAGGTTACGGCCAAAGTCGGCCTCGACGATTGCCAATGCCAAATCAATCCCGGCGGTTACACCCGCGGATGTGAAAACATGTGGATCGCCGTCAAACCCCGTGGGGTCATAGCTGTGCAGACGGTCGCCCATCATTTTGATTTTTGGAAAATCGCGCGTCATTTCATCGCACCGCGACCAGTGGGTCGTCGCCATGCGCCCATCAAGCACTCCTGCCTCGGCAAGGATCAAGGCACCGGAACACACAGAGCCCAGACGCGCGATCCGTTCTTCCGCATCACGGACCCATTGATGCAACGCTTTATCCTTGCGGCGTTCGGGCATTCCGTTGCCCCCCGGTATCAGCAGGGTATCAACACCAGCCAGATCAAGGTCACGCAACGCCATGTCGGCATGAAGCCGAATACCACATGACGTTCTGACTGGGCCTGCTCCGTCTGCCACGACCATATTCTCATAGGTCCGCGCACGACCCAGCGATGATAATTCGTCATTGGCAGTCGCAAACACCTGTAACGGCCCGACAATATCAAGGCTCATGACCTCGTCATAGGCGTAGCAAACGATCAACCGGGTATCGGATATTTGTGCTGACATAGTGTGATCTCCCTAACGCACCCCAAGAATGCCGGAAATCAAAACTGGCAACAACGACAAACACCCCACCAATCTTGCCACTATGGCTTGGTGGGGTGTTGTGTCTTTGTCAGCTTGTCAGAAAGAACGGTCGCTAGAACCCGCTTCGTTGCAAAAGCGCATAGAAGTCACGAATGGTGCCTTCCTTGGCGGGCATGTCGGCAATGTCATCGACCAGCTTGTCAGTGAAGTTCGGTTGTTTGAGGTAGCCGACCACCCGTTTTCGAGCCATGTTGGCCGATTTGCCCTCGATCAGGACGCCGCTGGAACAAAACTGCACCAGCATATAGGCGCGTTTGCGCAAATGCAGTGACGGGTTGTCGATCCGCTCAATCACCTTTTCGCGCACCAGATAATCCGCCAGCCCGTCATCAAGCTTGCCACCGATTTCCTTTTTCTTGTCATCGGGCACAACCGATGCTTCAAGGATATCGTTCATGTGTTTGACATTGGCCATCTTGTCACGCGGCTTTGCGTCGGGATCACAAAATGCCCGCAGTGCACGCATGTCTTTGACCGCATCGGTCATCATGCCATACAACTCGTCTTCGAAACCTTCGGCGACACCGCTGTTAGCCACCGCAATCAGCCAGGTCAGCTTGCGCCAGTTCGGGATCAGACGCCCGCAGATTTCCTCGACCCCTTCGATCATGGCGCGCGGACCACCAACGTTGCGCAACCGCGCACCACGTTCTGCCAGTGCTGCCGTCATCGGTGTTCCATAGATAACGCCATTTTCCGTCACCAACCGATCCAGAATATCGGTCAACGGGTCCGGATCGCTTTCGTGGCGTGTCAGGTTATTGGGGCTTTTAAGCTCACGCACGATGTAGTCAAACATCGCTTCCTGACTGGTCGCCAAAAGGCCCGAACCAAACAGCGGGTTCATCAGTTCAAGAATATCATTCGCGGCACCGCGATTGCCCTTAGCCCGCCCCAGCGCCAGATCAATGTGCAGCGTGACGGCTTCGCCGAAGCTGCGTGAACTGCCAAGCAGTTCCTTAAGCGCAACCGGGGATCCCAGAATATCTGCGATGACATCATCAAGCAGTTTACGGGCGGCTTCGTCTTTCTCGTCGCCTTTGACTTTCAGTGCCAGATCAAGCTTGCCGACCCAGTTGCGCGTCGAGGACATAACGCGTGTTAGCGCTACCATCGTAAGGAAATCAGTATCTTCGGCCAAATTCAGGCGGCGAATTTCATCGCGCACTTCTGAAATTGTTGCGTCTTCAAATTCAGGAAGATCAACCTTTTCAACCTCACGGGCGCGGGCCGCAAGCTGCTCAATCGCGCCATGCAGATTGTTCATCGCCTCAATATGATCGCCGTCGGTTGCCTTGGCATGCAGCCCGGCAACCTTGTCGACCGCAGTCGGCATCAGGGTGTCATGGAACATCAACTTGCGCAGATTCTGGTAATTGTACATTACCTCGCAAGGAGTCAGGATTTCCTGTTCAAAATACTTGCGCAGCAACCGGTTGATGGTTGCGCGGCTTTCTTTCTGGAGAAGGTCATTGTCGGTTTCGCACAGCGGTGCTTCGTCAATCGACGTGACACGCACGTCTTTTTCTTCTTCGTCGCCAGCCCCTTCTTTTTCAAGAAGGACCTTTTCGATATGCTTACCGTCGCCACGTTCCCAATCACGGACAACGCGCACGGCCGAAACCTTGGTTTTCAGAAGCTTTTCAGCTTCTGTTACCGCTTCTTTTTCGACATCAAATGTCGAATGAATGATCCAGCGATCCCCCCGCTGAACCCGTACTTCAAATGTCGTATCCGACATAACGCGCTCTGGCTCCCTAACTTCCTGTTTGGGCGGCTTTTACTTGCCGTTTCTGCAGTCAGGCGCGTGTCCCGTAGTTTTTATATTTATACTATCTATATAAGCCCATTTGCATGATGAAAACAATAGGTTGATATTGATCTTTTCCAATCTTCAGCGATTTCGATGTGAAGTCGGACACCTTTCCAAGCCTGATCATTCACCCCAAAAGCCTGCCCAGCCTAGACCGCTGCGACAGGCCAAGGCTGGGCAAAAAAGCAGGTCATACCGGCACTCCGACAACCTATCACGGAATGTATTTTGCAATATCAACCGACATATCAGCCAAAAGGTCGCTCATGGCCGAAACCGTGCTTTCAACATTGGTGTTTTTGGGATCGACAACCTTCTCATACCGGTTTGATGCAGTGATATCGCCACTTTCAAACGCAACAAGTTTCCAGCGGGCGGCCAAAAGGACCTTGCCATCCGCCTGACGTTCGAACTGGTCGATATCAACCACAATCTGCCAGTCGACACCATCGCGCGACGTCCAGGGGAATGTTTCCATCCGGACTGCCTTACCGGTGTGGTCTATATTCTCCAACAGGATGCGGTTAATATTTTCATCGAGCGGTTCGGCCCACCGATGGCCAGCATTGACTTCCAGCCGGTTGGAACTGCTGCGTGACACAATCATCGAACGATCCAGATGACTTGGGATGGTCACAGGCCCAATTCCGATCACAGACCCCTGCTCGGCAACCGGTGCGGCGGGGTTCAGGGTCGCCGAAAGCAGGTAGTACCGATCCGGGGCTGCTGTTGAACAGGCCGCCATCAAGGGGGCGATAAGAAACAGGAGCACCCCCGCACGGATATGCATTGGCAATGTCTGACGCATTATTCGTCCTCCCTCGGGCCTTTTTTGCCAAGTATCAATGCACTTGGGTTTTGTTCAAGAAACTCGGCAAGATCGCGCAACGAACGCGCCGTTGCCGTCAGTTCCTTAAGGGCCTGTTCCAGATTGTAGCGCACAGGCGACGTCGGGCCGGTCACATCGCGCACACCACCCAATGCTTCGCGGGCGGCATCAAGTGCGCTTTGGGTTGCAGGCAGCACACTGCTGTCAAGGTTCTCAACCAGCTTGTTAACGCCATCTGCGGCCTGTTGAAGACTTTTCATGCCATCGTTCAAGGCAGGAGATGTGACGATGTTTTCCATCCCCTCGACCGTTCCAAGCAAGCGAATGCCGATTTCTTCAATCGGGAACGTTTCAACCTTTTCAAGCAAACTGCTCAGTGAATTGGCAATCTCGTCAAGCTTCTGAGGCAAGGTTGGCAATTCAGGTATATCGCCCTTTTGATTGCCCAGATATCGGGCTGGCGCGACCGTGTGCATCGACAGATCAACAAACAGCTGACCGGTGATGAAACTTCCTGTTTTCAGCCGCGCCCGCAGGCCATTCTCGACCAAGGTTGCAATGGTTTCGGTATGATCAATCTCACCAGAATCACCGCCGACAACACTGACCCGCTCCGGCTCAAGGGTGACAACGACAGGGACCCGGAAGGCGCGCTGATCAACCACATATTCCAGATCAACGCTTTCGACCGTGCCAACACGAATACCGTTGAATTCCACCGGTGCGCCGCGTGACAGTCCGCGTACGGATGAGTCGAAATAAAGAATGTATTTCTTACTGTATCCTTCGGTAAGAAGTTCAGCCTGCTCAAGCGTTTTAAACAGATTGAAAACCGTGTCAGACGGGGCTCTTTCGCTTTGTTCACTGTCATCGGGGGTGTAAAAATTAATCCCCCCGGCCAGAACCGATTTAACCGATTGCGCGCGCAATGACAGCCCATCGGAATTAAGATCAACCGCAATGCCGCTGGAATCCCAAAAACGGGTATTGCGCTTTACCAACTGATCGAATGGTTTTCGAATAAAGACGGGGACGGAAACCCCCTTGGCATCTTGATCAAGTTCTGTATCAAGGACTTCGCCAACCTCAACCCCACGCAACAACACCGGCGCACCAACCGACAATGACCCCAGTTTGTCGGCCGTCAGGATAAAGCGCGTCCCCTCTTCATCACTTGTGATGAGCTGAGGTTCCTCGGCACCGACAAAGGTATCTTGCGCAGAACCGCTATCATCAGGGGCAACTTCGATATATGCGCCAGAAACAATTGTTTCCAGGCCGGTGATACCGCGCCCTGACACACGCGGACGCACGACCCAGAACTGGGTCTTATCCGTCAGATAATCACTGAAATCAGCATTCATCCGAACGGTCAGACGCACATGATCAAAGCCCTTCGACAGACTGATTTCGGTGACCTGCCCAACATCAACATCGCGGTAGCGTATCGGGGTTTTCCCCGCCACCAACCCGTCCGCGGTTTCAAATGTCAGGGTGATTTCCGGGCCCTTTGACACAACATCGCGCCACAGCAACCACCCGCCGACCAGAAGCGCCACTAATGGAACCAGCCAGATAATTGAAAAGCTGCCCCAGCCTTTTTTGACGTCAGGCTGACCGGCTTGTCGTTCGTTTGGCCCTTGTGGCGTCATATTTTCGCCGCTCATGACGGGCTCCCCTGTGTTTCTTTCAGACTATTGCTGCGCAAGGTTTTATTGCGCAGTGTTTCCCGGCGCATCCCGGCGCGATCCCAGATCAACCTTGGATCAAAGGCCATCGCCGACAGCATGGTTAAAATGACCACGCCACAAAAGGCAACCGCGCCAAATCCCGGCTGAATGGATGCGATGTTGCCCAGTTTCACCAAGGCCGCAAGGATGGATACCATAAACACATCTACCATCGACCAGCGCCCAATCAGTTCCGTAATCCGATAGACCCGTGTGCGTTGCCGCAACGGCCCGGACAGCCCCAACCATGTTGCAAGGTAAATCCAGCCCAGCAAAACAATCTTGATAATGGGCACAAGGATACTTGCGGTAAAGACAACAATGGCAATCGGCCATTCCCCGGCCTGAACCAGTACCGCCACACCAGACAGAATTGTATCGGCCTCCGCCCGGCCCAGATAGGTCACGGTCATGATTGGAAAAACATTCGCCGGGATATAAAGAACAACTGCCGTCAACAGCAGGGCAAAAGCCCGCGACAGACTGCGGGCCTTACGCAGATGAACAACCGCCCCACAGCGCGGGCAATGCCCATGGTCAACATTCCGCGCGGCAACAACCATCGAACAGGTATGACAGGTCATAAGCCCTGCGTCTGACCCTTTGGCGTTGTTTTGCCCCGAACCGTTGGAACGGATTTCTGTCAGGTCATCTTCGGTAAGATATCGCAAACCCGCAGGCGCAATGCGGCGCCAAACCGTCCGGGGATCAAGCGTGATATTCATTAAAAGCACGGTCGGGATCAAACAACAGACCGCAAAGAATGCCGGTCCTGCGATCACCTGGGCGAAATCAGTCAGCTTGGTCAGCGCGACCAAAAGCCCGATCAAAAACACATCAAGCATCGACCACGGACGAATGATCGCCAGAACACGCCAGACACGTTTAACCCCCGGCACAGTCCACCCCATTGAGAGCGGTAACAAGACATAGATATGGGCAGCGATCACCACCATCGGGGCGGCTATCGATGTGAGTGCGACCATAAAGGCCAGAAAGGGAAACCCTTCCTGCCAGAATGTCAAAACGCCACTGCCCAGGGTATTGGTCTCGGCACGGCCTTCCATCGAGAAGGTCAAAAGCGGATAGATATTGGCGATCACAAACAACACGAGGGCCGTAAAGGCCAGTGCCAATGGCTTGTCAAAACGTGGTTGTTCGGCCGCATAAAGCGGTGACCCACATCGAATACAGCACGCGACACTGCCTGCGGGAATGTCGTTTTCCACATGCACATAGTCACAATGTTCACAAGCAATCAGGCGATGCGCCATGGTTTCCCTGTTTAAACAGACCGTTATCGAATTTGTTTTACCCGCCAAAGTAAGCGCCAGTTTGGCCTTGAAGTCAAACCGGATCAGAAAAGAGTCATTCCAAACTTTGGTAAAACGCCTTGTTATCTGAATGTGTTAGCGATCAATTGCGGGTAAAAAACGGCGCGCTTCGGACAGGATTGTTTCATTGACCCGATCGAGCAATTTGCTTTTCATCGTGCGGTGATGCCAATACAGCGGGCGTTCAATCACATAATCACAAGGTTGTATCAAACGCCCGGTACGCAGGCCTTCTTCGGCCTGATGAATTTCCACAACGGCATAGGCAATGCCCTGTTCAGCCACCGTCACGAACCCTTGTGAACTTGGCACCGTGTGGGCGGGAAAATCGCCCGGGTTCAAACCGAAATGGGTTTTAAGGTACTGGTTTTGCAATTCATCATGATGTGAAAAATTTACCGCCGGACAGGACCGCAGAGCATCTGCCGTCACCCCGGCCGAAAAATAGCGTTTTTGAAATTCCGGTGACACCACCATGACATAGCGCATCTTACCAAGTGGTCGTGCCCGACAGCCTTGCATCGGGGTCGGGCGCAGGCTGATGGCGCCAAGCACCCTGCCATCCAAAAGGGCCTCGTGATTAAGCGATTCATCATCGACACTCAGATGAACCAGAAGTCCAAATTTATCAAACAAGCATTTGGGAACATTGATAAACCATGTCGCCAAACTGTCTGCATTAACCGCAAGAGCCACCTGCCCAAAACCGCCATCAGACGGGATATCGGGCAAGTCATCCTGAAGGTCGTGTTCAAGCAACCGGACACTCTGGTAATGCTGTAACAGGCGCTTACCAGACGCCGTCGCGACAATCGGTTTGGCCCGAATGATCAGGGGTTGGCCCAAACGGTCTTCCAGCAATTTGACCCGTTGCGATATCGCCGATTGCGTCAGGCCCAGTTCGCGGGCGGCCTTTTCAAAGCTGGCGTGCCGGATCACTTCGGCACAGGCTTGCAGCAATTTATAATCCAGCATGGCCTATCCCTAATTCCTACTCACATGCATTAAATATTCTAATCCCACATGACTATAATTCGATTTTCTTATTTGATCAAATTGCTATGACTAGGTTCCCAACACATACAGGAATGCCCGAACATGTTTCTCAGCTATGCGACCGGATTTGGCCTTGGCGGCGGATTGATCATTGCCATTGGCGCACAGAACGCCTTTGTCCTTGGCCAAGGATTACGCCGCAATCATCCGATGATGGTGGCGTTTGTCTGTGCGCTGTGTGACGCGGTCCTGATTGCCGCAGGCGTTGCGGGTTTGGGCACGTTAATCGCCGCCTACCCGCTTTTGACCAAGATCGCCGCATGGGGCGGTGCGGCGTTTCTGATCTGGTATGGGTTTGGGGCACTCCGCCGCCTGTTTGACACTGAAACATTGGCCGAAGAACATATCACCAAGACCGGCTGGAAAGCCGTGCTGTCGACGACACTGGCCGTCACCCTGCTTAATCCGCACGTCTATCTTGATACGGTGGTGATGCTGGGCGGGATTGGCGGGCAGTATCCAGCCGATGAACGGCTTGGCTTTGCGCTTGGCGCGATGAGTGCCAGTTTTGTGTGGTTCTTTGCCATTGCGCTTGGCGCGTCATGGCTGGCACCCTATGTCGCGCGACCGATCACATGGAAGATCGTTGATGCCCTGACCTGTGCGGTCATGTGGCTGGTGGCCTATAGCCTTCTGGCGCCGGAAATTGCCGCGCTTATTGGCGGCTGACCAACAAAATCAATTCATCATACAATTAAAAGGATGCGGGACTATTGCCCCATCGCATCCTTGAAATGACGGCGACATACCGGGACATAACGATCATTGCCGCCGATTTCGACTTGTGCGCCTTCGCGGACTGGATCGCCGTTTTCATCAACGCGTAAAACCATGCCTGCTTTGCGCCCGCAATGACAGATGGTTTTAAGTTCGTTCAGCTTATCGGCCCAGGCCAGAAGCCATTTCGACCCTTCGAACAGCTCGCCCTGAAAATCGGTGCGGATGCCATAACACAGCACGGGAACTTTATGCTTATCGGCAATGTCGGAAAGCTGCCAGACTTGGTCCTTGGTCAGGAACTGCGCCTCATCGAGCAAAACACAATCAACCTTGCCCTTTTCCAACTCCCCCAAAATCAGCGCCGTCATATCGGTTTTCGCATCAAACAGCAGTGCCGGGGCTTCCAGACCAATACGCGATGCAATTTTACCTTCGCCAAACCGGTCATCAAACGACACCGTCAGCAACAGCGTCTGCATCCCGCGTTCACGGTAATTGAAGCTTGCCTGAAGCAATGTCGTCGATTTGCCGGCATTCATCGACGAATAATAAAAGAACAGATTGGCCATGGGTCCCCCGATTGATCGTAAATGGGGAATAGCCGATCAGTGCCGATTGATCAATATGGCTTAACGCGCAAGTTTTCTTAATGTCGGCTTTCGTCAATATCGGCCAGTTGGGCACGCAGGAAATCAAGCAGGGTTTTGACCTTACTGCTGCGCATGACATCGCCGGAATAAACCGCATAAACGCTAAGATCCGGCAAGCTCCAATCAGGCAAAACCCGCATCAAGTCGCCGTTTGCGATATCATCGGCCACATCCGAAAAAGGCACCACGGCCATCCCGTGACCATCGCGCAGAAATTGCAGCCGTGCGGTTGCACTATCGACCTGAACACTGCCCGACACCGGGATTTTGCGTTCTTGATCGCCTTGTGCCAGTCGCAGGGTTTCAGGCACCCGGCTATACATCACCCAGTTATGATCGGTCAGGTCTTCGGGCTGGTCTGGAATACCAAAGGCGGCCACATATTGTTGGCTGGCGACAATGACACGACGGGTTTCGTAAAGGCGGATGGATTTTAGTTCCGAACTGCGCAACGGGCCGGATCGAATGGCGATATCAATCCCCTGCCCAATAAGATCGACAACCTCGTCGGTCAGGCGCACATCAAGCGCAACGCCGGGATAGGTTTGACGAAACCGGCTTAAGATAGGGACGATCCGCAAATTGCCCATATGAATCGAACAACTCAGCGATATTTTGCCCACCGGCTCATCACGGAGTTCTTCAACGCGTTTGCGCGCGGCTTCGGCTTCAAGCGTGATGGTGCGGCAACTATCGTAATAGCGGGCTCCGGCATCGGTCAGGCTAAATGTCCGCGTGCTGCGCCGAAGCAACGGCACGCCGAGCTTTGCCTCCAGCTGCCTGATCTGATGGGAAATCGCCGCACGGCTTAGCCCCATTTTACGCGCAGCGGCCGAAAAACCGCCTTCTTCAACCACGCGGGCAAAAATCATCATGGCTCTGACTTCATCAAGTGCAGACATGTGGCATGCTCATATAATTTGACAATCTGTTTATATTTACGATCTTTCGCAAATTTTTCCAGCCATATATCTTAAATGCAAATCAAATCAATTCCACGCATGGAGGATATGATGCGTATTCTGATGATTGTGACATCCCACGACAAAATGGGCGATACCGGCCATAAAACCGGTATTTGGCTCGAAGAACTGGCCGCTCCCTATTATCGGTTCAAGGATGCTGGTGCCGAAATCACCTTGGCATCGCCCAAAGGCGGCCAGCCGCCGCTTGACCCCAACAGTCAGGTGCCAGATGCCTTAACCGATGCGACCGCACGTTTTGAAAAAGACGACACTGCGCAAAAGGCATTTGCCAATACGGTGACCCTTGATGATCTTAATGCCGATGATTACGACGCCCTGTTTTATCCGGGCGGTCACGGGCCGCTTTGGGATTTGGCAACCGATGCCAAATCCATCGCATTGATCGAGGCGTTCGTGGCTCAGGACAAACCGGTTGCCGCTGTTTGCCACGGCCCGGCGGCGTTCGTAAATGCCAAAACCAAAGACGACAAGCCGTTGGTGGCGGGCAAAAAAGTCACCGGCTTCACCAATGACGAAGAAAAGGCTGTCGGCCTTGAAAAGGTTGTGCCGCTTCTGATCGAGGATGAATTCACCAAACAGGGTGGCCTTTATGAACGCGGTGATATGTGGGCGTCCTATGCGGTTGTCGATGGCAAACTGGTGACCGGTCAGAACCCGGCATCAAGTGACGCCACCGCCGATGCGGTCATGAAGATACTGGGTAAGTAACCGCAAACTTGCCAAGGGTGATGGAACAAATGACCCGTCACCGGGCATATTGATCGAAAAGACCGCCTGGTTCTGGCGGTCTTTTCATATTTTGGCATACGATCTGGCCTTGTGACCCTGTTCGATATCAGGCAGGAAAATCGCAAGAAACCCGAACGCCGGCAAAAATGCACACACCCGGTAAACCGTTTCCAGCCCGACATTATCGGCCATGACACCCAGAATTGCCGCCCCAATCCCCCCAAGCCCAAAGGCAAGGCCAAAGAATAACCCGGAAATCATGCCGATCCGTCCGGGTACCAGTTCCTGCGCATAGACCACAATCGCCGAGAATGCCGAAGACATGATCAGACCAATGGCAATGCTGAGCATCACGGTCGCCCACAGCCCGACATAGGGCAGAATCAAGGCAAAAGGCAGCGCGCCAAGGATCGAACCCCAAATAACCTTTTTACGCCCGATCCGGTCGCCCACCGATCCGCCAATCAAGGTTCCGGCGGCCACCGAGGCCAGAAAGATGAACAGGTAAATCTGTGCATCGCCTTCGGAAAGCGGGAATTTTTCCATGAGGTAAAAGACGTAATAGCTGGTGAAACTGGCAAGATAGAACCATTTCGACAGCATCAGGCAAAACAGCACACTTAATCCACCGACCACTTGACGCCGGACCGGACGATCCGAGGGGGCGACAACCACACGCGGCCGTCTGACAGCATGGCCATTGCGCTTATACCAGCGTCCGAGCATCGTCAGGATCACAACGCCGCCAAGGGCGACAATGGCAAACCACGCCAGACTGCCCTGCCCGTATGGCAGAACAACCGCCACCACCAGCAACGGTCCAATGGCCGAGCCGACATTGCCGCCGACCTGAAACAGCGACTGGGCGAAACCATGTGCCCCACCAGATGCCAACCGCGCCAGACGCGATGATTCCGGGTGAAAGATCGACGATCCCACCCCCAACATGGCACTCCCCAGGAGCAACACGGCAAAACTGGGGGCCGAGGACAGCACCAGCAAACCAGAAAGCGACATGCCCATGCCGAATGGCAAGGAATAGGGTTGCGGGCGCCTGTCGGTGAAATGACCGATGAACGGTTGTAACAGGGATGCCGTGACCTGATAGGTCAGTGTCAGCAACCCAAGCTGGGCAAATGACAGATCAAAGCCGCCCTTAAACACCGGATAGGCCGCCACAAATAGCGACTGGATCATATCGTTCAGCAAATGACAAAAACTGGCCGCCCCCAAAACCGGTAAAACGGTTCGGGTTGTTTGCGGCGATTTGAGAACGGCTTCGTTCATGGAGGACCTCGTTAAGTGGCAACTGTGCCCGTTTCCGGTGCGCGGTCCTTATTATAAAAATTGCCATTCGGCCCACCACCGCGTTAGGGTCAACTTATTACGAGATTGGGCCAATTCATCGACATAGGGATTGCCATGTCATCTTTCCGCGAGGTTCCCCGCCAGGTCATTGCATTGGGCACCGATTATCCCGACGGTCATGTGATTGCCGCCCATCGTCATGATCGTGACCAGTTGCTGTATGGCTTGACCGGGGCTTTGATGGCATCCACCCCGCAAGGCGCATGGATGATGCCGCCCCAGCGCGGCATGTTGATCCCGGCCGGGGTTGTGCATGAAGTCCGCTTGTTTGGCGATGTTAAAATGCGGTCGCTGTATCTGCGCCCCGAACAACTTGGCATCCCCGATCGCCAGTGCAAGGTGGTTGGTATTTCATCGCTGATGCGGCACTTGCTGAGCGAGGCGGTGACAATTCCAGCTGAGTATGACGTCGACGGGCGCGACGGAGCGCTGATGACGTTGATTGAGCATGAAATCAAACGGTTGCCGGTGTTGCCCTTGTCGCTTGCCCTGCCAGAACAGTCGGCACTTCGCGAAAAATGCCGGGCGTTTTTGGCGTCCCCGACCCCACATGAAACGATTGAGGACTGGAGCGCTCATCTGGGCATGAGCCGCCGCAGCTTTACCCGCCTGTTTCGCAAGGAGACCGGATCAAGCTTTGTCGAATGGCGACAACAGGCCTGTATCCTTGCCGCCTTGCCACGGTTGGCCGCAGGTCAGGCCATCACGACAATTGCCCTGGACCTTGGCTACGACAATCCAGCCGCATTCAGCAATATGTTCAAACGCATTCTTGGCACATCGCCGCGTGATTACCGAGCATCAGACATATAATATTATTTTTCAAATCCAGAGTTTAACAGCGGTCAAAAAGCCTCCTACACTATCGGGCCATTACACTCTCAAAAGCCAGCTATCCGGAAGGTGCCCATTAAATGCCCCGTCATGTTCTTGCGATCTGTGGAAGCCTTCGGGCGACGTCGATCAACCGAACCCTCTTGCACGCAAGCCAGATGCAAGGTCTTAAACACGCGCTCAACATCACGCTTTATGACGGGCTTGGCGATCTTCCGATCTTCAATCCCGACAATGAACAGACACCGCCCAAAAGCGTGCTTGCATTTCGCGCACAGCTTTCACACAGCGATGCCATCCTGATTGCCAGCCCGGAATATGCCCACGGGGTGACCGGGGCGATTAAGAATGCGCTCGATTGGGTGGTGGCCAGTGGCGAGTTTATGCAAATGCCGGTCGCGGCCATCAACGCATCGGGCCGGGCGACCATTGCACAAGCAGCTTTGATCGAAACCATCCGTACGATGGATGCAACAATCATCGACGATGCCTGTGTGACCATTGTGCTGAATGGAAAGAATTACAGTACTGATGACATCATCAATGATCCTGAAACGGCAAGGTTGCTTGATCAAGCACTTGGCAGTTTGCGCAAGGCACTTGATGAGTCGGATCAGAAACGCGATATCGCCTGAAACGATAAAAGCCGCCCCTATCGAATTGATAAGGGCGGCTTTTTAAATAGTCTGATGATTAAAATCAGCCGAGGATTTTATCGCGCAGCAGTTTGTTGACCATCCCCGGGTTGGCTTTACCACCCGTGGATTTCATCACCTGCCCGACGAACCAACCAAGCATACGATCCTTACCATCACGGATTTCCTGGACCTTGTCCGGGTTGGCCGCAATGACTTCGTCAATCGCTGTTTCAATCGCACCGGTATCGGTGATCTGCTTAAGGCCTTTTTCTTCGACGATCTTTTCAGGATCACCGCCGGTTTCGATCATGATTTCAAAGACATCCTTGGCGATACGGCCAGAAATGGTGTCATTGGAAATAAGATCGATCAGCTTACCAAGGTTTTCAGCTGTGACCGGGCTTTCGGCAATACCGACTTCGGCCTTGTTAAGCGCACCAAACAGGTTGGTGATCACCCAGTTCGCTGCCAGTTTGCCATCACGGCCCTTTGCGACGATCTCGTAGTAATCAGCCTTTTCCTTTTCGGCGACAAGAACACCAGCATCATAGGCCGACAGGCCGTTTTCATTGATGAAGCGGGCTTTTTTCTCGTCTGGCAGTTCCGGCAAGGTTTTTTCGATTTCCGCGATAAACGCATCGTCGAACACCAGCGGCAGCAAATCGGGATCCGGGAAATAGCGGTAATCATGTGCCATTTCCTTAGACCGCATCGCACGGGTTTCGCCAAGACGCTGATCAAACAGACGGGTCTGCTGAATAATTTCGCCGCCGGCTTCAAGAACTTCGACCTGACGTTTTGCTTCGATCTCGATCGCCTGCATCACAAAACGGATGGAGTTGACGTTCTTGATCTCGCAACGTGTGCCAAACGGCTCGCCCGGACGACGGACCGATACGTTGGCATCACAGCGCATGGAGCCTTCGTTCATGTTGCCATCACAGGTACCAAGATAACGCACAATCGCGCGCAGTTTGGTCAGATAGGCACCTGCTTCTTCGGGGTGGCGGATGTCAGGGTCCGAGACGATTTCCATCAGGGCAACGCCCGAACGGTTCAAATCGATGTGTGAATATTTCGGGTCCTGATCATGCATCGACTTCCCGGCATCCTGTTCAAGATGCAGGCGTTCAATACCCACCGATTTGGTCGTGCCATCGGGCATATCAAGGATGATCGTGCCCTTGCCGACAATCGGTTTATCGAACTGCGAAATCTGATATCCCTGCGGCAGATCGGCATAGAAATAGTTTTTGCGCGAAAAGACGCTTTCCTTGTTGATCTGTGCCTTGAGGCCCAGACCGGTTTTAACAGCCTGACGCACGCATTCGGCGTTAATCACCGGCAACATGCCCGGCATCGCGGCGTCAACAAGGCTGACGTTGCTGTTGGCGTCATTGCCAAATTTGGTCGAGGCACCCGAAAACAGCTTGGAATTGGAAACCACCTGACAGTGGACTTCCAGACCGACAACGATTTCCCACGGGCCGGTTGAACCTTCGATGATATAGGTCATGAATCAGCCCTCCTGCCCGAACGGTTTCGCAGTGAAGTTGGCCGCACTTTCAAGCACGCCTCCGACACGCAGAACGGTTTCTTCGTCAAACGGCTTGCCAATCAGCTGCAAACCAAGCGGAAGACCTTCGGACGACAGCCCCGCAGGCAATGACAGGCCCGGAAGACCCGCAAGGCTTGCCGGAACGGTGAACACATCGTTGAGATACATTTTGACCGGATCGTCTTCGTTTTCACCAATCGCGAAGGCCGCAGACGGTGCGGTTGGTGCCAAAATGGCATCAACTTTGCCAAATGCGTTTGCGAAATCTTCGTAGATGCGACGACGGACTTTAAGCGCCTTGTTGTAATAGGCGTCATAATAACCAGCCGACAGCACATAGGTGCCGATCATGATGCGGCGCTGGACTTCTTTGCCGAAACCAGCCGCACGCGACTTGGAATACATGTCATCAAGGCTGTCGCCTTCGTCCATCACACGCTGTCCATAACGCAGACCGTCATAGCGAGCCAGGTTCGAAGATGCTTCTGCCGGGGCAACGATATAATAGGTACCAAGTGCGTATTTGGTGTGCGGCAGGGTCACATCGACCACTTCCGCACCCGCATCGCGCAACATGGCAACGCCGTTTTCCCAAAGCTTGCTGATTTCTTCGGGCATGCCATCAACCCGGTATTCTTTGGGAATACCGATTTTCATGCCGCGAATATCACCCGTAAGGGCGGCTTCGAAATCAGGCACCGCCATCGGGGCAGACGTGCTGTCCTTGGCATCATGCCCGGCCATTGAACCGAGCATGATGGCCGCATCTCGTACGGTTTTGGTCATCGGACCGGCCTGATCAAGCGAACTTGCGAAGGCAACAACGCCCCAGCGCGAGCAACGACCATAGGTCGGCTTGAGGCCAACAATACCACAATAAGACGCCGGTTGACGGATAGAACCACCGGTATCTGTCCCGGTTGCGGCAAGCGCCATGCCACCAGCAACGGCAGCAGCCGAACCACCCGACGAACCACCGGGCACAAGATCCTTGCCGTCTTTGCCTTTCCACGGGTTGATCACATTGCCGTAGTAAGAAGACGTATTGGCAGACCCCATGGCGAACTCATCAAGGTTCGCCTTACCGAGCATTACAGCGCCATTATCAAACAGCTTGCTTGTGACGGTGGATTCATATTCGGGTTTGAACCCTTCGAGGATGTGCGATGCGGCAGTGGTCTGAACACCTTCGGTGCAGAACAGGTCTTTGACCGCAATCGGCAGGCCTTCCATGTTGCCAGCATCACCTTTGGCGCGCTTGGCATCGGATGCCTTGGCCATCTCTATGGCTTTGTCCGGGGTTTCGGTGATGTAAGCGTTCAGGTTGCGATGCGCTTCCATCGATTTCAGGTGTGCTTGGGTCAATTCGACCGAAGTGTAATCACCCTTTGCCAGACCGTCGCGGGCCTCGGCAAGTGTCAGCTTTGTCAGATCAGTCATTATTCAACCACCTTGGGCACAACAAAACAGCCAGCATCGGTCATCGGTGCATTTGACAGCACTTTTTGTTGGATGTTGCCATCGGTGACTTCATCCTTGCGCAGCGGCAAGGTCAGATCGGCAACCGACGTCAGCGGCTCACAGCCTTCGACATCAACTTCTTGCAGTTCCTCGACAAAATCGAGGATACGGGTCAAATCACCCGCCAGTTCGGTCAGGCCTTCTTCGGACACGTTGATACGTGAAAGATAGGCAATACGGCGAACTGTTTCCTTATCCAAAGACGACATGGATGAAAGTCTCTCTTAAGGAATGACAAAAAACCCGGCAGATGATCCATCTGCCAGAACTTGAATTACAGCGCGGAAACTAGCACCCCGACGCCCCCGCCGCAAGGGCCGGTAATGCCGATGATCATGTGCCATCGTGGTCGTTTTGATTTTACGATTTTACGGCATCGTATTGGCACGATGCCCACACACATCAATACACAATAACAAACGCCATAATGCAGATACGAATGTGCGGATTTTTAGGGCCCGACATGCAAACGGGCCGACGACACTGAATGCCGCCGGCCCGGTTTAACTTGGTTAGACATCCCGGTCTGTTTGGTCCCGGTCTGATGTGTTCGGCTTACCCCGGGCTCATGCCCCGCAGACGCTCGGAACGACGGCGGAGCAACTCAACCGTTAGCAGGAGCAAGATCGAGACCGATACAAGGATTGTCGCGGCTGCCAGAATGGTCGGGGAAATCTGTTCGCGCAAACCAGTGTACATCTGCCATGGCAGGGTTTGCTGACGGGCTGAGCCAACAAACAATACAACGACAACTTCATCAAACGAGGTGATGAAAGCAAACAAACCGCCTGAAATTACACCCGGCAGAATAAGTGGCATTTGCACCCGAAAGAACGTCGTGACCGGGTTTGCTCCCATATTCGCAGCCGCACGCGTCAGCGATTTATCGAAGCCCACCAGTGTCGCCGTGACAGTGATAATGACAAAAGGAATCCCCAGCACCGCATGGGCAAGGATCACCTTCACATAACCAACAAACGCCTGATTAAGGCCGAGATTGACCTGAAGCCAGTTGCCAAGCGGCGCATAGAAAAAGAACATGCCAGTCGCAGAAATGATCAATGGCACAATCATCGGTGAAATCAGGATAGCCATCATTGCCTGTCGACCGGGCACATGAGACTGGCTCAGACCGATGGCCGCCAGCGTTCCCAGCGACACCGATATGATCGTCGCAATCGGTGCAATGATCAGCGAGTTTTTGAGCGGCACCATCCACTCATCCGTCCCAAGGAAGTCACGGTAATGCTTCAGACTGTAACCTTCGGCCTTAAAACTCAGCATTTCAGGCGTAAAGGTGAAGAAGTTTTCAGCATTGAAGCTGAGCCAAATGACTGGAACCAACGGCGCAATCAGGAAGAAGAAGACAAAAGCACAGATGAACAGGAACGTGCTGTGCCAAAGCACCTGCCCCGGTGTGTAATAGATTGGCACACGTTTACGATACTGACCGGTGCCGACCCATGTCGCGAACCAGCCCATCGAAAGGCCGACAAGAAATCCGCCAAACAGACCGCCAACACCGCCGAAAATTGCCGCGACGACGCCGAAAAGCACGGCAACGCCCCAGATGCTTTTCCAACGCTTGACCGACGTGATCTTTGCCAGAATACCGGCCAATGCCGCACCAACAATGGCGCCGCCGATCAACCCGATCCATGGATCACCAAAGATGTTGCCGGTTATAAAGCCGAACATGGCCCCCAATACTGCCACGATTGGCATCGTGAAGGTCAAAAGGTCCGGCCGTTTGATTTCAATGATTGCAGTACTCATGCCCTTAGCCCCCCAACTTCACGTTATCAATGCCGACAATCCTGTCATAGCACCAGTACAGACCGAGCACGACCACCAGAAGGATCGAACCCAATGCTGCCGCCAAGCCCCAGTTGAGTGAACTTGAGATGTGATAAGCAATCCGGTTTGAGATAAAGACACCACTTGTGCCACCAACAATTTCCGGCGTGATGTAATAGCCAATCGCCAAGATGAAGACCAGGATCGAGCCCGCGCCAATACCTGGCACCGATTGGGGGAAATAAACCCGCCAGAATGCGGTCCAGTTGGTCGCACCAAGTGATTTGGCCGCCCGAAGGTAGCTGGGCTGAATGGTTTTCATCACCGAATAAAGCGGCAGGATCATGAACGGTAACAAAATATGCGTCATGGCAATGATCGTACCGGTCGCATTGTTCATCAGGATCAAACGATCAGCATCATTTACAAAGCCAAGCCAAACAAGGATTTCGTTGATGACCCCTTGTTGTTGCAAAAGGACTTTCCATGCAGAGGTCCGAACAAGAAGCGACGTCCAGAACGGCAGAAGAACAAGGATCATCAGGATGCTTGCGGTGCGCATCGGAAGGTTAGCCAGAAGCCACGCAACCGGGTAACCCAGCACGACACAGCTTGCCGTGATGATCAGTGCCATCACAAGTGTTCGCATAAACAGCTGGGTATAGATTTGCTGGTTTTCTGGTTTCTGTTCGATCCCGTCCGGGGTCAATTGCATATCGACCGCATTGAGGAAATATCCTGACGTCATGCTCGATGAATAGAGCTTGATCGTGGCCCAGACATCAGGCGACAGCCAGTCTTCATTCTCAGCCGCGAAGGCCTCGCGGAAGCCGGTTTGCGGCAGTTGGCCGACATTGGCCGCCGCAGCTTTCAAGGCGTCAGCCCCCGGCCCGGTATAGCTTTGGATTGCGGTGACGGTTTCGGGGTTGGTCAAATCCATCCCCAAGGCACCATAGACAGATTCCCAAGGGTCTTCCTCGGCAACGGTGTCTTCTTCCTCGATCGCGGTCCAGATCGCAAAATCTGTGTAGGCACGCGTGGTCCAGGGCAACATCTGAGCAACCTGCTCTGACGGGACAAAGCCGACATCCCCGCCCATGCTTTCGCCAACCATTGCAGCCCAAAGATCGCGGCGCTCCTCAAGCAGATCTTCGCCGTCGGTGCCAGACATCATTTTGTACCAGAACGCACCGTCCTTGAAATTCGCATCGATATCTTCGAGCGGATCCTGCCATTCTTCACCAACGTCATCGAGCGAACGCCCGGTGGTGCGCAACAAGGAAGACAGTCCGGTTTTTTCATAGTTCAGGCGCGTCCCTAATCTGGTGTGCTGTTTGGCTTCTGATGCCTTGAACAGGTCCAGATAAAGGTAGCGGAATACTTCTTCGGACGGCGGCACCCCGGTTGAACCATCCCATTCGGAAAGCTCAGTTACCACGCCGGGAATTGTATCGGGCACGATGTCATTTTCAACAGAGCGGAAAAGCATCGACAAAATAGGAACGACAAAGGTCACAACCACGAACAGCAAAAGTGGCGCGATCAGCATCAGCGCTCGTATCTTTTGCCGCATTAAAGCCCGTCGCAAGCTCTGTTTTAGTGGCCTGCCATCCGCTGCCAGCACTAACTCTTGTGTCGTATCACTCATCACGCCCCCGTCAGCCCGCCGTTTTGTCGGTCTGTTATATCGATTGGTCACACTTTAATGGGAAAAGGGGGCCGCAGGCGGCCCCCTTCCAATTAGCTCTTACTGAGCCAACCAAGCCTGGAACTTGGCATCGATATCATCGCGGTAATCAGCCCAGAACTCGTAGTTATACAGGAACGTGTTCTTGCTGTTTTCCGGATCGGTCGGCATATGCGGTGCCATTTCGACACCCAGTGTGGCATGTTTGCCAACCAGCGGAGCCGAAGACGCACGTGCCGGGCCATAAGAGATATATTTGGACTGGTCAGCCAAACGCTGCGTGTCGGTTGCGAAGCGAACGAAATCCTTCACGCGGGCAAGACGATCTTCTGGCAGGCCGGCCGGAATGATCCAACCGTCAAGATCGAAGACCTGTGCATCCCAAAGCATACCAATCGGCTGATCCTGCTCAACAATCGCGGAGAACAGACGACCATTGTAAGTCGACCCCATGAAGACTTCACCATCAGCAAGCTGCTGCGGCGTATCTGCACCAGCGCTCCACCAGATCACGTCGTCCTTGATGGTTGCGAGCTTATCAAGTGCCTGCTGCTGACCTTCCGGGGTACCGAGAACGTCGTAAACTTCGTCCTTGGCAACACCGTCGCAAAGCAGTGCCCATTCCATGTTATTGATCGGGCGTTTTTCGAGCGAACGCATGCCCGGGTATGTTTCGGTATCGAAAATAGCGCAGATATCGGTCGGTGCAGCGGTGCCTTCCGGAACCATGTCGGTGCGATAACCAACGGTGGTGGAATACACAATCTGCGGGATAAAGCAATCGCTGACCAGAAGATCACCAAAGTCATCCTCGGCCGATGTGCCATCAGGTGCTGGCGCAAGAAGCTCGTTGGCATCAATTTCCATTGCCAGACCTTCGTCGCAAAGGCGCAACGCGTCAGAAGCAACAACATCAACCAAATCCCAAGTGACGTTGTTGGCTTCGTTCATCGCACGCAGTTTGGCAACGGCCTCGTTCGAGCTTTCGTCCCAGGTGATCGTAACATCTGGGTTCATGGCTTTGTATGGCTCGGCATAAGCCGCAACCTGACTGGCCTGATACGCGCCACCCCAGCTTACCAGCGTCATGTTCGAAGCCATATCGGCGGCAAAAGCCGTACCACTGGCCGCGACAAGCAGTGTCGTCGCTGAAAGGGTCTTTAAAAGTTGCATAGTTATGCTCCCTGATTGTTTCCCGGAACTATTGACTTCGGAAGGCACCCGGGCGTGCCAATCCTGTTTCTGCCTAAAGTCTGATCGTCACGCGTCTAGTGCGCGACAATCTTCTGCAAGCCAGCCGATTTCGATCTGCTGGCCCCGCTTCAAGCGTACCTGATCTGGTGCGTTTCTTGTTTTGATCACAAACTCGTCGTTCCCGGCCACACGTAGACGTGTGCGGAAAATATCGCCCATATAGATGAATTCCAGCACCTCGGCTTTGAGTGTGTGGGCATCTTCGTGGAGACGATCCCGGTTATATTCAACGCGTTCTGGGCGGATCGACACACGGGTGCGCTCGCCGACTTTACTTACGTTGACCGGTACGGCGTCAATGACTTCGCCGCCATCGAGCTCAATGACGCAAGTATTGCCCTTGATTTCTTTCACAACACCTTCAAGCGTGTTGTTTTCACCGATGAACTGGGCGACAAAGCTGTTTTCCGGTGTTTCATAAAGCTTATCGGGCGGCGCAAGCTGCTGAATACGGCCATCGTCAAACACGGCAACCCGGTCTGACATGGTCAGGGCTTCGGTCTGATCGTGGGTCACGTAAACGGTGGTGATGCCCAACTGATGCGCCAGATAGGTAATTTCAAACTGCATTTTTTCACGCAGCTGCTTGTCAAGTGCACCAAGCGGTTCATCCATCAGAACCAGTTCCGGCTCAAACACCAGTGCGCGCGCCAAAGCGACACGTTGCTGCTGTCCACCCGACAATTGTGCCGGACGGCGACCACCAAAATCGCCCATCTCGACCATGTCGAGTGCCCTTTTGACCTTCTGTTCACGCTCGGCCTTGCCAAGCTTGCGAACTTCGAGCGGGAACGCAAGATTCTCGGCAATGGTCATATGCGGGAACAGTGCGTAGTTCTGAAACACCATGCCAATACCGCGCTTGTGCGGCGGGATATTATTGATGGAAACACCGCCCAAGCGAATGTCGCCATGCGTGGCTGTCTCAAAACCTGCGAGCATCATAAGGCATGTCGTTTTGCCAGACCCTGATGGGCCAAGCATCGTCAGGAATTCGCCCTTTGGCATCGATAGGTTGAGATCTTTCACGACAAGCGTTTCGCCATCGTAGCTTTTCTGTACGCGTTCAAATTCAACAAACGCGTCATTAGATGCACCGTCGGTCAAGCCCAAATACCCCCTGTTTTATCTTCATTCACTTTGAGTTTCGTTTTCGCACAAATTTTGTGCTGTTTTCAGTTTTGCTCAAATTTTGAATTCACACATTAGAACAAACAAGCTGCTTCAGTTCAACCTAAAGAAAGACCAAATATAGAAGCATTGCGACATAACCACACAAAGATTACACCAAAAGCAGCATTATCGACTGCTGTCAGGGGTGCAGCCTGCTATGCGTTCACGGATGGGCAACATGATTGCTTTGCGCTGGTATTTTATCGCCAACGAACCTATAAGGTCGCCATGATTTGCAATGATACACAGGAATTGCTGCGGTGCCTGACACCAGCAGCGCGCGTTTTGGGGCTTGATCTTGGCACCAAAACCATTGGCGTGGCCCTTTCAGATGTCGGGCTGCAAATTGCATCACCTTATGAGCTGATCTCGCGGAAGAAATTCACCCGCGACGTTGCACAGCTTTCATCAATCGTCACCAAGCAGAATGTCGGGGGCATCGTCATTGGCTTCCCGCGTGAGCTTGACGGTACGATTGGGAAAGCCTGCCATCGGGTTTACGCGTTCATCGACGAGATGGAAAAATATATCGACCTGCCGGTTTTGATGTGGGACGAGCGCCTGTCGACCAATGCGGTTGAGCGCATCCTGATCCAGGAAGTCGACATGACGCGCAAACGTCGCGCAGAAGTCGTCGATAAAACGGCGGCCGCCTATATCCTGCAAGGTGCGCTTGATAACCTTAACCGTCATACTGATCCGGGTGAAAATGCCGTGCCCGATGAAGAAGAAGACGATTTTGATGATGAGGGCAACGAGGCATAAACGCCCTCCCCCAAGCGCAAACGACATAATGCCAAGTTTAAAGCTGCCTGATATTTCAGGCGGCTTTTTTTATTTGGCAGTGATCACAACCATCACGCCAAAGAATTTCGAGGGCGGCAGGATCAGTTGATCCTTTTTATAGATCGCCCCCAGCGTTTTTGCCGCATCCGCAATCCGCGACATGTCATCGACAATCAGCTCAAACCCGGCGAACCCGTCCGTTGGGAAGTTTGGATCATCAATGCCGTATTTGTCGATCAGCTCATCGCCGTGCAGGGCTTCGATCACTTCATCGACATCAATGCCTTGATAGAATTCACGCACGGCATCCGCAGCCCAATGCGACAAGAAGACCTTGCCAATCGCGCAGGCCGTATTTTGATGTGACTGATATTCGGGGAAATAAAAATTCTGGGGAGGATGCCGGTGCTGGCAGACAAAACTGACCGCATTTCGCAACAATGGATGGTTGGCAAAGGCCAGCGAAAACGCCACACCAACCTCATCGCCCTGCGGGGTTTTGGCATCTCGTTCGAAATGAAAGACGCGCGGTACAGCCGCCCCTGCAGCCATAAAATCTTCGCGATCTTTTTCCGCATCGTGTGATTGCAGGGCCAGCATCGACATGCCTTCACGATGGCGCAGATAGTCACGATTATAAACGGCAAAGGAAAATGGCGACGAGAGATCGGTTTCGGCAATCTTGGCTGGCTCAATGACCGACAGTAATTCGATGTACATACCATCGAGCTGAATCAGCGCATTTCCGGTCCCAAACGGGTGGATCGCACGCGGCGTTACGGTAAAGCCAAGCTCAACATATGCGGCAATTGCGGCATCAAGATCATTCACACACAAAACAAGATGATCAATCGCGCGCGGCATTTGGTAACCCCTTATGGTGGTGGCGTAGAAAACGCTTTCAATTGAAATCAGTGTACATTGTCAGCATTATGAACCCTGTGCTGACTATCACAGTCTGATATCATCGGCAAAGCACAACTGGCTCACGGTCAGATCATGTTCTGCAAACCAGTTCCCTAGACCAAGTGGTTGCTTTACAATTGTAAATCAAGCTCCAGACTGCTGATCGAAAGACAAACAGTGCTCGCAGCTCCATGTTGAAAGACATTTGATGATCGCCATTCTTTCCGCCCTGCTACCGACATTTGCCCTAATCATTCTGGGGTATGTTTTACGTCAACGGCGTTTTCTGCCAGACACGTTTTGGCCGGGCGCGGAAAAACTGACCTATTTTGTCACCTTCCCGGCCTTGCTGTTTTCCAATACAGCCAAGGCCGACCTTGGCAGCTTGCCGTTGTTGGGGATTGCCGGGGCAATGCTGGGGACGATTGCGATCTGCACGCTTTTAATTCTTGCAATCAAACCGGTGCTTAAAGTCAGCCCGGCGGCATTTTCATCGCTGGTGCAAGGGGCCATTCGGCCCAATACCTATATCGGCCTTGCCGTTGCCGCCGCCTTGCTAGGGACGCATGGATTAACGGTGACCGCCCTTTGCGTCGCACTCGTCGTGCCAACAGTCAATGTTATCTCAGTTCTGGCCTGCGCGCATTGGGGCGACAATGACCGTACACCGGGTGTGCTGTCGCTGCTGCGCGATGTTGGCAAAAATCCACTGTTGATGGCCTGTGTCCTCGGAAGCCTTGTGAACGTCATCGGGATTGGTTTGCCCCCGGTCATTGGTCCGTTTCTTGAGGTTCTTGGCCGGGCAGCCCTTCCGATAGGGTTGCTTGCGGTTGGGGCCGGACTTGATCTAACAGCAGCCCGGCAGGCGGGCATTCCCGTTGGTATCTCAACAATTGGAAAACTGGCAATCAGCCCGGCAATCGCCGCGGGGCTTTGCATCGCATTGGGATTACCCACGACCGACATGGCGGCCGTTGTCCTATATGCCGCCCTGCCCTGTTCCGCCAGCGCCTATGTGCTGGCGCGCCTGATGGGCGGAGATGCGCCGATGATGGCCAGCATCATTACTGTCCATACACTGGTGGCAATTGCGAGCATGCCAATCATTGCCATTCTGGTGCATGCGGTTTAACGCAGGCCCTGTCCACGCAACCGGCCCGAAAACTTGACCATACAGTCAGGAAGCAGGCAGTATAACAGCGCAATATTTACCTTTTCGTGACCGGGCCAATTGGGTATGCTCCGCGCGAAATTCTTCCAGGATCACCCAAGGGAAATGTGCAACGCCATGAGCGTCATGGGACCAGCGGCGGATCATTATCCGCACCCACACCTCCTCGGCATCGAGGGTCTTACCCCCGGGGAAATCACCCTTATTCTTGATCGGGCACAGCATTACGCGGAAAAGAACCGCTCTGCTGACAAGACCAGTAATATTCTGGCCGGTGCCACGGTTGTTAATCTGTTTTACGAAAATTCCACCCGTACCCTGACGTCCTTTGAGCTTGCCGCCAAGCGGCTTGGTGCGGATGTCATCAACATGACGGTGGGAACGAGTTCGGTCAAAAAGGGTGAAACCCTGATTGATACGGCGATGACGTTAAACGCGATGAACCCGGATGCACTTGTGGTGCGTCATGGCGACAGTGGTGCTGTCAAATTGCTCAGCGAAAAAGTCAATTGCGCGGTTCTCAATGCCGGTGATGGCCGGCATGAACATCCGACACAGGCGTTACTAGATGCATTGACCATTCGTCGCCACAAAGGTCGCCTGCATCGTCTCAACGTTGCGATTTGTGGTGATATCGCCCATTCACGCGTGGCACGGTCCAATATCTTGTTGCTCAACACCATGGGATCGCGGGTGCGCCTTGTGGCCCCACCGACCTTGATCCCGTCAAAGATCGACCGGATGGGTGTTGAGATATTCCATAACATGGAAGAAGGCCTGAAAGACTGCGATATCGTCATGATGTTACGTCTTCAGCTTGAACGCATGGAAGGAAGCTTTATCCCTTCGGTGCGTGAGTATTTCCATTTCCATGGTCTTGATCGTGCCAAACTGGCAAATGCCAAACCCGACGCGCTGATCATGCATCCCGGCCCCATGAACCGTGGTGTCGAAATCGATAGTGAAGTGGCTGATGACGTCGAACGGTCGGTCATTCGTGAACAGGTCGAAATGGGGGTTGCAGTCCGCATGGCAACCCTTGAACTGCTTGTCCAGAACCATAGAACGATGGGAGGTCAGGCATGAGCCCCGCCATTCGCGCCAAAGGCGCTGGCCAAAAGGCATTTATCAATGCCCGCCTGATTGACCCAGTCAAACAAACCGATGCCCTTGGCGGTATTCTGATCAACGACGACAAAATCCTTAAAAGCGGTGCCGATGTTACGACCGATACCGTGCCCGAAGGTTATCAGATCACTGATTTGAACGGGGCGTGTCTGGCACCCGGACTGGTGGATATGCGCGCGCAATTGCGCGAACCGGGGTTTGAGCATCAGGAAACCATTGAAACCGCCGGAAGATCGGCGGCCACGGGCGGCATTACAACGATCATTGCCCTGCCCAACACCGATCCGGTGATTGATGACGTGGCGGGTGTGGAATTTATCGCACGGCGTGCTCGCAAGGTTGGGTTGGCAAAAGTTTTTGTCTATGGCGCGGTATCCAAAGGCATTGAAGGCAAGGAAATTACCGAGCTTGGCCTTTTGCATCAGGCCGGTGCGGTTGCCTTTTGCGATGGCATTCAGACGATTGCCAGCGCACGCCTTTTGCGTCAGGCACTGGCCTATTCGACCTTCTTTGACGGCATGATTGTTCAGCATCCCGAGGAACCGGAACTTTCCAAGGGTGCGGCGATGAACAGTGGCGAGCTTGCCACGCGCCTTGGACTTTCGGGTGTGTCGCCCTTGGCAGAAGTTATTCAGATTGAACGTGATCTGCGCTTGGTTGAAATGACGGGTGGGCGTTTGCATTTTGCCCATATTTCGACTGGTGAATCGGTTGACGTCATCCGCAAGGCCAAGAAACGCGGCCTGAAAATTACCTGTGATACCGCGCCGTTCTACTTCGCTTTGAACGAGAATGCGGTGTCCGATTACCGCACATTTGCCAAACTGTCCCCACCCCTTCGATCCGAAGATGACCGTCAGGCGATTGTTGCGGGGCTGGCTGACGGCACGATTGATGCCATAGCATCGGACCATAATCCGCAAGATGTTGACTCAAAGCGCCTGCCCTTTGCGCAAGCCGCCGCCGGTGGTGTCGGGTTTGAAACGCTGCTGCCCATCGCGCTTGAGCTCTATCACAACGGGCATATGTCGCTGCTTGAGGTCATCACAAAACTCACCCGCGTTCCGGCCGAACTTGTCCGCATTAAGGGGGCTGGTACGCTTGAAGACGGAACACCGGCGGATTTGGTGATCTTTGATCCGGACCGTCCGTGGAAAATTGATCCTTACCAATTCCAGTCCAAATCAAAAAACTCGCCCTTTGATGGTCGCCTGACACAGGGGCGCGTCTTGCGCACCCTGATTGACGGCCGCGAAGTGTTTACGGAAGGCGCCTGAAATGGAACTTGATGCTACCTACAAAGCAATGTTGATGTCGCTTCAGGTGGCAACCGTTTGCGGTTATCTGCTGGGGTCCATTCCGTTTGGCCTTGTCCTGACCCGTATGGCAGGCCTTGGCGATATCCGCAAAATCGGGTCGGGCAACATTGGTGCAACCAACGTTTTACGCACTGGACGCAAGGGCCTTGCCTTCCTGACCCTGATTGGGGACGCGGGCAAAGGTGCGTTTGCGGTTCTGATCTTTACCCACCTTGTTGGTGTCGAACAGGGCATCTTTGCCGGTGGGGCTGCTGTGATTGGTCACATGTTCCCGGTGTGGCTGCGGTTTAAGGGCGGCAAAGGTGTTGCCACGACCCTTGGAACCCTGGCAGCCGTAAACTGGATCATGGGGCTTTGCGCAGCACTTACATGGCTGGTGATGGCGCTGATATTCCGCATCTCATCGCTTTCGGCGCTGATTGCGATGATCGCAGCCCCACTTGCCGCTTTCTTTATTGCCAATGATCCGGGTGCTGGATGGCTTGGCGTATTTTTGGCGGTGATTGTCTGGCTGGCCCATCACGCCAACATCAGACGCCTTCTGCACGGTGAAGAACCCAAAATAGGGCAAAAGAAAAAAGACGCACAAGCAGACGGCGACAAGGACGAAGATATCCAAGCGAGCTGAGCGACAGTCTTTTGAAGTACTTGACGAATTAACGCCCGGATGAGCACAATCCGGGCGTTATGTTTTTTGATCATGAGCAACCTTCGCGATTATCGCAATCTGAACGCCTGTCGCGCATACGACTGGCGCGCAGCAGCAATATTGGCCCGATCACATTTCGCAAACTTCTTGATCGATTTGGCACGGCCCGTGAAGCGATCGAACAGTTGCCTGACATTATTGCCAAAACCAAAGGATTTCGTAAAATCGTTCTGGCCAGCAGGAACGATACGGTTTTGGAAATCGAACTGGCCCAAAAATGCGGTGCAAAACCGGTTATTTGGGGCGACCCTGAATATCCAGCCCTTTTGGCCCGGATCGAAGATGCCCCACCCTATTTTTATGCCATCGGCCGTGTTGAGCTTTTAGCACGCCCTGCGATTGGGCTGGTCGGGGCACGCAACGCATCGGCCAACGGATGCGGATTTGCCCGAAAGCTTAGCCACAGCCTATGTGATGCGGGGTATGTTGTGGTGTCGGGCATGGCGCGCGGCATTGATGGGGCAGTCCATGAAGCGGCCCTTAAGGCCGATCCAAATGCACATGGTGGCACCATTGCCGTTCTGGGCGGCGGGGTTGATGTCATCTATCCACGCGAACATCGCGATCTTTATGGCAAACTGTGCGAACAGGGCTGTGTTATTTCAGAAATGCCGCCCGGCTTACAGCCACAAGCGCGTCATTTCCCAAAGCGGAACCGCATTATTTCAGGCCTATCATACGGAACGGTTGTGATTGAGGCGGGCCGAAATTCCGGATCCTTGATCACGGCAAGGTTTGCCGGTGAACAGGGACGCGATGTGTTTGCCGTTCCCGGCTCCCCAACCGATCCGCGTGCAGCAGGCCCAAATAGCCTGATCCGGGACGGCGCAATATTATGCGACTCTGCGGATGTGATTTTGGATGCTTTGCGTGATGCGACGCAAAACACGCACCTTTTTGAAGATTTTCATCAATTTAACACGACCGCACGCAGCCCTGAGGTAAATAGCGATCCGGCGCGATATGATGACATCGCACAATCGATTGTTCAGGATGCGGAAAATTCCGGATCAAAAGAACCGTCACAAAGCATTGAAATTGATAGCGAACTGGTGGATTTATCCCCCATCGACACCGATGCGGATCAGAGTGGCAAAGTTCTTGATCTTTTATCGACCACACCGCTTCTGATTGATGACCTTATTCGGGCGTCTGAGCTTCCGGCAAACAGCATTTCGAGCATTCTGATTGAACTCGAACTTGCAGGAAGGGTTGAACGTCACCCCGGAAATAGGGTATCGCGTATCGCCAAATGAGAGTCGCGTCGAAATCGAGCGTGACAAATATTGTTGTGATTTGCTGCAATTTGCGCAATCTGGTCTGGACTTCCGATACACTATATATATGTGTCGCTCATTCGGATTATTCGAAGCACAACATAATGATCGCCTTCGGGCGCAAGAACCGGACACGAAAAACGTAATGAATCTTGTCATCGTCGAATCCCCGGCCAAAGCCAAGACGATCAACAAATATCTCGGTGATGATTTTAAGGTGCTGGCCTCTTTCGGTCACATCCGCGACCTTCCGTCCAAAGACGGTTCGGTCGATACCGATAACGACTTTTCGATGATCTGGGAAACAGACGGTCGATCTGAAAAACAGATCCGTGAAATCGCTTCGGCAGCGCGAGACTCCGACACCATCTATCTCGCGACTGACCCGGATCGCGAAGGTGAAGCCATTTCGTGGCACATTCTTGAGGTGCTTGAGCAGAAAAAATTGCTCCGTGGGCGGGACGTCCATCGCGTTGTGTTTCACGAGATCACCAAAAAGGCTGTTACCGAGGCAATTGCCAATCCGCGTGAGCTTAATAAAGAGCTGGTCGATGCCTATCTGGCGCGCCGCGCATTGGATTATCTGGTCGGGTTTAACCTGTCGCCGGTTCTGTGGCGCAAACTGCCCGGTTCACGGTCGGCTGGCCGTGTACAATCGGTCGCACTTCGTCTGATTTGCGAACGTGAAATCGAGATTGAAGCATTTCGCGCCGATGAATACTGGTCGCTCGAAGCTGGGTTTACGATCCCGGAAGGCAATTTTTCGGCCCGCCTCACCCATTTGAATGGTGAAAAACTCGATAAACTCGCCCTTGGCAACGAAGACGCCGCCAAGATTGCGCAGGAAAAAGTCGAATCGCGTAGCTACACGGTTTCCAAGGTTGAGCGCAAAGACGTTAAACGCCGTCCGCAGCCGCCGTTTACCACCTCAACCTTGCAGCAGGAAGCATCGCGTAAGCTTGGCTTTGGCGCCAAACGCACCATGCAGCTCGCCCAGCGCCTATATGAGGGGATTGATATTGGCGGCGAAACCGTTGGCCTGATCACCTATATGCGTACCGATGCCGTCATCCTGTCGGGAGAAGCATTGGCCGCGGCACGTCGCCTGATCGGCAAGGACTACGGTGATCAGTATCTGCCCGCAAGCGCGCGCAGCTTTGCCAACAAATCCAAGAACGCGCAGGAAGCCCACGAAGCCATCCGTCCAACCGATCTGTTCCGTCGCCCCGATCAGGTGGCGCGACACCTCGATAAAGATCAGTTGAACCTTTATACCCTGATCTGGAAACGGACCATCGCCTGTCAGATGGAAGACGCGCGTTTTGATCAGGTTGCGGTTGATCTGTCATCGAATGACAATCACGTTGTTTTGCGTGCCAATGGCTCGGTCGTTAAGTTTGACGGCTTCCTGAAACTGTATCAGGAAGGCAAAGATGATGATTCAGACGATGAAAAAGACCGCCGTCTGCCGCCGTTAAAAGAGGGCCAGAAACCCGATCTTGGCAAAGTCAGCATTGATCAACACTTCACCCAGCCCCCGCCCCGCTATACCGAGGCGAGCCTGGTTAAAAAGATGGAAGAACTCGGCATTGGCCGTCCGTCGACCTATGCGTCGATCATTTCGGTGTTGCAGGATCGAAACTATGTTCTGCTGGAGCGTCGCCGCTTTGTCGCACAGGATCGGGGGCGTCTTGTCACAGCGTTCCTGTCGAAATTCTTTGAACGCTACGTGCAGTACAACTTTACGGCCGATCTTGAAAACCAGCTTGATGAAGTCTCGATGGGCAAGCTGGCCTGGAAAGATGTTCTGAAAGATTTCTGGTCTTCGTTCAAAGGCAATGTTGACGAAGCCAAGGAACTCAAAATCACCGAAGTGCTTGATGCGCTTCAGGTGATGCTGGAAAACTATCTGTTCCCGACCCGCGAAGACGGCAAAGATCCACATAAATGCCCGAAATGCGAAGACGGTCAGCTGAGCCTGAAACTGGGCAAGTTTGGCGCCTTCCTTGGCTGCTCAAACTATCCAGAATGTAATTTCACCCGTCCGTTGGTTGCCAATGAAAACGGTAGTGATTCCGAACTTGATGCCGGACCAAAGGTCCTTGGCGTTGACAAGGAAACCGGCAAGGAAATCACGCTACGCAAAGGCCCATACGGTGTTTACGTGCAGCTTGGCGACGAAGAAGAAGTCGAAGGCAAAAACGGCAAGCCTAAAAAGGTCAAACCGAAACGGACGTCTTTGCCCAAGGGGCTGGAGCCATCGGTGGTTGACCTGTCAAAAGCCGAGGAGCTTCTGACCTTGCCGCGTCTGGTCGGGATTTATCCTGATACCGGTGAAGAAATGAAAGCCAATGTTGGTCGTTTCGGCCCCTATGTTCAGGCAGGCAGCATATTTGCGTCCCTGAAGGCCGATGATGACGTTCTGACCATTGGCGAAAACCGCGCCATTACTCTGATTGCAGACAAACGCGAAAAGGCTGGTACGGAAATCGGCAAGCATCCTGACGACAATGAACCGATCTTTGTTGCGGTTGGTCGCTGGGGACCGTTTGTGAAGCACAAGAAGACCATCGCCAATATCCGCGACGTCGAACGTGACGACATCACGCTGGAAATGGCGATAAAGGCGATTAAGGAAAAGGAAGCCAAGTCGGGCAAAACCACCAAAGCCACGGCGAAGAAAGCGGCTCCGAAGAAAACAGCGGCGAAGAAGACCCCCGCGAAAAAGAAAGCTGCAAAGAAACCCGCAGCGAAAAAGACATCCACGAAAAAGGCGGCGGCGACGTAATCGCCGCCTTCCTTTTGGATGGCACACGATTGAAAGGACGCCGCAAAGTTGGCGAACGATAGAGACGATAAGAAGCACTTCCCGACACGGGAAGAAATCATTGAGTTCATCGGCATGAGCCCGACCCCGGTCGGTAAGCGCGAAATCGCGCGCGCCTTTAACATTAAGGGTGCAGCCAAAATTGAACTTAAAAAGGTCCTCAAAGACCTGAACATCGGCGGCGACGTCGTTAAAGGACGCCGGCGGTTTGATAAACCTGACCGCCTGCCCCCGGTCGATGTTCTTGAAATCACCGGCATTGATGACGACGGCGAAGTTCTTGCCAAGCCAAATGTCTGGAAGCACGACTACGAACCGCCGCAAATCACGGTCAAGTCGATCCGTCGCGGTGGACCAAGTGCGCCGGGCGTTGGTGACAAGATCCTCGCCAAGTTGCGCTATACCGGCAAGCAGACCTACGAAGCCAGCATCATGAAGGTTCTGGGCAGCGGTCCTCAACGCGTTCTGGGTCTTTATCGACCGAACGAGCGCGAAGGCCGTGTTGTGCCGACAGACCGCAAGGATAGCGGCGAAATCGCCGTGCCACTTGATGATCACCCCGATCTTGAGACCGGTGCGCTGGTTTTAACCGAAATTCTGCCGGGCAAACATTTTGGATTGCGCAAAGGCCGCATCACCGAAGTTCTTGGCAACATCAACGAACCAAAGTCGATCAGCCTTGTGTCGATCCATGCGCGTGGCATTCCATTTGAATTCCCGCCAGAAGTCGAATTACAGGCCCGTGAGTCCAAGGCAACGCCGATGGACAAACGTACAGATCTGCGCGACATCCCGCTTGTCACCATTGATGGCGCCGATGCGCGTGACTTTGATGATGCGGTCTGGGCAGAAGCCGACACCGATCCGGAAAACGAAGGCGGCTGGCACCTTATGGTGGCGATTGCCGATGTGTCCTGGTATGTGCGTCCGGGCGATGCGCTTGACCGCGAGGCAGTAAAACGCGGCAATAGTTGCTATTTCCCTGACCGCGTGGTGCCGATGTTGCCGTTTGAACTGTCAAACGGTTGGTGTTCGCTTGTTCCCCATGAAGACCGCGGCTGTATGGCTGTTGAAATGTGGCTCGACAAAAACGGCCATAAACTCAGACATAAGTTCTGTCGCGGGATGATGCGCTCTGCGGCCCGTCTGACCTATGATCAAGTTCAGCGCGCCGTGGATGGGCAGCCAGACGATACGACGGGCCCGCTGGTCGATACGGTCATCAAACCGCTTTATGGCGCGTTTGACGCCTTCCTGCAGGCACGCAAACGCCGTGGCGTTCTGGAACTTGATGTTCCCGAGCGCAAGATCGAACTGAACGAACAGGGTCAGATCGTTGCCATTGCACCGCGTGCGCGCTTTGACAGCCATAAACTGATCGAAGAATTCATGATCGCGGCCAACGTTTGCGCGGCCGAGGAACTTGAGCGTATCAAGCAACCTTGCATGTATCGTATCCACGATGCACCAAGCGAGGAAAAGCTCGAAGCGCTGCGTGAATTCCTTGAAGGGGCTGGCTATACGCTGAATAAGGCAGCGGTTCTGCGTCCGCGTGATTTCAACCAAATCCTTGAAAAAGCCAAAGACACGCCGGAAGCCGAACTGATCAATACCGTGGTATTGCGCAGTCAGTCACAGGCAATGTATAGCCCCGACAACATCGGGCACTTTGGGTTGGCACTGAACAAATACGGGCATTTCACATCCCCGATCCGACGCTACGCCGATCTTTTGGTTCATCGCGCATTGATTGCCGGACTGAAACTTGGTGAAGGTGGCCTGCCACCAGAAGAAGGGGAACGGTTCGAACAAATCGGTGCAGACATCTCCGGCACCGAACGCCGGGCAGCCATGGCAGAACGCGATGCGGTTGACCGGTATGTTGCGGCCTACATGTCCGACAAGGTCGGCGCCGAATTCCCCGGCAAGATTTCCAGTGTGACGCATTTTGGCCTGTTCATTTCGTTGCAGGAAACCGGCGCGGATGGTCTGGTACCGATTTCCACCCTGCCCGACGACTATTACGTTCACGACCCCGCCAACCACGCATTGGTTGGCCAAAACCGTGGCAAGACGTTCCGTCTGGGGGATCAGGTTGTCGTACGTATTGCCGATGCAGACGCCGCCACAGGATCGCTGGCACTGCGTTTGGCCGAGCATGCCGATATCACGGCACGCGATCTGGAAGAACGCCCACGCAGTGGCCGTCGTGGCCAGCAAAACCGCCGCGGCAGCCCGGGGGATCGCAGCCACCGTCACGGCAGTAAGCCGGGTTTCCGATCCGGCCCACGCGATGCCGCTGGTCCGGGTGGGACGTCAGCGACAAAGTCGAAGGGGAAAGGTGCGGCCAAGCCCGGGGGTAAAAAGAAAACAACCCCGAAAAAGCAGCGTAAAATGGTCGCGTCAGACCGCGTCGCACGCAGCAATGCAAAACGCGGCGACAAACCGCAATAAGACCCAAGACATCTTTTAAGACGTTTAAAGGGCGGCCCGTTTAGGTGGCCGCCCTTTTTCGCATCTGTCTGGTTCCCACAAACATTTATTACATCATTGTATCGATGAATTTTGCAAGTTGGTCGGCCGTTTGTTTGCCACGGTTACTGATAATCGCGACATTGCCCGGCAAACCTTCAAGGTCGGGATGACCGGCATCGAAGCTTGTCAGCAAACCAAGTTTTTTATTGGCCAGAGTTTTCATCGCAGCCAGTGCACGGATCAATTCAATACCGCTTAATCCATCAAGAACGGCGGCTGTGATCACGGCATCGGGATGTGATTGCACGACGGTTTCAAATGCTTCGACCGCAGTGCGTGCCGTGATGGTGCGGAAACCCTTTTCGCGCAACTCGCGCTGCAGAAAACGTGCCTGTACAGCCGTCGCCGTCACCAAAAGGACTTCCTTGTCATTGGCCGTGACCGCAGCACTTTTTGTTCCAACATCTTCGGTCGGGACACTGCGGGTCGGCAAAGAGCGAAGAATGCGCGTTTCTTCGTCCGCAGCCGGGTTGGTGCCACTTTCAATGATCTCGCGGATCCAACTGGTGAAATCGACAAGGGAAGCCGCCTCAAGATCATTAATCTCGGTCAATTCGGCAATGTAGTCTTCCAGACGATGGGCAATTGCCCCAACCAGTGGGAAGCCGAATGATCCCGCAAGTCCCTTAACGGTGTGGGCTTCGCGGCGTAATTCGGCAATCCCCGGTCCGGCTTCATCCATACCACCTGCGATACGATCAATTGTGGTTTCAATCCGGTCGACCCGGTCCACGGTGTCCTCAATGAAGTCCTGTTTAAGACTGGCGACGATATCGTCAGCATTTCCCATTGGGCGACTCCTTTGGCAGGTATTTGATAACGCTCAATAATCTTTAGTTCGCGCAGGAGCTGAATTGGGTGGCACGAATTCTCTTGCTTACGCTATTGAACATCATGATGATAGTTTGACGTTTCAATGCCCCTTTTTAGCCCCCGGATCAAGGGGACAAGAAAGAAACTGGAGTTCTCGCCCCATGACTGACGCGCACGCCCCACACCAAAGCCGTGGCAGCCGACTAATGACAGGTCTGCGCCGTGGTTTCCGCCGCAAATGCCCCAATTGCGGCCAAGGTTTTGCTTTTGGTGGCTATCTTAAGCTTCGATCTGAATGCGACGTCTGCGAACATCCGATTGGCGAATACCGCTGTGACGATGCCCCGCCCTATTTTACCATTTTTCTGGTGGGACACATTGTTGTATCAGGCGCCCTTGCCATGGAGCAATCCATGAGCCCGTCGATGACGCTTCAATTGGTTGTCTGGCTGCCGACAACAGTTGTGTTGTGCCTTGGCATCCTGCCCTTCGTCAAGGGAGCTGTTCTGGGAACACAGTGGGCCATGGGGATCAAAGGATAGCCATTGGCCTGATGGCGATTTTCCTTTAGAATTAGTCCTCTTGGCACTTTATTTGAACCGGAACATTTAATTGGTTACAGCTGCTTTGCCAATCACCGACACCTGCTCTTTGACGTGCCGTCCGCGAAGACATTTGCGTATGGTCGTACTTGTTGGTGCCTGTCTTTGGCAAGCAGCATGCGCCACATCCAACCAGCCCGCAATAACATCAGTTGATGATCCGCAAACGCGAGATCTGCTTAACCAGACCATTGAACTGGTTGCGACACGCTATATTGATCCGATCAGCCGTGAACAGATTCTGGTTAACACACTTGATGGCCTTTCTGATCTGGACAACAACATTCGGGTAAATATTACCCCTGATGACCTTGTTCTGAACTATGGCACGCAAACGGTGCAAACCATCGAGCTTCCCAAAACGCCGGACAGTGGCGGTAGCCCGATGGTGTGGTCAGAGATCACCATCAAGGGACTGAGTACATACCGGGCTTATTCGCCGGATTTGCGTTCCAGTTCGACACTCGACATTCAATCCGCACTGATCAGCGGTGCGATCCGCAATCTGGATCGCTACAGCCGTTATGAAGGCCCAAAGCAGGCTGAAACGGCGCGCAACCGTCGTGATGGCTATATCGGGATCGGGGTCCGTGTGATTGGCGGAGAAGGATACCCTGTGGTCAAACTGGTCCATCCTGATAGTCCAGCCGATTTGGCCGGTTTGCATCCGGGTGATGAGATCATCTCAGTCAATGGCGATGACATGTATGGCCAGACCAGCCAGTTCACAGCCGACCTTTTGCATGGCGAAGAAGGCAGCAGTGTGCGCATGGAGGTCAATACCGCCAGTTCACTACAAATCATCCCGATGGAGATTGTGCGTGAACGAGTGATTGACCGAACAGTCTTTACCGAGTTTCGCGACAATGTGCTGATTGCGCGCCTGAGCAGTTTTAACAATGCGACGGCCTCTGCCCTTGGTGACAGCCTTCTAACGGCTCAATTACGTCCTGGCGGGCTCAAAGGGGTCATCCTTGACCTTCGTGGCAACCGTGGTGGCCTTTTGCAGCAGGGTGTGGCGGTTGCCGACCTGTTTTTGGAAAACGGTCCCATTGGCAACACGTTCTCGCGCGTGATGGCCGCACGCCATGTGTTTAAAGCTGAAACAGGTGATGTCAGTTCTGGTGTCCCCCTTGTGGTCCTGATTGATGGGCGCACTGCATCATCGGCGGAACTGGTCGCAGCAGCACTTCAAGATCGCAATCGCGCAGTGCTGATTGGATCGACCAGTTTTGGCAAGGGGTCTGTTCAGGCCATCAACGATCTTCCTAACAAAGGCACGCTGACCTTCACTTGGTCACGCATGACAGCGCCTTCTGGCTATACGTTCGATCGAATTGGACTGTTCCCGGCGGTCTGTACAGGTACACCGGCGACGCAGAAAACCAATGCGTCCGATCAAGTAACAAATGCACTGGCCCATCACGATCAGATCACCAAGATCATGACAAAGTGGCGCAGTCTTGATTATCAGGATGAGGCAACCCGGCGACAGCTTCGGGACGTCTGCCCGGCCGATACGCATGGCACAGGATTTGACGTTGAAGTTGCCCTTGAATTGATCAAAAACCACCCTTATTACAGGACGCTCGTCTTTGCCGGACAACAGGAAATCGCGGACATTTTTGACGTCGAGTAAAAATGCATTATTTTTTGCCAAAATGGCTTGACAGTCTGGCGATAACCTTTATGTTCCGGCGCCTGAGATACACCTGAACACAGGATGCAGAGACATGGCGAAGCCCGCTTCGATCCTCGTAAAGTTGGTAAGCACCGCAGATACCGGTTACTTCTATGTTGTTAAGAAGAACCCGCGGAATACCACCGAGAAATTCCAGTTTCGCAAGTACGACCCCGTCGTGCGTAAGCACGTCGTGTTCAAAGAAGCGAAAATGAAGTAATCTGGTTCTTCGGAACTTGATTGCACTCAGACTTTAAAAAAGACGTGTCCTTCTGGGCACGTCTTTTTTTATTGGTCCCGGAAGGTTGTGTCTGCTCCAACGGAATGACACCCGCCTTTAAAGGACGACATTACGTCCTGCCCACACACCCGCACGTCGCCTAAGACGAAAACTGCCGGTACCCAGCCACAGCAAGCAACAACCAGCCGACAATAAATGCGATCCCCCCAATGGGTGCGACGGCGCCAAAAACTGACAAGCCGGTAAACGCAATCACGTAAAGCGCGCCACAAAAGAACAAGATTCCAATCAACATGGCATAGGCAGCAGCCCGCAAAAGCTTTTCATCGGGCACTTGGCGAACAACTGCCGCGATTGCAACAAGGGCCACGGCATGGATCAATTGATAATGTGCGCCCTTTTCCACAAGACTGCGTGCATAGTCCATGTCGCTTCCGGCCATCGCGTGGGCAGCAAATGCGCCCACTCCGACCGCTATCGCTCCATTCAGCCCTGCCAGAATAACAGACATACGCATGATGGGTTTTCTCCTGCTTGGCTACGCCATGAAAGTTATGCGCGACATTACCGGGCGATTGGGAAAACAGCCATGCGATAACGCAAAAAAAATGGCCGTACATAAAAATGTACGGCCAGTAAACTCTCTTGGGGGAGATGTGTCGAACAATCTAAATGTCCGTCACAAGACTATTACTACCCCCGCGATCATCGAATTTCTGTGACAACCATCACAATTAGAAAATAATTTTCAGGGATGACCTTCCATCCGCAACATTCACTCAAAGCCACAAGTCAGAGCAGATCGCAGCTTAGTGGATTGACTCACTCAGGAATTCTTCAAGTCGGCGCACATCTGGGACATGCAGGCCGTTATCGACTTTGTTCACAAGCCCCTTGCGGCCAAGACTGCCCATAACGCGGGCCACCGTTTCACGCGATGTGCTGACACGTCCGGCGATTTCGGAATGAACCGGCACGGGTGACAATACTGCGGCGCCTGTGTCGTCTGAGACTTGCTGTGCACGGCGCATGATTTCGGCAACCACCCGTTCGTTGGCACCAAGGGTGCTGACATCGACAATGCGCCGTGTGGATGTGCGTACAATGCGTGCGAGTTCGCGAATGACGTTCCAGCCGACCGACGGATGGCTTTTGACAACCGTTTCAAAATTGGCCGGACTTAGGATGGCGACTTCTGTATCGTCCACGGCAAACACACAGGCCGACCTTGGCTGCCCATCAATGGCTGAAAGCTGGCCCACACAGCCGCCTGCCCCGATCTCTTCAAGCGTGATTTCACGCCCGGACAGCGAGTAATTTACGATCCGCACCCGACCAGACAAGATCAGATAAACATCTGAACTGTCAGCTTCCGGTTCGATCATTTGTACCCCGGCCGAGAAGTTTTTCCGGTTAATGTGGCGCTCCACATCAGTAAGCGCATCTTCGTCCAAACCCGCTAAAATCCCGACGACAGATAATTTAACCATGTGTCCGTGCTTTTCGCTTTTGTGTTGTTTTTATAAGAACAGCCCATTGTCTTAAACAGGAAGGTCCACCCCATTGCAGTATCAAGTTTGATCATATGCAAACAACAGTAGACTGACAATCATTGCGCATTGAAATGTTCGAAACCAGATCAAGATAGACTTATCCATGCTGCATGTGCGAACATGCGATTGACGTTTTCAGACAAGGCTTGATCTTTCGTCCGTCCCATTACCAAGGAGACCGACCATGAGTCCCGAGTTGGAAATCTTTCGCCGCAGCCCGACTGGCAAAGCCAAAAGCAAAAACCCAATCGTTTTTGTCCATGGTGCCTATACCGGTGCGTGGTGCTGGAACGAGCATTTCCTCACCTGGTTTGCAGATCAGGGGTTTGAAACAATATCCTTCTCTCTTCGTGGTCATGGCGGCAGTGGTGGTCGCGCATTGCGCAGCCTTGCCTCAATTGACGACTACGTCGAGGACTTAGAAGAAATCGTCGAGACACTGGGCAAAAAGCCTATCCTGATCGGTCATTCGATGGGTGGCTACGTCATTCAGAAATATCTTGAACGCCATACCGCGGAGGCGGCAATTCTTTTGGCATCCGTGCCGCCAGAGGGACTTTTGGCAAGCAACGCAATGATGGCGATGGCACAGCCTGATCTGTTTTTCCAGATGTTCTGGTTACAGGCTATTGGACCGCACACCCTGCTGCGTGAGCGTCTTGGCCGCGCGATGCTATCACCTGACATCGCCGAAGATGAAGGGATGATCTATTTTGGGCGGCTCGAGACCGAAAGTCATCGGGCGTTGATGGACATGATGGGGGCAAATCCTGTTTTCCTGTCATCCACAGAAGTACCGTCGATGCTTGTTCTTGGCGCACGCAATGACGAGATTATCCAAAGCGAGCTGATCCATCGGACCGCCCGACGCTATAACGCCGACTATGCGCTGATTGATGATATCGCGCATGCCATGATGCTTGATAAAAACTGGGAAAAGGTTGCAGAAACTATCCTGCAATGGCTTGAAGTTACACTCGTCACTCAGGAACGTCGCAAGGGCAACAAAAGCGCAGCATGACAACGGCGAAAACAAGCGCTTTCCATTTTGTGGAAATTCTGGAAGCATGAACAACCTCTGGATTTAGTGTCTCACCAGATAAAAGGTTGTTGATATGCCCCACAAAAACACATCTTTTCGCCTTGCATCAATTGTGACGGTCGCCTGTTTAACCTATATCCCCATACCATTGGCATATGCCCAACAGGCCACCGACGCCGTCGCGCCAGAAACCGGCAACACACAACGCATAGGGCTTAGCCAGTCGATCACATCCGATAACTGGATGATCGCGGCGGCCAACCCGCTTGCAGTTCAGGCAGGGGCAGACGTCCTGCGCCGTGGCGGCAATGCGATTGATGCAATGGTCACCGTACAGACAATGCTTGGCCTTGTAGAACCGCAGTCTTCGGGCCTCGGCGGGGGTGCTTTTCTGGTGTACTATGATGCCAATTCGGAAAAGCTCACAACGCTGGATGGGCGTGAAACCGCGCCGGAAAATGCCACACCGACCCTGTTTCAAGATGAAAATGGCGAACCGCTTGAATTCTATGATGCGGTTGTTGGTGGACGATCGGTCGGAACACCGGGCACCCCGGCCTTGATGAAATCGGCCCACGAAAAATGGGGCCAGCTTCCATGGTCAGGTTTGCTTGCCCCGGCAATTAAAACCGCGACCAATGGCTTTTCAGTTTCCCCGCGACTGGCAGAACTGATCGCCAGTGACCAAGAAAAGCTTTCACGTGACCCGGTTGCGAAAAGCTATTTCTTTGACAAAGACGGCGCACCACTGCCAGTCGGGACGGTTTTGAAGAACCCGCAATATGCCACGACCCTAAAAGATTTGGCCGAGAACGGCATAACGGACTTCTATACCGGACAGATTGCGAAAGACATCGTCGCCAAAGTCACCGGCGCAAACTGGAACCCCGGTGTTTTATCGCTTAGCGATCTTACCCGTTATCACGTCAAAGAACGCGCTGCGGTTTGCGCGACCTACCGTGCATATGATGTTTGCGGCATGGGGCCGCCGTCTTCAGGTGCTCTCACCGTTGGTCAAACGCTTGGGCTACTGGAGCCTTATGACATTGCATCGCTTGGTCCGAATTCAGCAGAAAGTTGGCGCCTGATTGGGGATGCATCACGCTTGGCCTTTGCGGATCGCGGGCGTTATATGGCCGATGTTGATTTCGTTCCTATGCCACTAACCGGCTTGCTTGACGCGGACTATCTCGCAGACCGGTCCGAACAGCTTAACCGCGATAAAGCCCTTGAAGATGTCGCACCAGGAACGCCAGCCTTTAGCCACGCGATGAACCTTTCTGACGACGACGCCATCGAATTTCCCAGCACAAGCCATTTTTCCATCGTTGATGCCTATGGCAATGTTGCGTCGATGACGACCACGATTGAAAACGGGTTTGGGTCGCGCCTGATGGTGCGCGGCTTCATGCTCAATAACGAACTAACTGATTTTTCCTTCCGCACGCACACGGACGGCGTTCCCATCGCCAATCGGCTTGAACCGGGCAAACGCCCCCGCTCTTCAATGGCGCCGACAATCGTCATGAAGGACAATAAACCATTTATCGCAACAGGATCGCCCGGCGGGTCACGGATCATTGGCTATGTCACACAGTCGATCATCGCCATGATTGACTGGCAACAACATCCTCAGGCCGCGGTCACCATGCCCCATTTGGTCAACCGGTTCGGCACCTTTGATCTGGAAGCAGGTACCTGGGCCGAGAACCTTGCCCCGGCCCTTGAGGACATGGGATTTGAGACCAGCATTCGGGATCTCAATTCCGGTATCCATGCCATCATGATCACCGAGGATGGGCTGATTGGTGGCGCCGATCCACGGCGCGAAGGTATCGTGATCGGGGAGTAACCACCTTGGTCAGACAAAACGGGCAGCACATAGTGTGGCTGCCCGTTTTTCATTGGAAACGTCATACATTCAGGCTTAGCTGCCAGTTAGCCAATCATCAAGAAGGGCATTCAGCTCTTTATGGTCGCTTGCAATGTAATCGGCCCCGGCTGTGCGCAGCATGTCGGCGGGCGTGATATCAACCAAACCAATGGTGGTCGCACCGGACGCAGCACCTGCACGCACACCGTTCTGACTGTCATCAACGACGACACATTCTGAAATCGGAACACCTATCTTTTTAGCTGCCAGTAAATATACGTCCGGGTGTGGCTTAGCATTAGCAACATCGTGGGCCGAACAAATATTGCCGTTAAAGCGTTCTTTAAGCCCAACCTTGCCCAATGACACTTCCATTTTGTCATGTGGACCATTGCTGCCAACCGCCATAGGGATGCCCTTGGCATCCAGAAGATCAAGGATCGGAGCAAGATCGGCATAGGGTTCAAGGTCGTTGCGAAATGCCGTAAAAGTCCGCGAATAGCATTCTGACAGCCAGTCTTCTGGCAAGGCAATGCCAAACAGGTCTTTCATTTTGGGTGGCACCATCGCAAGTGTACCGCCGATGAAAAGATCATGGGTTTTTTGCATATCCATATCGCAACCATAGCCACAGAGCTGCTCGGTCAAGACACGACATGCAAGAGTTTCAGTATCAACAAGAACACCATCGCAATCAAAGATTACACCGCGTACAACTGGTTTGGTCATGTTTTGATTATCCTTACACACCAGCCAGTTCTGCCCACCGGGCTTCGTCATAGGCGACGGTGCGGGTGTTTCCAAAATCAACCACCGGACGCTTGATCACGGTTGGATTGGCCGCAAGGATTTCCGCCGCCGCTGGTCCGCCCTGCTCAAGCGTTGCCTTATCGGCGTCTGACAGGTTGCGATAGCTTGGCCCGCGTTTATTGATCAGCACCTTGCCACCAACTTCATCCAACCAGCCCGCAATGGTTTTGACATCAATGCCATCGACACGGAAATCATGAAGTTTGTTTTCAACACCCTTGGCGTCAAACCATTTCAGGGATTTGCGCACCGTGTCGCAATTCTTGATGCCGTAAATCGTAACCATGTTCATTCCTGTTTTGATATCCGTGCGACGCAGCCATGCATCATGTAAACGGTTTTGACCCTAAATCATTGAACCTATATAAAGACCACGCCTTGACGACGGCAACCCCATTGACACCGATTTGATGACGGACGGCACAGATATGACTGTTAATCGACGTATTTCCGTCGCCCCGATGATGGATTGGACGGACCGGCATGATCGCTTTTTCTTGCGGCAGATCAGTCGGCATACGTTGCTTTATACCGAAATGGTCACAACAGGTGCGATCATTCATGGCGGGGTGGACCGCCATCTGCGTTTTAACGATGCGGAGCATCCGGTCGCCTTACAGCTTGGCGGCAGTGATCCCGATGATCTGGCGCGTGCATGCGACATCGCCAATGAATATGCCTATGACGAGATTAACCTTAATTGCGGCTGCCCGTCTGATCGTGTGCAAAATGGGGCGTTTGGCGCCTGCTTGATGGCAACACCGGACGTGGTTGCCAATTGCGTGAAATCGATGATTTCCGCCAGTGATGCGCCAGTCACAGTCAAAAACCGCATTGGCATTGATGATCAAGAAGACTACCCGTCCCTTAAACGTTTTACCGAAACGGTTGCCAATGCCGGGTGCAAGACATTCATTGTCCATGCCCGTAAGGCGTGGCTTAAAGGTCTGTCACCCAAGGAAAACCGCGAAGTACCGCCGCTTCGCTATGAGCTGGTCTATCAGCTTAAGCAAGAATTCCCGGAACTTGAAATCCTGATCAATGGCGGCATCAAAACCCTTGATGAGACCGAAGATCATCTTAAACATGTTGATGGGGTGATGATCGGGCGCGAAGCCTATCAGAACCCGTATGTTTTATCGGATGTCGATCAGCGGTTTTATGGTGATGACACCCCGCCCTTGACCCGCCATCAGGTGGTCGAGGCGATGCTGCCCTATATCGAACAACACCTTGGCGAAGAAAACGGCACGATTGGTCATGTCACCCGTCATATGCTGGGCATTTTTCAACAGATGCGTGGAGCCAAGCAATGGCGCCGGTATTTAAGCGAAAATACACACCGCAAAGGGGCCGGGACAGAGGTAGTGCGTGAAGCACTCGCCCTTGTCCCTGAGCAGCAAGACGCGGTCCTGTCGGCATGACAGCCTATGCGCCAGGTGAAAGCGCCGGAGACATAACCTGGCGCGACGGAAATGTGCCGTTTTCACCACATTTTGGCGATGTGTATTTCAGCCCCAAAGATGGTCTGGCAGAATCACGCTATGTCTTTCTGGATGGCAACAACCTGCCAAGCGCATGGCAAACGCGCGATAATTTCACGATTGGGGAAACCGGGTTTGGCACCGGGCTCAATTTTCTGGCGGCCTGGCAGTGTTGGGCACAAGACTCCAAGCGATCCAAACGCCTGCATTTCGTGACTGCCGAAAAATACCCGCTTTCGCGCGACGATATGATCCGTGCTCATCAAAGCTGGCCGGAACTTTCGGATTTCTCACACCAACTTGTCGATATCTGGCCGAAAGAGACCGTGTTACCCGGCGCCCATCGTTTCATCCTTGGCGATGGCGCAATCAGCCTGACGGTCCTGATCGGTGATGCGACTGATTGTTTTGGTGATTATGACGGTACGGTTGATTGCTGGTTCCTTGATGGCTTCACCCCGTCGCGCAACGCCGACATGTGGCAGCCAAAGCTGTTTGATGCACTTGCGTCGGCGTCAAATGATGACGGGGCGACACTGGCGACCTTTAGCTCCGCGCGCATTGCGCGTGACGGGCTTAAAGATGCAGGTTTCACGGTCAGCAAACGCCGGGGCTTTAATCACAAGCGTGACATGATCATCGCCACCCTGCCCGCCAAGACACCGTCGGAGGTCGGATTAAAGATTGCCGATGAGCCATGGTTTGTCTTACCCAAAGCACGTCCCCCCAGATCCGTGGCTGTCATTGGGGCCGGCATGGCGGGTGCGGCCTGTGCGCAAGCCCTGCTACAACGTGGGTGCGACGTCGATCTGTTTGAAAAGAATACCCATACAGCCAGTGCGGCATCGGGCAATGCGGTTGCGATGCTCGAACCCTATTTAACCGTCGATAACGCAATTATGGGTCGCTTTTACGAAGCCGGGTTCCGATTTAGCCATCACATGATCAAACGCCTTGCGGAGGCAGGGCTGGTTGATGCTGATTTCTGTGGTGTGCTTTCCATGGTAACGGATCCGCGCACGCAAGAACGTCAAAATGGCCTGATGGCCCGCCTGCCCGATAAGCCCGATTTGGTCAAAGCCCTTAACCGTGATGAGGCCAGTACAGCATTTGGTTTGCCCCTTCCTGCGGGCGGGTTGTTTTACCCGAATGCTGGCTGGGTTAATCCGCCGTCCTTTGTCAACGCCCTGTTGGATGGGATTGCCATCCATCTTTCCACAGAAATCGTTACAATTTCCGATGATACATCGGGCAAGATTTTGACATCCCGTGATGGGGTGCAGCACGGCCCGTTTGATGCCGTGATCATCGCCGGTTCCACCGAAACCGGGCAACTTTCACAAACGGCGTGGCTTAGCGCGCATATGCAACCCGTGCGCGGCCAGATCAGTACATTTCCGCAAAACCTTGTCAGCGATGCACATGGCCGCGAGACCATCCGCTGTGTGTTGAGCCATAAGGGATACATCACCCCGGCGCGCAAAGGTGTTCATGTATTCGGGGCAACATTTGCACGTGATGACACACGAACAGATCTGCGCGAAAGCGACCATGCGGTTAACATTGCCCAACTGGCCGATGTGTTACCCGATGTGGCAAAGGTGCTTTCGCCCGGCGATCTTGGGGGGCGTGCGGCCCTTCGTACTGTCACAACCGATCATTTGCCCATTGTTGGTCCGGCCCCTGATTATGATGCCTTTCTACTGGCCTATCCCGATCTGGACAAAGGTAAAAATTACGCGCGATATTTCAATGCGCCCTACCACAAGGACGTGTATATCTGTACCGGATTTGGGGCGCGCGGTTTGATTGCCGCCCCGCTTGCCGCCGAAATTCTTGCCAGTGAGATTTGCGCCATGCCCCTGCCATTGGAAAAACAGCTGATGCATGCGATCCATCCAGCACGGTTCATCATTCGCGGACTGAAACGGCGGCAGATTACGGCATGAGTATGCGCGGAAAACTCCCCCTGCAATCGTCGGAACGGATGCAAACAGCGACGATCCTTGCGCTGTTTTTCGTCGGGCTTTTCCTGATCCAAGGCGTTTTCCTGCCCTATTGGCCGGTGTGGCTGAAGGCGCAAGGATTGTCGGCCGGTGAAATCGGTATTTTGCTGTCGCTGCCAAACTGGGTGCGGGTGTTTGCCGATCCATTGATTGCCCAGCGTGCCGACCATACGGGCAACCGTAAAACACCCATGATGTGGCTGGCGGGTATTTATGTCCTGACCGTTCTGGCCTTTCCGGTTTCGAGCAACTTCTGGTGGCTTGCCGGACTGTCCGTTGTGATTGGCTTTACGTTTTCCCCGCTATTGCCGCTGGGCACGACCATTACCGTGCATGAATGCAAAACCCGCGACCTTGATTACGGGCGCGTCCGGCTTTGGGGGTCGCTTGCGTTTATTTTTGCATCTTATGGTGCGGGTTGGGTTCTCGATGGAACCTCAACCACATGGATTGTCTGGATGCTGTTTATTGCCGGCATCGTCAATTTTGCCATCACCACCCGCATGCCCGATCCGCAAACAGACCGTTCTTTACGGTCCGGCTCCTCACTTGTTTATCTACTGCGCAAGCCAGTTTTCCTGATCTATCTTGGCTGTATCGGCTTTGCGCAAGGATCGCACGGGACGTATTACAGCTTTGCCTCGGTCCATTGGGAAACGGTTGGTTATTCCCATGAAATGATCGGCACATTCTGGTCCATCGGAGTGATTGCCGAAATTGCGCTGTTTGCGGTTGCGGGCAAGTTTGTTCGCGGACGCCATCCGGGGATTCTTTTTGCCCTTGGTGCAACAGCGGGTATTGTGCGCTGGATTGTGCTGGGCAGCAGTGATGAATTCTGGATGATTGTTCTTGTTCAGCCGTTACACGCCATGACCTTTGGCATCACCCATCTGGCAGCCGTCAGCTTTATCGCACGCGCCATTCCGCAACAATTGGCGACCTCCGCACAAAGCCTGATGGCGACCTTGTCGATGGGGGTGTTTTTGGGCAGCAGCATCTGGGCATCCGGACCGCTGTATGAACATTTCGGATCGCACGCCTATTACGCCATGGCCGGACTTTCAGGGATTGCGCTGGCATTTGCCTTCTGGCTTATGCAAAGTTGGCACGGCGAGGACAAGACATTCTGTGACTGACAGAGTTTCAATGAACACAAACAAATCCGCCAAACGGGAGCCTTCATGACGTCAATGCCGTTATCACGCCGAATACGCCGCTGGAAATTCGGTCTGAAAACCCTGTTTGGCAGCTCACCTGCGGGCTATTTCATCCCGTATCGCTATGCTGATGAAACCGCCAAGGCAGTTGGGAAACCATCCTACCCGGCGATTGAACGCATGATGGATCATGCAGCACCAACCATGAAAGCATGGCTGACCAAGGCGGAAAAATACCAAAGTATATTTGATACGCTAAACGATGCCGTGCCGCCCGAACCGCGCTGGCAGCAAAGTTGGTTCCCGCGCCTTGATGGCATGATGGCCTATGTCATGACGCGTGAATTTCGTCCCAAGCGGATTGTTGAAATCGGATCGGGTCATTCAACCCGGTTCTATCACCGTGCGATCCGTGACGGTGACCTTGAAACCGCGTTTCACGCAATTGACCCGGCACCACGCGCCGATATTGCCGAACTGCCGATTACGGTTGAGAAAACCATCGTGCAAAAGGCCGACCAGACAGTTTTTGAGACCATCGAAGGGGCCGATATCCTGTCGATTGATTCAAGCCACATCCTGATGCCTGGCACCGATGTTGATTTGCTGTTCTCATCAATCATCCCGACATTGCCCAGCGGCACGATCATTCATATCCACGACATCACCCTGCCCGATGATTATCCGTCAGAATGGCAGTGGCGCGGATATAATGAACAACAGGGTGTCGCGTCCCTTCTGGCCGGGAACGGCTTTGAAATCCTGTGGTCGAGTGCCTATGCAACGACAAGGCTGCAAGATCTTGTTGACGCGTCACCGGCAAAGAGCATCCATCTGCCAAAGGGTGCGATTGAGACCAGCCTGTGGCTGCATAAGAAATAACGTACCCATAGACCAAGCTTATACAGACACCAAAGGGCAGCTCAGAGAGCTGCCCTTTGGTGTAAATGAACGCTGCTTAATCCCGCCTAATTCTTATAGGGATCGGCCGCATCGCGCAGGCCGTCGCCCAGGAAGTTAAACGCCAGAACAACAATCACCACAGGCACCACAGGCAACATCAGCCATGGATAGACCGCAACCGCGTTGATGTTTTGCGCATCATTGAGCAACACGCCCCAACTTGTCACGGGTGCCCGCAGGCCCAGCCCCAAGAAGCTAAGCGCAGTTTCACCAAGGATCATGTTGGGGATCGACAGGGTTACGGATGCAATCAAGTGGCTGGCAAAGTTTGGCAGAAGATGGCGTGCGACAATCCGTTTGGGCTTTGCGCCCATCAGACGAGCGGCAAGCGCATAGTCCTCTTCGCGCAGAGCGAGAAGCTTGGAACGCACAGCACGTGCAAGCCCGGTCCAGTCAATCAGCCCCAGAATGATCGTTATCCCGAAATAGATCAGGATCGGACTCCAGGTGACCGGTAAGGCTGCTGATAACGCCATCCAAAGCGGGATTTCGGGCAAGGAACGGATCACCTCAATCACGCGCTGTGCGGTTGCATCGACCCAACCACCGTAATAGCCCGCTGCCCCGCCAATCACGATCCCAAGGAAGAAACTGACGGTAATGCCTACAAGACCGATGGTCAGCGAGACCCGCGCACCATAAATGATGCGTGAAAACATATCGCGTCCAAGTCGGTCTGTGCCAAAGACAAATAAGGTGCCGTCTTGCGCCGGACACACGAAATGAAAATCGGTTTTAATCATGCCCCAGAATTCGTAATCATCGCCGGAGCAAAAGAACCGAAGCCGATCAACCCGGTCCATGTTTGGGACGTAGTTCGGCTTAAGCGTTTCCATATCGACAGAGAAATCCGTGCCATATGTAAACGGGCCGACAAATTCCCCGTCATGGAACAGGTGAATGGATTGCGGCGGATGATGGATAAAGTTCGAATTACGCGTTTCCTGCGCATAAGGCGCGATGAATTCGACAATAAACACCGACGCATACATCACAGCCAAAATGATCAGTGAGACATAGGCCAACCGATGGCGTTTTAAGCGCCACCACGTCAAACGCCACTGCGATGCCAGATAGTATTTTTCCTGTTCCGGCGTCAGGGCATCGCGTTCATAGGGATTAAAGGGTGCTTTATCGACAAAATGCGCGTTGCGCTTTTCTTCGTCACTGCTCATTTTCCGGCCCCTCCCTGCAATCGAATGCGTGGATCAAGCCAGGCAAGTAACACGTCGGAAACAAACATCCCCACAACCGTCAGAAGCGCTAGAAACATCAGGAACGAACCAGCAAGGTACATGTCCTGACTTTGCAAGGCAGTCAGCAACATCGGCCCGGTTGTCGGTAAGGACATGACAACCGATACAAGGACCGACCCCGAAACCACCTGCGGCAGGATATTACCAATATCGGCAATAAACGGGTTAAGCGCCATGCGCAGCGGATATTTAAACAGCACCTTGAGCGGTGATAGCCCCTTGGCATGGGCGGTAACGACATATTGCTTGCCCAACTCATCAAGCAAATTGGCGCGCAAGCGCCGGATCATGGATGCGGTTCCCGATGTCCCGATGACAAGTACTGGTGCCCATAAATGTTCGACAACGGACATGACCTTGGCAAACGACCAACCCTGATTGATGAATTCCGGATCCATCAGCCCGCCGATTGAGGTGCCAAACACCACATTGGCGTAATACAGCAATATCAAAGCAAACAGGAAGTTTGGCATCGCAAGGCCAAGGAAACCAAGCAGCGTAAAACCATAATCGCCCCAGCTATATTGCCGGGTGGCGGAATAAATGCCGATTGGGAAGCTGACGATATAGATGAACAAAATGGTGCTGAAATTCAGAACCAGCGACAACCACAATCGGTCGCCGACGACTTCGGTCACCGGCAGGTTGTATTCGAATGAAAACCCAAGGTCGCCATGCAAAAGCCCCCAAGCCCAATCGAAATATTGCACGTAAAGCGGCTGATCAAGGCCGTATTGCTGCTTTAAGAACTCGATTTTTGCCGGATCAACCGCCTCACCCTGTGACTGCAGCTCGTTGAGATACGTGCTCAGAAAATCCCCAGGAGGAAGCTGAATGATCACAAACACCAGAACACTGATCATAATCAGTGTCGGCACCATTACAAAAAGCCGTCTAGCCAGAAAGGTCAGCATCGGCGGTTACGCTCCCCCAAACGTTTTATTCCCAATCCCACATCAGGAACAAACCGTCGAATAATCAAATTGTTCGTCTTATCGATCCCACCAGAATGTATCTGGTCGATAAATGCCAAAGAAGGCGCCCGGTTCCCAACTATGGATACCTTTTTCCGGCACATTGCGCATATCTTTATCCACAACAACCGGTTGCGGTACATTCCCGATCAATCCAATGGAAAACATGTTTTCCGAATTGATATCAAGGATCGACTGCCAAGCCGCCATCCGTGCAGCGTCATTGCCAGTTTGCCATTTGCGGTATTGCACCATCAATTCCTTGGCCGCAGGCATATCTGGTGCTTCGCCAGCTTCGCCGTCGGTTTGATAGTACTGCCCCCATTTCGGCCATTGCAGGGTGTCTTGCTGTACCGGGACAAATTCGGACGGTACGGAATTGGGTGTTGCCAAACCGTTGTCGATGCCATTGAAAATCGACATGATGGTTTCGCCAGTATAGGCCCGGTTGCGCAAAACTTCGCGCTGTAGCCCTTTGACAAACATCTTAATTCCGACCTGTCGCCAGCTGTCGCCAACCAGCTCAAGCATATCATCGTGTTCGGGGTTCTCGCCTGTTGTCTCAACAATGATTTCCATTGGCCGACCATCAGGCAGAAGCCGGATGCCATCACCATTGCGTTCATCAAGCCCCATCTCGTCAAGCAGGGCATTGGCCTTATCAACGTCGAAATGGATATAGTTTTCGCGATATTCCGGCTTATACAACGGGCTTTTTGGCAAAACCGTATTGTTGGTTGGCTGTGCCAGACCAAAGAACATAACGCGGTTAATTTCGGTGCGATTGATAGCAAGCGACAATGCCCGACGGAATCGAACATCGCGTAATACACCACGCCACACCGGATCAGAGCAGGTCAGATTTGGATAAAGTGCGGCATAGGCACCGGCCCCGACATCCCACAGGCGGACGTTATAGTTTTGTTGTGGTTCTGCCTGTTTGAGGAAGGTGTAATCCTTTAGCGACAGAATGCGGCTTTGCAGGTCGACCTCTCCTGCCCCGACTTTTGCCGGGACCAATTTGGAGTTGGCGATGTTAAAGATCATCTTGTCGATATAGGGAAGCTGGTTCCCAGCCGGATCAACCCGATGATAAAACGGGTTGCGAACAAAGACGAACCGATCAGATGGTTCTTCCGTGGTGATCAACCATGGCTCAAGCGACGGACGGTCGATATTTGAAAGCTTGTAGGGCCGGTCAATATCGGTGTGCAACACGGCCCAGCTGCGCAAGCCGCGTTCTTTGACCATGGCATCCAGTTCGGCCGCATCGCGGTAGTTTTCATGGAACTGTTTTAGGTAATGCGCCGGGCGATAAATGAATGGTGGCCTTGTACCGGCAAGTTCGGTCAAAAAGAACGGATTGGGCTGTGACCAGCTATAGCGCACTGTAAATTCGTCAAGAATTTCAAAGGTTGCGGGTTCATCGCCGACAAACAGGAACCGCGGCGGCCCGACCGGAAACAGTTCATCGTTGTTAACAATATCTTCCCAGTAGTAGCGGAAATCTTCGGCGGTAAAGGGTTCGCCGTCAGACCATTTATGACCTTTGCGAAGATGAAGGGTAAAGACATTCCCTTCGTCATTCACATCAAGGCTTTCAAGAATGTCAGGCTTAAGATCAAGGTTTTCATCATAACCGATCAACCGTGCATAGCCGTAAACAACCGCCATGCGGATGTCTTTTGACCGACCCATGATGGTCACGAACTGGCCACCATACTTACCAACAGTTTTATCCTCGGCCTCGAAATCGATCACTTTGGGATGTTCTGGCAATCGATCAAGCATCGGTGGCAAGTCGCCACTGGCAACGGCATCCTCAAAATACGGCACCTCGGCCTGCGCTGATGTCGAAAGAACTGCCCCACCGGAGCAAAGCCCACCGGCGAAGATAGCCCCCATGATGGCATGGCGAAAAACACAACCTTTGTCATTGGGCCACCGGGTCATATTGCTATCTCCGTAAAATCGGCACGCTCGGCGCGTACAAAATGGTCTTCGGCAAACTGCATCATTTTCGGGTCGCTATTACGGTTAATCGTAAAGGGTGCAGGCCAGCGCGCCGGATCAGACGCCTTGCCATCCATGATCTTGTTGAAATCAAGTGGATGGTCCAGATCAGCAAACGGAACAGCATTGAGCAACGCCTGCGTATATGGATGCAGCGGATTGCGAAACAGTTGTTCACGTGGAGCAGACTCGACAATACGACCAGCACACATCACAGCAATGCGATCCGCGACATAATCTATGACCGCGAGGTTGTGCGAGATAAACAGATAAGTCAAATTAAGGTCGCGCTGCAAATCTTTTAAAAGATTAAGTATTTGCGCCTGAACTGACACATCAAGTGCCGACGTCGGCTCATCAAAGATCAACAGATCCGGCTTAAGGCTGAGCGCACGTGCAATGCCGATACGCTGGCGTTGACCACCAGAAAAACTATGCGGATAACGGCTCAGGAAACGTGGGTCGAGCCCGACAACTTCTATCAGTTCGAGCACCATCTTACGGTGATAGGCGCTATTGCCGACCCCATGGATGATCATTGGCTCTGTGATGATATCCTGCACTGTCATGCGTGGATTAAGTGATCCAAACGGGTCCTGAAAAACAAACTGGATGCGTTTGCGATATGGATTTAGCTGATCTTCATCAAGCCCCGTCAGCTCGGTCATCTGACCGCTTTCACCGCGAAACAGGATCGATCCATCATCCGGGTCCATTGCCCGCATAATCAGCTTGGACAGCGTTGTCTTGCCACAACCACTTTCGCCAACCAGACCAACGCATTCGCCGCGGTTCACCGTAAGGGATACGTCCGATACTGCCGGGATTGAATGATGTTCGGCCTTAAACCAGTTGCCCTTACGCTGGGTAAAGCTTTTGCTGAGGTGGCGCACGGCTAGAACCGGCTCGCTCGCCATGCTCGGATGTAAGGCCAATGACGGCGGAACTTCGGTTTGTTCGCGCGGATCATCTTCGGATTCGTTAAGCGCTAAAAGACTACCGGTCTTTGGTTTGATTTCACGCAACGGCTTTAGTCGTTCGTCGGGCCCCATGTCAAAATGCGGTACAGCAGCGAGCAGCGACTGGGTGTAGGCATGGCCGGGATTGATAAAGACGTCATCGGTCCTGCCCGACTCAACAACCCGACCATCATAGATAACCACCATGCGATCAGCCATATTGGCCACCACCCCGAGATCGTGGGTGATCAGCAGCACCGACATTTTAAGTTCGCTTTGCACTTCCCGAATCAAACGCAGTATTTGCGCCTGAATGGTGACATCAAGTGCAGTCGTCGGTTCGTCCGCAACCAACAAGGCAGGTCGACACACCATGGCCATGGCAATCATGGCGCGCTGCCGCAGACCACCAGACAATTCAAACGGATATGTCTTAAGCGCACGTTTTGGGTCGGCAAACCCGACAAGGGTCAGCATTTCCTTGGCAAGTTCGCGGGCTTCGCTGTTGCCGACCTTTCGGTGAAGGCGAACAGCCTCGCAAATCTGATCACCAATGGTATGAAGCGGGGACAGGGAGCTCATCGGCTCCTGAAAAATCATCGATATCCGACCACCGCGGATTGATCGCATTTGCGCGCCAGAACGATCTAGCATGGCAATATCGACGCGTGTTCCGGGCTTGTCGGGATCTGCAAATATAATCGAACCGTTGGTGATCTGTGCGGCCTTGGGCAACAGCCCCATGATGGCCTGTGAAATTGTGCTCTTGCCCGACCCTGATTCGCCGACCAAAGCGACTGTTTCCTGCGCACCAATCCGAAAAGTGACGTTTTCGACTGCCTTGACCCGCATATGGGGCAAAACAAATTCAACCTTTAGGTCCTTGATACGCAGAATGTCAGTCATAATTTCTTAGGCACCACCATTTGACCTTTCTGATGCAACAGCCCGAACAAGCGTTTCAGCCTCATCCATGCGCATCAGATTGGTCCGTGTAACGTCGTCCACAAGAAGCTGGTTATCTTTCGCCCAATCACGAGAAATATCAAGAAGTTCGTCGAAGCCGACCAATGTGGATTCTGCAACAATCTTGGCATCTCCGGCTTGCAGTGTAAGTTCAAACCAACCTTTGTTGCCATCGCGCTTGGTACTGAAGTAACGCAAACGGAACTTCGAAAGTTCCGGCCAGGCAAACGCCGTCCCGCCCCGCATGCTTGAAAGACGAATGCCATATTCGGAAATGTAAATTTTCGACTGGAACCGCAGCAAAGTCCGCACAAAGTAAAAAATGAACAGCAAGGACAGCCCGGCTGCGGTCCATTGAATGATGGCAAGCATTTCCGGGATCAGGGCAATCACCCCGCAAATCAGCAAACCAACAATTGATTTGGCCAAATCAGGCGCCATTGTTTTTGTCGGATAGGCCAGCATTTGCACATCACGATCATGTACCCCAGCTGGTTTTACCGGATCAACCGCTTCGTCGACGACTGGCGCGTCATCAAGCTCCGGATGTTTGTTCGGACTTATTGCCATGGAAATACTCCGGGAATTCTTAGCCAGCTGAGTGCTGAATGTTCGATCGAAAAAAGATTATCAAGAAAATGTGTTGTTGCCCCGTCATGGACCAGATGATGGGTCAGGATACCAGTCGGCTCTTTTGGGTCAGCAGCACCGGTACGACGGGCGGCAAGATGGGCGATCATAGACCCAAGCGCCACGTCTTCACCAACAAATCCACGACTGCCCCGCCAATCAATGACATCGACATGGGTATTTACCTGCAACAGCCCCTTATACGGCTCGGCAGTTTGGCGCGCATTAAAGGTGCTTAAACCGCAAAAACCCAAGGAATTTAGGGTTGCGACCACATCGTCGGCGATCCGGTTCCACGGCGGGACAACAACCGGAAGAAACCGGTTCCCAAACCGTGATGACAGTACTGAAAACCCTTTGCGCAAATCGGAAACGACGGCACCAAGATCACGCACGTCATCAAGTTCCTGTTTTTTTCGTCCGTCGGGCATATGATTCTGGTGGGCCCACCCATGCTGTAATACACGGGTATCAAGCGTTTCCGCCAGCCGCTCGACCAGATCATTTTGCAAATTTTCCGGAATAACCGCCAAGGCAAGCGGCACCTTGTACTTCTGTTCAAACGCCAGAATAGTATCGAGTTGCGCAGTTACCGTTACGGCATCATCATCGCGCCACCACGCTGTGGCAATCCGTCCTTCGGACTGCCACAGATCAAGTTCTGCGCGCAAATGATCCCAACTGCTCATGCCGATCCCTTTATCAAAGCTGCGATAAGTGACGCAGTTCTTTGCGCGCCATCCAACGCAATACTGAGATTTTGCGGTTGATTGGCACGATCTATTTGTTTTGCTAATGATTGCGCAGTCAGGCCACTAAGATCAAGCAAGGAAATGACACCGGCACTTGATAAAATTTCGCCGCGCTCTTTTTGTTCACTTTCCCCACCTTCGGCAAACGGCACCATAACCGATGGTGTCTTTGTCGAAAGAACATCCATCAACGTATTATACCCGGCTTGCGAAACCGACACAGCAGCCTTGGCCATGCGGGCGCGAAAGTCTGGCAGGAAGCGATGCAAAACCATGCCGGGCGGCAATGTTTGCGATACTGCGTCAAAGCGTTCTTGCGCGAAATGCGGCCCGGCAACGATGTCCCACGACGCATTACGGAACCGCTCGGAATGAGCCCGCGCAGCAATGGCAATTTCAATCAGTTCCGCGCCAACTGCACCGCCGCCCGCCGAGACCAGAACCCCACTTCGCGTATCATCCTGTCCGGTCAAATATTCCGATGCGTTGGTTGGCGCCACATAGCCGGTATAGGTAATCAGGTCAGCGATATCATTGGCGTATGGAAAACTATGGTCAAAGCCAAACAGATCAGGATCGCCGTGCACCAGAACTTTGTCGAAATACTGACGGGCGACATCGCGCATCCACTTGGTTTTTACAGGGTCTTTCTTACGCACCAAAAGGTCGCGCACCGAACAGATAATGGGAACACCGGCCTTCTTTGCCGCATCCATCAAGGGGATCAATTCGAACCGAAACGCCCGCCGCCCAAACGGGAACATTTCAATCAGCAGAAGTTTTGGCGATGCCTCTTTGAATGCCGCCAGCAAATCCTGTGTCCGGCGGCTTTTCCAATCCTCATTGATCGGACAATCATTGGCGTCAACAAGCCCAGAGAAATTGCTATCTGCTGTGCGACATGCGGGCAATTGCACAATTTCGTCCGCCGCAAAATCAAGTGCCGGGTCCGGAATACCACCACTGGCAACAGTCACCGTTAGTCCCTGCCCGCGCATCGCCTGATTGATCAGGGCCATACGCCTGACATGTCCAATACCAAGCAAATGCTGCACATAGACCATGACGTCGCTCATACATCCCCCCCACCGTTGGGAATTAACGCGATGTTGAGTTTCACAACCTCAAAGCCGTCTTGTTCAGACCAGTCGAAAACATGCAGACATTCCCAATCCAGTTTATCGGGGATTTTTCCCATCATGTCCCATCCACGTGCCGCAGCATAAACAGCACGAATAACGCCTTTGTGGGTGATGGCGCCAAATTTTACGGCACCATGCACATTCATCTGTCTGGTAAGGAAGCCCTGGACACGCACAAGCACATGTTGCGGGCTTTCGCCGCCATCTGGGCGAAACGCCCAGCCACGATCTTCATTCTGTGCCATGTTTTCCCCAAGCACCTTACGAAGATCTGGCAATCGTTGGCCTTCCCAATTGCCCCAATCCATCTCAATCAGATCGGGTTGCGGTGTAACCGATGAAATCGCCAAGGCATCGGCTGTTTCGCGTGTGCGTGACAGTGGCGTGCAGTACCATGGAACGGTTTGCCAATCGTTTGGCAAACGTCGGGTACGGTATTTGGCGATGGTATCAGCCCGCAATGAAATGTCAGAATGGCCCTGAATACGTTTTTCAACGTTCCAGTCGGTCACCCCGTGTCGCAAAAGGGCAAAGCGTATTTTGTTCATGTGCAGTCCGGCGTTGCATTTGCAACGATCTTGCGAATCTCAGAACCCAATACATTTGATGCTGCGCCGATTGTGTGATCCTTCTTAGCTTTTGCGGCCGCATTGCGCCCGAAAGAACGCAGTGTATCAATCTGATCTGTCAGACATCTTGTTAGCTGCGCACCAAAAGCATCTTCATCCCCAACCGGGACAAGCCAACCTGTTTTCTGATCCGACACCACACCAGGCACACCACCCGTGTTTCCCGCCAACACAGGCAACCCCGACGCCTGAGCCTCAAGTAAGGCCATACCGTATGCTTCGTTAATCGCCGGCCAAACAAACAGATCGGCAGACGCAAGATGTTTGCGTGTTTGACCTGAACTACACAGCCCTGCGAAACAAAGGTTCTGTGTCGTGATCCCTTGCGCGGCAAACAAACCTTCGACCGATGTCCGCTCCGGGCCATCACCAATGACGGTCATATGCCAGTTTTCAACATTTTCGCGTTTAAGGCGGCCCAGCACGCTTGCCAAGACCTCAAAGGATTTCATCTTGTCGCCATCGCGCATCATTGCCGTTGTGACAAGTTTTATGCAGGCAGGATCGATATCGGCCCGTTCGGCCACCTGCCAGTTTTCAATCTGGGTAAAGGGTGCGAGATAATGCAATTTCCTGGCATCACAAATTGGTCTTAGGCATTCCATATCCGCACGATTAAGCGAAAAGACCGCATCTGCGTGACGCAGAGCCATTTCCACCGCCTGATGACTTTGTTGCCACGGGCCATCTGCGCGTTTGGGCGCAAAGGATGCCTCGGCTACGACATAGGGAATGCCCAGCGCATTGGCGACAATCGGACCAACCCAGTCCGGTGCCTTGTAATACAGATGATAGGTAAACCAAATGTCGGGCTTTGGGCGAAAGCCGGTTTGATATTGGCGCAACAGTCTTGCAGCCAGCTTCGTCCCCAACTCGGCCAGACGCGCTTGTTTTAGGATATTGCCATCTGAAACCCGGCTGCGCAGACGCGCTGCAATATCGACCTGCATGTCAGCCCCTTCAAGGGCGGCAACCAACATCCGCGCCATCAACCTGTCCCCTGATGGCACTGGATGGTCAGTAGTCTTTAGCGGAGCATAGAAGGCAACCTTCAAGATGGTAGCCTCCTACTCTGCTGCGGGTTTCTGAGAATGGCTGGAAGAAATGTTTTCCGGATTGACGTCCGTTACGCCAAAGCGATGGGCGAGATCCTTCATACCGCTGTAGAAGGAAAAATCGCGTCGTACAATTTCATTTCCCTTCCGGCCCATTTCATCGCGCTGTTTCGGGTTTGAGATCATGGTTTGCAAGGCCTTGGCCAGTTCATCGGGATTGCGCTGAGGAACCAGCAGGCCGTTCACACCATCTTCGATCAGTTCCGGGATTGCGGAAATCGCGGTTGAAACGGCCGCCAGACCACAAAGCTGTGCTTCCATCAGCACGTTGGGCAGACCATCACGGTCACCGTCTTTTTGGATCCGGCTGGCCAGAACAAACAAATCAGCAGACTGACAGGCTGCAATGACTTCTTTCTGATCACGGGCACCTTGCCACTCGCAACGCCCTGAAATGCCAAGCTCAGCGGCAAGTTTACGGTATTTATCGCCACTTCCCCCACCGATGTGCACAAAGCGCCATGAAAGGTCCTTGGGCAATTTGGCCAAGGCACGCAGCAAATCGTCATAACCCTTTTTGCCGACCAAACGCCCGACCGACAAGATCGTTACTGGCTGATCGGCATTACCGCCATCGCGCATTTCACGATCTCGCAGCTTTTCGGGAAACCGCAAAAAATCAAGTCCGTGATAGAGCAGATGAACCTTTGACGGGTCTTCGGCCAGCTCCTGCAGGTAATCGACATTGGCCTTGGTACAGGTCACCAACCAATCCATATCGCGCAGCTTTTCGCGCATGTCCCAGTCCGCACTGGTGTAGATATCCTTGGCGTGCGCCGAACAGGACCATGGAATTCCCCGCATGATCGCGCAATAGCGTGCGACCGACGCTGGTGTATGGAGGAAATGGGCGTAAATACGGGTGATATCATCGGGAAGTTCAGCTGCCATGACAATGGCCTGCACAAACCGTCGGGCGCGGTTTGGTGTGCGGTCACGGCGGTAATCCTGCCACCAGATATTGACTGCCCGGCGATAGCCAGGCAATTTTCGGACTTTTAACCAACTGCGCACAACACGCAGCGGTTCCTGATAGACATATTCGGGAAGATAATCGATATACCCCGTGATCCTTTCATGGATCGGGTGACGTTTTTTATCGGTGGGATGACGCAGTGAGACAATCCGATAGGGAATACCTACCTGCTGAATGCCGAGGATTTCCTGCGCAATAAAAGTTTCCGACAATCGCGGATAACCTTTAACCACGATTGCAAGAGTGTCGCGTGTCATAAATTGGGCATCCCGGCGTTACTTATTCGGCCGCCATTTGCGGCGGGAGCCAGCGATCAACAAGATCACCGACCCGATCAAGCCCGCCCATCAGGTTGGGAACGGTTACATGCGACGGTTTGGGCTGCGAAATCAATCCATGAAGCGCATCGGCCATTTGACGCGGATCCCGACCGTTGTCTTCCGTGAGCATTTTGACAAGACCGAGCTTTTCCGCCGCCGAGGCACGGACATATTGCTCAAGACGCGGGACGGTGCGCGGCACAATGACGGCGGGTTTATCAAATGACAGAATTTCGCAGAACGTATTATAGCCGCCCATGGCAATGACACCGGCAGAATTATGCATCAGCATTTCGACATTGGCATCAAATGTAATGACCGACAGCTTGTCGATCTTTTCAGCCCGTTCCATGAAGGATTTCTGCTCGCCCGGGGCCATGAACGGTCCAAGCACGACAAGCGACGGCACGGCAATGGTCTCATCGGCTTCATAGGCACTGATCACCCAATCGACCAAATTAACCCCATCCCCGCCACCACCCGTGGTCACCAGATAATAAGGTTCTTCAAGACCAAGGGCCCCGTGCTCCGGTGTTGGACGCTGGGTTGCGGTACGCGGCAGATACCCCGTATAGGCCATTTTGTTTTCCACACCCGGGGGCAAATCAATCCCTTCAAGCGGGTTACAGATTTCCTGCAGACCATAAACCCAGATTTCGTCATAGAGCTCGGCCAAGGCAGGCACGCATTGCTTGCGGTCCCATTCTTCGCGCAGATGAACCGGATCATCCATCACATCGCGCAACCCCATGACAAGACGGGTGCGGCGATGACGCAACATACGCAAGGTGGACTCAACCTCACCGCGCAGACCAAGGGGCTCTTTATCGACGATGAAAATATCGGGATTAAACACGTCTGCGGTATGTTTGATGATGGATTCACGCATCTCAAGTATCTGATCAACATCGATATTGAGATTAAGTGACGTGTATTCCCCGTTCGAGAGTTTGATCACGCCGGGAATACGAACAAAATCGACTCGCGAACGGAACTCGAAACTGCCGATAATCGGGGACCCCGACAAAATCAAGACAGAAACATCATCCCTGCGTGAGACCAGCGCATGCGCAATAGTCCGGCACCGGCGCAAGTGGCCGAGCCCAAAGGTATCGTGGCTATAGATTAGAACCCGATAGCCTGAGTTCCCTACGATTGACATATATTCGCCCGCTTACGCAGTGGTCCCTGATACCTACTCAACCAAAAATATGGATGGCAAGATATCCCTCATCGGTAAGTAAATCCGTTTTGGATACACTTTTAAACCGTAATTTTTAATCCGCCCTATTGCTCTCACACAGAGGCAATATCGCGCAAGACTTTTTCAAGCAGATCACGACGTTGCGCATCGTTTTCGACAGAACGCAGTTTTTCCGAAAGTGCCGTAATCGTTCCAGCATACAGATTATGCCAGTCATCCCGCGATAATTCTTCGCCCGACAATCTCGGTCGGACTTTTGCCGTTTCAACTGTCCCAGACTTCAGGATTACGGTCTCGTCAAGCATGGGCAAGGCTATCTTTTTACTATCGATTCCTTCGGCCAGCAACACTTGCTGAAAGGCGGTTCGCGCCCCTTCTTCGCCGTGGGTCAAAAAGATCCGCCTCCCGACAGGTAGGCGGTCGCGTGTCCATCGCAAAAGCATGTCCTGATCGGCGTGACCGGAATAGACATCAAGGGTACGAATACGCGCAAGAACCTCAATTTCCTCACCATGAATGCGTACCCGTTTTGCACCACGCTGTAACACCCGTCCAAGAGACCCCGCCGCTTGAAAACCAACAAGCAGAACTGTCGCCTCCGAGCGCCAAAGGTTGTTTTTCAGATGGTAGCGAATACGCCCGGCATCGCACATCCCGCTTGCGGAAATAATAATTGCACCGCTTTTGACCAAGGCAAGCTGCTTACTGGCCTCAACATCCGGTACCATGTGAAACTTTGGATGCGCTAACGCACGTGCATCCGAGCCGGTTAGATGCTTTGCAAAAACGTCGGTCGCTCGTTGCGCAAGCGGACTATCAACAAATACAGTCGCCTCGGGTAATTCGCCACGATTAAACAAATGTGCCAAATCAACCAGCAACTCTTGGGTTCGCGCAACAGCAAAGCTTGGAACAACGAGATTTCCTCCCGCTTTTAGAGCCTCACGAACCTCCTTACCGAGCAAAGCACGACGTTCATCGTCCGTCATATCGTCGCGATTGCGATCGCCATAGGTGGTTTCAACAAAGAGATAATCGAGACCAGCGGGAGCCTCTGGTGCATTATTAAAGACCGCTTCACCGGTTCCAATATCGCCAGAGAACAGCAAACGGGTCGGCTTATCATCAGGTTCCGTGGCCGCCACTTCGATTTCAATTGATGCCGATCCGAGCAAATGGCCTGCATCCCAAAACCGTGCCTTAACCCCTGAAATAACATCCTGCCAAACGTGATATTCAACGACACTTAGCTGGCTGAGCGTATTTTCGGCATCGTGACGGGTATAAATCGGCGTGACCTGCGGACGACCGCGTCGGGCATTGCGACGATTAAGGCGTTCAACTTCTGATTCTTGAATATATCCCGAATCCGGCAACATGTATGTCAGGAGATCGCACGTCGGTTCCGTCGCAAAAACCGGCCCTTTGAACCCCGCTTTGACCAGTTTTGGCAATAAACCTGAATGATCAATATGAGCATGTGTCAGAACGACCGCCGATATTGAGCTGACATCAAATGCGAAAGGTTCGTAATTCAGTTCCCGAACGGTTTTGCTGCCCTGAAACATCCCGCAATCGACAAGGATGTTACCCTGATCTGTTTGCAGGAAATAGCACGATCCGGTCACACCGCCAGCGGCACCGCAAAAGGTTACTGATACTGTCATGACATCCTCAATCGGTTTCTGATTATCTCATCACCATCACGCAAAGATCACGACATCACAATGACATGGATCACGCAGAACTGCTTTACTGGAGCCCACGTAACGGAAGGTAAAAGACTTCATCACCCACAACAACTTGACCGCAGTCTTCCGGTATTTCGATCAAACCGTCGGCCCAGACCATCGATGACAGCATCCCGGAGCTTGTGGAACTAAAGGCAATTGCTTCAAACGCGCCATCCTCATTTTGCACAAGTCGTGCGCGCAACCATTCTCGCCGTCCAGTCCCCCGTTTGAAACCAAATCCAGCACGAACGGGCATCCTTACCGGGACCGTTTGCGAACGATCCGCCCCCATCATATGGCGCAACAACGGCATAGCAAATAACAGCCCGGCAACCAGTACCGAAACCGGATTACCCGGTAGGCCAAGAACAAGACAGTCCCCAATCTTGCCCCGCATTAACGGTTTTCCGGGTTTTATCGCCAGCTTCCATGCGTGAATTTCACCAAGTTGATCAACAACCGGCTTAAGCAAATCCGCCCGACCAACTGATACTCCACCCGACGTCATAATCACATCGTGGGTCTTCGCCGCACTATCCAAAGCATCGCGCAAAACATCGAAATCATCGGTCAGCAGACCAAGATCAGTAACCTTACAGCCGATATTACGCAGCATGCCAATCATGGCAAATCGGTTGGAATCATAAATCCCGCCAGGCGGCAACGGGTCACCCGGCTTTGCCAGTTCATCGCCGGTGGAAAACACCGCGACCGACAAAGGCCGCGCCACGGCCAAAGTCCCAAGCCCCTGCCCGGCGGCAATCGCAATATCTTGGGGTCGAAGGACCCTGCCCGATGAAAGGACCACCGTTCCTTGCTTGATATCTTCTCCCGCACGGCGAATGTTCTGCGCAAGTTGGGTGCGTGCAATCACATCATCGCGAATTTCAATGATGGTTTCATCCGCATTGGCGGAAACGTTTTCCTGAATGATCACGCAATCCGCACCATTCGGAATGGCGGCACCAGTGGCAATCCGAATGGCTTTTCCCTTGGAAAGTGTGCCTTCGAACGGATGACCGGCCATGGAACTGCCGATCACATCAATTGCCCCCGTCATATTCGCAAGGTCAGCAAACCGCAGCGCATAGCCATCCATGGCCGAATTATCAACCGATGGGACTGCAACCTTCGCAATCACATCACGCCGCAACACCGCACCAAAGCAGTCGTCAAGCGGACGTTGTTCGACATCCTGCACAATACCAACCTCGGTAAAGGCGATATCAAGCGCATCGGAAAGTGTCGTCAATCCGGGTTTGATGGTTTGCATAAAACTGGGAGCCTGTTGTGATGTACCTGACTTAGATAATCTGATGCGATGTCACCGCAAGGACAAAATCACTTGCCATGCCCAGGACGTGAACGTGAAATCGCGCGGCTGAGCATAATAACCGGGATCACCCCGACCACAACAATGGTCAACGCCCCCAGCGCAGCCTGTTCAATCATTTCATCCTTGGCAAACTGATAGACATACGTCGCCAGCGTATCAAAATTGAACGGCCGCAGGATCAAGGTTGCGGGGAGTTCTTTCATTCCGTCAACAAAGACAAGCACCGATGCCGCCAAAATGCCGCCGCGCACCATCGGGAAATGAATGCGTTTTAGAGTTCCCCAAGGGCTTTCGCCCAAAGTACGTGCCGCGTCATCCATGCTGGGGCGAACTTTACCCAATGCCGCCTCGATCGAACCATACGATACCGCCATAAACCGAACGGCATATGCAAAGACCAGCGCAAACACTGTACCGCTCAACAACAAACCGGTCGAAATGCCGAATGTATCGCGCATGACCGCATCAACCGCATTATCAAAACGGGCAAACGGGATAAGAACGCCGATCGCCAGAACCGCGCCGGGCACTGCATAGCCCACCGATGAAAATCGAACACAGAATTTCAACAACGGTTGCGGGAACAGGCGCAGCGCATAGCCCATGAAAATCGCACATCCAACCGCAACCAGCGTTGCCAGTCCCGACACCAGTAGACTGTTCCCGGCAAACTCAAAGAAATCTGACGTCCAGCTTTGATCAAAATAGCCGATGGAATAGTAGATCAGAACAGCTGATGGTACGACAAAACCAAGCAGGATCGGCAGGATACAGACGGCCAAGGCACCCACCTTGCCCATGGGACCGAGATCATAGCCCAGTAATTCCTGAAACCGGTTGGTGGTATCGTGGAACCGCTGGCGACGACGTGAATAGCGTTCGATGACCAAAAGAGCAATCACCACAGCCAGCATCGTCAAGGCGATCTGTGCTGCACCGCCGGCATTGCCCATCCCAAGCCAGACATTGAAAATGCCCGCCGTTAGGGTGTGGACAGCAAAGAAGTCAATCGTGCCAAAATCATTGAGCGTTTCCATCAATGCGATGACAACCCCGACCACAATCGCCGGACGGGCCAAGGGCAAGGCCACCGTGATGAATGAATTCCATGAACTGCGTCCCAGTATGCGGGCGGCCTCGAGCACACAGATCGATTGCGCCAAAAAGGCGGCCCGCGCCAGCATATAGACGTAAGGATAAAGCGTCAGGCTGAGCACCACAATCGCCCCACCCTTGGTACGAATATCAGGAAACCAGTAATCGCGCGCGGATTGCCAGCCGAAGACATCACGCATCATTCGCTGCAACGGCCCGGCATATTCCAGAAGATCGGTATAAACATAGGCAACGATATAGGCCGGAACAGCCATCGGCAGCAGCATCGCCCATTCAAAGAACCGCTTACCCGGCAGCTTGCACATGGTGACAACCCACGCGGTTGAAACCCCGATCAATGTCACCCCCACCCCGACGCCAAGCATCAAAATGCCTGTATTTTTGAGGTACCGGGGCAGCATCGTCGATGCCAAGTGCGGCCAGATGTTTTCGGTTGGAAAGAGCGCGATATAAATCACCGCGACAATCGGGGCTGCCACCAGAAGGGCAATCACAAACGCGCCAAACAACCATATCGCCGACTGCCCACGCGGCAACCAGCGCATGGCAACGCTTCCGGTTGGTGTCCGCATCGGATCAAACGTTTCCGTGGCGACGGTCGGACGAATATCTTCGTCCCTTTTCATTTTGCGGCTTGTTTGGCGTGCGGTGTTCAATATCGTTCTCGTCTTCTTCGTCGAAGGCCACATCATCCAAAAGCTGTTTGGCCACATCGTGATAGCCTGCAATGGCGCTTAAAGGCAAACGTTCAGGCGCGCCCCACCCCGGTTAATGCACCATTGCACAACATTTCGACCACACATACGCCCAACACGACGGACGATATGATTAATGCGCCGGATCTATTCGTTAAATCCGACTTCATCAATCATGCGGATCGCATCCCCACGTTTTGCGGCAACGACATTCAACGACAAATCGTCGTGTTTGAACGTGCCCCATGAACGCACCATTTCCGACCAGGCCACGCCCGGTTTGACGGGATATTCAAAGTTGACATCGGCATACATGTGTTGTGCTTCATCACCCGACAGGAATTCCACCAGCTTGATGGCGTTTTCCTGATTGGGGGAATGCTTCATCAGGGCAACGCCGGAAATATTGACGTGTGTGCCGCGATCCCCCTGGTTGGGGAAGACAATGCGCACGTCTTTGGCTGCCGGTGCCTTGTTGGGATCATCAAGCATCTTGCCGTAATAGTACGAATTACCAATCGCGATATCACATACGCCCTGTGACACGGCTTCAATCTGGTCGATATCGGCTCCCTGAGGCTTGCGTGCAAGATTGTCCTTAAGGGCTGTCAGCCATTTTTTGGTATATGTTTCGTCATGATTGGCAATCATCGATGCGATCAACGCAATGTTATAAACATGCATGCCCGACCGGATACAAATGCGGCCTTTCCATTTTGGGTCCGCAAGGTCTTCGTAGGTGGCGATTTCATCGGGGGCAACACGATCAAGTGAGGTGTAAATGACACGTGCGCGGGTTGTCAGCCCGACCCAGAGATTATTCTCGTCACGGAACTGACCTGGGATGTTGCTACGGATTATATCGCTTTGAAGGGGTTGGGCAATATCGGCATCAACCGCATCCTGGATGCGGCCAATATCAACGGTTAAAAGCAAATCCGCCGGGCTGTTACGCCCTTCGTGTTTGATCCGTTCAACCAGTCCACTTTGTGAAAACAGCGTATTGACGCGAATGCCGGTTTCCTCGGTGAACCGTTTAAACATCGGTTCGATCAAAAATGGCTGACGTAAGGAATAGACATTCACTTCTTCTGCTGCAGTGGCCGGCTGGTTCAACGATATGCCCATTGCGACCGCAACAAGACCAAAGACCGTTTTGCGCAGTGAAATCATGAATGCCTCTCTTGGGTGTGCCACGCGGATTTGCAGCAATTAGGAATGATTTGTATTTGCTTTGGCCGAAATTAACGACCCCACCCCCCATTTTGCAAGTCCCAAAACCACATATGAGCAATGCTCACGTGCCGAAACTCTGTCAAAATAACGTGATCACGAACGTAGAAAGGGGATGGCATATGACCATCCCCTTTGCAAAACAACGCTGTCTCAAATTGTCTGACTATTCGTTGTACCCGATTTCGTCGACCATCTTGATCGCCGCGGGCGTCAGACGGGCAATCTCGGCCAATGACACGGTATCAGCCTTGAACGTGCCCCATGATTTAACGTTTTCGGCCCACTCGACACCCGATTTGACAGGATATTCGTAATTTACCTCGGCATAGATTTTCTGTGCCACGTCGTCGCTTAGGAACTCCATCAGCTTGACCGCATTCTCCTGATTAGGGGCACCTTTGATCAGACTCATGCCGGAAATATTCATCGACATGCCGCGACCGTCCTGATTGGGGAAGACGATATTGACCGCTTCCGCCCATGGACGCTGTTCTTCATTCTCAAGCATCTTGCCATAGTAATACGTATTACCAATGGCAAGATCACATTCGCCTTCCTTGATCGCCTTGACCTGTGCGCGGTCATTGCCCTGCGGTTTGCGTGCAAGGTTTGATTTCAGGCCTTCAAGCCATGTCTTGGCTTTTTCTTCACCGTGAACGGCAATCATCGAAGCAAACAAGGCAACGTTGTAAACATGGGTGCCCGAACGGGTACATATGCGGCCTTCCCATTTCGGATCGGCAAGATCTTCGTAGGATGTGATTTCGCCTTCTGCAACCCGGTCCTTGGAGGCATAGATCGCACGACCACGCTGGGTCAGAGCAAACCAGTGCCCTTCGGGGTCACGCAGATGTGCCGGAATATTGGCAGCAAGGGTGTCGTTCGAAACGGCTTCGGTGACACCGGCATCGACCGCCTGCTGAATACGGCTGATATCAACTGTCATCAGGATATCGGCCGGGCTGTTGGCACCTTCCTGCTTGATACGTTCAACCAGACCTTTTTCCGCAAAGATCACATTGACCTTTACGCCACTCTGCTCCGTGAATTTTTCAAACAATGGTTCGACTAAAAATGCCTGGCGCAAAGAATAAACATTCACTTCTTGTGCGGATGCCGCCACCGCACCAAATGCTGCTGCGCCAAAGACTGCACCGCCGATAAGTTTCCCGATTTCCATCAGACCGTTCCCTTTTGAAGTTCAATTGCCTTGTATCTGATCTTTGAGGCTGCAACTCAGTTGCAGTCACCTGCTGCAATTAAGTCGCATCACCAATAATTTCAACAAGAAACTGCTCATTCAACCCGGGAACGTGAACTTTTTCACTTAATACACAGAACAGCGTATAAGTTTGGAAAGGCTGATCAGACTGTCTCAAATTGGGCTGATGTAATCACAGAACATTAAATGATCCATCGCTTGATGTGCGCCATCCATCAAGGAATTCCTGATAGGCAGGAATATCACCAGCGCGTTCTTCAAGCCACGCCACCGTTAGATTGATCGCATGGTTATAGCTGTCATGGTCGGTCAGCCCGGTATGCAGCGCATGGCGCAAATACAAGAGATAAGTATTGAGCACATCGGTTTCGCAATAGCGTCGAATGCCATCAATCTCGCCGTTATCGAACATGCCCGACACCTTACTGCCATCGACCCCGGTTTTGCCCGGCAGATCAAGGGCAGCACAGACTTCGTTCATTTTGGTGCGCGCCGATGCGCCGTAATCAGACAGAACTTCGGCCAGATCACAATGCCAGTTCGGTGCATAACGCGATGTATAGTTTTCCCACTTGTTGGTCGATTGATGCAGCCAGCGTGCCGTCACACCGTGCTTCATCGCGCGGTATTTCAAAATCGGCAAGTCAAACCCCCGGCCGTTGAAACTGACAAGACGTGGGAAAAGCTTGCCGCAATAGGCAAAGAACCCGTTGACCAAATCCTTTTCCTCGGACGTTAGATCACCGCCCGACCGCAATTCTTCGATTTCGTACATTTCAAGGTTTTCATCACGCTGGATGGTTGCGCGCAGGAAACTGATGGCGACAACCTTGTGAAACGGCTGACGGGGAAAGCCATTACGTCCATTGGTGATTTCAAGGTGATAGTCTTCAAGCATCTTGCGCCCGGTTTCCGGGTCCGGGGCGGTTTCACCTGTCAATTGCGGCAAGACGTCGATATCGGGAACGGTTTCGATATCAAAGACGAACAGACTGGTATGCATCATGACAGGCCCCACAGGTTTGTTTTGCCTAACATAACGATAAAACCCGTTAAATTCACGGAATTATCGCCACATAAAAATGCATTCCACTGACAGCTCCTGCCATAGTTGTCAGGAGCCTTCTGCAATGATCATTCAAACCGTGGCCGGCATTCTTTGCGATAAATACCAATGCGCAGGGTTGCATGACTTTTGAACCCACGGTTAAACTCACATCACCTGTATCAGGGGCAAGGTCTGGTTTGAACCCGCGAGATCACGGCACGAACCTGCAAGACATTGCATTTGATGCGATTCCGGACCGCAACAACGAAGGGACAGAAGGATGAACACCCTGCCTACCGGAGCCGCAATGTTGATGGCCGCTGGCCTCGCATTTACCACATTCGCAACCACAGCACAGGCACAGGACGCATCCTGTGAAATAGATCGGCCGGTGATGTTCGCCGGACTGAACTATGACAGCGCCCTGTTCCATAATGCCGTGGCCCGTTTCATCATAGAAAAAGGCTACGGCTGTAAAACCGATGCTCTGCCCGGCGATGTCATCCCGCTCTTGACCGGGGCTGGCAAGGGCGATGTTGATGTTGTCATGGAAATCTGGCGCGACAATGTTGCTGACGCTTGGAAAAAGGCCGAGGCCGCCGGCAATGTCAGCCAGATCGGGGTTAACTTCGATGACGCCGTTGAAGGCTGGTTTGTCCCGCGCTATGTCATTGAAGGCGATGCCGAACGTGGTATCGAACCGATGGCCCCTGATCTGAAATCGGTCGATGATCTGCCCAAATACACTGACCTGTTTGCCGATGCCGAAGAACCCGGAAAAGGACGTTTTTACAACTGCCCGTCGGGCTGGGTCTGTGAAAAGGTCAATTCGGGTAAGCTCGCGGCCTATGGCCTTGCTGATAGCTTCACCAATTTCCGTCCTGGTACCGGGGCGGCACTTTCGGCAGCCATCGCATCGGCACACAAACGCGGCAAGCCAGCCCTTTATTACTACTGGGGTCCGACGTGGGTGATGGGTCTTTATGACAGCTATCGTCTTGAAGAACCGGCGTATGACAAGGAAATCTTTGATGCGCTGAAAACCGATGCCACACCGACCAAGGCAACAGCCTATCCACAAAGTACGGTAACGGTGGGTGTGAATAATGATTTCAAGGAAGCTGCCCCCAATCTGATCACGTTCCTGACCAACTATGAAACAAGCAATGCGCTGGTTTCTGAAATGTTGGCCTACATGCAGGAAAATGATGAAAAGCCAGATGGGGCTGCGCGTTATTTCCTGAAACAGAAACCTGATATCTGGAAATCATGGGTTCCTGAAAGTGTTGCGCAAAAGGTTGAAAGCGCGCTGTAAGGCCCTTGATACCAATAGACTTTCCAAACAAGGCGCAGTGAAATATCTGCGCCTTGTCAGCTTTTGATCACACTATTTCCGCATTCATCGATCTTGGCTGGGTTCAAGGTGGATTGGGAATGACGATAATATCGGATCCAGTTCATCGTCATTGACCGATGGGCAGGTGTCGACGTCATCGGACGCCATCAGGTGTGCGACATGCTGAAGTGTCTCAAGAATTTCTCCGCGCTTGGCGACATCAAGCATCTGATAGCGGCGCATGAAGTGCCCGTCCATCAAGGGCGGCGTATCCACCAGAATCTCACGCCCCTTATCGGTCAGACAACTGTTCACAACGCGTTTGTCCGTGGCATTGCGCGTGCGCTTGATGAAATCACGGGTTTCAAGCCGGTTCAGGATTGTCGTTACCGTTGCTTGGCTGAGCGACACGTGATGGGAAATCTGCCGCACGGTCACAGCCCCGAGCTCCTCAATCGCGAGTAGAACAACAAGCTGCGGAACAGTAAGACCACAAACTTTCATAACATATTTTGAATGAAGGTCTGTTGCCCGGATAATCTGCCGCAACGCAACAAGAACATCCAGAAATTCCCGCTTTTTTTGTTGTTTTTCAACCATAACACCACGTCTCCTCGTTCCCCAATCGTCGGAAGCGTAACGTGATTATAATTTGACATCAAATGTTTTGACCTGTAACCATCTGCCGACAAATTCAGACATGGCTTGGGGAAACCTGCGGGGCTTTTGGCCTCTTATGCCACCATCGACATAAAAACAGACTGATGAACGATGTTTGCCGCGCAAAGGCTGTTTGCCTGCGTGATGTGCGTTGTTTGTCGCCAAAAATCGACAAGGACTCATGACCGAAAAAATCGTTGTAAAAGACCTTTATAAAGTCTTTGGCGACCGTCCTGATCAGGCAATGCAAATGATCAATGACGGGATCGACAAAGACGAAATCTTTGACAAAACTGGACAGACCGTTGGTGTTTGCGGGGCAAACTTCACCGTCAAACAAGGTGAAATATTTGTCGTCATGGGGCTGTCTGGCTCGGGAAAATCGACCCTTGTACGACTATTGAACCGCCTGATTGAACCGACGTCGGGTCAGGTTTTATATGATGGTGTTGATATTGCCGCGATGTCCGACGAAGAATTGCGCGACCTGCGCCGCCGCGACATGGCGATGGTGTTTCAATCCTTTGCCCTGATGCCGCATCTTTCGGTCATCGACAATGCATCGTTTGGTCTTGAACTGGCGGGTATGGATGAAAAAGAGCGCCACAAACGCGCCCTTGTCGCACTTGAGCAAGTTGGCCTTCCCGCACACGCCAATTCATATCCCGACGAACTGTCGGGCGGCATGCAGCAACGTGTTGGCCTTGCGCGTGCGTTGGCCAATGATCCGGCTGTGATGTTGATGGATGAGGCCTTTTCCGCACTGGATCCTTTGATCCGTACGGAAATGCAGGATGAACTCCTGATCCTTCAGCGCGAACATAAACGCACGATCATCTTTATCTCGCACGATCTTGATGAAGCCATGCGGATCGGTGATCGTATCGCAATTATGGAAGGCGGCATTGTCGTTCAGGTCGGCACTCCAGAAGAAATTCTGAACAATCCGGCCAATGATTATGTCAAATCGTTTTTCCGCGGGGTTGATGTTTCCACCATCCTCAGCGCAAAGGACATTGCGTCAAAACGCGAAGTCACCGTGATCGAACGCGAAGGTGTTGGCCTTAAAACCGCGCTCAGCCGTTTGAATAAGGAAGACCGCGAATACGCCTATATCGTTGGCGACAAGCTTGATTTCCACGGTGTGATTTCGATCGATACCCTTGATGCCGCCATTAAATCGGGCGCGGATAAACTTTCAGCTGCCTTTTTACCCGGTGTTGAACCGGTTTCCCATGACACACAGCTTTCCGAACTGATCGGAACTGTAGCGCACGCCCCGTGCGGTGTGCCTGTTGTTGGTGATGACGGAAAATATATGGGCGTGATCAAGAAAGCCAACCTGCTGGCAACACTCGACCGTGAAGGAGATGGCACCAATGGCTGATAATAGTAATCCTTGGGGCCAAACCAACGCCACCACCGAGAATACCGATAACGCATCAGGGGCTGCATCAACTGGTGCATCCGGCCCGGGTGGCGCTACTGGCACCGCGCCCCCATCTGGTCCGGGCGGAGGCACTGGCGACGCGGCATCATCAACCGATTGGCTGTCCAATGCCGCCCCTGCCCCGGAAAAGCATTTTGATATCCTGCATCCGTTTCAGGATGCGGTGATCCCGCTGGATGGCTGGGTCAATGATGGTCTTGATTGGATTGTCACGCATTTCCGTAGTGTTTTTCAGGCCATCCGCTGGCCAATTGATGCTGTTCTGAGCGGTGTTGAAACCGGTTTACAGGCAACGCCGGCTATTATCATCATCATCATTATGGCCTTGATTGCATGGCAACTTGCCGGGCGTCGTTTGGCCATCGGCACATTGATTTCGATGGTTGTTGTCGGCTTGATCGGCGCGTGGTCCGAAGCAATGGTGACCTTGTCACTGGTGCTGACATCTGTGTTTTTCTGTGTGGTTATTGGGCTTCCGACTGGCATTTGGCTGGCGCGCAACGAACGTGCGTCGAATGCAGTCCGTCCAATCCTTGATGCGATGCAGACCACCCCGGCGTTTGTCTATCTGGTGCCGATTGTGATGCTGTTTGGTATCGGCAATGTCCCGGGTGTTGTGGTGACCATTATCTTTGCCCTGCCACCCCTGATCCGCCTGACCATCCTTGGCATCCGTCAGGTCCCAAGCGATCTGGTTGAAGCCGCCCGTTCATTTGGGGCCAGCCCGAAACAGCTTCTGTTTCGTGTGCAGTTGCCGCTTGCGATGCCGACCATCATGGCCGGCGTCAACCAAACCCTGATGCTTGCCCTTTCGATGGTTGTGATTGCATCGATGATTGCGGTTGGCGGTCTTGGCCAAATGGTTCTGCGCGGTATTGGCCGACTTGATATGGGGCTGGCAACGATTGGCGGGGTTGGCATTGTTCTGCTGGCCATCGTTCTCGATCGCATGACCCAGGCACTGGGCAAGGACCAGCGGTCCAAAGGCACACGGCACTGGTATGAAGCTGGTCCTGCGGCACTTGTGCGATCAGTTCTGGGCAAAAAATAATACACATAAACGAGATAGCGGGCGGAACCTTTTGCGGTTCCGTCAGTTTGGAGAACGGGGTCAACCAATACGACCTCAATCTATCAACAAGGAGAAGTTCATGACGTTCCTGAAGAAACTTTCTGCGGGTGCTGCTATTGCCGTTACCGGCTCAATGCTGATGACCGGCACTGCGTTTGCTGACAACATGATGCCGGGTGAAGGCGTTGAAGTTCAGCCGCTTAAAAGCTCCATCGCTGAAGAAACCTTTCAGACCGTTGTGGTTATGAAGGCTCTTGAAGAGCTTGGTTACGACGTTAAAGACATCCAGGAAATCGAATATGCGGCTGGCCATGTTGCCATTGGCAATGGTGATGCGACCTTTATGGCCGATCACTGGAACCCGCTGCATGCCGATTTCTACAAGGCCGCTGGCGGTGCTGAGAAAATCTATCGCGAAGGTGTTTATTCACCGGGGGCGCTTCAGGGTTACCTGATCGATAAAAAAACAGCTGATGAATACAACATCACCAATATCGAACAGCTTAAAGACCCGAAAATCGCGGCATTGTTTGATACCAACGACGATGGCAAAGCCGACCTTTCCGGCTGCAACCCGGGTTGGGGCTGTGAAGGTGTGATTGAAAACCACCTTGATGCCTATGGCCTGCGCGATACCGTGACCCACAATCAGGGTTCCTATTCGGCCATTATCGCCGATACGATCACCCGTTACAAAGCCGGTGAATCGGTCCTGTATTACACATGGACCCCGTATTGGGTGTCGGGCGTTCTGGTCCCGGGTAAAGACGTGACTTGGTTGCAGGTTCCGTTCTCATCGCTTCCGGGTGAAAACAAGGATGCCGATACCGCCCTTCCAGACGGCAGCAACTATGGTTTCCAGGTCAACAACCAGCAGATCATCGCCAACAAAGCATGGACCGATGAAAATCCGGCGGCGGCGAAGCTGTTTGCGATCATGGAACTGTCGGCCAATGACATCTCGGCTGAAAACCTTGCCATGCGCGACGGCGAAAAATCTGCCGAAGACATCGCACGTCATGCCGATGCCTGGATCAAAGGCCATCGCGCAACCTTCGACGGCTGGCTCGAAGAAGCCCGCGCTGCGGCGAAGTAATCCAATTGACTACCGCGATCAGGATTTAACCTGATCGCCAATCACTAAACACCCCGCAGGAGACATCTTGCGGGGTGTTTGACTTATCTGGGGTGTTCGTCACGGACCATTTTGCCTGTCACACAGGTTTAGTGAATGTTTTCAATAAACTTGTTGGCATTTTGGTGCAGGCGATCCGCCTCGCCAGTTAAGTCAGACGAAGACCGACGGACCTCTTCGGTGATTTCGCTGGCGTGATGGATTGAGCTTGAGACGTCTTCGATATCGCGGCTCACCCGGTGGATGGTGGTATCGGCGTGTTCAATTGTTGTTGTGATATCGTTTGCTGCACTTGATTGCCGTTCAACCGCGTTTGAAATCTCGATTGAAACGCTCTGCACCTGATCTATACATTCGCGGATTTCGGAAATCGCATCGGCGGTTTGTCCCGAAATGGACTGGACAGATGCAATCTGACGGGTGATGTCCTCCGTCGCCTTGGCGGTTTGGTTTGCCAGTGTCTTGACCTCGTTGGCCACAACGGCAAAGCCCTTGCCAGCGTCGCCCGCACGGGCTGCCTCAATCGTTGCGTTCAAGGCAAGAAGGTTGGTTTGTTCAGCAATGTCCTGAATGAGTTTTACAACATCGCCAATCTTTTCAGCTTCTGATGAAAGGTTCGCGACCGTTTCATCGGTGTGGCGGGTTTGATCAACTGCCGTTTCAATTACCGCCCGTGCGCCAAACACCTGCTGAGATACTTCTTCGAGTGCGATGCGTAACGTTCCGGCGGCTTCGGTGATTGAGCGCACATCGGCGGTCGCCTCTGCGACCCGTTCAAGGACTTTTTCAGTTTTCTGGCGAGAGTCATCTGTTGTTGTAAACAGTGTTTGCGCATTGCCGCTCAGAGCGCTTGCTGCGCTCCGGACGCTATCGACAATTTGCCCGATGGTGTTTCGGAACGACACGGACGTGTCTGCAAGCCGTTGTTTATTTTCCGAACGGTTGCGTTCTTCGAGTTCATCGCGTTCTTTACGCAAATGCTCGACCCGAATGGCATTGGCCTTAAAGATACTAAGCGCGTGCGCCATTTCACCGATTTCATCTCCGCGGCCTGAGGCCGGAATATCAACCTCAAGATGACCATCGGCAAGATCGGTCATGACCCCGGACATCAACTGTAAGGGGCTTGCCACAATCTTTTGAATGATAACAACCAGCACAATCAATAGTACCGCCAGTAGTACAAAGGCAATTGCGGCAAGGCGAAATGCGTTATCACGCATGTCCGCTTCAAGGGCATCAAACCCCCAGCCCGATACAATCACACCGTTGGGCGCATCCGATTTACCAAAAAACGATGGCGATGCAACAACTTGCTTTCCGGCGATCATTTTTTCCTGCGGCGCGCCATCGGCGAGCACAGCAGCAACCATTTTTTGAACTTCTGCGACGTCAGGGGCGGCTTCATCAGGCTGGAGAAATCTGGTGATTTCTTCGCCCGCAATATCAAACACAATCGCAGATGCCAGACCACTGTCACTATTTTCGATCAATGAGCCGAAGCTGGCAACAATCGCATCTTCCTTGCGAAATTTGACCGCCCCACCAATCTGCGATGCAATCAGGTTCGTAACGACCCGGTTGCTTTCGGACAGTTTTGTACGGGCCGAGTCAACAGAGAACGCGATCCCCAGATAGATCACTGCCAAAAACGCCACTGTCACGACGGCAGCGACCACTGCCAACAACTTCCCCCGGATCGACCACCCGCTTTTTTTAAAGTCCGGGATACTGGAACTTTGCGCTGCCAGGCTCATCTTATCACTCCGGTCATATTGCAAAATTTATATGCCGGATGAGACATGGGCATATCCATCCGGCATTTGTTTTGATCAGGATTCTATTGCAAGAGTTCGACGTTAATGCCGACTGTGACCGCCCCGATGACGCTGCCATCAGCGGCATCAACCACCGGAAGACTTAATTGCGACTGATAAGTCTGGGTCGATTCATCAAGTTCGACATCGCCAAGATGAATGGCATCTTTTCCGGCACTGTATGTTTCTTGCCATTTGGCTTCATCACCCTGCCAGTAGTCACTGGTAATGCCACTTTGTCCGACGTTCAGGCCCTTGTTATCCATGACGAATATTTCAGTAATCAGGCCTTCGGATTCTTCGGATTTCTGTTTCAGGAAGCTCGACAGATCACGACCAAGAACCTCATCGATCATGGGCTGACTTGCAGCGGATGTTTCTGCCCGCCACTGTTTGTCCAGCTCGTCAATGTCGGCCTGGCCGAGTGACGCATTCTTTTCGTTCTGCATCTTGACCGCATCAATCACCACCGGATCACCGATCCACCCTTTGACGTCCTCGGCGAAGCTTTTCAATTCGGCCTCATATTCATTGGCATGCACGGTGCCTACACTAACAAACGACATAAGTGTTAGTGCGCATGCCGTCGTTATCGTTACCAATTTCAGTGACATCATACTCTCCCGGATCATTTCAACGTTCGACAGGTGGGCTGCATTCATCAATGAATACAAACAAGTTTGGACGTGGGAATTGCCACACAGATATCAATTAAAATTATTTCGATAAATTCGCTTTCTGCCTCTTGATTGCAGATTTGCATTCCCCAACGCTTCACTAGGGTCTGAATGTCAGGAGCGTCTGGCAGGAGCACCGTGCTCGGGTCATTTTAACCGTGTGTTACGAGATTGATCTTGTTAGGCTCTTCCGCTCGTTGATTTATTGAGCAAATCGGGCAAAGCGCCATCATGTTTCCAGAACAGTTGAATGTGCCGTTGGGCAAATGGGTCAATCAGTTCGTTGATTGGCTGGTGATCAATTATGGTGCGGCGTTTGAGGCCTTTGCCGATAGCCTGCTAACGGTGCTGGTCGCGCTAGAACAAGTTTTGCGCGGCGCCCCGTGGTGGGTTGTCCTGATTGCGATTGCCGCGATCACGTGGCATGCCAGCAAGAACTGGAAACTGGCGACAGGCCTTGTGATTGCGATGTTTGCCATTGGCACACTTGGCCTTTGGGACAAGGCGATGCAGACCTTGGCCCTTATGATTGTTGCCACGTCGCTTTCAGTGATTATTGGGGTACCGGTCGGCATTGCCATGGCGATGTCAAACCGCCTGCGGGCCATCATGTTGCCCGTGCTTGATACCATGCAAACCATGCCGAGCTTTGTGTACCTGATCCCTGCCCTAATGCTGTTTGGCTTGGGCAAGGTTCCGGCCATTCTGGCCACGGTTATTTATGCCGCACCACCGGTCATCCGACTAACCGATTTGGGCATTCGCCTTGTCGATCAGGAAGTTCTCGAAGCATCGCGCTCGTTTGGCGCCAGCCGCAAACAAATCCTGTTTGGCGTACAGTTGCCATTAGCGCTTCCCAATATCATGGCCGGGATCAATCAAACCACGATGATGTCGATTTCAATGGTCGTGATCGCATCGATGATTGGGGCACGTGGCCTTGGCGAGCAGGTTCTGATGGGCATTCAACGTTTGGACGTTGGGGCCGGCATGGAAGCCGGAATTGCGATTGTATTGCTGGCGGTTGTGTTTGACCGGATCGGACAGGCTTATGGCAAACGATCACAACGCAGCCATGCGGAGGACGTGTGATGAGCTACATCGAAATCCGCAATATTTTCAAAATCTTTGGCCCTGATCCCGAGGGGGCACTTGAACTGGCAAGGGCCGGTTCTGATAAGGATGAAATCCTTGCCAAAACAGGCCATACGGTTGGCCTGCATGATGTTTCCCTGTCGATTGAACAGGGGGAAACCTTTGTCGTCATGGGTCTTTCCGGGTCGGGGAAATCAACCCTGATCCGACACTTAAACCGCCTGATTGACCCAACGGCGGGAAGCGTTTCTTTTGGCGGTGAGGATATCCTTGCGATGGATATTCCGGCCTTGAATGCGTTTCGGCGCAAACGGCTTGGCATGGTGTTTCAGAGGTTTGGATTGTTGCCCCATCGCAATGTGATGGATAACGTTGCCTATGGCCTCGAAATTCAGGGTACAGATCGTAAATCCCGTGAGGCCGCCGCATCAAAATGGATTGAGCGAGTTGGACTTGCCGGATACGAAGCCAAATTCCCCGATCAGCTGTCAGGAGGCATGCAACAGCGTGTTGGTCTTGCGCGCGCGCTTGCGACCGACCCGGAAGTTCTTTTGATGGACGAGGCTTTCTCGGCCCTTGATCCGCTTATTCGCAGCGACATGCAAGACGAGTTGATGAAGCTTCAGGCAGAGCTTCATAAAACCATTGTGTTTATTACCCATGATCTAGACGAGGCACTTAAACTCGGCGACCGGATCGCAATTTTGAAAGATGGCAAACTGGTACAAGTCGGACGACCCGAGGAAATCATCCTTCATCCCGCCGATGATTACGTGCAAGACTTTACCCGTGATGTGAACCGGGGGCGTGTGCTGCGAGCCCGAAGCGTCATGCAGCGTTTAACACCCGGGTCAGACCGATCTGAGGATGACAGTAATGCGCCTGTCATTCGCGACGACACACGGCTTGAGGATATCGTGAGCATATCACTCAAAACCGGACAGACCATTTCAGTAATGGATCGAGATGACAATCGGGTGGGATTGATTGACCGAGATCAAGTTATTTCCGCATTGTCTCGATAACATGAAAAAATGCTTATAGTTGAATTTCATCTCATACAGGTATAAGTCGACAGGAATAACAAAGATAACACTTTAAATAGCGGGCCGCAGTGAACGACAGACAGAACATTATCCATGTCCTCTGCGACGAAGAACACCGCCATATGTTGCCATCAGCGCTTATGGGGTTCGGGGTGCGTTTGCTTGATCCGCACAAGCCAATCCCGGGCAGCACAATGATTTTGATGGTAGATGTCGACCTTCGGAATCCTGAAATGGTCGCCCGACTGCGCGAATTTCGCAAAGTAACGCAACGTGGTTCGGATCAGATCTTTGCCATTGGCAAAAACGATTTACAAGACGAACTACAGGCAACCGCGTTGGGAGCCAGAAAGACCATTACCAAGCCAATCAACGAAAAAGTATTGGCCAAACATATTGAAGAACGCCGCGTTGCCTTGGGCCTGACCGGGCAAACAGCCATTACCGCCGCACAAGCCGGCGCACAAGCCATTCAGGACAGTTTTGACGAAGCCAAAGGCGATACACCGGTCAATACCGATAAAATAAGCGAAGCTGGTAAGAACATTGCGGCATCTATTGCTGATCTGGGTATTTCAGAATGGCTCAGCACAGTCCGGGTTTATCACCAATCCACATTCCAGCATATCCTGCTGGTGACCGGCATTGCCTGTGCATTTGCGCAAAACACCGGCATGAGCAATTCAGACATTGCCAAGCTGACCCAAGCGGGTCTCTTACATGATATCGGCAAGGTTTGGATACCCGAGGAGATTCTCGACAAACCCGGAAAGCTGACTGCTGAGGAGTTTGACATCGTCAAGCGTCACCCGATGGATGGCTATAACAAACTGTCCTCACAGGGCAATATTGATCCGTTGATCCTGCATGGTGTGCGGCATCATCATGAATATCTCAATGGCAGTGGCTATCCCGATGGCCTGTCTGCGCCCGAAATTCCCGATTTAACGCGCATTTTAACCATATGTGACATCATGGGCGCCTTGCTCGAAGACCGGTCCTACAAGCCACCTTTTAGCATCGAAAGATCCACCTCCATTCTGATGAAGATGGCCGATGACGGTAAAGTTGAGCGGGCTCTTGTTCGTGCACTTGCACATGTGATGACCCAGCATTGGACACCGGCAGAGCATGCGAAAAATTCTGGCGCGCTGAAAGCCTAGGACAATCCCCCGCCCCATGCGCACACCGATCAAATCGCCTGCGTTTCCTTGATCAGATATCTTGTTCAATCAGTTTGCAGCGCTGGAAATAGCGGATGTTTTCGCCACTATCGGCATCGATCATTTTTTGATGCATGATCCGATACATGCCACTGGCCAGTGCGCCGGTGTGGTTGGTCGCGATGATCAACCACAAGAATGCGTGTTCATCGGCCCGGTCCCGGTCGGTATTGGATGGTAAGGCGTTGCCGTTCGGATGGGAATGGAAACATCCGACAATTTCCTCGCCGGTTTCCCTGACGGTCCGGTGGGTATCAATCAAGGTTTGCGGATCAATTTCAAAGGTCTTTTGCGGTTCATCGGCAACATTTCGGGCAACAACCACGCGCTGAATGCGATCAGGAACGGCCTTTGAAGCGATCAGAAGGCCACAGGTTTCCTCCGGCCAATGCAGGGCGCAAAGATCCCGAATTTCTCCATGCAGGCGTGCCGAAAAGTAAACCCGGTTTTGGTTCTGCCGGTTCTTTTCACTGCCCTGCCCCCCCATGCATTATTTTCCTTTTGATTGGCCCGTATGGCCGCCTACTGCACGGATGATCCAAGCAGGATACGCCCCAGAACCTTTTTTTTCTCAATCGATACGATGACAAGGCGTGAAGCGTTGCCCTCATCCCCCTCGATATGCAAGGTCACATCGTTGCCCTGACGTGAATAGCTAACAAGTTTCTCGCCGGGGGCTATATCAACCGCAATATCGCCAAATGCAGACAGCGAAGCAGAGGGCATAATTGGTGCCGCATTTGATGACACAACATCCCCCGCCAAAGGAACAGACGGGTTTACGGGTGAAACCGATGTCGTTTTTGGATCATCTGCATTCTTGTCAAGGGACAGCCCATAGGCCACCAGACCAATGCCGACAACAATGAGCACGCCCATAAAAAGAACTAAAACCTTAACGATACGCATCGTATTTCCAACCGATAAAACTGTGTGATCGCTGCATTTTCGACCTTGTGAAACCGATCACGCAAAACGTATGTCAACGCCATAGCGCCATGATCAACGAATTGCAAGTTCCCAAAATGCGATTGATCCGTGATTGTGATGAGGATCAAGCATGATTAAAAGTCTGTCACCACATTTCATTTGATTGCATTACACGTCAGACGCGCTAAAACCTGCAAAACAAAGGTATCACGCCTGCCCTGACGTCATAACGATGTCGCCTTGCATGGCATAACAACACACATTTGGCAGATGAACGAAACCGATCAGAGTACAGAGATCCTTGAACATACCGCCACGTCCGCGGACGAAGGTGCACGCCTTGACAAGGTTCTGGCTGGTGTATGGCCGGAACAATCGCGTTCCCGGATCAAGTCCCTGATTGAAGACGGGCATCTTTTGCAAAATGATCAAACCGTTCTGAAAATGTCGGGAAAGGTCAAAGGCGGCGATAAATTCGTCCTTACGATCCCGCCTGCTGAGCCAGCCCTGCCCGAAGCCGAAGATATCAAGCTTGATGTCCTTTATGAGGACGATGACCTTCTGGTGATCAACAAGCCTGCAGGCATGGTCGTCCATCCGGCCGCAGGCAATGAAAGCGGTACACTGGTAAATGCCCTGCTCGCGCATTGCGGCGACAGTCTGTCGGGGATTGGCGGGGTTAGACGCCCGGGGATTGTCCATCGACTTGATAAAGACACCAGCGGGGCGATGGTGGTTGCCAAGAACGATGCTGCACACCGTGGGCTTTCGACCCTGTTTTCCGAAGATAAAGACAATATCGACCGGGCATACCTTGCGGTTGTGTGGGGCGTTCCGGCCAAAAGCGACGGCGAAATCGAAGGAAACATCGGGCGTAGTCCGCGTAATCGCAAGAAGATGACGGTCTTGCAATCTGGGGGGAAACACGCACTTACCAGATACAAATTACTGCAAAAACGCGACGACTCGCTGGCATCACTGGTTGAATGCCGCCTCGCGACCGGTAGAACCCACCAAATCCGCGTTCATATGAGCCATATCGGACACTCACTTATGTGTGATCCTGTTTACGGCAGAAATAAACATTCACAGAAGTTCAACTTCGAAACGCAAGAAATTTTGAACGCATTCAATAAACAAGCCCTACATGCCAGAACCCTTGGGTTTGTGCACCCAAACACAGGTACGTTTATTTCGACGACAGCCCCGCTCCCCGACGACCTCACAGCCCTTATTGAAAGCCTAAACCTATCCATTGAGATAGGTTGAACTAGACTTTATGGTCTAAACATCATTGACGAGACCTAATACCCATGTATAGCATGATGAAAGGTGCCGGGGGATAAACCGCACCATTTCGAAGCATAACGGGAGGCTTCAATGAAACAGGGAAATGCACTTCCAACAGTTTCTCAAGATGGTTTGACTGTATATCTACAGCGTATTCGCCGTTACCCGATGCTAACACCGGAACAAGAGACGCAGTACGCCTGTGACTTCCGAGACCACGATGACGATGCCGCCGCAGGGCGCATGATTACAAGCCACTTGCGGCTGGTGGCCAAAATCGCGATGAGCTATCGCGGATATGGTCTGCCCGTCAACGAGCTGATCTCTGAGGGCAATGTAGGTCTTCTTCAATCTGTCAAACGGTTCGACCCGGACAAGGGTTTCCGACTTGCAACATATGCAATGTGGTGGATCCGTGCTGCCATTCAGGAATACATCCTTCATTCTTGGTCGCTGGTCAAAATGGGCACCACTGCTGCTCAGAAAAAACTCTTCTTCAACCTTCGCAAACTCAAAAGCCAGATGCAGGCTATTGATGAAGGTGATCTGCAACCAGAGCAGGTCGAATTCATTGCCACCAAGCTGAGCGTTACCGAAGACGAAGTAATCATGATGAACCGTCGTCTTGCCGGTCCTGATCATTCGTTAAATGCGCCGGTACGTGTTGAAGGTGATGGTGAATGGCTTGATTGGCTAGAAAGCAACGAAGAAGATCAGGAAACGACATATGGCAAACGCGAAGAGTTCCTTCAGCGTATGGATATGCTCAAAAGTGCGATGTCGCATCTAAATGAACGTGAACGAGACATTCTGACACAACGCCGCTTGCTGGAAAGCCCGGTAACACTGGAAAACCTGAGTGTTGCTTATGGCATATCACGCGAACGCATCCGCCAGATCGAAGTTCGCGCGTTTGAGAAAGTCCGCAAATCAATTCACACTGATCTTCCGCACTGAACCCTTCCCGGGTTGAGTTCCTGACACGCGTCCCTCCATCAAACAAAACTACGGCGGACATTGTCCGCCGTCTTTTTTTGTTACATCGTTGATTTGATTGTGTGCAAGTTTGATTAGCCTGACCGATCTACTTCCTTGATCAGACTATCGCCCCAGGTTTTGATCAGTCCGCGCTGGTTTTTGCGCAATTCGGTAACTCTGCGCTGAGCCGACAGGTTCAGAACATTTGCAACAATTGGCGGCATCGCAAGATACAGCAACCAGCCCAACCCAGCCGCACCATACATAATTGAAAGAGCAAGTGGCTGGAAAATCTGTTGTGTTGCCCCGCCGACAGTCTGCGCACCATCTTGCCAAAGCTCAAGAATATAGGGTGCCACACCAGAAAAGTTCAACCCAAACACACAACGCGCCATCATACGTCCCGGGCTACGGTCAAAGATGAACGCGACCAAGGACGGCAATAGCCCCACCGTCAGTGTAATGAATGTCGGCAACGCAACCATGAACAACAAAACTGCTGATGCGATAACCGACAAGCCGGAAAATGCGCTGCGTCCTTTGGGCTTTCTACCTCTTGCTGCCATGTCAGTCCCTTAAAAGATATGCATCAAAAACAGCGCGGACACTGTCAGAAGTGCGATCATGGTTGATGCGAATGCAGCTGCCTGCTGCCCGACTTTTTCGGCCATTTCAAGACGTGCCGGGCCAGAGGATTCAAGGTCAAAGACCTCGCTTTCAGCTTCGGAATATTCCGCCACCGCCTCGACAAATTCAGACTGGTCCTTACGGCGTTCCTGTTCATCGTTGATCAGGTTATAAAGTTCGACAAGGTTGCCGCGCTTCGCCAGTTTTGGAATTTCGGTTTCAACACGTTCACGACGTGCCTTGCTGTGGAAGACCTTCACAGCAGGCTCCATCAGACGTGCGACCCAGTGCGACAAGTTCTGCAAATTGTCCGGCCCGTGACGCCATTGCACAACCGCCAACATACTGATGATCGCCCGGCTATATTCAACCTCGTCAGACGGATTTTGCATCGCCATCAACTGGCCTTCCACATCATCTTCAAGGCGTGTTGCGATAAAGGCTGCGATGTGACGATCTACCGGCCATGCATCGTCGGATACATTCTCAGCAGCCTTTTCCAACGCAGGCAACAATTGCGCGATATCAACGACATATTCCTGTTCGATCATCGGACTTAGGCAATGTTGGTTCCGCACCATCGAATACAGGCATCTTTCATACCCATATCCGGCACTTTTTTGCTGAATGTAGTAGCGCAGGTTTTTATATGCACTTTGAAGCCGTTGAACTTCAGGGCTGTAACCTTCCTGGCGGCCAAACCAGAAAGCAGGAATATCGCGCACAATAACATCGGAAAAACGCTGCGGACCGCTGCCATGCTGCACATCATAAGACAGCATATTTCCAAACCCATCGACCATCGCCGAAAAGCCCTTGTAACGAACAGGACCGCTAGGATCGAGGATGAGGATCGACCGGGCAACAAGAACTTCCTCGGCTGATCGTTTATCCGCACCGGCCCATTGTAATTGGCGCATGGCATCGGCCATGGCTTTTGCCCGATCGTTGTCACCAAGCCCCCGGCGCAACCAGATTTCCACCGTGCCATCGCGCAAAGGTGTCAGAGCATTTACCCAGTTTTTGGCAACCCCTTGGGCAAGGGCGCGCACAGTGTAGTAATCCTTGCCAGAAATATTTTGTGATCGCGCAGCACGCTTTTCGGTATTGCCCTGAACCGGCTTGGTACGACGCCCGTCAAGCCATGCGTGCAATTCAGCAAAGCCCCAACGTTCTTCGGGGTCGTCGCACAGCAATCCGCGTACAGGTTCAATCATGATGAGCGGGAGTTTTTCTTGTGACGCGATGGCCTGGAACGATCCCTTGGACAATTTAATGTCCATGATTTCCTGATCGGTCATATTTGCCAATGGCCGACGCCCAATTGCCAATTCAGCAAGCGTCATGCCCAGCGCATAAAGATCATCGCTCAAGGTTCCGACACCACGGCCTGCTGGATCTGCGGCCATGCGTGCTGTCGTTTCATACACCAGTGGTTGGTCATAGCCAGGGGGGCCCGAAGCACAATCCCCCAGAATGACTTTCCCCCCCTCCGGATCGCCAAAGAAAAGGTTGGTCGCCCGGACCGCACGGTGTGTAAGCCCCTTCTCGCCAAGTGCCTGAAGCACATTCATCAGTGGCTCGACCACCGATGCGGCGATGTCTTGTTCATTGATTGAGCGCTGCTTGCCAGAAGAAACGATAACGTGGCCACCCTTTGGCTTTTCAAAGAAAAGCACCATGGTTTTACGCCCGAAAATCGGCCAATGCGCGATAGCACTATCAAGAAGATCAATCTGGCCCGCCATATGAACGCCAGACAGAAACTTGATCAAATCATAACGTGTCGGCAAAACCGGGTCAGTCACAAGCGCAAATGCATAGCCCTCGCTCCGGCGCAGGTTATCTGCGGCATAGGCCTTACAATGGCCCATATCAAATTCAGGTAAGCGCAAATCGGTGAAGACACGGAAATTACCGATTTCCAGATTTTTACCGCCAGTCGAAATTTCTTCTTCCGGATTGGCTTTGGCATCCGCGGTTTCTTCCACAGGTGAACCACCGCCGGGCTTGTCCATTTCTGGTCTTTGCCCAGCGTCGTTTGAAACGTCCTGTTTCTGGTCTTCCGCTTGCTCTGCCATGATCCCGATATTCATTACCGACTGTATCATTCCCTGAGTGGCAGGATCGCATTGACCAAATATCTGCCTGACAGGACGATCAATACGCTACCCTCAAAAGGTTGATAAAACGATACTTCTGATATCACACCGTAGCAAGCGGTTATAAGCCGCCGGTATGGCAAAGCGTGCCAGCAAGTCTTTCATCTAGAACGCAAAAAAGCCACCAGCGAGACTGGTGGCTTTTGCAGTGCATAACGCAAATCTTATATTATCCGCTGAACGGGTCGTGCACCAGAATGGTATCGTCACGTTCAGGGCTGGTCGACAGCAACGCAACCGGTGCTTCAATCAGCTCTTCAATACGACGGACATATTTGATCGCCGCTGCAGGAAGATCGGCCCAGCTGCGTGCACCCATCGTGGTATCTGACCAGCCTTCGATGCTTTCATAAACTGGTTTGGCTTTGGCCTGCAGACGCTGGTTTGCGGGCAAATGATCATAGATCGTGCCATCAATGTCATAGCCTGTGCAGATCTTGATTTCTTCAAACCCGTCAAGAACGTCAAGCTTGGTCAGCGCAATACCGGTAATGCCGTTGACCTTGACCGACTGACGGACAAGTGCGGCATCAAACCAGCCACAGCGGCGTTTACGACCGGTCACAACACCGAACTCATGACCACGTTCGCCAAGACGCGTACCGTGTTCGTCAAATAGTTCGGATGGGAACGGACCTTCGCCAACGCGCGTGGTGTATGCCTTGGTGATCCCAAGAACATAACCAACACCCGATGGGCCCATACCAGAACCAGCAGCCGCCTGCCCAGAAACCGTGTTTGACGAAGTCACAAACGGATACGTGCCGTGATCGATATCAAGCATCGTACCTTGCGCACCTTCAAACAGGATACGCTTCCCAGCTTCCTTGAACTGGTTCAGCGATTTCCAAACCGTGTCAGAAAACGGCAGGATTTTTGGTGCGATTTCCTTAAGCTGAGCAAGAAGCTCGGCGCCATCGACTTCCGGCTGGCCCAAACCGCGCAAAAGCGCATTGTGATGGGTCAGAAGGTTTTCGACCTTGGCTTCAAGCAGATCTTCATCGGCCAGATCACCAACACGGATCGCACGGCGACCAACGCGGTCTTCGTATGCCGGGCCGATCCCACGACCGGTCGTGCCGATCTTGTTGTCACCCGAAGCCGCAGCTTCGCGGGCACGATCAAGGTTGCCATGCAGAGGCAGGATCAGGCAGGCATTTTCAGCCACACGCAGGTTTTGCGGGGAAATATCCACGCCCTGTTCTTTCAGGCGCGCAATTTCGGTCAGCAATGCCCACGGATCAACAACAACACCGTTGCCAATCACTGAAAGCTTGTTCTGACGCACAATGCCAGACGGCAGAAGGCTCAGTTTATAGGTCGTCCCGTCGATCACCAAAGTATGACCGGCGTTATGACCACCCTGGAAACGAACAACAACGTCGGCGCGTTCTGACAGCCAATCGACGATCTTGCCTTTTCCTTCGTCTCCCCACTGGGATCCGATCACGGCAACATTGGTCATCGCAAAACTCCTTGTGCGATAGAGATTTCGTAAAGTTACGCGCTTAGCGGCATCACTTGGCCGCCAAGGTAAATAAAGTCACAGCCCATGCGGCGCGCTTCAATGCGTGCGCCGTCTTCTGTCTTGGCCTCGGCCGCCCCTTCTAGGGCAGCAACCGTGTAATGACCATCAAGGCGCAGCTGACGTGCTTCGCGCTGCGGCGTGCCAAGTGGCAGATAAACCCGCGATATCGCGTCACCGTCCGGCAAGCCACGTAGAATACTATCCATATAAAGCGACATGCCGGTTGCTGCTTCACCCGCTGTGCCACCCGCGCGGTAACGACCACCCCGGCCTATTTCACCGCGAACGTTTTTGGCAAACAGGGTAAAGCTGACACCGGTCTGATATCGGAAACCAGCCATTTCAACAGGGTCGATCGTAAGCGCGGCATCAAGCCCCGAAGCCAAAACGCGTTCAGCAACATCAATCAGGCGATATAACTCATCAGATGCACCAAGCGGTAATTCGAGTTTCTTAAGTTTTGGCAATGCGGTTTTGGCCGGACCTGCCGCCTCAAGCAACGCCACCAGAACATCTGTCACCTTGCCATCAATCCCCTTAAGGGCGGCGACATCACGACGCTCAAGCGCCTCAACGAGCGCCTCACGCTGATCGCCCTTAACGCCAAAGGCATCAAACAGACGTACGGGCAAAGTCGGCAAATTCAGGTCAACCGAAACAAATGGCACATTGATGCGATCAAGGGCTTCGAGGGCCAAAAGAACAATCTCGGTATCGGCTGCGGCGCTTGATACGCCAATCAGTTCGGCGCCAACCTGGGCGAACTGACGTTCTGGACGCAAATGCGATCCTTTGATCCGCAGAACATCACCCGAATACGACAGGCGCAGCGGACGCGGTGCATCAACCAATCGGGTTGCAGCAATTCGACCAACCTGCGGGGTCATATCGGACCGGACACCCATCATGCGACGCGATTCGGGGTCCATAAGGCGAAATGTCTGGGTGGAAAGTTCGGGCGCAGCACCTTCAAGAAGGCTTTCCTCGAACTCGACCAACGGGGTTTTCACCCGGTCATAGCCTGCATGTGCCAAACTGGCCATCAGCTTTTCACGGATTTCAGCTTCCCGTGCGGCGGTTCCTGGCAGGACATCCTGCAGGCCGGCGGGCAAAAGTGCTTTCCTGGCGAGTTCGGTCATTTTGTGTGCTTTCCGGACTGGGCGCGCAAATTCAAGTTGATGGCAGCCTGATCTTGGTCATGGCTCACTATCCGGTAGCGGTTACTACCGCTTTGTGCCGGACAGGGCAACGGGGAAAAGTCCTAAAACGCAAATAATACGTACGAAATACGTCTTATCCAGTCTGAATTTCAGCTTTTACAGACAAATATGCCCAATCAAGCCATGGCAAAAGAGCCTTTACATCGTCGGGTTCAACCGTTGCCCCACCCCAAATTCGCAAACCTGGGGGCGCATCGCGATAGCCATTGATGTCCATTGCAATGTCTTCGGCTTCCAAAATCTGTGAAATGCGCTTGGGCAAGGCTGCCTGCTGGTCATCAGACAATGACAACGCCCACGGATCGACGATTTTGATGCACATCGACGTGTTTGACGCCGTTTCCGGGTCCGCTGCCAAATCTGCCGCCCAGTCGCTGATCGCCAACCAAGCGTCGAGATGCGCACGGTTCGCCCGAGTCCGTTTCAAAAGACCCTCAAGTCCACCAATGTCCTCAGCCCATTTCAGGGCATCAATCGCGTCTTCGACCACAAGCATCGACGGGGTATTGATGGTTTCGCCCCGGAAGATGCCATCAATCAGTTTCCCGCCCTTGGTCATGCGGAAGACTTTTGGCATTGGCCAGGCTGGCACATGACTTTCAAGACGTGCGACGGCACGCGGGCTTAAGATAATCACACCATGGCCGCCCTCACCGCCCAGAACTTTCTGCCAGCTATAGGTCACGACATCGAGCTTATCCCACGGCAGTTCCATGGCAAAAATTGCTGATGTCGCATCGCAAATGGTCAACCCTTTGCGATCATCGGCAATCCAGTCACCATTGGGCACACGTACCCCAGCGGTCGTTCCGTTCCAGGTGAAAACCACGTCGCGGTCAAAATCAACTGTATTGAGATCGGGCAACGTGCCGTAATCGGCCTCAAGAGTTCGGACATCCTCAAGCTTCAGTTGCTTGATCACATCGGTGACCCATGTCGCGCCAAAGCTTTCCCACGCCAGCATATCCACACCGCGCGCGCCAAGCATCGACCAAAGCGCCATTTCCACGGCACCGGTGTCAGATGCGGGCACAACACCGAGCAGATAGCCATCAGGAAGGTTCAGGATTGCGCGTGAACGGTCAATGACCTCTTCCATGCGTTGTTTGCCCAGCTTCGAACGATGTGAACGACCGAGCACGGCTGTCTCAAGCGCATCTACCGACCAACCGGGGCGTTTTTTACACGGACCCGATGAAAAGTTCGGACTGGCAGGACGAAGGACGGGCTTGGCGTTTGCAGCATTCTGGGCCATCGGCATATTCCTGAGCAAGAAGAACGATCTGGATGGATTATTTCAGATCAAATTACGGGGCTGATCCTATTGAGACGAAGGCAAAAGTCAAACGCCATCACCACAAACGGGCCAGCCAAATTTGCATGGCTGACCCGGGTAGTCATTGAGGGGTGCTATTGCGTGAAACCCCAGATCAAAACGGGATACCGTAGTACCAGGGCGCAAACAGGCTGAAGGTCACCCAAAGCAATATAATCAAGGGGGTTCCGGCCTTAAGGAAGTCGATAAAGCGATAATGCCCCGGCCCCATGACAAGCAGGTTGGTCTGATAGCCAACCGGGGACGCAAACGAACAGTTTGCAGCCATTACAACGGCAATCGCAAACACATGCGGAGGGACACCCAACTGTTGCGCCATGCCGATTCCAATCGGGGTAAACAACACCGCACAGGCATTGTTTGACAACACATTGGTAAAGGCTGCAACGATCAGGAAGAACAATGACAAGATCACAGGGGCCGGAGCACCACGCGTCGCGGCAAGCAACTGATCAGCAACAAATTCCGCACCGCCGGTCATTTGCAAGGCATTGCCAAGCGCAAGGGCGGCTGCAACCATCAAAACAATCTTGCGATCAATCGCACGCGATGCCTGACGCAGGTTAAGCGCGCCTGACGCAATCATTAATCCCGCACCGATGAAGCTTGAAATCATGATCGGGACAATTCCCGTCGCCGCCAAGGCAATCACAGTCAGGAAAATCGTTGCCGCACGACGGGCGTGGAACGGACGGGGCAAGGCACGTGTTGACCATTCCAGCAACACCACATCACGGATTGTGCGAAGTGCTTCGACATCTTCGGAACGGCCCTGCACCAGCAAGACGTCACCGGCCTCAAGCCGGATTTCTGTCATCTGGGTGCGGATCATACGGGACCGGCGCTGAATGCCCAAAACAAGGCATTTGTACTGATACCGGAAACCGATCTGCTCAAGGTTAAAACCAATCAGGCGCGAACCAGGTGGCAACATAACCTCGGCCAGAAGCTGGGTCGACTTTTGCGGTGTGTCCTCGCCACTATCACTGACCGCTGCGGCATCAGCATGCAGCAAACCGGGGTCTTTTTGCAGCGCTTCTGTAAGGGCCTTGCGCGTGGCGGCCACCACCAAAACGTCACCAGCCTGAATTTCCATGTCATCTTCGAATGGTGGCAAGTCGGCATGTTCGCGGCGCACGATCATTTGGATGGTGATGTTGGGCAAGTTTTTAAAGAACCCGGCAACCGGACGCGTTCCGATCATTTGCGAGGCAGGACCGACCGTGATTTGGGCAATAAATTGTTTGCCGCTGCTATCAGGATTGGCAAGCTTGCTGCTCATGGAGGCCAGTGCAGGCAAAAGCCGCGGCGCAACGAACAAAACATAGGCAAAGCCGACCAGAGCCAACACACTGCCGATGACGGTGAACTCAAAGAATTCAAGCGGCGGCATGCCCAGTTCAATCAACGAACTCGACACCAAAAGGTTGGTTGATGAGCCAATCAGGGTGGTCATCCCGCCAAGGATGGCCGCGTAGGATAGCGGTATCATAAGCGCACTTGGCGATCGCTGAATACGCTCGGACAGCGCCTGAATGATCGGGATAAAGATAACGACAACCGGGGTATTATTCAGGAATGCCGACATCAACATCACAACGAACAAGCCAATAAAGATAGCCACAGCGGGCTGCTTGCCACCATGTTCCGTGATCAAACCGGCGATATAACTTACCCCACCGGTCAGAACCATGCCCTGCCCGACCACGAGCAACGACAGCACTGTCAACAATGCCGGGTTGGCAAAGCCGGACATGATGGTTGCCGCCCCCATCATGTTGTCACCATTGGCATCGGCAAGCGGGAAGAAGTTGAAGAACAACAACAGGGTCGCGATCAGCGCCATGCTGGTCAGCTCGAGTGAAATACGCTCCAGCCCATACAGAACAAGCGACCCAGCAACAAGTGCCAGAACCACCCACATCTGCATTGGTGTTGCAGAACTGGCGACAACACTTTCGATCACGATCTATCTTCCCCTGCTATTGCAAACCCATGCGGTTTCAGACCAGTAGATTTTCCCGTCTGGCCCTGCCGCAATCATCGTATTTTCCCATTACTTAGACGAAAGCCCCATACCGTGGTCAATAAAAAACAAACCGAAACGAGCGCAATGCGGATTAATCGGTAGTCGCACGATTACCAAAATACAGGTAAATCCTCACGATATCCGCATCAAAAAACGGGCACCCTCACTAGATGCCCGTTTCGCGAAATTCATATTCGACATTCTCAACCAATTAGGCTGGAACGGTGATTTCACCTTTCAGGTACAGCACCGCCTCCCCCGTAAGATGTACCCGATCACCAATCACCTTGCAGGCAACGACACCACCACGTGCGGATGCCTGATAACCAACAACATCGTCCTGACCGAGCTTATCTGCCCAATACGGTGCGACAACACAGTGCATGTATCCCGTCACCGGGTCTTCGTTGATGCCAATGGCCGGCACGAAATAGCGTGAAATCATATCAAGCCCGGTCTTGTCCCCCGGTGCCGTCACGATAACCCCACGATCAGCAAGCTTGGCCAAGAGTGACATATCGGGCGTCATCGAACGAACAATCGCCGCATCGTCATAAACCGCAACAAGATCAGTATCGCGACTTGCCACGCCAAATGTTTCCATCGGCGTATCGCCACCAAGGACCGCAATCACATCATCTGCGATTGTTTCTGGCACAATCGGCTGTTTTGGGAAGTCCAGAACAATGGCATCTAAATAACGGCGGGCAGTCAGAATGCCGCTTTTGCTTTGAAGGCGGACAATGTCGCCTTCAAAGCCCAGCTGATTAAAAATCACATAGGTGCTCGCAAGGGTCGCATGCCCGCACAGCGGAACTTCAACTGTCGGAGTGAACCAGCGAATGTGAAAATCTGCTCCCCCTGCCGTAACCGGCACGAAAAACGCCGTTTCCGACAGATTGTTTTCCATTGCGATTTTCTGAAGCACGTCATCAGGCAACCATGTCGACAGCGGCACAACAGCCGCCGGATTACCGGCAAACAAAACGTCGCTAAAGGCATCAATCTGATAGATGGGCAAATTCTTGGTCGTCATCGTCACTTCCTGAAACAGTGCTGTTTTCCGATATATAGCAGCCTATTATAACACCGCAGCATTACAACACAGCGTCAATTGCCTGCTTGATAATGACAAGATCATGATTCTGCGTCCGCCAATTGCTAAATGCCGCGCGGAAACCAAACCGCCCGCCATATACCGTTGGCGTGAGGAACAGTTTGCCGCTTGCATTGATCCGCGCGAGCAAGGCACGATTGTCATCATCCGATCCAAGACTGGCAAACATTGTGACATTCAATTTGGGCTCGGCAAGCAGTTCAAGCTTTTCATGGGTTCGAACCCACGCGGCAAGATCGGCTGCCTGGTCACAGTTTGCACGAATGATCCCGGCAAATCCTTCGCGGCCATAGGCCTGCATCGACACCCAAAGCGGCAAGGCTCGGAACCGACGGGAATTTTCCACCCCGCGGTTGATATACATGTTGCCGTCGGCCTTGGTGTCGAGATACGGCGCAAACGCCCGGCAGCATTTTTCCAAAACACCTATATGACGGGTCAGGAAAATTCCGCAATCATAGGGGACATTCAACCATTTATGCCCATCAGACGTAATCGAGTCTGACCGATCAAGGCCCGCCAAAAGGTGTGACCTCCGATCATCAAGGGCGGCAAACATTCCAAATGCGGCATCAACATGCAGCCATGCGCCATAGGCTGCACAAAGATCTGCAATGATAGTCAAATCATCAAAGTCCGTCGCATTAACCGTCCCGGACGAGGCAATCACGATTTTACCGCGTGCATCGCTGGCAGCAAGCTTGGCTTTAAGGTCATTAACGTCGGTTTGCTCTGTTCCGGAAAGGGTCGCAACCTTGGTAAAGTTGTTCCGTCCAATCCCGGCAATCGAAAGGTCCTTGACCATGCTGGCGTGCGGGCTGGCGGCAAAAAGCTCCAAATCGGGCAAAGCACCCGCACCGTCCGCGTCAATATCGACACCAACTTTTTCACCACACCATTGGCGACCTGCGACCAGCCCCAAAAGGTTTGATACCGTCGCCCCAGTCGTTAAAACGCCATCAAATTTCTTTGCTGGCAGGTGGGCAATTTCGCACAACCAATTGATGACCTGTTCTTCGACGGCGGCATTTACCGATCCTTCTGGTCCGGTGGCATTTTGATCGATGGCCCCGGCAAGCCAATCGCCAACAAGGGCTGCTGGCGTTGTGCCGCCGGTCACAAAGCCAAGATATCTTGGACCAATTGAGGCGGCGAGCAGCGGCAGAATTTCATGCTGCACTGCGCGCAACGCATCGAGTGTGCCGCGACCTCTCTGCGGTAGTGGGCGCGAAGGGTCAAATGCAGAAAAGTCGCGGCATGTCGCATCCATGTCATCCGCGCCTTGCACAAAGCTGTGTGCGACGTCCCCTGTTTGCACAAGGATGCGGCCAAGCTTTTCAAGGTCATCAAACATCAGATGACGTGCTGTATCGGCAGTGGGGCTGCTTTCAGCACGGTTTTCGACGCGGTTCATCAGATATCTCCTGCTAGAATTCGGGCATATTCAGCCCGATCAATGTTCGCGCCGGTCAAAATGACGGCGACTTTTTTGCCGATATTGTCGCCGCGCCCGGCAATGGCCGCGGCCAGCGGTACAGCACCAGCACCTTCTGCAACTGTGTGACACGAACTGAAATAAAGTCGCATGGCGTCACGAATTTGTTCTTCATCGACCGTTACAATATCCGCAGCCCCTTTGAGGATGATATCAAGGGCAGACGGATTTGGACTGCGACACGCCACCCCATCGGCAAAGGTACGTGCAGCCGCCGTTTCAACAACCTTACCGGCCTTAAACGACTGGGCAATTGCATCCGCGCCGCTGGCGACAACACCGATGATTTCGGTCTCAAGGCCAAGCGCATCACGCGCCGTAATCAGCGAACAAATCCCCGACCCCATCCCGACTGGCACATAAATGCGATCAAGCCCCGAAACGGCATTAAACAGTTCGAGCCCATAGGTCGCCACGCCGCGCACAAGTTCGCGATGAAAGGGTGGAATCATTACAAGGTCTTCGTTTGTGGCATGTTTGGCGGCAAATTCAGCAGCTTCCTGAAAATCATCACCGTGTTCGATGACCTCGGCCCCCCACGCGCGCATGGCGGCATTTTTCTCAACCGAATTTCCATGCGGGACAACAATCGTCGCAGCCATGCCAAACCGGCTGGCAGCGTGCGCAATGCTTTGTCCATGATTGCCGCGTGTTGCACTGATTACCCCGCGGCTCACATCAACGGAATTCCCCAGATATCGGCAGAATGTCAAACCACCACGGACTTTAAAGGCCCCCAGTTTAGTGTGATTTTCGTGCTTCACATACAGCGACAATCCCGTTGCACGATCCAGAAGCGGCCAACGTATCGTCGGGGTTGGCGCAACATGCTGATGCACAAAGTCCGCCGCATCACGTAATTCAGTCAGATTAAACAAAGACATTGTACCCCTTCAATCCATAACAAGAAGAATATCAACACATGTGCACGCAAAGCACATCGAAACCGGACCGGAACGGAGACACCGGGAGCATGGTGTCTCCGTTCAACGCGGCAGTGGCTAACCGCGCGGGGGGAAATTGGTCCAGTGTGACTGCGACAGCTGCCGATCAAGTTCGGCACGCGTCATCCCGATATCCTTAAGCAAGTGATCATCAAGGTTTTGCAAAGCCTTACGATCGCGTGCACGTTCTTGCAAATGGCGGAACTTCTCGACAACGGAGATGGCAGTGCCAATCATCGCTGAACGCCAAGTTACGGTCTTTACCGTCGTGGGGCCGTTCATCACATTGCGATCATCGACCCCGATATTGGAAATCCGAATTGTATCGTTACAATTTACCATATCCATCTCCTATCGGGTAATTGTCTCGATATTGTTTTGTCATTGACATCGTTATTGTGTCAATTTAAACATTGTCACCATGACAATATGGATTCCAAACCTTAAAGATGCCGGCGGTCCTGTTTATCGACAGATCGCACAGGCCATCCGCACGGCGGTCGATGACGGCACGTTAAAGCCGGGCGAACGCTTACCCACACACCGTGATCTTGCCTATCACCTCGGCGTTACCGTCGGGACCATCACCCGGTCTTACCGGGAAGCCGAAAGGATTGGGCTTGTTGCCGGGGAAGTCGGACGCGGTACGTATGTTCTTGATAACATTCAGGCCCAACTCGACATGGCGGCAACAGCGCCGCTGCCAACGTCATTTACCAACAACATCGGCCCGATGCGCCATGGCACGCCGGAAGCCGAAGTCGAAAATACCGGGCCAATCAATTTTCGGATGAATTGCCCTCTGCCGCCGCAGAATGATCACTTGCGCAATACGTTACTTGAAATTGCCCAAACCATGCCGCTTGACGACATGGTTACCTACAAGTCGGAATATGGCATGGCCCATCAGCGCAAGGCCCTTGCGGCTGCGGCTGGTCGCCTTGGGCTGGACGACAACCCCGAACGCGTTGTGCCGACTGCTGGCGTTCAGCACGGCATGACCGTGTCGTTGCTGGCAACCATTCGCCCCGGCGATCTGGTTCTCTGTGAAGAAATGACCTATCCCAACTTGCGCAGCCTTGCCAATTTGCTGCAATTTCGTCTGCGCGGTGTTGCAATGGATGACGATGGCATCATCCCGGATGTTTTGGAAAACCTGTGCCGCACACACAGTCCGCGCGCTATCTATCTGATGCCAACTCTTCACAATCCGTTGTGCAGCACCATGAGCCAGCAACGTCGCATTGATATCGCCGAAATTTTGCGCAAATACGATCTGACCTTGATCGAAGACGGCATTTACCACTTCCTTGATCCGAACGCCCCGCCCCCGCTTTCATGCTTTGCACCAGAACGCAGTATCTACCTAGATGGTGTATCCAAAAGCATCGGTGGTGGATTGCGCGTTGGTTATATCCATGCACCCGGCGAACTCATCGGCAAGCTGGCAAGTGCCATCCGCGCAACCTGCTGGATGGTTTCAACCATCAACCTTGAACTGGTGTCGCGGATGATCATGGATGGCAGCCTGCAACAATTTGAAGCATGGCACCGTGAAGAAGCGGCCAAACGTCTTGCGATAATCCTTGGTACGCTCAAAGGATACGACATCCGGTCGCACCCGACGAATTATCATATCTGGCTTGACCTTCCTGACCACATTGACCCCGGTGAGCTGGTTATGAACGCCGCCAACAGCGGTGTGTTGTTAACCGCGGCACAGCAATTTGCTGTCGGCCCGGTCCCGCGTGGGCTTCGCCTGTGCTTTGGGGCCGAAAAGTCGGTTGAGCGGCTCCGTCGTGGGGTTCAAACAATCGACCGACTGCTTAAAAGTAGCGATTTTGGCAATTCAGTTGTCATGTAATGTGACCTGATGCGGTGTTGTGTGGCGTGGCGTGGACCTTCGGGCGCACCGCGCCCCCGCCATCACGCACTTAAAGCTTGTTGTTTTGGTCTTTCTTTTAATCGCCGCGATCTTTGGGGCGATGATTTTTGTTGTGATAACAACAATTTCTCCAAGCAGCGCTTGACCACTGTATTGCGTTGCTTCCAAGATATGATGCACGGCCTAAAAGCCCGTCGCCATTTATTATCTTGGGCAGAAGAAAGTCAGCAGATGCCAGTTTCCCGTCTCGACGCAGAAGATTGCGGTTTCCCGCACTTTCGGATTAGAAGCCCACACAAAGACCAAACGCCAAAGATTTTTGATTTTTCATCGCACTACCGTGCCGCAGAGGCTCTGAAATTCGGGCTTTCCATGCAAGAACCCGGGTTTAACATCTTTGTCCTGGGGCTTGATCGGGCTGGTCGCATGACCGCGACGCTTGATTACCTCAACAAAGCTATGGAAGAACGCGCGGCCCCTGACGACTGGGTATATCTAAACAATTTTTCACGTACCAACCGGCCCCGCCCCTATGCGATGGCGGCCGGTGACGGTCACAAATTAATGACGGCGATGGAAACGCTGATTTCGCATCTGCGCGAAGCCTTTTCATCCGCCTTCAATGCTCCGGCCCATCTGACCGACACCCAGTCACAAACGGAAGAAGCCCGTGCTCAGGTGCGCGAAAAGTTTGATGCCTTGCGTGAATACGCCCGTGAACGCGATCTTGATGTTCAGGAAAATGAAAAAGGCGTCATGATCGTCGCCCTGAACGAGGAAGGCGAGCCGGTATCGCTTGACGAAATCCCGAAGGAACGCCGTCGCGAGGCCGAAAAATCGTTCGAAGACGTCGCCGAAGAAGCCCGCAAAACCCTGCTTTCGACCCGCGACCTTGAAGAACAAATCGCTGACACCCTTGATAGTCTGCGCCGCGATGCCGCAAAGGTGGTTTTGAAACCCCGCATCAAGAAACTCCGCGACAAATTCACAAGCCCCGGCCTGAAGGCATGGTTTGAAGCACTTGAAAAAGACATCCTTGATAATATTGATGCCTTTGAAGAAGAAAGCGATCAGCCCGCTATTGAAAGTGGCGATGGCAAGATCCCCGAAACCGTGGATGATCGCTATGCGGTTAATCTTTTAATCGATCATTCACGCGACACCCACCCCGATGTCGTGCTGGAACCAAGCCCAAGCTATGACAACCTTTTCGGGCAAATCCAGTATCGCCCAATGGGGGGTGGGATGCACCCGCATTTCAGCCTGATTAAGCCCGGTGCGCTGCATCGTGCTAATGGTGGCGTTTTGGTTTTGCGCGCCGAATCGCTGCTTGAACATGAAGACAGCTGGGGCTACCTCAAGGCAGCCCTTCGTGACCGCGAAATCCGCATTGAAGAAACCCATAAGGGCGGACCACCGACCGCAGGTGCGCCAGAACCACGCCCGATCCCGCTTGATCTTAAGGTCGTGATCGTTGGGGCACCGAAATTCTATTACAGCTTCTTCTCGCTGGATGTGGATTTCCGAAACCATTTCCGGGTCAAGGCCGATATTGACGCAGATATGCCCGCTGCTGGTCGCAACATATCGATCTATACCGGCCTCTTGCGCGAGTCCGCCTTGTCACGATCCGGCATTCCGGTCGATAACGGGGCCATTCGCCAACTTCTTGGCCAAGCTGCTCGTTGGGCCGGCGAACGCGACAAACTGACCGCCCAGATCGAACGGGTGGAAGATGTCGGCACCGAAGCCGGCGCACTTGCCAAAACCGATGGCCGTGACAGCATTCGGGCTGCCGACGTGCGCCGCGCCATTGAAGAACGCCGACACCGCAACAGCCGCCTTGAAGACAAATCCCACGAACGCGTGCAACGCCGGGAAATCCTGATCGACAGTTACGGATCAGTTGCCGGTCAAGTGAACGCGCTCACCGTTCTTGACTATGGTGACCATGCCTTTGGCCTGCCCGCGCGCGTCTCGGCACGGTCTTATGTCGGCAGTCTCGGGGTTTTAAACATTGAACGCATGGTCGATATGTCGGGTCCGCTTCAGCAAAAGTCGGTCATGACAATCGAAGGGTTCCTGAAATCACGCTTTGCTCAGCAATTCCCACTTTCGTTCGCATGTAACGTTACGTTTGAGCAAAATTACGGCGGGATCGAGGGCGATTCGGCATCAATGGCCGAGCTTTGTGCGATCATTTCGTCGATTGCCAACATTCCGATGCGTCAAAACATCGGCGTAACTGGCTCGATGAACCAGTTTGGCGAAGCTCAGCCGGTTGGCGGCATTTCGCATAAGATCGAAGGTTTCTATCGCATTTGCGCCGATCAGGGCTTTACCGGCGATCAGGGCGTTATCATCCCCCAACCAAACGCCGAAAATGTTGTTCTGCGCGAGGAAGTCGTACAGGCCATCCGTCAGGGCAAATTCAACATCTGGACCATTGAACACATCAATGATGCGATTGAACTTTTAAGCGGCATGCCATCGGGGGATCGTGCCGACGGGCAATATCCGGCCGAAAGTGTTTACGGTAAGGCCATGGAACGGTTGCGCCAGAATGACATTATATTGCGTGACAGATATGCCTATCCGCCACGGGGCGAGCGTTAAGAAAATGTCAGAACCCACCCGCCATAGACCACCTTATGCGAAGCCCGCTTCGCATAACCCTTGCGTGGTTTTATGGCGGGGGTTTATCGTCCTCGGCAAAGCCTGCATAATTTCATGTTCTGTAATGATTATTGCCACTCAACACGCGGCCATTGCACAGCAAAATTCTGATGATGCACCAATCAGCGGGATTGATGCCATTCCAACAGGCATTCCTGTGCATGCCTCAACCGTGCGCGATCCCAACCAGCCGGTAAGCCTGCTGCCCGGAACCATCCCAATCAGCGACTCAGCAGAATTCTTAGAAGAAGTTCCGTCGTTAGCGGCGCAATATCATCAAACAATAAACGGCACAGCCCCGCGCGCGGCCAAGCAGGCACCTAAGAAACCAGAAGTCTCAAAAGCACCGGCAGTCAAACGCCCTGCCCCGGTGCAAACTGTGACAGTCGCAGCCACACCGTCACCATCCGTTGAAAACGCATCGCTTGGCCGGGCAACGGGCCAGTATCAGATACAACTTGGCGCCTTTCACGACACCATCAGTGCGCAAACATATTGGGCGAGTTTTCGTATCCGCTATCCGGACCTGGCCCAATCCCACCCGCGTGAAATCGCCACGGCGAACTTGGGAAGCAAAGGCATTTTTCATCGCCTTCGTCTAGGGGGCTTTCCCGATCAGATAGCTGCCAACGAAAAATGCCGCCAGCTTATTGCTGACGGCACCGATTGTTTCGCCATCCGTCCGTAAACGATGGCGGGACAAAGTCCCGATTTATTTCGCAGGCACAAGCAGAACGATCTTATCAACAATAAGCGTCGATGCCTCGGTGCAGGTTGTCATCAAGGCTTCATGTCCCGTGACACGAACCTTATCGCCCGGGCGGAATTTCGTTGCTTTGTTCGCCAGCGCATACAATGTGCCGTCATCGGCACGGAAAGTTACGCATTCTTGTCCCTGATCGGTAATTTCACCGGCAATGGTGAAATTATTCTTTTGTATAAATGAACAGGCCGACAATGCCGCTGCGACTGCGAGAATCGCAATTTTCCCTGAAAGTCCTGCCATTAAACCGGTCTTCATTCTTCAATCTCCTGTGTGTGAACGATTGTTCTTCGTCACAAACTCTTTCGTGTCGCGTTAAGGTTCTTGTAACGCAGCCAGCTGTAAAAAGGTATTCATCCTTTTACGGGTTTCGCAATCTGATGTCATGGGTTACCAGACGGGTTATGGAAAAGTCGCAAATCGAATTTCTGACAGAACTTGCTGAAGAATTTCAGCAACAGACTGCGATTAACAATCGCGCGACGGAGGAATCCGAGCAAAGCGACGCACTGTCGACGCTGGTTGATCTGGCGCGTGACATGCAAGCCCGGCTGGACCAGCAGCAAAACCGCATTCGCCAGCTTGAGCTAATGGTCGAAACCGACGAACTCACCGGCCTGTATAACCGTCGCGGCTTTATGCGCCGAACCCGCGAAGCTCTTGCCCGCTCGGCGCGCAGTGGCGAAAAAGGCCTTATGGTGATCGCCGATCTTGATGGTTTCAAACAGGTAAATGACGAGCACGGCCACGCGGCGGGCGACGCAGTCTTGCGTCATTTTGGCCAAAACCTGCGAACTCATACCCGGGCTGATGATTTTGTTGCAAGGTTTGGTGGCGACGAGTTTGCCATTCTCATGACCGGAAGCAACCCGGATGCCGCAGAAAAACGCATTAAACAGCTTCAACAGGCAACCGCACGCTTCCCGCTGATCTGGCATGGTACGCCACTTCGTATTCAGGCCAGTTTCGGGTTTTCGGTCTATACCACTAAGAATGACATTTCCGACCTGATAAGCGATGCTGACAAAGACATGTATAAAAACAAGCACGCAGGCCGCGACAGTCAAAAATCCGCCCAAACGGACCATAACGCCGCCTGACCTTTCAAGCGCGCTTTAGTCGCCCTGCCTGCAAGAGAAAAATATTCGCCTCCTCACCGTATTCTATTGCTCAAACCCCCATATCAAACGTCGATACCTGACTGATCACACGCTAGAATCAGTCATATTGTCCAGTTCAGAAAACCGTGCGGCAACGATCGAGCATGACAACGTCTGATATTTTGGGTTTTTGTCTGATTTTTTGGCGAATAATGTGCAAATCCTTCATATCCCCTATAGGATTGTTAGTTAATATAGACAGGTAGTATCGCACCTAGTTTGATCAGGTGTTTTTTGATGATGGGTCCTCAATGACAGACAGCGTTGGCTATTCAGCGGAAACAAATGACCAGGACCTTTTGGCTGCAATGGCATTTTGCTGGGCAGACATGCTGTTGGAAGTTGATGAGAATGGATATGTGCTGTTTGTTGCCGGTGCCACTGAAAGTCTTTTGGGTTGCACCCCGGACCGTCTGATTGGCGAAGCGCTTGAAAAGCTAGTTGTGAAGTCGGAACGCCCATTGTTGCGGGCTTACCTGCACAGCGGGTCTGGCCTAAAACGGCTTGAAGAGCTTGATCTTGATTTCCAACTGTTTGATGCAGATGGTACCCCGGTGCAGGATATCGTACCGCTGTCACTGAGCGGTTATATGATCGCCAATCCAGCTAGCCGATATTACATTGCAGCACGCCACCGGGCCATCCGCCCGCGTGCACGTTCAGGCATTGATCGATTGATCTTGCAAAGTGCGGTTCAAGAACAAAAACGCGGATCAGACTCGCTGTCGGTGGCCCGAAACCTTGACCAGATATCGTCGAAATATCATAGCGAAGCACTGGTGGTGCTTGAAAATCTGGCGGCATCACGATCACAAGCCGAAACAGCAGCAACCAACGAATTAGCCCACTTGATTGGCATGCGGACCGTGCAATCATCGAACTTGTTCGCATCAGCAAGTAAGAGTCCATCAGACCCGATCTACCCGGTTGATGAACCGATGATCGAACTTGAACGCCGGATTGTTGCCTACGCCAGCGCATTGCGGGTTGATCTTGGCGATGCCACCACTGGTGAAACGGCAGATGCGTTATTGTCTCTGACCAACGGCATGTCAGAAACCGTCACAAGCACACAGAAGACCACATCATCTAAATCTAACAAGGATATGTTTGGCAGCGACTATGAAAGTGCGCGCAATTTTCATCAGTTCGGCGCCACAGAAAGTTTTGTCGGTGGCGAGAATGATCGCGAAACCAACCTGACGCGCGCGGTTGCCTATGCGCTTAACCGTATGCAACACCGAAGCCAAAGCGATGTATCGGCCGAACGCCTGTCGGCGAGCTTGCCTCACCTTATTCAGGAAACATTGAAATCCGTTCGCGCCTTTCGTGAAATCGTTGAAAACGGTTCATTTGCGGTCGCTCTACAACCGATTGTTCATTTGGGCAGTCAGGAAATGCACCATTTCGAAGCCCTCGCACGTTTCACAAATGGCAGCAGCCCGCTTGCTGTTGATCAGATCATACACTTTGCCGAGGGCACGGGCCTGATTACAGAATTTGATCTGGCGATGAGCCGCAAGGTTCTCGACCATGTACGTGATACCCCTGATAAAATCCCCTACCCGGTGGCGGTTAACCTTTCGGGGCATTCGCTTGAACAAGCTGATTTCTTGCCTGATTTGATCAGCCTTCTCGATCAGTATGATATTAAATCGGAACATGTTCTGTTTGAAGTAACCGAAACATCGCGCATTCGTGGGCTTAAGGACGTGAACAATGGCCTGCAGAAACTGCGTGCGCGCGGACATAAAATTTGTCTTGATGACTTTGGCGCCGGGGCCGCAAATTTTGAGTATCTGAGTGCCCTTGACGTTGACATCATCAAGTTTGATGGCGGTGCGATGCGCACAGCGCTTGCCAATCCAAAAGGCCGCGCATTCCTTAAGGCAACGGCCCTTCTTTGCCGTGATCTTGGCATTCATACGATTGCAGAAATGATCCATGATCAGGCCAGTTACGAGATGGTCTGCGAGCTTGGGATTGATTATGGTCAAGGGTATTACCTTGGGCCGCCGGTAACCATTGGCAGTACACCAACCAACAGCGACCTTGAAATGGGCTCAACCAATCCAGATCGCAGTCAAACAGTTTCAGGAGGACGATCATGAACACCCGTCATCCTGCCCCCATCGACCATAATAGTGACGATTTGACAGGTTACGACGCAGAAGTCTTTGCCCTTGATCCAAAAGTCATGGCAGATGCCGAAGCACCAGTGATTGTCATGGACGCGCATGGCGTTCCATTGTTTGCCAATAAGAATGCGGTTGGTTTTGCCAATGGTATTCGCGACGGGTTGTTTCCCGAAATTTACCAACTGATCCGCCGCGCGTTAACTACACCCGGCGGTGTGGTTGAAATGTTGACCTTTGAAGTTCAGCGCGGCACGGCCACACTTGAGTTAACAGCGCTTCCGACGACCAACAATCATGTGATGTTGCTGCCGCGCGATGTCAGCATGGACCGCAACCTGCGCGAAGCCCTGATTGACTCGCGTCAACGGTATCGCGACATTGTCGAAGTATCATCCGCATTTGCTTGGGAAACCGACGAGAACGGCAAATTTATCTTTGTTTCGCCGCGCGGCGCACTTGGCTATCGCGCCGAAGAAATCGTCGACCGTTTTCCACGTCATTTCATTCTTGATATTGCCGATCAGGATGCCGAACACGTGTTCCGCACCCAGAAGGCCGTACGAGATGTGCCGGTATGGTTGCGCCGGTCAAACGGTAATGATGCCTGCCTTGCGGTATCGTCAACACCGGTTTATTCGCGGGAAGGAAAATGGATCGGCACCCGCGGGCTTGCGCATGACATCACCGAACAACGCCGCCGCGAAAGCGAAGTGTCGATCGCGCGAAACCGTGATCGTCTAATGACCTATATCGTGCGGACGATGCGTGATGAAATTGATCCGTTGATGGTTCTTAAGGGCGCATCGGAGGCCAGCACACGCGCACTGGCCTGCGCAAATTGTGTCATTTTCAAACGCAATGATGAAACCAACGAACTGGAGATCGCGGCAGGTGATGACAACAAAGACGCAAACGATATTTCCAGACAGGCACTAGCGAAACTCCAGCAATCGGGCGAAGTTTTCGACGCTCAGATTGACACCTGGCATGTTTTTGCCCTGCCCTGCCACTATCACCAGCGTAACAATGGTGCAGTCATCTTCCTGTTTGATAGTAATCATCCGGACCCGAATGACGGCGAACGTGCGATCATGACGGAAGTTGCTGATCAAATCGGCATCGCCATCGAACAGGCAATCCAGCATGAACGCATTCTGACCTTGTCACGTACAGATGGTATGACTGGACTTCTGAACCGCCGGGCATTCTTTGATGAACTCAAACGCCGTCACAGCCGCCTGCAACGCGACCTTGAACCAGCATCGTTGATGTATGTCGATATGGACAACTTCAAAATGGTCAACGACATCCACGGCCATCAGGTTGGAGATGAAGCCATTCTGGCCTTAACCAAGGTGCTGGAAGAAAATGTCCGCCCATCAGATCTGGTTGCGCGGCTGGGTGGCGACGAGTTTGTCTTATGGCTTGAAGGTGCTGATGTGGCGGCCGCCTCAAATCGTGCCAAGACACTGATGAAAGAAAGCGCCATACTTTCGAAGTATTCCGGTGACAAGGACCATCCGCTGGGCATATCAGTGGGGATTGCCGTGCATGAAGCTGGATCAAGGGAAGATTTGGAACTCCTTGTGCAGCGTGCTGACCAAACGATGTATCAAGTTAAAAAACTCGGCAAGGGCCGCTTTGGCATTGCATCTGCCCCCGGTACAACCAATTCGGCTAAGATCGAAGATTAGGAGGAATGCCCGATGAAGGGATTTTTGCAGCGGGTATTTACCAAGCGACGCGAAACCCCCATCACCTACGACGAAGCCAAGGAAATGGCGGCAAGTCCCGATGCCGGTGTGCGCGGAACGCTTGCCCAGCGCCATGATACGCGCCCTGAAATCCTGTATTTCCTTGCCAACGACACCGATTCTTCGGTGCGTCGGCATATTGCCGCCAACGAAGCAACGCCGGTACAAGCTGACGTCTTTCTAACCGACGATACAGATGACAGCGTTCGTGGCAGCCTTGCCGAAAAAATCGCCCATCTTTCGGCTGGCCTGACGCCAAACGAAAGCGACAAACTCCGCCGTATGACCTATGAGGCACTTGATAAACTGGCGCGCGATCAGGCCGTCCATGTTCGTCAGGTTATTTCCCAGACACTTAAAGACATCGCCGACGCCCCGCAGCCGATCATTCAGCAGCTTGCGCGTGATGCCGAAAGTGTCGTGTGTGGCCCGGTCTTGCAATATTCGCCGGTTCTAAGCGAAGACGACCTTCTTGAAATCATCGAGGGGAGTTCTGGTCGCGGCGCGTTGAGCTTTGTTTCGCGTCGACGCAATGTCGGCGAAAAACTGGCTGATGCCATTGCTGCGAGCAGTGACAAAGACGCCATTTCGCATCTTTTGGGCAACCGTTCGGCACAAATCCGCGAAGAAACCCTTGATCAACTGATTGACCGTGCCCCCGATTATCCAGAATGGCACCAGCCATTGGTCGAGCGCCCGGAACTGCCACCAACTGCGGCGGGTAAACTTGCCCGGTTTGTTGCAGAAAACCTGATCAGCGTACTTGAACGGCGCAAGGACCTTAAGAAAGACCAGCTTGAGGCCGTGCGCGAAGTCGTCCAGCGACGAATTGCATCTGGCGAGTTCGAAAAACGCGAAGCCCCTGCCGAAGAGCCCAAGAAGAAAGCCCAAAAAGGTGCACCGACTGAACCGGCCAAAGGCAAAGCCGATGGCAAGGATGCAGCAACGGCGGCTGCCGGAGAAGAGGACGAAGAACCCGCCTATGACAAGGCGGTTGCCATGCACGCCAAAAAGAAACTGACCGACAAGGAAGTCGCCAAAGCCCTTGCCGCCAATGATGTGAAATTCGCCCGTGCGGCCCTTTCCGTTCTTGCCGGTATTCCCCCGGAAGCTGTGACAAAGGTACTCAACACGCATTCGGCCAAAGGGGTTGTTGCCCTGACTTGGAAAGCCGGGCTGCCTGCCGACCTTGCCGTTAAAATTCAGGTCAAACTGGGCCATGTCCCGCCAAGTCAGACGCTTAATCCACGCAACGGCAATCAATACCCGCTTAGCGAGGATGACATGAACTGGCAGCTGGAATTCTTTACCGGGATGACAACAACCGGTTTGCGCTGATCCCGAACAATCAGCGCAATTCCGCCCCCGCACATATCAAGGTCTCAGGAAGCGGCTTGCGCCGGGCGTTCCATACAAATGTGAGGAATGCCGTCTTCCTCGTACACCTCGCCAAACTGAATAAAGCCAAGGTCTTCGTAGAACTTCTTTAGATACAGCTGCGCATTAAGATAGATCGCCTTGCCGGAAAACTTTTGTTCGCAATGGTCAATAGCATGGGTCATTAATTCGCGGCCCATCCCCTTCCCGCGCAAAGCTTCACTTGCCACGACACGGCCAATCGCAGGTCGGTCGCCTTGTTCTACATGATCAGGATCAATGCCCGGTCCGACGATGCGAACGGCGGCGAGAACAGTCTCCCCATCAAGGGCGATGATGTGATCGCACAGCGGATCAAGACCATCAATCTCGGGGAAAATGCATTCCTGTTCGATGATAAAGATTTGCTGGCGCAACTTTAGCAGGCTATAGACCTGATGCGGGGTCATCTCGCCAAAACGACAGGAAACCCATGTCAGTTTTTGTGGGGCGTCTTGCATGGAAATCGTCTTTCTCAGGGGCGTTGTGCATTGTCAAACAGATGCAAACCAGATGTTTCGCATCGATGGTATTTTGCGGTCCCTGATCAGGGGGCGGCTTTTTCAATGTGATAAATGAAAACATCATCGGATTGCTCAGACGATCGCAACCGGTTTCCGGTCATCTCACAGAATGCTTTCATATCTGCCACCGATCCCGGATCTGTGGCCATAACCTTAAGCATACCGCCCGCAGGAACATCCCGGAGGGCTTTTTTCGCCTTGAGTACGGGCATCGGGCAAATCAAGCCACGTGCATCCAAAATTACATCAAAATCATCACTTGAAGATGTCGACATGAAGGACCTTATAAAAAAAGCGGTTTCTGTGTGATAAAGCGCCAATTGGCGATTGTTGCATTTGCACAATATGTTAGACTGAATAATAACAATCAATCAAACGCTGTTAGCCTCCCCAAGATGCAAATCTATCTCCCGATTGCCGAAATATCGGTAAATATATTCCTTATTCTGGGACTGGGCGGCGGGGTAGGCTTTTTGTCTGGCTTGTTTGGCGTCGGCGGCGGCTTCTTGATTACGCCGCTTTTGATTTTTTATGGCATCCCCCCGGCAGTATCTGTTGCCACGGCAGCAAACCAGATTGTCGCATCGTCAGTATCGGGTGTTTTCGCCCATTGGCGACGCGGTAATGTTGACCTGAAGATGGGGCTGGTTTTGTTGGTCGGCGGCATCGTCGGATCAACTGTCGGTGTCTGGGTCTTTGCTTGGTTGCGATCACTCGGGCAGATCGACCTTGTGATTTCACTTTGCTATGTAATCTTCCTTGGCATCATTGGCGGCATGATGCTGTTTGAGGCATCACGCGCCATTTTCCGTACGCGCCGCAAAGGTGGCGGCATCCGCCGCCGTAAGAAACACCAACACAGTTATATCCATGGCCTGCCGTTCAAAATGCGGTTTTACCGTTCGGGCCTTTACATCAGTGCGCTTTTACCCCTTGTCATTGGGTTCTTTGTCGGCATGCTGACGGCCCTGATGGGGGTTGGCGGCGGCTTTGTCATGGTGCCTGCCATGATTTACCTGCTTGGTATGCCGACCGGTGTCGTGATCGGTACGTCGCTTTTTCAAATCATCTTTGTCACTGCGAACGTCACATTCCTGCAGTCGATCCAGACCCAAACGGTTGATGTCGCCCTTGCGACCCTGCTTTTGATTGGTGGGGTGATTGGCGCACAGTTTGGCGCGCGGTTCGGATCGCGCCTGAAGGCAGAACACCTTCGTGCGCTCCTTGGTTTGCTTGTACTTTCGGTCTGTCTCAAACTGTTGTTTGATTTGGTGATCGAACCAAGCGAGCTTTATTCGATCATGCCGGGGAACCTGTAATGCCATTTTCCCCGCACATGTTTCGCATCGCATTCATGGCTGCTGTTACCGTCATCGCAGCGACCTTACCGCTTAAGAACAGCCGTGCCGATGCGCTGGTGGTGGATTTGTCAAACCACCTTGTTGCCATCACAACCGGCTTTACAGGCACCGACGTTCTGCTGTTTGGTGCGGTTCAGAACGAAGGCGACATTATCGTAACTGTGCGCGGCCCAGATCAGGATATGGTCGTGCGGCGCAAGGAACGCACTGTCGGAATATGGGTGAACCGCGAAAGTGCCACCTTCAAAAACGTTCCAACATACTACGCCAGCGCATCAAACCGGCCGATGGACATTATTGCCAACGATAATGTGCTCAGAGATTATCGTATTGGCTTGGAACATCAGCGTTTTATCGCAGCCACCGACATCACGGAAGTCGACCAGAAGGCCTATCGTGACGCGCTGGTGCGCAACATGCAAAACGTTGGCTTGTTTAACCAGCGCCCGGCAAAAATCAGCTTTTTGTCAAACCAGCTGTTCCGGACCGACATCCATTTCCCGGCCAACACACCGACCGGCACCTACATGATCAATGTCTATTTGATCCGCGATGGACGCATTGCCAGTGTCAAAACAACCCCGCTGGTGGTTTCTAAAACCGGGGTCAGCGCAGAAGTCTATGACTTTGCCCACCGTTACTCGGCACTTTACGGCATCATTGCCGTGATCATTGCCGTGATTTCTGGCTGGGTCGCAAGCGTCGTCTTCCGCAAGGGATAATTTCCCAAACCGTCGCCTGACAAGGCTAACGTCCCTTATTGCCTGCTTTCAAAATATCTGACTGTGCGCCACAGCAATCATCTCGCACTTGCGCAATAGATAATTCTTTGCCCGATGGGCTAAAAAACAGCTTGGAAACAGGCCTAGAATTACGGCACACTTTATGGAACTGGCCAATGACGCTGTCCCACACTCAGTGCCATGATTGCCGATCAGGTAAACTAATCAGGGCTTACATATGACTTCACACGACGCCGATGCGGAACTGCGCACATCAACAAACCGAACGTTTCTTGTTGTGGTCGATGACAGTGACGAGATGACCAAGGCACTTCGTTATGCCTGCCGCCGTGCGCAACATACGGGTGGTCGCGTTGCGTTATTAAGTGTTATTGAACCCGCAGAATTTCAGCACTGGGTCGCTGTTGGCGACCTGATGAAGGAAGAAGCCCGCGAGGAGGCAGAAGCCCGCGTCAATGAGCTGGCCGCCTATGTCCATGAGCAAACCGGCGCCATGCCGCTTCTGTTTATCCGCGAAGGCCGCCTGAAGGACGAATTGCTGACGTTGCTTGAAGAAGAAGAACAGATTTCCATTCTTGTTCTCGCAGCTGGCACCAATTCCGAGGGCCCTGGCCCACTTATCACCGACCTGACCAAAAGCGACACGGTTGGTCAGTTGCGGTTGCCATTAACCATCGTCCCCGCCGCTCTGTCAGAAGCAGATATCGACGCATTAAGCTGACGCAAGCTTTTGCTGAAAACCTTGATGAAACATCAAATCAACCGGCTGCCTATCCTCAGACATCGGGATTAGGCATAGGCCGGTTGAATGGTTTTCTCAAGAAACTGCATGTAAGCATCAAAGGATGATTTTTGCCCAAACAGGATGTGGGATCGGCTCCGGATAGCCTGTGAGACGACCGAACGGCGACGTTTATCCGTCGCCAATGTAAGGGCGGTATCAACGTAATCGGCAGAATGATACGCCACACAATCAAACACTGAAATCTGACGGTAACAGGTATGACTGCGCCGTGACCTGGCCGCACTACCGGGCAGGGTCACCAACGGCACGCCAAGCCCGAGGCAATCAAACGCCAGCATCGCATCATTCCATGCCGGACTTTCAAGCACCACATCAACCGCACATAAAAGCGACAACATATCGGACCGATTGCGCACCGAAACAAACCGCATGCGTCCCGCAACGTCGGCATAATTAACAGCAAACCGTCGCCCCCATGCCGCGTCCCAGCTATCACGTTCCGGTGCGATTAAAATAAGTTCAGCCGTTTCATCAAGTCGCAGGATTTCGGCAATCAGCGGATCAAATTCGGCGGTCAAAACATCCAATGGCTGCGGACACAAATAGGTATTTCTATCTTGCGCCAGGCGCCAGTGTCGTTGCAGATCAGTCGTTGTCAGACCAAGGTCATCTGGCCGTGTGGCATTGACAAACAATCCGGGTAACCGGATCAATTTTTCGCTAAACCGTTTTTCGCCACCTGCGGTTTCCCAGTCTTCGGCAATCAAGTGATAATCGATATTGGAAAGACCACTGGTCGCGGCAATACCACCACCGGAAATCTGCATCGGGGCCAAACGCCAGCTTGCCAGCAGCATTGTATAGGCATCGGCCTGCGGATCGACATAATGCAACACATCAAGATCAAGCCCAGCAATCACGCGCGCGGAATGCAATGGATCAAGTGGCAATGGCACGACAAGATCGGCATGTTCGTCAATACGCGCGGTAATGTCGTCTTCGCCAGTTGGCGGGCGGATCACAGTGACATCGAACCGATCCCGGTCAATCGCATCTACAAGCCCGACGATCCATCGCCCAATACCATTTTCGCACATATTGGCGGAAACGACCCCGATGCGGATTTTTCCGCCGCTATGGACCTTGTCCTTGCTGACTTCGGGCACGTCATATCCCGACACCAGCTGTTCCCAGTAATGACCAACCGCACGCAGTTGCTTGTCCCCCTCGGGACGAAGGGCGGCACGCCAAACTGGTGGGAACCGTGTCAGAATAGTAGGATCAATGCGGTCTGCACCGACGTACTCCAGCCCCGGTTCAAGCGAGTCTTCATCCATCGTGTCGTCAAGCAACTCACGAACGACTTCGTCATTCTGTGCCGCAATGTTGGTCGGCACGGGCGCAAACAGCAACCGGCGGGCCGTCCTAAACAGGGCGGCGTTTTCGCCTGCTGCGATCTTACGATCAATGCCGTTTTGCAAGACCGATTGCGCCGATGCAGTATCACCTTCTTCGGCCAATTCGACAGCAAGGCGAAATACAGCGTCATCGCCGCCACCAACACCGATTGCCGCGCCAAACCGTTCAACGGCTTCGCTATGACGGCCCACAATGCTGAGCGCTTCGCCCATCATCAGTAAAAGTTGAGGGTCTTCGGGGTTGGCCTGTAAAAGTGGTTCAAGCGCGCCAATAGCTTCTGTTCCCTGCCCAACCCGCAAATTGAGCAATGCCAAAGTCCGGCGGGCGGGCGCATCGGTAGGATCAAGCGCAAGAACCTGACGCAAACAATGCTGCGCCCCGGCAAACTGTCCCAAACGGAAAAGTGCGTCGCCATAGGCCGTTAAGGCCCGTTGATGACCGGGCTCAAGATCAAGCGCGCGGCGCAACGGCTCGCTCGCCGAAACCGTTCGTCCCTGATCAAGCCTGATTTGGCCAATCAGAACAAGTGCATTGACGATATCATCGCGCATTTTAAGCGCAGTCAAACAGGACGTTTCAGCCCCGGAAACATCGCCCAACGCATAAAGGCAGGCGGCATAGTTGGCGTGAATTTCTGCAACATCAGGGGCCAACTCCAACGCATGTTGGTAATTTTCCCGTGCTGCGTCGAGTTCATCCAGCTGGCGATAGGTATTCGCGATATTGCAATAAAGAGCAGGTGCATCCGGACACAGCCGTATGGCGCGTTTAAACGCACCAATTGCATCACGCAATTTACCAACGGCTTTCAAGGCTTGTGCGTGATCATGCTGGATTTCGGCACTGTTGGCGTCGGCGATGGCCGCACGCCCCATGCGTTCGGCAGCAACGGCCTGATTTCCCTGACGCATGGCAACAAGACCGGCAAGATGCATTGCCTCTGCAGCCTGTGGAAATGCGCGCGTCATCTTGCGACAGGCTTGCTCAGCCTCCGCAAGCTGGCCTGCTTCATACAGGTCCATCGCAGACCGGAATATGTTGCCGAAATCAGACAAGGGATGCCTTCGCCGTTAGAGTATCAATTTATCCCGTCACCATACGGGCCAAGCGTTAACAAACCACGTCTTTGCCATAAATTCTTGCTCGTGGCCATGCCCAACGGTTGCATTGATGCAATACCATCCTGCGCCACGGTGAATTTCATCTTTCAATCTCTCAGAAATTCACCGTAATCCTCGAAAAAACCAGAAAAAATCCTCCGAACTTCCATTCAGAGGATTTTATGGACATCGATAAAGCAATGCCGGAAAGGTTAACGCCTATCCGTCGTGACTGAAATACCGGCCAAACCGGTTGGCGAGAAAATCATCAAGACCAACTTCTTCCTGACGAACATAGCCAGCCCCCGGGAGCTGTTGGGTCAAAACCATATCGATCAGCGCGCATAACCCGGCAGAGGTCGTAATCTGGATCGCTGACCACTTTTGACCACCAATTTCAGTACCATGCACTTTGCGGATGAAGTTTTCTTCGCACAGGTCGCCATTTCTCATACCAACTGCATCCGCAAAAATGACAATCACATCCTGCTGGGTAATCGGCAGGGCGTTTTCAAAAATTTCTTTCATCATATCGGGGCGTTCGCCCAAACGCAGATCTTCGATCAGGATTTTCAGGATTTCCTGATGCCCCGGATAACGCACCGTTTTGTAATCAAGATTGGCGACCTTGCCTTCAAGCATGTCGCACAATGCTCCAACCCCACCCGACGTATTGAAGGCTTCGTATTCCGTACCATCAATTGTGAAGCGTTCATATCCTTCAAGCGGCAGCACCTCGACACGTTTGCCATTGAGGATGGCCTCACACGGATTAAGGTACTCGTTGATCAGCCCGTCAGTTGACCAAGTCAGGTTATATTTCAAACGGTTGGTCGGATTTTGCGGCAAGGCCCCAACCCTAAGACGCAATTTCTGCACGCTATCAAACCGCTTAAACAGGTCATGGGCGGCAATTGAAATAAATCCCGGTGCAAGGCCACATTGCGGCACAAACGCGCTGCTTGCCCCCTCGGCGATTTCACGGATGGCACGGGTGGTTTCAACATCCTCGGTCACATCGAAATAAGATGCCCCGACTGCGCGCGCCACACGGGCAATCGCAACGTTCAGATAAAACGGACAGGTCGACAAGATGGCATCATGCCCGCGCGCAACCTCGGTCAGGGCGGTTTCATCTGTAACATCAACCTTTACAAGCGTTGCTGCATTATCCTGCGCGCAGAATTCCAGCATGTCGCCATTTGCATCGGCCAGTGTCACCGCATAATCGCCACTTTCATTGAGCATGACGGCGGCAATACGCCCGATTTTACCAGCCCCAAGGATTAAAATCTTTTTCATTTTCGTTCACTCCCAGATCAACAGACAATAAACAAACAGCCATGTTTCCGATGCCGTGCCTGTCCTGATAACGTTTTGTTTATGACCCTTTTATCGTCCGTTGCTGGACTGACGCTTACAACCCGGCGATACTGTCAAAATCATTGAATATACCGTCATTTTTATGGGCATACCCGATGAAACGCCGACTTGATGAAACCGACCGTCGCCTGATTGCCAGATTACTGGAAAATGCACGCATTCCGATTGCCGCCCTTGCGCGCGACGTTGGATTATCGCGCAGTGCCGTTCAGGAACGTCTTGAACGGCTTGAAAAGTCACAGACAATTATGGGCTATACCGTTCAACTTGGTGATCAGGCACGCCCGGTTCTTCTGGCCGAAGTCATGATCCAGCTTGAACAAAAGCAATCGGCGGGTGTTGTTGGCGCATTACAGAAAATCCCCCACTGCATTCGCTGTCTTGCGATTGCCGGGGAGTTCGATCTAATCGCGGAAATTGCGGCAGATACATCCGAGGAACTCGATACCGTACTTGACCGGATTGGTGGGCTTGCCGGAATAAAACGCACGTCGAGTTCGATCATCCTTTCAACTAAATTCGATCGCCGCTAAGCTGGCTCTCAAGGTTGGGGAACCTTCTTTTCAGGAAGAAACACCGAGTGACGTCAAAACGTAGATATTCCGTACTTTCTGTCCTTCTTGCCGGTTTTTCCGCCACCAGCATTCTGGGCGTCGGTTTGTCCCTTTATGTCGGGCTTGGAGCGGCCTATGAGAACACCCGCAATCTTTGGGTGATGCTTGCAGATGTCGATCTGACATCAGTTCAACGCACCATGCAGGAACGCATGGATGAAGTTGACAAAAGATCAAACTGGGTCGCCGAGCAGGTTGCCGAAGGTGCGCTTGACCCCAGCTTCCAATACGGCTGGAACAATGCAATGCGTGCGCTTGCCGCGGCAAATATGGATGTCATGGCCTATGGCATTGTCACCGGTGAACGGCAGTTTATCGGCTACAACCCCGATGATATGAGCGTCATCCGTCGTACCCTTCCCATGGACGATATGCTGTTTTCCGAATTGGCCCAGATACGCGGACCAGCGACCAGTAGAACCGGCTTTCCCCGCTGGGACCCATATTTCGACAAAACCGTATTAACCAGCTGGGTCCCGTTATTTAATGACGGGCATTACCTTGGAACCTTCATACAATATCTATCGCTCTCGAACCTGTCCGATAGCCTGATTAGAGGGCGCGAAGACTTACCCGGAACACCTTTTATCCTGATTGGCGGCAATCGGGTGATGGCACATCCGGGTTTGCGTGACTGGGGCACAAACACCGCAACCAAACTCATCGATGATGCGAACATTGCGCGCAGCCCGATCCCCCTTCCAACCATAAATGACATCAGTGATCCGGTTCTGGCCAATATCGGTAAATCCGAAAGGATCAAAACCGAACGCGATGACGACGGGGAAAAAGGAAAAGGCATTCAGCTTTCCGGTCTTGAACTTGATGGCAAGTACAACCTGATCGTTACACGACAGGTCGAAAACGCTGCCATTTCACCCATCATCATCGGCATGCATTTCGACGAGGAACTGTTTAACGATGAATGGGAACGGCTCGTATTGGCATCCATTCTGGGAGGTGGTGTTCTGGTGCTTGCAATCCTCGTCGCGATTGTGATGTCACGCCAGTTCACAAAACCCATCCGAAAGTTCGCGGCCGCGGCACGTGCGTTCGAAGACGAAGCAATCGCGTCTGCCGATGTACCTCAACTTGAAGGTAGCCGAATTCGCGAATATGACGATGCCGCCCGATCCTTCAATCACATGATGATTGCGGTTCATGACCGCGAACGTATCACCAGTCTGTTTGGTAAGTTCGTCCCGCAATCCATTGCCAAAAAACTTTTGGCATCGGGGACAGATTCCGGGGCACTGCCCCCACAACAAACAGAAGCAACGGTCCTGTTTATCGACATCGCCGGATTTACATCGATGTGCGAGACGCTTGACCCAAATCAGATCATTTCGATGCTCAATGCCTATTTTGATTGTGCGACAAGCATTATCGAATCGCATGGCGGCATCATCACCCAGTTTCAGGGCGATGCTATCCTTGCGGTTTATAATGTGTTTGATGACCTTGAAAATCACGCGGATGCCGCCCTCGACAGCGCAATTTCCCTACAAAAAGAAGTCCATAGCAGAACATTTGAAGGATTGTCGATCCGTTGCCGATGCGGGGTGAATACCGGTAATATGGTGGCCGGGAACGTCGGTGCGAAGGCACGGCTGTCGTTTACGGTTCACGGCGATGCGGTCAACACGGCGTCGCGTCTGGAACAAGAGAACAAGGTGCTTCATACTGATGTTTTGATATCAGAAAGTACGCGTATCCTACTTTCCAACCCAGACAGAGTGATCAAGGCAGGTGAAGTTCTGCTGCGGGGGCGCCATAGCATGACCGAGCTTTATACAGTGCCTTCGGACTTGCTCAGCCTATCATAAAGTCAAAACACACTGAACAGTGCATACCTACCCAGAGTTGACTGCCCTCTTTCCATGCTCATCAAAAGTACATAAGCTGATGAATTGAATGGTAAGATAAGCATGTTCAAAATGGACAGGCATCATCGCATTTCCATTAAACTTGGGGGAAACAGTTTGGCAAAACGTCACGGACGCTTTTCCATTTTTGGCGTTTTGCTGGGGGGCTTGTTGCTTTGCAGTGTGGTTGGTGTTGGTCTGTCGCTTTATGTTGGTCTACAGACCGCAGTTGAAAATACCCGCGATCTTTGGATCAGCATGACCAGTGCAGACCTTGCCGAGGCGGAACGCACTGTCGAAAAACGACTGATCCGACTTGCCGATCGCAATAACTGGGTCGCAACACAAACTGCCGAGGGTCTTGTCAATCCGCGCAACCCGTCGTTCTGGACCGATAATATCCCGTCATTGATTGCCGGTGAAACCGATATCGCCGCCATCGGAATGACAACACCGGATGGTGAATTTCTTGGCTACGATCCAAAGACGCATACGTTTTTAAGAACCGGGGCCGATCTGTTTGATGGACAGATTGCAGAACTTTTCCCCGAGACCGGCCCAGCCAAGAGCCAAACGCTTTTCCCTTACTGGCAAAGCACACTTCGTCAGGTCGTGATTGGTGAAGCCATCCCGCTTTTTCAGAACGGCGAATATCTTGGTGTCCTGATCCAGTACCTCACCCTGCCCGGTTTGTCGCGTGACCTTCCAATGCAAGAGCAAGGCGATGGACGAACAGCCTTCATCATGGTTGAAAATCACATCATCGCCCATCCAAGCCTTTCAAACTGGCAACGGGTCAATATGCGCGCCGAGGATTCAGCCTTTGTCCCCGAGACGCTCGAAGAAGCGACAAGCGTCCTTCCGCAACTTGATCAAATCGGCGATCCGATCCTTTCCCAGCGTGCCAGATGGAAACCGCTTGACCTTGGTGACAGCCTTAAACTCGCTTTGGATCAACGCCTTGATGTATCGCAGGTCATCATCAATTCGACTTACAACATTATCGTCACCCGCGAAGCATCACAGTCTTCTGCGACGCCGATCACCTTTGGAATGCATTTTGCGCCGTCTGTCTTCGCAGCAGAAGGTCGTCGCCTTGATTTTCTGCTGTGGATCGGTGTTGTTGTCTTGATTGGTGCCCTGATCGGTGCGGCTGTGATTGCACACTATTTCTCGCGCCCTCTTAAAAGGTTTTCCGCCGCTACCCGCCAGCTTGAAGAAGGCAATCTAACATCCCTGCCCCACCTTCCAGAAAGCTACATCACAGAATTTAACGATGCAGCGACGTCCTTTAACCAAATGGTGATCACACTACATGACCGCGAACGGATCGGACGCCTGTTTGGCAAGTTCCTGCCCCCGGCAATTGCCGAGCAACTTTTGGCATCACAAAGCGATGCCGGAACAATCCCACCGCATAAGTGCATTGCGACAACGCTTTTTGTTGATTTGCAGGGCTTCACCAGCATGAGTGAGAAAGCAGACCCGCAGCATGTTGTTGATATTCTGAATGCCTACTTCACGGATGCTACGGCAGTGATCGAAGCCAACAAAGGGATTATCACCCAATATCAGGGCGACGCGATCCTTGCGGTGTTTAACGCGGTTGGCGAACTGCCCAACCATGCCGATGCCGCTGTTGAAACGGCCATTTCCCTGCAAAAGATGGTTCATGCCAAACAGTTCAAGGAAACAACTTTACGGTGCCGCTGCGGGGTAAATACCGGTGAACTGGTTGCCGCCAGCGTTGGTGCGCCGGGCAGGCTTTCCTTTACCGTCAATGGCGATGCCGTAAACAGTGCCGCCCGCCTTGAAGCGATGAACAAGGAACTGGGAACGAAAATACTGATCGGAGAGAGCACATATAGCAGGCTCAGCAATCCGTCACAGGCCATACCAGCCAAGGAAGTTCTTCTGCGTGGCCGAAGCGAAACAACAGCCGTCTATAAAGTTTTGATTGACGGCATCGATGACGCAGCGAAAGACAGCACATCCCCCGAAAGCAGATAAAACAAAACGCCGCATTGGAAAACCAATGCGGCGTTTTGTAAAACCTTTGCGGTCAAGATGCCGGGAATTAACCCTGACGCGCCTTGAAACGCGGGTTCTTTTTATTGATCACGTATACGCGGCCACGGCGGCGCACGATACGGCAGCCCTTTTCCCGCAGCTTAGCGGATTTCAATGAGTTCCGGATCTTCATAATCTTAAACCTTAGAAACTTGGCCCCTTCGAGGAAGCCGGAAAATAGAAGTAGGACTCGCCCCTGTCAACACCTAAAACAGGTTGCGGCGACAGAAATCGGGACAAATCCCTATAAAAGCGCCAGCAGCAATCTAAAACCTTACCGATCACCTGATCGTTGCGTAGAACCGATAAAAGGCTAGCGACCCATTTTCAAGCATTTTTACGCGATTCATCCACATTTCCATCTCAGAAACCATATAATCCATCACATCGGGGTCTAAACCGCTCTTTTGGATGTCCGACAACAAGGTCATCCACGCCATTTTTATATGAGCCAGATGCGTTTCCGACTCATCTTTGGCAATACGGATGTCAAATTTAAGTGCGCCTAATTTTTCTTTGTATTCCTGTGCCGTCCATGGAAACAGCTCCTCGCCTTCCAACTTGGCCCATTTTCCGAGCTCTGCCTCGTCGAGATCACGGGTCAGCACGTAATCGGTCAACAATATCTGTCCGTGGTCACGCAAGGTATCCGCAATCGCAGGAAGAAATGCGTCCTTTTCCGGGATTTTGAACAACTCCCCATAGGAATACACAACGTTGAAATACGCTTTGCGCAATTCCGGGGCACGCGGATCAAACACCTGAACGGGAACTTTTTTCTGAACCCCCGCCTGAACTGAGCGTTCCATACCAAGGAGCGCCAGTTCACCGTCCTGCTCATACGCAGTGACCCAAACGCCAAGGCGGTCTGCCAGAATACGTGCCACCCCGCCAAGCTTCGCCCCAATTTCCAGACAACTTAACGTCTCATCAAGTGCCAGCGGCTTGGCCAGTTCAAGTGCGTATTCATGCCCCCCTGGGATCATGATCCCATGATCAAACAATTTGTCGTACAGCCTGATGCGCTCAGGCGGCCAGCGCCCGATTTCGTCATCAAGGTCAAGTTCGCCCAGTTCCGGCTCGACAGGACGGGCAAGGAAAACCCGCATTTTGCGCAGCCAATCGGCATAGGCATCTATCTCAAGCTGAAGCAGATAGTATTCAACCGGATCATCGTACCCTTCCCACTTTGCCCGCATGCGGATACCAAAGCTAAGGTGATGACCCGGTGGCATCTGGAACTCGGACGCGTTGTCGTCTTCGGACAAATCGTCGTCATCATCGACATTGCGTTGCCAAAACTTCAGCTTCAATGTTGCTACCTGCTTGTTCCGGACATGTTTAAACTTGATTCTTGCAAAATATGGCAATTCGTCAAAAGTGACAACGTGTTAAGATTTCAATCATATGATTGTGGCGTAAAAGCCATTGTCAAAATGGCCATCAAATAACTTCCCCATGCCGGGAACCCATGCAGGACAGGAATTTTCTTTCACCATGAATCAGGATCGCCTGAGCATATATTACCGCATCCTAAACGTTGCGCCTGGTGCCAGTGCGAAGGAAATCAAGCTTGCCTATCGCAAACTGGCGTTTGAATTCCATCCTGATCGCAACACTGACGCGGATTCGGAAGAAAAATTCAAAGACATTACCGAGGCCTATGAAATCCTGACCGGTGAACGCAAGGCTCCCGCGCAGGCCAGTAGTCCTAAAAACGGCTCCGCAGGAGCTCAAACCAAATCATCGACTTCCTCGGCTTATGGCCCGGATGCTGCAGGCGCACGCAATGCCAACAAAACCCGTCAAGGATTTGCCGGATCCGGCCGCAAAGAACAACAGGCCAACCCCGGCAAGGATGACAAGGTCGCCCGTGCCAATCAGGCCTACCGCGAACAGCAGGCCAAAGCCAGCGCGCGCAAAAGTAACATTCACCCCGGCGCACGCCGCCACAAAGGCAAAAGACCCGACAGCAACGCAGCAGGATTTATCCAGTGCGCGGTCACCGGCGTCGTATCGGCACAGCCACGTCTGGTCGAATTCAAAATCGTGCGTGGTTTTTTCAATTCTGTCCGCACAGAAGTCGTCTCAGCCTACCTTGCCCCCAAAGGGGCTCGGCGGATGGCGCTAAAAGCAAGTTTTAAGACATGGCTCCGGGGGTTCTGGGGCTGGCGCAGCTTTATTCCGGCATGGCGTGCGATCCTTGGCAACATGCGCGGCGGCACCTTCCCGGCCGAAGGCAATGCAAAGCTGCTTTTCACCCAAGCCACCGCCTTTGAAAAGTCCGGCAATCGACCGCTGGCGCGTGCAGTATTGCTGCAGGCACGTGATTTCATCGGCACAAACCGCTCGGCCCTTGCCGAACAAATTCGCATCAGCATTCGCCGCCTCGAAGATGGTCAGCCCGCCAGACGGGTGCGCGATGAATGGCAACGGGTAGGCATGATGGTTGCACTGCTCCATCTCAGTCCGGTTTTCGTCGTGATATTCGCCCTGCTGATCGCCTTTGGCCCCGGCCAAGGGTTCCTGACCCGTGATCTGCCGGCCATGGTCGCTGAAAAAGGTAGTCAAATCACCCGCCAAGTCGAACAGATGATCGGCGAAGAACGCGATCCATATTATGTCGACCGTGATTTACTCAACATGCGCAACGGTGCGGGCGTGACCAACACGATCATTCGACGGCTGGCGCGGTTTGAAACGGTTTATATTTCCGGTGACAGCAAAGGCATCTGGGTTGAGATCGACACATCCATCGGTGAAACCGGCTTTGTCAATCTTGATGCACTTGTCCCGGGTAATGGCGCAGATGCGCGCGATACATGGTGCCGTAAAAACAGCTGCGACTGACCACCAAAGGCAGTCAGCCGCAGCAACAGACTTCTAATCTGCAGGTCTTTTCACGTCACAAAAAACGATTAGGCCTTTGCCGGAATAGACTTCAATGCGGCCAAAAGATAATCCCAGAAGCGGGTCACACTTGGCACATGTACACATTCGTCCGGGCTGTGCGCGCGTTTAATCGTTGGCCCGAATGATACCATATCCCAATGCGGATATTTCGATCCCAGAACCCCGCACTCAAGACCGGCATGGATCACCCGAATTTCCGGGTCTTTGCCAAACATGTCGCGATGAACAGCCATCATCATTTTAACAGCTTCGCTATCCGCGTCCGGTTTCCAGCCGGGATAAGCATCGCCCCATGTAACGGTTGCACCTATATTTTCAAAAACAGCGGTTGCGGCTTCGCGGATCGAATCACGCGCCGAGTTGATTGAGCTTCGTGCCGACAGGGTCACATCGGCCTTGCCATTTGCCAGTTTAATGATCGCAAGATTGATCGAGGTTTCAACAACCCCTTCAACACTGGTGCTCATGGCCTGCACACCATTTGGCGCACCGGCACAAGCATTGTTGAATTTTTGCGAGTCAGACGCGCTCATTGCGGTTGAAGGAAGTTCAGCATCCTTGGCGGCAATGTTGAAGTTTGGCTCGATTGCGCCAATCTCGTCTTTCACGGCGGCACCAAAGGCTGCCAGTGTGGTGTTGAAAGCAGAAGCCTGATCAGCTGGCAAAACAACCGACGCAAAGGATTCACGTGGAATGGCATTGCGGGCCGTTCCGGCATTGATGGTGACAATCTGCGCTCCAAGGTCGCGGATTGCGGTGCGCAGGAAACGCGCCATCAATTTGTTGGCATTGCCAAGACCAAGAATAATGTCGATGCCCGAATGGCCGCCCTTAAGACCGGTCAGCGCGATATCACGGGCAACAAACCCGGCATCCACGGAAACTGGAGCATAATTAAAGGTCGCGACAAGATCGCCGCCGCCGGCACAGCCGACACACAGCTCATACTCGTCTTCGGTATCAAGGTTCAGAAGGATATCACCCTTAAGACGCCCCGGTTCAAGGTTCATCGCGCCGGTCAGGCCACGTTCCTCGTCAACTGTGAACAGAAGTTCCAGCGGACCGTGCTCCAGACCATCTTCGGTCATAAAGCCCATCATGGCCGCGGCACCAATACCGTTGTCCGCACCAAGCGTGGTGTTGTCGGCCGTGATCCATTCGCCGTTCATCACCATGCGGATCGGGTCGGTATCAAAATTATGGCTCGAACCGGAATTTGCCTGCGTCACCATGTCGACATGGGCCTGCAAAATGACCATTTTGCGGTCTTCATAGCCCGGCTTGGCGGGAACCGTAATCACAAGGTTGCTGCCGCTATCGCGGAAGTGTGCGAACCCTTTGGCATCGGCCATTTTTTCCAAAAGCTGCAACACAGCTTCTTCCTTGGTCGACGGACGCGGGGTATCGCAAAGTTTCTGGAAGTTCTCCCAAATCGCGACCGGGGCAATTTTGCTGATCTCGTTCACGGCGGCGCTCTCCTGTTAAAGTCTTCGTTTGTGAGTTTTCGCGGGTTCGATCAGTTGATTACCTCATTCACGGCTGAATTTAAAGCGCATGTAAGGGTTTCTGCGCAATTTTGCCCTGCTTAGCACCATCGCAAAGTCCGCAAGTTATTCAATACCAACGATTTCACTGCGCCGTTGCAACACCATAACATCGCGCCACTGGCCTGCCATTGGCCCATAGTTCATCCGGCCTAAGCCACGCTTGCGCCCGACAATATCAAATCCGTGTTTTTGGTGAAGCGCGATGCTGGCTTGGTTTTCTGGAAAAATTCCGGCTTCCAACGACCAAAATCCATTCTGTTCACTCTGCGCGATCAGGGACGCCAGCAACATGTTGCCAATGCCCCGTCCCTGGCTGGCCGGGTCAACATAAACCGATATTTCGCCAACCCCTTGATAGACACATCGCCCGGAAACACCCGAAAGCCCCGCCCAGCCGCAAATATGTCCGTTCCCATCACAGGCAACCAATCGACAGACATCAAGATGCCCCTGATCCCAATCAGACCATGTACCTGCATTTTCCTGAAACGACGCATGCCCGGACTGTAATCCGCGGTGATAGACATCAACAACGGCGGCTCCATCGTCGGGTGTCATGGCGCGAATATTCATTGGGAGCTCTCCTGCTTCACATGGCTATGGCATGCAACAGAATAGGAGAAAATCGATTTTCGGGAAGTGCGAATTTAAGAACCGGGCATTCAACGCCGCGGCCCCTAATCGTCTATCTCATCAAGCGTTTTGAACTTGATTTGATCACGACCGGCTTCTTTGGCTTCATACATGGCACGATCCGCAACCCGCATCGCATCGGCAAGTTCAACAAACTTTTGCCGTCCCTCACCGCCAACGGTTGCGCCGAAACTTGCCGTGATTTTTGCAACCGTACTGCCGTCCTTGTCGACGGCCACTTCGATTTCTCGGATCATGCTGGCCAAACGTTCTGCAATGCGTTTGGTTACCGCAGCTGTTGCCGATGGCAACAGAACGGCGAACTCTTCGCCCCCCAAGCGCACGACAAGGTCATCATCACGCAATGCTTGGCGCAAAACCTGAGCAACTTTTTCAAGCAAACGGTCACCAACAGAATGGCCATAGGTATCGTTGGTCTGTTTAAAGTAATCAAGATCAAGAACGATCAAGCCAAACAGCCAGCTTTTGTCTTTAAGATGCCGGATTTCACGCAGACGACTGACCGCACTTTCAAAGCCGCGCCGGTTAAGCGCACGGGTAAGCGGATCGGTCGATGCCAGCGTATCAAGGAACTCTTCCTTACGCTTGTGATCGGTAATGTCAGTGGCCGAAACCATCACACCACCGCCCTCCATCATATTCATACGAATATCGGCCATACGCCCGGACGGTGTTTGCATTTCATCAATCGTCGCGTGCCCATGCCCAGCGGCCTTTAAGCGTTCATAACAATCGCGCAACGCCGTAATTTCAAATACTGGCTCGACGTCTTCTGCCGTTCCATCCGCGCCAAACAGGCGGGAAAATTCATAATTGTAATGAATGACGTCAAGCTTGCTATCAAGCATGGCCACAGCCGAAGGCACCATGCGGATGACCTCGGTGACGGCGGCCTCAAGTCCGGACTTCGCGCGCACCAATTCGTCATGCATTTCGACTTCGTCACGGACATCATGTGCGGTCGTTAGAACCGCTGGCTTTCCGTCATGCCACAAAATGCGCTCATCCGTCAGATCACGCCAAACCGATGTTCCATCATCAAGAAGATCCTCCACCCGATGACGATCACCCGTGCGGTCCCCACTCAGAATATCGGCAACATGCTTAATGGCTCTGGATTGATGTTCCTTAGGGATAAACCGCAGGACGTTGGGCTGTTCCATAAAACTGCTGGCATTTTTCGCCCCCATGAGGTGCGCAAAGGAATCGTTCACATAAAGTGCGGTCATATTGCGATGAACCATCACGCCGATGAAAGACCGGCCAAGCATGTGATCGACCTGCATGGCGGTTGTGCCATTATCAATCATCTGTGCGGTGGTCAGAACAGCACTACCATCTTCCCACTCAACGGTTTCATCGCTGATTTCCATCCACACAGGCGACCCGTCAGCCCGAATGTTATAGACCTTCTTCCAGCCGTGAAAACCCGTGCTGCTTTGATAGTTTTCGGAAAGTTTGGCGGCTTCATGGTGAAAACTGGGGGGTATATACTGGCGCATGTCGGGTGCGGCCATGAAATCCTTGACGTCCCGACGGCCAAGCATCTTGGCATAGGCATCGTTGACGTACACGGCCTGAAGGTCCTTGTGGACAACAACCCCTACGCGTGAACGCCCATACAGACGTGCGATCTCTGTTGGTTCGAACCGCATCAACGTCCTGCATCCCCCGGAATTCGGACCATTTTCTGCAGGGATCGATATGTGTCAATCACTGCGCCTAATTGGCCTCTTAGCCTACACTACATTAGCGATCATTAAAACAACCCGATACCCTGCCTGCCACTCAAACGCCTGTATCACCCCTAATGTGATATCGTCTGAATAAACAGGAGTCTAGAGTTACCATACAAATGGATAATAAATACTTTAGGCTGAGCATTGCCTCCTAAACACCCTACAAATATGTTTATCGCACTTGCTCGAAACGACTATGGAAACGGATTACATGTCCCCGAGAAACTACGAGATTATCGAACACAGCCGCGGCTGGAACGGGTATTTCAAGCTTGATGTATATCGCCTGCGCCACGACACCTTTGAGGGCGGCAAAAGTGCTATTCTTGATCGTGAAGTGCTTGAGCGCGGACATGCGGTTGCCGTCCTGCCCTATGATCCGGTACGTGATGAAGTCGTTCTGATCGAGCAGTTCCGACCGGGCGCGATATCGGTTCAAAAAACCTATCCCGACATGCCACTGTGGCTAAATGAGATTGTCGCAGGCATCATAGAAGACGGTGAAAAACCCCAAGACGTTGCGCATCGTGAAACCTTGGAAGAATCCGGCTGCACCATCATTGGCGATCTGGAACATATATCGCGCTACTATGTCACACCGGGCTGCTCAAGCGAAACCGTCACCCTGTATTATGGTCGCGTGGACAGCACGAACATTGGTGGCATTCACGGCGTTGTTGACGAAGGCGAAGACATCCGCGTTTACAAAGTATCGATCGAGGAATGCTTTGCCATGTTGCAAAACGGGCAACTCTGCAATGCAACGGCGACAATTGCAGTACAGTGGCTTATGCTCAACCGCGACCGCATCCGCAAGGAAACCAGCGCATTGCACCCATAATATAGACTTTGCGCTCAATTGATATTTAACACAAAATAAACGTTATAACTTTCAAACCATCTTGACTTTTGTGTATAAAAGACCCAATCAACGGGTAATCACATTTTAAACCTAACCACGTTGGGAGTCTGTCATGGACATTCGCAATGGCACCATTGACGCCATTGGCCGCACCCCACTTGTGAAGCTTAAAAAAGTTTCCGAGCTGACGGGCTGCACCATTCTGGGCAAGGCAGAATATGCCAATCCGGGCGGATCGGTGAAAGATCGCGCCGCCCTTGCCATCATTCGTGACGCCGAAGCACGCGGCCTTTTAAAACCGGGCGGCGTCATTGTCGAAGGAACGGCTGGCAACACTGGTATCGGTCTTGCTGTTGTCGGCAATGCGCTTGGTTATCGCACTGTCATCGTGATCCCGGAAACCCAAAGCCAGGAAAAGAAAGACCTACTGCGTCTTTTGGGTGCGGATTTGCGCGAAGTCCCCGCCGTGCCGTACCGCGATCAGAACAACTATGTTCATGTGTCGCGTCGTCTGGCCGAAGAACTGGCACAGTCTGAGCCCAATGGCGCCATCTGGGCCAACCAGTTTGACAATATCGCCAACCGTCAGGGTCATATCGACACCACGGCACCAGAAATCTGGGAACAGACCGATGGCAAAGTCGATGGCTTTATCTGTGCTGTTGGCACCGGTGGTACGCTTGCTGGCGTGTCGCTGGCACTTAAAGAACGCAACAAAGACATCCATATCGGTCTTGCCGATCCGATGGGGGCTGCCCTTTACAGTCACTATAAATTTGGCGAACTGAAATCCGAAGGAAGCTCGATCTCAGAAGGCATTGGTCAGGGGCGTATTACCGCCAACCTCGAAGGGGTTGAGATTGATCACCCGTTCCAGATTTCTGATGAAGAAATGCTGCCAATCGTCTTTGATCTTTTGAAAGAAGAAGGTCTGTGCATGGGCGGTTCCACCGGGATCAATATTGCAGGTGCCGTGCGCCTTGCCCGTGAACTCGGACCGGGCAAAACCATCGTCACCATTCTGTGTGACCTTGGCACGCGCTATCAAAGCAAGCTTTGGAATCCGGAATTCCTCAAAGAAAAAGGTCTGCCGAGCCCAAGCTGGCTTTAGGCCACGCCGAAAACAGCACCCGAAACAGCAAAACCCCCGACCAGAAATGGCCGGGGGTTTTGTTTTAGGTCCTGAGGTTCAGGAACATATGCGCCCCCTCACCCATGCCTACGCCGCCTCGACTAAATTACCCTGCGCACGCCGGGCGGCCTGCGTTGCCAACCGCCAAAGATACAGACCACATAACAGCGCACAAACCAGAAGCATTCCGGCAAATCCAGCCACCGCATTCCAGCCGCCATGCGCCCAGAACCAGCCACCAACCGACCCCATGATGCTTGATCCCAGATAATAGGCCAGCAAGTACAGCGATGATGCGTGGCCCTTGGACGTCTCGGCAAGACGTCCGACCCAACCGCTGGCAATCGAATGGGCAACAAAAAATCCACTGGTCAGAACAACAATGCCGCCAATCACGCCAAGCAAGCTTTCCAGCATGGTCATCGCCACACCAACATCGGCCAAAAGAACCCCCACAACCAACACAGGTCCCCGGCCAAGCTTGTCCGACAAAGCCCCGGCAATCGAAGACGTCACCGAACCACACAGATAGACAACAAAGATCAGGCCGATCTGACTTTGGCTCAGCCCATATGGCGCATCTGAAAGACGGAACCCAACATAGTTAAAGATCGTCACAAAACAGCCCATGGCAAAGGCGCCGATCAGAAACACAAACGGCAACCCCGCATGGGTTAGATGCCCTGCCCAAGCCCGCAAATGATATCTGATCTGAAACCCCGGTCGCCGGACAAAGTTGCGCGATGCTGGCAACAAAACCGCAAATCCAAGGGCCGCGACAAGGCCAAGTGCCCCCATCGCCCCCAATGCGATATGCCAGCCAAAAAGATCGGTCAGGAACCCGATCACGACACGGCCACTCAGCCCGCCAATCGCCGTCCCGCTGATGTAAATCCCCATCGCCATGCCAAGGGCTTTGGGGTCTATTTCTTCGGCCAGATAGGCCATGGCAACCGCTGGCACCCCGCCCAGCATCAATCCTTCAAGGGCGCGCACCACCAAAAAGGCATGCCAGTCCGAAAGCAATGGCGCAATCAGGTTCAAAATCGACGCCACACACATCGATACAAGCATCAGTTTCTTGCGCCCTGTCGCCTCCGATACCGCGCCCGCCAGCAAAATGGCAAAGGCCAGAAAACCAGTCGTCAAGGAAAGGGCGAGCGAGCTTTCGGCTGGCCCCACCGCAAAATGGCGCGCAAGTTCGGGCAACAATGGCTGCACACAATAAATCAGCGAAAAGGTCGCATAACCGGCCAGAAAAAGTGCGATGCTGATACGGCGAAACGCCGCTGAACCGGGTTTAATCCAGACCGGTTCAGTGGTCGTTTGGACGTTGGTGGACGCGAGTGGGTCATCAACACGTTGGGGCGACGTGCTTTTCTGTGATGTGGTATCAGCATCGCAATCAGATGGCGCAGCCGGGGATTTTTCCCGATATGCAGGCATTTATGGCCTCGTTTGGAACTATTCGTGGAACGGTTCTTATGGTTGCACTTCGCCCGTCATCCGTCCAATATATGATACAGTCAATCTTGATATGTTTTGGATATACCAATCATGGAACTGCGTCATATCCGCTATTTTCTGGCCGTCGCCCGCGAAGGAAACTTCACCCGTGCAGCAGCCAAGATTGGCATTGGTCAGCCGCCACTCAGCCAGCAAATCCGTGATCTTGAAACCGAAATCGGAACACCGCTGTTTCACCGTGTCCCCCATGGTGCGGAACTGACCGAGGCCGGATCGGCCTTTTTGGACATCGTCGTACAGTTCCCCGACCTTGCCGAACGGGCCATTCGTGCGGCCCAGCGTGCCGGGCGCGGCGAAGTCGGCTCCATTCGGGTTGGCTTCACCGCATCCGCCGCCTTCAGCCCATCGGTCCCGCGCATTTTTCGCGACTTCCGCCGTGCCTTTCCCGGTGTTGAAATGACACTCGAAGAAGCCAACTCGGCACAGCTTGTCACCGGGTTAAAGGACGAACGTCTTGATGCGGTTTTCTTGCGTCAGGATGCCGTTGCCGGTGACGGTATTCGCCTGCATGTGATTTCGGCCGAACCGATGGTGCTGGTCCTGCCCGCTGGGCATCCTGCGGCCCAAGGTGGCAAGGTTGCCCTGACCGAACTGCGAGATGACGCCCTGATCTTGACGCCGCGCGCGGTTGGCCCCACCCATTTTGACAAAGTCGTCAGCGCCTGTCGCGTGGCCGGGTTTGAACCGCAACTGGGTCAATCCGCGCCACAGCTTGGCTCGGTGATCAATTTCGTTGCCGCTGAACTTGGCTTTTCGCTTGTCCCCAAACCGATGACCCAGCTTCAGGCCAATGGGGTTGTCTACCGCGAAATAAAGGGCGACGTGCCAATCGCCGAACTGTCGCTGGCCTATCGCGGCAATGACATTTCAATCGCACTTCGCAATTTTGTCAGCCGTACGCTGGCCGCTCATCGCGATACAACACCTAGCGAAATTCAAAAATGACACTTTAAAATCAAAGCTTTGAATCTTGATCCTGAACAAATTCAACAAGTTTCCCTGCCGCTTCTTCGAGTGACATGCGTGCTGTATCAATCACCAGATCAGTCTGCTGCCATGGTTCGTACTCACGCGCGCAAACCTTCGCCCAGTCTGGCAGCTTATGGTTTTCGATATCGCTGATCCGTGTTTCGACCCGTTGACGATGGGCCGCCTTGTCCGAGCAAATCAACTCAACCTGAACATATCGCACTTTGGCACGTTCAGCAGCGCGCCGCCATTCAGAACGGCTTATTTCAATCGGATTGACGGCATCGCCAATCACCGTGTGGCCCAGCCGCAAGTTATCCGTCGCAAGCCGGTTTGCCACCATATAGCCAACCGGACCTATATCGTCATCTGGTGGCACATTGGCATCAAGAACTGCCTGTTCGATTGTATCAATCCGTAAATGAATTGCCCCAAGGGCACGCGCGGCAATTCGCGCCACAGATGTCTTGCCGACACCGGGTAAACCACCAAGAATGATCAACATTTCCGATCTCTTTTGTTCTGTTCCATCATGTTCATTGTCTCTTGGTACTGGCAAGGTTGCGATTTCAGGCTAGATTAACATCAACGTCGAAATCAGGCGCGCCAGCATCTAACGGCCTGCGCCAAACTGAAAGTCTGTCGAATGGTACGATATTCTCTCCTTGATCTATGCCCGGTCAATGCCGGTGAGCATCCCAGTGATGCATTGCGCAATACGCTCACACTTGCTCAGCATGCAGAAAAACTCGGCTATCACCGCTACTGGCTGGCCGAACATCACAATATGCCCGGCATTGCCAGTGCGGCAACGTCGGTCGTAATCGCCCATGTGGCGGCGGGCACGAAAACCATTCGCGTTGGATCGGGCGGCGTAATGTTGCCAAACCATGCGCCGCTTGTGATTGCCGAACAATTCGGCACGCTTGACGCATTACACCCCGGGCGCATCGACCTTGGGATCGGGCGCGCACCGGGAACCGACCAACGGACCGCCGCAGCCCTTCGCCGTGATATGCACGGGTCCGAAGACCGATTTATTCAGGACGTGCTTCAGGTTCAGGCATTTCTGGCCCCGCTTGAAGGCAACCCGCCGATCCGCGCAGTTCCGGGTTATGGTTCAGAAGTTCCGATGTGGCTTTTGGGCAGCAGCCTGTTTTCAGCTGATTTGGCAGCACGCCTTGGCCTGCCGTTTGCCTTTGCATCACATTTTGCCCCGGACATGCTGATGGATGCGCTGTCGCTTTATCGTCACCGGTTTGAACCAAACGACCAGCTCGATAAACCCTATGCGGTTGCCGCGATGGGTTTCTTTGCCGCAGATAGTGACGAAGAAGGTGAATATCTTGCGACCTCGATGCAGCAACAGTTCCTGAACTTGCGCCGCGGTACACCGGGTCAACTTCCCAAGCCGGTTAAGGATATGGGTACTGTCTGGAACCGGGTCGAAAAAGCCGGGGTTGATCACGCCATGCGCTATGCCGCCATCGGCGGACGTGACACCGTGCGCAAAAAAATGCGCGAATTCATTTATATGACGAATGTCGATGAAGTCATGGTCACAGCCAATATTTATGATCATGAAGCCCGCCTAAAGTCGTTTGGCATTGCCGCCGACCTGTTCAATGAGCTCGGCGCAGAAAAAGCCGAACAGGACTGCGCCTAACGCATCAAATAATCGATCAGAAAATGCGAATACCGGGTGCTTCCTGAACCCGGTATTTTCATTTCATCATACGAAATACAATTCATCACATCTTGCACTTACATCCGTGCTCGGACACTATGCGCGCACCGTCGCAATCGTGACGACAATACCCTTGTTTCAAAAGGTTATGGTGCGCTCCCTATGACTGAGTTTCTCCTCGCGGCAACGCCGATTGCGACGATCCTTTTTTTAATGATCAAGGCCAATTGGGGGGCAGCACGTGCCGGTGCTGCGGCATGGTTTGTCACTGCCCTGATTGCCGTTTTCTATTTCGGCGCCCCAACCGACATGCTGATCATTGCCCAGGCCAAGGGCGTGATGCTGGCCCTTTACATCCTTTATATCGTCTGGGCAGCCCTGGTCCTGTATTTCGCCGCCGACGAGGCCGGTGCGATTAAGACCATTGGGCGGGCAATCCGGTCGCTAACCGATGACCGCCCACTTCAATTGCTGATCCTTGGTTATGTGTTTGCCAGTTTCCTGCAAGGGGTTGCGGGCTTTGGCGTGCCAATTGCCGTGGTCGCACCGCTTTTGCTCGGCATGGGGTTTTCGCCGGTTCTGGCCGTCGCCGCCCCGATGATCGGGCACAGCTGGTCGGTGCTGTTTGGCAATATGGCGACCTCATTCGAAGCCCTTATTGGTGTGACGGGCATTCCCGGAACCGAGCTTACCCATGACGCCGCCATTCTTTTGGGGCTGTCGGGGATGATGTGTGGTGCTGCTGTTTTGTGGCTTGATGGCGGTTTTCGCACCATTCGTCGCCGGATCGTGCCGCTTGTCCTGATTTCCGGTGTAATGGGTGTTGCACAATATGTTATGGCCAATTACGGCGTCTGGACGCTGGGCGGGCTTACCGCCGGAATTGCCGGGCTTGCAATGTCGATCCTTGTCACCCGGTTCTGGAAACCTCATCCCGATGATATTGCCGAACAGGTCGAAGATGACCATCAACACATGCCGCTTCTTGAAGCGCTGACACCCTACCTTGTTTTCATGGTACTGGTCGGCTGTGCGACCTTTATCCCGGCGGTCGAGGCGTTCCTTGGCCACATCCGCTTTACCCTTGATTTCCCGGCCACCAGCACATCCCTTGGCTGGCTGATCAACCCGGAAAGCGCCAAGGCAATTGCCATTTTCGGCCATCCGGGGGCGTTACTTCTTTATACGTCTGCCATCAGCTTCGCCTTCTTTAAAATGCGCGGTCACTATGATGACGGCATTGGCAAACGTATCTGGCAACGCACCCTTAAAAGTGGCCTTCCAACCAGTATCGGCATGGTTCCGGTGATTGGGCTTGCGATCATTATGGACCATGCAGGCATGACCTATGCCTTGGCCGAGGGCGGTGCGGCCCTGTTTTCCGGGGCCTTTTCGGTCGCCTACCCGGTGATTTCACCGGCCATTGGTGCGCTGGGTGCGTTTATGACCGGCAGTACGAACAATTCCAACGTTGTCTTTGGCATGTTCCAGCGTCACACCGCCGAACTTGCCGGCATTTCCACGTCAATTGTGTTGGCTGCACAGGCGGCTGGCGCATCGCTTGGCAGCATGCTGGCCCCATCCAAAATCCTTGTTGGCTGCTCAACCGTCGGCCTGTCGGGCAAGGAAGGCCCGGTCCTGTCGGTTGTGTTAAAAACCGGTATCATCCTGACATTGCTGTGCGGAGTGATGGCGCTGGGCATGTTGCTGATTTCGATGCACGCAGGGGGTATTTGACATGAAAAACATGCTGTTCAATCCGGTCTTTTTGTTTCTGGCATCCCTGATCCTGCCGGTCGCCGCATTTGAAGCGGTGATCGCTCAAAGCACCACAGCAGCCGACATTCTGCTTGGACTGTTTGCGGTCATCATGGCGTTGATTATTCTGCGCAAATAAAACCCGTCGGGCAATCATCCCGACGGGCACGGGCACGACCGGTCATCCGAATTAAAATGTGTTTAGGGCCGGAATGTTGCCAGTTTAACGCCAAAGGCAATGAAAACCGCCCCGGTGGTCGCCTTTAACACCCGCTGAAAACGCCCGCTTCCGGCATAGCGTGTCAGGCGCGCCAACAGCATAATCATCGCCCCGAACCACACCGCGTTGATCATGGCATGCACACAGACCAGCATGAAGGCCGATCCAATGGCACCCTCGCCGACCGGAATGAACTGCGGAAACGCCGCCAGATAGAAAATCGACACTTTCGGGTTGAGCGCGTTGGTCAAAAACCCCTCGCCATAGGCCGTGATCAAGGTCCGGCGACGCTTTGCCGGTGATACGTCCGTTACCTTGGCAACACCGCGCCACGCATCACGCAATGCCTTAAACCCAACCCAGCACAAATAGGCCGCACCCAGCAGTTTGACGATCATAAACGCCTGTGCCGATTGCACCAAAATGACTGAGATCCCCAGGATCGACAGCGCACCATGCAGGTAAAAGGCGGTAACGAAACCAGCCACATTGGCAACCCCGGCCGCCCGACCAGATGTCGGTACGGTGCGCGCAATCAACACCCCATTCGGGCCGGGCGACATCACCAAAAGCGACGTCACAAGTGCAAAGCTAAAAAACTGGGTCCAATCCATGGGGCACTCCTTTGAGGCTGGCAGGCGCCTTAAGAAGAAGCACCTTTCCAAAAACTATAAATCTATTTCCCTCCCCGACAAGCAGGTAATTGTCACCATGACATTTACCATCAACGCCAAACACCACATTCAAAACGCGTTGGCGGAAAATGATAACTCTTGCGAAAATGATAAAGAATATCTGTGGTTCGCGCGGGTCTTTGTCGGTAACTTTACCGTAAGAAAACAGAGACATGACAAACAGTCATGCATGAGCGGGACACTGTAATTCCCACGTATTTATACCCCTGATGTATCTCGGTGCTGCGGCATATTGCTGCTGCGCAATGATGCCTGCTGACCTGATTTTGAGATGTACATAAAAAATATCACCCTGATTGGATTGTTGTTTAGCTCGACGATTTTGGCTGCCTCTGGCGCCCATGCACAAACACAGGAAGAACCCGAAAAATGGGGCCCGCATATCGATCTTGAAGGCAAGGCCGGGACGGATCGAAACCTTGGCGAAACGGATCTGTTCATCCCACTTTGGCAAGATGACGACACGCTAAGTTTTGGCAGCATCCGCGCACGCATGGATGACAACAACAGCCACGAAGGCAATTTCGGCCTTGGCATCCGTCAAATGCTAGATAATGGCTGGAATATTGGCGGATACGGGTATTTTGACCGCCGTCACAGCCCCTATGGCAATAAATTCAACCAGGTCACCGTCGGGGTCGAGGCCCTGTCTATGGATTGGGACTTTCGTGCCAATGGCTATGTTCCGATCGGCACCACAAGTTATATGGAAGACAGTCTGAGTACCGTTGATTTTTCCGGCGCGTCGATCATGTATCGTCAAGGCGAAGAACGCGCCCTTCGCGGGTTCGATGCCGAAATCGGCTGGCGCGTTCCCCTATTTGACGCCGATGCCGGACAACAGCTACGCGCCTATGCTGGCGGCTATCGCTTTACCGAAAAAAATGTCGACACGGTGCAGGGACCTCGCGGACGCCTTGACCTGACCTTTGATGAAATCCCCTTTCTGTGGGAAGGATCGCGCTTTTCGCTGGGGGCAGAAATCCAGCATGACGACCCGCGCGGCACCCAAGGTTTTGCCAGTTTCCGTCTGCGCATTCCATTACAGGGATTTGGTGACAGCCCGAAACCCAAACTGACCGCGATGGAACGGCGGATGACCGATCCGATCATCCGTGACATTGATATCGTCAGTCAGGCCGGGCAATTCACCGAGGCCGAGGAAATCACCGAAACCGGCGACGGCGAAACCATTACCCTTCTTAAAAGCGACACAACAACCGGTGCAAATTTCGCAACCACCATTGCCAATGCAGGGGCTAATTCAACGGTTGTACTAAGCGGTAACTATACCGGTGTTGATAGCGTCACTGACGTTCAGGACGGACAGACGATCATTGGTGGTGGTGCTCTTGATATCAAAATCCCATCCGGGCGATCTATTACAGTTGCCATCCCGAATGCCACCATCGCCGGAACAGGCAGCAACGGCGGCGGTGGTTCCGATCGCTTCTTTAATATGGCCGATAACAGCAGCCTGATAGGCGTAACCGCCAGTCTCAGCCAACCAGGCAGTTCCACCATCGCCAAAATTGAAGGCAAACAGAATGTCACGATCCGCGACAACACCTTCACAACAACGGTTAGTGCTGCAACTGCAAATGGCCTCCAGATTCAGAACAGCCAAAACGTCATCATTGATAACAATACTGTTTCCATCGTCACCAATGGCAGTAATGGTCAGTTCATCTCATTCGTCGGCATCAATTCAAATGTAAGTGTCAACAACAACACGGTTTCAATGACCGGCACAGCCGCGCCCGCCAACCAAGACTATATCTTCCTTGCCGGGGGTGTAACGATCAATAACCTTTCAGGAACCGGCAACACATCGAACATCACCAGTTGTTATGTCACCAGCACTTACACCATCACCGGTTCGATCACGACAAGCGGCACAACATGCCCCTGACATGAAGACGCCCGTAAATTTGATTATGGTGCATTTCACTTGAATGTTCTTATTTTGTTCTATATTTTGAACATATGAGAAATGCAGCCGAACAACCATCGGACAACATACCATCAACCCTTCCCGGTGAAGGTTGGTGCGACCCGACTTTGGAGTCTGATCTGCTCCCAGCGCGCCAGCAAAAAGGTCGTGGGGCGGTATCAAACATCGATGGCCGGTTTGAACGCCATATCCATCAGGCCGTTGATGACGGCTGGATCAACCAGCTCCTTGACGACGCACCACCACGCATCAAAACCACCCTTGGCATTGACGGCGCACGCAGTGTCATTACCCGTAATCAAAGCCCCGATGTCCCGTTTGATCGTTCAATTAATCCGTATCGAGGGTGTGAGCATGGCTGTGTGTATTGCTTTGCACGGCCGACCCATGCCTATCTTGGGCTATCGCCGGGGCTTGATTTTGAAACCAAGCTGTTCTGGAAACCTGAGGCGCCCACTCTTTTGCGCAAACAACTTTCGGCACGCAGCTATTCCCCTGCCCCGCTTGTGATTGGCACCAGCACCGATCCATATCAGCCCGTCGACCGGGACAAGCAACTGACCCGATCGATCATAGGTGTGCTCAGCGATTGCCAGCATCCGTTTTCGATCATCACCAAAAGCGCGCTTGTCACCCGCGACATTGACCTCATCGCCCCCATGGCCGCCCAAAACCGGGCATCGGTTGCCGTATCGGTCACAAGCCTTGATCACAGGCTGTCGAACCTGCTTGAGCCCCGCGCGTCCGCACCGCACCGTCGCCTTGATGCCATCCGCAAATTGTCCGATGCGGACATTCCGGTCACGGTTCTGTGCGCGCCGATTATTCCCGGCCTCAATGACATGGAAATCGAAAATCTGGTCGCCGCCGTTCATGACGCCGGGGCAACATCGGTATCACATATCGTCATCCGCCTGCCGCTTGAAATCGCCGATCTGTTCGAAGAATGGCTCGAAGCCAATTACCCCAATCGCAAAGCAAAGGTCATGTCCCTGATCCGCCAGATGCGTGACGGTGAACGCTATCAATCCGAATTTGGCACCCGCATGCGCGGCACAGGCCCCATTGCCGATCTGATTGCGCGCCGTTTCGATGCCGCACGTAAAAAACACGGCATGACCGGGCGGTCGCTTGGTCTTGATTGTAGCGGATTTAAACGCCCCAGTGCGGATGGGCAGATGTCGTTGTTCTAACGCCCCAACATCCACCCGGCACATGCCCAAAGTGCTCAGCCCACCCGCCGGATTGTTGTGTGCTTGCCCGCACCAACCGAAAGCCGCAGAATTTCACCATCATCAAATGCGTAATTCAGCACATGATGATGAGGATCAGTGATTTGCTTTTCTTCTATCCATACAGTCCCACTCGTAACAAGGTCTTGGGCTTCGGTGCTTGTTTTGGCAAATCCCGCCATCAGGATAAGGGATACGACTTCAATCCCATCTTTGAGGGCTTGTGGTGCGAATTCGAGTGCCGGGGTACGATCAGTAACGGAGATATGGGTCATTTCGGTTTTCCTTCGTGGTGCGACCACCTAGGGCAAACCGGGGATGAAAAACAAAAGGCTGCCCTGTGGCAGCCTGTTTTCATTTGATCAGATACAAATCAACACGCGCCGCACTTATGTGTACGACGTAAAATAGGCGTTGAAATGAATGATCGCGTTTTCCATACCAAAATTAGTAAGGCTGAAAACAGGGATGGTCAAGCGTCTTTTGTAACAGGGCATGCTGTGACCACATGCATGAAAAAACCCGCCGGACGAACCTGACGGGTGAAATCACTTAAAGCGGGCGATGAAATCATCAGCAGATATCAGCTGACAACACGGTACCGCGCATGGGGGGCCGGATCAGCAATGATTGCAGGATCAAGCCCGGCATCGTTAACCGCCGATGCGATGTCCGCATCACCAAGCGCGACTGTACCGTTTTCCGACAACGCCATTGCGCGTGCGCTTTCAAAGAACCGAAGACCGCGCTTTTCCATAACATACAGGGTTTCACCACCCCATTGCCCGGTCCAGACAAGGCCCGACAGGCCATCCATTTCCTGTTCGATCCGGGTGGGTGAAATCGGCATGCCCAAACAGGTGGTCAAAAGGAAGGAAAGTTCGGCGGCTGTCACCCCGTCTTCGCAGCATTCCTCGGCCAAAACAGACATCACCGCCATGGTCACAACCCGAAGCGATACCTTACTGGTTTCAAGCCCCGGGAAACGGTTTTGCTGCAACTCGACAATGTCATTAGCAATACGATCAACATCCCCCCGGATGACATAACGACCGCGCCACACCCGACAACTGGTTCTAACTTCCCATTCACGCATTTTTTGGTCCTGCCCGCTTTTATTGTCCCTGTCAAAAACGATACATCAACCATACATTTCGTCAACATATTTCTCGACAAATTGTACTATTAATTACATTCCGCGCGAAACCACTGATAGCCAACCCTGGAAACAACAAATCCATCATCGTTTTCAATCGGATCAAGATACCCACGTGACAGGGCAGCATGGAAATCACGACTGAAGTTTCGCGGCATACGCAGATGATCCTGTCGGCGTAGTACACGGCGAATGTCATCACGGGTCACCATATTGCGCCCATCCCGGTAATGCAGCCAGATCGCCGCTATCAGAATGGTTTCTGCATATCCACGCGGCTGAAGACGTGCGATCAGATCCCCAAGAGATCCGACAAAACGGGTCAGGAAACTGCCCGGATCCATCGCCCCATCCCACGCGGCCGAACCACCGTCAAATGCATGGGGAACTTGATCCGTTAAAGCTGGGCCAACAATGGCGTCATCGTTACGCGACATTTGCGTATCGGCCCCAGACATATCCAAAGAGGCATCAGCGCCTCCCTCAAAAGGCTGGCTTCCAGAAGGTTGGGCCTCAGAGTTCTGGATCGGATAATCGGATGGTTGCAGCGAAGTCTGCGCGGCAGACCGCGAAGGCCGACCAACAGGCGCCATGCGCGCCGCAGTTGTCGCGCCCGAAACATTGGATGCCGAGACAGGCTGCCCAAACAAGGCCGCCATCACCACAGGCAAACGCGCAGGCGGGATCGCACATTCGAGATCCACCGGCCCGAAGTCCCCTTCGCCCGTCAATTTAACGTGAATAAGTGCCGCCAAGGTTGGTGATACTCCTGATTTACGCCACTGAGATACCATACATTATGTACATACACAAACATCATTTTTCATTTTATGTAAGTTATTATACATTTCTAATGAATGCGCCGACTGCATATTTATGCTCGACAATCTGCCCCACCCCACCGCACGATGAATTCAACTAAAAGAACACACCCAAGATCGCCCAGTACGCGAGCCCACCACGCACCCATCGCCACCAATACACCCAAGGGAGAAACCCCGAAAAATGACCCGCCTTTTGTTTCGTGAAGATGCCTATACCAAAACCTGCACCGCAACCGTAACGGGGATTTCAGACCGCGGCGTCGCCCTTGATCAGACCGTATTTTATGCAACGTCCGGCGGACAGGCCGGCGACATTGGCGCGCTTAAAACCACATCAGGTGCAAGCCTTCCGGTCGCCACAACGGTCAAGGACCGAGAAACCGGCACCCTTTTGCACATCATTGCCGACGGCCATGACCTGCCAGCCATTGGCGACAGTGTCGAAGCTGAACTTGATTGGGACAACCGACATCGCCTGATGCGTTATCACACCTCCCTGCATTTACTCTGCGCAGTGATCGACGGGGATGTGACCGGCGGCAACATCGCCGCCCACAAGGCACGACTTGATTTCAATCTGCCTGATGCGGTGCTTGATAAAGACGACATCACTGCAAAGCTCAATGAGCTGATCGCGCGCAACGCCGATGTCTATGACGGCGAAATCAGCATCGCAGAACTGAAAGCCAACCCCGAACTGGTCCGCACCATGTCGGTTCAGCCGCCGATGGATGGTCACTCCATCCGCACCGTCACCATCGAAGGCATTGATTTTCAGCCCTGCGGCGGCACGCACGTTAAAAACACATCGGAAATTGGCCGCGTTATTATTTCAAAGATCGAGAAAAAAGGCCGTCAGAACCGGCGCATTAATCTTGTTTTTGAGGAATAAGACACAACCGATTTCAGGCCGGATATTGCCAGCGCGGTATGGGCCCGTTACAAATTCACCTACAGGATCACTTTAAAAACAATCGATCCCCGGACCAACGGGGGTCACGCAATACCCACCATTGCCAATCGGAGCTTGTCCATGAACAACCCACTTTCCGATGCCCTGGTTTCCACCCAGTGGCTTGCGGATCACATCGACGCGCCGGACGTGCGCGTCGTTGACGCCAGCTATTACATGCCCGCCCAGAACAAAAATGCGCGCGACCTTTATAATGCGCAGCACATTCCCGGTGCGGTTTTCTTTGATATTGACGACATCGCCGCTGATGACAGCGCCCCCCTACCCCATATGATGCCAGACGCCATCAAGTTTTCCGCCAAGGTCCGCAAACTTGGCCTTGGCGATGGGGTACGCATTGTGGTGTATGCTCAGACCGGTGCCGCCATGGCCGCATGTCGGGCGTGGTGGATGCTACGGCACTTTGGCCATCAAGACGTTGTCGTTCTGGATGGCGGCCTGCCCAAATGGCTTGCCGAAGGTCATCCGGTGACCGATGCGATCACCCCGCCGCGCGAACGTCACTTTACCGCGCGCGCCAACAGTTTCTTGCTGCGCGAATATGATCAGGTGCTTTCAAACGTCACCAGCAAGCGCGAACAGATTGTCGATGCCCGTGCTGGCGAACGCTTCCGGGGTGAGGTCGACGATCCTTGGGGAAAATCAGGCCATATGCCCGGCGCGTTCAACCTGCCCTTTGATCAGCTGCTGAACGCAGACGGCACCTTTAAGGATGCAGACGAAATCAGTGCTGCATTTAAAGATGCCGGTATCGTTCTTGATCGTCCTGTCGTCGCAACCTGCGGATCAGGCGTCACTGCCTGCGTGCTTGCAATGGGTGCGTACATCGCCGGTCATAAGCAAGTCGCCGTCTTTGACGGATCATGGGCACAATGGGCCACCACCGAAGACAGCCCGGTCACAACCGGCCCGTCACAAGGCTAGGCTCCATAAAGCAACGACATGAATTGCGGGAAGTTTCGCATGCATATGCCAATCTGTTAGACTGCCCCACAATCATCGGCCCTGCATGATTGATCGTTCTAAAGATATAAATACCGACTGGAATAAAAATGCCCGACCCGACGTCTTATCGCCCGAAACCGATCCCAGCCGCAAATGCGGCCACCTCGGCGGGCACTGATGACGGGGCGGGCATTTTACTTGAACAGCTTAAAACCCCGTCGGATGACGATGTTGCGGCCATAACGCACCTTTGGATCTCCACGGGCCTGATCCCGGCAATCCGTGATGCCCGCAAAGACATCGAAAATTGCATCAACGCCAATCACGGCAGCCTGATCGTTGCCCGCCTGCCATCAGACCGCCAAATCATTGCCACCATGATGACCGGCCATGATGAGATATCTGGCTGGATTCATTATCTGGCGATTGCCGAATTCGTCCAAAGCCTTGGCCTTGGCCGTCAACTGGTGGAGCTGGCCGAAGACATCCTGCGTGTGTCCAATCTTGCTGAAGTTCGGGTCACAATCGAAACCCCTGAGATTACTGACTTTTATGCAAAACTGGGCTATGAACCGACTACTGATGCCCCACAGATAAAGGCGCATGACGTTTTTCAAACAACCCTCATGTGCAAGAGGTTAACCCCATGACCCCATCCAATCCGCGCAAGCTTGACGTTGTTGTTAGCTTCCTTGAAATGCCCGCACCGCCCGAACGAGCCCCCGCCACCATCCCACCGGGAAAGGTCGCCATTGTGCGGGCCGAAAACCTGACACTGTCTTTTTACCGCTACTTATATGATACGGTTGGCGAACCGTGGTTGTGGTGGCAGCGCCGTTTAATGAGCGACGACGAACTTGGCCCGATTCTGGCCCTGCCTGAAACACATGTGTATGTTTTGTATGTTGCCGGTGTTCCGGCGGGCTTTGCCGAGCTTGATCTGGGCGACCTTGAAGAAAATGGCGTGATCGACCTGCATTACATGGGTTTGATCCCCGATTTCATCGGCAAGGGTTATGGCAAATACCTTTTAAACTGGGCGATTGATACCGCCTGGGGCCTTAAGCCGCGCCGCCTTACGGTAAATACCTGCACTTTGGATCATCCAAGCGCATTGGGGGCTTACCAAAAGGCTGGCTTTGTTGTATACGACCAGCGAACAGATATTGTTGACGATCCTCGCGATGTCGGGCTGATCCCGCCAATTGATCACCATGTTGATCATGCTGGCAATCAGGACGGCGAAGCGCCCGACAGCGGAAGTGCCACAGAAAATGCAGATAATGCAAATTCTGACACTTTGATCGTTGACTTTCCCGAGCGCGCACGGTAACAAGCGCGCCTGAGTTTACCCAAGCCAGAGGATGATGACCCATGGCAGTGCCAAAGAAAAAAGTGACCAAGTCCCGTCAGGGCATGCGTCGCTCGCATGACAAGCTCGCCGCGGGCTCGTACCGCGAAGACAAAGAAACCGGCGAACTGCATCGCCCGCACCACATTGATCCGAACACCGGTATGTACCGTGGTCGTCAAGTGGTCGAGCCTAAGATGTAATTCCGTTCCAAAGGGCTTTTGCTCTTTGGCGGTTTGCGACGCTACAAAATTCCGCGCCATCCGTTTTTCGGATGGCGTCTGGTTTAAAAAGGGATGGAGCCCAACGGTTCCATCCCTTTTTATTTGTCTGATGATTTAGGTGTGCGGCGACAACGCTTTAAAAACCATAACAAAACGGGCGGCACAGCCCCCCTGTCCGCCCGCATATTCTTGTCGACCACCCACGCACCCAAACCGGACTATTTCATCCCGTCATTCCCGGCACCGCAAATAATCACACCAATCCGGCCCGGGTCATCTACCCCCAGCCGGTCTTTCATGATCGCGGCCATCCCGGCCGCCGCGGAAAGCTCAACCGCAATGCCAAGCTCGCGCCAAAGCCAGCTTGCCGCCTGTTGCATTTCCTCATCCGAGACCAGTGCAATACGATCAACATTCTTACCGATCAAATCAACATTTAATGCCGATGATTGACGCGGCGCCAAACTGGTTGCGGCGGTATTGACCGTTGGCAGGGTCACGACCTCGCCGGCCTTTAAGCTTTCAAACAGGGTTGCCGCCCCGGTTGGTTCAACCCCAATGATCCGAATGGCTGGCCTTAGCAAACGCGCTGCCGTTGCAACACCTGAAATCAACCCGCCACCGCCAATGGCAACAACAAGCGTATCAAGATCAGGCTGCTGTTCAAGCATCTCAAGCGCGATGGTGCCCTGCCCGGCAATCACCTTGGGATCGGCAAAGGGATGGATATAGGCCATGTTGCTTTGGCGTGCGTGATCCATTGCCGCCCGGTTGGCATCATCCCAGACCGCCCCGGTCAGTGCGACATCAACGCCCTGTGCGCGCAGCTTTTCGACTTTTGGCTTGGGCGTGTTGGTCGGTAAAAAGATTTTAACAGGAACACCCAAAGTTCGCGCCGCATAGATCACACCCATGCCGTGATTGCCACCCGATGCCGTGCACAACCCGTTGGCGCGCTTTTCTTTATCAAGGGCCAATGCAGCATTCATCGCCCCGCGCGCCTTGAACGATCCGGTGACCTGCATGTTTTCAAGCTTCAGAAACATTTCCGGCAAACGGTCGGGTGCATCAAACACCGATTTGGACGCAAAATTGTCCGCCTTGAAAACCGGGGTAAGGCGCATATGACTGGAAATGGCGCGACGCGCAGCACGGAAATCCTGAAGTTCGATCACGGGGCCTCCTGATGGGCACTGGTTTTTCTGATGTGGTGGCGACCGGCTGGTCTGCGCATAAGAAATAGCCCAGCCTGACAATTTCACAATGGTGTTGTGCAACAAAGCATTGAAAAATCCTTGAACGGTCGCGTGCGAGATGGTTTGTCTTAGGGTCAGGACTCATCCTCAAGGAGAAGCACCACCGATGTCAGGTCATCGCCCCCAAAAGCCAGAAACCAAACTGGTCCATGCCGGTCGTCGTTCCAGCCAATATCACGGCGTGGTCAACCCGCCGGTTCTTCATGCCTCAACCATCCTGTTTGACAGCCTTGACGCGCTTGAAAAGGCTTCCGCTGGCGGGGCACCGGGCAAAACCACCTATGGCCGACACGGCACACCAACACGTTTTTTGCTTGAAGAAGCCGTTGCCGAACTTGAAGGCGGCTATGGCACGCTATGCGTATCCTCCGGGGCATCGGCCATCACCAATGCGATCCTCGCCTTTGTCAAACCGGGCGATCACATTCTGATCACCGACAGCACCTATTTCCCGACGCGCAATCTGTGCAACACCTTCCTGAAACGCTTTGGTGTTGAAACCGAATATTACGACCCGACCATTGGCGGCGATATCGCCGGACTTATCCGTGACAATACGGTTCTGATCTGGTGTGAAAGCCCGGGGTCGCTGACCTTTGAAATGCAGGACATCCCCGCGATTGCCGCCGCGGCCCATGATCGTGGCGTCAAAGTCATGCTTGATAACACCTGGGCGTCCCCGATCCTGTGCCGTCCGTTTGAACTGGGCGTCGATGTTTCGGTTCAGGCTGGCACCAAATACATCGTCGGTCATTCCGATGTGATGATGGGTACGATTACCACCGCGACCGAGGAAGATTTGCTGACCATTAAAAAGCAGGTCCTGATTTCCGGCGACGCGATTGGACCAGATGATTGCTACCTCGCACAGCGCGGCCTGCGCACCCTTGCCGTTCGGATGAAGCAACACCACACAAGCGGCCTTAAGGTTGCCAACTGGCTGCAAACCCGTTCCGAGATCACCCGCGTCCTGCACCCGGCCCTGCCTGATCATCCCGGCCATGAAATCTGGAAACGTGATTTTAGTGGTGCGTGTGGTCTGTTTTCATTCGTCATGCAACCGGTCGAGAAAAAGCAACTGGCCAATATGGTCGACAATATGGACCTGTTTGGTATGGGCTTTAGCTGGGGCGGGTTTGAAAGCCTGATCCTGCCATCCGCCCCAACCAAAATCCGCACCGCCACCAAATGGGAAGACGACGGACAGCTGATCCGCCTTCATGTCGGCCTTGAAGACCCCGATGATCTGATTGCCGATCTTGAGGCCGGGTTTGAACGGCTAAAGACGGCCTAGTTCAAACAGGCAAACCAACGACAAAGGCGACGCAGATCATGCTGCGTCGCCTTTGTCGTTTTAAAATATTGACCAAACCGTGGATGGACTTAATTTTCCAAAAATGTCACATCTAATTTTACACTGATACGTGCCTATCCAATAAACAATCAAATCAAACAATTAGGGGATGGTGGTTAAGAACTGCCACGTTCTTCACGAGTCCAAAATACGGACGACTGGCAACCTGTATCGCATCGCGTTTTCATGCAGACATAGGGCACCAGATCGTGGTGGATACCCTCCGATGAGGCACTTAATGATCAAAGGCATACGTCAAACCCGATTAGAAACAGCACGCTTTGATATCGGGGCGGCGTGCGTCGGGATGCTGGCGACACTGCCGCAGGCGGTTGCCTATGGCTTAATCGCGTTTTATCCGCTCGGACCTCAGTGGGCATCCTTTGGCATTAGTGCAAGCATCGGAAGTGCCATTCTGTTTGGTATTATAAGCGGGATGTTTGGCGTTAACCCGTTTCTGGTATCAGGTCCGCGTGCTGTTACCGCACTTGTTCTGGCATCTGCAATCCAGATCGCCATTACACGTGGCAGCTCAGCCAGCGATGCTATCGTTATTGCCTTTGTCGCCGTTTTGGCCGCAGGTGTGTTTCAGTTTGTCGCAGGTCTGCTTCGTCTGGGGAATGCGGCGTCTTATATTCCGGCCCCCGTTTTATCGGGCTTTGTAAATGCCTCCGCCCTTCTGGTGTTGATCAACACCCTCCCGACCGCGCTTGGCAGCCTGACACCCGATATCACGGCCATTTTCGAACCTGATGAAAACAGTATTCTTTTCTTTGCAATTGCCGTCAGCCTTACAACGATTTCTTTCCAGTTCATTGCTGCGCGCACCATTCGATTTGTACCGGCTGCCATTGTCGGGTTGGTCGCAGGTACGGCCATTTATTATATTGGTGTCTCGATCTTCCCACTTGCCAACGCCCCCCTAATCGGCACCATCGAGTTTTCCGAAATCTGGCGCATGCCCATCCTGATCAAGACGACACCTGTTTGGAATGAGCTGAGCCCAAACATCGACATCGTGATCACAAGTGCACTGACCATCGGGTTGCTGTCGTCATTTGATACGGTGATTTCAAGCCGGGCAATTGACGCCAGAACCGCCGGGCATAGTGACGTAAATGCCGAATTGCGTCTCCACGGCCTTCTGAACATTCTCATGGGCTTTATCGGATTCCTGCCCGGTTCCGGCACGATGAGCAGATCGGTTGCCATTCTGGATGCCGGTGCAAGATCACGCACCGCCAATTGGGCAAGCAGCCTCACACTCGCACTCAGCCTCTTGGTCTTCGCCCCATTGGTCGCGGCCCTGCCGATCTGGGCAACGGCGGGCATGGTGATCGCGATTGCCATTCAGGCAATTGATCGACCAACCTTTATCAAGCTTTCGAAACTTGTCACCGGCAAATTCCCCTACCCAAGGGTCATTATCGGGGATGTACTGATCAGCCTGTTTGTCGTTGCCATTGCACTTCTTTTTAATCTGGCATCTGCCGTCTGCGTTGGCGTGTTGGTATCGGTGATTTTATTTGTTCTGGGCATGAGTAAAAACCCGGTCAGGCGCACCTATCTTGGATCTCGTGTTCATGCGCATCGACAGCGTAAAGTCGCCATCGTTGAATGCCTTGAAAAAGAAGGCCATCGCATTGCCGTTCTTGAACTTCAGGGCGCACTGTTTTTCGGATCATGTTCCCGGTTGCGCAGCACCGTCAGCCGTTACCTTGAAACCGGGATCGATTATCTCATCCTTGATTTTCGCCATGTCACGTCAATCGACAGCACCGGATCCGAGGCCCTTCGCGCCATTCATCAACAATGTATCGACGGTGGCAAGCACCTGCTCCTGAGCTCCATTCAGCCGGAACGCAGATTGTCCCCGAACAAACAACGCTCTGAACCCGCCCCGGGCTCGTCCCCCTATCAACGCGATCACAGATTAAAGCCACGCTGGATCTGGTTAAATCTTGATGCGAACGGGGTTATCAAAGCTGTCGGCAAGGAAAACTTCTTTGCCGAAACCGATGCTGCCCTCGCTCATTGCGAAGAACTTTTGTTGCGCCGGTTCTCCGACAAACCTGATCGCGGCATTCACAGGGTTTTTGCCAAAAGTTTGCTGTTAAACGGCATGACGCGCGATCAAATCACAACACTTGGCCACAAAGCCCAACGTCAGCGTTTCAAAAAAGGCGACCTTGTTTTTCAGCAGGACGACACCTGTAATCGCGCCTATTTCCTGATTTACGGGCGTATGGATGTTGTGATCAACGTGCCGGGAACGGGTCGTCAAAAACGCATCAACACCATCACGGAAGGCACGTTGTTTGGCGAGGTCGCACTGCTTGATGGTGCGCCAAGATCGGCCACCATCGTCGCCACAACTGATGCTTTGTGCCTGTCACTTGATGGTACCGATTTCGCAGCCTTGCGACAGGACCATCAGGACATTGTCACGCGCCTTTTGCTTAACCTTAATCGCATTCTGGCAAGCCGCCTGCGTCAGGCAAATATGATGATTTCAGAACTTGAACAGTAATCCCGCTCATCATGCCACGGCTCATCTGGTAACAGCGCCCAACCTCCTAGTTCCGGCGCAACCCCATCATCACGATCGAGCTGAGCACAAACAAACCGGCAGCTGAAATCACGATACTGGGGCCTGCTGGCGTGTCGACATGCCATGACAGCGCAATACCGGCCATCACAGACGCCACACCAAACACCGCCGCGCCAATCGCCATTTGTTCGGGCGTTCTGGCAAAGAACCGCGCACTGGCGGCAGGCACGATCAAAAGGGCTGTGATCAAAAGCACCCCGACAATCTTGATCGCCATGCCGATCACAAGCGCCATCAACAACATGAAAATAAGGCGCAACCGTTCAACCGGAATACTTTCCGCCGCGGCAATTTCCGGGCTGACCGTGACCGCCAGCAACGGCCTCCACATCCAGATCAATACCGCAATGGCAAAACTGCCGCCCGCGGCCAAAATCCAGATATCGGTCACATTGACGGCCAGAATATCACCAAACAGATAGGCCATAATATCAACAGCCACCCCCTGCACGAATGCAAGTGCCACCATGCCAAGGGCCAGTGTCGAGTGCGCCAACATGCCCAGCACCGTATCACTGCCAATCCGTGATTGACGTTGCCCGATGGCAAGGATCAACGCACTGGCAAGGCATGTGGCAATCATGCCAAGGCGCACATCAACCCCGATCAGCAAACCAAGTGCAACACCCAGCAACGCCGAATGGGCCAGCATATCGCCAAAAAACGCCATCCGTCGCCAGACGATAAACGCGCCAAACGGCCCACAGACACAGGCCAGCAAGACGCCACCCGTCACTGCACGAAACAGGAAATCATCCATCATTTTGTGGTTTCTGCCTCTTGCTTCTGATGGTCATGATGATGATGCGAATGCCCGTGATCATGGGAATGGTCATGGCCACAGTCGCCCACCACATGCCCCGACAAATCATGCTCATGATCATGTTCGTGGGTATAGATGCCAATCGCATCGGCCTCGCGCACGCCAAAAAGCGACCTGTATTCAGGATGCTGACGCACCGTGTCAGGGATGCCCGAACAACAGACATGGCGATTGAAACACACCACCTTGTCGGTTTTGGCCATCACCAGATGCAGATCATGGGAAATCATCAAGACCGCGCAGTTAAGCTCCGCACGGATGTCATCAATCAGCCGGTAAAGCTCCGCCTGCCCGCTAACATCAACACCCTGTGTCGGCTCATCAAGAACAAGAAGTTCCGGGCGCAACAACAAGGCACGTGCCAGCATGACGCGTTGGGATTCTCCACCTGAAAGGCTGCTCATCTGCGCATCAATCACATGCGCGGCACCGACCTGCCCCAACACCGTTTCGCAGGCACTGCGTGCAGCCGCCCGCGTCAGGGTCAAAAACCGCTTTACGGTCATCGGCAAAACCTGATCAATCGCCAGCTTTTGCGGCACGTAACCAATACGAAGGCCGTTTTTGCGGATCACATCACCGTTGTCAGGCTTTTGCAAACCCAGCAACGTTTTAACCAGCGTTGATTTACCCGCCCCATTGGGACCGATCAACGTCATGATTTCGCCAGCCTGAATGGACAGCGACACCTGATCAAGCACGCGCTCACTACCATACGAAAGGGTCAGTCCCCGACCCTCAATGAGTGGCGCAGTCATGGCAAAGCCCTTTGATTTCAACCGTGGTCGCCTGAATGGCAAAACCGACATTTCCTGCGGCCTTACGCACAGCATTGCTCATGTCTTCGTTGACTTCCTCGGCGACACGGCCGCACTCGGTACAAATGAAATACTGCCCCAGATGATCGCAATCTGGCCGGTCACAGCCGAAATAGGCATTTAGTGATTCAATCCGATGCACCAAGCCAAGGTCGGTCAAAAACTCCAGCGCCCGATACACGGTTGGCGGCTGCACGCGCTGTCCTTCGGACGTCAGCGCATCAAGTAATTCATAGGCCGTCACCGCCTTGTGCGATTGCCAGATCAAAGTAAAAACCTTGCGGCGCATGTCGGTAAACCGTGCACTTGCGTCGTCACAGACTTTCTCTGCCTGGGCAATTGCGCTATGTACGCATCTGTCGTGATCGTGGCCCTTTTTCGGGAAAAGATCGCTCATACTAGGTTTTCTCGCAGCATTGCCACTGTGGCCCTCTTTCGGTCATATTGGCATCAGCCAAAAAGCCGTGGCATTTGTTTAAATGTTATAATATATCATTTTCTGCCGTGCCACGCCCAAAAAGTCAACCATCATCGACCGGAGCCCTTCATGACCACCGCCAATGAACAGATTGCCGATAAACTGAAATACAATGAAAACGGCCTGATCCCGGCAATCGCCCAGCAACATGATACCGGCGAAGTCCTGATGATGGCATGGATGAACCGCGATGCGGTGCTTGAAACGCTTTCGACCGGTCGGGTGTGCTATTTCTCACGCTCGCGCGGCAAGCTGTGGCGCAAGGGCGAAAGTTCCGGCCAGATACAGACACTGGTTGATTTTCGCTATGACTGCGATCAGGACACGGTACTGGTACAGGTTGATCAGCTTGGCGTGGCCTGCCACACCGGGCGGCGCAACTGTTTCTATTTTGCCGCGCGCGATGGTGCGGAAGTCGTGATTTCCCAGCCGGAAGTCGCTGTCGATGAACTCTATGGCAAAAAGTGATCAAAACCAGTCCCATGGCCATTTCCAACGAACAAGTCGAACGCGTCGCCACCACGGTTATCACCGGCTTTCTCGGCAGTGGCAAAACCACCCTGCTTAATGCATTACTGACCCAAGACGGCATGGATAAAACCGCCGTCCTGATCAACGAGTTTGGTGATATCGGGCTGGACCATTTGCTGGTGCGCGAAATTTCCGAAGACGTTGTTTTGCTTAATTCCGGCTGCATTTGCTGTTCAGTGCGCGGCGATCTGATTTCAGGTTTGCGTGATTTATTTGTCAAACGCACGCGCGGTGAAATCCCGCAGTTTGATCGCGTGATCATTGAAACCACCGGCCTTGCCGACCCCGCCCCGATCCTGCACACGCTTATGACCGATCCCTTGCTAACCAGCAAATTCCGCCTTGATAGCGTGGTGACCACGGTGGATGCGGTGAACGGTGCACATCAGCTTGATCACCATCCCGAAAGCATTAAGCAAGCCGCCGTTGCCGACCGTATTCTTTTGACCAAGGCCGACCTTGTCGGCGAAACACACAGAAATACGCTGGCAACACGCCTGCGCGCGCTTAATCCCGCCGCACCGATTTACCCGGTTCACAACGGCGATATTGCCGCCGAAAAACTGTTTAATGCCGGGCTGTATGATCCAACAACCAAAAGCATGGACGTGCAGAAATGGCTGCGCGACGAAGCATATGATCATCACGGCGAAGAGGTGCATGACCATACGCACGACCACAAACATGACCATGACCACGAGCATCATGGCCATAGCCACGCCAACGACGTAAACCGCCATGATGACCATATTCAATCGTTCTGCATCACCTTTGATGATCCGATCCACTGGGATGCCTTTGTCACCTGGGCCGAAATTTTTACCCAGATGCGCGGCGAAAGCCTTCTGCGGGTAAAGGGCATTTTAAATCTGGTTGGCGAAGACGCACCCGTCGCCATTCACGCCGTGCAGCATATCTTCCACCCGCCCGCATCCCTGCCCGCATGGCCAAGCGATGATCATCGATCAAAAATCGTCTTTATCACCAAGGACCTTGGCCCGCAGATCATCCGGGAATCGCTTTATCATTTGAATGCAGCCGTGGCCGAAACGGCGGAAAATGGCGCGCCTGATTGATGTGGCCAAACGGATATAAATTTCGCGATTGAGCCACATCAAGGATATCACCCGAGTATTCAGGCATCCTCATTTCTGGCTTGATACAGCCTCACTCTAAGTTCAGAACTTCAGGCGGCCGCGCGTTGGCCGCCCTTTTTTTTGTGTGAACTTTCTTTTTTTGGCACAAGCCCATCCCCCTGCCGTCTTTGCCCGAAAGAACAGCCCGTTTCATCCAATCGTACAGGTTGCGATGATCTGGTTATGGACTAAATCAGGCGCATATCGGGATATTTGTCACCTCAAGGACAAATGACAGCACCCACAAACACAACAATCAAACCAAGGGGGTACACATATGATTTACCGGAACTGGCAGGGTAACAAGATTCCGGCCCTCGGATTTGGGACGTACGAGCTTGATAATGCTGCGGCCACAAAGATGGTCGCCGAAGCCGCCAAAATTGGCTATCGCCATTTTGATACCGCCCAGATGTATCATAACGAAGAAGGCGTTGGTCAGGGCCTTAAGGCCTCAGGCCTTGCGCGCGACGATTATTTCTTAACGACCAAAATCTGGCCTGACGCCTTCCAAAGCGGCGATTTGCAAACCTCTGTCGTTGAATCATTGCGCAAACTTGACCTTGATCACGTTGACCTGCTGCTGCTGCACTGGCCAAACGAAGACGTGTCTCTTAGCGAAACCATCCCCGCCTTGAACGAGGTTAAAAACCTTGGCATGACGCGCCTGATCGGCATTTCAAACTTCCCGACCGTACTGGTGGATAAGGCGATTAACCTGACGAACGTCCCGCTGACGGTCAATCAGGTTGAATATCACCCCTATATCAATCAGACGAAGGTGCTTGAAAACGCGCATTCGCATGACATGCTGATGACGGCCTATTGCCCGATTGCACGTGGTGCAGTGCTCAAGGACGAAACGCTCAGTGACATCGGCGACAAACACTGCAAGTCGGCTGTGCAGGTCACATTGCGCTGGTTGATGCAACAGGATGGCGTCATGGCAATCCCGAAATCAGGATCGCCCAAAAATGCGGCGGCCAATTTCGATATCTTTGATTTCGAACTGACTGACGAAGAAATGACAAAAATCGATGAGCTGGCCAAACCCGACGGCCGCCTGATTGATCCAGACTTCGCACCCAAATGGGATGATGCGGCCTGATCGCGTCCTAACCATATATCCCCCAACACATAAAATTACCAAGACCGGCCTGAACTGGGCCGGTCTTTTGCGTTTATACTCAGTGCACTGTCAGAAACCGGCGAAGAATATGGCACCATCGACGGCGGCTTGTTTCGCACCTGCGAACATCGTACCCTGATCGCCATTCATCAGACAAAAGACCGTTCGCAGATCATGACCAAATCCACCGCACACACCACCAACTCCGACGCCCCCAAAAAGGACGATATTTCCCATCGCCTGTATGAGGATGTCTTGGCCCTTCTGCTCGGCACCATGGTGGTCTCGCTTGGCGTCACACTCTATAGCGAAAGCGTTCTGGTCACCGGCAGTACCGCCGGTGCCGCACTTTTGATCGAACATGCCACCGGGTTTAGCTTTGGCGTGATCTTCTTTGTCATCAACCTGCCGTTTTACTGGCTGGCCTATAAACGCATGGGTAGGGCATTCACCATCAAAACCTTTGTCGCGGTCGGGTTGGTATCGATCTTTTCCAAACTGACCCCGATGATGGTCGATTTCACCATGCTCAACCCGATCTATGCAGCGGTTGCGGGTGGTGCGCTGATGGGAATTGGCCTCTTGATGCTGTTTCGTCACCGCGCAGGCCTTGGCGGGATCAATATCCTCGCCCTTTACCTGCAGGAACATTTTGGCATCCGGGCCGGTTACGTGCAGCTTGCCATCGACATGGTCATCCTGATCATCGCCTTCCTGACCCTGCCGTTTGATAAAGTTCTACTATCGATACTTGGCGCGGTTGTGCTGAACCTGATCATCGCAATAAACCACCGTCCGGGGCGGTATTTGGCTGCAAGGTAGTCTTCACTTACAGCGTCATGCTAAGATCCCTTAAAATATTAAAGGGGCGCGCATGAAAGACCAAGGAATGATTTTACTCACGGGCTATGTTGGTATTACGTCTTTTCTTCTTGGTTACGGCTACAAAAGCTTGGCAGTTGACGAAGCTGCCCTGCAATGGGAGGTGCTTCTTACAGGCTTGGCTGCCATTTTAGCTGGTTACCTAGCAATACATGCAGCCTCAACATCCCAAAGAAGCAAAGAAACGAAGGAAGCAATCCGTTTTTCGGGCAAAGTTAGAAGAACGGTCAAAGGCTCTATTCGGGGCATCAATAACTTAGTTCGGACACTAAACATGTCAGACGTTGCTCCAGAAGACCTTCACAAGATAGTAAAACTCACCAGAGAAATAGCGCCCGAACCCAACGAATTCACACCTATAGACCTACAACTTTCATATGATCAGCTTGATGTAATGCTAAACCAAGCGAATGACTACAGGCGCTTAGATTTTTCAACTGAGACAGAGGCAATCAGCGAGGCAAATCAGCTACTTATACACATAGCCGCTAGCTTAAAGGACCTCGATGCAAAGGCCAGCAAGTGGTACGGGAGAGCGTTCGAAGAGATGGGTATGAAATCTAATTAAAGAAAGAATGGCGATCCCTGCAGGACTTGAACCTGCAACCTACAGATTAGAAGTCTGTTGCTCTATCCAGTTGAGCTAAGGGACCGCGGTGTGGGGTGGTTACAAACCCCGGGGCATGGCATTGGGCGCCCACCCGACAATTGTTTCAGGGTTTAACGTCCCCTGTCAGACAAACGGGGCGGAAATCCGCCCCGGTGAATGGTCTTTGACGTTCCGCTATCCAGAAGTCCGCCCGCAATCAGACGACGCGTTTAAACGCGAAGTTATCGGCATAGGCCTTGATCTGGATTTTACGGCGTTTGGGCTGCTCGACGTCGGCGATCAATTTGTGTTTCGCGGCGAATGCCTGTGCTTCTTCAAGCGTTTCGAAATACATTCTGACCTGTCCGCGGGTATCGGTGGAACCGATCCATCCCATTAGTTGATCCGCGACTTTTTTCGCACCCGGTTCAAATTCCATAACCCAGTGCTTGGTCGCAGCCTGACCGGACTGCATGGCGTTCTTGGCAGGTTTGTAAACACGGACCTTCATCGGGACCCTCGTCTTGACCGTCAGGATAAGATGGAGATGGCAGTTAAACGGGTTTCTGTCCCCCTGCTATCACCCCATCTTTTACACCTTTTGCTGCCAATTGGAAATCCCATTGGAACTTCATAAAACAACAAAAGGGGAAAAGTGGTCGGGAAGGCGAGATTCGAACTCGCGACCCCCTGCTCCCAAAGCAGGTACGCTACCAGGCTGCGCTACTCCCCGAACGAGGGAGGGTTTAGCACCACACTTTGATGTGGGCAAGCCCGTATTATCGTTTTTATCGTAAAAACGTACAAAAAACCAAAGCCCGCAGATATCCTCTGCGGGCTTGCTATTGCTGATTGATATATGTCGCCCGAAATCCGGTCTTTAGCGCGGCAGGCCCTCGACCTTTTCGCCGACTTCAAATCCCATCCGGTCGGATGCCCCACCATTAAGCTCCAGCACAAAGCGCACCGGCTTTGGACCCAGAATGATGGCTTCCGACTGTGGTACGGTGCGTTTTTCAATACCGACAATCGTGCCCTTGGCATCAATGAACAGCATATCGAGCGAGATGAAAGTGTTTTTCATCCACATCGAAATATCCGCCGCCCGGCCAAAATCAAACAACATGCCTGCGTTATCGGCCATTTCGGTGCGATACATCAATCCACGCGATCGCTCATCGGGTGTGATGGCCATTTCCACATTGAAAACTTCTCCATCCACCAAAATGCGGGATCGTTCAAACCCGGTTGCTTTTGCATTCAGTCCGGCAACAACTGCTGCACTGATAAAGCACACAACCAAGACCATCTGAAAAAGCGACTTCATACCCCATACCCTCTTAGTCTTCTAACACGCTCACGGGTGTCCTCCCGGATCGTGCCACCCCGCCACGGATCGCAAAGTGTCGTAAACATCGTGTCGTCGGGCTGTCTTCCACGGCTATGCGTCCATTTTATGACACGCAGGATATTTTCAGCTGTGATGGGTAGCACAGCGGGTATTTCGATCCCGTTAATGGTCGCCCAGACCCCGGACCAACAGCGCGCCACCCCATACGGACTATATCCTCCGCCGCCAAGGACAAGGCACCGTGGCGCCAATCGGGTCATCGCGCCAACGACTTCCCAGATCGACTGATTGCCCAACAGCTGCTTTGACAGTGGATCTTCTGCTAATGTATCACACCCACATTGTAAAACAATGGCTTGTGGCGCAAAACTTAATGCAAGAGGAATCAAATATTCATACAAGACATAGCGCATCTCATCATCGTTCATCCCGGCAGGCATCGGAAGGTTACGCGCCATGCCCCCGGCGATGTCATCAATCGCCCCGGTCTTGGGCCACAGGTCTTCCTGATGCATGGAAACCGTAAGAACCCGGTCGTCTTCGGCAAAGGCAATCTGCACCCCATCACCATGATGGGCATCAATATCGACATACAGCACACGATCCAGCCCCGAATCGAGCAACGCATAAATCCCCAAAACCGGATCATTGAAGTAACAAAATCCCGATGCCCGGTCGCGCAATCCGTGATGAGTGCCCCCGGCAGGATGATGGACAATGCCTCCTTTCGCGATCATTTGGGCGGCAAGGATTGATGATCCGGCGGCGGTTGCCGGACGCCGGAAAATTTCCGGGTAAATCGGATTGCCGTTTTTACCCAATCCGAATTTAACCATCATGTCTTCGGGAAGAATCTGATCACGTTCGGCCTGCATCACCGCACGCACATAATCAGGATCATGAAACCGGGTGAGTTGCGCAGGTGTCGCCACCGGCCCGGTGACATAGCTACTGTCATCGACCCAGCCCAGCGCATGCACCATATCGACCACCAGAGACACGCGCGGGATTGCCAATGGGTGTTTGGGGCCATAGCTCGACCCACGGTAAACCTCGGCCGCGATCATGCGCGGCAGCATGCCAGATGTTCGGTGATCAGGTAAGGTTGGGCGCAAGGTCACGGTGGATTTCAGTCAAACTGGAGATGCGATGTCATAGCATTGCCAGCGCAGCAGCATCGCTGCAAGGAGTTGTTTCATCTTAGGCCCCGATCTTATCAGCAACGGCCATCACACATGACCACTACGATTTTTTACAATCCTTGACGCGCCGGGCTTAACTGCGCATAGTCCCGTCATCTCCGGGGGGGCCGATCGTAAATCGGCTGAGAGGTTTGGTGTTGCCAAACGACCCTTTGAACCTGAACCGGTTAAGACCGGCGTAGGAAGGATCGTATGACCGACACGACACCCAAGCCCACTGCGGCACCCAATCCAACCCAGTTCGATATTGACCTGCGTTCTGCCCGCGTGGCATTTGGCGGCGTCGATATTTTCCATGACCTTGATCTTAACCTGCCTGCAGGCAGTTTCACCTGCTTGCTCGGGCCAAGTGGTGTGGGCAAAAGCACGCTTTTGCGCTTTCTCGCCGATCTGGTCGAAGGCGATGTTAGCGGTAACATCTCCTGTTCGGATGGGCTGCCGCTTAAGGGGCGCATTGCCTATATGGCGCAGCAGGACTTGCTGTTGCCATGGCGAACAGTGCGCGAAAATGTTGAACTTGGTGCATCCCTTCGCGGGCAACGCCCCGATCATGACAAGGCCGACCGCCTGATTGCCGAGGTCGGGCTGAGCAACGCCGCCCATCTACGCCCCGCCGAATTATCCGGCGGCATGAAGCAGCGCGCCGCCCTTGCCCGCACCCTGATGGAAGACCGACCGGTTGTTTTGATGGACGAGCCGTTTTCCGCCCTTGATCCGCTCAATCGGTTGCGCCTTCAGGAACTGGCTGCACGGGTGTTGCGCGGCAAAACCGTCCTTCTGGTCACCCATGATCCGTTAGAAGCGCTTCGTCTTGGCGACTTTGTCCATGTTCTGCGCGGCAGCCCCGCCCGCCTGCAAGACGCCATCACCCCGGCAGGCCATAGCCCGCGCGACATCACCGATGCCGATATCTTGCGCCAGCAGGCCCAATTGCTGCGTCAATTGGGCGCCAATGAAACCGCAGCAGCAGTGTCGGAGAATGCCCAATGAGCATCCCGGCAAAGCGCACCCCACTGTCTGAACGGCGGCTTTTGAAAATCGCCCGCCCGATCATCATCATTGTTGCCCTGATTGCGACATGGCAACTGACCGTGACCCTGACCGGGGCGCCGAAATATATGCTGCCGACGCCGATTGATGTCTGGCACACCCTGATTACGCGCTATGCGGTGTTGTTTGATCACGCGCGCTATACCATTGCCGAAACCGTGATTGGCCTGTTTGCCGGGGCGACCCTTGGCGCGCTGGCGGCCATTCCGATGGCGCTGTTTACGCCCGTCCGGTTCTGGTTGATGCCGATCTTGCTGGTGTCCCAAGCCATTCCATTCTTTGCCTTGGCTCCGCTTTTGGTCCTTTGGCTGGGATTTGGTTTGGCATCCAAAATCGCCATGGCTGCGCTTATTATTTTCTTCCCGGTCACCGTCGCCTTTTTTGACGGATTGGCCCGCACCGAACCCGGCTGGCTTGATCTGGCGCGCACCATGGGGGCCAGCCGGTGGCGTCTTTTGACCCATATTCGTTTGCCTGCCGCCCTGCCCGCATTTGCATCGGGCTTTCGCGTTGCCACCGCCGTTGCCCCGATTGGGGCGGTGATTGGCGAATGGGTGGGATCAAGTCACGGGCTGGGATATTTGATGCTGCACGCCAATGCGCGGGTTCAGATTGATATGGTTTTTGCCTGTCTTTTGATCCTGTGCGCCTTTTCGATCACGCAATATTTCATTGTGGATCGCGTGCTACGTGCCGCCCTGCCGTGGCAACCCGACAGCCTGACACCGGTTCGATAACCCCCATCTGTTGCGACCGAAATGGCCGCGACACCAAAACTCATACAAATACGTAATGGCCCCTCAAAACAAAGGTTCATCCATGTCACGCCTGAAATCCATGATCAAAGTAGCCACCATTGGCGCAACATTAAGTGCCGCAATTTTGGGTTCATCAACTCCGGCTTGGAGCGCGGACAAGCTGACCATCCTGCTCGACTGGTTCGTCAATCCCGACCATGCGCCGCTGATTGTCGCCAAGGAAAAGGGCTTTTTTGCCAAGCATGATCTTGATGTTGAATTGATCGAACCATCCGATCCATCCGCCCCACCGCGTCTTGTTGCTGCTGGTCAGGGCGATGTTGCCGTCAATTATCAGCCACAGCTTCATGTGCAGGCCGCCCAAGGATTGCCGCTGACCCGGATCGGAACGCTGGTCGCGACCCCGCTTAACAGCCTGATTGTCCTGAAAGACGGCCCGATCAAGGAAATCGCCGATCTGAAGGGCAAGAAAATCGGCTATTCACTGGCCGGGTTTGAGGATGCGTTGCTTGGCACCATGCTGGGCAATCACGGGGTATCAATTGATGATGTTGAGTTGATCAACGTGAACTTCTCGCTGTCCCCGTCGCTTTATTCCGGGCAGGTCGATGCGATCATTGGCGGATATCGCAATTTTGAACTGAACCAGATGGAAATTGAAGGCAAACCGGGCAAGGCATTCTTTGTCGAAGAAGAAGGCGTGCCACCCTATGACGAGCTGATCCTGACCGTGCGCAACGATAAAACAGACGATCCGCGCTTTGCCCGGATGTTGGCGGCATTGGAAGAAGGCGTTCAGTACCTGATCAACCATCCCGATGATAGCTGGGATGCCTTTGTTGCCGCCTATCCCAACCTTGATGATGAGCTGAATATCAAGGCATGGGCAGATACCCTGCCGCGCTTTGCGCTGCGCCCGGCCGCCCTTGATAAAGCGCGCTATGCACGCTTTGCCGATTACATGGTTAAGCAAGGCCTGATCACGGATGCCCCGGCCCTTGAAACCTACGCCACTGTTATTGAGTGATGATCGCTTGATCGCCTAACCGAACAGTCCCCCCTGCTTTCGCATCGCTTGTCCCGGTGAATGCGAAGGCACCGTGAAAGGCCGGAACAACTGGACCGTTCCGGCCTTTCTTTATGTGTGCATCATCAACACCAACCGTTGAAACCTTGCATCGCATCAGCAGACGGTTACCTTATGGTCACCCTATAAAATGCGACATCTACTGCAGGTCGCATCAACTCACAGTCAGGACAACCAAGTGCAAAGAAAAACCAAGCCAGCACACCACACCGAAACCGGATTTGAAAACCGGCACCCGCTGCCCGATCCGGTCAAACGGTCGTTCTGGCGGTTTTTGAAACGGCGCTATTTTGGTGTCGACGAATGGCCCAAAGCCAAACATCAGCATGGCAAAACCCCGGTCGAGGCTCCTGATCATGACGCCATCCAAAATCCTGACCCAACGCGATTGCAGGTCACATGGATCGGCCATGCCACGGTTCTGGTGCAATATGGCGGGCTGAATATCCTGACCGATCCGGTCTTTGCCGACCGCGCATCGCCGTTCAAGCGTGTCGGACCAAAACGTTATAGCCAGCCGGGCCTGACCATCGATCAGTTGCCAAAGCTTGATCTGGTGTTGCTGTCACACAATCATTACGACCACTTCGATCTTGATAGTTTGGCCAAACTTGGCAACACACCGCGCTATGTCTTGCCGCTTAAAAACGGCATCTTGCTGGAAAAGGCCGGAGTTACGTCTGATCGCTATGACGAAATGGATTGGGATGACCAGCTATCGCATTCCGGCGTGACGGTCATCCACGTTCCGTCCAACCATTGGTCAAGCCGCACGACCAAGGACCGCAAGGAAATGCTGTGGGGTGGTTACATTCTTGAATTTGCCGATGGTTACCGGTTTTATTTCGTCGGTGATACCGGCTGGAACGAGGCGCTTTTTACCGAGTTGGGGGCACAATATGGCGGCATTGACTTTGGCCTGATCCCGATTGGGGCCTATGACCCGCGTGACTTCATGCGCAATGCGCACTGCAACCCCGAAGAAGCCGTTTCGATCATGCAGGTGATGGGCGTTAAGCAGGCGTTGGCCATTCATTGGGGCACGTTTGTCTTAACCGCCGAACCGGTTGACGAACCGCCCATGCGACTGGCATCTGCCTGCACGGATGCGGGCATTGGGCACGGTGACTTTATTGCCCCGCCGATTGGTGCAACCCGGTTCTTTGACGGTAAATCCGCCGCCCCACAGACAACATCGCAAAAGGTCGAGCCCGCAGCGTCCCCGGCATAGCAGCCCCCATCAGATCGGTTTAGTGGTTATTCCGTCCCCGTGCTAAGCATCGGTGATACGTCACAAAATCGTAACACTGGTTGCTTTGCCATGAGCTTGACCGTCTTTCTTGCCGTTATGGGTGCTGCCCTGATGCATGCCGTCTGGAATGCCTTGGTCAAAGGTGGCCCGGACAAACTGATGAACATGACCGCGATTGTGCTGGGTCATATTCCGATTGTTTTGATCCTGTTGACACTTGTCAATGTACCTGCGCGCGAAAGCTGGCCCTATCTTATTGGCTCGATCGGGCTTCATATCGGCTATCAGCTATTTTTGATTCTGGCCTATCGCCTTGGTGATCTTAGTCAGGTGTATCCGATTGCACGCGGATCCTCGCCCCTGATTGTCGCGGCGGTATCGGTTCTTGTGCTCGGTGTGACGCTTCAGGTCAGTGAATGGCTGGCGATTGTGGTCATCGGCTTGGGGATTTTAAGCATGTGCATCACACGGCAAGCCGATGGCATGCGCAACCGCAACGCCGCCCTTGCCGCCATTGTGACGGGATGCTTTATCAGCAGTTATTCGCTGGTCGATGGCACAGGGGCAAGGCTGGCCGGAAGTGCGCTTGATTACTACGCCTATCAGACCATCGGCGATGTTGTGATCTTTGGCCTGATCGCCACGGTTATGCGGCCGCGCATCCTTGTTGATGTCGCCAAGCGCGGCAAAAGGATATTCTTTGTTGGCGGCACGGCATCCTTTGTCGCCTATGCCACGGTGATGTGGGCCTTTACGCAAGCACCAATCCCGCTGGTGGTCGCCTTACGCGAAACCGGGATTGTCTTTGCCCTTTTTATCGGCGTGTTTTTCATGGGCGAGAAACTCAATCTTGTGAAAGTTTCCTCCACCATGATGACGCTGGGCGGTGCGATTATCCTGCGTCTGTCCAAAAGTCTTTAATCAGTTTTGTCAGCCAAGTGCGGTGTGGATACGGGTTGCCACCAAGTCGCCAGTTTCCATCGCACCGGCAACCTGCCCATACCAACGCGTTGATGCCGCCTCACCCGCGTAATAAATCCGCCCATGGATGAAGTCCTGCAACGCTTGGCGGCTTTGCCATGTTCCGGGGTGTGTCGTCGAATAGGCCCCACCGATAAGAGCATCATCGCACCAGTCAAGGACATAGGCTGTGACCGCGTCAGGTGGATTATAGTGATCGTCATCGCCATTGTTCAGCCGATTAACCGCACCAAGCAAAACGTTTGCAGCAAGTTGATGATTGGCCGACATCACGCGCGCAGTATCGCCAAATGCGTGCATATAGACCTGTGTGCCCGTCCCATTCTGGGCGATGATAAAATTGCTATATCCAGTTTCAAACGTAACCGTGACTTTCCTGCCCGGTGCCGGATGCGCAACATCGACCAAGCCGGTCATTGCCATTTTAAGGTAACAGCCAAGCGGATTGGCGCGGAAGGGGGCTACGTTCTGAAGAGATAAATCGGCAATAACAAGGTCGTTTTGCCCTGCCTGTTCTGCGCCGGACTTCACCCTGTCAGTTGGAACCGTGACAAGCACCGCGTCATAAAGTCCCGGGTCTTTGTTGAGGGCTTCGACCTTTACCTTATTGTCGTCGGTATTTTCGATCCTATTGACCTTAACGTTTAAGACAACATTCTGCGCAATCCCTGCGGCCGTCGCCCATTTCACAACCCGGTACCCAAGTGTCTGATCAATCGCATAATCGCCGCCTTCGGCATTGGCATTTTGCTGCACTGATCGGACGTGGTTATGAATAGATCCCCACGGCGGGTTGACCTCAACCGCATCGGAAATGACCTGCCAATTAGCAAATTGTTGCTGACGGAACGTTACGTCATCAGGCGTAACTTGCCCCAATCGCATGTCCACATTCCCAAAATAATCGTCGTTTTGCGTACCGTTGAAATTATTACTGACTGCATCAATATTGTTTTCAACTGTTGTGGTTTGTGCTGTTGGTTCTACTGCATCATCAGGCAATGGCGTAACCGCATCATTCTCGTCAAATGGCAGAATAAAAGTTCCGGCATTGAAGTCCGCATCAACCGGCTGTTGGCCTATATCAGGATCGACGTGGGCAAAGAGCCACGCGGCAGCATCGGTTGTTGCCTCAATCGCCTCTGCACCCCAATCAAAGGCATTACCGCCAACCATTGTACTATATGTCCGCCCTCCAAGGATCGGGGCTGCTTCATAGATTGTCACATCATGCCCTGTTTCCTTTAATTGGATACCTGCACTTAATCCGGCAACACCAGCCCCGATGATCAAAACTTTTGCCATTAACCTACCCTCGTAAGCGGCTTTAGGGTGACTTTCGTCTGCGACTGCTTAAGCGTTCCAAGCTCCGCCATGATTGCCTTTCGATAGTCGCCAGCAGCACTTTTGGATGGAGATGGAGACTGAAGCTTGATAAGTGCATCCACCGCATTCAGGCTTGTCAGGGTTTTCTTCAACAGAACAGAGAATGCCGTACTGACCTCTGTTGAGACTTTTTTCGATGTATTGAGCTGTCCTGTCTTGGCACTCATTTTCGCTTCACTGATATGAAGCTGTCCCAGTCCCGGCGAAATCGCAGCGATGGATTTTTCAATGCTACCCGCCATAGGTGACGTCATGCTCTTTGCCACAAGGACCGCATTCAGTTCCTTTTCCAAGACCATAGCGGTCGTCACCACATCATTGCCTGGCTTTACGTCGCTTAAGTCCCGACGCGCCAGAATGGTCTTGCTGACATCGTCAACATTTTGCAATGCAGCCTGAATACTGTTTTGGAGATCGGGATCAAGTGCCATTGCCTGCCTCATTCATGCTTCATCGGGCAGGACCACGGAGCGACCTGCACCTGAATGACGAAAGCAGCAACCGTCTGTGAAAAGACCGGCAACGCCAAAAGGCGATGCCGGTCTTTTCCGAAGTATCTTGGGCGGACATAATTGATCAGGTTGCAGGTTGTCTTATTCCATCGCTCAATTATCAAACCCGCGAGCGTGGCCGCCGAACCGATCCGTCTTCAAACCGTGACAGTTCCATCCCGGCCAGTGTGATCGACGGTTGTCCGGTGGTGATCCAGTCGGCCAGCACTTTGCCCACCACCGGCCCCATGGCAAATCCATGGCCGGAGAAGCCGGTTGCGACAAAGAAATGCTTGGGATTGTCGAACTGATCAATCACCGGCACGGCGTCCGGGGTAACATCAATATCACCGGCCCATGTATCGACGATGCCGACCTGTTTGATCTGCGGGAAAACCTTTTGCAGGTTGGCCATTGCATTGCTGACCCGCACTTTATAAGGCTCGGCCTGATTGGTGCGCCGTCCGATGGTTGGTTGTTTTGAAGCATCCGATCCCGGCATGCGATCCACCAGATCATCAAAGAACCGCTTATTAAGGTGGAACTTGAACGTCGCCCAATTATCAAACAGCCCCGGCGCAAAATCGCGCGCGAATTTTAACCGGCCCAAGGTCAGATCGATATCGGTCATGAATTCATCGGCGATGTTCATCGACCCGTCGGTCCGCTGACGAAATGCAAGGCCAGCGGCCAACGTCCCAGCAGCGGAAATATCGGGCACGGGTGTGGTGCGAATGACTGTTCCGCGCGTGGTTTGCTGGGGCAAACGGCGGCCCAGTTTGGCAACGAATTTATGGGTGGCGGCCCCGGCGGCACAGATCACGTATTTGCATTTGATCTCGCCACGTTCAGACACAACCGAACTGATCGCACCTCCTTGGGTTTCAATCGAAAGGGCGCCGCACCCTTCGGCAATCACAGCTCCCAGTTCCGATGCCCGTTTGGCAATCGCAGGTGCGGCTTTCTTCGGTTCGGCCTGTCCATCGGACGGGGTGTAAATCCCACCAACACCCGGTGTTGTGATGCCCGGTGTGATTTTCGCGATCCCTTTGGCATCAAGAACCTGTGTCTCAACACCAAATCCCTTGGTATCTTCGATCCATTGTTCGTAATCGGCCATTTCAGAACCATCACGCGCGACAAAAAGAACCCCGCCTTGGCGCCATTCCAGATCGGCATTCAGTTCCTTTTCCAGCCCTTGCCAGATGCGGTTACAGGCCATCATCAATGGCATTTCAACCGGATCACGCCCCTGTTGGCGGACAAACCCCCATGCACGCCCGGACTGGTGCGATGCAATCGTGTCCTTTTCCAGAAGAACAACCTTCATACCCGCCTTTGTCAGGTAATAGGCACTTGAGGCGCCATGAATACCGCCGCCGATCACAACGACGTCACATTCTTTGGGTAAGTCAATTTCAGGATACTGCGTCATGTGGGGCCTTTTAATCGGGTTTCAGATGGTTTTCGGTTTGGTGTGTGGCGCGAACCAAGTTATGTTGCGCGCCAACAAATCTCAACAAAATCAGGTGCCACCATGTCTGATCAGACAAAAAAACAGTCTCCTGCCACCATCACAGCACAGGCGCTGGGCTGGGTAGATGACGCCACTAAATCTGTCACCCCACCGCTGTATCCGTCGACCACCTTCGAACGGAATACGGACCTGAGTTACCATGACGGGCGGTGCTATACCCGTGCCGACAACCCAACATATGATCAGACAAGTGCGGTTTTAAACGCGCTTGAGGGCGGCACTGAAACCCGCCTATTTGCATCGGGCATGGCGGCCGCCGTTGCTGTATTGCACGCACTTAATCCCGGTGATCATGTTGTTGCCCCCAAGGTCATGTATTGGGCGCTGCGCAGCTTTATGCTCGACAGTGGGGTGCGCGCTGGACTGACATTTGATTTTGTCGATAACGGTGATACCGCCGATTGGGCCAAGCACATTGTCGCTGGCAGAACCAAAATGGTCTGGCTTGAAACCCCGGCAAATCCAGACTGGCAAATCACCGACATTGGCGCCGTTGCCGAGGTTGCCCATGCGGCTGGCGCGCAGGTCGTGGTTGATAACACGGTGGCCACCCCGCTTTTGACCCGCCCGATTGATTTTGGCGCGGATATCGTCATGCATTCAGCCACCAAATATCTGAACGGTCATAGCGACGTTTTGGCCGGAAGCCTGACCACAGCCAAGGACAGCGAATTCTGGCAGCGTGTATGTAAGCAACACGCATCGGGTGGGGCTGTTTTGGGCGTATTTGAAACGTGGCTGTTGCTGCGCGGTATGCGCACCCTTTCGATCCGGGTAGAACGTGCGTCGGCCAATGCCATGGCGATTGCCAAACATTTTGAAAACCACCCGGAAGTCGAACAGGTTCAATATCCCGGCCTTGAAAGCCACATCGGCCATGACATCGCGAAAAAACAAATGAACGGCGGTTTCGGTGGCATGTTGTCGATCCGGGTAAAGGGCGGCAGCAAACGGGCTGTTGATTTCCACAACCAGTGCAAACTGTTTAAACGCGCCACATCGCTTGGCGGGGTTGAAAGCCTGATTGAGCACCGCGCATCGGTCGAAGGCCCAACCAGCCCCGTACCTGATGATCTGTTGCGGTTGTCGGTTGGCATCGAAAACGGCGATGACCTTGTTAACGACATCGAAACAGCTCTGACCTTAAGCAAATAAGCCATATTGTTCCATCATCGGGGATGTGCCTGTGACGCCATTGCGACTGACAACACCAGCATACAAATTGATATCCTTATGCGGCCCAATTGCCGCACGCCGATTGGGCGTTGTCACTGGAATTGTAACCACCGCAATCTTGCTTAGTCCGCCGGTAAAAGCCGATGAAGCCCTTGCGAATGATCCGGCCAACACAAAGGATGTTAGCGCTAACATCGTGATTACAGATGTCAGTCCCCTTCCGCCTGCACCGGGTTTGATTTTTGATGTTCGGGCCGGGGAATACATCATGCTCGGCGAACTGGTCCGGCGCATTGGCGATGCCAAATATATCCTGATCGGCGAAAAGCACGACAATCCGATCCACCATCACCATCAGGCTGAATTGATTGATGCGCTGAGCAAATCGGGCAATCGCCATCGTGCGGTCGTTTGGGAAATGTTCACCCGTGATCAGCAGGATTCGCTTGACCAAAACTGGCACGATTTGACTGTTGCCGATCTCGGTCTGGCCATGACGTGGGAAGATCGCGGCTGGCCATCCTGGCAGGATTACGCCCCGATTGCGCAAGCCGCACGCAACAATGATCTGGCAATGGTAGCGGGCAACCTGCCGGATGATATTTTGCGACCAATGATTGCCGATGGGGTTTCGGCCCTGCCAGATGATTTGGCAAAGGATCTTTCGCTTCCTGATATTCCGGCTGATATTCAAGTTCTGCTTGATCAGGAAATCGCCGAGGGACATTGCGACACGTTGCCAAAATCAATGCTGCCTGCCTTTTCAACCGTGCAATTTGCCCGCGATGCATCGCTTGCACGTGCGATGTATGATGCCGCAAACAGTGACACCACAGATGGCGCCTATCTGATTGCCGGTGCGATGCATGTCCGCCGTGGCATCGCCGCCCCATGGCATCTACGCCGGTTTGATACTGATCTGACCGATCAGGATATCGCAGTTGTCAGCCTGATCGAGGCCGATGACCCAAGTGACGATCCCAGCAACATTGAAGATTACGCACTACGGTTTGGGCCGTCTGATGCGATTGATTTCATGTGGTTTACCAATGATATTGTGCGCGGAAATCCGTGCGATGACCTTAAAATGGGTCAGTAACGCACAAGATCGAGTTCCCCTCGTCCCGTAGGTTTTGGGACCATCTCACCGACTATTTCAGACGGCGCGGCAACCAGTCCGTTGTCGCGACCGGCTTGCCCTTGTGCGACTGCATGACACGCGGGCGCACGACTTCCTTGGCTTCTGGTGTGGTTGCAGATTTGCGAACCGACGCATAGAAATCGACCAGTTCCTGATAAGGGATGATCGTCCCCGTACCCGCCTTGTAGGCCTTGGTATAGGGCGGATGGTTACACACGGTCATGCTGAGATGTTCGACCGTGTGGTGGCCAAATTGTGCCCAGATGCTTTCGATGAAATGCGATGTTTTCGGATCAACCGGTTTAAGCCGCACATCCGGGCGGCATTCTTCCATCACGGCATAAAGGTTTGGTTCAACCGGCCCGAACTCCTCGGCGACAAAGATGGCCGGCATCAGCATGTTACCGTGGTAATTTGCCCCGTAATAGGCTTGCGCCAGATACAAAAGCCGGTGCAGCTTTTGCGGCTGCAGATATTCGTTATCATTCAGCGCATGATCGATAAGCCTGAATGCTGCTTCGAAAACCGTATTGAGAACCGGCTTGTTCTTCATGCTGCGCCCGATGGTCTGACTAGGGTCTGAACCCTAAGAATTAACGATGGGCAATCATACGGCCTATGGCAGACACCAACAAGCACCCACCAGCCCATTTTTCAAAATTTTGAATGATGATTGTTTTGCCAAACAGCGATCAGATAGACGTATCAAGATGCGTCCCGCGATAGCCCGCACCATGTACCACCGCATTCACCACAGCGTAAAAAGACGTGCCGCTGTTTGACGACAGATCAAACGGAATACTGGCATCAAGCAAGCTTGCAAAATCAATGTCGCCCTGCGGTTCAATCGCGCCGTCCTTGTCACTGGAACGGCGCGCGGCCGACATGCCGCGCTGCTCTGTGCGTTGGTCTTTTTGCTCGCTAGAATGCCCCTGCCCCGATTGGCGTTTGTTTTTGCCATCGACATAGGCATTGAACAAAATGCCGTCATCGTCGGGGTTATATCCGAAATGCTGGGAAGATTCTTCGACCTGACTGTTGCGGTCAACTGTTGCCACACCGCGCGCGCCAGCAGCCATCAGTCGCCCGTACTGACTGACTTGCGTAACGGCCTGCGGTGTATTTATGGCAACAACCATTTTCCAATCCCTGCCGGCAACCGGCAACGCATTAAATCTTATTCAACTGCAACATTATACTCGAAAACGGGGCAAAACGGCAGAAAAATCGACAAACCGGCCAAATGAGGCCTGTTTTAATCGCCTTCGAATTCAACCAGATGGAATTCATCGACACCACGGTCGCGGATTTTCTGCGCGCCGCCAAGGTCGGGCAAATCAATGATAAAGGCGCAACCAGCAACATCACCACCGGCCTTTTCAACCAGATCAATCGCACCAAGAGCCGTCCCGCCGGTGGCAATCAGATCATCCATGATCAAAACGCGCTGACCGGGCTTGATGGAATCCTTATGGATTTCAATCACATCCGAGCCATATTCCAGATCATATTCAACACTGATGGTTTCAGCGGGCAACTTGCCCTTTTTACGCACCGTGACAAACCCGATGCCAAGCGCAACGGCGACTGCCGGACCAATGACAAAGCCGCGGGCTTCGATCCCGGCAATCACGTCGATTTTTTTATCCTGATATTCGGCGGCGAAACCGTCGATCACGTCACGCAATCCGTCCGCATCGGAAAACAGCGTCGTGATATCGCGGAACATAATTCCCTTTTTCGGATAATCGGGAATGGTACGGATCAACGACTTAATCGACATGGGAAACTCCGCTTAGCAATCAGGCATAAAACGCTTTTTGGGATAAACGACGAACATGGTCGTTGTTTACCCTTCATGAGCGTCACTTGATGCCTCAAACCGATTGCCTTGGCAAGGTCGATCACCCTGCCCGCCATAGAATCCGGTCGTTTATGTTTGCCACGTGATCAGGCTGCGTGGGCAATTGCCGTGCGCGGTACAGATGCGTTGGGTCGCGTGACAAAATCATTGGCAAGTTTCTTGCTGATTTCAGCCCGTATACCACGCGAAAGGCCGGTTTCGGCGGCTTGCCGATTTCCCCATACCGCGCGGTAAAGGCGATAGTCATGGTCATTGATCTGACCGAATACTTTTTCGACTTCCATCAGAGTTTGGACATAACTCTTTTTCATGTCAGCCATCCTGTTGCTCGTGCCGTTTCACGAGATATTTCGCGAAACAATGACGGGGCGTTCATGCCGCGTCCTTAGAGCAGCGATATAATCGGTGTTTGTCGGTCTCTCAACGTCAGGACGGTGACAACATCGGGAATATTTTGTGACACCCCGCCTTAATCGCAAAACCCGCGATTTATCAGGCAATGCCGACTATAATATTTCCGTCATTTATCAACCGTTGCGAAACCAAAAACGCCTGTCTTCTCAAACGGAAAACAGGCGTTTCAAATTTTCGCGATTTGTTTGGTTTCAGCTGCGCTCACAAGCACCAGACAGGTTTGGCTTTCAGTTCAACTTTTTGGCGGCCTCTGCCTGCTTGGCTTCCTGATCAATCTGCTTTTGCAACGCCTCGCCATATTCACCGTAAATCCGGCCTTCAAGCGAAAGTTCAAGGAACCGGATGTAATCGCGCTCATCTGAAATCTTGGCGCGCGCCACGGCAATCACGTCAAACGGACTGGCAGCATCAAGATCATATTTCCGGATCAAACCCACCATTTCAGCGGTGATTTGATCGAGTTTTTTACGCGTATCGCTATATGAAAGCGTCATCAAACAGTCCTGTCTTTCGAATGTATCTCTTGGCGTGGTTATGCCTGTTGATCGTAAAGCTGACAAGCCCCCAGCCCGGCCTTTCCGGATCAATGCGCCGATTACCCTGCGCGCGCCACACGACTTTACCTTGTCTTGACGCACATCAAAGCACGCAGCCCGCGTTCAGACGATGTTCGGTCCATCCATGAACCATAGGAAATCCGTGCGGAGCATCCGCGTGGTTTGTCCGTCACCGCCACCCGGGGAAGAAATATGCGCATTCTGTCTGCCTTCAATGCCATGGGCATCCGCAAACGTTTCATGTGGGCGTCTGCGTTCGGTGTGACAACAACTGTGGTCATTGCGCTTTTGATGATGACCATCGTCGAAGAACGCGCCATGGATGCCAAGCTTGATCAACTTAGCCAGAATGAACTGACATCGCTTCATGCCCTGATCGTCAATGTTATGGCGGCCCGCCCAGATGATGTTGACGATATTGGTATTAACGTTTTCAACAATTGGTTTGACAGCCGCAACCAAGATTACCCCGGCGAACTTTGGTCTGCATGGGGCCCAACAACGGTCGCCTACATGCAGGAATTTGGTGACAAGCCGATTAAAACCCCACGTGACGCCATTGATATCGAGGCCATAGAAACTGGTAAAACCATCGGTCGCTATACCGATGATGGGACCTATCGCAAATCCATGCCGATTGTTCTGGGTGTGACCAAGGGGGCGGACCACGAAGTTTGTTTTAGCTGCCATGGTGCGATGGACGCCCAAAAAGGCGATGTGATCGCAGTCCTGTCGTCCAGCCTGTCTGTTGCCCCGGAACAGGCCAAAACCAACCGCATCCTGATCGGCATCTTGATCGGCGGAATCGCGATTGCGATTGCCACCATCATCGGCATGCGCGTTTTGCTGTCACGTATCGTCACCGGCCCTTTGTCCAACCTTGGCACCGACATGACAGCCCTTGCCAATGGCAATACAGATTTTGAAATCAATGCCCTGACCCGCCGCGATGAAATCGGGCGCATGGCGCAATCGGTTGATGTGTTTCGCACCAACGCCATTGCCAAAAAGCAGATGGAGGCCGAACAACACGCCGCATTCCAACGCCGCGAAGAACGCATGGGCAAGCTCGAACGCCATATTGAGAATTTTGATAGTCTGATCGCCAAAATCATTGATGCGGTATCGCATTCTGCAGGTGAAATGCAAACAACGGCGCGTGGCTTGGTGCAGGCCGCTGACCTTGCCAGCAAAAGTGCAACAACCGTCGCCGCCGCGTCCGAAGAAGCCACCGTTAATGTGCGCACTGTATCAAACGCTGCCGATCATTTATCCGCATCAATTTCCGAAATCGGTCAACAGGCTCAGCAATCCAGCCGCGTTGCGCAGGAAGCATCGCGCGAAGCCGAACAATCATCCGCCACAGTTGCGGGGCTGTCGGATGCTGCCAACCGCATTGGTGAAATTGTCGAGTTGATCAGTGACATTGCCGGTCAAACAAACCTTCTTGCCCTCAATGCCACCATTGAGGCTGCCCGTGCTGGCGAAGCTGGCAAGGGGTTCGCAGTTGTCGCCGCTGAGGTCAAAAACCTTGCCAACCAAACCGCGCGGGCGACCGATGACATTTCCACCCAGATCGCTGCCATTCAGGAAGAAACTGGTAAAACGGTGACCTCTATCAGCGACATCGCCAGTGTGATCACGCGGATTACCGATATGACCAACACCATTTCGGATGCGGTTCAGCAACAATCCGAAGCAACCGACGAAATTGCCCAAAATGTCGAACAGGCTGCCATCGGCACACAGGAAGTCAGTTCCAACATCGAACGTGTTAGTGGCACTGTATCGGAAACCGATCAGGCTGCCCATCTTGTCTTGGCCGTTGCCGATGAACTTGGTGGACTGTCGGTTGATCTGCGCACCGAGGTCGACAAGTTCCTTAGCGACATTCGGGCGTCATAGAGCATTCACCAACCTTGATTAGATAACCTGAAGCCAAAGAAACCTTGTATTTTCCCATCGGCGGGCAAAAATAAAGGGATCGATTTGCGAGCAGATGGGACGCCTCCACTGATCTAAACGTCACGCCATACCTGATCAAGCACCTTAAAGGGAGGGACAATCACCGAACAGCTTACTCAATACCCTGAGAACCCCTGCTCCCCTTAGACACCTGATCCTTCAAATCAGGCAATATCTCGCCCCAAATTTTACCGAATGGCATCCATTGAGACAGCGATGCTAGCGCAAAAGATTTAGACTGTTTATAAAGACTGAAGTCATCGGTTGGGGAATTCCGATGCGTACTTTCTGGGGGAATGAGAGCAACCATGTCGTTTACGACAATTTTGGGCATCATGGTCGGGCTTGGGCTGTTTATCGGATCGATTTTTATTTCAACCGATAACTACCTTGTATTTGTGAGCCTTTCGAGCGCATTGATGGTTATCGGCGGCACACTCGCCGCGACATTTATTGCCTATGAAGCACGCTATGTGCTGCTTGCCTTAAAACTGATTTTCAAGATTTTTCGCGCCCCTCAGATGGGCCGCGGGCAACTGACGGGCGAAGTCGGCCGTGTTGTCAAATGGGGATATCTTCTGCAGAAAAAGGGCATCAATGCACTTGAGCAGGAAGCCGAGCGCGTTGGCAAGGACGAACCTTTTCTTGGCTGGGCAATGGAAGTGGTCATTACCGGCTACGACGGCGATGAAACCGCCGATATGCTCCATAACGCTATTGAAAATGCGTTTAGCCGTAATCTGGTCCCGGTTTCAATCCTTAAAAGCATGGCGGCAGCAGCACCAGCTTTTGGCATGATCGGCACACTGGTGGGTCTTGTCATCATGCTTGATAAAATGGCCGATGATCCGACGTCGCTGGGGGCGGGTTTGGCAATTGCCTTGATCACAACGCTGTATGGCATTGTTGCGGCCCGGTTTTTCTTTATGCCCGCTGCCAGTAAAATTCAGCAGCGCGAAGAAATCATGCGGTTTCGCAATTACCTGATTGCCGAAGGCCTGATCATGCTGGCGGACCGCAAAGGCCCACGCGCCATTCAGGACAAAATGAACTCATTCCTTGATCCTGCGATCCACTTCAACATCGATAAATCTGCGAAATAGGGAATATCGCCATGGCACGCCGCAAACCAGGCATGCAGCGCACCGAGGAAGAAGAGATCAAGGAGGATTGGCTAGTAACCTATGCCGACGCCATTACCCTTTTGATGGCCTTTTTCGTCATGCTGGTCAGCTTTTCCAAAGTCGAAATCCCGATCTTTGAAAAAGTACAGGCCGGGATTGCCGAACAAATCGGCAAGCGTGAGGTTATCCGCCCGACCGAGGTGCTTGAAACCGATCTGAAAGACGTCGTTTTCAATATGGCGATGGACAGTGATGTTAAAGTGTCCACCGACGATGAAGGCATCCTGATGGAGCTTGGCAGTGGCGCGTTCTTCCAGCCAGGATCGGCTAATCTGACCCGTGATGCGGTCGTGTTCCTCAAAGACACAGGCGATCTGTTAAAGCAGCCGCGCTATTTGGGTTTTCAGATTGAAGTCACCGGCCACACCGACGACAGTCCCATCAGCACGGCGCGATTCCCGTCAAATTGGGAACTGGCCGGAGGTCGCGCCATTGCCGTTGTGCGATTTTTGCATGCACTTGGAGTTGATCCCAATCAGAAACGCATGCGCGCGATTTCCTATGGCGACACCAAGCCAAAGCTACCCAACCGCGACGATTTCGGCAACCCGATCGAGGAAAACCGCGAGGCAAATCGCCGCATTGAAATTCGCATATTCCCGAAATATTCCCGCGTTTTCTAAACACCAAATGCACCAAAGAGTGACCTGACGTTTCATCACGTTAATCACCACATCAAGATACGTTACCGTGTCAGAAAACCGGGAAAATTCGCCTATTCGATCCTAAGAACCATTTCATCACGTGCGGCAAAGGAATCCGCCCAGGTTGATCTGGCTTTTTGTTCGATCACGGTCATGGCGGCATCATTATGGTCCGGGTCATGATGGAACAGGGCCAATCGTTTGGCATTGGCCGCCCGGCACAACCGAATGCCTTCCTGCCATGTGGAATGCCCCCAACCGACCTTGGCGGGGAATTCTTCGTCGGTATATGTGCTGTCGTAAATCACCAGATCGGCATTTTGAATAAAGTCTAAAATGGCCTGATCAGGTGTATCGGGATCATGTTCGGTATCGGTGACATAGCACACCGAATTACCATCATATTCAACGCGGTAAGCCGTGGCCCCATTCGGGTGGCGCAAAGGTGCCGTTTTCACGACAATGCCTTCGCCCGGATGCAATTCATCACCAACATTGAAATCCTCAAACGTCAGTTTGGATCGCATGGTCGACAAGGGTACCGGGAATGTCGGGTCTGCCATCTGGGCGGAAAACACCCGTTCCACCCCACCCTGATTGGTTAAATGCCCCGCCATCACCTTAAACGACGCATCCGGGTTATAGGCCGGGACAAAGAACGGAAAACCGTTGATGTGATCCCAATGGGTATGGGTCAAATAGATTGTGGCGTGGGTGATCTTGCGACGGATCATATCCTTGCCAAGGTTGCGAATGCCGGTCCCGGCATCAAAGATCAGAACCTGATTGCCAATCCGCATTTCAAGGCAACTGGTGTTGCCGCCATACACAACATGGTCCGGTGACGGGCACGCAATGCTTCCACGCACCCCCCAAAATTTGACCTCAATCGTCATTCAACGGACCCCGGCTGACTTCTGTTCGCATGATGCGAACCAATGATGAAATACCCTTGAAAGATATCACTTTTCCCAGACAAACCAATCACAGATTGTTGTCATCAAGGCGATGTTTTGCAACCGTCGTTCCGATCACGGCATCAAACTGCAGATCAGCGCGTCCACAATTAACCGCGATTTCACACAGGCCGATTGAGTTGCGATAGTGAAATCCTTCTCCCAAGTTCACGTCTGAAAATGTACGCGCCCCCGAGATAACCTGATTGTTGAGCAGCAGTTGATCTGACATTTTTTGCGCCAACAGTCCGGTCATCAGGTTACCGTATGTATCGACATAGATCACTTCAGCCAACTCATCTGGCCAGCCTTGCGCCGTTATATTTCGATCCTTGGCCGCCATTGGGCGCGTTCCAAACGACGTATTGGTAGCAATCATCGCCGCAACCGGCGCAAAAATATCACGCCCGTGGAAACTGGCCGACGGGTCATCTGGCATCCAGTCAATCGTGCGCATGGAGACGTCCTTGCCGCGACGCATGATGATTTCAAACAGACCGTTGTCAGGCCCGACAAATGACACCCCATCACTTTGCGCAACCACCCCTTTTCGCGCACTACCAACGCCGGGATCAACCACCGCCAGCACCACATCACCGGGTTTGAATTCGCAACAAAGGGCTGCCAGCAGATAACTCGCTGCCTTGGGATTACGATCAGGTGCATCCACCATCAAATCGCACACCGGCACAGCGGGTGCCATGCGCATCACGACCGATCGCATACTGCCGCTATAGGGTCCGTTAATGCCAAAATCGCTAAAGATAAAAATCATCACTTTGCACCGTTTTGGGACAACTTGCTGATAGCCTTCCACAAACAATAACGCCGGCGGACTACAAGATCACGAAGGATCAACCCACCGGCGTTATATTCAGTATCTTAGGCTTAAGGCCGTTTATCCCAAAACCCTGCTGTGACAGCGTTATTTAACTTCGCAGAACTGACCACGACGTTTAAGGTCCGCACACAGTGATTTTGCAGCACTGTCACTAAGCCCCGTCGCCATCAGGCGATAATAAGTGCCTTTGCCAGAAATTTCGGCGCGTGTCACACCATGCTGCAAGGATGCCAGCTCACCATAACGCCCCTTAAGGACTTGCCAGCCCCGCTCGGCCTGCTGTTCATTGCGGTACGATGCAAGATGGGCGGAACGCCCGCCACTTGCCATCGGTGCGGCGTCTGCGGCCATGGCGTCGGCATCGCCTGGCTGAACCGCACGGCTTTCGCCCGTGGCAACACGGCGTACCGGTTCACCGGAGTTCACGCGCATAACGTTTGCCTGAGCTGGCTCGATAATCGCAGCCTCGATGGCGTCGCGTTCCCGTTTGAACTCATCGGCTGTCACAAGCTTCATCTGCGACAGATCTTCGATCCGGGCAATCTGACGGGCCGCATCCATCAAGCCTTGTGGTGCAGGTGCGGGTGTTGCACGCTGGCGTGGTTGGGCGGGCAACAAGGCATCCAGAATGGCGGTCCGTTCTGCAACATGTTCCTGAACCGTGATCGCACCGATTTGCAAGGCGCGGTTCAGCTGGTTCAACCGTTGTTCGACCTGCGACCCGTCTGGTGGCGGACTATCAAGAAAGGCTGACGGCACCTGTTGGCTCATTGGCAACAAGGCCCCAAGGTTTGCTGAGCGCCGTGCGGAATATTCTTCGGGTGTGATCAGGCCGGTTGATTGCAGATCGCGCAAAATCCCGAACCGTTTTGCAATGGCTTCATCGCCGGCCGAAAGTGCCGCACCTGCCGGAATGTTCGCCGTCCGTGTCGCGGTCATGCCCGATTTTGCCTGTGGCATGCTATTGCCCATGCCAGCCGGTGTATCCATGCCACTGTTCACATTGGACAACCCCGACGGCCCGGTGACAATTTGATCATTGATGCTGAGCGATCCGGGCAATCCGCGCTGCAAACGCATCAAGTTGAATTCGGCCGCATCGCGCAATGGGCGGGGCTGTGTGCCGCTTGCCGTACTCATTAAAACGGTGCCGGGCGGGTTCATGGCGACCAATGTGTCATAGCCATCCTTCGCACGGTCCGGTCGATTGGTATTTTGATAAAGAACCGACCGCCACAGCATCGCGTGACCGTCTTGCGGATTTTTGCGCAATGCCTCGTCAAACAACTTCTCGGCAGAGGCATAGTCGCCACTGGCAAGTTGCTGAAGACCGAGTGCGGTATAATTTTCATCCGCAAACGATGTTGCTTCGTCCCAGAAGTCCTGATCTAGCAGCGGCGCACAGGCCGACACCCATGAAACCATGCCGATTACAGCAAGTCCCTTGCTGATTTTCAGCCAGTTTGCGGTCCGCTTTGCGGATACCTGCATGGCGCCAATCCCCTATAATCTAAAGACAATTCGTAAAATCATACTGCATTCCCACCCGACAATTGGCAAAAAATTAGTATCGATCACCCCATATCACATTGATTTTGCACTCTGCTTGCCAAGAATTCGTTAAAGAAAAAACCGTAACTGTCATTCAGCTCCGACTTGCCCTTGGCAATAGATACTTCATATAAAAGAGACAGGCAGATCGGCGTATTAACCTGAACTTCAGAAGAATATGATTTGCTCCGGCGTTGCTCGCCATTGTATGGAATGAGCCCATAACGATATAAAACTATTAGTTTCTCTTTCAGGGGTCGCTCGTGATTGAACCGCAGCAATATGGTCAGCAGGCGTTACAGGAATACCTGTTGCTTGATTATGTGCAACGGCTGGAAACCCGGAAATACGGGCATCGCGCGGTACATATCCATATGTCGCGGATGAAACCGTTTCATCGCCGCGACTATCACATCCGCGTTGCGACCAATACCTTTGAAAGCTATGTGAAACTTTATGTCGGGCGTATTTTTGTTCTGACCAACAACGATCTTATTTTCGTGTGGAAAGACAAATCAATCGCCGATGTTGAACCGGCGGTCGATACGCTGCGCTATCTGTTCCGCGATGATCCGCTGTCACAGGACGACAGCGAGGAAACCGGCTTTTGCACCTGGTACAACCTGAATACCGAGTTTCAGGAATTCCTGCTGCTGTGTCAGCATCTTGATGAACGCGCCAAAAAACTGCAGCAAAACCTCAACATGCGCGCAGCCCAGCAGCGCGACAAGGATGAAACCCTGCAGCCGATTGATGCGGAAAACCTCGCCCAGCTTGAAGAAACCATTCATTCGGCCGACCTGTCGGAACATATCCGTCAGCAACCCGTGTGCGTATTTGCCCATGGCGGCTCCAAGGAACTCCATCCGGTTTTTGATGAATTCTTTGTCTCCATCACCGATTTGCGCAATGCCTTGATGCCAAAGATCGATCTGGCGTCAAATCGCTGGCTGTTTCAGCATATGACCGAAGTGCTTGATAAACGCATGCTCAATTACCTGTGCAAGCGGACATTCAAGACACACGCCAGTTCATTCTCGTTAAACTTGAACCTTGGCACGCTGACGTCCAAGGATTTTGACAAGTTTGATGAAACCGTGCGGCGCAAATGGCCGGGCAACGTGATCATCGAACTTAATCAGGTCGATCTGTTTTCCAATCTGGAAACATATCTGAAGGTGCGTGATGATTTTCATGAACGCGGTTATCGCATCCTGATTGATAATCTGACCGTGGAATCGCTGTCCTTTGTGGATCGCAAACGGCTTAAGGCCGATTTCATCAAAGTCGCATGGCGCGAAGAAATGACCGACAACGTCATCCGCAAAAAATACGGCGAGATGGACAATCTGGTGAAGAATTCCGGGCGTGAACGCGTCATCCTGTGCCGGTGCGACAGCCCAACTGCCATCAAATTCGGTCAGTCACTTGGCATCACTCTGTTCCAGGGACGCTACATTGATCAAATGATCGCCCGTCAGCGCCGCGCAAAACGTGCCGCAAAGGCCGGGCAAAAGCCCGCAGCAGCAAAACCGGCCGAGCGCAAACCGACAAGCTAGGGCCAGACCCCAAGCAAATGCGCGGTCAGCCACAAGACCAATGACCAAAGCCGGGCACATCCCCGGCTTTTTCTTTGCCCGACTTGCTGACAACACCTGTCAGCAAACATACAATTCAAACCAGCTTGGCCATTTCCGGACTTGGCAACAAAGGAACAAAAGAAGTACAAATAAGCATGCTCTATGCGCTTTGCACCGATTGCCAGCATAAATGGCGCCTGACCCTTGATCGACCGCTGCCCAAGGGCGGTGCGGGCTCCTATGTTGCCTGCTCATCCTGCGGTGCCAAACGCGCCATTGCGCACGCTGAACTGCCGGACCTTTTTATCGGTCACCTTGATTGCGATGCGTTTTATGCCTCCATCGAAAAACGCGACCGCCCGGAATTGATTGATCAGCCCGTGATCATTGGTGGCGGCCATCGCGGGGTTGTCTCGACCTGTTGTTATGTGGCGCGTAAATACGGTGTCCGATCTGCCATGCCCGCCTTCAAGGCCCGTGAATTGTGCCCCGATGCCGTGTTCCTGCCCCCTGATATGAGGAAATATCAGCGCGAAGGATATCGGGTTCGCGATATGATGCGCGCCCTGACCCCGGACATCGAGCCGCTGTCGATTGATGAGGCCTTTATGGACCTGTCCACCGCCCATGACATACATGGCAAGTCACCTGCCGAATGCTTGGTCGAACTTCAGACAACCGTCCGACGTGAGGTCGGCATTACCGTTTCCATAGGGCTTTCCTATAACAAATTCCTCGCCAAGATCGCATCTGATCTCAACAAGCCCTTTGGCTTTTCAATAATAGGTGCGGCCGAGGCGGTTAATTTTCTGGCCGACAAGCCGGTGCGCATGATGTGGGGCGTTGGACCGGCGATGGAACGCAAGCTCCATGACGATGGCATCACCACCATCGGACAGCTTCAGGAACGCGATATCCATGCCCTGCAGGGCCGTTACGGCAGCATTGGCAAACGGCTGTATTACTTTTCACGCGGAGAAGACAATCGTCGGGTCGAACAAAGTACCGAACGCAAAAGCCTGTCGTCGGAAACCACCTTTAACGAAGATGTCGCAGGCCTTGATGAATTGACCGCGATCGCCACCCGCCTGACCGCCCGTGTCGCCAGTGATCTGGCGCGTAAGGAAATCGCCGGGCACACCGTGGTGTTAAAATTGAAATCATCGGATTTCAAAATCCGTACGCGCAACATGCGCCTGACCTATCCGACGCTTCGCGAAGACGTCATTCTCGATACCGCGCTAACATTGCTGAAAAAGGAAATCGACGGCACGAAATACCGTTTGCTCGGCGTGGGGGTTACCGACCTGTTTGCCGCTGACCAAGCCGATCCGGTCGATTTATTCGCCGAGACGGCAGCGGTCATAGCCACGGACAATGCCACCACAGAGGATGAAACACCCGTCCTGCGCAAAACCATCGAACTCCCCCGCCCGACGGCCGAGCAACTGCGTGAAAGCCTGACGCGGCGATATCGCCTGCACAAAAAGAAAATCGTCCGCCAGCATCGATTTCGGTTTTAGCACTTCCGGCTTTTACGGGGGATCAGGCACAAAAAATGCCCGCCGAACCATCGGACGAGCATTTGCTGGTAACACATTGATCCTGCGATCAGAAAAGTGGCGTCCCCTAGGGGATTCGAACCCCTGTTGCCGCCGTGAAA